>Ga0209295_1000055_pt1 | contig 202232 bp, 197 predicted proteins | sample Porto_5metaG_FD_187428 | JGI IMG/M metagenome (GOLD analysis project Ga0209295, IMG submission 187428) | Marine algal microbial communities from Porto, Portugal - Porto_5 metaG (SPAdes) (version 2) | ecosystem: Host-associated > Algae > Red algae > Unclassified | place: Portugal: Porto...
TAACAAAAAAGACCTCACAAAACACCAAGAGGCACAATAGCGCGGGATGGAGCAGCCCGGTAGCTCGTCAGGCTCATAACCTGAAGGTCGTAGGTTCAAATCCTACTCCCGCAACCAAAATTAGCAAACTTTCGTTGGACATAATGCCCACCACTTCGGTGGGTAGCGCTGCTTTGAGCAGTCCGACAAGGTCTCCACGCAGTTCAAGTTTGTGCATGTGTGTCGCATCATCCCAAGAAACAATTACTTCCTCGATGAGTTCATGCAGTTCATCACTGGCGCGTCCTGCAACGTCCGGATCAGAAAGTGTGCCAGCAAGATCTTCAATATGTGATCGATAAAAGGTTGGGAGATCTTCAGGTATCGTTCTTCAATAACCCGCAACTGCGCGGAAAGTATGTGAGGCGTTCGATAGTCTATTCGCCGATACGTACCATGCCACATCCGCAATCACAGACAGCACCACTGGGCACCGCCATCATTGTTGGTTTCCTAGTAAACGAGGATTATCCGCAGACCCACCTGTGGCCGCACTTGGATCTCGTTGGTAGTTGCAATGCCTCGGCTGCAATTGTTGTACAACCAAGAATTCAAACACAAAAACCATACGAAACCGTTGCCGACATTGCGAAGCAGTTTTCCAAGCCTGGCGTCACGAAACTGTTGCAAAAGCTTCAAAAAGGCTTCGCGTTCAACTGCGAAAGACGGGTGAGCGGTATGGGTTGGGGGCGCGGCTTTTCGTGCGTGAAAGTGCCAGAAGTTTGGCATCGTTTCGCAGAAGTAACTGCTTCCCTCTCCCCCACCCGTCCCCATTGCTGACCCTGCAACCACTATTGGAAAGAATAGAAATGTCCCGTATCACGAACACGCTCACAAGCGTTGCGGCTGCTTTTGCGCTGACAACTGCTGCTAGCGCGCAAACTGAAATCGAGCTGTGGCACGCCATGGGCGGCGCGCTTGGCGAAACCGTCAATCAGATTGCCGAAAACTTTAACGCCGCTCAGGATGAGGTGCTGCTGACCCCCGTCTTCAAGGGCTCTTATGAAGAAACTCTGACCGCAGGTATTGCGGCGTTCCGCGCGGGAGAACAGCCGAACATCATGCAGGTCTTTGACGCCGGTGCAGCGACCGTCATCGGGGCCAAAGGTGCGACTGTGCCTGTGCAGGACTTGCTGGCCGACAACGGCGTAGAGTTCAACATCGAAGACTACATCTCTGGTGTGCGCTACTTCTTTGCCGACAGCGATGGCAAAATGATTGGCATGCCATTCAACTCGTCTTCGCCGATCATGTATTACAATGACGACGCCCTCGCGGCGGCTGGCGTCAGGCCACCGGAAACCTGGGAAGAGTTCCAGGACACTACCGCGCCGGCCCTTGTTGAGGCAGGCTATATCCCACTGGCGCAGTCTCATCTGCCTTGGATTTTCACCGAAAACTTCATGTCACGTCACAACCTGCCGTTTGCCACAAACGACAACGGCTATGACGGTCTGGAAACCGAGATCCTTGTGAACAACGACGCCATCAAAGCACATTTTTCTGCGCTGACCGAATGGCAGGATAAGGGTTACTTTGAATGGTACGGCACCGGTTGGGGTGACAACCAGACGCCGTTCGAAGAAGGCAATGTTGCCATCTGGCTCGGCTCGTCCGGTTCGTTTGGTGGCCTATCCCAGAAAGACCTTGGCTTCGAATTCTCCGCGACTTACCTGCCCTATTGGGAAGCTGTTACAACAGAGCCCAAGCAGACATTCATCGGTGGCGCTGCCCTGTTTGCGATGTCTGGGAAGTCTGACGAAGAAAACGCAGCCACTGCAAAGTTCTTCGAATACCTGACAGCACCGGAGACACAGGTCTTTTGGCACAAAGAGACAGGTTATGTGCCGATCACAGAGGCCGCCTATGAGATGGCTGCGGCCGAGGGCTATTACCAGGAACAGCCTGCTGCCGAGATCGGCATCAAGCAGTTGTCACTGGACGCTGGTGAGAACACACGTGGTTACCGCATGGGCTTTTACGTACAGATCCGCGATGTGATGAACCGTGAATACGGCCGCATCCTGACCGGCGAAACCTCTGTCGATGACGCGTTTGCAACCATCGAAGAAGAGGCAAACCAGCTTCTTTCACGCTTCGCGCAAACACAGGGCTAACGCTCATCAAGAACTGCCCAGGCGGCCGCCCTGACGGGCGGCCGCTCTAGCGTGTAAAAAGGAAACGCCATGAAACGGGCTGGATTTACCACTGTCTCACTTCCCGTGATGCTGTTGCTGCCGCAGCTTATCATCATCGCTGTGTTTTTCTACTGGCCAACGGTTGTGGCACTGCAATCGTCGTTTTACCTGCAAGACCCGTTTGGCTTTGGATCTACATTCGTCGGTCTGCAGAACTACGCGGATCTGTTCTCCAGCCGCGAATATCGCAAGATCGCATGGTTCACAGTGATCTTTTCCTTGCTGGTCACGTTTTTCTCGCTCGCGATCGCACTGGTGCTGGCTGTCAAGGCGGACAAGGTCCTGCGCGGCGCGCGCACCTATCGCACTTTGCTGATGTGGGTGTACGCGGTTGCCCCGCCGGTTGCGGGTTTCATTGCCGTCATCATGTTCAACCAAAGCTGGGGGCCAATGACGGAGTTCTTTGGACTGTTGGGTTACAACTACATGGTTGGGGTCAACTACAATGATACGGCCTTTGCGATGATCTTGGCGTCTGTGTGGAAGCAGGTTCCAGTGAATTTCATCTTCTTCCTGTCAGGTCTGCAATCCATCCCGCGGTCCGTGCGCGAGGCCGCGCTGATCGACAACCGTTCTGCCAGCGGTCGGTTCTGGGACGTTACCTTCCCCCTGCTCGCACCCACTGGGTTTTTCCTGTTGATCATCAACATCACCTATTCGCTGTTTGAAACGTTCGGCATCGTCGACACCGTGGTGAAGGGTGAGCCGGGCAACAACCCGATGACGTTGGTCTACAAAGTCTATGTGGACGGTTTTCGCGGCAACGACCTTGGCGGGTCGTCGGCGCAATCGGTCATCCTGATGGTTCTGGTTCTTGCGTTGACTGTTTTCCAGTTCCGGCTGATCGAGCGCCGCATACACTACACCTGAGGACCGGATAGATGCGCAAACCCAAACTTTCCGCTGTCGCTGATCACGCTGTCCTGATTGCAGGCAGCCTGTTCATGATGCTGCCGTTGCTGATGCTTCTGCAAATGACGACCATTCCCGACACCGAAATCATTCGCAATGGTCCGTCACTGACAATCGGCGATCAATTTGATGACAACTTTGAAAAGGCGATGTTCCAGGCCTCGGGCTTTTCGGGCGAAAACACCGGCCTGTCGATGCTTAAGAACAGCTTTATCCTTGGGATCGGTTTTGCAGTTGGCAAGATCGTGATCGGGATGATGGCCGCCTATGCCATCGTCTATTTCCGCCTGCGCTTTGCCACGCTTGCCTTTTGGCTGATCTTCACCACACTGCTGTTGCCGCTTGAGGTGCGTATCTTACCTTCCTACGAGGTGGTGCAGTGGCTAGGCATGCTGAACACCTATCAGGGCCTCATTATTCCGCTCATCGCCTCGGCCACGGCGACGTTCTTTTTCCGGCAGTTTTTCCGTTCGGTCCCGGAAGAACTGGTTGAAGCGGCGCGCATCGACGGGGCCGGGCCGGTGAAATTCTTCATCGATATCCTTGTGCCACTCAGCCAGACGATGATCGCCGCGATGTTCATCATCATGTTCGTCTACGGCTGGAACCAATATCTCTGGCCAACCATGATCACGACAGACGAGGACATGTACACACTTGTGCGCGGGATCAAACAAATCGTGCAGGTGCTCGAAGGAGCGGTGGTGCCCGAATTCGGTCGATCCAACGTTCTGGCCCTTGTGGCCGTCATTCCACCCGTCCTTGTGGTGGTGTTTTTCCAAAGCTGGTTCGTCAAGGGCCTGACAGAATCCGACAAATAGGAAAGAAACATGGCTCAGGTAGAACTAAAAAATATCGGCAAAACCTATCCCAACGGTTTTCAGGCGCTGCATCCTACCAGCTTTGATATCGCCGAAGGTGAATTTTGTGTCCTGGTGGGGCCGTCGGGCTGTGGCAAATCCACACTGTTGCGGATGGTCGCGGGGCTAGAAGAGATCACGACAGGCGCGTTGCAAATCGCGGGCCGCGTGGTCAATGACGTCGACCCTGCGGACCGCGACATCGCGATGGTGTTTCAGAATTATGCGCTTTATCCGCATATGACAGTGCGCAAGAATATCGGTTACGGCCTAAAGAACCGCGGCACGTCAAAAGAGGCGATCGCTCAGAAGGTAGAGGAGGCGGCGTCATTGCTGAACCTTGGCGAATACCTCGACCGCAAACCCAGCCAATTGTCGGGCGGTCAGCGCCAGCGGGTGGCCATGGGCCGTGCCATCGTTCGCGATCCCGCGCTTTTTCTTTTTGATGAACCGCTATCGAACTTAGACGCCAAATTGCGCAACCAGATGCGGATCGAGATCAAGTCCCTCCAACGTCGCCTTGGTGTGACCTCGATCTATGTGACCCACGATCAGGTCGAGGCCATGACCATGGCAGACCGTATCATCGTCATGAACGCAGGCCGTATCGAGCAGATCGGCACCCCGGCCGAAGTCTATCACAATCCGGCCTCGACGTTTGTGGCGTCTTTCATGGGCGCGCCGCCGATGAACTTGCTTTCTGCAGCCGCGGCCGATGGTGAGGTCAAGCTGGGCGATCAGTCTGTCTGCCGCACTTCGCACAATGGTCCGGTCACCGCAGGCATCCGGCCCGAGGCATTCGTTTCCGACAATAGCGGTCCTTTGGTCATGGATGTCCAAATCATCGAAGAGCTTGGCGCACACCGCTTGTTGCACGGAACATTGGGCAGTGAAGCCGTTACCGTGCAAATCAGCAACGAGACGGCAGCGGCCCTTGGCCCGCAACGGCTTTCGGTCAAACCGAATGCGGTGTGTCTGTTCGATGCCGTCGAGGGACAGTGCCTGTGATGCCCATCATCCCTGAACTTCGAACCGTCAGCGCTGCCGACCGCGATCGTATTCTGGCTGCACCACGCACCGACGAGGCGCACCGGGCGCTGCTGGCAAGCCTGCCGGGCATGAATGCCGTGCAATGCGGCGGAACAGCCAACGCCTCGCAGCTTCCCGAGACTTTTGCTGTCGTCGCTTGGAATCTTGAACGTTGCCTCTTCCCCGAAGACAGCGCCGCTCACCTTGAAGGCATCGCCCCGCAGATCGTTCTGTTGTCCGAGATGGATCACGGCATGGCGCGCACCAAACAACGTCACACGACGGCGGACTTGGCTCAGGCACTGGGGATGACCTATGCCTTTGGGGTGGAGTTCTTTGAAATGGACCTTGGTGGCGACACCGAGCGCCACTTTTGCGAGGATGATTTCAACGCGCGGGGCTGGCATGGCAATGCAATCCTGAGCGCGGTGCCCTTTGAGAAAGTCACCATGATCCGACTGGACGATCATGGCCATTGGTTCACACCAGACGCAGGCGGAGACGCGGGCCAACCGCGTGTGGGGGGGCGCAACGCCATCGCAGGTGTGGTGCCAACAACCATTGGCCCGCTATGCGTTGTTTCAACGCATCTGGAAAGCAACGCCGACAGCCCGCACCGGGCGAAACAGTTCGACGTGTTGATGGACACCGTCGATACGTTCGCGCCCGATATGCCGGTGATCATTGGCGGCGACCTGAACACAGGCAACCACATGCCACCCGACTTTGACTGGCGCGGTGAGGCGTTGTTCGCGCGTGCAGAAGCACGCGGATACGATTGGTCCTTGACCGCTGACGGGATGACAACGCGCCCCAGCCTGATTACCCGGCACCCGACCCGGCAGATGAAACTCGACTGGATCTGCGCTCGTGGGATGAAAGCTGACGCCAAGGGGATACTCCCGTCACTGGACGCAACCAATCGGCCGTTGTCCGACCATGACGCAGTTTATGCAGTCGTCACCCGCTCTGGCTGACAAAGCAAGGTGCCGATAGAGCCAAACCTGAGATCGTTACTATTCAGACTTGGCAATCGACCCCTAGAGTGTTGTCGATGGGTGACGTACCTAGGTCATGCTGCCTCCGTGCGGCATTAGGTTTGTCTTTTTCTCCGTCATGGGAACCTTTTATCATCCGTTTGAAAACCCAATCTTCAGACAGGTTTGCCAGACCACAAAATGGCTGGCTTAGCGCTCAATACTCGCCACAGGCGCCATTGCCGCGATAGCGAATTCGTCCTTTCGCCCTTTGTGTTTCTCGCTTCTGTTGAAGAGAGTTCAATGCGGCCATTCGGTTCGAGAATGGCAATGGCGGTTTTGCCCTGCACTGCGTCATTTCGCATCGATCGCGGCGAATGTCGGGAGTTAGTTGAGTTCCTTGCGATGCTCGACATCTGACCAATGTTTGTTGTGTACGTGACCAAACAACTGCAACGCTTCACGTCTCGCATGATTCCATGTGGTCATTGGATAATGACAAAGCGTGTTTCGCTGCTTTTTTGGTCCATCGGGCACTTCGGCCATCAATGAAACCGACGTCCAATCCAACGACTGAGTGAGATCGCTGTCGTGATTGCCAACGATGAGGTGCTTGCGCGCTCGGGGCAACTGGTCAAAGATTTGTCTTAGGTAAGCCGCATCATTCGCTGATGCACCAAAAACAAAATCTCTGATAATCCGAAGATCATCATCCGGCTTCACGACTTTCCACATGTTTTCGAGCATGATGCTGTCCATATGAGACGCTGACTTGAAAGGACGATCGCAAAAGTGAATGACGTTTTCATGTCCAAAATGTGTGTCCGCCGTATACCAAATCTTCATCTCGCGTTTCCAACCATTGAAGTGTTATCTGGTCTCAATGCTGCTTGTTTTAAACCGTCACAGGACGGCGCATTCCTCTGGCAGTGACCCGCTTCCAGTCGAGACCCTCAAATAGGATCTCAAACTGGGACTTGTTCATGTTGATCATACCATCTTGAATGCGCGGCCACTCAAAGCCTTTGCCTTCGATCCTCTTGTAAGTCATCACAAGGCCCGTGCCGTCCCAGACAATCAGCTTGAGCCGGTCCGCACGTTTCGAGCGGAAAATGAAGATAGCCCCGCTGAACGGGTCAAGCGCAAATTCGCTTTGAATAATCGCTGCGAGGCCGTCCATCCCCTTTCGAAAGTCGACCGGCTTGCTGGCCACGTAAAATTTGAAGTTGCCCGCTGGAGAGATCATGATCGGCTTTCGAACGCACGGATCAGGTCAACCAAGCCAGCGACGGGGTAAGTAGACGGCAACGGCAACAGCAATTCACGTCCGGCGCGTTTGAAAACAACGTGAGACGTCTCGGTTTGTTTAACTGGCACATCATATTTTCTCAAGCCGAATGTGCTAAGCCCCTATTTCAGGGGGCAGATGCAACGCTTACGACACTGGACCATTCCAGTCCCGCTATCTGATCCTAGCAGCCTGCGACATCTTGGTTTCAAGCCTCAAGGAGTGGGTCATCCGGGACTAACGCTTAACACATATTAGTTGTTCGCTAAGACAAAATCCAACTCCTGCAGCGAAATCGTACAAGTGAATACAGTGTGATAACGTCTAGCAGGCGACGTCAGTGCTTGTACTGAACAAGAGACGCTACATCACTGAGACCATGGCACGACTTCACAGCTCATGCGAGGTGTCACGCGCTCTACTTGCTACCCGGGAATTTAGAGAGAGTACGAAGTAGCCTCGACGAACTAAAACCATACAAAGAGAAATGTGAAAGTTGGTGGTTCCGCTAAAATCGCGCTAGGGTTGGAACAATTGGTTCGTTTGAAATAGGGAAACTTCTATGACGACTGAGATTCCTGAGAGACCATCTCCTGCAGGAAACCAAGACCAACCGTTGGGCCATGCCGCCGTCTCGTTTTCACGCGGATTTCCTAGTTGGTTAGCTCGGCAAAAATGCAGCATTGCAATAACGACTTATCGTATTGGACGTTTGGTACTGATCGGCCTCAATTCGGATGGCTCTCTTCACCTGCAAAACCAACACATCGAACAATGCCAAGGGCTCTGGACTGACGGCCAATCAATGAGAGTGGGGGCGCTAAACTCGCTTTGGCGTTACCAAAACACGGTCGCTGCAAATTCATTTACTGACGCAGGTAGCGACCGTCTTTTTGCACCAAGAGAGGCGCGCGTCACTGGTCAGATTGATATCCATGATATTGCCGAGGGCAATCTTACTCAGATTGGCGGTGGGGAACGGGACGTGGTCTTTGTCAGTACCGCCTTTAACTGCCTAGCCACGATAAGCAAAACCGCAAGCTTTAAACCACTTTGGCATCCACCGTTTGTGAGCGGCATTGTGGGCGAGGATCGTTGTCATCTTAACGGGTTGGCAGTTGTGGATGGCCGTCCCGCCTATGTCACCACCGTGGGAACCGAAGACGTTGCTGGTAGTTGGCGCAATCAACGTACTAGCGGTGGATTGGTGCTTGAAATACAAACCGGTTCGCCGGTAGTTTCTGGCTTATCAATGCCGCACTCACCTCGGGTCTATGATGAAAAATTGTGGGTCTTGGATTCAGGTCGAGGAAACCTTTGCATTGTTGATACGCAACGGAGCGAAATAACCCGGGTGGCCGACATGCAGGGCTACGCGCGTGGCCTTAGTTTTACGGGAAGGTTTGCTGTCGTCGGTCTATCACGACCCCGTACAAATGATATTTTCTTGGGGCTAGAGCTCGATGATAAAATAAAAAAATCTGGTAACTCCGCAATGTGCGGTGTTGCCGTCGTGAATATCGATACAGGACAGGTGGAGGAATGGCTCTCATTCAGTGAACCTGTCAACGAGATTTACGATGTTGCCGTCCTTCAGGGCGTTCGTCGTCCGGAAGCCACAAGCATGTATGGTGACGATGTGAGGCGCGTGGTCTCGGTGGAAGCGATGTAGCTTGATGCTAAGGTCGCTGCCCATGGAGCCCGTCGGGCTGCCGGGCAAAAAATCATCTTACAAATGCATAGTTAATTTTGCAAAACATCGGCTGAATATGACCCGATACAGGTGGCTGACCCAATAGGTATCTAGGGTCAGCGATTCAGTTCACTATCTATACGATCTTAAGCAGTAGCTCTTTCGTGTTTTCTGCTGTCATGTTGATCGGGTTGCCGCCTGTACTTGGGTCGATCAGTGCGCCTGCGACGATCCGGTCGATGTCCGGGTTTTCTACGCCTAGGCCAGATAGCGTCTTAGGGATGCCAAGCGACGCGTTCAGTTCATCAACGTAGCTGCAAAAGCCGTCAAACCCACCTGTGATCCCAAGGTAATTTGCTGCCATTGCCATACGATCAGCGATTGCTGGTTTGTTGAACTGCAGCACTGCGGGCATGCAGACAGCGTTCGTTGTGCCGTGGTGGGTGTGGTAGATTGCGCCGATGGGGTGTGACAGGGCGTGGATGGCACCTAGCCCCTTTTGGAACGCGGTGGCGCCCATTGCGGCGGCGGACATCATGTTTGCACGCGCTTCGATGTCTGTTCCATCTGCATAGGCACCGGGCAGGTATTCTTTGACCAGACGCATCCCTTCGAGCGCGATACCTTGCGACATGGGGTGGTAGTGCGGTGAACAGAATGCCTCTACACAATGCGCGAACGCATCTAGGCCGGTGCCTGCTGTGATGAACTTTGGCATGCCAACCGTCAGTTCTGGATCGCAGATGACCACGGATGGCAGGAATTTTGGGTGAAAGATGATTTTCTTTTCGGCGGTGACAGAATTGGTGATCACGGAAGCCCGGCCTACTTCGGAGCCTGTCCCGGCAGTCGTGGGCACGGCCACGATCGGGGCGATGGCGTCTGCGTCTGCACGCGTCCACCAATCGCCGATATCCTCAAAATCCCACAAGGGGCGGGTTTGGCCAGCGTAGAACGCGACCAGTTTTCCCAGATCAAGACCTGAGCCACCACCAAATGCGACAACGCCGTCATGTCCACCTTCGCGAAACGCTTTCACACCGGCCTCGGCATTCTTTTCGTTTGGGTTCGGGTCAACATCGGCAAAGATGGCGCGTCCCAAACCGGCGGCTTCAAGCAGATCGAGCGTCTTTGTCGTGATCGCCATATCGGCCAGACCGCGGTCAGTGATCAGAAGTGGTTTCTTGATACCTGCAGCAGCGCAAGCATCTGCGATCTCGGAAATGCGCCCTGCGCCGAAACGGATGGCGGTCGGGTAGGACCAGTTTGCAGTGATCGACATCGGTTAGGCCTTTTTCATGTGGTATGATTTTGGACGTGTCAGGTTGTGGAACCCGATCACGGATAGACCGCCGCCGCGCCCAGTGTCTTTGCAGCCGGTCCAGCACAGCGCGGGATCAAGGTAATCGGCCCGGTTCATAAATACGGTTCCGGTTTCTAGCTGATCGGCGATTGCCTCTGCGCGTTCGGTATCTGGCGTCCAAAGAGAGGCCGTCAGCCCGTAGTCGCAGTCGTTCATGAGAGCGATTGCCTCGGCGTCGGATTTCACGGGCATGATGCCGACGACAGGGCCAAAGCTTTCTTCGCGCATGACACGCATGTCGTGGGTCACGTTCGTCAAGATTTGCGGCATCAGGTATGCGCCGCCATCTTGTGGGAACAATGCAGGATCGATGTGGGTCTTGGCACCAGCGGCAACCGCATCAGCGATTTGCGAACGGACACCATCGGCAAAGCGCACTTGCGCCATCGGCCCAATGGTCGTTTCGGGATCAAGTGGGTTGCCGAGTTTGTAGGTGCTGACGAGTGCTACGGCTTTTTCGACGAATGCGTCGAATAGGCTTTCGTGGACGTAAATCCGTTCAATCCCGCAGCAGCATTGGCCAGAGTTAAACATCGCACCGTCCATCAGCGTATCGACAGCGGCGTCCAGATCAGCGTTTTCCATGACATAGCCGGGGTCTTTGCCGCCCAGTTCAAGGCCCATGTTAGTGAACGTGCCGGCCGCGGCCTTTTCCATAGCGGCGCCGCCTGCGACTGATCCGGTAAAGTTCACGAACCCGAAGGAACGCGTCGCAATAAGGTCTGAGGTAGTTTGGTGATCTAGGAATACGTTTTGGAAGACGTCAGCGGGTACGCCTGCGGCATGGAATGCCTCTGCCATGCGCTCACCTACAATCGGGGTTTGCGATGCGTGTTTTAGAACGACCACGTTGCCTGCGATCAGCGCAGGGGCAATTGTGTTGATCGCCGTCATGAAAGGATAGTTCCATGGGGCGACGACCAAAACGACGCCGTGTGGCACGCGTTTGATCATGCGGCGGAATTTGTCGCTGTCTTCGACCATGGTCGGAGCAAGCGATTCATGCGCGATGTCCGCCATATACTGCGCACGCTCATTAAAGCCGCCGAATTCACCGCCGTAGCGCACGGGGCGCCCCATTTGCCACGCAAGTTCTGGCACGATGAGGTCGTTCATTTCACCGACCTTGGCGACACCAGCAAGCACCAATGCGATCCGTTCGTCGAGCGGGCGTGCGGCCCATTCAATTTGGGCGGTCTTTGCGCGGGTGACGGCTGCGTCGGCCTCTACGCGGGTTAGGGTAGGGCGTTCGGCATAGACCGATCCGTCTACCGGAGAGATGCATTTGATAGTCATGGTTCAGGCCCTTTCAAAACCGCGTGCGATTTCCCAGTCGGTTACCACACGGTCAAATTCTTCTTGTTCCCATTCCGCAGCGCGCGTGTAGTGATCGATTACATCATCGCCCATGACGTCGCGCAGGAATTTCGAATTACGGAGTGTTTCAGTTGCTTTGCGCAAAGTCTGGGGAATGTCACCAGCTTTGGCATCTTCATAGACATCACCTGTGGTAGCAGGCGCAAGAGGCATTTTATCTTCGATACCCTTGATCCCTGCGGCAAGCATCGCGGCTTGCGCAAGATAGGGGTTCAGGTCCGATCCTCCAATCCGGCATTCGACGCGAACGCCCTTGGTGCCGTCACCACACAGGCGGAACCCAGCGGTGCGGTTATCGACCGACCAGACCGTTTTTGTAGGGGCAAAGGTGCCTTTAGAAAACCGTTTATAACTGTTCACATAGGGTGCCAGAAAATAGGTGTAGTCCGGTGCATAGGCGATCAGCCCAGCCATGTAATGTTCCATCAGTTCAGACATGCCCAGCTTAGCGTCCTTGTCATAGAATGCAGGCTTTCCATCGACCCAAAGCGACTGATGCACGTGCGAAGATGATCCAACGCGGTCATGGCTCCATTTCGGAAGGAAGCTGGCGGCGTGGCCCTGCTGCCAAGCGATTTCTTTGATCGCGTGTTTCGCAATCGAATGATGGTCGGCGCAATCCAGTGCTGCGGCGTAACGGATGTTTAGCTCTTCTTGGCCTGCTTCTGCCTCTCCCTTTGAATTCTCAATCGGGATGCCTGCCGCATATAGATGGTTGCGGATGGGGCGCATGACGCCTTCTTCTTTGGTGGTCTGAAGGATGTGGTAGTCTTCGTTATAGCCGCTGATCGGTTCGAGATCACGGAACCCCGATTTGCGGATTTCATCAAAGCTTTTCGCGAAAAGGAAGAACTCCAATTCTGTCGCCATCATTGCGTCGAACCCAAGCGCCTTGAGCCGATCAATCTGTTTTTTCAATATAGCGCGGGGGGAATGCGGGACCGGTTCATGCGTATGGTGATCCAGCACGTCGCACAGAACCATCGCGGTTCCTTCTAGCCACGGCACCATCCGAATAGTGCTTAGGTCGGGTTTCATCACATAGTCGCCATAGCCCGACTGCCAACTGGTTGATGCGAAACCGCTGGGCGTTGCCATCTCAAGGTCAGTGGCAAGCAGATAGTTGCAGCAATGTGTTTCGTTAAACGACGTTTCCACAAAGTTGGCCGCATGGAACCGTTTGCCCATCAGGCGCCCTTGCATATCCACAAGGCAGGTCAGAACCGTATCAACCGTGCCGTCAGCGACGCGGGATTTCAGATCATCGAATGTCAGATTGCCGGGCATTATCGTGTCCTTTTGGGTGGAAGTGGCCCCGAACATGATCCGGGGCCGCTAAGTGAGTTTAGGATGTCGTCGACAATCAGCTTAGCCGTAGCGGTAAGGACGTCCAGCTTTGAGCATGTCCGCGTTGTACTGTTTAAAGATATCGACCACGCGGCGTTTTACGTCGCTTTCGGCTGCGATTTCTTCCCAGAACTCTTGTGCTTTGGCTTCGACCGTTGCCCATTCTTCGTCTGGGATTGTGGTCAGTTCCATCTTGGTGCCATTGACACGCAGGTTTGCTTCGCCGCCCCAGTACCACCACTGACGATAGTAATGTGATTGGTCACAGCAAACGCGGAACAGCGTTTGCAGGTCTTCAGGCAATTCGTTCCAACGGTCCATGTTGGCAAAGAACGATCCGGCCCAAGCACCAGAGATGTTGTTGGTCAGGAAGTAGTTGGTCACGTCAGCCCAACCAACCGTGTAGTCCTCGGTGATGCCCGACCATGCGATGCCGTCAAGTTCGCCAGTCTGGACCGCAACTTCGATATCTTCCCAAGGCAGGTTCACAGGAACAACGCCAAATTGGGACATAAAGCGACCAGCGGTTGGGAAGGTAAAGATGCGCTTGCCTTCAAGATCAGCAAGGCTGCGGATCGGGTCTTTGGTGGCAAAGTGGCAAGGATCCCAAGAACCGGCACTGATGTGTTTCACGCCGACGGCGGAATACTCTTCGTCCCAAATTTCGTTCAAACCGTATTGGTTGAACAGTACAGGCACGTCCAAAGAGTAGCGTGAACCAAACGGGAAGTAGCCGCCGAAAACGGTGACTTCGGTCGGGGAGGCCATTGAATCGTCGTCAGATTGTACCGCGTCAATCGTGCCGCGCTGCATGGCTTGGAACAATTCGCCAGTTGGGACCAGCTGATCTGCATAGAACAGTTCAATCTGCATACGGTCGCCAGCGATCTGGTTGAACATCTTAATCGCAGGATCAATGACGTGCTCGGCCAATGCGGCACCAGCATAGGTCTGCATCCGCCATTTGATTGTGCTTTGGGCAAGCGCGGGCGTCGCCAGCGCTGCGGGGGCGGCTATAGCGGCCCCTTGGATAAACTTACGTCTCGTTGTCATTATATCGTCTCCTAGGTTGGGAAAAATGGCCCACTTTGCGGGGCTCTTATTAAGGTTGGTTGTAAATGTAGTCTGGCAGCCAAGTCGCAAGGCCGGGGAAAACCATCACAAGGATCAAGGCAAAGACCATGACCGCAACGAATGGGGTGATCGAAGAATAGATATCGCGCAGCGAGATTTCAGGCGGAGCCATCGCCCGCATCAAGAACAGGTTATAGCCGAACGGCGGCGTCATATAGGCGATCTGTGTCGTGATTGTATAAAGGATACCGTACCAAATCAGATCAAAGCCTAGTTCACCAACCAGCGGTACGTAAAGCGGGGCAACGATGACCAGCATCGCAGTGTCATCTAGGAACGTGCCCATGAGGATAAAGCTAAGCTGCATCAAGATTAGGATCGTCCAAGGCGACAGGTTTAGCTTTTCGGTGAATAGGCTCTCGATTGCTTTGACCGCGCCCAGCCCGTCAAACACGGCCCCGAACGCTAGCGCCGCCAGAATGATCCACATGAACATACAGGTGATGCCCAGCGTATTGCGGACCGAGTTTTCGAATACTTCGCGGGTCATTCGCCCTTTGATGACCGCAGCAACAAAGGCGGCGATTGCCCCAATGGCAGAGCTTTCGACAAGCGATGTCCAGCCGCGCACGAAAGGGATCATCATCACCGCAAAGATAATAAGTGGAAGCAACCCAGCGCGTAGCAAGCGCATCTTTTCTGCGCGTGGTATATCGCGATCCTCAGCAGGCAAGACTGGCCCCAGATCGGGGTTCATCCGGCAACGGATCACGATATAGGCGATGAATAGTCCTGCCATCATCAGGCCCGGTACGATCCCGGCAAGCCAAAGCTGGCTAACTGGCTGCCGCGCGATCATTGCGTAAAGAACAAGCACGACAGACGGCGGTACTAAAATGCCTAACGATGAGCCGGCTTGGATCACCCCAGTGACCATGCGTTTGTCATAGCCGCGTTTTAACAGCTCGGGCAGTGCAATGGTTGACCCAATCGCCATGCCTGCCACGGACAGCCCGTTCATCGCAGAAATAAGCACCATCAGCCCGATGGTCCCAATGGCCAGACCACCCCGCAGGCCCCCCATCCAGACATGAAACATCTTGTATAGATCATCTGCGATTTTGGATTCCGAAAGCACGTAGCCCATGAAGATGAACATCGGCAGGGTCAGAAGCGGATACCACTTCATTAGCTTCATCGCGGCAGAGAACCCGATGTCAAATCCGCCTTTGTCACCCCAAAGAAGCAAGGCGGCGACGACAGCAACAAAGCCGATCGCACCAAATACTCGCTGCCCTGTTAGCAGCATCAGCATCATGGTGGAAAACATCAAAGTGGCGATTAATTCGTAAGACATCAGATCGTTTCGCCCTTAATGCGCAGCACGTCTTTGCAAAGTTCAGATGTGCACTGCAGCAGCATCAAGAATAGCCCCGTAACCATGACCGCTTTGATTGGCCAAAGGTATGGACGCCACGCGGTCGATGCGCGCTCCATCCTGCCGATTTCTTCGGAACCTGTGATGAGACCACCAAAGAACGAAAACGGTTCAGTTCCCCAGTATCCCAATGAATACGCGGTGGAGCTAACTGCGCCATAAAGCAGGACGCAAAGGTAAAAGATCAATAGAAGCACGGTGAACACATCAAACCACGCCTTCTTTTCGACCGACCATTCACCGTAAAGCAGGTCCATCCGCACGTTAGACCCAAGCTGGATCGAATATGGGCCACCGAGGATATAGTAGCCCACCATCACAAATTGGGCCATTTCCAGCGTCCAAAGGGATGGCACAAAGAAGGCTTTGCTGATCGAGGACCACAGCAAAATGCCCATGAGCACAAAGATGCCGTACATGATGACCCGGCCAACGCGGTGGTTCACCGCATCCACGGCGCGGATATATCCGGTCATCATTTTACGCATTGGACTGTTCCTTTTGCGCCAGATTTTTCCACTGCATCAGCAACCCAAGCGGCGATCATATCGCCCATCGCATTCTGTTGCTCTTCGGTCTGGATCAGGTCGTTTCGAATTTCGAGCATGACGTTCAGATGTTCGCCCGGCAAGGCATGTTCGCGCAGCGTATGGGTCACACCGTTTTCTGGGCCATAGGGTTCGTTTCGAAGGACGACAGCATCTGTATGCTGCACCGCTGTATCCAGCATGGCATCGGCGAGACGAGTGTCGGTGTCGTGCAGTACCCCAATTTCGACTGCGCGAGATTTACCATGGTACACTGGCGTAAAGCTATGGATGGTCACGATGATAGGGGCGGTCGCGCTGCTGACATGCGCTGCAACGGCAGACCGGAATGGTTCATAGTAGGTTTGCGCGCGCTGCTCGCGATCAGCCTCGGTAAGTCCTGCGTTTCCCGGAACATCAATGACTTCACTTCGGGCGGGCATGGCGTCCGGCGCGCTGGGCGGACGATTGCAGTCATAGACAAGGCGCGAAATGGTGCTTGCGATCAGTGTCGCATCCAGCTTTTGCGACATGCGTATCGCGACGCCCAATGCACCGGGGTCCCATGCGGCGTGGCTTTGGCGTTGGTCTGGCGCTAAGCCAAGATGGTCCAAGGCGTCAGGAATAAACCAGGATGCATGCTCGCATACCAACAACGCAGCGGATCCCCCTGTGGGATTCACAATTTGTACCGTGTCGCTTGGCTGGTTTTGTGTCATATGCTCTCCGATAGGAATAAACTGCTTGCTTGCCACGCGGCCTGTCAACAGAATTCTGGTATTTTTATAACAAGGCTAATGGCTTTGTTATTTTTTTAATCAAACGGGGGCGCAAATGTCTGACGAGGATCTTACAATTGCTGATCGCATTCACAATAAGTTGGATGACCTGACCCGTGCCGAACGCCAGCTCGCGCATTCCATCCTCGAAAACTATCCCGCTTCTGGGCTGGGGCCGCTGACAGCTTTGGCCAAAGGTGCGAATGTTTCTGTGCCTACCGTCGCGCGGATGGTGCAAAAACTAGGGTTTAACGGATACCCTGAATTTCAAGCATCGCTGCGCGAAGAACTCAAAGCCAAGGTGCAAAGCCCGATCACAAAGCACGATAATTGGGCCGAAGGTGCGCCATCGGGCCATGTTCTGAACCAGTTTACTGACGCTGTGATCAGCAATATTCGTCATACGCTTGGGCAGATTGCACCGGAAAAATTCGATCAAGCGTGCGCCATGGTCGCAGATCAATCCAAGTCGCTGTATATTGTCGGCGGGCGCGTCACCCACACGCTGGCGGAATATCTATTCCTGCATATGCAGATCATTCGCCCCAAGGTGACACATATTCAATCGACGTCGAATTCATGGCCGCACTATCTGTTGGACGTGTCCGAGGGCGACGTTTTCGTGATTTTCGACGTCCGTCGATACGAAAACAACACGCTGAAACTGGCCGAGATGGCGCATGCGCGTGGCGCTAGAATTATCCTATTCACTGACCAGTGGCGGTCACCTGTTCACCAACTTGCTGAGATCAGTTTTAGCAGCCGGATCGTTGTTCCCTCTGCATGGGATTCGGCAGCGACAACCATGTTGCTGATCGAAACGATGATTGCGGCAGTTCAAAACACCGACTGGGAAAACATCAAGGACCGTATGGAAGGGCTTGAAGAGATGTTTGATCAGACCAAGCTGTTCCGCAAGTTCACCTAGTCCAAACCCCTTATTTTATGAAATATGACGGCATAACTTCAGGTATTGCCGTCTATTGATGCTGCGCCGCAGCACCTATTCCCATCGATAACCTGATAAATCCCTTGCCGAAACCGGTTTCGGAGCGAACTATGATTCGAGGGGGACGAATTTTGAATATTGGATTTCAGAACAACGGCGTTGGTCGTGCGGGTAAGCGCGTGACAATTGCAGATGTGTCAGACGCGTTGGGTTTGACGAAATCAACCGTTTCACGCGCGTTGAACCAATACCCCGACATTTCGGAAACCACACGAAAGCGGGTGCAGGCGATGGCCGAAAAAATGGGCTATCGTCCATTAAGCCACGCGCAAGCCATCCGGACCGGATTGGTGAAATCGCTGGGCCTGGTCATTCAAATGGCAGACCACGACGCGCAGCGCCCATTCTTGGCCGAGTTTCTGGCGGGGCTGTCTGAAGGGGCAAGCGCAGAGGGTTTCACGCTTACCATTGCGACGTCGAACAGCCCCAAAGGCACAATCGACACGTTCCGTGGGATGGTCAGCAATCACAAAGCTGACGGGTTCATTCTCCAGCGCACGATGGTCGATGATCCGCGGATTAAGCTGCTGCGGGAAGGTGGGGTACCGTTTGTTCTGTTCGGACGTGTGGAAGATGCAGAGGGCTGCGCATCTTTCGACATTCTTGGTGAAGTCGCGATGCGCGAAGCGGTGCAGCATCTTGTCTCTTTAGGCCATCGCAAGATTGGGTTCATCAATGGCGGTTCGCAATACACCTATGCTCCACTACGAGTGGCCGGATTCTTACGCGGAATGCATGATGCCGGATTGTCTGTGGATCCCGCACATGTTGCCCGTGACGCGGTAACGATCACGAGCGGTGAAAAAGCTGCATCGGCCATGCTGTCGTCACCAACACCACCGACTGCGATTATTTGTGCCGTCGATACGGCCGCATTGGGTGTTTACCGCGTAGCTAAGGCGTTGGGCCTGACAATTGGCCAAGATATTTCGGTTGTTGGCTATGACGGCGTCCCAGAAGGCGCGCATGTCACCCCACCGCTATCAACCTTCGCAGTCAACTTCAAAGAGGCGGGTCAGCGTCTAAGCGATCTATTGATCCGCAATATCCGGGGACAAAACCCTAGTGAATTGCAGGAAACCGCTGTGCCGCGCTTTTTAAACCGCGGATCGACTGGGCCAGTGCCCGGGCAGCAATAAGAAATTTTTAAGGGAGGAAGCTATGAAACTAACACATAAATCAAAATTGTTGATGGGGGCGGCCACTGTGCTGGTCCTGGCTGCGTCAGGTGCCAGCGCCGATACACTGCGGTTTTGGACGACCGAAGAACAGCCAGAGCGGCTTGCGCGGCAAGAGCAGATGGCGGCTGATTTCGCAGCCGAGTCTGGTCACACTGTTGAAGTAATCCCAGTTACCGAAAGCGATCTTGGCACACGTGCAACCGCCGCCTATGCGGCCGGTGACCTGCCCGATGTGATTTATCACCCGCTGCAATACGCGCTACCGTGGGCCGAGGCAGGAATTTTGGATACGGATGCTGCCACTGACGTCATCGAGACCCTTGGCGGCGACACATTCGCACCGGGCGCTTTGGAAATGGCGGCTAGTAATGGTGGTTATGCGTCTGTTCCTGTCGATGGTTGGACGCAAATGATCGTCTATCGTGCCGACAAATTCGAAGAAGCAGGACTTGAACCACCGACATCGTACGCCAACGTGTTGGCCGCAGTCGATGCGCTGCATAATCCACCTGAAATGTACGGGTTCGTCGCGGCAACGAAGGTCGATGAAAACTTCATGAGCCAAGTTCTGGAACATGTGTTCCTGGCAAATGGCGTTTCCCCAGTTGGCCCAGACGGCATCCAACCATTGGACGAGGCGGCAACGATTGAGGTGCTAGAGTTCTACAAGACCATCGCAGAGGCGTCGCCTCCGGGGGATCTGTATTGGGATCAGTCGCGGTCACTGTATTTCTCCGGCAATGCAGCGATGATCATTTGGTCACCGTTCATTTTGGACGAATTGGCAGGCTTGCGTGACAGTGCGCCACCCACAATCAACGACGATCCAACCAGCCCAGCATTGGCGGCAGCAACCGGCATCGTGACGACGTTCTCTGGCCCCTCTAACCCGGACGGCGCAGCATGGGGCGATATCCGCTATTTCGGTATCACGTCTGATGCTTCGACCGACGCGGCAATGGAATTCGTCGAGTATTCGATGAACGAAGGCTACGGTCAGACGCTTGCAATCGCGCCCGAGGGCAAATTCCCTGTGCGTCGCGGGACGGCCGACAACCCGACTGAGTTCAGCGATCTTTGGGCAACTTTGGATGTCGGCGTGGACCGCAAAGCACCGCTGGGCGACTTGTATGATCCCGCGATGATCGAAGAAATCGTTGGTGGTTTGGATGTCGCACAGCGCTGGGGCGTTGCGGATGGTCAGCTGGCGACAGCATCAAAGATCATCAACAGCCAAGTGATCAACCGTTTGGTGCGTGAATACATCGACGGCGAACGCGATGCCGCGGCAACAGTGGCAGCACTGAACGAAGCCATCGCAGGCGTCGAGTAACAAGTAGCGCAAGGCGGCGTGACCTGCGCCGCCTTGCATAAGGCTAATTTCGGAGCATCACCCAATGTCAGACGTTTCACCACCCAAAGGCTCAGGTCCGCTCGCGCGGTTAGAGGCGCGTTTGGCTTGGGGGTTGCTAGCGCCCACGATTTCGGCAGTTGCTTTGGTGGTGATCCTTCCGTTGCTTGCGATCTTTTGGATCAGCATTAAGCCCGTATCGCTGTCCGATATGCGCGCCCCAGAGGTGGTCATCCGTGAAGATATCCGTGGCGACTATGAAGCCGTCGGTGACGAAGCCGCGATCAGATACCGGCTTCGTAATTCATCCCAAGACCAACCCATACGTGGCGTGACAATAACAGACACTATTCCTCAGGGTTTAGCGGTCTTTGACCTCGACCCGCGTTGTGCGTTGGATGGTCGGGCATTGTTTTGTGACTTTGGTGATTGGGAGGGCGGGTTTCGTGAAACCCTCATGATCCCTGTCATGGTCGAACAGGCCTATTTAGACACTAATATGCAACCGCAAGACACTGATGCGACGGTCACTGGCCGCGCTTCAAGCGTGCTGACCAATGCGACCTTTACCTTTGATAATTTCAAACGCGTTTTTGACGGGGATGAATTCTGGTTCGTTCTGTGGGTCACGCTGTTTTACACTGTGTTCGGGACGATTGGGGCGCTACTGTTTGGGTTGTTCGCAGCGATGCTGCTGAACAAATCGTTTAAAGGGCAGGGTATTCTACGCGGGCTATATCTGTTCCCTTACGTGTCGCCTGTCATCGCTGTTGCCTTCGCTTGGATACTATTGTTCGACCCGTTTTCAGGGTCTGCGAATGCGCTTTTGATCCAAATGGGCGTCACGCAAGAGGCGATCAACTTCTTTGGTCAACGGCCATTGGCATTGATCATGGTGACTCTGTTTGAGATCTGGCGTTATTTTCCGCTGTCATTTCTGTTCATCCTTGCGCGGATGCAGTCGATCGATAGCGACATGTACGAGGCCGCCGATATGGATGGTGCGTCACCGTTCCAGCAATTTTGGTACCTTAGCGTTCCGCAGTTGTTGGGCATTCTCTCCGTTCTGTTCCTGCTGCGCTTCATTTGGACGTTTAATAAATTCGACGACATTTTCCTGCTAACGGGCGGGAATGCAGGCACCCGAACGCTGACGGTGAATGTCTATGAACAGGCATTTGCAGTGTCTAACATTGGGGCAGGGGCTGCAGTTGCCGTCGTGATCTTTGGCTGTTTGCTGTTATTCTCGTTCTTCTTCTTCCGGTTCATCAGTCAGGAGGAAGGGCTATGAAGCACCTACGCTTTGGATTTGTCACAGCCCCGGTTTTGGGTGTCTTGTGGACATGCGTGATTGCCCTGACCGTCGCCATCGCGATGAGCTTTGCAACGGGTTCGGCCTTTCGTCCCTCAGGATTGGGCGCATTGATTTGGGGCGCTGGGCTGGGGCTGGCGTGTCTGCCGGGGCCAGTATGGAAACCCGTTGCCGCAGGTATCATCGTCACGATTGCGGCCCTGTTTGGTTTTGGTCCCATTGCCATCGGGGACGGCGTGTCAGGTTTTTCAAGCCTGCTAGGTGCCGCCGGAACCGCTGGGTTCGCCGCGTTTGGGCTATGGATCATGCTGGACGAGGTCGCATTCGGCCCGATCAATCGGCACGTGTTCGAGGCGGCGATCATCAAGTTTCTGACCGGATTTGGCTATATCTTCTTTACCGCTATCGTGTTGATCCCGTTCTACGTGATGGTGCTGACCAGTCTCAAAAACCAAGCGGAGCTCATCCAAAATCCGCTAGATTTTTCAGTGGACCTTTCAAAGGGATGGGATCTGTTGCGGTCGTATGACGAACTGTTCACGCAGTTCAATTTCGGCACTTACCTCGTAAACTCTTTCGTTATTTCGCTGCTGACTGTCCTGATTACACTGCTGTTTGCAGTTCCGGGTGCCTATGCGGTTGCGCGGCTACGGTTTCGTGGGCGTGCCGCATTTTCTCGGTCGATTTTGCTGATCTATATGGTGCCGATGATTGTGCTGGCGCTGCCGATCTACATCGCCTTTTCCATGCTCGGGCTGCGTAATAGTCTGGGGGGGATTATCATGATCTATCCGGTCACGACGATCCCCGTCGCGCTTTATATGTTGCAAGGCTATTTCCGCGGACTGCCCGCCGAGATCGAAGAGGCAGGTCTAATGGACGGGCTAAGTCGGCTAAAGGTGATCTGGAAGATCACGCTTCCGCTGTCACTGCCTGCCATGGCTTCGGTTTCGCTTTATGTTTTCATGATCGCTTGGAATGAATTCCTGCTTGCGTTCATGCTGCTGGATGATCCGTCAAAATTCACGCTGACACGTGGGATTGCCAGTCTCAACTCTTCTGAAATTCCGCGCCAACACCTGATGGCAGGCTCTGTGATCGCGACTGTGCCGATCATGGTTCTGTTCTTGGGGTTGGAGCGCTTTATGACAAAAGGACTGACCGCCGGGTCGGTCAAAGGATAACAAGATGAATTACGATAAACTTGATAAACGGGCGCGAAAAATTCTGCAGGTCAATGACCGGGGGCTTTATACAGTGCCTACCAAAGGGCTTTACCCATATCAGTGGAACTGGGACAGCGCATTTTGTGCTTGGGGCATTGCGACATATGACGTACGGCGTGCCTGGGCAGAGTTAGAGACGCTTTTTACCGGTCAGTGGGACAATGGGATGGTGCCACACATCGTCTTTCACAAGCAGGCGATCGGCTATTTTCCCGGACCTGATGTTTGGGATGTTCCGCGCGTGCCACATACATCTGGCATCACCCAGCCGCCTATTGCGGCCACGATGGCGCGCAGTGTCTACGAAGAAGACAAACACTATGGCCGGGTGCATATGGAGTTACTGTATGGGCGGTTGGTATCTTGGCATCGCTGGTTCGTGAAATATCGCATGCATGACGGTATGGTTGTTATCACCCACCCGTGGGAGTCCGGCCGTGATAATGCTGTCGATTGGGATGGCGCGATGGCCAACGTTGATGGGTCAAACGTGGGTGAATACACCCGCCGGGACACGGCACATATCGACCCTGAAATGCGCCCCAAAAAAGAAGACTATGACCGCTATCTTGCGATGCTGTATTTCTCGCGGGATTGCGGCTGGGACGAGGTCGAGATCGCTAAGAACTCTCCGCTAAGGGTCGCTGATGTCGGTATGACGTTCCTGTTTTTGCGCGCTTGTCGCGACTTGTTGCACTTGGCATTGGAACTGGACCACAAGACCGACGAAATCCAAGGCTGGATCAGCACACTAAAACAAGGCGTCGAGCGGCATTGGAATGCCGAGCGCGGCCATTACGATAGTATCGACATTCGTACCGGAAAATTCGCGAATTCCCTAAGTTCAGGGTCGTTTTTATGTTGGTTTGCCGGGGTCGAGCATCCTGAGATGCTGACGCACTACGAACGTATCATGGCTGAGGTTCCATTTGGTGTTCCGTCCAATGACCCAGCTGCCGATACATTCAACCCGAAACGTTATTGGCGGGGGCCGACATGGTCGAATGTGAATGCTTTGATCGCTATTGGGTTGGCGGAAATGCAGCACGTCACCAAGGCCGAAGAGCTGCGTAAGTCGACACAAAAACTAATCGCTGAGCACGGGTTCTATGAATATTTTGACCCTTACAAAGGGTCACCCGAGGGTGGTGACACCTTCAGTTGGACCGCTGCGATCTGGCTGACTTGGGCTTCCCCGCATGCAAAGGGGAGGTTCTAAATGGGTTCTATCGCGCTAAAATCGGTCGAAAAGTGGTTCGGCAATGTGCAGGTGATCAAAGGCATTAACCTTGAGATCGCAGAGGGAGAATTTATCATTTTTGTTGGCCCGTCTGGCTGCGGGAAATCCACATTGCTGCGGATGATTGCAGGGTTAGAGGAAACCAGTTGCGGCCAAATCATGATCGATGACCGCGACGCTACGGCTGAACCCCCAGCCAAGCGAGGCCTTGCAATGGTTTTTCAGTCCTACGCGCTTTATCCGCATATGTCGGTCCGCGATAACGTTGGTTTTCCGTTGAAATCGGCTGGCATGCCAGCCGACGAAGTGACGGCAAAAGTGGATGAAGCCGCACGGGTCTTGAAACTAGATGCCTATATGGATCGTCGGCCAAAGGATTTGTCGGGTGGTCAGCGCCAGCGCGTCGCGATTGGTCGTTCTATCGTGCGCGATCCGACTGCGTTCTTGTTTGATGAACCGCTCTCGAACCTTGATGCCGCTTTGCGGGTCGAGATGCGCTATGAAATTGCCAAACTGCACCAGACCCTGAAATCCACGATGATCTATGTTACCCACGATCAGGTCGAAGCAATGACGCTTGCCGACCGGATCGTCGTACTGGATGGCGGTCGCATTGCGCAGGTTGGTAGCCCAAGAGAGTTATATGAAAAGCCAGCGAACCTGTTCGTTGCGCAATTCATCGGGTCACCCAAGATGAACGTGATGCCAGCAGGGACAGTGACTGGGGTGGCGATGCCAAACGGAACCAAACACATCGGGTTGCGTCCTGAACATGCGGTGTTGGCTGCGCCCGGATCGGGCGCGTTGGAAGGCACAGTTGATGTCCTTGAATACCTTGGCGCTGACACGTTTGTTGTACTTGATTGCGCAGCGGCGGGGCAGGTTACCGTCCGCGTGCTGGGTGATAGCGACCTATCGCCGGGCGACCAGATTAGCGTGCAGTTTGACCCCGCACGTACGCATTTCTTTGGTTCCGATGGCTTGGCCCTATCCTAGGGCGCGGATAGAAACCCACCAGCGGGCAATGCCCCGAATGTGGAACGCCACTGCCCTACAAACCGGGAACGCCGGTGTTGGTCCATGGCGACCAATAGCTTGGGGTCGATGGCAATGGCGCGCTGGGCGCTTTCCGATAGCGACGTCGCATCATCATCGCGGCGCTGAACAAGGTTCCCTGCGGCTAGGATATCTTGGCCTTCATCCGATAAAAGGAAGTCCAGCAGGATAGCGGCGGCTTGTTTGTTTGTCGCCGTTTTCGGGATCATATAGGCGCGCGAAAGCAGCAATGTGTAATCTTCTGGGTGGATCACACCGATGTTTTGACGCGGAACTGAGCTAACGTAAGATCCCAATACGTTATAGGCGATCAGGTATTCCCCTTCGGCGACGCCATCTATGATTTCCGCTGAACAACAGGTCGCGACTGCGTCGGTCCTCGCGAAACCTTCGAGAAGGCCACCGAAAGTCGTGGCTTCGAGGCTGTCCATAAAGGCAAACAGAAACCCCAACCCCGACGCTTCGACGTCATAAGTTGCTATCTTTCCACGGTAAGGCGATTCCGCGCGGCGCATAAGGTCCAGAAGGGCGAAACGAGTGTGGGGGGCATCCTCGGCCGGGACCAATGCCGTGTTGTAGATGATGACTGCGGGTTCAAGCGTGATACCCCAAAGTTCATTGCGCCAAACACGGGTGGGGGGCAGGTCACGCGTGATGTCGGATGCATATGGGTTTGCGCAGGCGCGATTCACAAGATCGACCATCTGGTGCACCCCCGACGAAAACACAGCGTCGGCCGCTGGAATTTCTCCATCACAGGCCGCGCGGCTGTTGGCATAGAGCGCATTCGAGCCCCATTGTTCGTAAGTGATCGAAATCTCGGGGTGAATGGTAACAAAGGCATCTAGCGCAGGTGTCAGAATGCCGATGTCAGTCGTTGACCGGACGATGATGTCTGTGGGCTGAACAGCGTCGTCTGATGCAAAACGCGCCACGGCCTCTTGGGCGATGGCGGGACCAGACATGATCAACAGGCAAAGGAGGTAACGGATCATTTGTCGGCCTCTGTCTGGGTAGGTAAGGCGAGGGTCACGCGAAACCCGGTGTCTGTCTTGCCCATAGTGACCTTGCCGCCAAAGGCTTCGGCCACCGCATGTAGGATCGAAAGCCCCAGCCCCGCGCTGTTCCCTTGAGATGCTGCAGATCGTTCAAATCGACCACCGATACGCGACAGCACATCTTGCGGAGGGCCATCACCCGCGTCTTCGACCCATAGCTCTGAATGTATTGGGCTGGTACTTACCCCGATGCGAATGGGGGCTTTGCCGTGCTGCAATGCGTTGGTCAGCATGTTCTTTCCAGCCTCAGTGACCGAGACCTCATCCGCCATGACAATCACGGGGGTGTCCGTAATGATCAGGTCAACCTCGACGCCGGGGGCGAGAAGTTCGGGGTCGCAATCGTCGAGAACCTGCAGCGCAATATCGCGTAGGTCCACAGGTTCGGGTGGTGCGTTGTCGGTGCGGTGAATAACCAATGCGCGGGATAGCATTTGATCCAATAGATTTCCCAAAGACCGGGTGCGCCGCAGTAGCCGTTCCAACCGCTGCGGTTGGTGTTCGGTGTCGTCCTCAAGCGCTAATTCGGCCTGCGCGCGGATCGCGGCAACCGGGGTGCGCAACTGGTGGGCTGTGTCTGAAATTAGGTGTTTCATCGCGCCGATTTGTCGGTCGAGCCGCTGCATAAAGCGGTTCATCGCATCGGTCATAACGGCGACTTCGGCTGGGCCGTCGGCCTGCATTGGGGTTAGGTCATAGGGATCACGTGCTAGCAGTTCGCTGGCCATCCGATCAAGCGGTCGCATGGCAGAACGGATAACCAAATAGGCGCTTAAGATCAGGGCGATACCGGCAAGACCGGTAATGACTAACGCACCCTTCGTAAGGTCAAGTGCCATTGCGTTACGTGCGCGCAGGGTTTGCCCGACAGTTACTGAAACTGTCCCCGAATAGTCCCGCTCTGAAAACCTACGGACGACGGTGACAAAGCGGCTTGGTTCGCCTTGCAGAGTGCTATCAAAATAGAACGCGTCAGATCGCCGTGCCGATCCTTCGGGGGGAAGTGCGGTTTCATACCCTGTCAAAAGCGCGCCATCAGGGCCGCGAACCGCGTAAGAAATACGGTCATCTAACGCCAGCGATAACAGACCAAAAGCAGACACCGGTATGTCAGCCACAGCGGCACCATCGATGATGTTGATCGATTCCGCGATATCATTCGCCGCCCCGATAAGAAGCCGGTCATAGGATTGTCGGGCGGCGTTTTTCCCATATGCGAATGACGCCAGCGATACGATGCAGCCGCCAACAGCGAGCAGTGACAATACCCCGATGATCACGCGCGAAAGAAGCGACCGCTGCGCCCGTTTTATTGGTCGTTCAGTCGCAGGCATGGATGCGATACCCCAAGCCACGCTGGGTTTCGATTGCGACGCCAGATCCGTTCAGCTTTTTGCGCAAACGGGCGATATACAGTTCGATTGCGTTTAGCCCAACATCGATATCGTCAAATGCAAACAGGCCGTCATATAGTCGTTGTTTGCCCAAAACCTGCCCTTGATGACGCAGCAGTAGCCCCAGCAACATTGCTTCGCGGCGGGTTAAATCGACAGGGGTTTCATTCAACGTGGCGGCCAATGTCGCAGGAGAAAATGAAAGCGCTCCAAGCTGCACTTGATCCGATTTCTGGTCTGCCTCACGTCGCATGAGCGCGCGTAATCGGGCCTCTAACTCGCGTTGGTCAAACGGTTTTACAAGATAATCGTCGGCACCAAGATCAAGCGCCGAAACACGATCATCGACTGAAAACAGTGCGGTCAGCATCAGAACTGGGGTGCGGTCGTTTTTCTGACGCAGGGATTGCAGTAATTCGGTCCCGTTTCGGTCGGGCAAATTGATATCAAGCACGATCGCATCATAGCTTTGTACCGCTAAGAAATCCTCGGCCATGGCATAGGTTTCGGCCAGATCGCAGGCCATCCCTGACTTGCCAAGCCGGATCGCGACGGCCTCGGCCATGTCTGTCGCATCCTCGACGATTAAAACGCGCATTCGTGTACTTTCTCCCTCGGGCCGGCGATGAACGCGACGCATTTTGCAATGCGTGACAGGTTCATGACAGCTTGGCCCTCTATCCATTATTCATAGACATTCGCGAGGAGACTGCAAATGCAGTGCGAATGGCTATGGCACCGGGCGGCCTTACAGCCCGGGTGATATATATGTGTGGAGGAGTTATCACATGATTTTCAAGGCAACCCGTATTGCTGTAGCAACAGCGATTTTTGGTGCGTCCACGTTGGCCGTATCAGCACAGGGCTATACCCCAGAAAACCCAGAGTGCATCGCACCAGCAAACCCCGGTGGCGGTTGGGACTTTACTTGCCGTCAAGTAGGGCGTTCGCTGCAAGAACAAGGTCTGCTTGATCAAACTATGCAGGTTGTGAACCTTGCTGGCGGCGGCGGCGGTGTTGCATTTGCTGAAGTTGTTAACAAGCGTACCGATGACAACGACCTGATCGTTGCAGCATCTGCAGCAACTGCAACACGTTTGGCGCAGGGCGCATACCCTGGCAACACAATGGATCAAGTTCGTTGGTTGGCAGCAATCGGCGCTGACTACGGCGTTATCGCGGTTGCAGCCGACAGCGAAATTGCGGATCTGCCAGGGCTGCTGGACCTGATCAAAAACGATCCAACATCGATTTCTGTTGCTGGTGGTTCTGCCGTTGGTGGTTGGGATCACCTGAAGGTGCTGATCGCGGCTGATGCTTATGGCGTCGATGACGTGCGTACCGTGAAATACATTGCGTTTGATGGCGGCGGCGAGGCCGTAACGCAGTTGTTGGCTGGTTCGGTTCAGGCATTCACTGGTGATATCTCCGAAGCTAAAGGTTTCGTAGACAGCGGTGACCTTCGGGTTCTTGCGATCCTGTCACCAGAGCGTCTGGGCGGCGAATTCGCTGAATTCCCAACTGCGGTTGAGCAAGGCGTCGACGCAATCGGTGCAAACTGGCGTGGTTTCTACGCACCCGGCGACATGTCTGACGAAGCATATGACGCATGGGTTTCAAAGATTGCTGACCTCTACGCATCTGACGAATGGAAAGACATCATGGCAGCGAACGGTCTTGCGCCACTGGACCTGCAAGGTGCTGCGTTTGAAGAATTCGTTTCGGGTTCTGTCGCGCAAATCCAGCAGATCTCTAAGGACATCGGGATCATTAAGTAACGGCCACTCATGACCGTTCTTCCCCGGGGGCGCTGTAACGGGCGCCCCCAACTATTTCATACTTACCGCTACAGGAGATCCCAATGAGTGATCGTATCTTTGGCGTTGTCGGTATCCTTCTTGCTGTTAGCTTTGCGTTTGCTGCGCTGGCGATCGAAGAAAGTTTCCTGTCTGACGCTGTTGGCCCTAAGGCCTTTCCCCTAATTGTTGCCGCGGTCCTTGGGATCAGTTCCCTTGTTATCGCTTTGAAACCGGACGCTGCGCCCGAATGGCCAAGCCTTGATCGGTTGGTCGAAATCGGTGCCGCCGCTGTTGTGATGGTTCTTTATGCTGAACTGCTGCCAGTGATCGGCTTTGTCATCGCGACCGCACTTGCCGCCACCTATCTGACTTGGCGTTTGGGTTCCGGCCCTATCGCATCTGTTGTGACCGGGTTGGGCACGTCCGTTGGCATCTACGTTGTATTTCACCTTGTGCTTGGGCTTTCGCTCGCACGTGGTCCTCTTGGCTTTTAACGGAGACTGAAAATGGAAACTTTTGCGTCTCTTGCCGATGGTTTTGCCATCGCGCTGACGTGGCAGAACCTTCTGCTTGCGCTACTTGGGTGCTTTTTGGGCACGATCATGGGCGCGCTGCCGGGGCTTGGCCCGTCAAATGGTGTGGCGATCTTGATCCCACTTGCGTTCACGCTTGGCCTCGGTGCTACGCCTTCGCTGATCTTGCTGACCTCTGTCTATTACGGGGCGATGTATGGTGGGCGGATTTCGTCGATCTTGCTGAATATCCCCGGCGATGAACCTGCGATGATGACCTGTCTTGATGGCTATCCCATGGCCCAAAAAGGCATGGCCGGTCAGGCGCTGTCTTTGTCTGGTATCGCATCATTCGTCGGTGCGTTTTTTGCGACTTGGGGGCTGATCTTTCTTGCGCCTCAGCTGGTGAAAATCGCGCTGTTGTTTGGTCCTGCTGAATATTTCGCGTTGTTTGCACTGGCGTTTATGACGCTAGGCGGTGTGTCATCAACGAACCAAGCAAAGTCAGCATTTGCTGCGGCACTCGGCCTTGGGCTTGCGATGATCGGTGTGGATACACAAACGGGCGTCCCACGTTTCACATTCGGCGAAGTCCACCTGTATGACGGTCTGGATTTCCTTGTCGCGATCGTTGGGCTGTTTGCCTTGTCCGAGGTGTTTATCTTTCTTGAAAAACGCCACGGCGAAGCCGATGCGGATAAGACAAAGGTCAAAGTGGGTCGTTTGACGCCGCCACTGTCGATGCTCAAGGAAACTGCGCCAACGATGCTGCGTAGCACCGGTTTGGGTTTCTTGGCTGGCGTTCTGCCGGGGGCAGGGGCATCGCTCGGGTCGTTCATTTCCTATTCTATGGAAAAGCGCCTAGTCGACAAAGACAAGACATTCGGCACGGGTGATCCACGCGGTGTTGCTGCACCAGAGGCAGGTAACAACGCTGCTGCCGGTGGTGCATTGGTGCCAATGCTGGCGCTGGGTGTGCCGGGTTCTGGTACGACGGCGGTGTTGCTGGCGGTTCTACTGTCACTGAACATCACGCCCGGTCCGCTGCTGTTCAGCCAAAACCCTGATGTCGTTTGGGGCCTTATCGCAGCGCTGTTCATCGCGAACTTTATGCTTCTTGCGATGAACATCCCAATGGTTGGCCTGTTCACCCGTGTGCTGATGGTGCCACCGCGCATCCTGATGCCTGTGGTCGCAATGGTCAGCTTTGTCGGAATCTACGGTATCTCTGGTTCGTCGTTTGACCTGCTGGTGATGGTCGGTTTCGGCATCATGGGCTGGGTTCTGCGCAAACTGGACGTGCCGCTTGTGCCGATCATCTTGGGTACGCTGTTGGGCAACACGATGGAAAACAACCTGCGCCGTGCGATCACCATCTCAAACGGAGACTGGATGACCCTGATCGACAGCCCACTGTCCATCGTCTTGTGGATCATCGCAATCATCGGGTTCATCCTACCTCTGATCATCGGACGCAAAGTGAAAGCCCAAATGCACGCCAGACGCGACGAAGAAGGCGCGATTTCGGATTAAGAAAAACTGGAGGGCAGGCGCATTAGTGTCTGCTCTCTCTTATTTCGGGCGGTGCAGTTTTAGTTCTTCTTTGAGTGCCAAACGAAATGCACGTGGGCGTCCTGCGATAGCAAAATGTGTCGCCATTTTCATCAACCCTTGAGATTTTAAGCGTCGCCCTACGCCGTGTCCGGCTTTTCCAACAAGGAAGTGATGAATGTTATCCCCTTTGGGAAATCGGGACCAATGTGGTCGTTCTAGGTCACTACCGCCATGCAGGATGAAATACATGCAATTAGTATCGATCGTGTCCGCGAGAGGTGGACACGTGAACGCGGCTATATTGTCGCGATAATCACGCCAGCGCGTTTCTTCGGGAACAACGGCAGGGTCTGCGGAATATTGACCAGAAATCGACAGACAGCGCGTCGCTCCTAAGGCACCAGCAAACAATACTGCACCATTGCCACCCATAGAGTTTCCAAAAGTTATGGTTTCGGTGATGCCATGCTCTGCCCGATAGCGATCCACGACACTGACTATCTCGTTAAAGATACCGGGATCATTGTACCAACTGCGTAAAGTGTCCGCGATGAACAGCACGTGATTGCGGCCACCTTGCGATCCATAGCCGACGAATTCTTCGTCTTGTTCGCGCGTGTCCAGTTTCCCAATGCCCGTAAATGAAACGATAAGGCGCGGTTCACGGCCAGTAAGGAAAGTTGCCTTCACGCGTTCCGACGCATGAAAGAGTGATGGCATGAGGCGATCTGCCACTCTATTCCACCACAGATCGATCGCTTTGGGGGATGACCGGTGCCTCGCGCGGGTCAATGCCATGATGTTTCAATCGCTCATCCAGATAGCTTCCCTCGGGCGGGATGCCTCCGAACCGGTGGGCACAAAAATGTTTGATAGGCGCCCAGATATGGATGCAGCGGGTGTTATCGGTCAAATGCTTACGTGTCAGCATAGGGCGGCGCGCGAAAATTCGACGGTCCGCAAAGTGAACTGGATAGTAGACATCAGTCGGGCGGGCATGCTCAATTTCGCCAGTTTGGGCAAGATATGCGGTCACGCCAAGTGGCCCCCAAATACCCCAAGGCATTTCTGAGACGTGCATTGGGTCGCCCTGAGCTGCACGTTCCTTAATCCCTTTTAGGTGACGAGGAGGCAGCCATTCAGGAATGGGAAATTCGTTGGAAGTGAATTCGAGCAGTGCCTGAAGCGCAGGGGAATCTTGCGGCATTCGCAGGATAGCGCCGTTCACTTGTCCCTTCTTCTTTTCTTCGACGTAGTATTCGTAACCAAAGATGTGGCTTTCATTCCCCGGGAATGGGCGAACCGAATAGACATCGGTGTCGACGTAAATGATTTCAGGATCTTTTGCGATCAAGTGAAACCGGAACAGATCAGAAAATAGGGCAACACTTCCAGTACGCCCGTGCGTGATGAAACGATCAGTTGTCAGAATTTCGTTGCCGTCTCGGATCTGAACACCTTCGGGCACACCTTTTACTTCGCCGTAGGTGTATAGGAACGTCGGATGTCCCTGATCGACAAAAGATTTTAGGCAAAGCTGTTCAAGCCATGTCAGTGAACCCCCGATCCAAAGTGCACCAATTGGGGGAAGAGTAGCCATCATCGAAACCTTACTATTTGCGAACGCGCTGATGTTGATTTCTACAGGAACAGCAATGGCGTCGCAATAACGTCGCCGGGGCGGCGATGAAATTCTATCGATCTGCTTGCCGGACGAGGCAATTTACCTTTACTCATGGTAGCGCACTTTCGTAGCGAGGAGCTATACATGGCGGACGGCCAATCATGCACATTAATCGGCACTGTCAAAGATGAAGGTCCCTATCTGCTAGAGTGGATATGTTACTATAAGCTAATTGGCTTTGATAAGATCGCGATTGCGTCGAACGATTGTAATGATGGTTCGCGTCAGATGTTAGATTACCTTGATACGGTTGGTGAAATTATCCATCTCGAAAATTCGGGGCATGTGAGCGGTACTAGTGCCGACCCTCAAAACCGCGCCTATGAAAGACTGTGGGAGAATCCCTCTATTAAAGCCTCGGACTGGGTGCTCGTGGCGGATGCTGATGAATTTTTAAACATACATGTCGGCGATGGTTCTGTTGAGGCGTTGTTTGCGGCATTGAGTGAGATAACGCGCGGACGCGTAGACTTGATTTCAGCCACGTGGCGGGTTTTTGGTAATAGTGGGATTGTAAAGTTCGAAGATGAACCAGTCATCGCGCAATTCGATCACGCTGCGCCTGAAGGCATCAATCAAATCCAGCGTTATACCGCGTTTAAGACGATGTTTAGGCCGCGGGTTGCGCGGAAGCTAAGCATTCACAGGCCACGTCTTGCGCCGCGGTTTCAAGATGGGCGCCAGCCAGTACAGTGGGTTAATGGTTCTGGTGAGGCAATGCCTGATCGTTACCTCATACAGGGGTGGCGCTCTTTTGAAGAGGCGTTGGGGCGCGACCTGGTGAGTATGAACCATTACATGATAAAATCTTCAGAGGCGTTCTTGATGAAACGCTATCGGGGAACCGCGAATAGCGCCGATCAGGATAGGATCGACTTTTCGTATTTCGAGACTTTCAACGCCAACGACGTCGAAGATATGAGCATTCAGCGGCATGTGCCAGCACTGCGAAAGCGAACTGAAGAGCTAAAGCGAGAACATCCACACTTGGAATTGCTTCACAACCGCAGTCTCGAATGGCACCGACAAAAGCTGGATCGCGCTCGCAAAGAGATAATCTCGGAGGCGCCAGAGATCGCATTAAGGCTAGGCATAGTCTGATTTCCGGCCCTTCGAAATGGCGGTTGATAGATTGCGCCAAAGATGTGAAGACAAACTGTATCTGGTAGAGAGGTAGTAGTGCTTTGGATAAAGAACGCTTTCTCATCGTAACAACGATGAAAAATGAAGCCCCGTTCATCCTTGAGTGGATCGCCTTTAACCGTGCAATCGGTTTCGATGATTTTCTAATCTACACAAACGACTGTGCCGACGGTACAGATACGATTGCATCACGTCTTCAAGAACTGGGACTCGCTGTCCACGTCGATAATAATGATCGAAAAATTGGGCGCAAAGGGCGCGAGCTTTCGCCACAGCGCGCTGCACTAAGGCTTGCCCCCAAGACAGAGGCTTACGCTGCGGCGGACTGGGTGATTTGTGCTGATGCAGATGAATTTCTAAATATCCGATGTGGCATGACCTTGACGGATCTTGTTTCGAAAACCGGTGTTGCTGACGCGATTTCCTTTGGTTGGAAATTGTTCGGCAATGGGATGCGGCGTCACTATGAAGACCAGCCGATTATCGAGCAGTTCTTTCAGTGCTCTCCAGAAAATATCTATACCAATTATCGTGGAGCCGGTATCAAGACGCTCTATCGCAATAATGGGGCTTTCCATCGTATGGGCGTGCACCGTCCTTTTGCCAAAGTGGATCAAGATGCAGATCCAGATGGTCCGTCACCCTATGACGAGATCACATGGCGCGATTCCGGGGGAAATGCCGTCGATGCTAAATCCGTTTCTTGGCGTACTTGGAAGGGCTTTCAACACGACTATGCTCGCTTGCACCATTATGCGATCAGAAGCGCCGATAGCTTTTTGGTAAAGCGTGACCGCGGTCGTACAAACCACGTGAACATGGACCAGGGGCAGGATTACTTTGATGCAATGAACGCGAACTATGTGCGCGATTATTCAATGCTAAGGCATGTACCGGGAATGCTTTCGGAACTGACTAAATTGAAATCTGATAAAGTCCTTGGTGCATTACATACAGAGGCTGTCGCGTGGCACCGAGATAAGATCGCAGATATCAAATCGCGAGAAGACTGGAGCGAATTTATCCAGATGACATATAAGCATGATGGACAACCGCGGCGCGCTATAAAACGTCTCGTTGCTGAGTAGATTCTGGCTGGCGGTATGTCTGTAAGTCGCGAGTGCGAAATCCTACGCCGCCAGTTCAATTCTCAAGGTTTTGATAAAAATCGCGACGTTTTTGTGCGTCTTTTTTTGGGTCTCGGTGTTCGATTGGATGCATCCCAAAGTCGATATCATGCGCCATGCAAAGGTCGTGAAGAAGGCTACCCTCTGGGGGTACTCCTCCCATCCGGTTAAACAGTTTGCGGCGGATTGCAGTCGCATAAAGATGCAAGGACATGCTTTTTTCGCGCATCTCGGCAAGGTTGTAAGGAGATGGCACAAATAGCAGCGTTGTCGAGTGGCGAGCCAGAATTGGGTATAGATAGTCAAACGTTTTCGAGTGTTTAAGTTCGCCACTCTTTCGAACGAAATACCCAAATGCTTCTGGTCCGGTCACGCCCACAGGCAGGTTTTCAAACGAAAAATCGGGCTCGTTCTCTTTTTGGAGCGCTATCTGCTCTTTTGTCCACCATGGCGGCACGCCTTCGGTGGCAGAAACAAATTTTTCCATCTCAAGAATTGCAGGACTATCGCGTGGAATTCGCATGACACCGTTAGGAATAAAGCGCCTATTCCGCGCTGCAAACAAATAACCGTCAGTGCTTACATGAGGGTGTAAAGCGTAAACGTCAGCGTCTATCCAGATGTGGTCTGTCTTGCGCATCAATAGCACCCGGAAAATGTCGGCGTGGATGCGGGCGTCGTCTAACTTGTCCTTACCCCAGTATCGCTGAACGAATGTTTCGTCCATGACCTCGCGCGCATCGCGAATTTCGACATATTCGGGGGGATCTTCAACATCGTCGTATAGGTAAAGTATTGGTGTTTGGCCGATGTCGTGAAAAGATTTTAGACTAAGTCGTTCAAGAAAAGAGAGCTTTGGGCCAATCCAAAGGGTTGCGACTCTTTCTGCTACTTGTTCCAATACTTCTTCTTTCCATTGATGCCGAAAGTTTTTCTCGGGCTCGATTATAAACGTTTAGGGGCTTTCGTCACGCCGATCAAGCAGACGCTTCATGAAGTAAAATGTGCTGCTGCGGCCCATGAGATACTGACTGGCGCGGCGCCGGAATTGGGGGCGACCGCGGGATAGGAAGCGCGTGCGCTGTATCCCGTTTTCGGAAGGTTGGGATACATTGCGATCTGTAAGAGTGCTAAGTCCCTTATTTTCTTCATCTTTCTGAAAAGCTGGCTGGGATGGTAGGATTCGAACCTACGGTACACTGTACCAAAAACAGTTGCCTTACCACTTGGCTACATCCCACCAGCGAGGGGGTGAATACTGCGAAGGTGCGCGGTGTTCAAGCCCCGTTTCGACAAAAAATGTTATTCTTTTAAACTGTCGTCGCGTAGCAGATCTTCGGTGCTGTCTTGGTCGCGTTCTGCCTCGACAATCCGCATGAGGGCGGCGTCGCTTTTGGCCTCTACCGTCTCGACATGGCTGCTTTCTGATGGCGTTGGTTCTGGTGAGTCTCGGATGATCTGAATGGCTTGTGTGGCATCCGGTATAACGATGCCAGCTGCCTGAATTGCCAGTTTAACTTGGCGAATAGCTTCGCCTTTGGCGCGTACGATTGAGCTTTCGTTTTGATCCACCCAGCCAGTTACAATGAGTTCGACACCCGAGGGATGAAGCGCCTCTATCCATGTTTCGGCTGCTGGCTCGGTCAGGATAAAGGGTAGTGACTGCACGGTTTGAGCAATGAGGTTGCGCGTCGCTTGCAGGTCAGAATCCCGATCTACCATGATAGAAAACTTGAACCGTCGTTCTGCATTTTGAGTATAGTTGATGATCCGGCTGTTAAAAACTGTCGCGTTCGGAATGCGAATATGATTCCCATCGAAGGAAAGCAGAATCGTTGCGCGGCTGGTGAGTCGGATTACCTTGCCTTGATCGCCGTTGATTTCGACGGTGTCATTTGGTCGGAACGGTTGCCGGATGGATAACATGACGGATGCGATGAAATTTTCGACCGTATCGCGTACTGCAAAACCTAGGGCGAGGCCGATAATACCGGCAGCACCCAATATCGTGCTGAGCAATGCGGTGGCGTTCAGGATATCTAGTGCAATGACGATACCGAAAACCACAAAGGCGATGCGCAGTACTTGCCGATACAGGTCCGCAATGAATTGGTTCGGGGCCAGCCGTTCCCAAGGTTGACGTAGCCTTGCAAGCGATACCCCAATGAAAACGACGAGCGCAAACGCGAGTGCCGCAATAAGCGCGAGTGGCAAGAAGACGATGAACTGGTCAAGCCGAGATCGGAAACGTTCGATTGCCGGATCAAGCCGTTGGCTGATATCTGCGGTTTCTGTGACTTGGTTTTTTACAGCGACGACACCTTCAATGCGTGAGGCCAGCGGCTCGAGCGCGTTGATCTCGGCAGTTGAGGTGGTGGTGCCGCGTAGGGTGACGATACCTTCGTTCACTTGGACCGTAACATCGTCGTAGTTGCCCAATTCACGCAGAATTTCTCGCATGCGGACAGCGATGTCAGCGTCTTGTTGGTGATAGTCTTGGGTAGTGATCGTGCCGTCGGCCTCTTGCGCCGACACCGGCAGCGCAAGGGATAGGAGGAGTACGATGGTCGATAGTAAACGCATAAGAACAATCCAAGGAAATTACTTGGACTGATCCTATGAACAAGCTGCCAAAGGGAAAACCCTTTTTAGACGCGCAATGGGTCCGCCTTTGCTAATGCATCGAATGCCATTAGGCTTTTGACCAAAGCGTCCATGTTGTCCAGTTGGATCATGTTTGGCCCGTCAGATGGCGCGTTGTCGGGGTCTTCGTGGGTTTCAATAAACACGGCAGCAATCCCCAACGATACGGCCGCACGCGCCATAACGGGTGCAAATTCGCGCTGCCCCCCGGATGAACCGCCCATTCCGCCCGGCTGTTGCACTGAATGGGTCGCATCCATCACCACAGGGTAACCAGTGCGGGCCATCGTCGGCAAAGATCGCATATCAGCGACCAGCGTGTTGTAACCGAAAGATGAGCCTCGTTCTGTCAGAAGGATACGCTTGTTGCCCGTGCTTTCGATTTTATCGACGACGTTGGGCATATCCCACGGGGCCAAGAACTGTCCTTTCTTGATGTTGATTACGGCACCGGTTTCACCAGCGGCAATCAATAGGTCGGTCTGACGACACAAGAACGCGGGGATCTGCATAATGTCGCATACTTCGGCGACGGTCGCGCAATGTTCAGGTGCGTGAATATCAGTCAGGACAGGGCAACCGATGCTGTCTTTGACGGATTGCATCACCTTTAGGCCTTCTTCCATACCAAGCCCGCGTTTGCCGCCCAGCGACGTGCGGTTGGCCTTGTCATAGCTACCCTTGAAAACAAACTGGGCACCGTGGCGCGCGCAAACTTCTGCCATATGACCTGCGATCATTTGCGCATGATCTGTGCTTTCAAGTTGGCAAGGGCCAGCGATTAACAGCAGTGGTAGGTCATTACTGACGGTGAGCGGGCCGATTTTGACGTTATGCATTAAGAGCTTACCTGTTCGCGAAGGATTGAGACGGTGATCGAGATCAATAGATAGATGCCCGAGAAGATAAAGAGTGCCAGCAGTGTATTTTCGAAGGCGCGCGGGTAGGCGGCTTGGTCCGGAATGACTGGATTAACGCTTTGCGACAAGTAACGAACCTGCCGGTTCGCCTCAATTCGCGCGGTTTCCATTTGGGTTAGCGCTTGTTGCACCATTGCCGTCTGGAAATTGTAGTTTTCTTCGGCCACACGCAGTTCCGTGTTCCGGGCAGCCAAGGACGCGCCATCTGTTGATGTCCCGGTCAGTTCTTCACGCAGTTCAGCGATCAATTTGTCAATGTTGGCGATTTGATCGCGTAAGGCTTGGACCTGAATTGCACTTGGGCGTTCAACGTTGAGACGCGACTGCAAAACAAGGCTAAGCTGTTGGCGTTCACTTTCGAGAGAGTTGATTTGCCCCATGCGCGCGCCTGATTCGCTACCTGCATCGATTTGCTGCATGGTTTCTTGAAGTTGAAGCCATGTTGCCAAGGCTTCGGCACGGCGTGCTTCGGCGTCTTCATAGCTTTGAAGCGCGCCTTTCATTTGGTCAGTGCGCAAACGACCGGTAAGTTGGTCGACCTGTTCTTCGGCGTAGCTGATCAAAGCCTCTGAAAACTCAAAGCTTTTGACAGGGTCACTGGCGATGACCTCCATCTTGATGATCCCCTCGGTCGGGTCATAGCTGATGACAACATGGTCTGAATAAAGCTTGAACATTTCCTCATTGGTTGCGTCCTCTGGCAGGCGCTGGATAGAGTCGATGTTCGCGTCGCTGAAATGTACTTTAAAGCCGTGATCTTGATCCAAGCGCAGCATAGCTTCGCGTGAGGCAAGATAGGATTGCACCGCAATACTGTCTTGTTGCGTTGCCATCGATGTCCCTTGGAAGAGGGTCGATAGGCCACCGGGGCCAGCAGATTGTGACTGTGCCTGCTGGATCACGATTTCGGACTTGGTGGCAAACATCGGCGTTGCCATCGTGTAGAAATACCAGCCGGTCATGAAGGTTGGCAGAAGCACAAAGAATGCCAGCCGAGTGAACATCAACAGTAGTTTGCGACGACGGCGGCGTACGATATCAAGCTGGATTTGCCGAATTTCGGCAGCGTGTTCGGGATTGATTTTCAAGCCAGCAGAGCCCGGCACCTTAGCTTTGTGCCTTGGGTTTACTTTTTGTGGCAGTTGAATTTGTCCGGGTTGGCCTGCTTGTTTGCTTTCTTCGGGCATGACCAGTTCCAACACTGATTTTTGTTGGAACGGATCGATCCCTGCGCCGCGCAATTGGCGCACTGCGTCAAATTCGGACGTAAACGTCAGACCGCGTTTTTGTGCGACACGCCGTGCCATGCGAAGCTGGCGGGCAGTTAGGCCTTCGTTGCTGATCGCCTCATTCTCGGCCTCGATTGCGGCTGGGTCATCTAATTTGTTATTGGGATTATGCCCATGTGCGTCTTCAGCCGCAGCATGTTCTACGCCGTCGCGACGTATGCGAAATCTCTTAACCTTAGGCTTGATAGTCATATGCGGCCTTTGCCTCTTCTAAGGTGTCAAACATGTAAAGCTGCCCATTTCTAAGCACCGCGGCAGAGCGGACAAATCGTTCTAGGGTGGCGGCCTGATGCGACACGATGATCATTGTCGTCGTTTCAAGGCGCTCGCGCAAGATTGCTCCGGCTTTGCGGTTGAATTCGGCGTCGGTGGAACCGGGCATACCTTCGTCGATAAGATAGATGTCAAAGTCTAAGGCAAGCATCAGCGCGAACGAAAACCGCGCTTTCATCCCGCTTGAATACACGCCGATGGGCATGTCGAAGTATTCTTCTAAACCGCACAGCCATCGGCAGTAGGCCTCGACATAGTCGGGATCCAACCCGTAAAGGCGTGCGATGTAGCGGCAGTTTTCCTTTGCCGAGAGACTATTGACCACGCCACCCATGAAGCCCAGCGGAAATGAAACGCGACAATTGCGCGTGATCTTTCCTTCGTCGGGCTTTTCAAGGCCCGCCATCATATTGATCAGTGTCGATTTGCCTGTGCCATTTGGGGCAAGTATGCCCAGAGAACTCCCAAGTTCGACCCGAAAGGAAACGCGATCAAGGATCACCTTGCGTTGGGTACCTGTCCAAAAAGACTTACTAACTTCTGCGAACTCTAGCATATTTCTTCCATAATAGCCCGATGTGTGGGCTTCGTGGATCGTGACCTAGAATAGTTAATTCCAGGTCACGATCCACGTTTGCGAAATACTATCGCAAAATTGCACGAAGAATACAGCAACTTCTGCGTGTAGCTGTGTGATTAAGCGCGTTGCGCTTAACCGTGTTGTTTTTCGACCTTAGTCAATTTGCCTGCGACAATGGATACGAACGCAGCAAAGAAGCTGAACAGAGCACCCATTTTAGCAGCATCTTGAACAGGAATTTCACCCAGCATTACAGAGCTATCGAAGGCAACAGCTGCGATGAATAGCGATACTGTAAAGCCAATCGCCGCAACGCAACCAATCACGAACAGGTCGATAATCCGCATTCCATCCGGCAGACCAAGGCCCATCGGACGGGCAGCGATCCAACCAAACAGCATGATGCCCAAGGGTTTACCGATCAACAGACCTGCAAGAACCAACCAAGTCGGTGAACCAATCGAAGAGAACTCTACGCCAGCGTTAAGCAGACCGAAGAAGAACAGAACAACTTCAACTGGGTGCTTGAGGATGTGTTCAATGTGGTTCAGCAAATCGGTCAGATACTGCTCGGCCTCAGAGAAGATACCAAAAGCGCGATCAGCGTGCGGAATTGTTGGAACGATTGGCAGCAGGCCAAGGGCAGGGTGGATACCAGCCTCTTGGAAGCCAAACCAGCTAAAGCAAGCCGCGATCAGGTATGGCCAGAATGACAGCTTGTTGCGAACCCAAGTCGAGTTTGGACGCATTTCGTTACCGCGATCCATCCGGCGTGGCAGGCGGTTGAACAGGTAGAACACAGTCAAAGCCGAGAATAGCGACAACAGCAGCCATTCAGGTGCCAGCTCGCCCGACGGATAGAAGATCGCCAAGATGATAAGGCCAGCCGCATCATCTGCGATTGCAAGCAATAGCAAGAAGCGTACGGCGGGGTGGCCCGCACCAAATACGAGGCGACCAACAAGATAGCTAAACGCGATGTCGGTTGCGGTTGGGATCGCCCAACCGTTTGCGACCGCGCTATATGTCTCTGAGCCAAGGAAATACGCGATCCCAAGGTAAACAGAAATCGGGCCAATCATGCCACCCAATGTTGCGAACAAAGGGGTTGCTGCTTTTTTGCCGCGTAGGCTGCCGTTTTGAAGAATTACGGCCTCCCAGACTTCTTTTGCGGCGATCGCAAAGAAGAAGGCCATCAAGACGTCATTTACCAGATAATGTAGCGTGAGACTGCGATATTCGACTTGGCCGCTTGCGTCATAATGCGCGTGACCAACCCATGAATCGTGTATCAGTTCGAATTCTACAAAATGGTGATAACTTGTGGCATCAACGTTTGCCCAAACCAGTGCAATAGACGCACCAATGATCAACAAAAGTGAATAGTTGGTAAGAAAATTCCAGACACGATACATGCTATTCCCCATTCTATTTAGTTTGCAATTAAAGGAAAGGTACAGGGGCATCAAGGAGACCTCAGGTTAACCTGTCATGAGCGCCTTTTACACTGCGTGCGCAGTTGATAATGATGGAAAAATGGGCCTTCAGCGTGAAATCAAAGAATGTCGGCTGTGCATAGATCGCTTTGCACGCACCAAGACGGCACATAGACCGCGCCCAATCGTGTGGTTTGAAGAGAAACCGCAGATTCTCATTGCGGGGCAGGCGCCCGGACTTCGGGTTCACGAAACAGGCAAGCCGTTTTGGGATCGGTCCGGCGACCGTTTGCGAGACTGGTTAGGTATTGATCGTGACCAGTTCTATGACGTCTCAAGGGTTGCGATAGTGCCGATGGCGCTTTGTTTTCCTGGATATGACGCGTCTGGCTCTGATCTGCCCCCGCCCAAGATTTGCGCAAGCACATGGCATGATCGCGTCAAGCAGCACGTTGGGTCTGTGCCTTTGACAGTGCTAGTTGGTGGCTATGCGCATAAATGGCATTTACAGACGCGCAGTAATGTTACCGATACGGTTGCGGGCTGGCGCGACCATGCACCACGCGTGTTTCCCTTGCCTCATCCGTCTTGGCGCAATACCGGGTGGCTAAAGAAAAACCAATGGTTCGAGACTGATCTGCTGCCCGCGCTACGGTCTCAAGTGAAAGAAGTGTTGAATGACTGACCTTGATACCGCCCACGCCGCAATGGAAGCTGCGCCCGAAGATGACGCCGCACGCCTGCGCTTTTATGAACGGCTTGCCGATACGGAACTGTTCATGCTGCTCGGCGAAGAGGCCGAAGGCGATCAAATTACCCCCGAGTTGTTCGAAATCGAAGACCAACGCTTTACGCTGGTTTTTGATCGCGAAGAGCGGCTGGCCGAATTCGTCGGTCGCGCGGCCCCTTATGCAGGCATTCCGGGACGTGGGTTGGCGCAAATGCTAGCAGGGCAGGGTATCGGTCTTGCCCTAAACCTAGAGGTCGCACCCTCAGCAATGCTGATCCCAGCCGAGGCGGTCGATTGGCTTGTCCAGACGCTTGCTCATACGCCGGATGAGACAGAGGCCCGGTTGACTGAAATCAACGCGCCTGCTGGCCTGCCAGAGGCGGTTGTAACCGGATTGGACCGCAAACTCGCAATCGCGGCCGGCCTCGCAAAGTTCGCGTATTTGGCAGCGGCCACATATGAGGGTGGTGTAAAGGGCCATGTGTTGGCGTTCATTGATGCAACGCCCGGCGCGGAAAAGGCGCTTGCCACAGCGGCAAGCGAGGTACTGACCTTTTCTGGGATCGAAGCAGGCATGATGGACGTGATGTTCGTGCGCGCCTCTGATCCGCTTGCTGGTCACCTTGCCAAAGTCGGTCTGAGGTTTGATCTGCCAGAGCCAGAAAAGCCACATGTGCCGGAGGCGCCCGGGATGGACCCAAGCAAGCCTCCAAAGCTGCGCTAATCGCACAGGTGCGGTCGCAACGTCTTTGTCAGTATCCGGCGTTGCGGTCGACGAGGTGCAAGAATGGTTTTCCGGCCTCACCACGCGCGATGTTTTCCGCAACCACCTCTGCCGCGAGATCAGCGCGGGTGGCAGATGCGATGTGCGGGGTTACCGTCACCTTAGGGTGTGACCAAAACGGATCTTCTGGGGGCAGGGGCTCGACGCGGAAGGTATCAAGCGTTGCATGGGACAGGTGACCCTGATCCAGCGCAGCAAGTAGTGCCTGATCATCAATCAACCCGCCGCGTCCGGGGTTAATGACGACAGCGCCCTTTGGCAGCTTTGCTATCGCCGCCGCATCAAGCGTGTTTTCGGTGGCCGGAGTTTTAGGCAGAAGCAACACCAATATTTGAGCGCTGGATAACGCCGCCTCAAACCCATCTGCTCCGGACACACAGTTTAGCCCGTCGATAGATTTCTGACTGCGGCTCCAGCCGGTGACAGGAAATCCTAACTGCGCGAGCGCTTGGCCACAGGCCTGACCCAAGGCACCCAATCCCAGAATTGTCACTGGGCGCTGCTGGGCAAGTGGTGGTGTCACGTCATTGCGCCAAACGCCGTCCTGCCCGTTGATATGGGCATCCATCCCCAGATGGTGTCGAAGCACATGCCCTGTCACCCATTCGAGCATCCCCTGATCCAGCCCGCCACCAACCATGCGGGCCAATGGAATTTGCAGAGTGTCATTCCCAACGATGTCCTCGACCCCAGCCCAAAGCCGCTGCACGAGTTTGGCACGTGTGAATGGTGCGAAATCGGTGATTGGGGCCTCACCACCACCAAAGACGATATAGTCGACCTGATCGGCTGGGATATCGCGTGCCAAATGGAGCTTGAGCGGCAACGAGGCAAAAGCTGTATTCAGATGCGGCGCATATTCATCCCAAGCTGCATCATTGCCGGTAAACAGGATATTGATCATTAGCGTGGCCTATGGACGTGGGCGCTTTGGACAAGGCCAAAGGCAACAAGAAGGACGAGCATGGCAGAGCCGCCATAGCTGACGAGCGGAAGCGGCACACCCACCACGGGCGCAAGCCCCATGACCATTGCCATGTTCACTGCAAAGAACAGGAAGAACGTCATCGCGATGCCCAGCGTCAGAAGTGAGGCAAAGCGGTCGCGGTTACTGATCGCTGACACAATGCAGAACACAACAATCAACAAGTAGAGCAGCAGTAGCGTAGACGCGCCCACGAACCCGAATTCTTCTGCCAAGGTGGTGAAAATAAAGTCAGTGTGTTTTTCGGGAAGAAAGTTCAGGCGTGACTGCGTACCTTGCATGAACCCGCGCCCCGTCCAGCCGCCCGAGCCAAGGGCGATCTTGGCTTGGGTGATGTGATAACCTGCGCCAAGTGGATCGTTCGATGGGTCGATGAAGGTATCAATGCGCCGAAACTGGTAGTCTTTGATCAACTGCCAAGTGGTGCCTCGGCTTTCGAAGACCGCGACAATTGCTGCGACACCCGCGCCGACAACCGTCGCGAAATAGGCCCAATGAACGCCAGCCAAAAACATGACGGTCGCGCCGCCCATCAACAGCAATAGGGCGGTCCCAAGGTCAGGCTGCTTGAGAACAAGCATCGTTGGGACAAGAATAAAGATGACAGGTAATGCCACCCATAGTGGGCGCGATGTTTTCTCGTTTGGTAGCCAGTCATAGTAGGCGGCAATGAACATCACGACGGTAATCTTGGTCACCTCTGATGGCTGCAAAACCATAAAGCCAAGGTCGATCCAGCGTTGGGCGCCCATGCGGACCTCGCCGAACAATTCGACCGCGAGCAGAAGCAAAAGTGACCCGCCATAAGCGACAAAGGCCATGTTGCGCCAAAACCAAATCGGCACCATCGCGACCACGAACATCAAAAACATGCCAAGGCCAAAGCGTTTCAGCTGTGGCTCCATCCATGGCGTCGTGGACCCACCGGCGACGGAATAAAGCATCAAAAAACCAGCGCAGGCGACAGCGGACAGCAGCATGACTAACGGCCAGTTGATGTACCAGATTTTGCGCAGCCCTGTTGGGACGTGCTTGGTATTATGGGCAAGATAGCTCATGCGCGGCTTTGGGCCTTTGCGCCCATAGGAATACGCGTTTCGATCCGGCGCTGTTGTTCCGCGATCTTGTCACGAACGTTTTCTGGGTAGGCGTCTAGCGGTGGTGCGCCACCAAATTGCGCCTGCAAGATCACATCACGGGCGATGGGCGCCGCGGCACTCGACCCCCCGCCGCCGTGTTCAACGATGACAGCGACAGCATAGCGTGGGTTATCAAGAGGCGCGTAGCTGACAAACAGCGCGTGGTCACGACGTTCCCACGGCAAATCTTCGTTACGGGTAACCCCGGCGGCACGTTCTTCGGCTGTGATGCGGCGCACCTGACTGGTTCCGCTTTTGCCGGCCATTTTATAGCCATCAGTGAGGATGCGCGCCCCATAGGCTGTACCGCGTCTGCTATTGCAAACGTCGTCCATGGACGCGCGAATGCGGCGCATCGTGTTTTCGTTCAACCCAAGGCTTTCGCCGCGCCCGCTGGGTTGTTCTACACCGTCGATCAAACGTACTAGCCGCGGGGTGATTTCGTGACCCGTTGCGATCCGCGCAGTCATCACGGCCAATTGCAGCGGCGACGCAAGGACATAGCCCTGACCAATTGAGGCGTTGACCGTGTCGCCGATACGCCAGTCTTCGCCGCGCACCGACGATTTCCATTCTTTGTCAGGGGCAAGCCCCGAAGCGACCGCTGATAGTGGAAGGTCATGTTTGATGCCAAGGCCAAGCTTGCGGGCCATTGCCGCCATCTTGTCGATACCAACGCGCTGGGCGATTTCGTAGTAATAGCAGTCACAGCTTTGCTTTAGGCTGTCATGTAGGTTGATGTTGCCGTGCCCGCCGGATTTCCAGCAGTGAAACCGAATACCGTAAACATCGGTATAGCCGGGGCAATAAACGGTCTCATCTGCCGCAACGACACCATCTTCCATCGCTGCTAGTGCTGTGATCATCTTAAAGGTCGATCCGGGTGGGTAGGTCCCTTGGACGGCTTTCGCGGCAAGTGGGCGGTACTTGTCTTCGTTCAGGCCGGTCCAGTCTTTGACTGAAATGCCGCGCACGAATAGGTTTGGATCGAATGACGGGGCAGAGGCAATGGCGCGTAGATCGCCGTGTTCTAGATCAATGACGACAACACCCGCAGATTCCCCATCCAGCCGGGCTTGGGTATAGGTTTGTAGGCGGTTGTCGATTGTCAGCTGTACGTCTTTCCCGGCGTCACCTTCTTGGCGATCCAGTTCACGCATCACCCGGCCAACGGCGTTGACCTCGATCCGGCGGTGGCCAGCGCTGCCGCGCAGAGTATGTTCGAGCTTGTTTTCAGCGCCTGATTTTCCGATCTGGAATTTCGGAATTTGCAAGAGCGGGTCCTGATCGTCGATCCGGCTGAGGTCATAGTCACTCACTGGGCCAACGTAGCCAACAACATGGGCAAGGTCGGCACCCCACGGGTAAACGCGGCTTTGGCCGACTTCGGCCTGAATGCCGGGCAGGGCCGGGGTGTTCAGGTTGATCTTGGCAACATCGTCCCATGTCAGGCGTTCAGCGATGGTCACGGGCACAAACGGCGACCGGCGCTGCATTTCTTCCATCGCACGGGTCAGTTGTTCTGGCGCGATATCGACGATTTGCGTCAGTTTCGACAGGACTTCGCCAACGTCACCAGCGTCCTCGCGTACCATAACAACGCGGTAGTTTTGTTCATTGTCGGCAATCGCTTCACCGTTACGATCAAAGATCAATCCACGGGATGGAGGAAGTAGCCGAATGTTGATGCGGTTTTCTTCGGCAAGCAGACGAAATTCGTCGGCGTGTTCGACCTGCATGGACCGCATCCGCCAACCAAGCACCGCCATAATCGCGATTTGCGATGTGCCCACGACTAAGGCGCGGCGGCTAATTGTCCGCGCGCTTTCGATAACGTCTTTGGGTGGCCTTTTCATACGCGTTGCCCTCTGCTTCCGGTTTCACCGGGTGTGACGCGGGTGATGCCAAACAGATAATGCATGATAAGGACCACCAAAGGGTAGACCGCAATTGTCAAAATCATTTGAAGAAGGATCATGCCAAATGGCGCGACGGGCACGGCAAGGATAGCTAGGATCAGGCGATTTGCGATGCTAATTGCTGCCACGCCAAGTGCGATGCTTCCCCATTCTGCCAAAAACGGTAGCGATCGGAATTCGCGACTACGTTTGCGCAGCTGTTCGGTCAGGACAACAACTAGGCCTGCCCATAATCCCGGGGGGCGCTGAAAGATAAGGTCGCCCATTAGAAAGATAGCGGCGATCATCCAGACGGGCGCATATTTTGGCCTGCGTGCGACCCACACCAACGTCACAGCAAGGCAAATATCGGGCGAAACCAATCTGAAATGCCAGCGGGCGATGTCGATGACACGTGGTTCCATGCTTTGTGGGACAAGCTGAACAACCATGATGACAAAAGCGATGAATAAAAATGCACCGCGTTTGATCCATACTTGGGTATCAGCAGGGCTAGCCATCGCTGGGCACCACTGGAGGTAACGCAGAAGATGGCAACGCAGCCGGACCGTAAAACTCTGCCTCGGGCGTTAAAAGGCCACCGGGATCGTTGATGGTTTCATGCGGTTGCGAACGCAACACGCGTAAGAATTCAAGCCGCTGATAATCCGCAGACAGCCGAACCCGCAGGCGTTGATCAGTGCCAAGCGCGACTTGGCCAACCAACAGATCAGCAGGAAACACGCCGCCATCACCAGACGAAACAACGCGGTCGCCGGGGCGGACAAGCGCTGTGTCTTCAAGAAACTCCAGAGGAGGGTTGAGCGTGTTATCACCAGCTAAGATTGCCTTTTGGCCGGATGGTTGGATCGTTACGGGAATACGGCTGGATGTGTCAGTCAAAAGCATCACGCGGCTGGTTTCCTGACCGACGCCCGCAATGCGGCCCACTAAGCCGATACCGTCCATCGTGGGCCAGCCGTCGATGATGCCATCACGCGCACCGACGTTCACCAGAACAGACTGACGAAAGGGTGACCCGCTGTCAGCGATAACCACGCCAGTGACATAGGTCAGCTGTGGATCAAGGCTCACGTTGTTCAGATCAAGCAGCTTCGCGTTTTCTTGTTCAAGCTGAAGCGCGGCTTCTTTCCAGGCCTTCATTTGTTGAAGCTCGCGCCGTAAATCTTGGTTCTGCGCCGAAAGCTGTTGATAGCTTTGGAAGTCTGTCACCAGCCCAACAATGCCGTTGATTGGGGCCATGGCCCAGTCAAACGATGGAACAACCTTGTCTATTGCTGCAGCCCTAAACCGTTCCACCCGAGGGCTGTCGATCCGCCAGACAAGAAACAAACCAAACAGCGCGAGCAGAAGTACCCCAACCAGCAATCTGCGGATCGGGGTAACAAAGTCTTCGGTGTTCTTGTCTCTTGCCAAGGGCAATTATCCCCGGTCTGACTTAGCTGTCGTAGTCGATCACGTGCCGCAGCTGTTTTTCATACTCAAGCGCGCGGCCAGTACCCAATGCCACACAGTTCAGCGATTCATCGGCAACCGAAATCGCAAGGCCGGTCTGTTCACGCAGTGCAAGATCAAGCTGACCCAACAACGCGCCGCCACCTGTTAGCATGACACCGCGATCAACGATGTCCGCAGCAAGATCCGGCGGTGTTGCTTCCAATGCGGTCATTACTGCTTCGCAAATTTGCTGCACAGGCTCTGCGAGCGCTTCGGCGACTTGGGCTTGGCTAATTTCAGTTTCCTTTGGGACACCGTTCAACAGGTCGCGGCCGCGGATATGCATCGACTGGCCTCGACCATCGTCGGGCATACGTGCGGTGCCGATAGATGTCTTGATGCGTTCGGCAGTTGCTTCACCGATCAAAAGGTTATGCTGGCGACGCAGATAGTTGATGATCGCCTCATCCATGCGGTCGCCCCCGACGCGTACGGAACGGGCGTAAACGATGTCACCCAATGACAGAACCGCAACCTCGGTCGTACCACCACCGATGTCGACGACCATGTTACCTGTCGGGTCTGTAATCGGCATGCCAGCACCAATCGCAGCAGCAATCGGTTCGGCGATAAGGCCAGCGCGACGCGCACCAGCAGAAAGCACCGATTGGCGGATCGCACGCTTTTCGACAGGTGTTGCGCCATGCGGGACGCAGACGATGATCTTGGGCTTTGAAAATGTCGAACGGCGGTGAACCTTGCGAATGAAGTGTTTGATCATTTCTTCCGCAGTATCAAAGTCAGCGATCACACCATCGCGCATTGGGCGGATGGCTTCGATGCTGCCAGGGGTCCGGCCAAGCATGAGTTTTGCGTCTTCACCAACGGCAAGGACCTTCTTTACGCCGTCTTTGACGTGGTAGGCGACAACCGAAGGTTCTGACAGAACGATGCCCTTGCCTTTGACGTAGACCAGCGTGTTCGCGGTCCCCAAATCGATCGCGATGTCTGAAGAAAATAATCCGCCGAAGCCTGCCATTTCGTGGTCTTCCGTTTTGATTGTGTTTTTACCGCGCCGTCCCGTGACGCCCATTGCCGATAGTTATACGGCGGCATGAACAGGGATAGAAGCCCTTCATTCAATGAACCAAGCGGCATTTCGCAGATTTAACTTTTGCGATATTTGGTGTTGCTTAATGCCAAAATTCAACGAAATTATATCACTTTTGCAACTTATGTGGTGGTGCGTGCGCAACAAGACGCAAATCGGCATCTTCACACAAACGAGAGCGGGCGACCCACTTCATTAGGCCGCCCGCAATATTCGAGTCGATATGACCTTAGCGGTCTTTGTAGCTGACACCTTTTACATCGTACCCGGGCTCGGACTGTTCACGGCGGACGAGCAGGCGGTTCAGTGCGTTGATGTAGGCGTTGGCGCTGGCGACGACTGTGTCGGTGTCTGCGGACTGACCAGTCGCGATGCGACCTTCTTCTTCCATGCGCACAGATACAGTTGCCTGTGCGTCAGTGCCTTCGGTGACAGCTTGTACTTGATACAGCTGCAAACGGGCACCGTGCGGGAACAGCGCCTTGACCGCGTTAAAGGTTGCATCGACAGGGCCGTCACCCGTGGCCGATGTCTTAACGTCAGTACCGTCGATCTCCATCACCATGTCGGCGGTTTGCGGGCCTTCGGTGCCGCAAACAACGCACAGCGATTTCAGTTTCAGGCGGTCTTCGTCGCCACTGTTTTGGTGCATCAGTGCCAGCAGGTCGTCGTCAAAGACTTCCTTCTTGCGGTCAGCCAAATCTTTGAAACGGACAAAGACATCTTTCAGCTGATTGTCGGCCAGATCATCAAAACCCAGTTCATTCAGTTTTGCGCGCAAGGCAGCACGGCCAGAGTGTTTCCCCAGTGGAAGTGACGTACCAGACAGGCCCACATCAGCCGGACGCATAATTTCGAACGTTTCAGCGTTCTTCAGCATCCCGTCTTGGTGGATGCCGCTTTCGTGGGCGAATGCGTTCTTGCCAACAATGGCTTTGTTAAACTGCACCGCGAAACCAGACACTGCGGCAACGCGGCGCGAGATGTTCATGATCTTGGTCGTGTCGATCCCGGTTTCATAGGGCATGATGTCGCCGCGCACCTTAAGGGCCATGACGACTTCTTCCAGTGCGGTGTTACCGGCACGTTCGCCCAGACCATTGATGGTACATTCGATCTGACGCGCGCCGCCTTCGACAGCAGCCAAAGAGTTCGCAGTCGCCATGCCCAGATCGTTATGGCAGTGCGTTGCAAAAATCACCTCATCGGCACCGGGGACAGTTGCGATTAGGTTGCGGATCAGGTCGGCGCTTTCAACGGGCGCTGTGTAACCGACCGTATCGGGGATATTGATCGTCGTGGCACCGGCCTTGATCGCGATTTCAACGACGCGGCACAGGTAATCCCATTCTGTGCGGGTCGCGTCCATTGGGGACCATTGCACGTTGTCACACAGGTTGCGGGCATGGGTGACCGTGTCGTGGATACGTTCGGCCATTTCATCCATGTTCAGGTTCGGAATGGCGCGGTGCAGTGGCGACGTGCCGATGAATGTATGGATGCGCGGAGATTTTGCGTGCTTCACGGCCTCCCAGCAGCGGTCGATATCTTTATAGTTTGCGCGGGCCAGACCACAGATCGTCGACGTCTTTGCCAGACGGGCGATTTCGCTGACGGCCTTAAAGTCGCCCTCAGAAGCAATCGGAAAACCAGCTTCGATAATATCGACGCCCATTTCATCCAGCAGTTCAGCAATTTCCAGCTTTTCCGCATGTGTCATTGTCGCGCCCGGTGACTGTTCGCCGTCGCGCAGGGTGGTATCAAAAATCAGAACTCTATCTTTGGTCATCTGATCATTCCTTCAAATATGGTCTTTGGGGGCGGCGGGTCGATCCGCGTCGCCGGAATTTGGTTCACCTTGCGGTTCGATCAACAGCACTTTGGCTTCTTGATCTGCACGAGGGCGATGTACGACACCTTTGGGTACGATGAAAAGCTCACCGGCGTTAAAAGTCACACTTTCCGCGCCTTCAAGGTCCATTGTGACCTGACCGTCGATAACAAGAAAGAAATCGTCGGTGTTGTCGTGCTTGTGGTAGGGGAATTCGCCTTGAAACTTAACGACCATCACGTCGTTATTGTTATAGCTGGCGACCACCTTGGGATCCCAGTGGGTGTCAAAAAGCGATAGCTTTTGCGCAATATTAATAGCTTGCATGGTTTTTCCTAACTCTGATGGGGTGTTTTCAGCGCTGTATCTCAACTCCTCTGAGCACGCGCGCCAAACAAGGCCGCGCTCAGAGGCGAGTTAGGAGTAGGTCAAGGCCACGCGCAAACGGCGCCGGAAGGCGCTGCGGGTTTGCGATATGTTGGGCGTTGAACATGGCAGGGACTATACGCGGGTTTTTCGTGTTGAAAAGAAATAAATGCGAAAGAAAGACGACGTTTCGTAGGATGTAACTACTATCGCTACAGAAATCATGCCCGATCAACGAGGGTAAGGGAGGCTGATTGTTTTTTCCCAGCGCGACAGTTTTTCTGTGCAGTTGCGGCGAACGGCAAGTATGAGCCAACTTTACCAAATTTCTGCGTTGCAGCTAGTGTCCGCTTTACCGATTTCATCCGAACAATTTGATGATCGAGACCATTGTTTTTGCGGCGCGATCAATGCAGTTTTGCACCGACGATTACTAAGGCACTTATTCATTCAACCGACAAAAGGAACATTGCTGTAATGTCATCACGGATTTTGGGGATTCTGGCCGCATTGTTTGGTGCAAGCCCGGCAATGGCGATGACGTTGGCACATCCAGACCTTCCGATTTTTAAAGCCTGTGCTGTAGATATGAACGTCAGTGGTGAGGTTGTAGCAGATCGAATTCTGGCGGTAGGGTGGGCGGAAACAAGCCCGACACCCGAGCTAAAAAAGCTTGGCCAAGATCACAGTGTCATGAATAATTTTGGGAACTCGGTTGCCTTTGGTGAAGATACAAAAGGTGACTGGGACGCGCGTATCGACGAGTTGTCCGAAATATTGCACCTTGATCCATATGAGCATGCGACAGCCAAAGTTCGTGCATTTCAGGACCCAGATAGGTCCGGCTTTGTGGTGTTGACGTCTGAGCCTGATGGGTTTTGGTCGTGCGAAATTCTTTTGACTGCAGTACCCTTTGACGGATCGCGATTTATGGCTGTTCCACCAAGCAATGGCGATCAATATGCCACCGACGGTATCACCTATATGTCGGATCAGGGTGGCAGGAGTGAACTTGTTGAGTTTCTCGGCCTGTTGCCGTTTATGCCAACACCTAAACGCTATTACTCGAGCTATGTGTTGATAGAGCCCGAAACAATCGAGACGCGATATAGGCACAGTGTAAGCTTGGTTTTCGCAGCGGAGTTTAGCTCAATCTTCCCGTATTGATCAGAAGCGGTCGTTGGCCACGCGGACGGCAAGGTCGGCTAAGTCCCGCAAAGGAGACATTAATGTTGGATGGAAAATAACCCGGTTTCAATCTGTCGGTTGGAAGTGAGCATTTTACAAAGCAGCGCCAAGAACTAAAAAAGCCCCCGGTGGAAAAACCGAGGGCTTTGATGTTTATGGTATCGAATTCAACTATTCGGTGGTTTCAGAGACTAATGCGCCGTCTGACCAAGTGCCTGTGCTTTCCTGGCCTGTTGCGTAGGTCATTGTACCTTCACCTTCGCGGCGGCCGCGTACAAATGATCCTTCGTAGATATCGCCGTTGGCATAAGTCGCGACACCTTGACCGTTGATCATGCCCTCAGACCAGTCGCCGACATAGTTGAAACCATCAGGTAGTGTGATTTCACCTTTGCCATTACGCTGGTTGTCTGAGAATTCGCCGATGTAGACGGTGCCATCTGCATATGATGCACGGCCCATTCCGTTGCGTTGGCCCTCTGCCCACTGACCTTCGTAGGTGTAGCCGTCAGTGTAAGTCATCTTACCTTGGCCGTGGTTTTTGGCGTTTTGGAATTCGCCTTCGTAGACAAGACCATTGGTAAATGTCGCGACGCCAGAGCCGCTAATCACACCGTTGTCCCAGTCACCTTCATAGGTCGAACCGTCAGGGTAGGTCATTTTGCCTGTGCCATGTGCCAGATCGTCGACGAAGCCGCCGACATAAACAGATCCGTCGGGGTAGGTCGCTGTGCCGTTGCCTTCGATTTGGCCTTCGACCCAGTCGCCCTCGTAAACATAGCCGTCTGCGCCACGCAGTGTGCCTGTGCCGTGACGCTGATCATTGGCGAACATACCTGTGTAAACGTCGCCGTTTGCATAGGTCACGGTGCCTTCGCCTTCGCGTTTGCTTTCGACGAAGTTGGCTTCGTAGACGTCACCGTTGGTTTGGGTAAGTGTTCCTTGGCCTTGGATTTGGCCATCGACCCATTCACCGCTGTAGATCACGCCATCGGCCATGGTCATAGTGCCGGTGCCGTCGCGTTCGCCTGCGGTCAGCGTACCTTCGTAAACCGCGCCGTCAGGGTATGTGATTCGACCTTGGCCTTCTTTGATGCCGTTGACCCATTCGCCTTCATAGACGTAACCGCTTTCGCTCGTCATGGTGCCGGTACCGTGGTACATCGCGTTCCGGAATTCACCTTCGTAGGTTAGACCATTTGCGTAATGCGAAATGCCCTGACCCGTGATGTTACCGTCAACCCAATCGCCTTCGAATGTGCCGCCATCTGCAAATGTGATTCGGCCTTTGCCTTCTGGCTTGCCGGCGACGAACTCGCCTTCATAGACAGAACCGTTGGCAAATCGTGCAACGCCTTGGCCGCGGATTTCGCCGTTTACCCATTCGCCTGTGTATTCATATCCAGTCGGAAGCCGATAAGTGCCCGTACCATGCTGCTTTCCATCAAGGAATTCACCCTCGTAGACGCCGCCGTCATCATACTGCTTTGTTTGGACTGTTTGCGCGTGTGCGCTAGTCGCCAACCCAACTGTAAGCAGGGCCACCGCCATTGTCTTAGGTAATCCAAACGTCTTCATTCGTGTAACTCCGATCACTTCCTCACAAATGCAGCTTATGTAAGGTGCTGCATTCTGACAACGGTTAAGGACACGCAAAGCATGCATTGTTTTGCGGCCGCCTTTCTAATACCCGTCATTCTGCTACATGAATTGCCGTGAATTAGGACAAAACTATGACGAAAATGTTCCGCCTTACGATGGCTCAGCTGAATCCCGCCGTCGGTGACTTGACCGGCAACGCCACGCTTGCACGCGAGGCATGGGAAGCAGGCCGTGAGGCCGGAGCAGATATGGTCGCGCTGCCAGAGATGTTTATCACCGGATACCAGACGCAGGACCTTGTTCAAAAGCCTGCGTTTGTGGCCGATGCAATGGCCCACATCATGTCCTTGGCCTCTGACTGTGCCGATGGCCCCGCGCTTGCGATTGGTGGCCCGGCTTTTGAGGATGATCGCCTTTATAACTGCTATTTCATCCTGCGCGGAGGAGAGATCATTGCGCGTATGAAAAAGCATTTCCTACCGAATTTTAACGTCTTTGACGAAGTGCGTTTGTTTAAGAGTGATGACATTTCAGGGCCTTATGTGGTTGGTAGTGGCCCGCGGTTGGGTAGCCCTATCTGTGAGGACGCATGGTACCCCGATGTCGCTGAGACAATGGTCGAAGCCGGTGCTGAGATTTTGGTTGTTCCGAATGGGTCGCCCTATTTCCGCAATAAGTTCCCAATCCGCCTTAACAACATGGTGGCGCGTGTCGTCGAAAACGATGTGCCGCTGGTTTACCTAAACATGGTTGGTGGTCAGGATGATCAGGTGTTCGACGGCGGGTCATTCGTGCTGAACCGTCATGGCAAACTTGCGATGCAGATGCCGGTGCTGCAAAGTGCGATTGCCCATGTCGACTTTAAGCAAACCGACGCTGGCTGGGAGGCAATCCCCGGCGAAATGGCGACCCTGCCAGGCGACATCGAACAAGACTATCACGTGATGGTTGTGGGTTTGCGTGACTACATGCGCAAGACGGGCTTTAAGAAGGTGTTGTTGGGCCTATCTGGCGGAATCGATAGCGCGATTGTTGCCGCGATTGCGACCGATGCGCTGGGGCCAGAAAATGTGCGCTGTGTGATGCTGCCTTCGGAATATACGTCGCAAGGGTCGTTGGATGATGCGGCGAAGGCCGCAGATGCGTTGGGCGTGAAATACGACATCGTCAATATCGCTGGCCCACGCGCCGCAGTGACCGAGGCCTTGGCCCCGTTGTTTGGTGATATGCCTGCCGATCTGACCGAAGAAAACATTCAGTCTCGTATTCGTGGCCTGCTGTTGATGGCGCAGTCAAACAAGTTTGGCGAGATGCTTTTGACAACGGGAAACAAATCCGAAGTCGCGGTTGGTTATGCGACAATCTATGGCGATATGGCGGGCGGATATAACCCGATCAAAGACATGTATAAGACGCGCGTCTTTGAAACATGCCGCTGGCGGAACGCAAACCACCGCGATTGGATGAAAGGCCCAGAGGGCGAAGTGATCCCTGTTGCGATCATTGATAAGCCGCCATCGGCTGAGCTGCGTCCTGATCAAAAAGACGAAGACAGCTTGCCGCCTTACGACATTCTGGATGGTATCCTAACGATGCTCGTCGATGAGGAAGCTTCTGTCGCGGATTGCGTCGCGGCAGGCTATGATCGCGAAACGGTCAAACGCGTAGAGCACCTGATTTACATCAGTGAATATAAACGCTTCCAGTCCGCACCGGGGCCGCGCTTGTCTAACCGCGCGTTCTGGCTCGACCGCCGTTATCCGATCGTGAACCGTTGGCGCGACAATACCTGACAAACACGGGTGGGCTGGGTTAAGCTGAACTATGGCTGAAAACAAAACCCAACCCACGGCACAGGCTGTTTCTGAATTCATTGCTACGGTGGAACCGCAGCGCAGGCACGATGATGCGGTCACGCTCAACGCGCTGTTCCAAAAGGTCACGGACTGGGAACCACGAATGTGGGGGCCGTCTATTATTGGGTATGGGCAGTATCACTACAGCTATGACAGCGGACGCGAAGGCGATTTTCTGGCGACGGGATTTAGCCCGCGCAAAGCAAATTTAGTTATCTACATCATGCCCGGCTATGCCGATTTTAGCGATATTCTAGGACGCCTTGGTAAGCACAAATTGGGCAAATCGTGTCTTTACATTAACAAGCTGGCGGACGTTGATATTGAAGTCCTCGGTGAATTGGTGCGCGCAGGTCTAGATGATCTGAGCAGCAGATGGCCCGTCACTGCGACCTAACCTTGTTTTCCCCTCTATGGTAGACAATTCGCGGCCAATATGAGAAGGGCGTCCCAACAGGAGAACGCGTTATGACAATCACCAGATTCGCCCCATCGCCAACCGGCTGGCTGCACATCGGCAACCTGCGCGCTGCGCTATTCAACTATGCGATTGCACGACAAAACGGCGGACAGTTTGTGCTGCGGATCGATGATACAGACGCCGAGCGTTCCAAAGAGGAATATGTCGAAGGCGTCAAAGAAGACCTGACATGGCTTGGCATCAAATGGGACCGGATTGAACGCCAGTCTCAGCGAATGGACCGTTATGAGCTAGCCAAAGAGCGCTTGATCGAAATGGGCCGACTGTACGAGTGTTTTGAGACACCGACAGAACTGGACCTAAAGCGCAAAAAGCAGCTGAACATGGGCAAGCCACCGGTCTATGACCGCGCAGCGCTGTCGCTGACTGACGCGGAAAAGGATGCCTTGCGCGCAGAGCGCGGGTCGCACTGGCGCTTTAAGCTGGATCACGAGCGGATCGAATGGACGGACGGGATCATCGGTGACATTTCGATCGATGCCTCATCGGTCAGTGATCCGGTTCTGTTCAAGAACGGTGGTCAGATTCTTTATACTTTGGCGTCTGTCGTTGATGATATTGAAATGGGCATCACTGATGTTGTCCGTGGTTCTGATCACGTCACCAACACAGCGACACAAATTCAGATCATGCAGGCGCTGGGCGGCACGCCGCCGCGCTTTGCGCACCATTCGCTGCTGACTGGCCCACAAGGCGAGGCGCTGTCGAAACGCCTTGGCACGCTGGCACTGCGCGATTTGCGTAAATCTGGAATTGCACCGGAAGCGATCCTTTCTCTGATGGCACGTCTTGGGTCATCCGACCCGGTTGAACTGCGCGCGAATATCGACGAAGTGATTGCTGGGTTTGATATTTCCAAGTTTGGTTCGGCACCGACGAAATTCGATGCTGCAGACCTCGGCCCGCTGACCGCGCGCCACCTTGCTACGCTTTCGCATGAAGATGTTGCAGAAACGATCAGCGCAGCTGGTGTCCCTGCCGAATTGGCCGAGCCATTCTGGAAAGTCGTTCGCGACAACATCAACACGCTTGATGATGTTGCTGGCTGGTGGGTTCTGTTCCGCGATGGCGCAACGCCGCTTGTTGATGATGAAGATCGTGAATTTATTTCTCAGGCGTTCTATCTGTTGGATAACCCACCTTACACTCATGAAACCTGGGGTAACTGGACAAACCTTGTGAAAACCGAAACTGGTCGCAAAGGTCGCGGGCTGTTCATGCCGTTGCGCAAGGCGGTCACCGGTCTAGAACGCGGACCAGAGATGGCTGATGTTATGCCGCTTTTGCAAGTTAAGCCGACGCTGGATTAAGTCCGGATCACGTTTTGTAAATGACGATCAACAAGGGCGGTTTCGCCCTTGTTTAGTTTTTGGTGACGCGGATAGCGCGGTGCGCTTCGGTCATCCAAAACTGGGCCCCATCCATCAGTGGTTTCGAAAAACGCGGCAACGCCCGCAGTGCCGAACATTTGTAGATATCCCTGCACTACTACATCCAAATAGCTTAGCAAGATGGGATGCGAGATCGACGGCCCGGCATGAAGCGTTTGATTAACTTGATACACTGCGGTCGCAGTTTGCGGGCCGTTGTGTTTGGTCTGGTCCGTTACATCATGTCGCCGGTATGCCGCTTCGCGTTCATCCAGCGCGGCCCAATCTGCATTTTGTACACGGGCAACAACACCTGCAATTTCACTTTGATCGTCGGGGACGACGGATAGATAGGCCACTTCACGGGTCGTCGTGCTTTGCCAGACCCTCCGCCACCCGGATAAAACTGCCGGGCGTGGTTCTTGGTAATCATGCGTGGATAAGTTCACGAGGCTACCGTAACCAAAGAATGCTGGATCGTTCATTCGCGTGCGCGTAAGATTTGGGCGGGCTTCGCGGCCAGTGATCGCCAAGCAAAGCCAAGGCCCGCCAGCGTAGACGCAAGAACGCCGCCGATGATAATGAGCAATGCATTCGGCCAAATGACGCTAAAGCTTGTTTCCATGATGTAGGTCATGACGGCCCATCCGCCTAAGATGCCAGCGCCTAATGCGACGATCCCTGCGGCAAACCCCAGCAGGGCGGATCGCAGCGCGAAACTGATTAGAATACGCCGACGGGAAGCGCCAAGCGTCTTTAGTACGGCGGCCTCGAATGTGCGGGCGCGTTCTCCGGCTGCGGCTGCGCCGATAAGTACCAAGAACCCGGTAACCAGCGTGATCAAAGCACCATATCGCGTTGCGGCGGCAATCCCACCGATCAGTTCAATCACTTGGTCAATCGCGTCACGTATGCGGATTGCTGTGATGTTAGGGTAGGCCGTCGCGAGGTCGCGCAGGATTGCAGCCTCGGCCTGCTCTTCGGCATAGACAGTTGCGATCCAGCTATGCGGCGCACCCGCCAGTGCGGCCTGATTCAGTGCAAGGACAAACCCAATTCCGGCGTCTTCCCATGTAACATTGCGAAAGCTGGTGATCGTTCCTGTGATGTCGCGGCCTAGCACATTGACGGTCATCGTGTCGCCCAGTTCCAATCCCATCTCAGTCGCTTCCTCTTGGGAAAAGCTGATTTGGGGTGGGCCGTCATAGCCTTCGGGCCACCATTCGCCTGCGGTAATCTCAGTCCCAGAGGGTTGGGCGCCGGCGTAGGTGATGCCGCGATCACCTTGAACCACCCAATGCCCGCCGGCTGCTCTTTGGGCAGATTGGCCGTTGATTTGTGTGATCACGCCGCGCAGCATTGGGGCGGTTTCAGCTTTGCTGACGGCTGGGTCACTATCTAGCCGCGCGTTAAATCCGTCGATTTGATCGGGTTGGATATCAACAAGGAAATAGCTGGGCGCAACTGCGGGCAATTCATCTGAGAAAGACTGCTGCAAATTTCCGTCGATCTGCCCAACCGAGGCAAGCACAGTTAGCCCAAGACCAAGCGACAGAACCACAGAAGTGGCCTCGCCACCTTGTGCGCCAATGGAGCCAAGCGCCAACCGCAGGGCAGGGCGGCCTCTTGCCGTTGTGCGCAGCCGTCGGGCAACCCAGCGGATTATGATCGCCGCGATTACAAGGATAAACAGCGACCCTGCGATGCCGCCTGCCGTCCACAGTGTAAGGAACGCTGTTCCAGAAAACTTGATCGCGGCCGCGACGAGTAGGATGACCAATGCAGTTAATGTGCTTAGGTACTTTCGTGGCGGCAATGTTCTGGCACTGCCAAAGGCATCGCGGAACAGGGTCGCTGCGCGGATGTCTTCGGTCTTTGCAAGTGGCCATAGTGTAAAGATCAGCGCGGCAAGGACGCCGTAAATGGCTGCTTCAATTAGCGGTTGTGAATAGACTTTGAAAACTGCAGGGATGGGTAGACGTGCCTCGATCACTGGCGCGAACAATACGGGCAGCCCAGCGCCCAAGACTAAGCCAATACAGATACCAAACAGCGCGAGCACCCCGATCTGGATAAAGTAAGTCTGAAAGATGGTCGCCCTTGTGGCGCCCAGCGTCTTAAGTGTCGCGATAACGTTTGTCTTGCCTGCGAGGTAAGCCCGAACTGCGGCGGAAACGCCTACGCCGCCAACAGCCAGCCCGGACAATCCAACAAGGATCAAAAACGCGCCAATCCTATTCACAAATTGTGCCGTGCCACCTGCGCCCCGCCGACTATCGCGCCAGCGTAATCCATCGTCTCGGAATTGGCGCATCGCGTCACGTCGCAATACGGGCAGGTTGGCCCCATCAGGCAGATCCAGCCGGTAATTGGTGGAAAACAACGTACCTTCGTTCAGCAGCCCAGAATTCGACAAAGCGTCCGTTAGAACGATTGTGCGCGGCCCTAGGCCAAAGCCACCAGCAGCATTGTCGGGGTAGCGGTCCAGAATGGCGCGTAGCGTGAAGTCTTGGGTGCCCAACCGAAACCCATCACCGGGTTTCAGGCCAAGACGGTCTGCAAGGACGCGTTCCATCACGCCGCCATAATCGGCAAGTGCATCTGCCAAGGGCATTGGCGGGTCTAGGATGACCGACCCAATCAGGGGATACAGATCATCAACTGCACGTATTTGCGTAAGCCCCCGTTCATCCCCCACAACGGCCATTGACCTAAAATCAACGGTTTCCGAGACGTGATCGGCGATACTATTCAGCCACTCCAGCTCGGTATCCCGGGCAAAACGATAGGTGAATTCGACCTCGGCATCGCCGCCCAAAAGTGCTGCACCGTCGCGTTTTAGCCCAGCCTCAATCCCGGCACGCACGGTGCCAACTGCGGCAATTGCGGCCACACCTAGGGCAAGGCAGGCCAGAAAAACGCGGAACCCACGCAGGCCACCGCGCAATTCGCGCATAGCAAAGCGGGATGCGATCCGGATGCTCATTCTGCGGCCTGTGCTTGGGTTTCGATCCGTCCGTCACGCAGCCGTACAACGCGGTCACAACGCGCGGCCAATTCTGGTGCATGGGTTACCATGATCAGCGTGGCGCCGTGTTTGTCGCGCAGATCAAACAGTAAATCCATAATGGCCTGACCATTCGTTTCGTCAAGATTGCCAGTAGGTTCGTCAGCCAGCAAGATCCGAGGGCGCGGTGCTGATGCGCGGGCAAGCGCGACGCGCTGTTGTTCACCGCCCGACATCTGGCTGGGATAGTGATTGATCCGGTCACCCAGCCCCACTGCCTGCAATTCCGCCTCTGCCCGTGCAAAGGCATCCGCCACACCAGCCAGTTCGAGTGGGGTTGCGACGTTTTCTAGCGCGGTCATCGTCGGGATCAGGTGGAAAGATTGGAACACCACCCCCATATTGTCCCTGCGAAAGCGCGCAAGCTGGTCTTCGTTCATCGTCGTTAGCTCTTGGCCAAGCGCCACGATGCTGCCAGACGTAGCCTGTTCCAGCCCGCCCATGAGCATAAGGAGTGACGATTTGCCCGATCCACTTGGCCCGACAAGGCCCAATGTTTCCCCCGCCCCAACATCAAGCGAGATGTCATGCAGAATATCGACGCGCCCCGCATTCCCATCAAGTGAAAGATTAGTGTCGGAAATGGATAGAACAGGATCGGTCATGCAGGCGGCCTTTGGTCAAATCTGGTCTAATGGATATGGTGCGTCACGGTGGCTGCGCAACCTTACTATCGCGGTTTTGCTAACGACGGGGTCAGTTCAGGCAGAAACGGTCACGATCGCGGCGCTTGGTGACAGCCTGACGGCTGGCTACGGGTTACAGCAAAACGATGGGTTCGTGGCGCAAATGCAGGCTTGGCTGAATGAACAAGGCTCTGATGTGCGCGTCATCAACGCCGGTGTGTCCGGCGACACAACAGCGGGTGGGCGCAGTAGGGTCGATTGGACACTGACCCCGGACGTTGATGCGATGATCATTGCGCTTGGCGGGAATGACTATCTGCGTGGGATCGACCCACAGGTAAGTCGTGATAACTTAGATGCGATCTTGGCCGCAGGGCAGGCCGCAGGTGTTCGCATGCTTTTGGTCGGGCTGGATGTTGGGGCGAACTATGGGCCGGACTATGAAACGGCGTTTGAGCAGAACTATGTTGAACTCGCGGAAAAATACGACGTTCCATTGTACCCTGACATGCTGACCGGAATGCGCGCGCATGCAAGTGATCCATCGCAACTAGGTGCTTTGCTTCAGGCAGATGGGCTGCACCCGAACTCGCGCGGAGTGGCATTAATCGTCCGAGATTTGGGACCGACTTTGTTAGAGCTTGTCGCCACGGTTGAGTAGGTTAGGATGATTTCACTCAAGTAACCTAAAATCTAAGGGGTATAGTTATGTCTATTGCTAAGGTCACAGAAGTCATCTCAAGCTCATCAAAATCATTTGACGATGCAGTCGAAAACGGTGTTAAGCGCGCGTCAAAGACGCTGAAGGGCATTACTGGTGCATGGGTTGCAGATCAGAAGGTCACAGTCTCTGACGGTGAAATCCAAGAATACCGCGTCGTCCTAAAGATCACGTTTGTTCTGGACGACTGATTGCTAGATGGGGCGTTCCATTTGGGGCGCCCTATTTTTGCTCAAATCGGCGCTCCCCTTAGGCGGTAGCTAAGAGGGGGATACCCGATTAGCAAGCGCCCAACCTGTCTGTACACCGTAGGAAAAAACTTGTGTTTTTTTAATGCTAGCGAGGAGCATTTATCAATGTTGGTAATTGGCGGGACCCTCGGTGAGTAATAATAATTTGAAACACTATCAAGTTTTTGTTCTTCAATTAATGGCTCAGCCAGCTGACACATTAATTAACGATGGTCGGTGGAATATCGACGACATACCACTTGCGATTATTCAATCGTGGATGACTGCTTTCACAGACATGGAAACAGGTGGAAGTTACACGTTGCTTCCTGAGTTTCCTGAGGAGGTGATCGAAATTGATAAATTGCTACGATCTAGAATAGATGACGGGACCGCAAAGAACTGGAAGAATTCTGAGCTTAAAACTGAACCAATGTGGGCACAAATAAGGAATTTCGCAGGTCAACTACTTCTAAGTAAAGAAATCCCAGTTGATAATCCGGACCCGAGTGATTGGTATGCGATCTTACCAGAAGAACTGCACTAATTCCTTTTTGCTCACATTTTGTGCGAGTGAGAATTAGAGAAACGACATATGAGGTGGTATCAAAATCCCTTTCCCATGCTGTGCTTTAGGACTGCTGGTCAGATTCGACTAAGCCTATACAGCAACAGTTGACCATCGCTTAGCGTCGTACTTTCTGCGCCGTCTGATCCGCGCTAATCGTCTCCCACTCGCTGACTGTTCCATCTGGCCACGTAACCCGCACCTCAGCAGCTTCATTCGCGCCAATCCCGAAATGCAGCGGGACGAGGCTGCCGCCGACGTGTCCGCCGCCAATTGTGCGTTCGATGGTTTGGGTTCCGTCTGGGGTGCGGAGTTCGACGAAGGCTCCGATTGCGAAGGTATTCGAACCAGTCTGACGCGGGTCTATGGCGACCCAATGTCCGGTGCTGGTACTTGTGTTCTGCCAGATTTCTAGCGGGGCGCGGCGGTTGACGACCACGATATCCAGCAATCCGTCTGCGTTCAGGTCGGCCAGCCCGGCGCCGCGTGACCGTTCGGTGGTGCCGATCCCGGCTATTCCGGCGACCTCGGTAAAGGTTCCCGCCGTGTATTGCATCAGCAGGTTATTGGGGTCTTGCATGGCAAGGCCCGGCATCTGATCGACATTGCCTTTGGCGATGAACAGATCTGCCAGCCCATTATTATCAATGTCACCGAATTCGGCATGCCAGCCGGTTGAGGGGCGGCCGTCATCACCGGTAAAGGGGCGTTGGGCGTAGGTGCCTGTGGCATAGGGGACGGGCGCGAATTGCTGGCCATCGTTGAACATCAGTACCTGATCACCCATCGAGGTCAGCATGACATCGGGTTTGCCGTTGCCTGATACATCGCGGCTGGCGATGCCCATGCCCCAGATACGCTGCGCAGGCCAGCCGTCATCTTCGCCAAACTCGCGCAGCGGATCCAGCGACCACATTTGTTCGTAACCTTCGCGGACGTAATAGTGGCGATCATTGGAGATGCGCAGCATCTGTTGTCCACTTCGCTGCCAATCCGAGAACAGCATCGAAAGCGGACAAAAGCTGGGATCAAGCGGGATAGGTGCGCCATAGCTGTCACCTTCGGGACGCAACAGCCAGTTGGTGTCGCAGGTCCCGAAAGGTCCATCGGGGTCTTTCGCATCCACATAATTGCCTATCGCCAGAGTAGGGAGCGTTTGGCCCTGCTCCCATGTCGCGGAAAATGCGGTGGACCAGCGGTCGTCTGTCGGAAGGTTGAAGGTGGCCGTTGCGTCGCTGAATTGGCAATCGCCTTGACCCTGCAAAAGCACATTCGGGCCGTTCCGTAGAACCATCAGGTCGATATGACCGTCGCTGTCGATATCCAATGGGTAGGCGCCAGTCACATCAAGAATTCGCCCAAGTTCTCCGGTATTAAATGCAACGTCAGTTTGTGAGCTATTAACATAAAGTTGCGCCGCGTTGCTTCCGCCAGCAACGAAAAGTTCAGGCAGAGAATCATCATTGCAGTCAAATATCGCGACACCCCCACCTACGAAATGCTCCCATCCGCCGGCGTAAGTATGCGGAGTACTTAAGCTTTCGTTGCGGTTGACAAAGCTGGGCTCGGCGGTTGCCGGGGTCATGACCGCAGAAAGCGATAACGCCATGATCGCCTTGCAGAAAACCTGAAGATTGAGAGGCGAAAGCGTTACGAAATGCGGCTCAAGACGACGCTCGCGGTTGTCGAAAATTGAACGAAATGTATTAACTGAAGCCATCGTTTTTTCCCTGTGCAGCCGCAGAAATTTGGGCTAAAATTGACCATACGCTCAATTCTGCAGCGTAAGTGGCTAAAAAATTTTACTAATAATTACAATATGCTAAATCAGTTTGACAATAATGTTAGCGCTAGCTAATTTTCGCCACGTTACGGCCCTAGTAGGCCATGTTCTGGGAGGATACAAAATGAACAAATACGTTATTATCGCCGCTGCAATGGCTGCTGCTATGCCAGCAACTATGACGTTCGCGCAAGATAGCGGACTGACTGTTGGCGTTAGCTGGTCTAACTTCCAAGAAGAACGCTGGAAGACAGACGAAGCTGCGATCAAAGCTGCTTTGGAAGCCGCTGGCGCAACTTACGTATCTGCGGATGCGCAGTCTTCATCTGCTAAGCAGCTGTCTGACGTTGAAAGCCTGATCGCTCAGGGCGTCGACGCGCTGATCATTCTTGCACAAGATGCTGCTGCTGTTGGTCCAGCTGTAAGCGCTGCATCTGACGAAGGCATCCCTGTTGTTGCATATGACCGTCTGATCGAAGACAGCCGTGCATTCTACCTGACATTCGACAACGTCGAAGTTGGCCGCATGCAGGCGCGTGCTGTTCTGGCTGCACAGCCAACTGGCAACTACGTCATGATCAAAGGTTCACCAACCGATCCTAACGCAGACTTCCTGCGCGGCGGTCAGCAAGAAGTACTGCAAGCTGCTATAGACAGCGGTGCGATCACAATCGTTGACGAAGCTTACACTGACGGTTGGTTGCCTGCGAACGCACAGCGCAACATGGAGCAAATCCTGACAGCGAACGACAACAACGTTGATGCCGTTGTTGCATCTAACGATGGTACTGCTGGTGGTGCTGTTGCTGCGCTGACAGCACAGGGCATGGAAGGTATTCCTGTATCTGGCCAAGACGGTGACCACGCTGCGCTGAACCGCGTTGCACTGGGCACACAGACAGTATCAGTTTGGAAAGACGCACGTGAGCTGGGCTACGCTGCTGGTCAAATCGCTGTTGCGATGGCAAGCGGTGCACCTGCAGCCTCAGTTATCGGTTCTGAGGCATGGACATCGCCAGCAGGCACAGAGATGAACTCTTTGTTCTTGGCTCCGATGCCTGTGACTGCTGACAACCTGACAGCTGTTACAGATGCTGGCTGGATCACTGTTGAGGCACTTTGCCAAGGCGTGACCGACGGTCCTGCACCTTGTAACTAAATCCATTTGGGGTTGCGATTAGCCCCAAATATGTGGGGGCTCTGCGTAAAGTCACAGAGCCCCCATTTTTATAGAAACCACGAAAAATAGCGGCCACCCGCCTGTTGGTCGTCTACGATGGAACTGTTTCATGTCAGATCAAACACCCAATCCGGCGCCTTCGGCGCGCCGATCAATCTTATCAACGCTCGAGGTCGACACCCGTCTGCTAGGGATGATTGGCGCATTCGTCGTGATTGCGCTCGCATTTCAAATGTGGACAGGTTTTAAAGCCATACCGGACGTGATGAACCCAATCGCGTGGTTCAGCGAAGGGCGTTTTATGACGCCGCGCAATATCTTTAACCTGTCAATCCAGACTGTGTCAGTCGCCATTATGGCAACCGGTATGGTGTTCGTGATTGTTACACGGCACATTGATCTGTCGGTTGGTGCCTTGTTGGCAACTACAACCGCTGTCATGGGCATGACACAGACACAAATCCTGCCGAACGCACTTGGGCTTGAGCTGGGTCACCCGCTGATCCCTTGGATCACGATCCTTGCTGGTCTTTTGACAGGTGCATTGATTGGTGGCTTTCAGGGCTATTTGATTGGTTATCAGGCGATCCCTGCGTTTATCGTGACATTGGGCGGCTTGCTGATTTGGCGCAACGTTGCTTGGCACATGACTGACGGCCAAACGATTGGGCCGCTAAACGAAACCTATATGCTGTTTGGTGGTATCAACGGCACATTGGGTGTTTTCTGGAGCTGGGTCGTTGGGCTTTTGGCTGCTGTTGCTTCGGGTGTTGGCTTGCTGCTGGCGCGTCGCAACAAGCTACGCCACGAATTCCCGGTTAAGCCAGCTTGGGCAGAAGGCGCGCTAATCGCGATCGTCGTTGCCGCTATCCTTGGCTTTGTTGCAGTGATGAACGCATACACAGTGCCTGACCGTGTGGTAGCACGTGACTTTGAACGTTGGGGCTGTGAAGTTGCAGAAGGTTGTACTGCTGGCTATGGCATCCCATACTCTGTTCTACTGCTGATCGCTGTCGCAATTGTCATGACAGTTATCGCACAACGCACTCGTCTGGGCCGCTATATCTTTGCAACAGGCGGCAACCCTGATGCGGCAGAGCTTTCTGGTATCAACACGAAACTTTTGACCGTGAAAATCTTTGCTATGGTTGGCGTGCTTTGTGCGCTGGGTGGTATCGTTGCTTCGGCACGTTTGGGGTATCACACCAATGACATCGGTATCCTTGACGAATTGCGGGTTATCGCAGCGGCAGTCATCGGCGGCACTGCGCTTGCTGGTGGTGTTGGTACAATTTACGGCGCAATCATTGGCGCATTGATCATGCAGTCGCTACAGTCTGGCATGGCAATGGTCGGTGTAGATGCACCATATCAGAACATCGTCGTGGGCTTTGTTCTTGTCTTGGCGGTTTGGATCGACATTCAGTACCGTAAGCTTTCGGGAGCAAAATAATGACGACACCACTTGTTCAAATGAAAGACGTCTGCATCTCGTTTGGTGGGGTAAAGGCAGTAGATCACGTGAGTATCGACCTATACCCTGGCGAAGTTGTGGGCCTATTGGGCCACAACGGTGCGGGTAAATCGACACTGATCAAAATCCTATCCGGTGCCTACAAGATGGACAGCGGCGAGATTTGGATTGATGGCAAAAAAGCCAACATCCATTCACCTCGCGATAGCCGTGACCACAACATTGAAACCATCTACCAGACGCTTGCGCTGGCCGATAACCTTGATGCGGCATCCAACCTGTTCTTGGGGCGTGAACTGACAACGCCGCTTGGCTTTGTGGATGACGACCGTCAAGAGGCCGAAACCCGCAAGATCATGGCACGTCTGAACCCCAACTTTAAAAAGCTGAAAGAGCCTGTATCGGGTCTTTCCGGTGGTCAGCGTCAGTCGGTCGCGATTGCACGTGCCGTGTACTTTAAGGCCAAGATCCTGATCATGGATGAGCCAACAGCGGCTTTGGGTGTGCATGAAACCCAGATGGTTGCGGACCTCATTCAGGAATTGAAGGCCCAAGGTCTGGGGATTTTCCTGATCAGCCACGACACCCGCGAAATGATGGAACTGTGTGACCGCGTTTCTGTCATGAAGAACGGTCAGATGATCGGCACCGAACGGGTCGAGGATGTCACTGAAGACGACATTCTGTCGATGATCATTCTGGGTAAAAACCCAAAGCGTGACGCGGCCTAAGGCGCGAGCGTTTTAGAATTGAAAAGGGCGGCAGGTGTAAACCTTGCCGCCCTTTTTGTTAGCTAGTGACCGACATCGTCGCTGCCACCGCTTTTTTCCACGCATCATAGCGCCGGTTGCGTTCGCTATCAGGCATTGCAGCGGTAAAGGTCCGTTCACAACGCCAACGATCCGCGAATTCGGCCTTGGTGGGATACAAGCCCACGTGTTGACCAGCGAGCCATGCAGCCCCCAATGCGGTGGTCTCCAATACTTCGGGACGGTCCACTGGTGCACCGATGATGTCAGCCAAGAATTGCATCGCCCAATCAGACGCGCTCATCCCGCCATCAACGCGCAGGGTGGGCTGCGTTCCTTCGCCTTGCCAATCGGCGTGCATCGCCTCGATAAGGTCGCGGGTCTGATATCCGACGCTTTCAAGCGCGGCGCGGGCCAGTTCGGCAGGGCCAGTGTTGCGGGTTAGCCCGTAAATCGCACCGCGGCATTCAGGATCCCAATAGGGTGCACCTAAGCCGGTAAAGGCGGGTACAAGTATCACGTCTTGGCTTTCATCTGCAGTTTGGGCAAGCGGCTGGGTTTCAGTCGCATCCCGGATAATCTTTAGCCCATCGCGCAGCCATTGCACGACCGCACCCGCAACAAAGATTGATCCTTCGAGCGCGTAGGTCGGTTTGCCATCTAGCTGATAGGCGATCGTGGTCAGCAATCTGTTTTGCGACGCGACCGGAGTATCGCCCGTGTTCAATAACGCAAAACAGCCCGTGCCATAGGTGGATTTTAACATACCCGGTTCAAAGCAGGCTTGCCCAACGGTCGCTGCCTGTTGATCGCCAGCGACGCCAGTAATCGGGACCGCCCTGCCAAACAGATCAGGTCGTGTTGTGCCAAAATTAGCAGCGCAGTCTTTGACCTCTGGCAGCATGTTTAGCGGGATATCTAAAAGGTCGCAGATCGTCGTGCTCCAGCGCCCTTTGTGGATGTCATACAGCATCGTGCGAGCCGCATTGGTGGCGTCGGTGACATGCGAAGCACCATCGGTCATTTTCCAGATGAGATAACTATCGACAGTGCCAAACAGCAGGTCACCTTTGCGTGCGCTTTCGCGTGCTCCGGGGGTGTTATCCAAAATCCATTTCAGCTTGGTCGCCGAAAAATACGGGTCCAATAGTAGGCCAGTTCGGGCCGTGATCATATCAGCATGACCTGCGGCCGTCAGTTCGCGACAGAATGCGGCGGTGCGGCGGTCCTGCCAAACGATGGCGCGGTGAATGGCTTGGCCCGTGTGTTTGTTCCAAACGACCGTGGTTTCGCGTTGGTTGGTAATCCCAATCGCGGCGATGTCATCGGGGCGAAGCCCGGCGCGTTCAATCGCGGAACGTGCGGTTCCCGCGACGGTTGACCAAAGGTCTTCTGGGGCGTGTTCGACCCAACCTGAGTTGGGGAAATGCTGTTCGAATTCTTCTTGTGCAGAGGCCACGATTTTCATGTCGCGATCAAATACGATCGTGCGTGATGATGTGGTGCCCTGATCAATGGCAAGGATATGTGTCATGGGACTATCCTATCCCTATTTATTCGTGATGGAAAAGCGCGACGGCGGTAAAAACCGTCGTCGCGCCACTGGTGTCATGGGCAGGGAGGCCGCCCATGACGGGACTTCAATTTACTGCCAAGACTGGATCAGCTCGTCGTAAGAAACCGTGACCGGCTCTTCGTCAGTGCTTTCCAAGGCGGCCTTTGGCGAACCCGGCTGGCTTAGCCAGTATTCTGGGTCCATTTCTTCGTTCATGACCGGGCCAAGTTCACCCTGTACGCCTGCGCGCTCAAGACGTTCCAGAACGCGTTCTTGTTCCGCACATAGGCTGTCCAGCGCTTCTTGGGCGGATTTCGCACCAGAGGACGCATCCCCGATGTTCTGCCACCACAGCTGTGCCAGCTTTGGATAGTCAGGAATGTTGGTGCCTGTTGGCGACCACTGAACCCGTGCTGGTGAACGATAGAATTCAATCAAACCACCCAAACGCGGTGCGCGCTCGGTAAAGCTTTCGTGGTCGATTGTGGATTCACGGATGAACGTCAGACCCGCGTGGGACTTTTCAACGTCAACCGTCATCGAAGTCACGAACTGTGCGTATAGCCAAGCCGCCTGTGCACGATCCAATGGTGTGGACTCCATCAATGTCCAAGACCCAGCATCCTGATAGCCGACTTTCATGCCGTCTTCCCAGTATGCGCCGTGTGGGCTTGGGGCCATGCGCCACAATGGCATGCCGTCGTCGTCCAGAACGGCCGCAGCACCTTCGCCAACCATGTCAGCGGTGAATGCGGTGTACCAGAACATTTGCTGGGCAATGCTACCCTGTGCCGGAATTGGACCCGATTCAGAGAACGTCATGCCAGCCGCAGCAGGTGGGGCATAGTTGGTCAGCCAATCCACGTAGCTTTCAATCGCATAGACAGCAGCAGGAGAGTTCGTCGCGCCGCCACGGGCCACGCATGAACCGACAGGCTGGCTTTTCTCGTTTACGCGCACCCCCCATTCATCGACAGGCAGACCGTTTGGTTCACCTTTGTCGCCCATACCAGCCATGGACATCCACGCATCAGTAAAGCGCCAGCCGAGTGATGGGTCTTTCTTGCCGTAATCCATGTGGCCATAGACTTCGGTGTCGATGCCCATGTGGCTTAGGTCGCGGCCAGTAAAAAAGGCAGCGATGTCTTCGTATGCGGACCAGTTCACAGGCACGCCCAGATCATAGCCGTATTCAGCTGCGAAATCGGCCATGTTCTTTTCGTCGGTGAACATGTCGTAGCGGAACCAATACAGGTTCGCGAACTGCTGTGTTGGCATCTGGTACAGTTTGCCATCGGGGCCAGTCGTAAAGTCCAGACCGATGAAATCGTCCAGATTCAGCGTTGGGCTGGTCACTGATGCGCCGTCCCCAGCCATCCAGTCTGTCAGGTTGCGGGCCTGCTGATAGCGCCAGTGTGTACCGATCAGGTCACTGTCGTTCACATAGGCATCATAGATGTTTTGGCCAGACTGCATTTGCGTTTGCAGCTTTTCAACAACATCGCCTTCGCCGATCAAGTCGTGGGTGATGTTGATGCCCGTGATCGCGGTGAATGCTGGTGCCAATACATTTGCTTCGTATTCGTGGGTCGCGATGGTTTCAGAAACCACGCGGATGTCCATGCCGGCGTAAGGCTGGGCTGCATCAACAAACCACTGCATCTCTGCTTCTTGATCGGCACGGCTAATGGCCGAACGTTCAATTGTGCTGTCTAGAAAGTCGATTGCGGCCGCCATGTCAGCATGGGCGGAATTGCCCAGTACCGCAAAGGCCAGCGCCATCGCTGTCGTTGATTTTAAAGGTAAGTTCATTATCTTATCTCCTCCCGATAGTAGAACTTTTCATATTTTGGCCATGCGGCATGTATCGTTGCCGCACAGCATATCTACTGATCAGACCCAGCGAAAAACCGCGCCGGCGTAGATCAGGCAGACCAGCAGCGCATATGGCTGGGGTCCGACCTCAAGACCCAGCCAAATCAGGTTGATAAAGGCTGATCCTAAGAGCGTGATGAACAAACGATCACCACGGGTCGTTTCGATCCGAAGAACGCCAACGCGTGGCGTTTCGGGAACTTTGATTGCAAGGATCGTAAAGATCACAAGCAGGGTCGCGATAACCGCAAAGAAAATTGCAGTCGGTGTTGTCCAAGCCATCCACGCCATGTGCAGTCTCCTTGGTTACACGCGGCCTAGGGCAAAGCCCTTGGCGATGTAGTTACGTACGAAATAGATCACGAGAGCACCGGGAACGATGGTCAGCACACCGGCTGCCGCAAGGACACCCCAGTCCATACCAGAGGCCGAAACCGTCCGGGTCATGGTGGCCGCGATTGGCTTTGCGTCGACCGAAGTTAGTGTGCGGCTAAGCAGCAGTTCGACCCACGAAAACATAAAGCAAAAGAACGCCGCGACCCCGATCCCGCTGGCAATCAGCGGTGTAAAGATACGGATGAAAAAGCGTCCAAAGTTGTAACCATCGATATAGGCGGTCTCGTCGATTTCCTTTGGTACGCCGCGCATGAACCCTTCGAGGATCCAAACCGCCAGCGGCACGTTGAATAGGCAATGTGCCAATGCCACAGCGATATGCGTATCGAACAACCCAACCGAGCTATAAAGCTGAAAGAAGGGCAGGGCGAAAACCGCAGGTGGTGCCATCCGGTTGGTCAGCAGCCAAAAGAACAGATGCTTATCACCAAGGAACGTATACCGCGAAAACGCATAAGCTGCGGGTAGTGCCACAGTGATACTGATCACAGTGTTCATGACGACATAGATCATCGAATTGACGTACCCCATGTACCAACTGGGGTCGGTCAAAATCTTAGTGTAGTTCGCAAATGTCAGATCACGCGGCCAAAGAGAAAAGCCACCCAAAATCTCGGCGTTGGTCTTTAGGCTCATGTTCAGCAGCCAGTAGATCGGCAAAAGCAGGAACAATAGATAAAGCCCCATCACGATGGCAGACCCATTGATCCGTGAAGTTTTGCGGCGGGTTGCAGCGGGTGTCACTGTCTTTGCTCCCGAAATGGGCTGTGTTGTTGCATCAGTCATCACACACCGTCCCGTTTATCGAGGTTGGTCATCACGGTGTAGAACACCCATGAAATCAGAAGGATCACGAGAAAGTACATGATCGAGAAGGCAGCCGCTGGGCCAAGGTCAAACTGACCCATCGCCATTTTCACAAGGTCAATCGACAGGAACGTCGTCGCATTGCCCGGCCCACCGCCGGTGACGACGAACGGCTCTGTGTAGATCATAAAGCTGTCCATGAAACGCAGTAGGATCGCGATCATCAATACGCCCGCCATCTTAGGCAATTCGATGTAGCGAAAGACCTTCCAGCGCGATGCCTGATCAATTTTGGCAGCCTGATAATAGGCGTCGGGGATGGATTGCAGCCCCGCATAGGCAAGTAGCGCAACCAAAGACGTCCAGTGCCACACATCCATCACAATCAATGTGGTCCAAGCGGCGATGAAATCTTGGGTGTAGTTGTAGGAAATCCCTAGTTTATCGAGCGTATATCCAAGAAGCCCAATATCGACGCGACCGAAAATTTGCCAAATCGTGCCCACAACGTTCCATGGGATCAGCAGAGGCAGGGACATCAGAACGAGACAAAAGCTCGCCCAGAACCCTTTTTTCGGCATGTTGAGCGCCACAAAAATGCCAAGCGGAATCTCGATCGCCAGAATGATTGCGGAAAAGGCCAACTGTCGTGTTAACGCGTTCCACATGCGTTCGGATTCGAGCATCTCGCGGAACCATTCGAGGCCCGCCCAGAAGAACTGGTTATTTCCGAATGTGTCTTGGACCGAATAGTTCACAACGGTCATCAGCGGGATCACCGCCGAAAACGCGACCAGTACGAGGACAGGCAGGACCAGAAACCATGCTTTTTGATTAACAGTCTTGTTCATTACGCGGCCTCCTGCTGCGGTTGGACGCGCCAGTCATCGGCATAGACGTTGATCCCCTTAGGATCGAAGGTGATCGCGTTCGTGTCGGCTGCAATATTCGCGCCTTCGTCAGCGATAGCAGCGATTTGTTTGCCGTCTACTTCAAGCCGAACAATCTTGTGGCGACCCACGTCTTCGACGCGTTGGATGCGTGCAGGGATACCTGCACCGTCGGTTGACAGCTTGATAAATTCAGGGCGTACACCAACCTGCATGCGACCAGTGTTTGGCTGATAGCCTGCGCCCAGATCAATTTGGGTGCCTGCAATCGTCGCGTCCGATCCGCTGATCTTGGCGTCAAACAGGTTCATCCCCGGCGAGCCGATGAAATATCCGACGAATGTATGTGCCGGGCGTTCGAATAATTCTTGTGGCGTGCCGATTTGAACTACCCGCCCATCGTACATCACCACAACTTTGTCAGCGAAGGTCAGTGCCTCAGTCTGGTCGTGGGTCACGTAGATCATCGTATGGCCGAATTCGTGGTGCAGCGCCTTTAGCTGCGTGCGCAGTTCCCATTTCATATGGGGGTCGATCACCGTCAGCGGTTCGTCAAACAGTAGTGCGTTCACATCTTCGCGGACCATCCCGCGACCCAACGAAATCTTTTGCTTCGCATCAGCAGTCAGGCCCCGCGCCTTGCGGTCAAGCGATGCTTCCATGCCGATCATCGCGGCGATCTGGTTTACACGTTGCGCGACATAGGCAGGGTCAGCGCCTCGGTTGCGCAGCGGGAATGCAAGGTTATCGCGGACTGTCATCGTGTCATAGACAACGGGAAACTGGAAAACTTGCGCGATGTTGCGTTCAGCGGTCGGCGCATGCGTGACGTCTTTGTCATCAAACAAGATACGTCCTTGGCTTGGGTGCAGTAGCCCCGAAATGATATTCAGCAGCGTGGATTTCCCACAGCCAGACGATCCCAAGAGCGCATATGCCTCGCCGTCGGCCCAGTCGTGGTTCAGCTCCTTCAGCGCAAAGTCATCCTCGCTGCCCGGATTGGTAAGGTAGGAATGCGCAAGGTTATCAAGTGTGATCTTCGCCATCTTATGCGGCCTCCGCATAGGGTGCAGCTGACAGCAACGGGCCGTCGGGTGCAAAGATGTAAGCATGGGCAGGATCAAGGTAGGTGGTCAGTGGTTGACCGATCGCCAGATCGCGTACGCCATGAACCAGCCCGACCCAGCGTTCGCCGTGATGATCGAGATGCACAAACGTCTCTGAACCGGTGATTTCAGTGACGGTCAAACGCGTCGCAAACTGCAGTGAATTTGCGCCCTGCGGTTCAAGCTCTAGATGGTTCGGACGAAAGCCAGCCATGTAGCGACCATCGGGTAAATCCGATAGCTGAGCAGGGGCAGCGGCACCTTGACCATCGCCAAATGAAATCTGGTTGCCGGTTTTTGTGACGTCGATGAAATTCATCGGCGGGTCTGAAAATACGCGGGCTGTGGTGGCGTCTGATGGACGGCGATAGACGGTGGGCGTTTCACCGAATTGGGTAATGCGCCCTTCCCAAAGGGTGGCGGTGTTCCCGCCAAGCAAAAGCGCCTCTTCGGGTTCGGTCGTCGCATAGACAAAGATCGCGCCGGATTCTTCAAAAATACGCGGAATTTCGGCACGTAGTTCTTCGCGCAGTTTGTAGTCTAGGTTCGCAAGAGGTTCGTCCAACAACACAAGGCCAGCTTTTTTGACCAATGCACGTGCAAGGGCGCAGCGCTGCTGCTGTCCGCCCGATAATTCCAGCGGTTTACGGTCAAGCATAGGGGTCAGCTGCATCAGTGCGGCAGTCTCTTTTACCGCATCATCAACCTCTTTGGCTGATTTGCCCATCAGGCGCATAGGGGACGCAATGTTTTCGTAAACGGTCATCGATGGGTAGTTGATGAACTGCTGATAAACCATTGCGACCTTGCGATCTTGGACACGCATGCCTGTGACGTCTTGGCCGTCCCATAGGATTTTACCAGTGTTGGGAACGTCTAATCCGGCCATGAGCCGCATCAGTGATGTTTTGCCAGCCGAGGTCGGGCCAAGCAGAACATTCATCGTTCCTTTTTGAAGCGTAAGATCGGTCGGGAAGATGTGTGTCTTCCCGTCAACGATCTTAGACACTCCCTCCATTTTAAGCGTCATTTGTAGTTCTCTCCCCCCGTGCGGTTCCTAGGCCGCGTCTTTCCTTAAGACGTCGGCCCAATGGGTCCGCATCCAATCATCTAAGGCCGATATTTGATCGGCCGAAAGTCTTAGCCCCAGCTTACTACGCCGCCAAACGACGTCTTCCGCTGTGCGGGCAAATTCATTCCGGATAAGCCAAGCGACCTCGGCTTCAAACAGATTTGCGCCAAACGCGGTTCCTAGGTCTGCAAGGCTGCTCGCTTTCCCCAACACTTGCCCCACCTCGTTCCCATAGGCCCGTACCAATCTGCGCCCATGTGCGGGTTCCAAGAACGGGTAGTTTTGCGCTGTTTCTTCAACAAGTTGTTCAAAAGCCGAGACTTCGAAATCGCCACCCGGCAATGGCACCCCAGCAGTCCATTTGTCGGACAGATCTGGAAAATAGGCTTTGGCCTTATCCATAGCACTTTCGGCCAGTCGTCGGTAGGTCGTGATCTTGCCGCCAAACACATTCAGCACCGGTGCGCCACCTGCGTCGTCCACCTTTAGCGTATAGTCGCGGGTTGCCGCCGTCGCAGATGTGGCACCATCGTCGTAAAGCGGGCGGACGCCTGAGTACGTCCAGACAACATCATCGGCACTGATCGCAGATTTGAAATATCCATTTGCAAAGTTGATCAGGTAATCACGTTCTTCGTCCGTGCAGACAGGCAACACAGATGGGTCGTCATGGTCCGCATCGGTGGTGCCGATAAGCGTAAAGTCAGTTTCATATGGAATTGCGAAAATGATACGCCCATCGGTGCCCTGAAAGAAATAACACTTGTCGTGACCATATAGTTTGGGTGTCACGATATGGCTGCCACGCACAAGGCGGACGTCCTCGGTGCTGTTGATCCGCAGCTTTTGGTGAATGACATCGCCAACCCAAGGGCCTGCCGCATTGATCAGCATCCGTGCACGCACGACAGAGGTGTCTTGCGTGTCGAGGTCTTCGATTGTGACTTCCCACAGATCACCGACGCGCTCGGCCTTAGTGACCTTGGTGCGGGTCATGATATTTGCACCGCGCGCAACGGCGTCACGGGCGTTCAAAACAACAAGCCGGGAATCTTCGATCCAGCAATCGGAATATTCATAGGCCTTTGTGAATTTGTCGTTAAGCGGCTCACCTTCTGGTCCGCTTCGCAGGTCGACCGTCGAAGTGGCGGGCAAAATTTTGCGGCCACCCAGATTGTCATAAAGGAACAATCCAAAGCGGATCAGCCAGGCAGGGCGGCGCCCCTTCAGCCACGGCATAATAACATTCAAAAGCTTTGACGTTGGTGTGCTGCCCTCAAAGCGCATGTCTTTGTGGTAGGGTAGAACAAACCGCATGGGCCACGAAATATGCGGCATCGCGCGGAGTAGCGTTTCACGCTCGATCAAGGCCTCGCGGACCAGCCGGACTTCGAAATATTCCAGATACCGTAGGCCACCGTGGAACAGTTTCGTTGATGCAGAGGAGGTCGCCGATGCTAGATCAGACATTTCAGCCAAGGTCACAGTCAAACCACGACCGGCTGCATCACGTGCAATCCCGCAGCCGTTGATGCCACCGCCGATCACAAACAGATCGCGTACATTTTCTGACGTCTGAGATTGTGGCAACTGGTTCTCCCCCTACCAAGAGCCTGCGAATATCGAAAATTTATGCAGTGAGTCGCGGTCAAATGGAAGGAATTTTTGTTCGTTTGTTTTCGTATTAATGTAAGTAATTGAAATATAGCGCATAAATAATAATAATCATCAACTGACTTTGGGCTATTTTACGGTTTATCTCTGTAAAACGAACTAAAACGAATATTCTGTTTGGTTATTTTGACTAAAACGAACTAAGGTATGTGCCATTCCGCAAGAAAACGACGCGGGTGATCGTAGGATGGGGTGGAGTATGGCTCAGACGTTTAGGGCGCCGGAAATTATTGAAATTGCACGACGCGAGGGCAAAGTTACGGTCGAGGGGCTGGCAGAGCATTTTGGCGTGACGCTGCAAACGATCCGCCGTGATTTGACCGAGCTCGCTGATGCTGGGCGGCTTGAGCGGGTCCACGGTGGCGCGATCCTACCCTCAAGTACGACGAATATCGGCTATGAAGACCGCCGCGTACTTAACCATCAGCAAAAGGTTGATATTGCCCGGGCATGTGCAAGCGAATTGCCCGAGGATTGTTCGGTTTTTCTGAACATTGGCACCACTACCGAAGCTGTCGCAGCAGAACTGCTGAACCACCGCAACCTTATGTCGGTAACAAACAACATGAACGTCGCGAATATTCTTGCTGCGAACCCGGACTGTCAGGTCATCGTTACCGGCGGCAGTTTGCGCCGGTCAGATGGCGGGCTGGTGGGCAGTATTACCACCGACACGATCCGTAAGTTCAAGTTCGACTATGCAATTATTGGATGCTCGGCCTTGGACGATGACGGTGATCTACTTGATTTCGATATCCACGAAGTGGGCGTCAGTCAGGCGATCATTGAACAATCACGCCACGTTTTTGTTGTCACGGACCACACGAAATTTCACCGATCAGCGCCAGCACGGATCGGGTCACTTGCCGCCGTCGATGCCATATTCACCGACCGACCAGTTTCAGAAAACCTACGGGCACGGTGTGACGCTTGGGGAACGCGCGTGGTGTGCACGCAAAAATAGCTGATTGCTGAAAAAGGGTTTAGTCAGTGATGCCCGACATTATCCCATCCGTTCCGAGGCATAAGACCCCGGCGATGCTGGGAAGACCACTGTCTTGTTTCCGTTCAGGAATACCCGGCCATGAACATGTGCATGGATCGCACGTGCAAAGACGCTGGCTTCTACGTCGCGGCCAAGCGCCACATAATCGTCATTCGACTGAGCGTGGGTCACGCGCACGACGTCTTGTTCGATGATCGGCCCCTCATCCAGATCAGCGGTGACATAATGCGACGTCGCGCCAATTAGCTTTACGCCTTTTTCAAACGCCTGCTTGTAAGGGTTGGCACCCTTAAAGCTTGGTAGGAATGAGTGGTGGATGTTGATGATTTTGCCGGACATCTTTTGGCACATCTGGTCGGACAGAATTTGCATGTAGCGTGCGAGAACAATCAGATCGGCTTCGGTGTCTTCGACAACCTGCATGATCTGGGCTTCGGCCTCGGGTTTGTTTTCTTTCGTGACCTTGATGCAGTGGAAAGGGATATCGTGGTTCACGACGACCTTTTGGTAATCCATGTGGTTCGAGATCACAGCGACGATTTCAATCGGAAGTGCCCCGATTTTCCAGCGATACAGGAGGTCGTTCAGGCAGTGCCCAAAGCGTGACACCATGATGATCACCTTGGGCTTGACGGATTCATCAAAGAATTCGGCAGTCATGTTGTATTTATCAACGACGGGCGCAAAGCGATCTTGCAGTTCTTCGAGCGTCACACCTTCTTCGGAACGAAAGCTGTTTCGCATGAAAAAGTTGCCGGTTCCGGTATCGTCAAATTGCGCGCTGTCGGTAATGTTGCAGCCTTGCTCGGCCAGAAACGTGGATGTCTCGGCGACGATCCCGCGGGTCGATTTGCATTGTACGCGAAGGGCAAAGTTTGTCATGGCGAGTAGTGCTCCGGCTTTTTCGGACCGCGTATGGTCGTGTCTGCCGTTGGTGATAATGGCGTTTTTGCGCCTTTGACTATATCAAAGCGACGCCTAAAGCGCCGGAATAGACACTTCTAGATTTCCGATCCGACACGCGTGTCGCGGATGAGGTCAGATTTCATGAACGCGTACGCCGTCACCGCAAACGTCACGGGCAATATCAACGACATGCTGGTGGTGCGTCAGATAGATTGCCTGACCGCGCCGCCCGATCCGTTCCATCATTTTGCATGCGGCCTTTGTGCGTTCTTCGTCGAAGGTTTCAAAAATGTCGTCGCAAAAGAACGGAAGGCAGGTGCCTTGGCTGGCCAGCTGTTCATAGGCGGCCGCACGCAGCGCAAGGTATAGCTGAAACCGGGTACCTTTGGACATATCCTGCGCTTGTTTGGCCCGCCCCGCAGCATCAATCGCAATCAGGGTCTCGCTTGTGCCGTCAGGCTGCGTTTGCAGTGCGGTGTATGCGCCGTTTGTAAGCTCCGCAAAGGCTTGCTGGGTCGCGTCCATCATGCTGCTGCGATGTGCGTCGCGATAGCGTCTAATCGCCTCTTGGGCTAACATGTGGCCCGCGTGCAATTCGACATAGCGCAGCGCTGTGTCCTGCATCGCGAGTTCAAGCGTGGTTTTGCGTTCTGTCAGTTCGGCAATGAGATTGTCGCCAGTCACGGCCTGCAAGTCTTGGGCCGCTTCCGCGCGGGTCGCGATAGCCTGCCGATACCGCGTTTCGATTTCATCGAGATCGCCTTGCACCTGCATCGCCTGGGCATCTAACATTGTTGGACTTGTGTTCTCTAACGCATGACGCGCGCTGGTGATGTCGGGCAGGTGTAGCTGTCCTGTGATCTGTGTTTCGAGCTCAGCTTTGCCTTTGCGAGCGGCGATAGCTTCCTGCGCTTTTGTAACCGCATGGCGTAAGTCATCGACCGATTGGGCGGGGACATGCTGCGGGAATAATTTGCCAAGCTCTGCGACCTCGCGTTCAATATCCTCAAGAGTCTGCCGGGCCTGCGTGATCGCAGTCCGCCGTTCATCTAATTGTGCGGTTAGCGTGGCGTGATCCGTTTCCGCGGCCTGCGCGGCGTTCGCTAGATCAGTGAGGGCCGCAAATGTGACTAGCGGCTCATCCTCCACTTCCAAACCATGCTTCGTGGCCAATGTAGTTATGGCGGCACTAAACTGGGTCTGATCGGCCTGCATTGCCTCGACCTGACGGGCCGCGGTGGTGCGACGCGCATCAAGTTCTCGCAGGCTTCGCAATGGTTCAAACGACAACTCCAGCCGTTCTGGGTCGACTTGGTTTTGCAGGCATTCCGCGACCAGTTCGTTCCATGCCGCACTAGCGGTTGCGACTGCATTGGTTAGATCATCTCGGCGTTTGTCGCGTTTTGAGTGTTCCGCGTTCAAGTCATCCAACGCACGCTGTTCCGTATTTTGCCTTTCACGAATCTCACGCGCAGCCTTGTCGCGTTGACGGGCCGTGGTCACCAGCGTGTCGAAATCGGGTGCATCTAGCGTAATGTGATCGCTAAGCGCGGTCACCAATCTGTTGGATTTTTCGATAACCGCAGCGTGTTCGTTACGTGTGATCCTCAGCTGTTGTTCAGCTGAATACGCAGTTTCCACCTGCTGAACCCACTTCGAAAATACGTCCGGTGTAAGTGTACGGGATAACCCCATTTCGTCCGCCACATCGCTTAGCTGTGTTGAAATCGTAGACTGCTTAGCCTGCTGTTTTTCTAACCGCTGTCTAAGCTGCCCTTCGCGGGCTTGGGTTTCGGCCAAGTTTTGCATCACTTGGCGCAGCTGCCCGATGTCTTTGGCCTGCGCTAGCCGTCGCTGCGCCGTCTCGTCTGTTCGCCGCAACGCTGTTTCAAATTGGTCTGCGGTCTTATCCGTCAGTGTTTCACGGTGGGTAAGCCAAAGCGCGTCGCGCTTTTGCATTTCATCGTCTGCGGTCGCATCATCGATAATCGCACCAGCGTCGCGGATCTGTTGGATTTGCGCCTCTAGCCCCGCGGCGTCCGCGCTAAGCCGGTCAATTTCGTCCTGCGTCTGTGCGATTTTGCGCGCCAATTCGGTATGTGTTTCGGCCAGCGCGACGACCTCTTGTGCGGTCAGCGGTTGTGACGGCAATGAAGTGAATGACTGTCCGCTGATCGCAAGGTTGGCCAGTGCCGTCGTCAATTGCCGTTGCGTGGATGCGATTGCTTCGGCCGCCTTTGCATAGGCTGGCGCAAGGCTATCGACCGAGAACCGGTCGAGTATGTCGCCAATGACTGCGTTGTCAGGCGTCGTTTCTTTGGACCGTTCTAGGTTGTCTTGGGCGATGATAACCCGGTCGGACAGGCGTTTGATTTCATCCTGTTCTGCTTTCAGGTCTTGGATGGCCGCGCGTTTTGCTTCGCGTGCTTGTTCTAGGCGCGCGAGTATCGCAGGCGCGATAATAAGTTGGGCCGGGTCACCGTCCGCACCCAATTCAGATGCGGCGGCCTTCATATCTGAAAGAATTGTATTCAGCGTCTCGGCGCGACGCGGAAGGTCCAGCTGCGCGGTCGCAAAGCGGCTACGGGCACCGTCAAGATCGGCAAGGTCGCTTTCCAGATTAAGCTGATCTGGGTGTCGAACGATTTGTTCTAACTCGGCAGTAAGGGTTTTCATCTCGCCGGTAAGACGGCTAATATCTGCTTCGGCTTGGCGCTGCTTGGTTAGCATTTGCACCAGATCTTCGGGCGCAACATCAAGCGTGGCTGGGTAATCGGCCAACGGGGCGAGTTGTGCTTCGACTTGGTCCAGTTTTTGCAGCAGTGGCAGGGCGGTTTGCTTGGCTTTGATTTCAGCCAGCTGGGCGATCAGCGCACTGCGTTCCTCACCGATCTCGGTTTCTTGCGCGGTTGCTGCTGCCAGCGTTTGGCGCAGTTTGCGATATGCGCTGGCGGGAACGTCATGGGCTTTGATCTGCGCTGTAACATCTGCCAATTCTTTCTTGAGCTGCGCCATTTCCGATTTGCTGGACCGCTTTAGATAAAGCGCATTCGCATCGGCATCGACGCCATCCAACACCGTCGTCAGGTCGCTGACCCCCGCCGCGGCCGAGAATAGCAGCCGCCCAATGTCACCCTTACTATTAGCGATTTCTTCGCCACCTTTTTCAATCGTGTCGTCGTCGAGGCAAAGCAAGCTGCGATAATCATCCGCGCTTAGCCCGCCAAGCTGCGCTGCAATCGCGGCGTCAGGCAATGCGGTGCCACTGTCATCGACCAATGATGCGGCGCGTGTCGGAAGGCGCGTCAGGGCAAGGTCACCCTGTGTTGTTTCCAAAACACCTGATACACGCAGGTTCTTGCGTTGATGCTGAAAATCATAGGCTTCACGTGTGTCAAACCCGTACAGCAGCCGCAGATAGGCCTCCATCGTCGTCGTTTTACCGGCCTCATTGGGGCCATAGACGATGTGGAAATCAGGTTTCCCTTCACCTGCAGTGCCAAAGTCATAGGACTTACCGGCGAAATGCCCGAAAAGGTCGAGGCTCAGCTTACGTAACCGCATCAGTCTGTTGCACCTTTCATCAGGGCAATCATCTGTGCAGCGCCACGTCCGGTAAGGTCAGAGGCAAGGGCGTGCATCGCGTCTTGGTCAGGCAGCAGGTCGGCACGCAAGTGAGCCGGAAGTTCGGATAGTATTGTGTCGAGCATTCCAGCTATTTCACCGGAAAAGCCAGGTTCATTGCGAATTGCGTCCATGATTTGGGCAAGCTCATCAGTGGCATTGTTGCTGTCAGAAGATGTCGGTGCATTAAGATCAAAGCTGACTTTATCGATCCACAGCTTCCCAGTCTCACGGGCGAGTTCACGTGCAGTTTCTTCCCATAAGGCGCGGTCGCGTAGGATGTGCCAATGGCGTTCTGATTGTCCGCTGAATGAAAGGCGCAGAATGACAGTTTCCCCTGCGGTATTCCCAAGGTCGCGAAACGTTTGCCGTAAGGCGTCACGCAATAGATCGTCAGCGGTCAATGTGCTGACATCGATCGCGTGGCTAAGGAATGTCACGGCCGAGGTGGGAACCTCGCTTAGGGTAATTTCACCGTTTTCGATCTGCAGCATAGTCGCCGATTGTGGGCCGGATTCACCGATATCGCGTCCTTGGGGAATGCCGGGCATGACGATCCAAGGGGCGCTGCCATAGACCTTGCGTTTGTGAATGTGCCCAAGCGCCCAATAATCAAAACCCATGTTTTGCAGGTCGGCCTCTGAACAGGGGGCGTAGGTATCGTGCCCGGCGGCACCGCCAAGCGAAGTGTGCAACATCCCGATGTTGATCGCATCAGGGATCGGAGCGCTAAATTTGTCGAGCAGGCTGTCAGGCGCGTGTCTTCCGCTAAAGCTGACGCCATGAACCCAGATGTTCGTCCCCGGTAGCTGGACCTTGCCACCGCGCCCATCAAAGACGTGAACGTTTGTAGGTAGGGCTACCTCACCCGTGATCGGATTTTCGGCGTCGTGGTTCCCTTTGATATAAAACACAGGAATGTCCGCATCGGCCAGCCGATCAAACTGGGTCACCAGAAACGCCGCTGTCTTGGCGCTTCGGGCAGCGCCGTCGAACAGATCGCCGGCGATAAGCAGGGCAGCGACCCGTTCAGATAGCGCGGTGTCTACGATCCGTACCAATGCGGCACGCGTTGCGGTTTGTACGACATCGCGCATGGATTCGTCACGCAGTGCCAGCGATTTAAGCGGTGAATCCAGATGTAAATCGGCGGTGTGCAAGATGCGGATCAAATGCGGTCTCCTTGCGGGCAAACTTGCTTGGTTTTCACCCGAAGCGCAATCAGATCACGGCAGCCGATAAGCCTTTTGTGCGTTCTTGCCGAAAATGCCTGCACTATTGGGGCCAACCAACCGCTGCGCCATGTCGTGCCATTGCTGATATGTCGCTGCCAGCGTGCAAACGGGCCAGTCGCTGCCCCAGATCAGGCGGTTCGGCCCAAAGCACTCTAGCAGATGCGCGACATAGGGGGCGATGTCGTCGATGCTCCAGTCTTGGCTTGCCTCGGTCACGAGGCCGGATAGCTTGCAGTAGGCGTCAGTTTCATTTGCAAGCGTGGCCATATCCTGCGCCCATTCATCAAACTGACCGTGACGAATTTCCGGTTTGGCACCGTGGTCGATAACGACACGAAGGTTGGGGTGCCTACCCATCAGCACCTTTAGGTTCTTTAGGTGCCGAGGCAAGATTAGCGCATCGAATGTCAGATTATGGGCGATCATTTCTTCAAAACCCGCCGTCAGCTCTGATCGTAGCATCCAATCGTCATCTGGGATATCTTGGATCATCGGACGCAACCCGACTAGTTTGGGATTTTCGGCCAGCGTCGCAATCTGTTCAGCAGCGTCTTTCGCGTCAAGGTCGACCCACCCAACAACGCCAAGGACGGCGCCGTTCTGTGCAGCGAGTTCGAGCATGTAGTGAGTTTCGGCGAAGGTTGGTGCCGCTTGCACCAAGACGGTACCTTCGACCGCGCAGTTTGCCAGATGTGGCGTCAGATCAGCGGGCTGGAAATCGCGATAAAGCGGTGCAAGGTCAGGGGTCAGCCAGCCGTAGTCACCACGTTTCAGCATCCAAAAATGCTGATGTGCGTCGATCTTCATGACCCGATGACACCTTTGGTCAGGATGATATTGCCGTACAGTCGGGTCTCACCAGTTTGAATGACAGTGAATGCCTTGGCGGCGCGGGCGTAGAAGTCAAACCGTTCAAGTGTCCCAATTTTGTGGTCTGGGATTAGCGTTTGAAATTCCTCAACGACCTCGGGCACCGCGTTCGGATCACCAACGACCTGCATCGTGTGGGCCGGCGTGGGGACAAAGGTATCAAGCGGAAGCAGCGTCACGATAGCGGCCAGTGTGTCCGTCGCGCTGATCCCGTCGAGCCGCAAACACTTTGGCCCCAGCCCTTCGGCCGGGAAATTCGCGTCGCCTATGACAATCTCATCGCCATGGCCCATGGCACGCAGAGTCCACAACAGGTCGGGCGAAAGGATCGGCGGAATGTTATACAGCATCGTTAGCTCCTTGTTGGTGTGGGGGCGTCGGCGCGGATAAGATGCGCGGATTTTAGGTCGGACCAAAGGCTATCCGGAATGGGGGCGTTGAATACGGCGATATTGCTTGCGATTTCTTCGGGGCTTCGTGCGCCGGGGATGACACTGCGGATCGCCGGATGGCCAAGAACGAACTGCAATGCGGCGGCAATCAGTGGGACGTTGTGATCAGCGCAAATGCTTTCGATGTGGCGCACGCGATCAAGCGTCGGTTGGTCAGCGGGGGCATAGTTGTAGCGCGCACCAGGAACTGCGCCAGTCGCCAAAATGCCGGAATTATACGGACCACCCAAAATGATCCCGACATCCAGCTTTTCGCAAAGCGGTAGGAAGGTCTCTAAAGCCTCTTGTTCTAACAACGTGTAGCGCCCAGCCAGCAGAAAACAGTCAAACTCCGCTTCGCCCAGTAGGGTTTCGCAAATCTTCCAATCATTCACGCCAGCGCCGATTGCTTTGATGTCACCGTTGTCGCGCAGTTCGCTGAGCGCGCGGTAACCCCCATGATCAAACAGATCGCGCAGATGCCCGTCCGAGGCATTTTGCCCATGGGTGCCAGGATCAATGTCGTGAAGCAGCAGAATGTCAGGTCGCGCACCGCCCAATCGATTTAGGCTGGCGGCAAAGCTACGCATGATCCCATCATAGGAATAATCGAACGCGACCCGTCGCGAAGGAACGTCGACGAACATCTCTGGCGTGGCTTGCTCTGGTGGGCAGTCAATTAGGATGCGCCCGACCTTGGTTGAGAGAACAACATCGGGTCGATCCGAGAGCGCGCGACCAACCCGGCGTTCAGAAAGGCCCAGCCCATAAAACGGTGCTGTATCGAAATAACGCATTCCAGCGTGTAGCGCGGCATCGAGCGTTTCGGTCGCCTGCGCATCAGTCATCGCGCTATACAAATTACCGAGTGGCGCAGCCCCAAACCCCATCGCTGTCAATTCCACCGGAGTCTTTGTGCGATTGTTAAGCAGGCGGGTGGCGGTGACTTGCATATAGGATCCTGGCGATGGCTGGGACTAGCGAAAAAAGTCGGGGTGTTGTTGCTCAAGCGGTTCAATGCGGTTGATCAGCTGCGCAAGGTGGTGCCGCATCGCTGTGGCGGCCGCTTGGGGATCTTCATCACGGATCGCATCCAAGATCGCGGCATGTTCGGCAACCGTTTCGGCGGGGCGTCCCTCCTCTGGTAGCACTAGCATCCTTACGCGCCGAAGCTGCAGTGCAAGCTGACCCGCAATTGCCGCCACAGACCGAAAGCCTGTGAATTCCAAGATCATCTTGTGAAAGGCTTCGTCCGCTTCAAAGAAGCCGTGAAAGTCTTTGTCCTCGACGAGCAACGTTTGCATACGCAGATTGCGCGTTAACTGCACAAGCTGATCATCTGTACGCGTTTCGGCCACACGTTTGACTGCAGCGACTTCGACCGCGTCACGCAAGAAACATTCTTCGCGGATTTCATCTAGCGAAAATCGCGTCACACGGGTTGCGGATTGTGGGATCACATCAACTAGCCCGTCGCCTGACAGCCGTGTCAGTGCCTCTGCTACTGGCGAACGCGAAACGCCGAATTGTTCGCAAATGGCTGCTTTGCGAAGCACCGCGCCGGGATCAAGTTTCATATCAAGGATCGCGTCGCGTAGGGCGGTATAGACCCGTTGCGATAGGGGGCCATCAAGCTGTTCGATATCCGCCAATGCATCAGCGCTGATGTTAGTCGTGTTCGCCAAGTGTATTCTCCGATTTCAACTGACATGTTAGTTGACAGGTGTTGCATGTAAAGCTAATTGTGATCTTGTTTTTAAATAACTCTTATATGCCAGCATAGGACGCCAGTATGCCCCAAGTGATCTGCCTTCACGACGACGACAATATCGTTATCGCACTTGCAGATTTGGACGCTGGCGCTGTTGTTGATGGGGTCGAGGTGCCTTTGGCGCAATCGATTATCAGGGGCCACAAGATCGCACGTCGGCCAATTGCATCGGGCGCAAAGGTGATTCGATATGGCCAGACAATTGGTCAGGCCAAAAAAGACATCGCAGTTGGCGAACACATCCACGTTCAAAACCTTGGCATGGGCGATCATGCCCAAGACTATGCGTTCGCAAGCGAAGTGAAAGCGCTTGAACCCGCCACCCAAGAACGGACATTCAACGGCTATCACCGTGCCGATGGCGGTGTGGGAACGCGCAACTATATCGGCATCCTAACATCGGTGAACTGTTCGGGTTCCGTTGCTAAATTCATCGCCGAGGCTGCCGAGAAATCAGGTTTGCTGGACGCGTTTCCAAATGTGGATGGGATCGTTCCAATCACTCATGGCACTGGTTGTGGCATGTCGGGCGAAAACGAAGGGTATGACGCGCTGTTCCGCACGTTGTCTGGCTATGCATGTCATCCTAACTTTGGTGGCATTCTGCTGATTGGGCTTGGTTGCGAGGTTATGCAGCTGTCGGCGCTTGTTGATGGTCGCCCAATACGGGCTGACGGCGCGTTGCGCTATATGACCATCCAGCAAGAGGGCGGGACGCGCAAAACCATCGAAAAAGGTTTGGAGCAACTGGCCGGCGTTGCTGCGCTTGCCAATCAGGTCACCCGTCAGCCAGCACCGATTTCCAAGATCATGGTTGGGATGCAGTGCGGCGGGTCTGACGGGTATTCTGGGATTACAGCGAACCCTGCGCTGGGCGTGGCATCTGATTTGTTGGTGCGTCACGGCGGGACCACGATCCTGTCAGAGACGTCGGAAATCTACGGTGCCGAGCATTTGCTGACGCGCCGTGCGGTATCGAAAGAAGTCGGTCAAAAGCTAATCGACCGCGTGCTGTGGTGGGAAGACTACTGTGCCCGCAACGGTGGCGAGATGGACAACAATCCAAGCCCCGGCAACAAGCGTGGTGGGCTTACGACGATCCTTGAAAAGTCACTGGGCGCGGTCGCAAAAAGCGGCAGTGCGCCACTCGCTGACGTCTACAAATTTGCCGAGAAGATCACGACGCCCGGCTTTGTCTTTATGGATAGCCCCGGGTTCGACCCTTGTTCTGTAACGGGGCAGGTAGCGTCTGGTGCGAACTTGATTGCCTTTACTACCGGGCGGGGTTCGGTGTCGGGTTATATGCCTACGCCGGGAATTAAGATCGCCACCAACAGCGAAATGTATGCTCGCATGTCTGACGACATGGACATGAACTGCGGTGACATCGTGACTGATGGCGTATCAATCGAAGAAAAGGGTCGCGATTTGTTTGAATTGTTCATTCGCGTGGCCTCGGGCGAGAAAACCAAAAGCGAAGAGTTGGGCTATGGCGGGGTGGAGTTCGTTCCATGGCAAATCGGCGCGGTGATGTAAGCAAAAACGGGGGGAGCCGGGAATGCGATTGAAGGATAAGACCATACTGATCACTGCTGCAGGGCAGGGGATGGGGCGTGCTGCGGCGATTGCCTGCGCGGCAGAAGGTGCGCAGGTCTATGCTACAGATGTGAACCGCGAAGCACTGGAAACGTTGGGGGCAGTTGAGGGCATCGAAACCCGATACTTTGATGTGACAGATGCGGCGGCGACGCTGGCGCTTGCTGAAGAACTGCCTGACCTAGATTGCCTGTTCAACTGCGCTGGCATCGTGCACCATGGCACAATTCTAGATGTGTCAGACGCCGATTGGGATCTGTCGGTTAGCGTAAACATAACCTCAATGCTGCGGATCAGTCGGGCGTTTATTCCCGGTATGCTGCGGCGGGCAGAAATCACGGGCACCGCGTCTATCTTGAATATGTCCTCGATGGCCTCTTCGATCAAAGGGTTCCCATTCCGCACCGCTTATGGTGCTACCAAGGCCGCCGTCTTGGGGCTGACCAAAGCGGTCGCCGCTGATTTCGTGAGCACCGGCTTGCGTTGTAATGCGCTTTGCCCGGGCACGGTTGATACACCGTCACTACAAGGGCGGATCGCATCTGCGCCCGACCCCGTGCAGGCCGAAAAGGACTTTATCGCGCGTCAGCCGATGGGGCGACTGGCAACCGTTGATGACATGACGCCGACGATTATTCACCTGCTGTCGGATGACAGCCGTTTTGTCACTGGGCAAGCCGTTTCAGTGGATGGAGGCGTCACAATCTAGACGCTTTGCAACGGTTTGGGAGGGCCTGCGCGAATGAATAGACTTGTCGAGATGGAGGGCATTGAAAAACGGTTCCCCGGTGTTCATGCGCTCAAGAACGTTCAGTTCGATTTGTTTGCGGGTGAAGTCCATGCCTTGATGGGCGAAAACGGAGCGGGCAAGTCAACGTTGATGAAGATACTGTCGGGCGTCTATACGCGCGATAGCGGAACGGTGAAAATCGCAGGGTTCGATGCGGCACCTGACAGCCCGCGTGCTGCACAGGACATGGGTATTGGGATCATCCATCAAGAACTGAGCTTGATGAACGATCTTACTGCTGCGCAGAATGTGTTTATCGGTCGCGAACCTCGGCGCAGTTTTGGACGCTTGGACGAGGCCGCGCTTAACCAGCAAACGACCGACATCTTTGCGTCAATGAAGCTGAACATGGATCCACGTGCCCACGTGGGTGACCAGACTATCGCGCGTCAGCAGCTCATCGAAATCGCCAAGGCACTGTCGTATAAACCGCGTGTCCTGATCATGGATGAACCGACGGCGGCATTAAACGACGCCGAAATTGCTGAACTTTTCGAAGTGATCAATCGCCTAAAGGCGGACGGCGTGGGCATCATCTACATCAGTCACAAAATGGACGAGATTAAGCGCATCGCGGATCGTGTGACGGTGATGCGCGATGGCGCTTGGATCGATACGCTTGATGCCGTAGCGACCCCACTGGGCAAGATTATTGAGCTGATGGTTGGTCGCGAAGTAAACGAAGAACCGCCCCATATCCCCGATACATCTGGTGCAGAAACTGCGCTTGAGGTGCGCAACCTGCGCCGCGGTCGCGAAATCCACGATGTTAGTTTTACCGTCAAAAAGGGCGAGATATTGGGTTTCGCGGGCCTCATGGGGGCAGGCCGAACAGAGGTCGCTCGGATCATCTTTGGCGCTGATCCGCGTGATGCCGGCGATATTCTAGTGCATGGCCAGCCCTGCAATATCCGCAGCCCCTATGACGCAGTCAGTGCTGGCATTGGCTACCTATCCGAGGATCGTAAACATTTTGGTTTGGCGACAGATATGACGGTTCGGGCCAATATTGCGATGGCTTCATTGTCGCGGTTCACCAGCAAGACTGGTGTGCTTGATGAAAATGCAATGAAGGAAACCGCCCAACGTTACATCATGCAGCTTGGTATTCGGACCCCGTCAGACATGCAGGATGTGCGTCTTCTTTCGGGGGGGAACCAGCAAAAGGTGGTGATCGCCAAATGGCTGCTACGCGATTGCGACATTCTGATTTTTGACGAGCCTACGCGCGGCATTGACGTTGGCGCAAAATCAGAAATCTATCGTCTCCTTGAAGAACTTGCGGCGCAGGGTCGCGCGATCATCGTGATTAGTTCTGAATTGCCCGAGGTCATGCGCCTAAGTCACCGCATTGCGGTGATGTGCGAGGGCCGTTTGACCGGCATTTTGCCGGGCGGGGCAGCGACGAAACAAGAAGACATTATGGAATTAGCAACGCGGCGTGATGCGCTTGTTGGAGGATAAGATGACAACAGTAACGACAAACGCCCCGGCAAGCATTGTTTCGAAAATACTGGCTGCGCTTATGCATCAACGCCTGCTGGCGTTCGCGTCGCTTATCGTGCTGTTGATCGTATTCTCGTTCGCATCGCCGAACTTTATGCAGATGTCGAACATGATCGCCATTCTACAGGCGACGTCGGTGAATGGCGTGCTGGCTATCGCTGCAACCTTGGTGATCATCACGGGTGGGATCGATCTTTCTGTTGGGACCATGATGACGTTCTGCGCGGTTATGGCTGGCGTTGTGCTGACAAAGGCTGGGCTGCCGATGCCGTTGGGTATTATTGCCGCTATCGGTACTGGTGCGTTTTGCGGTTTTTGTTCGGGCACGTTTGTTGCCAAACTAAAAATCCCACCGTTCATTGCGACCCTTGGCATGATGTTGATCCTCAAGGGGCTAAGCCTAGTGATTTCAGGAACGCGGCCGATCTATTTCAACGACACGCCTGGGTTCGACCAGATTTCTCGGGGATCGCTGATTGGTGATGTTCTACCGTTCCTGCCGATCCCGAATGGGGTGTTGATCCTGTTCATTGTTGCGGGGGTTGCTTCGTACATTCTTAGCCGAACGGTACTGGGGCGCTATTGCTTTGCGCTGGGATCGAACGAAGAGGCGGTACGCCTGTCAGGGGTAAATACTGACCGCTGGAAGATCGCGATATATGCGCTATCCGGCGCGATTGTGGGCATTGGCGGTTTGCTGATCGCATCACGTTTAAACTCAGCACAACCTGCGCTGGGCTTGGGTTACGAGTTAGAAGCAATTGCCGCCGTGGTGATTGGTGGAACATCCCTGTCGGGAGGGCGGGGAACCATCATTGGCACCTTAATTGGTGCTCTCATAATGGCGGTACTGACCAACGGGCTGCGCGTTTTGTCCGTTGCACAAGAGTGGCAGACGGTCGTCACTGGCGCGATCATTATTTTGGCCGTTTACGCCGACATGATGCGCCGCCGGAAAGCTGCCTGACGATAACGACACGACCGAAACAACAGTGGAGGAGAAAAACATGTTGTCACGCCGTACTTTGATGGGCGCAATCAGCGCCGCCGCCCTTATTATGGGCACCCCTGCAATGGCACAGGATGAATTGTTCATCCCGCTTGTGTCCAAAGGATTTCAACACCAGTTCTGGCAGGCCGTTCAGGCGGGTGCAGAACAAGCTGCGGCCGAAGAAGGCGTGCGTATTACCTTTGAAGGCCCAGATAATGAAACCATGGTTGATCGTCAGATCGATATGCTTGCTGCTGCTTTGGCCAATAACCCTGCTGCGATTGGGTTTGCCGCGCTCGATAGTCAAGCTGCAATCCCGCTGCTGCGTCAGGCTGCGGATGCAGGTATCCCAATTGTAGCGTTCGACAGTGGGGTGGATAGCGATATTCCCGTAACGACAGCTACCACAGATAACCGCGCTGCTGCCTCACTTGCCGCTGACAAAATGGCCGAACTTATTGGTGGTTCTGGTACAGTGGCAGTCGTTGCACACGATCAAACAAGCCGCACAGGTATTGACCGCCGGGATGGTTTCTTGGACCAAATAGAAGCAAAGTACCCTGACATTCAGGTCGTGACCGTGCAGTATGGCCAAGGTGATCAGCTACAATCAACCGAAGTAGCCAAGGCAATTCTTGTCGCCAACCCAGAGCTGGACGGGATGTTTGGCACCAATGAAGGGTCTGCAATTGGTGTGGTGAACGCGGTGCGCGAGCTTGGCACCCAAGGTGTAACGATTATTGGCTACGATTCAGGTAAGGCGCAAACGGACGCCATTCGCGAGGGATTGATGGCCGGTGCGATCACCCAAAACCCTGTCGGCATCGGATATGAAACCGTAAAAGCCGCAGTCGCTGCGACCAAAGGCGAAGACCTTCCCAAGATCATCGACACGGGTTTCTACTACTATGACCAATCGAACATTGATAACGCCGAAATTCAGGCCGTATTGTACGATTGATTGAATTAAACCGACGGCCCGTTATGTTCGACGGGCCGTTGTTATTTTGCGGAAAGGGCAAAGATGAAATTGTTGCGTTATGGACCTGCGGGTCAAGAAAAGCCGGGTCTATTGGATGATCAGGGGCAGGTGCGGGACCTGTCAGGCATCGTGCCAGATATTGCGGGTGATACACTGACAACCGAAGGCATCGCAAAACTGCGTGGCTTGGATATTAATACGCTGCCAGTCGTGCCCGGCACACCGCAAGATAGCCTGCGCCTTGGCGCTTGCGTTGGGAACATCGGCAAATTCATCTGCATCGGTTTGAACTACGCCGATCACGCCGCAGAAAGCGGTCTGGATGTACCGCCAGAGCCAGTGATTTTTAACAAATGGACATCTGCTGTCGTTGGGCCAAACGACGACGTGCTGATCCCGCGTGGATCAATCAAAACTGATTGGGAGGTCGAACTAGGCGTCGTCATCGGCACTGGCGGATCTTACATCGAAGAGGCTGACGCGATGAATTATGTCGCAGGTTTTTGTGTCGTGAACGATGTGTCTGAACGCGAGTATCAGATTGAACGCGCAGGTACTTGGGACAAGGGCAAAGGGTGCGATACGTTTGGCCCTACCGGCCCGTGGCTCGTCACACCTGACGAGGTCGGCGATTTCAACAACTTGCCGATGTGGTTGGAAGTCGACGGTAAGCGGTACCAAAATGGATCGACCGCGACGATGGTCTACAAGGTTCCGTTTCTTGTCGCTTACTGCAGCCGCTTTATGTCGCTCCAGCCGGGTGATGTGATCTCGACAGGGACACCGCCGGGCGTTGGTATGGGGCAAAAACCGCCGACCTATCTGAAAGGTGGCGAGGTCATGCGACTAGGCATCGACGGACTGGGCGAGCAGAAGCAAAAAGTTGGAAACGCTTAGGCTGAAGGTCGTCGGGCTATCTAGAGTTATTTCTACTCTGGATAGTCCATTTGCGCGACTGAATGATGGTATTTCGTAACTCAGGGTTGCGCTTGCGTGAAAGTACACCAACTAATTTCATTTCTATGTGCATTTTTGTACGATTTTGTTTGCTATTTTAGTTGCGTCCGTTAGTGACGCACGCACAATTTAATTGCTTAGTAATGTTAAATGTTGATTGCCTAGGTTTTTAAAGTTGTGAGTGGTGGCCTTCGATTTTCGAAGGATGGTTTGTTAAATATTACGGGGTAAAATGACTGTATTTGATGTGTTCGTGCGCAAAGGTTTCACTTTGGCGCGATTTTTTTTGTGTGCTGCAGGCGTAGTGGCGGGCTCTACGGCCATCGCGCAGCAGAACCCACCGATTGAGCTAAAGTCGATTGATGGGACAATGTCGATTGTCGGCGAACTAATCTCTGTAGACGGAGATGTTTTTGTTGTTGAGACAGCAGATCTTGGCGTCTTGCGTGTTCAAAAGAGCAGTGTTGTTTGCACGGGTTCGGTTTGTCCGGATGGCCATAACTTTGGCCGCAAGTTTGGCATTTACGGATCGCGCACAGTAGGGACAACATTGATCCCTAATTTGTTGCGTGGATATGCGCAGTCTGTTGGCGCTACTTTTGAGATCGTGCCAACCGAAGAACCCGCAGAACGTATCGTCCGTTTGACGAACGCGGATGGGTCTTTGCGCGCGGAGATCGACTTGCAAACACGCGGTTCAGGAAGCGCGTTTCCTGCGCTTGCTGGTGGTTTTGCTGCAATTGGTGTTGCTGATCGCCGGATGAAAGACAGCGATGTCGAAAAGATCGCTGCGGCAGGCATTCCTGACTTGCGTGATACGGCAAACGAAACAGTTTTGGGTGTCGACGGGATCGTTATGATCACGCACCCCGATAACCCGGTGCGTAACCTGAGCGGCGAAGATGTCGCACGGATTTGGTCTGGCGAAGTAACCAACTGGAAAGAATTCGGCGGTGGCGACTTTCCAATTAATGTCAACTCATTCGGCGAAAGCTCTGGTGATCGTGCGGTCATGATGGATGCGCTCGTTCGGCCTACAGGTCGTGACGAAAAATCCGACGTAACACGTTGGAGTGCATACCAAGATATGGTCGATGCTGTGATGGCTGACCGTGGTGGCATTGGTTTTGTAGGCCGCTGGCTTGCGCGCACAAACAACGTCAACCTTTTGGACATTCGCGAAGAATGCGGGCTTTTGTCACCACCGACAGATTTCCGTATGAAGATCGAAGGATACGCTTTGTCGCGTCGGCTTTATGCCTACACAACACCGGGCAGTGTGCATCCTGAAGCCCAAGCGTTTTTGGATTGGACACTGACAAGTGAAGCGCAGGCCTACATCAAGGAAAGTCACTTCATCGACCGCGAACTAGAGCGTATGCGCCTTGAAGATATGGGCATGATGCTGGTCCACACTGCGGCTGTCGAACCTGACTTTGATGGGCGTCAGTATACCAGCATGATGCAAGAGCTACGTGGCGCGGACCGGCTCAGTGTTTCATTCCGGTTTAACACGGGTTCAAGTGTTTTGGACGTTGAGTCGATCCGTAACATCGAAGAGCTTGCTGCGCGTATGGAAGCCGGTGAATTTGACGGTCTAGAGGTTCTGCTGGTTGGGTTTGCAGACTCGATCGGTGAGCGGACACGCAATACCGCATTGGCCCAAGCGCGTGCTGAATCTGTGCGTGCCATTCTTGCAGCATCACTGAAACCAGAAACCAGTGAACGTCTTGTTCTAGAGCCGCAAAGCTATGGCGAGTTACTTCCGTTGTCATGCAACGACGGCGAAACGGGCCGTGCACGCAACCGTCGCGTCGAAGTGTGGCTTCGCTTGCCGGACAGCCGTTCGAACCTTCGGTAGCTAATTTAGCTGCCTAATCTAAAAACAAAAATGTCCATCATTTTGGTGGGCATTTTTCTTTGTTAACGATTAGTTACTTGATTTTTAGAGTGAGCAAGCTGAGTGAAAGACGTTTTGCGCGTGGCGCAATCGCGCGCTGCCCTTGCGTTAATAGTGGTGTTATTTACCCAATTCAGACATAGAGTTTGATGCCAAAAGGTCGAAAGCCGTCAAAGATGCAATTATCTGTTCCAAAGTTGAATTCGTGCGATGATTGTCCCATTCGCTACAATGCCGTCTGTTCGAAATGCGAACCTGACGAAATGCGCGAGCTTGAGCAGATCAAATACTATCGTTCGTTTTCAGCGGGCCAGCCCATTTTCTTTGCTGGCGATCCCTTAGAGTTCGTTGGCTCGATCGTCTCTGGGGTGTCGAGCCTGACGCGAACAATGCCAGACGGACGCGTTCAGATGGTGGGCTTGCTATTGCCAGGCGACTTCATGGGGCGGCCACACCGCGAAACCATTGACTGTGACGTGGTTGCAGAAACGGACATAATGCTCTGTTGTTTTCGGCGCAGGCCATTTGAGCGGTTGATCGATGATACCCCCCACGTGGGTCAGCGCCTGCTTGAAATGACATTGGACGAACTTGATGCAGCGCGTGAATGGATGCTGGTTCTGGGACGAAAAACAGCCCGAGAAAAAATCGCGTCACTGCTTTACATGATCGCAACCCGAATGGCGAAGCTGTCAGAGAAAACGGGCGATGAGGCGAGTTTTACTTTGCCAATTACGCGCGAAACGATGGCCAACTATCTCGGGCTTACCATTGAAACTGTGAGCCGCCAGATGTCAGCGCTCAAGCGTGACAGGCTAATCGCGTTCAGTGACCGCCGCGACATCACCGTCCCCAATATCGAGGCGCTTAAAGCAGAAACCGGCGAAGAAGCTTAGTGTTTTCAGCAAGCAGCTAGCAAGCCTCATAGCCACCGTTGGGGTTAAGTCTTGTGAAGACTTCGGGTGAGGGTGGGCGTAGTCTGTGATCCTCCCAGTACACAAACACGACCACCCTGCATGTGCCGCGTTTGTTAACGCGACATCAAGATCGGCCGGTCTGCCATCTCCAGCAGGCTCCGCGTGGTGCCGCCAAAGACAGCTTCGCGCAAGCGGGAATGGCCATAGGCCCCGGACACGATCATCTGTGCGCCTACCTCCCGAGCATGGCGCAACAGCATCTCGGCGATATCTGGCTCTGTTTTTGCAAGAACGTCAACCTGAGTCTTTGCTCCGTGGCGCATTAAATACTGCGCAATGGCTCCGCCGGGGTTAGATCTGTCCGACGCGTGCTTTGGTGGATCGATGATGCAAACGTCTGTTTGCGCGGCTTCCGTCAGGAATGGCAGCGCTGCGCGTGCTGCGGCCAATGCTTCGGCGCCATCGTTCCAGCCGACAATGATACGGCCATCTTGATCGGGGGCATTGCATCCTTTGGGGATCATAAGAACGGGGCGTTCGGCGGCAAATAGGCTGGCCTCAATGATGGAGGCGATCTCATCATTGCCTTGATAAGCCCGAGAGGTCACCACCAAGTCTGAGAACCGCAAGGAGCGTGCAATGTATCCGCTTAGTGCGGGTCCTTGCACGGCAGCGGATTGCAAAGACCAGCGCACTGTTTCGCCTTTCATTTCGGCGTTGATCCATTTTTCGAGTTCGTCACGTCGCTTGATTGCATCTTTTGTTTGATCCGCAATCAGCATCGCGTCGGCACCCATATAGTAGCTGCCGGTTTCTGTGTGGCTGACTGTTACAGCATAGATATCGAGATGCGCATCCATCCGTGTGGCAAGCGCGATCGCGGCGTTCAACCCGTCAACGTCTTCTTTATGCGTAATAATGGTAGAGATGATCTTGTAGGCCATGAATTGGCATCCCTCTGTTGGATTTCGTCATTTGGGCGATCGACCACGCGTAACTGCCCCTAAGCATCAATATGAGACAGCTGAGCTGTGTCGGTCTTGATCCATGTCAAAGACCCGATCTGAAAATCTGCTCAAAAGGGAACACATGAATAGCTGCCGGGCCGGATTCTAGGCGCGGCAAACGAAGGGGATTCTCTGATGGAGAACTATATTAAGCTGGTCGTGCTGGGGATTATCACCCTGCTTGCGGCTATCGCGGCGAACTGGGGTCGCGATGTCGCCTACGTCGTGCATGCGATCATCATTATGCTGGTGTCGGGTTTTCTGTTTTTGCGTACGCTGCGCCAAACAGATGAGCCGATAAAGCCGGTCGCGACTGACGGTTATATGGATGATGTCGTCCGCGCCGGTGTGATTGCCACTGCGTTTTGGGGTGTTATCGGGTTTTTAGTTGGCGTCGTCATCGCATTTCAATTGGCGTTTCCATCGCTGAATTTTGAAGTTCTTCAACCTTTCGGAAATTTTGGTCGTTTGCGCCCACTGCACACAAGTGCGGTGATTTTTGCCTTTGGTGGTAACGCATTGATCATGTCGTCATTCTACATCGTGCAACGCACATGCGGCGCTCGATTGTGGGGCGGGAACCTGTCGTGGTTTGTGTTTTGGGGGTACAATTTGTTTATCGTACTTGCCGCGACAGGGTACCTGCTAGGGGCTACCCAATCGAAAGAATACGCCGAGCCTGAATGGTACGTTGATATCTGGTTGACCATCGTTTGGGTCGCATTCTTGGCCGTTTATCTTGGCACGATCTTTAACCGCAAAGAAAAGCACATCTACGTTGCGAACTGGTTCTTGCTGTCGTTCATCATCACCGTGGCGATGTTGCACATCGTGAACAACCTTTCTGTTCCCGTCAGTATTTGGGGTAGCAAATCTGTGCAGCTATTTGCAGGTGTCCAAGACGCGATGACCCAGTGGTGGTATGGCCACAACGCTGTGGGGTTCTTCCTGACTGCGGGTTTCCTCGGGATGATGTACTACTTTGTACCCAAGCAAGCGGGTCGCCCGGTTTACAGCTATAAACTGTCGATCATTCACTTTTGGGCGCTGATTTTCCTATATATCTGGGCTGGTCCACACCACCTGCACTATACCGCGCTGCCTGATTGGGCGTCGACGCTGGGCATGGTGTTTTCGATCATCCTTTGGATGCCTAGCTGGGGCGGTATGATCAACGGCCTGATGACCCTGCAAGGGGCATGGGACAAGCTGCGTACCGATCCGATCATTCGGATGATGGTCATTAGCCTCGCGTTCTATGGCATGTCCACTTTTGAAGGACCGATGATGTCGATCCGCGCTGTGAACAGCCTGTCACACTATACCGACTGGACCATTGGGCACGTGCACTCTGGCGCACTTGGTTGGAACGGGATGATCACATTCTCTGCGCTGTATTTCTTGACACCACGTCTGTGGGGCCGCGCGCAGATGCATTCAATGTCGGCTATCAACTGGCACTTCTGGTTGGCCACAATCGGCATCATTCTCTACGCGGCGTCCATGTGGGTCACCGGTATCATGGAAGGCCTGATGTGGCGTGAAGTCGATGCCAACGGTTTCCTTGTGAACAGCTTTGCCGACACTGTTTCTGCCAAACTGCCCATGTATATCGTCCGCGGTTTGGGTGGGGTCATGTACCTAGCAGGTGCGCTGATTATGGCCTGGAACATGTTCATGACCATCAAAGGTGGCGCGCGCCAAAAAGCCTTTGTTGGCGTCCCAGCAGAATAAGGATCAGGAACAATGTCTGATACAACTCCTACCAAAGGCTTCCTGGCCAAACACGCCGCATTAGAGCGCAGCCCAACCTTGCTGTTCGTTTGCTCTCTGCTTGTTGTGACTGTGGGCGGGATCGTCGAAATTGCACCGCTGTTCTATCTTGAGAACACCATCGAAGAGGTCGAAGGCGTGCGCCCCTATTCCCCGCTAGAACTGGCGGGGCGGGATATCTATGTACGCGAAGGCTGCTATGTCTGTCACAGCCAGATGATCCGCCCGATGCGTGACGAGGTCGAACGCTATGGCCATTATTCGCTGGCGGCTGAGTCGATGTATGACCACCCGTTTCAATGGGGTTCAAAACGTACAGGTCCTGATTTGGCCCGCGTCGGCGGGAAGTATTCAGATGCTTGGCATGTGGATCATCTAATTGATCCGCAATCCGTGGTGCCTGAATCGGTGATGCCGGGATACGGCTATCTGATGGATGCTGAAGTGAACGCAGAATATGCGGCAGACGTCGTGGCAACTCATCGGATTGTCGGTGTTCCCTATACCGAAGAAATGATTGAGGTCGCTGCATCTGATGTTTTGGCACAGATCGATCCCGACAGTGACTCTTATGATGATCTGCTTGAACGCTATCCCGGTGCGCAAATCCGTAACTTTGACGGCGCGCCCGGCGTGTCTGAAATGGATGCGCTTGTGGCCTATCTGCAAATGCTGGGTACGACGGTTGATTTCTCGACCTTCACACCAGACGCAAGCCGCTAAGGAGTACTGACAATGGATACCTATTCATTCTTACGCCAACTCGCCGATAGCTGGGTTCTACTGGCGATGACGCTATTCTTCCTTGGGGTCATTGTATGGGCGTTCCGGCCCGGCAGCGCCAAGGTTCATGCCGAAACTGCAAGCATCCCTTTTCGAAACGAAGTTAAGCCGGGCAGCGTTGAAGCGCCTGCCGGCGACGACCCCAAAGCCAAGGAGCTGCAATCATGAGCAGCGATAAAAAAGACATTGATGAAGTCACCGGCACTGACACAACGGGCCACAGCTGGGACGGAATCAAAGAGCTGAATAATCCGCTCCCTCGTTGGTGGTTGTGGACGCTTTACATGACCATCGTTTGGGCGATTGGGTATTCGATTGCCTATCCTGCGTGGCCAATGATTTCCGGCGCGACGACAGGTGTACTTGGCTATTCGACCCGCGCAGAAGTCGCAGCCGACATCGCACGGTTTGAAGAGGCCAACGCTGGGATTTCAGCGCAACTGGCCTCTGCAGATTTGACGACCTTGTCCGAAAACGAAGAGCTGATGCGATATGCTACGTCAGCCGGGGCGGCCGTGTTCCGCAACAACTGTTCACAATGCCATGGTTCTGGTGCCGCGGGTTCTAAGGGTTATCCCAACCTGCTTGATGATGATTGGCTGTGGGGCGGTGATTTTGAGAACATCAGCTACACTATCCGTCACGGCATCCGAAACGAGGAAGACTGGGATGCGCGCTATTCTGAGATGACAGCGTTTGATGAGATACTGACCAACGATGAAATCGACGCGGTAGTGCAACACGTACGCGCCATTTCGAACCAAGAGCATGACGCCGCAATGGCGGAAGAAGGCGGCGTGATTTTCTACGATAACTGTGCATCGTGCCACGGTGACGACGGCACTGGGCTACGTGATCTTGGTGCGCCAAATCTGACTGACGCGATCTGGCTTTATGGCGGCGACGTTGACGCGCTAGAGGAAACCGTTCGCTACGCCCGTTTTGGTGTTATGCCAAACTGGGGAACACGACTGTCAGAAGCGGAAATTCAAGCGGTCACTGCATATGTTCACCAATTGGGTGGTGGTGAATAAGAATCACAGGCACGTACCGTCTGTTCGCGCATTGGTACGCGCTTAGTGAAGGGGGGCATCTGCGAGGGCAGGTGCCCCTTTTCAGTTTATGCTTGTTGGGCAAGCCGTGCTTCGAGCACGTCAAATGGAACGCCGGGTTCATCTTTTGCACCACGGATGACCAATGATGTTTTCACAGAAGCAACGTTCTCTGCGCTGGTCAATTCTTCGGTCAGGAACCGTTGGAATGTCCGCAGATCAGGGGCCACACATTTCAGGATAAAGTCTACTTCGCCATTCAGCATGTGGCATTCGCGGACCAACGGCCAGCCACCGCAGCGCTTTTCAAATGCGCTCAGGTCGATTTCGGCTTGGCTCACCAATCCGACCATCGCAAAAACCTGCACTTCAAAGCCGAGCTCACGCGAGTTGACCTCTGCGTGGTAGCCTTGGATAAACCCTTGTTCTTCCAGCGTTCGTACACGACGCAGGCATGGTGGGGCTGAGATCCCTACACGTTTGGCCAGTTCTACGTTGGTCATGCGACCGTCCGCCTGAAGCTCTGCCAGAATCATGCGGTCAATTTCGTCAAGTTTAGTGCCCGGCATCGGGGATCCTCTGTATTTTTGCAAATACTACGCAGTTGTGAGTGTCGGCGCAATATTATTTCAATGTTCGGTAATTAACGAACCGCGCAACTCAGCTATGCGTGGTCTTTTAACCTGCGGCGTGCACCGCTATATCAAAGCGGATTCATTTAAAAGAGGCCAATCATGTCCGATACCCGTCACACCAAAGTTCTGATCATCGGCTCTGGTCCGTCTGGCTATACGGCGGGGGTCTACGCGGCCCGCGCGATGCTGGAACCGATCCTAGTTCAAGGCATCGAGCCCGGTGGCCAATTGACCACAACAACCGAAGTCGAAAACTGGCCGGGTGATACCGAAGTCCAAGGTCCAGACCTGATGGTTCGCATGGAAGCACACGCCCGCGCGATGGGTTGCGAGATTGTCGGCGACATCATTACTGAGCTGGACCTGCAAAACCGTCCGTTCACGGCAAAGTCAGACAGCGGTACAGTTTATACTGCCGATGCCGTGATCCTATGTACTGGTGCGCGTGCGAAATGGCTGGGCCTTCCGACCGAAGAAAAGTTCAAGGGTTTTGGCGTTAGCGCCTGTGCAACCTGCGACGGTTTCTTTTATCGCGGTCAAGAAATCGTTGTTGTTGGTGGCGGCAATACTGCCGTGGAGGAGGCATTGTTCCTTACCAACTTTGCATCCAAAGTGACCCTGATCCACCGCCGCGACGAACTGCGCGCTGAAAAAATCTTGCAGGATCGCCTAGAGAAGAACCCGAAGATCGAAACCCTTTGGTTCCATGAAGTTGACGAAGTCTATGGCACAGACAGCCCGCTTGGCGTCGAAGGGATCAAAGTTAAGCACACTAAGACAGGCGAGATCACCGATATCCCTGCGAAAGGCGTGTTTATCGCGATTGGTCACGCCCCTGCATCTGAACTGGTCAAAGATCAGTTGGGACTGCACAGCGGTGGATATGTTGCTGTAGAACCTGGCAGTACACGCACAGCGATTCCCGGTGTATTTGCTGCAGGTGACCTGACCGATCACGTTTACCGTCAGGCTGTGACATCTGCCGGCATGGGGTGCATGGCCGCGCTTGATGCAGAACGGTTCTTGGCTGAACAGGAATAAGTGACGGCTTAGTCAAAACAAATTGGTGCCGGGCGTATACCCGGCATTTCGCTTTCGGCGACGGGACCGCATCCAAGTCCAAGTCATGGCATTAGACCCGCAGTCCATTTGGCGCTAGCAGGTAGCGTTTTGGTTCCACTGTGACGCTCCAGATGGGAACGGCTGTCTTTTTTGTTGTGCTATGCTAGACAATACCCGTAGCGCGGGTCTATGCCGCCTTTAATCGTACACCTATTGTCAGAGAGTAATGATGCCGCAGAACCTGGCCCCGATCCCCGAACTATATGTGTCCTACGACAGTGCACAAAAACTCAAAACTGAAGCAGGTGATCTCGTAAGTCACGATCTGACACCGCGCCAAATTTGTGATCTTGAGCTGCTGATGAACGGTGGTTTCAACCCGCTGAAGGGCTTCCTTACCGAGGAAGACTATAACGGCGTTGTCGAGAACATGCGCACCGCTGATGGCACGCTTTGGCCGATGCCTATCACGCTCGACGTTACCGAAAAATTCGCTGAAACGGTCGAACTTGGTCAAGATATCGCTTTGCGCGACCAAGAGGGTGTTATCCTTGCGACAATGACGGTCACTGACAAGTGGGTGCCAAACAAGTCACGTGAAGCTGAAAAAGTATTCGGTGTCGATGATGTCGCGCACCCGGCGGTTAATTACCTGCACAACCACGCTGGTGCAGTTTACCTTGGTGGCCCTGTCACCGGTATCCAACAGCCTGTGCACTATGATTTCCGCGCTCGTCGTGACACACCCAACGAACTACGCGCCTATTTCCGCAAAATGGGCTGGCGCAAGGTTGTTGCGTTCCAAACACGTAACCCGCTGCACCGCGCCCACCAAGAACTGACATTCCGTGCTGCTAAAGAAGCGCAAGCAAACCTGTTGATTCACCCTGTCGTTGGACTGACAAAGCCGGGTGACATTGATCACTTTACACGCGTGCGCTGCTACGAGGCTGTTCTGGATCAATACCCAGCATCCACAACGTCTATGTCGCTGCTGAACCTTGCGATGCGTATGGCTGGCCCACGCGAGGCGGTTTGGCACGGCCTGATCCGTAAGAACCACGGCTGCACACACTTTATCGTTGGTCGCGACCATGCTGGCCCCGGTAAAAACTCGGCTGGTGAAGATTTTTATGGCCCATACGATGCGCAGGACCTGTTCCGCGAGCATCAAGAAGAAATGGGCATCGAAATGGTCGACTTTAAGCACATGGTTTATGTGCAGGACCGCGCCCAATACGAACCAGCCGATGAGATCGCAGACAAGGATGACGTTACAATCCTGAACATCTCGGGAACAGAATTGCGTCGCCGTCTGGCTGAAGGTTTGGAAATTCCTGAATGGTTCAGCTTCCCGACTGTGGTCGAAGAACTGCGTAGGACTCGTCCACCACGGGCAGAGCAGGGTTTCACCGTGTTCTTCACTGGTTTCTCTGGTTCTGGCAAATCGACTATCGCGAACGCGCTGATGGTTAAGCTGATGGAAATGGGCGGTCGCCCAGTGACATTGCTTGACGGTGATATCGTTCGTAAGAACCTGTCGTCCGAGCTGGGCTTTAGCAAAGAGCACCGTGATCTGAACATTCGTCGCATCGGTTATGTGGCGTCTGAAATCACCAAAAACGGTGGTATCGCGATCTGTGCGCCTATCGCGCCTTACGCGTCAACACGCCGTGCCGTTCGTGAAGATATCGAACAGTTCGGTGCCTTCATCGAAGTGCACGTTGCAACGTCGATCGAGGAATGTGAACGCCGTGATCGTAAAGGGCTGTACAAGCTAGCACGTGAAGGCAAGATCAAGGAATTCACAGGTATTTCTGACCCGTACGACGTGCCAGAAAACCCAGAGCTAAGCCTTGAGACCGAAAGTGTCGAAGTGGATAACTGTGCGCATCAGGTGATCCTGAAGCTTGAAAGCATGGGCCTGATTAAAGGCTAATCCATCGCTTATCGTAATTTTAGGCCAGTCCAATGAATGGGCTGGCCTATTTTGTTTTTGCTTAGTGAACTGTCACTGGGTTCATGTCGTTTTCACGGGCTAGGTGGAACGCCAGCTTGCGGTTTGCAACCAGCGCCAGCTGTTCACCTTCGGCATTGTGCACCGCAAATAGCGTTTCCAAATCACCGACCTGTTCGCGCATGTCTTCGGGCAGATCCGCTGCTAGGACGGGCTTCACGTATACGATGTCTGATGCCAGCTCGTTGATATCGAATTTAGTGTCCATAGCTTTTATCCTTTCCGAATATTTATTGTTTGCACGACGCGGTCAGGGACGGCGCGCGTGAGGTCCACATGCAAAAGTCCGTTTTCCATAACGGCTTCGCCAACGTCGACACCGTCAGCCAGTACAAACGAGCGCTGGAACTGGCGGGCAGCAATGCCGCGATGCATGTAGATACGGCCCTCGGCGTCGTCATCTTGACGGCCGCGGATGACCAGCGAATTATCCTCTACCGTGATCGCCAGATCGTTTTCGGCGAATCCAGCAACTGCTAGTGTGATCCGGTAAGAATTATCCGAAGTTTGTTCTATATTATATGGAGGGTATCCGTCGTTTCCGTTTTTAGCGGTGCGTTCGACCAGCCTTTCCAGCTGTTCAAATCCCAGTAGGAACGGATGGGTTCCCAAAGCAAGTTTCGTCATAAGACATGCCCTTCGTTAAGCGACTGTCGCAATTTAGGTCCCGATTTCGGCAACCTTTGTAAAAATATGGGGGTCACAGCCGAATTGATCAAGAGCAAGTATTAGGATGATTTCTTTGCAGCCTTTATCTATAGAGCTGTAAAGAACTGATAACTAGGTAAGCTGTCGATGAATAACTCCGCTAAAATGGATCAGATTGAGGTATTGCGCGTCAAACTGGAAGTTTTGCGACAGGAGCATCGTGACTTGGACGCCGCAATCGCGGCACTTCACGAAAACCCAACAGCCGATATGTTGACCCTAAAGCGCCTTAAGCGGCAGAAACTGATGCTCAAGGATCGTATCGTCGTACTAGAAGACCGCATTTTGCCTGATATTATCGCCTGATAGGCCGTTGCAGGTTTGACCGCCTTGGCTATAGTGCCGCTTCCTTTTGAAACCGAGGATAAGAACAGTATGACGCAACCTTTGGTCGGCATTATTATGGGTAGTCAGTCGGACTGGCCCACCATGCGAGAAGCGGCGGAAGTCCTCGATGAATTGGGTGTTCCTTATGAGACGAAAATCGTTTCGGCGCATCGCACGCCTGATCGGTTGTGGGATTACGGTAAGACAGCGGTTGATCGCGGTCTGCAGGTTATCATTGCTGGGGCAGGGGGCGCGGCCCACCTACCGGGTATGATGGCATCCAAGACCCGCGTTCCTGTTGTTGGCGTCCCTGTTCAGACGAATGCGCTGTCAGGCGTTGATAGCCTCTATTCCATTTTGCAGATGCCACGCGGTTTTCCCGTTGCGACAATGGCGATCGGGGCGGCTGGCGCAAAGAATGGCGGCCTGATGGCTGCAGGCATTCTTGCGCTGCAAGATCCAGCACTGGCCGAACGGTTGGATGCTTGGCGTACAGCACTTTCAGACTCTATTCCGGATGAACCAACAGATGAATAAACCGCTGCCCGTCGGGGCCACGATTGGTATTTTGGGTGGCGGCCAGCTGGGTCGCATGTTGTCTGTCGCAGCATCACGCCTAGGCATCAAAACTCACATCTTTGAACCGGGTGCGAACCCGCCAGCGGGCGAAGTCGCAGACAAAATCACGACGGCAAGCTATGATGATGTTGAGGCACTGACCGCCTTTGGTAAGTCAGTTGATGTGATCACTTACGAATTCGAAAACATCCCGACTAGCGCTCTTGATTTACTTGAGTCCTTAGCACCAATTCATCCGGGTCGTCAGGCATTGGCAACAAGCCAAGACCGCTTGACAGAAAAGACATTCTTGCAGGGGCTTGGTTTGCAAACCGCACCTTTTGCGGATGTCGCAAACGCGGATGATCTGGCCAAAGCGATTGCTGAAATCGGCACGCCTGCGATCTTGAAAACCCGGCGTATGGGTTACGACGGCAAGGGCCAAGCCCGCATTATGTCGCTAGAAGACGCTGATCAGGCACTCGCCGATATGGCAGGTGCGCCCGCCATTTTGGAAGGCTTTATTAATTTTAGCCACGAGGTGTCGATCATTGGCGCACGTAGCCCAGATGGTGCTGTTGCCTGCTATGATCCCGGCGAGAACGTCCACGAAGACGGGATTTTGCGCACAACGACCGTGCCTGCCAAGCTAACACCAAGCCAACGCACTGATGCTGTCCTGCTGGCTGCGAATATTCTAAATGCGCTGGATTATGTTGGTGTGATGGGCGTTGAGCTATTCGTCACGGCAAATGGTTTGATCGTGAATGAGATTGCGCCACGCGTGCATAACTCTGGTCACTGGACGCAAAACGGCTGCACGATCTGTCAGTTCGAACAGCACATCCGTGCTGTGGCAGGCTGGCCGCTGGGCAGTGGTTCGCGGCATTCGGATGTTGTGATGGAAAACCTGATCGGCGACGATATGGGCCGCGTTCCAGAATTGGCGCTGACTGACGCTGCGATCCATTTATATGGAAAAGTTGAAGTAAAGCCGGGCCGTAAAATGGGCCACGTGAACCGGATTGTTAAGGCAGCGACTTAGTCGGCCTTCTCTGTCCCAAAGATAACGCCTGTTAGGCTGAGGTCATGATCGAATCTTCCTTCTTTCAGGAAGAATAGGACTTCTTCCATGACCAAAGGGTTGTTCATCATAAACGTGTGGGTGACGGGAAGCACGATCTGGTCCGTCATCCCATCCAGCCTGGTTGACGCGACAGATACTTTGCCGTCGTCTGGGCCTTCGATTAGCGCGGAGTAGACCGGGTTGAGGGTGCGATCACCAGCGATCACCCCAATCTCATAGGGTAGGTATTCAAGGCTATTGGGCACGCTATCAGGCTCTGTACCGAGCTGTAGGCCAGCCGGGCCATTAACCCATTGAAAGGGTTCGAAATCGCCAAAGATATCGACAAGCTCTGACCCCGCATTCGGTGGCCCAAGCATGACGACGCGGCCCATTTGCTCTGGTCTGTTTTCAGTGAGCCACAGCCGCACCAAAATACCGCCCATGGAATGGGTAACAAAGTTGATGCGTTTATCGCCACAGGCCGCGACATCTTCGGTCACGTACTCATCGACCAATGTTTGGATCGGAGCCTCGGTCGAGGGGTATCCGCGGTTCACAACCTGATAGCCTTCTTCCTCGAGCACCAACTGCAACGGGGTAAGCGACATTTCCGTCCGGGCAAGCCCATGCAAAAGCACAACACATTCCTGTGCCGATGCGGCGGTCGCGGACAGACTAAGGGCGGCGGCAATGAATGTTTTCATGCAATTATAGTTAGCACTGCATTGGCATTGTAAAAGGGGAACGGCACGTCATTTTTGCCCGTATAGCGAAACTGCAATGCCACCCAGCACAAGCACACCTGCAATGGCCATTTTTAGGCTGACGGTTTCACCCAAGAACAGGACGCCAAAAGCGACAGCGATCACCGGAACGCTTAGCTGTGCGATGCCTGCGATGGTCGTCTGAAGGCTAGGTAGAACGCGGTACCATAATGCATAGCCGAGCCCGGAGGTGATAGCGCCCGCTGCAATGGCGGTTACAATCCCCATTGGCGCTACTGGGTCGCGGTTGATGAAGCCGATCGCGACAAGCGGCACGCATAAGAGAAAGTTGCTCGCGGTTGCGCCTAGAGGGTCTGCCTCACGCCTACCTAACAATGTATACGCGCCCCAACCCACGGCTGCAGCGATCATCGCAGTGATGCTGGCCGCAGGCATCGGGCGGATTTCTGACGGCCATAGCAGAACGCATAATCCGCCAAGTGCGATGAACATGCCTAGCCAGCGTTGGGCCGACACCGCCTGTTTCTCAATGATGGCCCATCCGAAGATGACGACCTGCAACGCACCAAATAGGATCAACGCACCAATGCCTGCGTCAAGGCTTTGGTAGGCCCAGGAAAACCCGATCATATATGTCGCAAGCGCCACTGCGCCTGCCAATCGTTTCGGTGATACGATAACCGGCGCGGGGGTATTGCGAAGCGCGATCAAAACCCAAAGCATGGCAGCCCCGGCAGCGACACGTATCGCAGCAAAGCTCATCGGGCTCATGTCATAGTTTGCGACACCGATCCGGTTCAAAACAGAGTTTGCCGCAAAGGCGGTCATGGTTAGCGCCACGGCCAAGAAAAGCTTCATGGGTTAAATGTCCGCAAACGGGGCAGGGTAGACGAGTGTTTGTTGTGGCTGCGCGTCACCAGCGCCTGCAAGCAGTGTGTGCTCGATATGATACGATGAATGCAGGTTCTTGGCGGCCTCGGATGAAAATCCGGCACTTTGGTAAAATTTGGCGTCACCAATAACGACCACAGGCGTTTTCGTCAGCCGAGCCCACTCAGTCAGCACGCCAATCATACGTTTGCCGTAACCACGCCGCTGCACATCTGGGTGAATTGCCACAGGCGCAAGGCAGAGCCAGCCCTTGGGTTTCACCATATAGGACAACGCGTAGTAGCCGATGATCTGACCATCCATCGGCAGTACGGTTTCGCCCGCAATCACGCGCGATTTGCGCAATGCAGCGACAAGGCGCGATTCATCAGGGCCACCAAAGGCAAGGTCGAGTAGCGCATCAACAGCGGGTTCTTCGCCGCGCTTCATGTCGCGGGCAAAGTCGGGTGTTTGGAAAAGTTTCATTTGCGGGACGGTAACGGTGGGCGGCAACGGCGTCTAGCAAAGACAAAACCAGATGGGGATTTTGTGATCCGCGTTTTAATGGAGCAAATGGAAAGGGCGGCCCGAAATCGGACCGCCCTTATTAGGCCGATGCGGGGTCAAAGCTCTCATCGTTTCTTACGAAACGACTGCCGCTTTTTTGCTGCCCGCGTCGAAACGCTTGGCGTTTCGACTTACATCATGCCGCCCATGCCGCCCATGTCGGGCATGCCGCCGCCAGCAGCGCCACCGTCTTTGGACGGCTTGTCAGCAACCATAGCTTCGGTTGTGATCAGCAGGCCAGCAACAGATGCTGCGTCTTGCAGGGCAGTGCGCACAACTTTCGCAGGGTCGATAACGCCGAACTTGAACATGTCGCCATATTCTTCTGTTTGTGCGTTAAAGCCGAATGCTTTGTCGTCGCTTTCGCGGATTTTGCCGGCAACAACAGAACCGTCGACGCCAGAGTTTTCAGCGATCTGACGCAGTGGTGCTTCGATAGCCTTACGGATGATCGAGATACCAACGTCTTGGTCAGAGTTAGCGCCTTTCAGACCGTCAAGCGCTTTGCCGCCTTGGATCAGAGCAACACCACCACCGACAACAACGCCTTCTTGAACAGCAGCGCGTGTCGCGTTCAGAGCATCGTCAACGCGGTCTTTGCGTTCTTTAACTTCCACTTCGGACATGCCGCCGACGCGGATAACAGCAACACCGCCAGCCAGTTTGGCAACGCGTTCTTGCAGTTTTTCACGGTCGTAATCAGAAGTTGTTTCTTCGATCTGGCCACGGATCTGACCAACACGTGCTTCGATCTCAGCTTTGTCGCCAGCACCGTCAACGATAGTTGTTTCGTCTTTGGTGATTGCAACGCGCTTAGCAGAACCCAGCATGTCGATTGTGACGTTCTCAAGCTTCATGCCGAGGTCTTCGGAAATCACTTGGCCGCCAGTCAGGATCGCGATGTCTTGCAGCATAGCTTTGCGGCGATCACCGAAGCCAGGTGCTTTAACAGCAGCAATTTTCAGGCCGCCGCGCAGTTTGTTAACTACGAGAGTTGCCAGCGCTTCGCCTTCAACATCTTCAGCGATGATCAGCAAAGGCTTGCCGGACTGGATTACAGACTCGAGCAGTGGAACCATTGGCTGCAGCGACGAAAGTTTCTTTTCGTGCAGCAGGATGATTGCGTCTTCCAGCTCTGTTGTCATTTTCTCTGTGTTGGTCACAAAGTAAGGTGACAGGTAACCGCGGTCGAACTGCATACCTTCAACAACGTCGGTTTCTGTTTCCAGACCTTTGTTTTCTTCAACAGTGATAACGCCTTCGTTGCCGACGCGCTGCATAGCGTCCGCGATCTGACGACCGATTTCAGCTTCACCGTTTGCAGAGATTGTACCAACTTGTGCAACTTCGTCGCTGTCGTTGACAGGGCGTGCAGCTGCTTTGATCGCTTCAACGACTTTGGCTGTTGCCATGTCGATGCCGCGCTTCAGGTCCATTGGGTTCATGCCGGCAGCAACCGACTTCATGCCTTCGCGAACGATGGCTTGGGCCAGAACTGTTGCGGTTGTTGTACCGTCACCAGCTTCGTCGTTGGTCCGGGAAGCAACTTCCTTAACCATCTGTGCGCCCATGTTTTCGAACTTGTCTTCCAGTTCGATTTCTTTGGCAACCGATACACCGTCTTTGGTGATGCGCGGTGCGCCGAAAGATTTATCCAGAACAACGTTACGGCCTTTTGGGCCCAGTGTTACTTTTACCGCGTTAGCCAGGATGTTGACGCCTTTCAGCATCTTGTCGCGGGCATCGGTATCGAATTTGACGTCCTTAGCAGCCATTTTCATGTGCTCCTTAAATTTCTAATTGCGTGACATGCGTAGGGTGGATTTCAATCCACCGACCTACGGAATTAAAGAATTCCGAGGATGTCGCTTTCTTTCATGATCAACAGGTCTTCACCGTCGATCTTGACTTCAGTGCCGGACCATTTGCCAAACAGCACTTTGTCGCCAGCCTTAACGGCCATCGCAATCAGCTCACCGTTGTCTTTGCGTGCGCCTTCGCCAGTGCTAACTACTTCGCCTTCAGCAGGCTTTTCTTTAGCGCTGTCAGGAATGATCAAGCCGCCAACAGTCTTTTCGTCGCCTTCAATGCGACGAACGAGTACGCGGTCGTGAAGTGGTGTAAATGCCATTTCAGAACTTCTCCAGTTCGTGTTTCTCCCATGTTAGCACTCACTATGTTCGAGTGATAACGAAGCGTAGTTAGGCACGCATTCAACCCGAGTCAACAGCACGCCCCAGTAATCCTGTCATTTTCCAGAAAAGAGCAGTTTTATTATTCAAAAGGGCTTAGTGCTGTCGTCGTTTTCTTTGCGAGGCTTGTCTTCATCTTCGGACAAGATCCGCCAAGCATCGCCCTCTAGATCTTCATATTGGTCGCTGCGAAGGCTCCATAAAAACGCGATCAACCCAAGCCCGCCAAGAACCAAAGATACCGGGATCAAGATGACCAGAATATTCATACCCGCCCTCGCAGTCGTAACGCGTTCAGTAGCACTGTGATTGATGACGCGGACATTGCAATAGCCGCAAGCAGCGGGGTGGCAAATCCCATCAATGCAACCGGAATAGCAATAAGGTTATAGCCCGCCGAAATCGCGAAATTCTCGACGATCCGACGCTTTGCGGCCCGTGCGACCAAGGGCAATTCGATCAGCGGCGTCAGGCTATCGTTTAGCAAGACCACGTCAGACGCCGCGCGTGACGCGTCTGCCGCGGTTGCGGGGGAAACAGATGCGTATGCGGCGGCCAGTGCGCCGGTGTCGTTTAACCCGTCGCCGACCATCAACACCCTCGCGCCTGTGCCTGCAAAGCTTTCGACATAGGCAATCTTGTCGGCTGGTGTGGTGTTTGCTTGCCAGCGCGTGATCCCAAGCGCCTCTGCGACCTTTCCGGTTTCTTCAGCATCGTCGCCTGATACCAGATGCAGCGAAAGGCCCGCGTTCTGCCACGCTTGGATTAACGCGCGTGCGCCCTCGCGCAGTTCTGAGCGTAGCGCGATCTTATGCGGTGGCTGGTTGCCAACCTGGATATACGTGCCGGCCTTCGTACCAAGCCATGCGCCGGATCCAAGCCGGACGTCTTGTCCGTTCCATCGAGCGCTGATCCCTTGGCCGGGGTGTTCTTTCTGGTCGCTGACCTCTGCTGCGGTCACTCCAGTAAGCGAGGCGGCAATGGCTTGCGATATTGGGTGCGTAGCGTTTTGCGTCATGGCAAGCGCAATGGCTTGGGTTTGTTCATCCATCATATCGCGTGCAGCAGCGGGCATGGTCAGTGTCCCGGTTTTGTCGAAAATCACGGTGTCGACCTCGGCCAGCCGTTCTAGGGCTGTACCGTCTTTAACCAACAATCCCGCCCGGAAAAGCCGACCGGCGGCGGTTGTTGATACGGCTGGAACGGCAAGGCCTAACGCGCAAGGGCAGGTGATAATCAGAACCGCGACCGCAATATTCAACGAAAGGCGCACATCGCCTGAATAGGCAACCCAACCCAAGAACGCGACCAAAGCAAGCAGATGAACAACGGGCGCATAGATTGCGGCCGCTCTGTCTGCGATGGCGGTATAGCGGTTTCGGACTGCCTCGGCCTGATCGACCATGGTGACCATCTTGCGTAGGGTGGTATCTTCGCCAACGGTAGTCGCGCGAATGATCAGCGGTCCGGTCATGTTGACCTCGCCTGCGGTGACCGCTGCATCTGGGCCAGCATCTGCTGTACGGCTTTCGCCAGTCAGAAGGGATCGGTCAATTTGACTAGCCCCTTCGACAATGATGCCGTCCACAGGAATGCGACCGCCGGGCAGGACTTGGATGTGGTCGCCGATGGACAACTCTGCAAAGTCGATCATTTCGCGTGTATCGCCACGCAGCCGCATGACGCGCGGCACCTCAAGCGCTGAAAGCTGCGCAGCGGCAGATGCTGCGGCTTTGCGACTGCGGTGATCCAGATAACGCCCAATCAATAAGAAGAATGTGAGCGATAGTGCCGCGTCAAAATAGGCTTGCGCGCCGCCGTAAAAGGTCTCGAACAGGGACATGCCTGCGGCCAAAAGGATCGCCAGAGAAATCGGAACGTCCATGTTCAGTTTGCGGACGGACAGCGCGCTCCATGCGTTGTGAAAGAATGGTTGCGCCGCATAGATCAGCGCAGGCAGGGCGATCATGGCGCTGATCATGTGGAACAGATGTTGGGTTGCGCCAACCGCACCCGACCAAACCGCCACAGATAGCAACATAACATTCATCATCGCAAAGCCCGACACCGCAATGCGGGTCATCAGTCCCCGACCATATGTGTCGGTGTCGGCCCCAAGCAGCGAAGTGTCCAAAAGACGCGCCTCAAACCCCGCTAATTCCAATGTGTCGATTAATTGTTCTGGCGCGATTGGACGATCCAGCCCCACCGTCACCCGTTTCATCGACAGGTTTACGCGGGCATTCGCGACGCCGTTCACGCCGCGCAGCGCACGTTCGACGCCATTAATGCAGGCCACGCAGTGGATGGCGGGTAGTGACAAAACAATCTGGCTGTTCCCGTTAGAGGCCGCCTTTTCAAGCGTCCCTTCAGGCATCCCAATACATGCCGGACATGCAGCAGCTTGTGTCATTGCGCAGTCAACTGAATGCGACGACGAAAGACCGTGCCGTCTTCGGCCTCAAGCACCAAACGCAGGTTCCAATAGCCGGCGCCCGCATCCACATTCGCGTGCATTGCGCCGTTCACAATCGTGAACGCAGGTGTCATGTCTTGGGCAACGTTGGTTGCGCGACCTAATGTGGCACTGACGACTTTTGGCGTGATCGGCGTGCCATTCGCATCGGTGACGGATAGCGTCAGTTCCGTATGGGTCAGATGTGTCTCTAAGGTCCAGCCGAGTGCGTTTTGGGCGGCGCGATCAGCATCAAAAGACTGGCTGGCGACATAGGAATTGCGTGTTTCCAAGCCGGGGAATGTTTGCACCGCCTTGTAGGCTAGTGTGAGGTTTACGCCGATGATTGTTCCAAAGGCGACAACCATAATCCCAAGCATATGCCATCCGGTAAATTCACGGGTCATTGTGCAGCCCTTCCGTTAAAAATTGTGTCCTTATGGGCGCGTTCGCCCGACGTAAGATCTTCGACCCAGAAACGCAGCTCTGTCCGGTCTGCAGTCGCAGGGGCATCGCCCGGCCGGGCCGATACGTAGACGCGCTGCAACATTGTCTCGTTCGCAGGGACGGTGATGCTGCGTTCTGCTGTGCCTTCAAGCTCAATCCGCAGGATTTCGTCTGACGTGAGCGAGAGATGGAATTCACGATCTTCACCGTTCTTATTCAACAGGCGAATATCGTAGATGTTACGGATTGTTCCGTCCGACAGGGTCACGAATGTTGGATTGCGCACTGGCGATACAGTCATTTCGATATCGGCACGAATGAACAATGCGAAGACCAAGCCAAACCCAATTAGTGCCCAAAGCCCGGTGTAAAGCATGGTACGGAAACGCAGCACATGTTGCCAGATGGGTTTTGGAGGCTGGCCAGCTGCTTCGGCTTCTTGGTCAGACAGGGCTAAGTAATCAATCAGCCCGCGTGGCTTGCCGATCTTGGCCATGATGTCGTCACAGGCGTCGATGCAAAGGGCGCATGTGATGCACTCCATCTGTTGACCATCGCGGATGTCGATACCTGCAGGGCAAACGTTGACGCAGGCCATGCAATCGATGCAATCGCCCGTCGTGTTGTCGTGTTTTTTACCGCGTGGTTCGCCGCGCCAATCGCGGTAGGCGACGGTTAGCGTTTCAGGGTCCATCATTGCGGCCTGAATGCGGGGCCAAGGACACATGTAGTTACAGACCTGTTCGCGCATGAACCCGCCAAAAACAAATGTCGTTGCGGTCAAAACGGCGATTGTTGCCCACGCGATTGATGGAGCTTGAAAGGTCACGAGGTCACGGGCCAGTGTCGGCGCGTCCGCGAAATAGAATACCCACGCACCACCTGTTGCCAACGCAATAACAAGCCAGACTGCCCACTTCGTCAGGCGTAGCCGCCATTTGTGAAAATCCCACTTGGCCTTCCATAGGCGTACACGCGCGTTGCGGTCACCTTCGATCCAGCGTTCGACAAGGATGAATAGGTCAGTCCAAACCGTTTGGGGGCAGGTATAGCCACACCAAACGCGCCCAAGCGCGGATGTAAACAAAAACAGGCCCAAGCCTGCCATGATCAAAAGGCCAGCGACAAAGTAGAATTCATGCGGCCAAATTTCGATCCAGAAGAAATAAAACCGGCGGTGCGCCATGTCGATCAATACTGCCTGATCCGGAAGATTGGGGCCGCGGTCCCATCTGATCCACGGCGTCAGGTAGTAAATACCAAGCGTCACGGCCATCACCCACCACTTAAGGTTTCGGTAATATCCTTTGACGCGGCGCGGAAATATTGGTTCGCGCGCGGCATAAAGCGATTGTGGCTCGGTAGATGACATAAGATGACCTAGCGGTTTTAGTTCTGTTCGCATCGTCCCTTTTAAAGAGGCAACCGCATAGGTCTTTGATGTGGATCAATAGTCGCGAAGCTATGCCTGTGGCGCGCTGTCGCACAAGCGATCTGCGATCTTAAGGTATCGCCAATGTCAAAAAACGGGCGTAATGCTTTTGCCATGCAAATAATTCGCCTTGAAGATACTCATAATTTACCGTTCTGGCGTCGGCCTGCGGCCCTTTTGTTCCTTATGGCAATGGCCATGCCCGTCGCGTTTTCGACGTGGTCGGCGTTGTTGAATAACTTTGTTATCGATGTCGCTAACTTTGACGGTAGCGACATCGGTTGGCTGCACACAGTGCGCGAAATTCCGGGTTTCTTAGCTATTGGTGTGATTGCGATCATCATGTTCGTGCGTGAGCAGGTGTTGGGTATGGTCGCGCTTGTGATGCTTGGCGTGGCCACGGGGCTTACGGCGCAGTTTCCAACAATGGGCGGAATTCTGACGCTGACGATGCTGTCGTCGATCGGCTTTCACTATTACGAGACAGTGAACCAATCGCTTCAGCTTCAGTGGATCGATAAAAAGAAGGCCCCGCAAACGATTGGTTGGCTTATGGCCGCTGGATCAGGTGCGACTTTGGTTGCTTACATCCTTATCGTGATGACATGGCGGACCTACGACCTCAGCTATAACTTCGTCTATATGGTCTCAGGCGGGTTCACGGCCATTGTCGCGCTGTTTTGTCTGTTCGCCTATCCGCAGTTCGAGGCCCCGCATCCGCAGTTGAAAACCTTCGTCCTACGCAAGCGGTATTGGCTATATTACGCAATGCAATTCATGGCAGGTGCGCGACGCCAGATATTTGTGGTGTTCGCAGGCTTCATGATGGTCGAGAAATTCGGCTTTAAGGTGCACGAGATTACGGCGCTTTATACTATTAACCTTGTCGTCAACATTATCGTTGCACCGTTGATGGGGCGGATTGTGTTTAAGTTTGGCGAACGGCGGGCGTTGTTGTTCGAATACTTCGGCCTGATCCTTGTGTTCCTTGCTTACGGCGGATTGTACTTCTTTAGCTGGGGCGTGATTATCGCCTCTGCACTATATGTCATTGACCATATGCTGTTTGCATTGGCGTTGGCGCTTAAGACGTATTTTCAGAAAATCGCCGACCCACAAGATATCGCACCGACCGCTGCTGTTGCCTTTACGATCAACCATATCGCAGCTGTCTTTTTGCCGGCTGGGCTTGGGTATCTGTGGCTGTTGTCACCGGCAGCTGTGTTCGTGACTGCCGCTTGTATGGCGGCGACTTCGTTTGGGCTTGCGCTTTTGGTGCCGCGTCACCCTGGCCCTGGACACGAGACTGTGTTCCAAGGCGCATTACTTGCCCCGGCAGAGTAGAATAACCTTCCGGACACTCTATATCTGACAGAATAGACGAGGAGACTGATCATGTTCTTCATGAACCGCGATAAATCCGAAATGGTAGCGCAAGAGGCGGCATTGTCCGGCCGTGATACGCCGATGCCTGTGATCGAACCGCATTTTGTCTTTGGAACCCAGCTAATGGCGACCGCGCCTGCAGGTATGGACGTGGCGATGTTTGGCATGGGCTGTTTTTGGGGCGTTGAGCGTATTTTCTGGCAGCTAGACGGTGTCGTTTCCACCATGGTTGGATACGCTGGCGGTTACACCCCAAACCCGACTTATGAAGAAGTCTGCACAGGCAAGACGGGTCACAACGAAGTTGTGCGTATCGTCTTTGACCCGAGCGTGATTTCTTATGATCAATTGTTGCAGGTGTTTTGGGAAAACCACGACCCAACACAGGGTATGCGCCAAGGCAACGATGCCGGGACTCAGTATCGGTCAGGCATCTACACAGTCACGCCGGAACAAAAGGCAGCCGCCGAAGCATCAAAGGTCGCGTTTACGCCGCGCCTTGCCCAAGCAGGCTATGGCGCTATCACGACCGAGGTCAGAGATGCGCCCGTGTTCTACTTTGCTGAAGACTATCATCAGCAGTACCTTGCCAAGAACCCAGACGGGTATTGCGGGATCGGCGGAACCGGGGTGACGTGCCCGATTGGTGTCGGCGTATAAAGGGTTCGCTTGACGCCGCTGAAGGTAGCGCCTAACTCGAGGCATCTTTTATAGGGCGATGGCGATGACCTCATTCACGGCTTTGACGACAATCACTGGCGAAGACGCCGCCTACGCGCTTTCCGAAGCTTTGGAAGACCTGTTTCCAGAGCCAACAGGCGTCGGCGTTTTTGAGATTGAAGACGGTTCAGGTCTGTGGGAGGTCGCAGCCTATTTCGTTGAAGAACCTGATGCGGGCGCGTTGGCGGTTTATTCCGCGCTGCACAAAGCCAAGCCATTTAACATATCTGAAATCCCGGATCAGGATTGGGTATCCAAAGTACAGCGTGAACTTGCCCCGGTCGAGGCCGGTCGCTTCTATGTTTATGGCAGTCATGACGCGGACAAAGTTCCAGCTGACAAGATCCCGCTGCTGATTGATGCTGCAATGGCGTTTGGCACGGGTCACCACGGCACAACCCTTGGGTGTTTGCAGGCGTTCGATTCGCTGTACGAGGCAGGATTTGCTGGCCGTCGAATTGCGGACGTTGGATGTGGTACTGCAGTGCTCGCTATGGCGGCAGCGAAAGTCTTACCTGACGTTGTAGTGGCAAGCGATATTGACCCTGTTGCGGTAGAAGTGGCGAACGCAAATGTCGTCGCAAACGATCTTAAGGGTCGCGTAAATTGTGTTGTCGCTGCGGGCTTTGATGCACCTGAGCTTGCGTCCGGTGCCCCCTATGATCTCGTTTTTGCCAACATTTTAAAGGGTCCGCTGATCGGCCTTGCGCCCGACATGGCACGCAACGTCACAACCGGGGGGTATGTGATTCTCTCTGGTATCCTGAACGAGCAAGCTGACGAAGTTGTGTCCGTTTATATCGAAAACGGATTCAATGTTGTAAAAAGAAGTAGCATTGTTGAATGGACGACGCTAACAATGAGCAAGAAAGCACCAGTTTGACGAATTAATGTTACGTTTCTTGCGAAATGGCTTGTTTCTGATTTCATAGGTGGTGAACTTACTCGGGATTTATTCGAGTATTTATTTTCTGGAGTGTATCATGGCACAAGCTAACGTCCCATTTGATAAACGGCTAAAGCGCATCGTCCGTCGTCATGATCGGATGGCTCATGGTGTTGTTAAAACTGTTACCGCAGATGGTCTGATTGTTGCGCGTCCACGTGTCTATCGACCGCGCTTCCCGCTGAAGGGTCTGCTTGCGCTGGTCGTAACCGGATTTGTCTTCAAGGGATTTCTTTTCGCATCGATGGGTGGCGCGGCTTACGCAGAGCGCGTTACGGCCCTAAGCGAAGGAAGCGTGATGGAGCAAGCGGGCGCGTGGGTTATGCAGCCTGACGTTGCAACCGTGTTCATCGCGGACAAGGTTAAAACCATCATGCCCTAATAGGGTGCCAGACAATGAAAACGAAAAGGCCACGCCCGTAATTGGGCGCGGCCTTTCGCATTTGTGAGTGGTGGGGGTATTTAGCGTGTCCTGCGTGCAGCAACTTTCGCGATATCTTGGACTGTAAGGCCGATATCGTTTAGTTCACGAGCTGACAGTTTTGACAGCGCGTTGCGTGTCACGCGTGCGTCATTCCACTGTGCAACAGCGTTTAGTGTATGGTGACAGAAAGAAGCGACGCGACCGGCAAGGATGCTGGACGCCGCAAGGTTTGTATTTACATTGGCCATTGGCTCATTCCTTGAACGGTTTCTGCGAGGCAGAGTTAACTTGATGGGCGGCATCTAAGGGGCTTCTAAAGCCCAAGCTAGAGCTATTTTTGCATACCCCGTATGAGTTTTTAGAATGCCTAATTATTAATCATATGCCGTTATTTGGCCTTATTTCTAAAGGGTTTTCTAGTTCGCTGATTTTAGCGAGTTTTTAGCACCTTTGTTTCGTGATGGTTGCACTGTGTTTGTGTTGGGTGGAAAGGCACTTGGTCTTTGTTCGCCTTTTGTGCTACCGCATAAAAGACAATAATAATACTGAGGCGAGCAATGCGCGTATTGGGAATCGACCCAGGTCTGCGAAATATGGGGTGGGGCGTGATCGAAGTGTCTGGTTCGCGCCTGTCACATATCGCCAATGGAATCTGTCATTCAGTCGGGACTGACCTTGGCGCGCGGCTCTTGTCGCTTCATGAGCAACTAACGGACGTGATCCATCAGTGGCAGCCAGATGCTGCAGCGGTAGAGCAGACATTCGTGAACAAAGATGGTGTTGGAACGCTAAAGCTGGGCCAGGCGCGCGGAATTGCGATGCTGGTTCCTGCGCAGGCGGGATTGGCCATCGGCGAATACGCCCCGAATGCGGTCAAAAAGGCTGTCGTCGGTGTTGGTCACGCTGAAAAGCATCAAATCGAACATATGGTGAAATTGCAGCTGCCGGGCGTGAAAATCGCTGGTGCTGACTCTGCCGATGCATTGGCGATCGCGATCTGTCATTCGCACCATCTACAATCGGCAGGCACATTGGCCAAAGCATTAGCAAAGGCAGGCGCATGATAGGTAAAATCGCAGGACGTTTGGAATACCGCAGCACAGATCACGTTCTGATCGATGTGCGTGGTGTTGGTTATATCGTTTATGTCTCTGATCGCGTCATGGCCGGTCTGCCCGGCAATGGCGAGGCGGTCGCCCTTTATACCGATCTGCTGGTGCGCGAGGATAATCTTCAACTCTTTGGTTTTACGACGCTTGTTGAAAAAGAGTGGCACCGCATGTTGATGTCTGTCCAAGGGATTGGCGCGAAGGCGTCGCTATCTATCCTTGGTACCTTAGGCGAGGATGGCGTGAGCCGGGCAATCGCATTAGGTGACTGGAATGCGGTCGCAAGGGCCAAAGGCGTTGGCCCGAAAACGGCGCAGAAGGTAATTCTGGACCTGAAGGATAAAGCGCCGGGCGTTATGGCGATGGGTGGAACCGTTGCCGAAGCACTGGGCGACGAGGTAATCGAGACCCCGACACCTGCGGCAGCAAAACGTGCCCCCGCTAAGAAAGCAAACCCAGCACAAGCCGAAACGCTATCGGCGCTTGCAAACCTTGGCTATGCGCCCGGCGACGCGGCGAGCGCTGTGGCCGAAGCCGCAGGCGCTGATCCTGGCGCTGATACGTCGACTTTGATCCGCGCGGCCTTGAAGCTGCTTGCCCCAAAGGGGTAGGGGTAATCCATGAACGAGCCTGACCCGACATTGCGCCCAGCACCCCAGCCCGAAGATGCGGATCGCGCGTTGCGTCCGCAGACTCTGGACGAGTTTATTGGGCAGGCGGACGCACGGGCCAATCTTAAGATTTTTATCGAAAGTGCGCGCCGTCGCGGCGAGGCGATGGACCACGCGTTGTTCCACGGTCCACCCGGCCTTGGGAAAACGACGCTGGCCCAGATCATGGCGCGTGAACTGGGCGTGAATTTTCGAATGACCTCTGGCCCTGTGTTGGCGAAAGCCGGCGATTTGGCGGCGATCTTAACCAACCTCGAAGCCCGTGACGTTCTGTTCATTGATGAAATCCACCGCCTGAACCCGGCTGTCGAAGAGGTGCTGTATCCAGCCCTCGAAGATTTTGAGTTGGATTTGGTGATTGGTGAAGGGCCCGCCGCACGGACCGTGCGTATTGAATTGCAGCCGTTTACCTTGGTCGGCGCGACGACTCGCATGGGGCTGTTAACCACTCCGTTGCGTGATCGTTTCGGGATTCCGACCCGGTTAGAGTTTTATACCGAAGATGAGCTGCATCTGATTGTTACACGTGGTGCACGTTTGATGGGGGCGCCCGCATCAGATGGAGGAGCCCGTGAAATCGCCCGCCGCGCACGCGGTACCCCACGTATCGCTGGGCGTTTGCTGCGTCGCGTTGTGGATTTTGCGATTGTCGAAGGCGACGGAACGGTAACGCAGGAAATTGCAGATCGCGCGCTGACCCGGTTAGGGGTTGATCATTTGGGGTTGGATAATGCCGACCGCCGCTATTTACGCCTGATCGCGGAAAGCTATGGCGGTGGCCCTGTTGGAGTTGAAACCATGTCTGCCGCGTTGTCCGAAAGCCGCGATAGTTTGGAAGATGTGATTGAGCCGTACTTGCTGCAAAAGGGTCTTATCCAACGTACGCCACGTGGGCGCATGCTGGCCCAAGCGGCTTGGGCGCATTTGGGGCTGAACCCGCCCAAATCGCAGACGGACTTATTTGGTTGAGAGATGGGACGCCTCCGGCGGGGGAGTAGTTAGAGCAAGATGATGGATGATGTAGCGCCTTTGTTTACCCGGTCAGACGGGGATTATGTGTTTGCACGTTGGGGGCGCCCAATTGTGCCTGTGGTCTTTGGTGTCGATGACGCGACCTTGGCTGTGTTTAAGGGCGCGATTGAGGCTGTCGTGGCATTAGCAGGTCACAAGATGGATGAGACAGACATGGAGTTGGGGGCGAACCTGATGATGTTCTTCTGTCAGGACTGGAATGAGCTGCTTGACGTTCCGCATTTAGATAAGCTGTTGCCGGAGTTGGGAACGCTGGTGCCGCGTCTTCAGGCGGCCGATGCTAATCAATACCGTATCTTCCGGTTTGATGAGGCGGGTGCGATCCAGGCAGCGTTTGTTTTCATGCGCATGGATGATCAGATGGCGCAGGCCCCCGCGGATACGCTGGCTTTGTCCCAAGCTGTGCAGGTTATCTTGCTGTGGTCCGATACAGCGTTTTCTGAGGTGCCGCCGTTGGCGATGATTGAAGGCAAAGTTGCCTTGCGCCCCGAAATCGGTGACGTCATTCGCGCGGCCTACGATCCGGTGATGCCCGTCGCGGCACGTGATGCGAGCCATGCGTTACGCTTAGGTGCACGGCTGATATGACCCATACGTTCCCAATCCGCGTCTATTACGAAGACACTGACCTCGCTGGCATCGTCTACTATGCCAATTACCTAAAGTTCATCGAGCGCGCCCGCAGTGAATGGGTGCGCGAGATGGGGATTGATCAGGTCGCGATGAAGGCGGATGGCTTTGTCTTTGCTGTGCGCCGCGTTGAAGCGGATTACCTTGCCCCGGCACGTTTTGACGATGAATTGGTCGTTGAAACCAGCCTTGCTGAACGTACCGGTGTGCGATTGACGGTCAAGCAAGACGTAAAGCGCGGGGAAGTTTTGCTGTTTTCCGCCCTTGTGACCATTATCTGCATGAATGAAGCTGGTGCCGTGGCCCGCCTTCCGGCGGCGATCCGCCAGTCGGTGCATTAATTTTCTTAGTTTCGGCCCTGTGATACCGGATTGATTGGATTTTAATTTCGGCTTGCGTTAAAGATGGTTGTAATCAGAGCCCACAATCGGGCCTACAGGCAGAGCAGGCACAATGGAAGCAGCAACCGACTTCACGATGTGGGCGCTATTCGCGCGCGCGACAATCACCGTAAAACTCGTCATGATCATGTTGATCGCCGCATCTATCTGGTGCTGGGCCGTGATCGTGGACAAGATTATTCAGTATCGCAAAGCGCGTGCAGAGGCCGAGGTTTTTGACCGCCAGTTTTGGTCAGGCGAACCTTTGGATGGTCTGTTTGATCAGATCGGGACTGATCCGGACGGCGCGAGCCAAAAGATCTTCGTTGCCGGCATGCTAGAGTGGCGTAGGTCGCATCGCCAAGACGGCGGATTGATCGCCGGGGCGACTGCACGGATCGATAGATCGATGGATGTCGCCATCGCCAAAGAGGCCGCGAAGCTGCAAAAGGGCCTGCCAGTGTTGGCGACTGTTGGTTCTACGGCACCATTCGTTGGCTTGTTCGGGACCGTTTGGGGTATCATGAACGCGTTTATCGAAATCGCGGAAGCACAAAACACAAACCTAGCCGTCGTTGCTCCGGGTATCGCCGAAGCGCTGCTGGCGACGGGCTTGGGTCTGTTGGCCGCTATTCCTGCTGTGATATTCTATAACAAATTGTCGGCTGATAGTGATCGTATCGTCGCAGGCTACGAAGCCTTTGCCGACGAATTCGCGACAATCCTTAGTCGCCAGTTGGATAGCTGATCATGGGTGCGGGTGTTATGAAATCAGGTGACGGGGGCGGAAGGCGCCGCCGACGCCGCGGGAGCCGGGTTCAGCCCATGGCTGAAATCAACATCACGCCATTTGTTGACGTGATGTTGGTGCTCTTGATCATCTTTATGGTTGCTGCCCCATTAATGACTGTTGGCGTTCCTGTGGAACTACCGAAAACGGCGGCCGATGCTTTGCCTGGTGATGATGAAGAGCCGTTGACGGTGACCATCACTGCTGACGGTGTGATCATGATCCAAGAAACCCAAACCTCGCCTGAAGAGCTGGTTGCAAAGTTGCAGGCCATCGCAGCCGAGCGCACGAGCGACCGTATTTTCCTACGTGCAGATGGTGCGAACCAGTGGAATAAAGTGGCTGAAATCATGGGTGCGTTGAACGCTGGCGGTTTTTCGAACATCGGTCTGGTGACCGATGTTGGTGTGCCTTCCTTTACGGGGTCGGACGGTTAAGTCATGCAAACGCCGGGCACGTATATCTCTGCCACAGGTCATATTGTTCTAATTGGCTGGCTGATACTTGGGTGGGGGCTCGATTCCGAGCCGCTTGAGTTTGAAGCTATGGATGTATCTGTGGTGAGCGGCGAAGAGTTCGAGCAGATGATGGCCGCCCGCACGCCGACGCCCGGTAACGCAGAACCAACTGCGCCAGCGCAGCCTATCATTGATGATACGCCGCCACCGCCGCCAGCCGAAGAACAACCTGCCGAAACTGCGCCGCCACCAGAGCCAGTTGATCAGCCTGTCGAGGAATTACCACCTCCACCTCCGCCGGCACCTTTGGTGACTGAGGCAACGGATGAACCGCCTATCGCCCCAGAGGTGCCAGCCGCCGCGCCATCGTCGCCAAATGTTGATGTGAATGAACCGCCTGCGCCAACGCAAGCGGATCGTATTGCGTCGACCCCATCTGCGCCGCCGCCGCCAGATACGCAGATTGATGATATTGTGCGCGAAGAGGTCGTTCCTGATGAAACGGCCCCGGCTGAGGTTGTAACTGAAGAGGTTACGCCGACAGCACCTGAAGAAACCGCGCCTGAAATCGCACTTGAAAATGAAAAGCCATCGGGATTGGTCGAGACTTCTTTGCGTCCTGTTGCGCGTCCTAGTCGCCCAACGCCCCCCGCTGCCGAGCCAGACGCACCGACCCAAACTGCTGAAACACCAGTTGAGGCACCGACACCACCTGCAAACGAAGCCAGCGATGATGCTGTTGCTGCTGCCTTAGCTGCCGCGTTGGCTGCTGAGGCACCGTCCGCGCCAGCCGTTGCAGCAGGTCCGCCGATGACGGGTTCAGAGCGCGATAGCTTTCGCGTATCGGTCAATCGTTGCTGGAACGTTGACCCTGGATCAGTTGCGGCACGGGTAACTGTCGAGGTTGGCTTTGAACTGGACCGCAATGGTTTGGTGGTAGGGCAACCGAGGCTCATCAGTGCGCAGGGCGACCAAAGCGCCGCCGATACCGCGTTTGAGGCTGCCCGCCGCGCGATTTTGCGATGCCAATCTGGCGGCTATCAATTGCCTGCTGATAAATACGACCAATGGAAAGATGTTGTAATTACATTTGACCCCAGCGGAATGCGGCTACGTTAACGATGAACACGCGTAGGTGAGGTGAAATGGTTTCACACCCCTGCTATGAAGGAACGATAAATGCGGATTAGGGTAAACCTGACCATGCGAAATGAGGCAAAGATGATGAAAAGACTTCTTACACTCTTGGTAGCTTTGATGTTGGCGGGCCCCGTGGCCGCCCAGAATGGTCCATTGCGATTGACGATTACAGATGGCGTGATCGAGCCGATCACTTTTGCGGCGCCAACGTTTCAGGCCGAAAATGCCGAAGCCACGCAGGTGGCGAATGATCTGAACCGACTGGTTGCGCAGGATCTTTCCGGCACGGGGCTATTTCGCGAAATCCCGGCGAACGCCTTTATTTCGCAGGTTTCTTCATTCTCACAACCGGTGCAGTTTGCTGACTGGCGTGCAATCAATGCGCAGGCACTAGTTGTAGGTGCTGTTGCCATGAACGGTGGTCAACTAACGGTAAAGTTTCGTTTGTATGATGTGTTCTCGGGGCAGGAGCTTGGCGGTGGGCTGCAATTTGCGGGCACGACTGCGGGTTGGCGCCGTATGGGGCACAAGGTTGCAGATGCGGTTTATAGCCGGGTCACAGGCGAGGGCGGCTATTTCGACAGCCGTGTCGTCTATGTTGCTGAAAGTGGCCCAAAAGATAACCGCCAGATGCGTTTGGCGATCATGGATTTTGATGGCGCAAATGTGCAGTACCTGACTGACAGCAGCACAATCGTCCTTGCCCCTAGGTTTTCGCCGAACGGCGATCGTGTGCTCTATACGAGCTTTGAAAGTGGCTTCCCACGGATCAACGTGCTGAATGTCGCCAATGTGGGACGACAGCAGTTGCAAACAGCACCCGGCGAAATGGCATTTAGTCCACGTTTTTCACGCGATGGCGGTTCGGTCATTTACAGCCTGTCAAATGGCGGTAACACCGATATCTTCCGTTCAGACCTTTCAACGGGTCAATACACGCGCCTGACGTCGGCCCCTTCGATTGAAACAGCGCCAAGCCTATCACCGGATGGCAGCCAGATCGTCTTCGAAAGTGACCGTTCCGGCACCCAGCAGCTGTACATCATGTCCGCAAATGGCGGCGAAGCACGCCGCATTTCTTTTGGTGAAGGTCGCTATGGTACCCCAGTTTGGTCACCTCGTGGTGATCTAGTCGCCTTTACGAAGCAGCACGCGGGACGTTTCCATATTGGCGTGATGCGCACCGATGGATCAGAAGAGCGCCTTTTGACAGCTTCGTTCCTTGATGAAGGCCCAACATGGTCGCCTAACGGCCGTGTGATCATGTTTAGCCGTGAAACCCAAGGTGAAAGCGGCACGACATCGCTTTATTCCGTGGATATCTCTGGCCGGAACCTAAAGGCAGTCCCTGTCCAAGGTGGCGCTTCGGATCCGTCATGGGGTCCGCTCCAGCCGTAGCAGATGCCACATTCCCAGAACGATTAACCCATGCTATGCTGACGAAAACGAGCAGATAAAACAGGAATTGAACCAATGAACATGATGACAAAAGCGACGATGCTGCTTTTGGTATTGGGCACAGCAGCCTGTACCAACCCCGATCGCCTAGGCGGTGGTGCTGGCGGCGTCGGCGGTGACGGCACCGGTGTTGGACTAGGTGCCGGCGGAATAATTGCAGGCTCTGCAAACGATCCGACCAGCCCAGCCTACTTTAGCCAGGCCATTGGCGACCGCGTATTGTTCGCGGTGGACACATCAACACTGACACCCGAAGGCCAGCGTATTCTGGACGGTCAGGTTCAGTGGTTGCTGACAAACGCGGACTATCGTGCTGTCATCGAAGGCCACGCAGACGAACAAGGCACACGCGAATATAACCTTGCACTTGGTGCGCGTCGCGCCAATGCTGTTCGCGAATACCTCGTTTCACGTGGCGTACCTTCGTCTCGCCTCGAAGTGATCAGTTACGGTAAACTACGCCCGATCGAGGTTTGTTCGAACGAGGCATGCTATGCCAAAAACCGCCGTGCGGTTACTGTTCTCTCATTCTCGGCCATTACTAGCTAACCAAGACCTAAGGACTTTTCATGTTGCACCGTATCGTTGTTGCTTGCGCGCTTTTGTTCTCACCTCTTCCTGCCTTTGCGCAGGACGAGACGCTTGCCGATATACGACAACAATTGACCGCACTTTATGTTGATGTGCAGCGGCTGCACCGTGAATTGTCCACCACGGGTGGCTTGAACAGCGGTATCAGCGGGAACACCCCGCTGGACCGCCTAAACGCGATTGAGGCGGAGCTTCAGCGTTTGACCTCAAAGACAGAACAGCTTGAGTTTCGGGTGAACCGGATCACTGTCGATGGCACCAACCGCGTCGGTGATCTGGAATTCCGTCTTTGTGAGCTGGAACCAAACTGTGACATCAGTCAGCTTGGCGATACGCCAAGCCTGGGTGGCGTTGATAATGGCGCTGACGTTCCTGCGCCGAATCTTCCGCCAGCGACAGGTGGGCCAGCCTTGGCGATTGGTGAACAAACTGATTTTGAGCGGGCCCGGGAGGCGCTCGCTAATCGTGACTTTCGCAGCGCCGTGGACCAGCTTGAGGCCTTTGGCGCGACCTACCCAGGAAGCCCGCTAGCATCGCAAGCCAGCTATATGCGCGGTGAAGCATTGGAAGGGCTCGAACAGCCTACCGCAGCCGCGCGCGCATATCTTGAATCGTTTTCTGGCGATCCCGAAGGTGCTCAGGCACCGAATGCTCTTTACAAGCTTGGTGCATCGCTTGGCGCGATTGGGCAGACGCAGGACGCATGCCTAACATTGGCCGAAGTAAACGTGCGCTTCCCCGGTAGCCCGGTCGTGAATGACGCGCAGGTCGCGATGCAGAACTTGGGATGTCAGTAAAGGCGAAGCTGCCCAACCTTGTTTCGCAATTCGCGCAGGTGATTGAAACACTTGGCGCGATTACTCCACAAAGCAAAATCGGCATTGCCGTATCCGGTGGCGGCGATTCTACTGCAATGATGCATATGGCAGCGCGGTCACTTGATCCGCAGCGATTACACATCGTGTCGGTGGATCATGGGCTGCGTCCCGAAGCGAAGGATGAGATTGGGGTCGTTACGCGGCAGGCGAATGCCCTTGGCTTGCAGCACACCATTTTGAATTGGGTCTGGGACCAGTCCGGTAACTTACAAGCTGCGGCGCGTGACGGTCGTTTCGCTTTGATGAGGGAATGGGCGGATCAGAACGGCATAGAAACACTGCTGTTAGGGCATACCGAGGACGATCAGGCCGAGACATTTTTGCTGCGTCTCGCGCGAGGGTCGGGCGTTGATGGCTTAACCGGGATGGCGCGTTCCGATATCCGCGAAGGGCTACGTGTCGCGCGTCCGCTTTTGGGCATGTCACGCGATTCCTTGCGCGATTGGTTACGTGATGAAGGCATTGAATGGTGTGACGACCCGAGTAATGAAGACACACGGTTTGACCGGGTTCGTGCACGGCAGATGTATGCGCAGCTGGAAACACTGGGCCTGTCACGAAAGCGATTGCTACAGACGGTCGACCACATGCAGGCTGCGCATCTTTCGCTACAGCGGGCAGCCCATGACTTTGCACACAAGCATGTTAGGCAGGACGCGGGTGATTTGATTTTTGCGCCTCAAGCGCTGGACCTTGAGTTAGAAGATACCCCACGCCGTGTGATGGCCGCAGCATTTTCATGGGTGGCGAGCCAGCCATATCGTCCAAGATTTGAAAACTTATTGGCGCGTGTTGATCAGGTCCGCAACGGTCACAAAGTTACGCTAGCCGGATGCATCCTACTGCCCCTGCCAGACGGTGGTGCACGTCTTCTGCGCGAGGCTTCCGCGACATGCGGTAGCGTCATCGGTGCAGATGCTTTGGTACATTGGGACAAACGTTGGCAGTTAACAGGCCCAATCGGTGAAGCGCTGGAGATCAAAGCATTGGGTGAGGGGATCGCGCAATGCGAAAACTGGCGCGAAACTGGTTTTCCGCGTGCGTCGCTTTTGGCGTCGCCGTCGGTTTGGCAAGGCGACCGCTTAATTGCCGCGCCAATCGCGGGTTTTTCAAATGGTTGGACCGCACAGATTGTCGCGGATTTCCATTCTAGGGCGTTTGGCATTGAAGATTAGGCCTGAACCTCTATTTTAGATGAAACGCTTGAGCGCGACTCTGTCGCATTCATTCCCCGATTTCAAAGGAGCTCCCCTTGGGCAACGCGCGAAATATGGTCTTTTGGATCGTCTTGTTTTTGATGGTTCTTGGACTTTTCAACATCTTCAGCGGCACACCGTCTGCGACACGTGGCAATAGCCAGAACTATACTCAGTTTGTCGAAGCAGTCGAAGCTGGCCAAGTCTCAGAAGTTACCATCGACGGCGAAAACGTACGCTATGTTGCTGGTGGTGCAACCTTCACCACGATTAAGCCCGAAGACGCTGAAATCACAGACCTTTTGATTGATGCTGATGTACCGGTTACGGCGATTAGCCAAGAGACATCACTGTTCCAGTCCTTCTTGATTAGCTTGCTGCCATTCGTTCTGTTGATCGGTGTCTGGATCTATTTCATGAACCGCATGCAGGGCGGCGGCAAAGGCGGTGCGATGGGCTTTGGCAAGTCGCGTGCAAAACTGTTGACCGAAAAGCACGGGCGCGTCACATTTGATGATGTCGCTGGTATTGATGAAGCCAAAGAAGAGCTGGAAGAGATCGTAGAATTCTTGCGTAACCCGCAAAAATTTAGCCGTCTTGGCGGTAAAATTCCAAAAGGTGCGCTGCTTGTTGGTCCTCCGGGTACTGGTAAAACGCTTCTGGCGCGTGCGATTGCAGGCGAAGCTGGCGTGCCATTCTTTACAATCTCAGGTTCTGATTTTGTTGAAATGTTCGTTGGTGTCGGCGCGTCACGCGTGCGCGACATGTTCGAACAGGCGAAAAAGAACGCGCCTTGCATCGTGTTCATCGATGAGATCGACGCCGTCGGCCGTGCACGTGGCGCTGGCCATGGTGGTGGTAACGACGAACGCGAACAGACACTGAACCAACTTCTGGTCGAGATGGATGGTTTCGAAGCGAACGAAGGTGTGATCATCGTTGCGGCGACCAACCGTCGTGATGTTCTTGACCCTGCGCTTTTGCGTCCGGGTCGTTTTGACCGTCAGGTCACGGTGCCAAACCCAGATATCAAAGGCCGTGAAAAGATTTTGGGTGTGCACGCACGCAAAATCCCATTGGGCCCTGATGTTGATCTGCGGATTATTGCACGTGGCTCACCAGGTTTCTCTGGTGCCGACCTTGCGAACCTCGTGAACGAAGCTGCTTTGATGGCTGCACGTGTTGGTCGCCGTTTTGTGACGATGATCGATTTCGAATCTGCCAAAGATAAGGTCATGATGGGCGCAGAGCGTCGTTCGATGGTCATGACTGCCGAGCAGAAAGAAATGACTGCCTACCACGAAGCTGGCCACGCGATTGTTGGTATCAGCCTTCCAAAATGTGATCCGGTCTATAAGGCGACGATTATTCCACGTGGTGGTGCGTTGGGCATGGTGATGAGCCTGCCAGAGATGGACCGCCTGAACATGTTCAAGGACGAATGCCACCAGCGTTTGGCCATGACCATGGCGGGTAAAGCGGCTGAAATCATCAAATATGGTGAAGATCAGGTCAGCAACGGACCCGCCGGTGATATCCAACAGGCTAGTCAATTGGCCCGTGCGATGGTTCTTCGTTGGGGGATGTCGGACAAAATCGGCAATATCGATTACGCTGAAGCACACGAAGGCTATCAGGGGAATACTGCTGGTCTGTCCGTTTCTGCACATACGAAAGAACTGATCGAAGAAGAGGTCCGTAAGTTCATTCAAGATGGCTATGACCGGGCCCGCGAAATCATCATTGAGAAGAATGAAGAGTTCGAACGCCTAGCCCAAGGTCTGTTGGAATATGAAACGCTGACAGGCGCTGAGATCAAGCGCGTTATGGCTGGTGAACCACCTCATGCTGACGATGATGATGACGGGGATGCTGCAAAGACCGATACGTCTTCGGTGACGGCAATTCCGAAAACTAAGCCGAAAAAGCCGCAGACCCCAGAAGGTGGTCTAGAGCCTGAACCAACAGCATAAGCTGATAAAGCGCCGCCCCAATCACAGGGCGGCGTTTTTGCTTGATACCTCATTTCACAAATGATGAATTGCGAACGACTGTTCGGGTGGTTTACGCCTGCTGTTAAGCAAACATGAAAGGTTCACGATGCCCGCGCTGAAACCCACTGAAATCACTGGCGAAGTTGTTTGGATCGGGCATGTGCCTGATCGTGATGCATCGCTAAAGTCCTCTGGCCAAACTGAAGCAGAGCTAACATTTGCAGGTATTCCCGGCGAAGAACACGGCGGGCTGACACGCCCATCCTGTTCACGTGTCGTCAGCCAGCATCCGCGTGGGACAGAGATTCGCAATGTTCGCCAGTTGTCTGTTACTTCGACCGAAGAACTGGCCGAGATTGCGGAAGAGATTGGCTTGGACAGTTTAGAGCCGGCCTATGTCGGGGCATCGTTGGTGGTTAAGGGTATCCCCGATTTCACACATTTGCCGCCGTCTTCGCGCCTGCAGTTCCCAGACGGGTCTGTGATCGTCGTAGATATGGAAAACCGTCCGTGCAATTTGCCTGCCAAGGTGATCGAAAACGACTTTCCCGGGGCAGGTCGCAAATTTAAAGCTGCCGCTGAGAATAAACGCGGAGTGACCGCGTGGGTCGAACGTGAAGGTCGGGTAAAAGTTGGCGATACGGTACGCCTACATGTGCCAGACCAACGCGCATGGCAGCCATAGGTTTCTGATCCGCAACTAACGGCCAGCGGTTGGCGTTTCTGGCTACCTATGCGTCGAATACCGGCATCGCGCCACTTGATCGCTGTTTAATTTCAAGATGAATGGGCAAGGTATTTGCGCCTCACCGCATTTGGCGGTAGGGCTGCGCTGCCTGCACACGCAACCATTGCCGGGAAGACGATAGAATGACAGCAACTGTAATCGATGGAAAAGCCTTTGCCGCCACTGTACGTGGGAAAGTCGCCGAACATGTAACCCGGTTGAAAGAGGTCCATGGGATCACCCCGGGGTTGGCAGTGGTACTGGTGGGCGAAGACCCGGCAAGCCAAGTCTACGTCCGTTCAAAGGGTAAGATGACAGTCGAAGTTGGCATGAACAGCTATGAACACAAGTTGGACGTCGACACATCAGAAGAAGCGCTTTTGGCGCTGATTGATCAGCTGAACAATGATCCTGCGGTTCATGGTATTCTGGTCCAACTACCGTTGCCTGATCATCTGGATAGCGATCTCGTGATCAACAGTATCGACCCCGCTAAAGATGTTGATGGTTTCCATATCTCGAACGTGGGACTGCTTGGCACCGGACAGAAAAGCATGGTGCCATGCACCCCGCTGGGATGCCTAATGATGCTGCGCGATCACCTTGGATCTTTGTCTGGCCTGAATGCCGTTGTGGTTGGCCGATCCAACATTGTGGGCAAACCGATGGCGCAACTGCTGTTGGGCGATAGCTGTACGGTTACGATTGCGCATAGTCGCACCAAAGATCTGCCCGCTGTTGTGCGCCAAGCAGACATTGTTGTTGCTGCGGTTGGACGCCCCCAAATGATTCCCGGTGATTGGATCAAACCCGGCGCCACAGTGATTGATGTGGGTATCAACCGGATCGAAAAGCCTGAGGGCGGTACACGTCTGGTCGGTGACGTGGACTATGATAGCTGTGCCGCTGTTGCGGGCGCGATTACCCCTGTGCCCGGCGGCGTTGGCCCAATGACAATTGCATGTCTGCTGGCCAATACGGTGACCGCATGTAGCCGGGCCAATGGGCTGAAAGAGCCTGAAGGGTTGACCGCCTAATTATTGGTGAGTGGATTAAAATCCACCCTACGGTTTGGGGCGCGGTTTTAGCTGGCGGATTGCCGTTTGAACTGCTTCGGGCAGGGCTGTGTTCGTATCTGGTGCGATATCAAGTGCGGCACCAACATCTTTGGCCAATATGCCGATGCTGTTGTCATCGCTGAACCCGTCACGCGCGAATTCGATCTCATCAAATCCAGAGGCTAGCCAGTTCTGCCCTGACGCCGTTCCGATGAGCGCTAGCAGTTTTTGCTCGTCCACGCCCTGTGTATCGCCCCAGTCCAACACAAGCCGCGTCATCGCTGTATGAGAGGCCGCCAGAAGGTTATTCAGCACCTTACCCGTCATCCCTGCGCCATAGCCGCCCATGCGGTGGATTTCTTGCCCCATGGCCTGCAGCAGTGGCATGATGGGGCTAGGGTCACCGCCGACCATGAATGTAAGCGTACCAGCTTGTGCACGTACCTGCGCACCGGACATGGGCGCGTCGATCAGCGTGATCCGATCGTGGATACGGGAACGAAGTGATTTGACGTAATTTGGGGAAAGTGTCGAGCTGATGACAGTGGTCCGAAGCGTCTTTGCGCGTGCGATCACAGCCTGATCGTCAAACAACAATGCATCCGTCTCGGCCGCGTCACGTACGACGGTAATTAAGGTCGTAAGGCCATCGCAAAAGGCATCTATATCTGTGCCAACCCCAGCATCAGGGCAGGGGTCAAAACCGCGCGCATTGAACCCAGCCTTTTGTAGGTTCTTCAGCATCGGCCCACCCATGCGGCCGCACCCGGCAACTCCAATCACGTCTGTCATTCTATCCCCCCAAAGAAAAAGACTTCCCTTTTGTTAAAGGGAAGCCAGTTGCTTGGGAATTTAAAATGTCACTAGTGAACGATCTCTTCTTCTTTGACGAACATGTTAGCCCATGCGCGGTCAATCAATTCAGGTGTCATTTGGTTAGGAATACCTTCGAATTCACAGATCGAGATCATCTGGTCGATCAGGAAGATCGGCTGGTAGTTTGCGTATACATTATCGATTTCCGGGTAGCGAACGTTCAGTAGGTGAACGAGCGTATCTTCATCAAGTGGCATTTTGCGTTTGCGGGCAACCATCGCAAAGATCTTAAGGAAGTCTTCTTGGTGTGGGCCGTCAATCTTGATTTTGTAGAAGATACGACGCAAAGCCGCTTTATCGAAGATCGCGTTCGGGTGGAAGTTGGTCGAGAAGATGACGAGCGTGTCGAATGGCACTTCGAACTTTTCACCCGATTGCAGCGCTAGAATATCTTTGTTTTCTTCGAGCGGAACAATCCAACGGTTCACAAGCGTCTGTGGTGGTTCAGCCTGGCGCCCAAGGTCATCCACGATGAAGATGCCGCCAGTGGACTTAAGCTGCAAAGGCGCTTGGTAAGTCCGAGCTGTTGGGTTGTAGACAAGGTCGAGCATCGACAGTGACAATTCACCACCGGTAATAACTGTTGGGCGCTCACAACGCACATAGCGGGTATCAAACCGGCCAGATGTCCGGCGCAGACTGTTTGGGTCATCTACGTCGTCTTCAGCGGCCGAGTGTACGATTGGATCGTAAACCGTGATCACCTGACCCGAATATTCGATCGCACGTGGGACATAGATCTTATCACCCAGCGCGTCACGGATACCGTTCGAGATTGATGATTTACCGTTACCCGGTGGTCCATACATCAGGATAGAACGACCAGCGCTTACCGCTGGACCAAGGTTCGACAGCAAATCAGGTGGTAACACAAGGTGCCCCATCGCGGTCGACAGCTGTTCGCGTGTGATCTGAATGTTGCGAATAGATTGGCGCTGAATTTGTTCGCGGTAGATATCAAGCGGAACCGGCATAGCGCCGTAATACTCAGATTGGCTTAGCGCATCGAGGGCACGTGCGCGGCCTGCATCAGTAAGCTGATAGCCCATTTCGTTGCCGCTGTTCGCGTTCAACGTACCTGTCGCCTCTAGCAGCAACTGACCGCGTGCAATATCGACCAATTCCTGCGTCACAGGGACCGGCAAACAAATAGCGCGGCTAAGCTGTGAAACCTGATCAAGGTTCATACGGAACATTGTCTTGATCAGGATGTCCCGCATCATCGACATTGGCAGTAGCATCGCATCGAGGCTACGCGGCGCCGGAGGGGCCATTACACTGGAGGATTGCACGTTCATGTCTTCGAGCCTATCGCAAAGTATTCAGAATCCGCAAAAAGACTGCGGGCTTACTTAACCAAGATTGCAGCCTATTGTGGCGAAATAGTGAACAAACATGTGCCTGTAAAAGGCATTACTAAAAGCGGCACTTCTTTAGCGGTAAATCGCTACAAGCAACAAGTAACACAAAAGCGTCCCGCTAAGGGCGAGACCTTTAGGGAACTTAGACTTTTCCCAACTGATCCAGTCGGGTGCTATCTTGCGCAGCGGGCTATATTTCACGGCCCTATGGGTCACCAACGCGGCAAGAAGGCATGACGCATAGATCAGCATCACGTCGCGCAAATCAGCAACCGCAAACATCGGAGCCGCCGCCGCCATGAACTTGACATCCCCGCCGCCAATCACGCCTGACATCCAGAATAATATGCCGATGGCCAGCACCACAGCAAAGTGCAGCCAATGCCAAAGATAAAGATCGAAAGGCAGCGCGAATAACCCCAAAATGGCGTAGCTAAACAGCAGCGCACCAGATGCAAGATTCGGAATCTTCATGCTGCGCATGTCATTCCAGGCGACAAAAATAGCGATGGGTATGACCGCTGGCAGGAACCAATAGGCGGCGTACGCTGTGAGCCCCATCCTCAATTCACCGCGTTGTTTTCGATGGCTTGCAGGGCACGCACGGCTTCTTCGAAATGGCGAGGATGCGTTTCGATTGCGTCCGCTAACAGCGTTTTGCCTGTGACCACATCGTTTTGTTTAATCGCAGCCAAGGCTAGCGTATAAAGTAACTGTGCCCGTTCAACTTGGGTCATTTGTACAACTGGCAACGTATATTTGCGCTGTGCGCCACGTGCTAGAACGAGGTTGTTTTTTGCTGTAAATAGACTTGGGTCGTGGCGTAGCGCATCGGTGAACAGACGCTCAGCCCCGCGATAATCACCGCGTGTTAGTTTTGAGTATCCCCAGTTGTTATAGACGCTCGCAGGGCGTGTCGTGAGGCCTGCGGCAGTCTCGTAAAAACTGTCAGCCTTTTCCCATTGTTGACGGCTATCTGCGACCATCGCTTCAAACCGGTACCGCTTGAAAGTTTCATAGGTTGGCGGAACCGTGTTTAGTTCTGCCGCAGCATCATCCCAACGGCTCGCTCGGATAAGCGCGCCTGCAAGCTCAACACTATCTTCGCTCGTTGATTCTGGATGAGCTTTGACGGTTTCCCATGCAGCAATGCCGTCAGGTACACGGTTCGCACGGATCAATGATTTCGCAAGTCCGCGTTGTAAGTCGACCCGATCGGGGTTGTTTTCGACAGCATTTGCAAAATAGCTGACAGCTTCGTTGGGATCACCGACAGTCAGCATTACGTCGTTGAGATTGGATTCATCCACGACATTAATGTCTTTCATCGCTTCTGCGACTTGGTCTTCGCCGGACTTTTCACATGCTGACAACAACATGGTTGCCGCGCAAAGCGTCATAATGATTGGGTGGCGCATGTTTGTGCGTCCTTTTGCTGCTCTACCTTAGAGGTCCGACATCAATACGAAATCGCCGGCACCACGTCGGATCAGATTAAAGTTCTGATCCTCTTGTAGCACATTATTGTCCGAGTTTTCCAACATTGCGAGCGCTAAGCGCAAGTTGTCGCGGATTTCGTCCGAATCTCCGTTATCTGCGGCATATGCACGACGAAAAACCTCACTCGCTTCTGCAACAGCGCCCTTTTCCATGAGCACGACACCTAAGTTGTTCCATGCTGGAGGGAACTCAGCGTCCTTTTCAACTGCCAAACGCAGCCAACGCTCAGCTTGGCCAAGTCGCCCGAGGTTCAGGTTGGCGGAGCCAATTGCAGACATCGTGTCGACGTTGAGCCCCTGCTGAAATGCCGCGCGATTGTAGGCTTTAAGCGCAAGCTCATATTCACCGGCGGCCATAAGGCGGTGGCCAACAATAAGATCGTCTGCGTTACTTTCTCCCGCGACTCCAGGCGCATAAACACCGTCAGCCGTCAAATCGATTCCACCTGCAGAACAAGCAGACAGCGCCACGATCAAAAGCCAAGCGTGGGCTTTTGGCCCCCGCCGTTCGGGGTTAACCAAGGTTCGTTGCAATAGCATAAATAGAGGGGCCAATCAGAATGGCCATCAATGGTGGAACGGTCAACATCATCGTCGCCAATGTCATTTTCGTCGGCAGCTTGTTTGCCTTTTCTTCTGCTCGCATGACGCGTTTGTCACGCATCTCCAGTGAATAGACACGTAGCGCATCAGAGATCGACGTACCAAACTGCTGCGACTGGATAAGGACCGTCACGAAACTTGTGATATCTTGAACACCGCAGCGTTCGGCCATGTCCTTCAAAACGGTGGTTTTGTCTTTACCCGCTTTTGTTTCTTGGCCGACCATCTCAAATTCGTCCGAAATGTCAGGAAAACCAGAACGAAGTTCCTTAGAAACACGCATAATAGCTTGATCCATCGATTGACCCGCTTCCACGCAAACAAGCATCAAGTCTAGTGCGTCAGGAAAACCGTTTTCGATTGCTTCTTGACGGACAGCTTGACGGCGCGTGACCCAGTATTTGGGGAGCATATAACCAACGCCACCCGGAACCATAATCATCAGCACTAGGTCCTGCGTTGTAACGTCACCCTGCGACATCTTGAATATCGCGTAAATCCCGCCCAGTGCTAGCCCCAGCAAGCCTAGAGTAAACTGGAGGAAGTTATATGTACGTACCGCATTTTTGCCTCGGTAGCCGGCTTGCAGCAATTTAAGTTTAACTGCAGAATACTCGTCTTCGTTTTGGGGCTCTAGGAAGCTAGAATATTTCTCTAGCTTGTCCTTACTGCTCGCCGAACGAAGCTTTTCACCTTTTGCTGTCTTCTTTTCAGGCTGTCGATTATTTGCTTTTAGGCGATCAAGTGGATCTTCTTCCTTTTTCAAGAGAACTGGAAGCGCGATCAATACGAGAAAAAAGCCTACGAGCCCGACAAGAATGAGTAGCGCATATGGCCCAAGGAATTGTGTAAGTGTTTCTTGAATAGCTTCCATTTGGTTTTCCTTAGACCTTAATGTCTACAAGTGCGCGCATTACGACTACGTTTAGAACGAGAAAGCCTCCGATGACGAAACAGGCCGGTATAAAGACTGAACTTTCCATCACTTCGTCAAAATAATCTGGTTTGACCAAAGTAATCAAGATTAACGCAAGAACTGGAAATATAGACAATAGGTTGCCGGACCATTTTGCTTCGGCTGTAATCGCGTTCACGCGGCGAAACAGACGGAAGCGTGCTCGGATAACCTTCGCTAGGCCGTCCAAGATTTCTGCCAAGTTACCGCCTGATGTTTGTTGGATGGTCACAGCCACCGCCAAGAAACGCATATCTTGGTTGTCTAGACGTTCTGCCATCGCTTTGAGTGTCTCGCCCATGTCTCGGCCATAGGCGGCCTCATCCGAGATCATCCCGAATTCCGTTCCAAGCGGGTCTGCGATTTCGTTGGATACGATTTGCAGGGAGTTAGAAAAAGGGTGTCCAACGCGTAGTGAACGAACCATAAGCTCGACCGCTTCGGGCAACTGTTCGCCAATCATCGCCATACGTTTTTTCGCTTTGCGGCTGATCCATACATATACACCACCAACGCCCATCAGGATTGCGACCGCGATACGTACAGATCCACCGAGCTGAGTAAGCACGGTCAGCATCAGGAACGCAACAAAGCTAACTACACCCATCAACATCAAGATTTGTGGAGGAGTGAAAACGATGTTTGCTTTTTGTGCCTTATCCGCAAGGATCGAGTAGATCGGAATACTTTGCGAACGCATGTGCTGCGTCATTTCTTTGCGCAGCTGTTCCAGAACTTGCTCACGGCTTCCGCCTTTATCAAGCATTTCAAGACGGCGGTTTACTTTGCCGTCCATGCTGATCGATTTGCCGAAAATCACGAGGTAGAAACCCTGAACCATCGCAACGACGGCGACAAAGATCAGGATATAGATAATTGGTGCTGCAGAAATCATTGGATATTACTCCGCAACCATTGGTTCAAAGATCGCAGGTGGCAGATCATATCCCCAAAGTTTAAAGCGTTCTGAGAAGTGGCTACGTACACCTGTGGCAGTAAAGTGGCCGATGATCTTGTTGTCAGGGGTCAAACCAACACGCTGATAGCGGAAGATTTCCTGCATCGAGATGACGTCGCCTTCCATACCTGTGATCTCGGTGATCGAAGTCATGCGGCGCGAACCATCCTGAAGGCGTGACGCTTGCACAATCAAGTTCACAGCCGAAGAAATCTGGCTTCTCATCGCTTTGATGGGCATTTCGATACCAGCCATCGCGATCATGTTTTCCAGACGAGATACACCATCACGCGCACTGTTAGCGTGGATCGTAGTCATTGACCCATCGTGGCCAGTGTTCATGGCCTGCAACATGTCGATAACTTCTTCGCCACGCGTTTCCCCCACAATAATGCGGTCTGGACGCATACGCAGCGCGTTTTTCAAACAGTCACGCTGTGATACGCCGCCTTTGCCTTCTACGTTGGGTGGGCGGCTTTCCATCCGGCCGACGTGTGTCTGTTGTAGCTGAAGTTCCGCCGTATCCTCGATTGTTAGGATGCGTTCGGCGTCGTCGATAAAGCCAGATAGGGCGTTCAAAGTTGTCGTCTTACCGGAACCCGTACCGCCGGAAACGATAACATTTAGACGCGTCGAAACTGCGGCTTGCAGGTATGCAGCCATTTCTTCGGTAAAGGCACCGAACTTAACCAGCTCTTCGATTCCCAGCTTATCTTTCTTAAACTTACGAATTGAAACAAGGCTACCGTCAACCGCAATTGGTGGAACCATGGCGTTGAAACGTGAGCCGTCCGCCAGGCGAGCATCGACGTAGGGGTTACTTTCGTCAACACGACGACCAACTGCTGAAACGATCTTGTCGATAATACGTAGAAGGTGTTTTTCGTCTTTAAAGGTAACGTCAGTTAGCTGCAGCTTACCGTCACGTTCCACAAAGATCTGTTGTGGACCATTTACCAGAATATCGTTGACCGTTTCGTCTTTCAGAAGCGTCTCTAGCGGTCCAAGACCGGTAACTTCGAAGAACAAATCTTGACTAAGTGTTTGGCGCTCGTCCCTGTTGAGGACGATGCCCATATCTTCAAGCGTCTCATTCGCAATCGCGTTAATTTCGTTACGAAGTTCTTGTTCGGATGCAGTTTCCAGCGCGGCTAGGTTAAGGTTGTCGAGTAGTGCCTTGTGAAGCTCTAGCTTGATTTCGCTCAAACGTTCTTTGCGGCGCTTCTCTTTATCTACAGTACCCGGTTCAGCCGCGCGTTTCTCTGGCATCGCCTTCATCAAAGATTTGCGGGCTTCATCCACCTTTGGCGCAGTAGCTGGCGTAACCGCTACTTTGGGCCGGCTAGCTGCGGCAGCTGGCGTATCCTTGGGGGCGTTTGGCTTTTTATATTTCGAAAACATAGTACTGCCTCTTAAGCTCTGGCTTCTGCGTCGGCTTGGTTGACGTCATGCATTGATTTCGCAAGTTTGGTAATTTCTTTGCGCAGGGGGTTCTTGGCAATTGTTACTGCCATCGGGGCACCATGGTCACACGCCTGCATTACCGGTTTACCACCGTCGGGCATTAGAACGTCAATCGATATGCCCAAGCTGTCGGCGAGGCGTTTAACACGGCTTTTGCCGTTCAGGTCCGTAAAGCCTGGTGCCCTGTTCAATATGAATCGAATTTTGTCGAATGGAAGATCTTCTGACTGTAGCGCACGTTTAAGACGCAAAGTGTTCTGCGCTGAACGCATATCCAATTCGATCATCGCAAAATAGACGTGCGCCATTTCCAAAACAGTCTGTGACCATTCAACCATCGTGGAAGGCATGTCGATCACGACGTAGTCAAAGTTGACGCGAGCTATTTCGATTACGCGTCCGATATCTTCGGGCGTTATCATATCAAGCGGAATCATGTCTGTCGGAGCAGTCAGGACATGCAGACGTTCTTCGTAAGTAAGAAGCGACTGCATAAATGCTTCCGAATCCATCGATTCGGTATCGGTCAGCATTTCTAGAATGGCCTCCCGTCGAGGGAGATCAAGATATGTCGACACGGAACCGAACTGGAAATCTAGGTCAATCAAGCAGACTTTGGGTGGTTCATCTTTGTCGATGTTGACCAGCTCCCAAGCGAGGTTCACGGCCATCATAGTCGCACCAGTACCACCTGCCAGTCCGTGGACTGGAATCACTACACCGGATCGGTCACCAGTTGCGTTGAATTTCTTCTCACCGTCAGTGGGCTCTGGCGTTGCCTTAGCGGTCAAAACCCGTTCGATCGCGCGCGCGAGTTCGTTTTCAGGGAGAGGGTAGGGGACGAATTCATCACCACCTTCACGCAACAATTGGTGTAGCGCCGTTGGGCTAACGTCTTCAGCGATAAGGATAACTTTTATTCCCGCGCCTTTTGCGACAGCAATCACCTCTGAGACTAGCGGCAAGTTGTCTTCGTCGTTGGCATCCATTGCAATAGTGACGAATTGCAGACTCCGAGCTTCTTTTTGGCCAAGGAACGCGACCGCGTCCTCAAAGCTAAGATCACCCCAGGCATCGCCTAGTGCGGCTTCCATGTCTTCGATTAGTAGATCAAAAATCTGTACATCTCGGCTGATCGTGCACGCAACAATTGGTGGGGCATCGTGCTGTACGGCCGTCGTATCGGTCATTCTTTGTCGTCCTCATCACTCTTGTGATTCCATTTTAATCTGCTGTTGGCAGGCAGCGCCAGAGCAATGGAATATACTGTCCGCAACTAGCCAGTGACGCACTCGTATTCAGATATTAGTGGGGGGTAATCGTGTCGAGATTTGGACCAAAAGGGCGAATATTCAGGGAATGTTGCACAAGCTTGGCTCAAACTGGGGTGTTCACGCCAATCATTGGCTGGCGTGAACACAATCTTTGTCGGCTGTTATTCGCCTGTGGAGCCACCTTCAATCGCAGTCACACGAATAGCGCTAGCGACATACTCTCGGTAGATCACTTCAGCGTATTTTCCTTCGAGAACCATCGGTTCGCTTGCGACAAAGCCAGACACTTCTGTGACGGTTCGGCGATTACGGCGCTCACGATCGTTGGTTGCGATCAATGGCTGAGTCTCACCGAAAGAAGCGACCGCTTCCAAGCGACTACGGTCGATGCCCTGTGATGTCAGGAAGGCAACTACGGCTTGTGCCCGGCGCAAACCAAGGCGACGGTTGTACGCTTGGCTACCGACTAGATCAGTATGTCCATAAACCCGGAAGCGGACTTCAGGGAACTGGCGAATCCAGTCTGCTTGGCGTGTCAAAATCTGACGCGCGTCAGCATCAAGTTGGCTCGAGTTGAACGCAAAGGTAACTGTCGAGTCAATTTCTGAAGCGAAGCGGCGCGCCAAATTGACACGATAATCTTCCTGCGCAGACTGAACCATGACGTTGTTCATCGTCGCATTGCCGAATTCGCCGCTGTCGATTACTGCGCCTGCTTCATATTGTAGCTGCGAGAAGTCATCTGCGGTTGTAGAGCAACCAGCGAGAAGAGCAGCAGCCATTGCTGTTGTCATAAGTTGTTTCATTGACCTGTGCTCCAATTCATTCGTCCATGACGTAGCCGTAAGAACCGCTAAAGTCCTGACGCGCTACTTCACCGGCCCCACCAGGGATCTGAGTGCCAGCAGTTGTTTTGCCAAGTAGGAACAGATCGGATTCGCTTGGAAGGCGCACACGATCAGTTGGTAGCGACAGCGCTGCTCCACGCGTTGGCGAAACGAGGTGCGGTGTAACAATGATTACGAGTTCTGTTTGCTCACGCTCATATGCCGCGCTACGGAACAGGGCACCTAATACAGGGATATCCCCCACCCAAGGCACTTGTTCGCTCAAGTCGTTAAAGTCGTCTTGCAATAGCCCTGCAATGGCAAAGCTTTCGCCATCACGCATTTCCACGGTGGTCTTTGTTTCGCGACGCTGGAATGCGTTGATCGATAGGCCAGCCCCACTAGTAAACGCGTTGGTTGTGTCTACGGATGACACCGCAGCAGCCAGTTCCAAGTTAATGATATCATCGTCAATTACGGTAGGAACGAACAGTAACTCAACGCCAAATGGCTTAAATTCAACCGTTATGGTGTTCTCGTCTTGCGCCACCGGAACAGGGTACTCGCCACCTGCGAGAAAGCTCGCTTCTTGGCCGCTAAGTGCAGTTAGGTTAGGTTCTGCCAGAGTCCGGACAACCCCACGCGTTTCTAGGGCCTCGATCATGAGGTTGACGTTCATACTTCCCGCGCCAAACCCAAAAGTCACAGCTCCATTGCTGCCGCCACTTGAAGTAGTCGTGCCGCCAGAAATTGTTGTTCCGCCGGTAGTCCCACTTACGCCAAACTGTGCACCGAGAGATTTACGTACAGAACGTTGCATTTCGGCAAAACGCACTTGGAGCATAACTTGCTGCGTACCGCCGACAACCATCAGGTTAGATACGCGATCTGGCGCATACCGTTGCGCCAGCTCGAGTGCGCGCTCTAAGCGAGCGATTGAACTAACTTGACCAGAAAGAACGATACCGTCGTTTGCGGTGCGTACTTCAATGTTTTCGCCCGGAAGAATTTGTGTTAGCCGCTCCTTGAATTCTGCCATGTCAGGTGAGACATGGATCTCAACATTGGTTATCAAGCGACCGTCTGCCCCCAAAAGGGTCAGGGTAGTGCGGCCTGGCTCTTTGCCAAGCACATAGATCGTTCGATCGGACAAAGATGAGATGTCTGCAATGCCGGGGTTAGCGATAGACAGTTCCGTAAATGGAACATCGCTTTCCACGACGACGGCCCGGTTCATCGGGACGCTAAGTGCACTGGACGCCGCGCCGCGCAGTACGCGCAACGTTTCGGCCGGTGCCATAGTTGGTGCTGCCGCTGCTAGCGACAACGTCAAGCCTGTAAGTGCGGCTTTGATAAATCTGTCATACTTCATAAGTGACCTGCCTCTCCGATCACGCCTCGTTGCTAGGGTCTTCGTGCCCATGATTTTCTGACCATGCGTCAGCTAGGCATTTATTGCAATAATCAATAGGTTGGACGGTGAAGCGAATGTGGGTAAAGCGCAACACTATCCTGAGATGCAAAAAAGCGCCGATGGAATACTCGGCGCTTTTATCAATGACTGGGCCAGTTTAGCTTCTCAGATTAGTCACAAGGTGTCTCAACCTGAACGCGTTCTGTACCGCGGCGTTCATACCTGTAGCAAATCTCAGGCGCCTCTTCTTTTTCCTCGATAATCACTTCCTGTATCACTTCGCCGGTCACGGCCTGCGTATCTACAGTGATTTCCGAAGAGACCGCAGCGGTGTCGCCCGAGCCGACTAGAGAAATTGTGAGTGAGCCACTAGCTTGTGCTTGCGTAAGAATCGCTACCTCTTGCGGGGTAACTTGAACGATTACATTGTTGATGCCTGTGCGACCACCTTCCTCATCTGGGACTGCGATGATTTGAAGGCTGGACTTGAGCAAATTGGTCACTTCTCTTCCGTTGCTTAAGCGGCCAGTCCAATAAAGGTCGATTCGATCATTCGGACGAAGAGTGCCAAACCCACCTGTAACACGGCCTTGAATGGGGAAAGCTCGCATGCCGGGAGCAACCAGAGCTGTCAGACCGCGGCTGGCCCCGGGGGGCGCAAGTTTGCTTTCCATCAAAGGCTCATTTGGCAGGATTGGTAGAATGACTACGCGTGATTTGGCAGGTTGCTCAGGCGGAAAGAGGACTTCTTCGCTGCGGACGACGCCTTCAGGTAAATAGTCAACTGCGTATTTTATCAAGGTGACATCGTCTGCAGTCAGTACCTCGCCATAGGTAAAGGAGCGGTTGGGCGAATAAACATCTACGGTTTTTACAGCGCCATCGCGTTGCTGTTGAGCGCGGGCTAGTTCATTGTTCGTTTTCTCGATTTGTTGGTTCACCATATAAACAGCAAAGCCGGCAAGGGCCATGCCGACCAATAGAACCAATCCAAAAACTCCGCGCATATTAGTATCCTCTGATTTCGACCTACTCCATGCGTATAGAGTAGAATTTTTGACCCAATTAAGTGGACAAGATGGGCTTATACGTATCAGCCAAATTTAGACCAATCAGAAGATGATTTACAATGCGTCCAAGTACCCCAACCACACTCTCTAGTCTCAATGTGCTATATGGGCACACAATTAAGCGCATCCCGCTTATGGGTCTTGGTTATCTAGGCGGCCTTCGATGTCGTTCGCTAACCCGGTGGTGGCGGGTGAAAAGGTCGTTACCGCAGTAAAACCTAGCATTACGATAGCAGCGGAAAGTACCACAAAGTCGACTGTCACTGCTCCATCTTCGTCATTTTTGAAGTTTGCTAGGCGTTGCATCATTTTGGTTTCTCCCGGAGGCCTTGTACGCCTCCCATTTAGTCACTCCGCATCTTTGCGTAGTGTTTGTCGGTTGTGACTTTGTAGCGCGTGAATGTGGCAATTTTTTGATTTTCTAAGTGCCTTTTTTTGCCTTGCGCATTGTTATTAAAGTAAAAACGCACCGTGAGTTCACGGTGCGTTTCACATCTACGAAGTAGATAAAAGCTTGTCGCAGCGCTAAGTGCCGCGACCTTCGACTGCTTATGGGTTCATGTTGTCCAGAGCAGTTTCGATTTCGTTCGCAAGACCTTCTGCGCCACGAGATACAGCTGTACCAACAGCCAGACCCAAGATAACGATCGCAGCAGTCAGAACTACGAAGTCAACTGTTACAGCACCGTCTTCGTCGTTGCGGAAGTTTTTGATAAAGTTAAGCATTTAATTCCCTCCTCAGGGTATCACTAGTGTTCATTTCGTTCCTCGCCAGGCCAGCAGAGCTAAGTTGTTTAGCTGAGCCCCTGTCTTGGATGAGCCTATATAGCCTGTGGATTGGGGCGGTAGTTTGACACGTTTCGTTCTTTTTGTGCACGAGCAGCAATTTTTGCAAAAAATCTTATAAACCATTGTAAATACGTATTTTTTATTCGTATTAACTTTTCGCGATATGTTGCTTGCGTTGCGAATAGGTCTGTAATCGGCCAAAAATGACGTAATTGTTCCCATGAATCTGGCGTTTTGGCGGTTTTCTGCCATGGTGAGTTTCAGAAAAAAACGACGGGCAGGACGGATAATGAATCGGAAGATTCCATTTTTTATGGCTTTAGCTTTACTCGTTACCGCGATTCCGGCCATGGCTGAGGTAGAGCGACTGCAGCCGGATTTCACTTTTCGGCGTGTAGCGGTGCCTTCAAGCGGGTCGGGTAGTCGCATTAACGTGCAGATTGACCCCAACGCGCCGCGACTGGGCCCCGTTTATTCGGATGAACCCGAGCCTGAGGTTGCGTCCGCACCTATCGTTACCCCGCCAGTGTCGGGTGCTGAATGGTTTTGGGAGGGTGTGTCCTATGGCATTTCAGATTCGTCGCCAGCGCGTTTGGAGCGTGCGATGCACCAAATCAATAACCCGCCAGCTGGAAAAGGCGTGTCAGCTCCTCGTTTGCAAAGCCTCCAAAACATCGCGAACGCGCACGGGCTTGCGATTCTAAAGGAAACGGTTGGTACTGATGTGTCTCCGGCGCTTGTTCTCGCAGTGATTTCCGTTGAGAGCGCAGGAAGAACTGACGCGGTGAGTAGTGCAGGTGCCACTGGGTTAATGCAGCTCATGCCCGCGACGGCGACTCGGTTTGGCGTCACGGACAGGACCGATGCTGCCGACAACATCAAAGGCGGCGTTGCCTATCTTGATTGGTTACTGAATGAATTCGGAAATGATCCCGTGCTCGTCCTAGCTGGTTATAACGCAGGTGAGGGTAACGTACGCCGGCATGCGGGTGTGCCGCCATTCTCGGAAACACGTGCCTATGTGCCGAAGGTTCTGGCCGCGTGGCAAGTCGCCAAGGGCCTATGCCGCACGCCACCTGAATTGATCACAGATGGCTGTGTTTTTAACGTCAACGGAATTTAGCGTTTAGAGGCGTCTATATAATGTAGACGCCTCTGACTATATTATACGATGGTTGCCTCGGTTGCGGCGCGCAGTTCTTCCTCGGTTACGCCGTCCGCGCATTCAACGATCTTTAGCCCACCTTCGACGACATCAAGCACGCCAAGGTTGGTGATGATCCGATCAACCACTGCCTTACCTGTCAGCGGAAGGGTGCATTCCTTAAGGAGCTTACTGTCGCCATGTTTGTTGGTGTGGTCCATAACAACGATCACACGACCAACGCCTGCGACCAAATCCATCGCACCGCCCATACCTTTGACGAGCTTGCCGGGAATCATCCAGTTCGCAAGGTCACCGTTTTCAGCAACTTCCATTGCACCAAGAATCGCAGCAGCGATCTTACCGCCGCGGATCATGCCGAATGATGTGGCGCTATCGAAATAGGCCGTGCGGTTTAGTTCGGTGATCGTTTGCTTGCCCGCGTTAATCAGGTCGGGGTCTTCGTCGCCTTCAAACGGGAAGGGGCCCATGCCCAGCATGCCGTTTTCAGACTGAAGCGTAATGTCTTTGTCACCGACGTAGTTGGCGACCAAGGTCGGGATGCCGATCCCAAGGTTCACGTACCAGCCGTCTTGCAGTTCCTCGGCTGCGCGTGCGGCCATCTGATTCCGATCCCAAGGCATTATGCTTCCTCCCGCTTGCGTGTCGTGCGCTGTTCAATCCGTTTTTCGTGATCGCCTTGAATAATGCGATGCACATATATGCCGGGCAGGTGGATATGGTCAGGATCGAGAGAACCCGTAGGCACGATCTCTTCGACCTCGACAACGCATGTCTTGCCGCACATCGCGGCGGGTGGGTTAAAGTTGCGGGCGGTCTTGCGGAAGATCAGATTGCCGGTCTCGTCCGCTTTCCAAGCCTTCACAATGGCCAGATCGGCAAAGATGCCTTCTTCCATGATGTAGGTTTCGCCGTTGAAGTCTTTGTGTTCCTTGCCTTCGGCGATCACTGTGCCGACGCCGGTCTTTGTATAGAAACCGGGGATGCCGCAGCCGCCAGCGCGCATACGCTCGGCCAATGTACCTTGGGGATTGAATTCTAGCTCGAGCTCGCCAGACAGATACTGACGCATGAATTCTGCGTTCTCACCGACATAAGAGCTGATCATCTTTTTGACTTGGCGGGTCTGCAATAGAATGCCGATGCCAAAATCATCTACACCAGCGTTATTGCTTGCAAAGGTCAGGTCCTTGGTTCCGGCGTCTTTGATGGCACCAAGCAGTAGCTCTGGAATACCGCAGAGCCCAAACCCCCCGGCTGCAATAAACATGCCGTCAAACAAAAGCCCATCTAGGGCCTCGGCGGCATTTGGATAGATTTTCTTCATGTAAGATGTCCCCCCATTTCGTGATCAGCCGAAGCGTGACCCGCAAATGGGGGGAAGTCAATGGAATTGCTGCGCTGCGGCAACTACTACTTCTTAGCAGCAGGTTTCTTTTTTGCCGCAGGCTTTTTGGCGGCGGTCTTTTTCGCAGCTGCTTTCTTTGCAGGGGCCTTTTTCTTGGCCGCTGGTTTCTTCTTGCCAGATTTCGCGGCGCGTTCGTCGATCAAATGCACCGCTTGAGCAAGGGTCAGATCAGCAGGTGCGATTTCTTCTGGAATAGTCGCGTTGATCTTTTCCCACTTCACATAGGGGCCGTATTTACCGTCATAGATATTGACAGGGCCACCAGCCTCTGGGTGTTCACCCAACTCGTGGATTGGCACGGCGGCTTTGCCACGGCTGCCACGGCTCGCAACTTTTTCGGCCAGCAGTTGCACGGCGTGGTTCATGCCCACGGTCCAAACATCCTCGATGCTTTCGAGGTTAGCGTTTGTGCCACCTTTAAAAGATGTGCTTTCGGCGTGTTTGAGGTAGGGGCCATAGCGGCCCAAGTTTGCCCAAACGTTAACCCCATCTTCTGGGTGTGTGCCAATCAGACGTGGCAGTTCTAGCAGACGCAATGCCTCTTCAAGTCCGATTTCTTCGGGGTTCCAGCCTTCAGGCACACCTTGGCGCGGCGGCTTTTTATTGTCTTCGGTTACTTCACCGCGCTGTACGTAGGGGCCAAAGCGGCCTTTGAATACGCGGATTGGATCGCCAGCGTCTTCGCCCAGCAATTTGCCTTCGGGTGGAATTGCAGATGCTTCTGCCTCTGGGTTTGGTGGGCCGAATGGACGGGTGTAACGGCATTCTGGGTAGTTCGAGCAACCGATGAAGGCCCCGCCGGAACGCGCAGTGCGCATCGACAGGCGGCCAGCACCACAGTTCGGACACAGGCGCGGATCGCTGCCGTCTTCGGTTGGCGGGAACAAATGCGGTTCAAGCACCTCATTGATTTTCTCAAGAACCTCGGTGATCCGCAGGTCTGCCGTTTCGGCAATTGCAGCCGAGAAATCACGCCAAAAACGCTCAAGCACCTTTTTATAGTCGGCGTCGCCCGCACTGACTTCGTCCAACTGGTTTTCCAGATCGGCGGTAAAGTCATAGCCGATGTATTTACGGAAGTAGTTCGACAAGAACGCGGTAACCAAACGGCCCTTATCCTGAGGGATCAGGCGGTTCTTTTCTTTCTCAACATAGCCACGATCCTGAATTGTAGTCACGATCGACGCGTATGTTGATGGGCGGCCGATGCCCAGTTCTTCCATCCGCTTAACAAGCGTGGCTTCGGTGTAGCGGGGTGGCGGCTGCGTAAAGTGCTGTTCGGGCGTGACCGATTTCTTTTCGGCTTTTTCGCCTTCGGTCAACTGCGGCAGACGCTTATCATCGTCATCAACAACAGCGTCGTCTTTGCCTTCTTCATAAATCGCAATGAAGCCGTCAAACACCATGACCTGACCGTTGGCGCGCATGATGACCTGTTCGTCGGCACTGGCGATATCGACGGTGGTGCGTTCAAAACGCGCGGCAGACATCTGGCTAGCAAGCGTACGCTTGTAGATCAGATCATATAGCTTGCGCTGATCCGCATCCTTGATGTTCGCGTCGTCGGTGGCCAGCATCATATCCGTTGGGCGGATACATTCGTGGGCCTCTTGCGCGTTCTTTGCTTTGTTTTTGTACTCGCGTGCCTTTTCGGGCATGTATTTGTCGCCGAATTTGGCTTTGATCGCATCGCGTGCACCGGTCACGGCCTCTGGGGCCATGTCGATACCATCGGTACGCATATAGGTGATCAATCCGGCCTCGTACAAACGCTGTGCGACGCTCATGGTTTGGCGCGCACCCATGCCGAACTTGCGGCTGGCTTCTTGTTGAAGCGTTGATGTCATGAACGGTGGTGACGGGTTACGTGTTCCGGGCTTTGCCTCGACGGATTTGATCGTCAAATCACGCGAGTTGATCGCCTGCACAGCCATTTCGGCCTGCGTTTCATTGCCAAGGTCGAATTTATCAAGCTTTTTACCAGCAAGCGTAGTTAGCCGTGCCTCGAACGTTTGGCCGCGTGGGGATTGAAGCAGTGCCTTGACGGTCCAGTATTCCTGATTGCGGAACGCTTCGATTTCCATTTCGCGTTCAACGATCAGACGTAGCGTGACGGATTGCACACGTCCTGCGGACTTTGCGCCGGGCAATTTGCGCCACAAGACAGGCGACAGGTTAAAGCCGACCAAGTAATCCAACGCGCGGCGGGCAAGATATGCCTCGACCAGCGGTGCATCGACTTGGCGTGGGTGTTTCATCGCCTCAAGAATCGCATTTTTGGTAATCGCGTTGAACACGACCCGGCTGACGGGGGTATCTTTCTTGATCGCTTTACGTGACGTTAGCGCCTCTGTCAGGTGCCAGCTAATCGCTTCCCCTTCGCGGTCGGGGTCGGTCGCGAGGATCAGTTCGTTGTCGTTTTTCAACGCATCGACGATGGCTTTGATATGCTTTTTGCTATCGCTGGCGACTTCCCATTTCATATCGAAATCTTCATCGGGCAGGACCGATCCGTCCTTTGGAGGAAGGTCGCGCACGTGGCCGTAGGACGCTAAAACTGTATAATCCTTACCAAGATAACCTTCGATTTTCTTGGCTTTGGCCGGCGACTCGACAACGACTACTGGCATGAGAATCCTTTAAACGGATGGTGTGCGATATAGTGGCGCAAGATGTGGGTTCTCGTATAGGATTGTCAATGCGCCCTTTATGCCGGTCCAGTTTCCGCCCGGATTTGGCCGATCTGCGAAGCCGTTGTCAGCTTGTCACTGTTGCCCATAGCCCGCCGGGTTGCCGCGCGATCCGTCCTTCAAGCTCAAGATCGACAAGTACTGGCGCGACCTTGGCCGCGGGTTCGGCGACATCGCGTAATAACTGATCCTCGGCGATAGGGGCGGGACCAAGGCGCGAAAGGATTTCGTCGTGAAGTGCTGCCGTCTGTCGTAATGGTCGCTTGGGTGGCGGTGGTGCAAGCGGCAATTCTGGTGTGTCGGACACGACCGGTGAGATTGCTTCGATCACATCGGTGGCATTGCGCACCAGCGTCGCACCGTCGCGCAGCAGCATATTGCAGCCAGCGGCGCGCGCATCAAATGGATGGCCGGGCACTGCAAATACATCACGCGCTTGGTCAAGCGCGTTGCGTGCCGTGATCAGGCTACCCGATTTCGCGGCGGCCTCGACCACGATCACGGCCTGCGCCATACCGGAGATAATGCGGTTGCGGGCCGGAAAGTGCCGCGCTTGGGGTTGCATGCCCATCGGCATTTCAGAAATGCGCAGGCCCTTTTGGGCGATGTCATGGGAAAGTTGGGTGTTTTCAACAGGATATATCGTATCGACGCCGCCCGCTTGAACCGCGATTGTGCCACCCGGCAGTGCAGCGATATGCGCTGCGGTGTCTATCCCCCGCGCAAGGCCAGACACCACAGCGAAACCGGCTTCGGCCAATTCGGCGGCCAGTTTTTTCGCCATACGTGTCCCAAGCGAGGACGCATTGCGCGCGCCGACTAACGCGATCATGGGGCGCGATAGCAGATCAAGATTGCCAAGCGCCCAGATCATTGGTGGCGCGTCAGCGATGTTGTGCAGGTTCGCAGGATACTGCGGATCCGTGTCTGAAATCAGATGTGCGCCGGCGGCGCGTCCTGCTTTTAGTTCGGCTTGGGCGACACCAATGGGGCAAGTTTCATACCCCTTTACGCCTGCTTCACTAGCGATCAGTGGCAGGGCTTCTAGCGCCTTTTGCGCACTGCCATGTTCTGCCAGCAGCCGACGATATGTCGCGATTCCGACCCGGCGCGATCGTAACAGACGCAGCCGATTGACCCGATCCTCTTCCGTGGTGGGTAGGAGTGGGGGGTGATTGGAAGAATTGCCTGTTCCGGTCATCCTATGCTCCGTCTGTTACGAGAATAGGATTAGAATTTCAGAGTTAATGGGACATGAATCAAATTGCGAAAAATTGAATCAAGCACCGTTTCGCGTGTAAGGCTTTGAAAACTATATAAGACATGAAGTCACAACCTGTACACCCTGCGTACACATGCCGTGCATACGGCGCGTGCCATGCCTGTTTTTGGGGGGGGCTGAGCACCGGCTTGATTCGTATCGGGGACCATGCGTAAGCTTTGGTCGAAGTCAGAGGCGATACGAAGGGATCATCTGATGCAAAGCAAGGCACTGCTATTCGTTGGCGCAGGAAGCCTCTTGTTTCTTCTTTTTACTTTCTTTGCATTCACACAGCAGGAGCTTTCGTGGTGGGCTGTCCCATTTCTGATGATGTTTACCGTTATCTTTGGTGGCGTATTTTGGGTCAGCATTACAATGATTAAGGAGGACCGGTTTGCGCAGGTTGCAACGAAGCGTTTTCCTGATCAGCCGTGGCTTTGGGAAAAGCGCTGGCAGTCAAAAGAGATTCCTGCCCGTTCCGTAAACGATTTGTGGTTTTGGCTGGCTTTCACGGTGATTGTTGGATTTTTCGCACTGGTTTCAGCGGTGCAGCTCTGGAATGCGTTGCCTGATGGTAGCGTCTTGGATTTGTTAGGGTTGATCCCAATCATCTGCTTTGGCTTTGTTGTATTCCATCTGGTCGGCGCGGTGCGGTCTGTGCGTTTGGCGCGGCAGACGCGATTGACGCTTGAAACGCTTCCGGCGCGGGTGGGCGAGGATTTTTGCGCCCAGATTTTGATGCCAGCAACGGTGCGTGATCTATCTGCGCAAATGACCTTTACGCGCGTCCATCGGATTAGCGAAAGCGATGGTGACAGTTTCGAAAAGCGTGTCGAAAAGACAATTTTGGCAGACCTACGCACCGAACGCGCCACTGGTGGGGCGCAGCAGTTTACGCTGTCTGCCCCATTGCCTGAGGGTACCCCTGTCACGGTTTGGCATAACCACGAGGGCACGGGCGATTGGGAACTCGAGATCACATGCCGCCGCGGTGGTTGGCCTGTCACACTGCGTTATCCGGTTCCAGTGAGCGGGCAAACTATGCAGAGTAAGTGATGTTGCCCGTTCAATTGGCTTTTCAGGTGATTGCCGCGCGCAAAATCACGCGGCTGCGCCACCAATCGTCAGGCCGCCAATCATTAGGCTGGGTTGGCCGACACCAACGGGGACCCATTGGCCCGCTTTGCCGCAATTGCCGATGCCGGGGTCAAGCTGCATGTCGTTGCCGATCCCGCGAATCTGTTTCAATGCGGTTGCGCCGTCCCCGATGAGGGTCGCGCCTTTTACTGGGGCACCGACCACGCCGTTTTTTACGCGGTAGGCTTCGGTGCAGGAAAATACGAATTTGCCGTTGGTGATATCGACCTGACCACCGCCAAACCCGACTGCATAAATGCCGTCCTTCAGATCAGCGACAAGGCTTTCGGGGCTAGCATCGCCTGACAACATATAAGTGTTCGTCATGCGGGGCATTGGTGCGTGGGCATAGCTTTCGCGGCGTCCGTTACCCGTGGGTGCGACGCCCATCAGCCGGGCATTTTGGCGGTCTTGCATATAGCCCACCAGAACGCCGTCTTCGATCAGGGTGTTCTTGGCGCTGGGCGTGCCTTCGTCGTCGATGGTGATCGAACCACGACGGTCGGGAATTGTGCCATCATCCAGAACGGTTACGCCTTTGGCTGCAATTTGTTGGCCCATAAGCCCCGCAAATGCCGAAGACCCTTTACGGTTAAAGTCACCTTCAAGCCCATGGCCAATCGCCTCGTGCAGGAGGATACCGGGCCAGCCCGGTCCAAGGACGACATCCATAACGCCTGCCGGTGCTGGCTCTGCATCAAGGTTCACAATTGCGATGCGCAAGGCCTCTTTCACGACGGGTTCCCAGTGATCGCGCCCGATCAAGCCAATCAGTCCAGCGCGGCCACCGCCGCCCATGGATCCGCTTTCACGTTTGCCGTTTTCTTCGATGATTACGCTGATGTTCAGTCGTGACATCGGGCGGGTATCGGTGACCAATGTGCCTTCGGGGCGCAGGATCAGGACCTCTTGGTGAGAAGCAGCAAGCGTTGCGGACACTTGGACAACGCGCGGATCAAGCGCGCGGGCATAGGCGTCGATTTCGCGTAGCACGTCGATTTTCGCGGGGAATGTCGCCTGCAGCATCGGGTCTGCGTCAGAATAAAGTTTGCGATTGGTGCCGACAGGGGGCGGGGCCATGGTGCCGCCGCCGTCACCCACCGCGAGCCGCGCCGTGGAAACTGCACGCCGTAACGCATGTTCGTCGATTGTGGTTGAATGGGCGTAACCAGCCGTTTCACCGCGAACAGCACGTAGGCCGAACCCTTCGGATGCATCGAAACTGGCTGTCTTTACGCGGCCATCGTCAAACGAAAGCACCTCTGATTTGCGGCGCTCCAAAAAGAGTTCGCCATCGTCGGCGCCTTGGGTTGCTTCGCGCAGTAAAGACAGTGCGCTATCGCGATCAAGGTTCGTTTCAAAAGGACGGAAGGGGTCAGCTGACATTCAAATTTCCTTAGTCATGCGCAATTTATCGACAAAAGCGGCCCTTTGCCGCAACAGCAGTTCTTGAGTTGTTCATCAAGATATGGGACATGAGCGGTCAGATACAACGGGATTCCTTGCGAAGCCCCGTTCCAGACGCGCCTGAGGCGCAACGATGTTAGGGTAGAATATGCGACTGAAAACCTTTGCGACCTCACTCTGGGCCACGACTGGCCTGATTATGGCTGGTGCATCTGCGACAGCGCAGGAAGTGAATCAGGAATTGGAAATCGTTGGTCATCCGATCGACGCTGGGACTGGTTTTCAGCCTGCCGCGACCGAATTGGCGCGCGATGCGCAGTGGCTGGACGGCATGTTGCTGGTGATCATTACGATTATCACATTGTTCGTCACTGGCCTGCTGGCTTGGGTCATCATCCGCTACAACCAAAAGCGTCAGCCAACACCTGCTGGTTTTACACACAACACTCCGCTTGAGATCGCGTGGACAGTTATCCCGATTGTGATTCTTGTCGTTATCGGTTCGTTCTCTCTGCCGGTTCTGTTCAAGCAGCAAACGATCCCTGAAGGCGATATCAACATCAAAGTAACTGGCTACCAGTGGTACTGGGGTTACGAATATGTTGACGAAGGCGTTGAGTTCGAGAGCTTCCTTTTGGGACGTGATGAACTGGAAGAGTTCGGTTACAGCCAAGACGAGTATCTTTTGGCGACAGACACTGCAGTTGTCGTGCCGGTCAATTCGACAGTCGTGATGCAAGTAACTGCTGCTGACGTTATCCACTCTTGGACGATTCCAGCGTTTGGCGTGAAGCAGGACGCAGTGCCTGGCCGTTTGGCGCAGCTTTGGTTCTCGGCTGAGCGTGAAGGCATCTATTTCGGTCAGTGTTCAGAGCTGTGTGGTAAAGACCACGCTTACATGCCGATCACTGTCAAAGTTGTAAGCCAAGAAACTTACGACGCTTGGCTCGCCGAAGCAAAATCCTAAGAGCTGGGGTGGATCAAGATCCACCCTACGCCAGATCAAATTTGTAAGGTGGGTTTCAACCCGCCCCTGCGGAAAGGTCCAGCATGAGCGACATCAGCGCGCAAGACAGCAATTACGAGGCGAACATGGGCGATTACTTTGCCCTGTTGAAGCCGCGCGTCATGTCGCTGGTTGTCTTCACTGCCTTGGTTGGCCTGCTGGTTGCTCCGCTGCCAGTTCACCCCTTCATTGGGTTCGTGAGCATCTTATGCATCGCGGTTGGGGCTGGGGCATCTGGCGCGTTGAATATGTGGTGGGACGCTGACATTGATCAGTTGATGAAACGGACAGCTACGCGCCCGATCCCTTCGGGCCGGGTAGAGCCGGGCGAAGCGCTGGGCATTGGTTTGGCCCTTTCGGGTTTCGCCGTTATTCTGTTGGCGCTTGCGACCAATTTTCTGGCCGCTTTCCTTCTTGCGTTCACCATCTTCTTTTACGCTGTCGTCTATTCGATGTTCCTGAAACGGGCGACGCCGCAAAATATCGTTATTGGTGGTGCGGCTGGTGCTTTCCCTCCGATGATTGGTTGGGCGGTTGCGACTGGCGGAATCAGCATTGAAAGCATCCTGATGTTTGCGCTGATCTTCATGTGGACACCCCCGCATTTTTGGGCGCTCGCGCTATTTGTGAAATCCGACTATGGCAATGCTGGCGTGCCGATGCTGACAGAAACACATGGTCGTGACGCTACGCGTCGCCATGTGTTGATCTATACAATTCTACTGGTGCCCGTTGCGCTGGGGCTTGGCATTACGTCAATCGGTGGGCCGATCTATATGGCCGTCGCTGTTGTCATGAACGCTTGGTTCCTGAAGGGCGCATTTGATATTTACCGTCGCGACGATGCGGCCTGTGAAGCAGATAAGCACAAGGTCGAGATCGGCGTCTTCAAAGTTTCGCTGTATTATCTGTTCGCTCACTTCTGCGCGCTACTGCTTGAGGCAGCATTGCGTCAATACGGGCTTGGGGGCTGGTAAATGGCGATCAAGGTTGAACATGAAGTCCACGGTCGTCGCAAAAACCGGAACTACGGCGTTTTGATGCTGCTTATCGGATTCGTTGGGATCGTTTTTGGCCTGACTGTGGTTAAGGTTCTGCAGCTGGGCGATGCGCGCCAGTTCGAAACATTTGACCACGTGGCCCGTCCTCAGATCGTTCCTGAAGAGGGAACCGAATGAAGCTGTTTCCAAACCTTCCCGGTCCGCAACGCACTGCGCTTATGACAAGCGCGGTCGTCGTGATGATGGGTGGTTTGGCGTACGCTTCGGTACCATTTTACGACTGGTTTTGCCGTGTCACTGGATTTGGTGGAATCACAAATGTTGCCGATGCTGGCAGCGATGTGATTCTTGATCAAACCATCAAGGTTCGCTTTGATGCGTCACTTGAGCGCGATATGCCTTGGTCTTTTGAACCCGAAGTTCGCGAAATGGAACTGCGGATTGGCGAAACGGGCCTTGCCTATTACGAAGCGCATAACCCGCTTGATGTGCCAATCGCAGGGCAGGCGGCTTACAACGTGACACCGTACGAAGCCGGTGCATTCTTTGATAAGATTGAATGTTTTTGCTTTACCGAACAGGTTTTGCAGCCGGGTGAAACCGTGATGATGCCCGTCAGTTTCTTTGTGGATCCGGCGATCGTGGATGACCGCGAAGGCAAACACGTGCATACAATCACGCTTAGCTATACTTTCTACCAAATCGACCTACCCGAGGAAGAGCTGCAATCCGCTGCGACGTCCTCGACTTTGACAACGGCGCCGCAAGACGCCATAGAAACGAACTAACGACCAGCCGATAGGGACGCACCACATGGCGCATGCAAAAAATCACGATTATCACATTCTGCCACCTTCGATTTGGCCTTTGATGGGCGGTCTTGGCGCATTTGTCATGCTGTTGGGTGCCGTCGGTTGGATGGCTGGCCCGATGCCAATGTTCTTTGGCGCGATGACTGTTTCCGGACCTTACATGTTCCTGATCGGCCTCGCTGCCGTTCTGTACGTCATGTACGCTTGGTGGGCAGACGTTATCGCTGAAAGCCGTGTTGGCGATCATACACCTGTGGTGCGTATCGGTCTGCGTTACGGCTTTATCATGTTCATCATGTCCGAAGTGATGTTCTTTGCAGCTTGGTTCTGGTCTTTCTTCAAGCACGCCATGTACCCAATGGGCCCAATGAGCCCAATTCAGGACGGCGTTTGGCCACCTGCTGGGATCGAAACATTTGACCCTTGGCACCTGCCACTGATCAACACGCTGATCCTGCTGTGTTCAGGTGCTGCCGCGACTTGGGCGCACCACGCGCTAGTTCACGAAAACAACCGCGAAGACATGAAGTGGGGCCTGATCCTTGCTGTTGTTCTTGGCGCTATCTTCACTGTGTTCCAAGCCTACGAGTATAGCCACGCGACATTTGGTTTCGGCGGCAACATCTATGGTGCCAACTTCTTTATGGCGACAGGTTTCCACGGTGCGCACGTATTCATCGGGACAATCTTCCTGCTGGTTTGCCTGATCCGTCTGCAAAAGGGTGACTTTACCCCTGAAAAGCACATCGGGTTTGAAGCTGCCGCATGGTACTGGCACTTCGTTGACGTGGTATGGCTGTTCCTGTTCGCAGCTGTTTACGTGTGGGGCGGCTAAGCCGACTGACCCGGTCCGTAGTGTGGGTCTTGACCCACCACCCCTGATACCAAACGCGCGGGGCTTCTCGCGCGTTTTTCTCTTTAAAGGCGCAAAATGCTGCGTAAGTTAATCTTTCCTCTTCTTCTTGGAATTGCCGGCTGTGGGGTTCTCATCAGCCTTGGCGTCTGGCAGGTGCAGCGCCTCGCTTGGAAAGAGGGCATCTTGGCAGAGCTTGATAGCCGCCTGACAGGTGCGCCGCAGCCTTTTGATTTTAGCGCCACAGAAGAAATCAACGAATATACGCGGGTCACATTGTCTGGCACGCCCACGGGCGAAGAACTGCATGTTCTGACTTCTGGAACTGCTGCCGGAACCGGCTACCGCGTTATTTCGAAATTTACGCTTGATGACGGGAACGACATACTTCTTGATCTCGGCCTTTTGCCGCTCGACATCAAAGACGCCGCGCCGCTGATCACGCCGATGCAGATCACGGGTACTTTGCTTTGGCCGGATGATCAAAACAGCAGCACGCCCGATCCTGACACCACCAAAAACATTTGGTTCGCCCGTAATGTCGAATTAATGTCGGCGGCCCTGTCGACCCAGCCATTCATGGTCGTGGTTAGCACGGCAACGCCCGCCGATCCGCGACTAACAGCTTTGCCTGTGGAAACTTCGGGCATAAAGAACGATCACCTTGAATACGCGATTACTTGGTTCTTGCTGGCTATTGTTTGGGCTGCCATGACTATGTTTCTTATCTTCCGTACGACCCGCCAAAAGGACGTCTGACCTATGCGCTATATCTCAACCCGTGGCTCTGCACCTGCGCTGACATTTGAAGAGGCAATGCTAACTGGCCTTGCTCGTGATGGCGGCCTGTACGTCCCCGAAGAGGTGCCGACGCTGACCAATGCGCAAATTGCGGCGATGGCTGGCAAGTCGTATGAGGAAGTTGCCTTTGAAGTCATGCGCCCATTCATCGGCGATACATTCAGCGACAGCCAATTTCGTGAATTGATCGCCAAAGCCTATGCTGGTTTTGGCCACGTGGCCCGTGCGCCTTTGGTGCAGCTGGCGCCGAACCACTTTTTGCTGGAACTGTTTCACGGTCCGACGCTCGCGTTCAAAGATTTTGCGATGCAGCTGATTGGCCAAATGTTCCAAGCAGCGCTGTCGCGTTCGGGTGATCGCGTCACAATCGTTGGCGCAACGTCGGGCGATACTGGCTCTGCTGCGATCGAAGCCTTCCGTGGGCTGTCGAATGTCGATGTATTTATCCTGTTCCCGCATGGCCGCGTGTCCGAGGTTCAGCGCCGCCAGATGACAACACCTAGCGAAGCGAACGTGCATGCGCTCGCCGTTGATGGTGACTTTGATGATTGTCAGGCAGCGGTCAAAGACATGTTTAATGACTTTGCGTTCCGCGAAGATGTGAAATTGGCTGGTGTGAACTCGATCAACTGGGGCCGCGTTTTGGCGCAGGTTGTTTACTACTTTACCGGCGCTGTCAGCCTTGGCGCACCACACCGCGAGGTGAGCTTTACCGTTCCGACAGGCAACTTCGGTGATATCTTTGCGGGCTACATTGCTAAAAAGATGGGTCTACCAATTGCCGATCTGGTTGTTGCGACCAACCGTAACGACATCCTACACCGGACGTTGGAAACTGGCGCCTATACCAAAGAAGGCGTGACCCCAACGATTAGCCCATCAATGGATATTCAGGTCAGTTCGAACTTTGAGCGCGCTTTGTTCGATGCCTATGGCCGCGATGGCGCGGCTGTTGCTGGTCAGATGGAAGACCTGAAAAATGGCGGTTTTCAGATCAGCCAAGGTGCCTATCAGATGCTGAAGGACACTTTCAAATCTGGCCGGGCATCCGAAGAAGACACGCAAGCTGCGATTAAATCTTACCGCGCCAATACTGGCGAACTGCTTTGCCCGCACACTGCCGTTGGTGTTCACGTGGCCGAGGCGCATTTGGGTGCGACCCCGATGGTCACACTGGCCACTGCGCACCCTGCCAAGTTCCCTGATGCCGTGAAAGAGGCATCAGGCGTCGCGGCACCTCTTCCCCCTCGGATGGCGGACCTATATGACCGACCAGAGCGGGTCACTCGCGTGGCCAATGATCTTGCTGCATTGCAAGCAGTCATCAGGGAACGGATCTGAATTTGACAATTGAACTGCACACCCTGTCCAACGGTTTTCGGATCGTGACAGAGCACATGCCGACCCTGAAATCTGCCAGCATTGGCATCTGGGTCGACGCAGGTGGACGCCACGAACGGCTAGAGCAAAACGGCATTGCGCATTTCCTAGAACACATGGCGTTCAAGGGAACTAAAACGCGCAGCGCCCTGCAAATCGCCGAAAGCATCGAAGACGTTGGCGGCTATATCAATGCCTATACCAGCCGTGAAGCGACCGCATATTATGTGAGGCTTCTCGAAGATGACGTGCCGCTTGGTTTGGACGTCATTGCCGATATCTTGATGAATTCGATATTCAGCCCAGAAGACGTTGAAATCGAACGTGGCGTGATCCTGCAAGAGATCGGCATGACTATCGATACGCCTGACGAAATGGTGTTCGATTGGCTGCAAGAAGTGTCTTACCCCGATCAGGCGCTCGGTCGTACGATCTTGGGCCCGACTGAACGCGTCAGTGCGTTCAAGCAAGATGATTTAAAGCAGTTCGTTGCAGAGCATTATGGTCCAAACCAAATGATTTTGGCGGCTGCCGGTGCTGTTGATCACGAAAAAATCGTCGCCCAAGCAGAGGCTTTGTTCGGTCATCTGCCCGCGCTTGATCGTGGTCCAAACCTGATTCAGCCCGCCAAATTTGGCGGCGGCGAAATCCGCAATATCAAAGATCTTGAGCAGGTGCATTTCGCGCTGGGTCTTGAAGGGCCGGATTACCGTGATCCGATGATTTACACCGCGCAAATTTATAGCTCTGTCATGGGGGGCGGTGTGTCGTCGCGCCTGTTCCAAGAGATCCGTGAAAACCGTGGTTTGTGTTATTCGATATTTGCCCAAACTGGTGCATATGAAGACACTGGGATGACCACGATTTACGCAGGCACCAGTGCGGAACAGATCGCTGAACTGTCCAATATCACCATCGACGAAATGAAACGCGCGGCTGACGATATGACTGCTGCAGAAGTTGCGCGTGCGCGCGCACAGATGAAGGCCGGTCTGCTGATGGGGCTAGAAAGCCCGTCAAACCGCGCGGAACGGCTTGCCCGCTTGCTGTCCATCTGGGACCGGATTCCAACGCTTGACGAAACCATCGCGCATATCGATGCGGTAACGACAGGTGACGTCAAAGCCTTTGCCGAGAAAATGGCCGGTGACACAGGTACGGGTCTTGCGCTTTATGGCCCAGCCAAGGCTGCACCGACATTGGACGCATTGAAAGAACGGTTGGCGGCCTGATGCTGGGGACCAAGCGAAAGGTCCGGATTGAAACCGAACGGCTGACATTACGCCCACCCATTCATGGCGACTATCGCGCGTGGTCCTCGCTGCGTCATGATAGCGCTGCGTTTCTAACCCCGTGGGAACCAACTTGGGCAACGGATCATCTGACGCGCAAGGCGTTTACTAATCGGGTCTACTGGGCACAGCGATCCATCGCGAATGGAACGGCGCTACCGCTGTTTTTGATACGTCGCGAAGATCAGGCGTTGATTGGTGGTATCACCTTAGACAATATCCGGCGCGGCCCGTCGCAGGCTGGAACGACCGGCTATTGGGTCGGTGAACCTTTCGCCCGCCAAGGCTACATGCGTGAGGCGCTACAGGCCGTCGCACACCATGCATTTACGGCGCTTGACCTTAGTCGGCTTGAGGCCGGGTGTTTGCCAGAAAACAACCCGTCACGGCGGTTGCTTGAACAATGTGGCTATAAATATGAAGGCGTCGCGCAAAGCTATTTGCAGATTAACGGGCGTTGGCGGAACCATGTGCTTTATGCCAACCTGCGCCATGATCGTCGCGGTAAAACCGACGTCGGTTAACCAACAAAGGATCGCGTCATGCTAAACCCTGTCACGCCGGAATTCGAAGCGCAGCTGCGTGCCGCGCTGCCCGCAGCGGCGTTCAAGGATGACACTGCGCTTTATATGTCCGAACCGCGTGGGCGCTGGACGGGGCAGGGCTTTGTCGTTGCGCCAAGCAACACTGAAGAGGTGGCGACGCTGGTGAAGGCCTGTGCAGAAGCAAATATAGGCATCATTCCTTATGGTGGTGGCACTGGGTTGGTTGGCGGTCAGTTGACCGATGAAGGGCCAAAGCCTGTCGTTATTTCGCTTGAGCGTATGAACAAGATCCGTGCTGTTTATCCAACTGAAAACGTTTTGGTCTGCGATGCCGGTGTTATCTTGGCTGATGTCCAAAATGCTGCCGAAGATGTGGATCGCTTGTTCCCACTTTCGCTTGCCTCTGAAGGCTCCGCGCGGATTGGTGGTTTGCTATCTACGAATGCAGGCGGCGTGAACGTTCTGCGCTACGGTAATGCGCGCGCGCTGTGTTTGGGGTTAGAGGTCGTGCGCCCGGATGGTACTATCTGGCATGGGCTGACGCGGTTGCGCAAAGACAATACTGGCTATGACTTGCGTGATCTGATGATCGGTGCCGAAGGCACACTGGGCATCATTACTGCAGCCGCGCTCAAGCTGGCGCCGCGTCCGGTTGGTATTGGTGCTGCGATGATGGCAGTGCCATCGCCGCAAGCCGCGCTTGATTTGCTGGCGCTTGCCGGTGCGCGTATCGGTGACGGGATTTCAGCGTTTGAGATCATGCACCGCCAGGGCATGGATTTTCTGACCGAAGTCGGCCCTGAGCTACGCCAGCCGTTTAACGAAGTGCCTGAATGGTGCGTACTTGTCGACGTGGGGCTGCCTGCAGGGCTTAGCCCCGAAGACGCGTTGGAAGGGTTGTTCGAAGCGGGTTTTGAGAAAGGGCTGGTCACCGATGGTGTGATCGCGCAAAGCCGCGCACAGCGTCAGGAACTTTGGGATATCCGCGAAAACATCCCCGAAGCCAACCGCAGGATCGGTTCCGTTAGCTCGCACGATATCGCGCTGCCGCTAAGCATCATCCCCGATTTCATTGAGCAGGGTGGCAAGGCGCTGGCAGAAGTTGGTGATTTTCGGATCAACTGTTTTGGGCACTTAGGCGACGGCAACCTGCACTATAACGTATTCCCTGCCCTAGGGCGCAGCCGCGACGAATACGACGCCTTACGCGGCGCGGTAAAGCAAACGGTGCATGATCTGGTGTCAGAAATGGAAGGCTCCGTTAGTGCCGAACACGGGATCGGCCGGCTGAAAGTTTCTGATCTGGAAAAATACGGTGATCCGGCCAAACTCGCTATGCTACGGGCGATCAAAGATGCGCTGGATCCGCAAGGGATCATGAACCCGGGCGCGGTACTGCGAAGTTAGTCGGGATAGGGCGGGGCGAGGTAGAAAACTATCGAACGGCAGCTACGAGCCCATCTTGCAGGAACGCTGTTTTCCGCCAAGGTCAGCTATAGTTGCTGAACCTATCTCGTAAGTGCAATTCATTCGAGTTTTGTGATGATGAACCAGTCATTTGATCTATCCGAGGCAGCACTCATTGTTGCGCCTGAAGCATTGAGGGACGGAGGATCAGTTTACCTCGCGTTTAGCATTGGAAACTCCAATTATGGCCTGAGATATGCTGGTGGGTTCGCAGATGTTCTGAGTGGTCGTGATGGAATGTTAGAAATCTCGAATATTGCTGAGGATTCCCCTGGCTTGTTTTTTGATCCCGACACTATTGTGGGGCTTGCCGCGTTTGTTACTCGCAATGAGACAGTGTTCGGAAGGTTTGCAGAAGTCTTTTTGGGAAGATGCAGGCGGACAGAGGAACAAATCAATGAAGTGCGTGCTTGGTTTGGAAGAGAGCCTGATATTTGAATGTACCATAAAGCGGGCATTGGCGGCACGGACGCGAACGGCAGCTTCGTCCCGCAAACCTGCCGTCCAAGCGTTCAAATACTATTCCCCCTCAAACGAACACAGCGCGTGCACGTCCATTCCTAGGCCTTCCAGTCTTTTGCGGCCGCCTAGGTCGGGTAGGTCGATGACGAAGGCGCAGCCGACGACTTCGGCGCCCATGCGTTCGATCAGTTTGATACCGGCTTCGGCAGTGCCGCCTGTGGCAAGTAGGTCGTCGACCATCAGGACCTTTTCACCGGGCTGTAGGGCATCGTCGTGGACTTCCATCACGGCCTCACCGTATTCAAGCGTATAGGCTTGTTCGAAGGTTTTGCCGGGCAGTTTGCCTTTTTTACGGATCGGTACGAAACCTTTGCCCAATTGGTGCGCGATTGCGCCGCCAAGGATAAACCCACGTGCTTCTAGCCCGATGACCTTGTCGATTGGCTGGCCCGCGTAGGGGTGCAGCAGTTGGTCAATGGCGATCCGAAAACCGCGAGGGTCGCTGAACAATGTGGTGACATCACGGAACATGATCCCTTCGTGTGGGAAATCAGGGATGGTGCGGATGTAGTCTTGGACGGTTTTCATGGTGGTCTTTCTAAAGGATACGGCCAGCGACGGCGTCTAGTTTGGCGACCAGCGCAGGGTCGCGTTTATCAGGGGCGGTCATAACCGCGTATTCGAGCGCCCGGTCACAGCCGTGTGGGCAAGTTTCGCGTTTTGCCCCGAGTAGCGCCGGGAGTCGAGAGACAAGATCGCGGGCTTTGGTCCCGTTTCCATTGAGCGTTGCGATAATTTCGGTGATGTCCACGGCCCCGTGATCTGGGTGCCAGCTATCGTAATCGGTGATCATCGCGACAGAGGCATAGCAAATCTCTGCCTCGCGGGCGAGCTTAGCTTCGGGCATGTTGGTCATCCCGATCACATCGCAGCCCCATTCGCGGTACATTTTGCTTTCGGCCATTGAAGAAAACTGCGGCCCTTCCATCGCTAGATAGGTGCCGCCTCGGTGAATTGTGATGCCCGCATCGCGGCCGGCGGTTTCGCAAGCGTCTGAAAGGCGTTCGCACGTTGGGTGCGCGACGCTGACATGTGCGACACAGCCCGTGCCAAAGAACGATTTTTCGCGTGCAAAGGTCCGGTCGATGAACTGATCTACGATGACGAAATCACCGGGGGCGAGTTCTTCGCGGAACGATCCGCAGGCGCTAACGCTGATGATGTCAGTCACGCCTAGCCGTTTCAGTGCATCGATATTGGCCCGATAGGGCACTGTCGTGGGGGAATGCAGGTGCCCGCGGCCATGGCGTGGCAGAAACGCCATTGCGACCCCGTTTAGCGTTCCGGTCAGAATTGCATCAGATGGCGTGCCCCATGGGCTTTCGACTGTGACCCATTTTGGATCTTCTAGCCCGTCCATATCATAGATACCTGAACCACCAATGATGCCGATTTTCGTTTGCATTTTAGTCACCTGCGTTGAATTCGATCCGCGTAACTTTGGCTGGGAACCAATCAAATGTGAACCCCTGCAGGCGTGCCGTTGTCGCAACAATATAAGGCACCTGCGCCCCAAGGGGTGACAATTGCACGCAGGTCCGATAGGGCATGCGTAACATCCCCATTTTGACAGGAATCCTCATGGCCCGCGCTCTTTTAGCGAGTTTCGCAGATAGTCTTTCGATTAGCGATCCGAACGCACCTTTGACACCCAAACAGCTTCGCGTTGATGTGCTTTCAGGGCTGACAGTTGCCTTGGCGCTGGTGCCAGAGGCGGTTGCCTTTGCTTTCGTCGCAGGCGTTCAGCCTTTGGTTGGTTTGTATGCCGCGTTTATCGTTGGTTTGATCACCGCCATCTTTGGTGGCCGTCCCGGTATGATTTCGGGTGCGACAGGTGCGTTGGCTGTTGTGATGGTTAGCCTTGTTGCTCAGCATGGTGTTGAATATCTGTTTGCGACTGTCGTTCTTATGGGGCTGATCCAGATTTTCGTTGGGATCATGCGCTGGGGCAAATTCATTCGCCTTGTGCCGCATCCTGTTATGCTGGGATTTGTGAATGGCCTCGCAATCGTGATTTTCCTTGCGCAGTTGGGGCAGTTCAAGGTTCCCGGTACAGCCGAAGCTGTCGGCCATGGTGTTGGCGGCGGTGAATGGTTGTCAGGTGGCCCGCTCGCGCTGATGCTGGGGCTGGTCGTTCTGACGATGGCGATTATCTACTTCATTCCAAAGTTGACGAATGCGATCCCGGCACCGCTTGCTGGTATCGGCATTGTTGCTGCTATCGTGATTGGTTTCGGGCTTGATGTCCCACTGGTTGGCGATTTGGCGAGCATCGAGGGTGGCCTGCCACCGTTCCATATTCCGATGGTTCCGATGACCTGGGAAACGGTTGAGATCATATTGCCTTATGCTTTGATCCTCGCTGCGATTGGTTTGATCGAAAGCCTGCTGACGTTGAACCTTGTTGGTGAAATGACGGGCAACCGTGGTGGCGCAAGCCAAGAATGCATCGCACAGGGTGCAGCGAACACAGTCACCGGTTTCTTTGGTGGTATGGGCGGTTGCGCGATGATCGGTCAGTCGATGATTAACGTGAAATCCGGCGGCCGTACTCGTGTTGCTGGCATCGCGGCGGCGCTGTTCTTGCTGGCGTTTATCCTGTTCGCTAGCAGCCTGATCGAACGTATCCCGCTTGCTGCACTTGTGGGTGTGATGTTCATGGTTGTGATCGGTACCTTCGCTTGGAACTCGCTTACCATCTTGCGCAAAGTACCGCGTATGGACGCGTTCGTGACCATTCTTGTGACTGTGGTGACTGTTGCAACTGATCTGGCGACCGCTGTTGTGGTTGGTGTGATCGTTTCGGCGCTTGCCTATGCTTGGAACAACGCCACGCGCATTAACGCCAAGACACATGAAACGCCCGAAGGTGCGAAGGTTTACCAAATCCGTGGTCCGCTTTTCTTTGGGTCGTCTGACGGTTTCACCGAACTGTTTGATGTCGAAAGCGATCCGTCATTGGTCATCATCGACTTTGACGAAAGCCGCGTTGTTGACCAATCAGCGCTGCAAGCGATCGAAGCGATTGCCGGTAAATACGAGGCCGCAGGCAAGCGTATCCAGTTGCGCCACATCAGCCACGATTGCCATCAGCTGCTGTCCAAAGCGGGGCACCTGATCGTGGATAGTGACGATGACCCCGATTACGCGCTGGCCGTTGATTACGGTGTTAAAACAGGCATCCTTGGCGGACATTAATCCCCTTGAATATGGGCGCGCGACGACACAGATGTGTTGCGCGCCCATTAGGCTACTGGCGCAGCAATTGCGCGTTCATGGCCTCGGACTTTCTAAATGTTGATTGATATTGCTTACGTTGCCGGAGGCCTTGTCGCCTTGGTTATTTGCGGTGATGTGCTTGTGCGCGGGGCTGTAGCGGTTGCACAGCGCGCGGGGCTGTCGCCATTTGTTATTGGTTTGACGCTTGTTGGTTTCGGCACCTCTATGCCAGAGCTCATGACCAGCCTTATCGCTGCCTTCCAAGGTCTTCCCGGCATCGCATTGGGCAATGTCGTTGGCAGTAATATCGCGAATATCCTTCTGATCTTAGGTGTTACTGCCGCGATGGGTGCTGTGCCCGGTCGCGCATTGCTTGAACGTGACGGCATGGTGATGCTGGGGGCGACTGCGCTTTGCGCAGGGCTTATTATGATTGGGTATATTGGGCGGGCTGCGGGTCTGCTGTGTCTTGCTGCGCTTGCGGGTTATCTGATTGTGACATTGAGGAGCAAGCGCCCCGAAGATGAAGCCGAAGAACCGGTCGAAGGTATGTCCGTCTGGGCGGGCGTTGGTGTCTTTCTGTTGGGCCTTTTGGGCGTAATGGCCGGGGCAAAGTTCCTGGTCCAAGGTGCGAGCGAAATTGCACGTGCATTTGCCGTATCAGAGGCCGTGATTGGCCTTACGATTGTGGCCGTCGGTACGTCTCTACCCGAACTCGTGACCTCTGTGGTGGCTGCGCGTAAGGGGCAGGGCGCCATCGCGATTGGTAACATCATTGGGTCCAACATTTTCAACGTGCTGGGTATCCTAGGCATTACCGCGGCGGTTTATCCGCTGACGGTTCCGTCCGACATGGCTGGGGTGACCTTGGCTGTATTTATCCTTGCTGCACTTGCGCCTGCCGCATTTGCTCGCATTCGTGGACAGATCCCACGTTGGGCAGGGTTTTCGTTTGTTGCGGCCTATGTTGGGTATGTCGTTGCAATTGTTGCGTGAACCCGAAAACTAAGCTATCTGGTTTTTGTCACTCGCCGGGTCCACGGCGGACATTACCGAGACATAATAGACTATGACACTGATGGCATTTGCGGCTTATGAGCAGCAATTGAAATGGGTCGCATTTGTGCTGGGCGTTGCCAGCACAATTTGCGTTGTGCAGGGGTGGCAATTGGCAGCGATGTTGTTCAGCCTGCCGTTTTGCTTAATCTGGATGTATTGCGCATGGCTGCGCAAGGAACCGCAGTTGAAGTACATCAACATGCTGTTCACGACGTTATATATTTATGGGATAGCGCGATACTTTTGGATCGCGATTTAAAAGGGCGGGGCGCATAGGCGCCCCGCCCTTTTAAATTTAACTGCGTTATTATTGCAGCGGGATGGTGACCCCTGCGAAGATGGATGTCGAGGATACATCGTCAAATTCATCCCCTTCTTCGAATGGATCAATAAATCCATGATCGACGAAGTTACGTGTATCAATGACACCTGAAAGCAGCTTATAGCTGATGCCAAATTCCATTGTGGCACCATCGCCTGCCCATGCTGCATCCATCAAGACAGATGGTGTCAGTTCAAATGTGGTGACATCGATTGTGTCTGTAGCTGAAGCGGTTTGTTCGTCGTTAGGTGACCCATTGGACGTTTCGAAATCAACGATATCAGTCGTGCGATCACCGCGGTATTGTGCGACGAAACCTTCGATTTGTATGGTCATGCCATTCTGTAAAGGAACTTGATGACGCGCGCCTATTTTAAAGCCAAGCCCCGAGAACTCAGTGTCCCGAGATACAAAGTTTTCGAAACCATTGGGATAAAGATAGTCCGTTTCAAGTTGGTTTTTGACACCCAGATATGAAACCCCAGCAAGCAGTTCTGTCTGACCTGATCCAACCTCAAATCGGCCCAAAGCAGATAGGTCTGCATACGCAGTCTGGTTTTCGGTGTCTGCACGATCTTGACAATCGGGGATGAGGCCCAGGTAAGTAGTGATATAGCAAGAGTTATCCAATGGATCACCACTATCATCTTTACCCAATAGAACGCCAAACTGTAGGTTAAGGTCTAGTCCGATATTCTTGTAAACATTATCCATGCTGTATGTTGCAGAACCCATCATACCTAAGCCGTAGTCGGTATTAATAGGTGTTTCTCCGTCATCTTCCTCTAACGCATATGTATATTCGTTTGCGAAACCTGATGCGATACCACCACGTAAAATCAGTTCATCTGCACTAGCAAGTTGGGGAGCAATAGCCGCGGTTGCGACGGCTAAATATTTAATGTTCAGTATCATATTGTTTCCATTGATTAATTAGTTCAATGAGAGGCGAGAAACATCTGATTAGTCCTAACGTCAATAGTGGTTTGCCTCGGGGCGATGTGAAGTGAATTAATCACGCGTTTATTGTTGCATGTATGCGGCACTTTCTATTTTTGGGTGTATTTCCATAGGGTGATGTGATCTTTGATTGTTTCGAGCTTAACCAGGCCGTTTGAGCGTGAACGCGTCGCGCACGACAGCGTAGTCCTGATAGCCCATGCGGGCGAGCATCCCGAATTTTGTCACGTCGAATTTGCCGTCGATGAGGCAATCGTCGCGCAGGTGTACGCCGATGACTTCGCCGAATACTGCGAAATTGGCCGCACCGGGCAGTTGCACGATTTGCGTGAGTTTGCATTCCAATGTCGCGGGTGCATTCGCCACGCGTGCGCAGGCGATTGCGTTGCATTCGGCCTTGGCGATGTCGGCGAGGGCAAATTCGTCGGTGTCCTTGCCCCACGCGCCTGATGTTTGGTTCATCGCGTCCTTGGCGGCGTATTCAACGATGTTCACTGCAAACACGCCGGTTTCGCGGATATGTGCGACCGAATCTTTGGTTCCATCACGGTCAGGTTTTGTACTGGTCGACGAAAACATGACCTGAGGTGGTTCATATGCAACTGCGTTGAAAAATGAATATGGGGCAAGATTGTCATGTCCATCCGTGCCCCGCGTTGAAATCCAGCCAATCGGGCGAGGTGAAACGACGGCGTTAAACGGATTGTGCGGCAGCCCGTGCCCATTTTTTGGCTCGTAAAACATCGTGTTGTCTTTTCCTTAGGTTTTCTAAGAGGTAGCTTGCCGCGACTAACTTGGCCAGATGAAAGAATAATGCAGCAAGCCCCAATGACAATGGCCGAGGAAACGGCGGGTGACTGGTGGGAAGTAGAGGCGCTGTACGACCTTTGCTTTGCACCCGGTCGGTCCGCGTTGTCGTCCTATCGTTTGCGTGATGGCGTTCCGCCGATTGCGCCCTTGTGTCTCACTGCGCGTGATGAACATGGCATCTTGGCGGGTGCTGTGCGCAATTGGCCTGTCTGTATCGATGGGCATTTGGCCGTGTTGCTTGGTCCCATTGCCGTTCACCCGACCCGCCAAGGCGAAGGTGTTGCAGCCATGCTGATGCGGCAGTGTTTGGCTGTCGCGACTGAACACGGATGGGACCGTGTGATGCTGGTTGGCGATGCACCCTATTATGGGCGCTTTGGTTTTGAGAAGCTGCAAGGCGTTGAAATGCCGCCGCCAACCAACCCCGATCGTGTGTTGGGGCTGGCGCTGCGCGACGGTGCTTGGGACGGCATTACAGGGCATGTCACGCAAGCCACTGATTGCAAATAGGTCGTCGCGCCCCCATCTTGATTGCATGAGCGTAACAGACAACGACCTAAAAGCACTGAATCCAATAGATTTACCCGCCCCGCTGAATGACGAGGCGCGCGCGCAGATTATTGCGCTGGCCGAACGGCAAAGGCGCGCACGTGGTGTGCTGATGAAGGCGATCAACTTTGTTGGTGGTCATGTCGAAGATGGGATGAAGTTGCTGCCCAAGCCGGTACGGTCTCAGGTCGATGACATTGCCCGAAAGGCGCTGGAACACAGCTTTGAAGTTGCGGCAAAATCGCGTGACGGACTAGGTAAGAACATTGGTTCGGACCGGGTTCACAAGGCGATGGGAACTATCACAGGCGCGATTGGTGGGCTGGGTGGCTTGCCAACAGCACTGGCGGAATTGCCCGTCGCGACGACCGTAATCTTCCGCGCGGTGCTTCATGTTGCCGAAGGTCATGGCGAAGATCCACAATCTGTTGAAACCCGTATGGAATGCCTTGCGGTGTTTGGGGCCGGTGGCCCCGGAACAGCGGATGACGGTGTTGATACGGCGTTTATTGGGGCCCGTCTTGGGCTGTCAGGTGTTGCGGTGCATGGGCTTATTAGCCGGGTCGCGCCAAAGTTTGCGGCGGTAATGTCGCAAAAGCTGGCGACCCAAACCGTGCCGATATTGGGTGCCGCTGCCGGGGCAGGGACCAATTACGCGTTTGTCGATTACTATGTGGCGCTTGCACATGTGCATTTTGGCCTACGCAAACTCGCGCGCGACCACGGGCAAGACGTCGTAACCGACGCGTTTCACGACGCTTTGCTTAATCAGACTTGATAAACAAGCCAATCGGCAACGGCTCGTCGTACCGATTGATCGCCGCGTGCGATTGCCTCGTCCATGACGGCCTTTACTTCGCCCAGATCAACGCGACGCAGCAGGTGCTTTACTGGTCCAACCGAAGCCGGGCGCATCGATAGCGTACGCAGCCCAAGCGCGGCAAAGCACAAAGCCTCGACCGGTCGTCCGGCATCTTCGCCGCAGAACGACAGCGGCGTGTTCGACGCATGACAGCGTCCGATGACTTGCGAAATGAACGAAAGGAAGCTGACGTTCAGCGTGTCATAGCGTTTGCGAACCCGTTCGTTTTCGCGGTCTGCCGCAAAGAAGAACTGTTTTAGGTCGTTGCCACCAATTGAGATAAAGTCGACTTCCTCAAAGAACACGTCAGGTGCGAAACCAAGTGACGGTGTTTCTAACATCGCACCAACTTCGAGCTTGGACGGCAGGTTATGTCCCAAGATTTTCTCGCGTTCGATGGCTTTGTTCATCTCGGCTTTGGCCGCACGGAATTCGTCTAGCTGGGTAATGAATGGGAACATGACAGCCAGTGGCCCACCATCTGCTGCCCGCAACAGTGCCTGCAACTGCATCCGCAGCACGCCGGGTTTATCAAGACCCACGCGGATCGCGCGCCAGCCCATTGCTGGATTGGGTTCGTCGTTGGGCTTCATGTAAGGTAGGACCTTGTCAGACCCGATGTCCAAGGTGCGGAACGCAACGCGTTTACCGTTCGCGGATTTCACGACCCGCGAATAAAGCGCGGATAGTTCAGCGCGACGTGGCATCTTGTTGCGGACTAGGAATTGTAGCTCGGTACGGAATAGGCCCACGCCTTCGGCGCCGGATCCTTCGAGTGAGGGCAGGTCAGCGATAAGCCCTGCGTTCATCTGAAGCGATATCGTGGTTCCGCATTTGGTTGTCGCAGGCAGATCGCGGATCGAGGCATAGCGTTCCTGCGCACGTGTTTGCATCGCCAGTTTATCACGGAATGCTGTGTGCACGGTTTCATCAGGGCGTAGGTGTGCGATACCTTGGTCGCCATCAACAAGGATAGGATCACCATTCAGTGCCTCACGGGTGACACCCTTGGCGTTGATCACCAGCGGGATCGCCCAAGCACGGGCGATAACGGTTGCGTGGCTCCCGACAGAGCCTTCCTCTAGGACAATGCCCTTGAGCGTCTTGCCGTATTCTAGCAATTCGCCGGGGCCGATGTTGCGGGCAACTAGAATGGGGTTTTCTGGTATGTCATTGCGTGCGTCCGCACCCTGACCAGTCAGAATACGCAAGAGCCGGTTTGATATGTCGTCTAGATCGTGCAGACGTTCGCGCAGATATGCATCACCTGCTTTACTTAGCCGCGTCCGCGCCAATGATTGTTCTTTTTCAACAGCGGCTTCGGCGGACAGGCCATTGATGACGTCATCTTCCATCCGGCGCATCCAACTGCCCGAATTTGCAAACATGCGGTAGGCTTCAAGTACTTCGGATTGGTCGGTGTCTGTAGACCGTGCGCCAAGAAGCATGCTATCGACAGATGAGCGCAGTTTGTCGACGCCTTCGCGCAGGCGCGCCAATTCAACGTCGGGGTCGTCTGAGATTGGGTTGGTGACAACGACGCGCGGCTCGTGAAGATACACGCGACCTTCGCTTGCGCCCTCTTGGGCAACGGAGCCACGCAAGAGCACATGCTGTTGGTGGCGTGCGGACAGGGCGGCACCTTCACCAACGAAAGCGCCAAGTTCGGTCATCTCGGCCAGAACCATCGCAACGATTTCAAGCGCATAGACTTCGTCGGCTGTGAATTCGCGTGCTGCTTTGGATTGTACAACAAGAACGCCGAGCACATCGCCAAGGCGCTGAATGGGAACGCCACAGAACGATGAATATCGTTCTTCGCCCGTTTCAGGCATGTAGCGAAAGCCTTTTTCAGCAGGGGCGTTTGCGGTGTTGATCACTGTCCGGCTTTTGGCGGTACGGCCAACCAGACCTTCGCCAAGACGCATCCGGGTCTGGTGGACAGCTTCGGCTTGAAGACCCTTTGTGGCGCATAGCTCTAGGGTTTCAGCATCACGGAATAGATAGATCGAGCAAACCTCGGTCATCATCGAGGTGGCGATGAGTCCAACGACTGCATCTAGGCGCGCTTGGCCTTCGTTATCAGCTGCTAAGGCCTCACGTAGGCGGCCAAGCAGCTTGCGGCTCTCGGTTTCAATCCGTTCTGGCATTGGTCCCCCGTCGACGGCGAACCGATCGTTTGCGATCAGCTAGCCTTTTCCAATTCGAATGCATCATGCAGGGCCTGAACGGCAAGTTCCATGTATTTTCGATCAATCAGGACGGAAATTTTAATCTCGGAGGTTGTGATGACTTTAATGTTCACACCTTCAGCGGACAAAACTTGGAACATTTTCGCGGCAACACCAGTGTGGCTACGCATGCCGATGCCAACGACTGATACTTTTGCAACGCCTTCATCCGCCACAAGATCGTGGTAATTGATGTCGCCTTTGTCTTTGGCTTCTTGCATCGCCTTTTCGGCGCGCACGACCTGATCAACCGGGCAAGAGAACGTCATGTCTGTGCGTCCCTCTTCCGAGATGTTCTGCACGATCATGTCGACGTTAACGCCGGCGTCAGACAATGGGCCAAAGATCGCGGCGGCGATGCCGGGGCGGTCAGCGACCGAAATCAGGGTCATTTTTGCTTCGTCACGGGAATAGGCCACACCGGCCACGACGTTGGATTCCATGATTTCCTCCTCATCGCAGACGAGCGTACCTGCTGCGTCCGATGGTTCTTCAAATGATGATAGCACGCGCAGGCGTACTTTGTAGCGCATAGCCAATTCGACCGAGCGCGTTTGCAATACTTTTGCGCCAAGCGATGCCAGTTCGAGCATTTCTTCAAATGCGATCTTGTCGAGCTTGCGCGCCTTTTTGGTGATCCGTGGGTCAGTCGTATAAACGCCATCCACGTCAGTGTAGATATCGCAACGTTCCGCGCCAAAAGCGGCTGCAAATGCGACGGCTGTGGTGTCTGACCCGCCACGGCCCAATGTTGTGATGCGGCCTTCGGGGCTGATCCCTTGGAAACCTGCAACAACTGCAACCTTCATACCTTCGCCGAATTTGGCGTTGATATTATCGGTCGGGATTTCTTCGATCCGTGCGTTCGAATGCGCAGATGTCGTTTGTACCGGAACCTGCCAACCCTGCCAGCTACGTGCAGGAATATCCATTTCCTGCAAACGAAGCGCCATCAGGCCAGCGGTGACGTTTTCACCAGAAGATACAATCGCATCATATTCGCGTGCGTCATATAGCGGGGATGTTTCGTTGACCCAGCCAACCAGTTCGTTGGTCTTTCCAGACATGGCCGAAACGATGACAATGACGTCATAGCCATTGGCGACCTCTACAGCGACGCGTTTTGCAGCGCGGGCGATCCGGTCAAGATTGGCAACCGATGTGCCGCCAAATTTCATTACAAGCGTTGGCATGGTCGTGTCCCCCGGGGCGTTCCACCCCTGTAGTAATTCCGCAGGTGTCTTAAAGGCGCACGCAGGCAAGAGCAATGCGCAACTGACACTAATGCGTGGGACTAGTTGGTCTTTTTACGAGGAATAAAAGGAAGCGGGAGCACTGGGATGCCATCATCGACCAGTTTCTTAGCCTCTTCCAGTTTTGCTTCGCCATAAATGGGGCGCTCTGGCTTTACGCCGTCATGCATGTCGCGTGCTTCTTTGACGAAGGAATTGCCAACGTATTCAGAAGAACTTTCGACCTTATTACGCAGTTCTTCGATGGGGTTTTCAGTGGCTTTGGGTGCCGCGATTCGGTTCGAGGTGCTGACCGAAGGTGCCATGATGGATTTCGTCACGGCCGTTGATCCGCATGTGTCGCAATTGATCAGCCCTGCGTTGCTTAGCTTTTCAAAAGCATCGCCGGATTGAAACCAACTTTCAAAAGCATGGTCTTGGTCACATTTGAGATTGAAGCGGATCATGATTGTTAAATAGGCGTTTTACCGGCGCTTGCAAGCTTGCCGTTAGTGCAGGACCATCTGAGGTTTAAACGAAGCAACGATACGTTTTAGCTCTGGTTCTTGCAATTTTTTCGCGGCTTTCTTGGGGCTTAGCCATTTGCGTTTGCGTTGGCCTTTCTCGGGCCAGTCGCTTAGCACGTTGCGCACATGAACCGGGTAGACCATCACCACAATAGGTGCTGTTCCAGATTTTAGCGGCTTGACGTAGCTGTAAACACCAAGGCAGTGATCGATCGCATCACCGGTAATACCAGCCTCTTCATAGGCTTCGGTTGCGGCGGCTTGGGCCGGTGTTTGTTTGTGCATGGGCCAGCCTTTGGGCAAAATCCAGCGGCCAGTATTGCGGGTCGTTACGATGCAGATCTCAATGTTGTCGTTGTGCATCCGCCAACATAGGGCCGCGAATTGCGCGCGTACGTCCGTTTTTCGTCCAGCCCGAAGCTTAATAGGGAGTTGGCGGAAAGCGATTTTTGCCATGGTTCCAGTCTTGATTTACGGTACACCGCTGAAGATGCAGGACGTTACGCATGCCCCGCTTGCACAGGCAAGCCCTTTCCCACGCTTTATTGGGTCCGAGATTTATCGGAACTCGAGCTATGGCGCATGGCATCCGTTACGTGTGCCACGGGTTTCGACGGTCATGGATTTGTCCCGCGCAATGGGATGGTTGCCTGCGGCACAGTTTATCACAAGTCCCCGTGCAAAGCCCGCCGCACTTACCGGATTTCACACGGATCAGTATATCGCGGCCTTACAAGCAGCCGAAACCGCGCAGGCTGTGAGTGATGAAACACGGTCGCGTCATGCGCTTGGCACGCCGTCTAATCCAATCTTCACTGAAATGTACCGCCGTCCTGCGACCTCGGCCGGGGCGTCGTTATTGGCGGGTGAATTATTGTCCAAGGGGGGTGTAATTTATTCACCGGCAGGCGGTACCCATCATGGCATGCCAGATCGTGCGAACGGTTTTTGTTATTTGAACGACCCTGTGCTGGCGATCCAATCGCTGCGCCGCAATGGTGCGCAGCGGATTGCTTATGTTGATATTGACGCCCATCACGCTGACGGGGTTGAACATGCGTTTGCGGCTGACCCCGACACCCTGTTGATTTCTGTACACGAGGCTAACCGCTGGCCGCGAACAGGTGCGTTGGCTGATTGCGGGGTAGGGCAGGTGTTCAATTTGCCGGTTCCAGCAGGGATGAATGACGATGGCATGGCGCTGATCCGTGATGATTTGATCTTGCCACTGGTCGCGGGTTTCCGGCCAGATGCTGTTGTTTTGCAATGCGGTGCCGATGCCGTCACCGAAGACCCGCAATCGCGGCTTTGTCTGTCAAACAACGCGCATTGGGCGATTGTACAGGCCTTGGCCGGGATGTCCCCGCGCTATCTGGTATTAGGGGGCGGCGGGTATAATCCTTGGTCGGTTGGCAGATTATGGGCGGGCGTATGGGCTACATTGCAGGGGGCTGAGATTCCAGACCGTCTGCCCGACGTAGCACAGGATGTTTTGCAGGCATTAACGTGGCAGACCCCGCAACGTACCCGCCAGCCAGAACCACATTGGATCACAACGCTACGGGATGATCCCCGCCTTGGTCCAATTGACGTCGACATTCGCAGTGGGTTGCAGGTTTTGGCCGCACGTGCGCGGCAATGGGTCTAGGCCTTGCGAATGGCTGCGAACGCCCCGATAGTCGCGGCATGTTGATCCGACCCTTCATCACTATGATTTGCCTTGCGCTTTTCAGTGCGCCGACCGCGCGCGCAGAGGTTTTGGTCTTTGCAGCCACAAGCCTTAAGGAACCCGTGGATGCGATGGCCGCGCAGTTCCCAGATGTCGTCGTGTCGTATGCTGGTAGCGGGACGCTCGCGCGGCAGGTCAGTCAGGGCGCACCAGCCGATGTGGTGCTGTTGGCGAATGCGGATTGGATGAATTACTTGCGCGACGGTGATCATGTGCAGCCGCATACGGTCAGTGATTTCGCAAGCAACGGTTTGGTTCTTATTGGTCCTGCGACATCAAATGACCTGCCGCTGACCGCCGATGGGATCACGAATGCGCTGGGCGATGGCCGTATTGCAGTTGGTCTAACCAATGCAGTGCCTGCCGGCATTTATGCAAAAGAGGCGCTGATCCATTTAGGTCTGTGGGATCAGTTTGCCGGGCAATTGGCCGAAGTTGATAACGTGCGTGCGGCACTGGCGCTCGTTGCACGGGGCCAAGCCCCGCTAGGTATCGTCTATGTAACCGATGCGCGGATATCTGACGCGGTGCGCGTGGTTGCGAGTTTTCCGCAAGAGAGCCACACGCCGATCCGCTACACTGGTGCGTTGACGCCTGACGCAGGCAACGATGCCGCAACATTCTGGGCCTTTGTCACTGGAATAGAAGGGCAAGCGATGATGGCAGAGGCAGGTTTTTTGCCTCCAGTTTCGCGATGACGCAACTTTTGGGACCGTCCGAATGGGCAGCGATCATGCTGTCACTGCGTGTGGCAGTCGTGGCTGTGATCTGTGCGCTACCGCTCGCGATTGGTGTGGCGTATTTGCTAGCGCGAAAACGGTTTTTCGGGCGGCAGCTTTTAAACGGGATCGTGCATTTGCCGCTGGTTTTGCCGCCAGTCGTGACGGGCTATTTGCTGTTGGTGACCTTCGGAAAGCAGGGGCCGATTGGTAGCTTTCTTGAACAGGTGTTTGGTATTTCGCTTGGGTTTCGTTGGACTGGAGCAGCCCTTGCGGCCGCAGTGATGGCATTTCCACTGATGGTGCGTGCAATCCGCCTTGGGATCGAGGCTGTCGATCCGGGATTAGAGGGCGCTGCCGCGACGCTTGGTGCATCGCGGACAAGGGTCTTTCTGACGGTGACTTTGCCTTTGATCTTGCCTAGCATTCTGGCAGGCGCAGTTCTTGGATTTGCCAAAGCGCTGGGCGAATTTGGTGCGACGATTACCTTTGTTGCGGCCATTCCGGGACAAACCCAAACGATCCCATCGGCGATCTACGGACTGCTGCAAGTCCCGGGTAGCGAACCTGCTGTTGTTGGATTGGTGACAGTCGCCATCATCCTTGCCATGGGCGCTTTGCTAATTTCAGAATGGCTGTCGCACCGTATGGCGCGCAGGGTGGGACGCTGATGCTGCGTATCTGTGTTCAGAAAAACCAAGGACAATTCGGACTGGACGTCGATATCAATGCGCCTGCTGGCGTGACGGCGATTTTCGGTCGGTCTGGTTCCGGCAAGACGACACTGGTGAACGCGATCGCGGGATTGTCGCGGCCTGATACAGGTAAGATTGTCGTGGGCGAAACGGTGCTGTTTGACAGCGCTGCACGGGTTAATCTACCGCCACCGCTTCGTCGTGTTGGGTATGTGTTTCAAGACGCCCGACTGTTTCCACATATGTCGGTGCGCCGCAATCTGACCTATGGCGGTGACCATGACGCAGCACATGTGATTGATATATTGGGGCTAGAGCCGCTGTTAGATCGGCGTCCGGCAGGCTTATCTGGCGGTGAACGGCAGCGCGTCGCGCTGGGGCGTGCATTGATGTGTGACCCGCAAATCTTGCTGATGGATGAACCACTGGCAGCGCTTGATGCCTCGCGCAAGGCAGAGATTTTGCCCTATTTCGAACGCCTGCGCGACGAAACCCGTGTTCCAATCATCTATGTCAGCCACGACGTGTCAGAGGTCGCGCGTCTTGCGACGACCTTGGTGGTTCTGGATGAGGGCAAAGTTGCGATTTCCGGGCCGGTCGGGCAGGTGCTTTCGAGCCCCGACGTCGTGCCGTTGCTGGGTACGCGGACAGCTGGTGCTGTTATCGTCACGCGGGTGGCTGGGCGCCTATTGGACGATGATCTAACGGAACTGCAGTTTTCAGGTGGGCGTCTTTTGATGCCCGGGCAGCTTGGTGAAATGGGGCAGTTGCTGCGGATACGGATACCTGCACAGGACGTGATTCTTGCACGTGAGGCACCCACAGGGATGAGCGCCTTGAACGTGCTACCTGTGACGATCACTGAAATACGGCCCGGACGCGGGCCGGGCGTTGCCGTTGGGTTGCGTGCTGGCGATGATCAATTGCTTGCGCGGGTCACAAGGCGCAGTGCCGGACGGATGGAGCTGGCCGTTGGGCAGCAAATCTATGCGATCATCAAGGCCACGGCCGTCGGCCCCGAAGACATCGGCGGCTAAAGCGCCTTGTCAATCGCGGCGAGCGTCCTGATTACGCCGCCGGCATGATCTTCGTAGAACTGTGTGATCTGGTTTTCAGTGACTGGCGAAGGCTGCTGGACAGCATGCAAAAGCGCCGCAGGTGTTTGAACGTTGTCGCAAACGCCTGCCGCGATTGCCTCTTGCGCGGGATAGGCGATGGTCCAGATGTGAGGACCAACGATCACAGGTTTTTTCAGGGCGAGGGGTTCAATCACGTTATGCGCGCCCTTGGGAACAAAACCGCCACCTACTATCGCGCGATCCGCAAGTGACAGATAAAAATACATCTCGCCCATGCTGTCGCCCAGAAGAACGTCGATCTTTGGGGCGTCGGCGTGCAGGTTTAGATCAGCTTCAAGAATATCTGATCGCCGGGCGAAATTCAGCCCTGCGTCACGCAGCATATCTGCGACCTCATCAAACCGTTCTGGCGCGCGCGGCACATAGACAAAAAACGCATCCGGGGTATTGCGGATCATGTCGATGTAAATCAGATCTTCGCCTTCAACTACGGATGTTAGCGTAAATGCAGGGCGGCCGTTGGTCAGCGCCTCGCGGACCTTGGCGGCTGCGTCCAAATGGTGCTGTGGGATTGGCTGGTCAAAGCGGAGCTCGCCCGTGATATGGATGTTGGTCATGCCCGCAGCGGCGAACCGACTGCGCTGGTCATCCGATTTCACGAAACCACCGGCAAAGCCCCCAAGTAGGGCAGCGCGTAAACCTAGCCCTTTCGTGTCGTTATCAAAGCTTTTCTGCGGATACTGCGCGTTGCACATAAACAGCGGCGTGCCGTGTTTGCGACAGGCCATGATCATACGCGGCCAGATTTCGATCTCCATCACCAGTCCATATTTCGGGGTGAAGTGGCGAAGAAAACGGCGATAGGTAAACCCAAGCTCTAGCGGCACCCAAACCGTCTGTACGCGGCCTTCGGCGATCTCATTCGCGAACTCGCGTTCGGCCTCGCGCCGTCCAGCGGGGGTGAAATGCGTGGTCAGAACAGTTTCGCCCCGTTCTAGCAAAGCGCGAATAAGCGGCGTTGCGGACCGCATTTCGCCAAGCGATACGGCATGGACCCAAACCGGGTTTCTTAGCTGGCGTTTATATTTCCCGAAACGTTCAGCGATGTGCTGTGCATAAACAGGGTCTTTGCGCCCACGTTTTCGCAGATAAAGCAGAACAATGGGGATCAAAAGCCACCAAAGGACTTCGTATAGGGCCATCGCGATGCGCAGCTTGAGTGGTGGAAAACTATTCATGCGCCGCACTTAACAGGCCCAGTAGGTCAGTTGCCAGCGTATCTATCTGATGGCTTGCGGTTTCGATGCAATGCGTCGCGCGCTCCGCTTGTGCATCAAAGTCAGCGTTTATCAATTGATCAGCGAGTTCCTGTGCAGACGGAACTGTGACTGCTGCCTTGGCGTCGTTCAACTGGCCATAGTCCGTCACAAAGTTACCAATCCTAGGGCCGTTGAAAATAGCTGTGTCCAGTGCCGCGGCCTCCCACGGATTGTGTCCCTCGATTTCGTTGAATGTGCCGCCGATCAGGACAGCTGATGCGAGCCGATAGACCAACCCGAGATCGCCGAAGGTATCGCAAAGCCAGATCGGATCGCCGGGTTGCGGCAATTGCAGGAGCGATTTGCGCGGGATATTCGCCGCGAATTCTTTCCTGCGTTCAGGCTGACGCGGTGCGACGATAAGCAATGCATTAGGGTCTGTCTGACGCAGAATTGCATGTGCATCAAAGGCGATTGCCTCGTCTGCTGCGTGCGATGGGGCAACCGCCCATATGAAACGCGCAGCCAGAAGTTCGCGCAAGTCTGCCAGTGCATCAGCTTGATGGCTTAGGGCAGGGGCGGCCGGTTTTAGCGACCCTGTGACGGTTGCCTTAGCACCAAGCCTACCTAAATGATCGGCTGTTTTTTGATCTTGGGCGGTGATCAAATCCATCGCCTGATACAGGTTTTGGTAAAGGCCCTTTGCTTTGCGATGGGAACGAAATGATTTTTCACCCATTCGCGCAGCAATGACAGCCTGCGGGATGCCGCGGCGATTGATGTCACTGACGAACCCCGGCCAGATATCTTGTTCGGCCCAGATGCATAAGTCCGGTCGGAAATGATCCAAAAATCTCTGACGATAGCTGGGAGCATCGATAGGAAGAAACTGATGAATTGTACGTGGGGGCAGGTTGCTGGTGAAAACATCGGCTGATGCAAAAGTCGTCGATGTCACTAGGAACGAGACATCAGGCTGTTTCTCGGCCATTTGTATAATCAGGCCGCGCAGCGATAGAACCTCGCCCAGCCCCACGGCGTGGAGCCAAATCAGTGGGCCGTCAGGGCGTGGGGCAAGGCCTTGTGCCTGCTTTTCGGGCCAGCGTGCCGGGTGTTCTTTGCCGCTTGCCAGCCGTTTTCGTAAGATACGACCAGCGATCATAGGGAAGATGTAGCTGACGCCTAAATATAGGCGCAACAAACCTCCGCGATGCATATTAGCCTTCGGGGTCATGGAACGTCTTTTGTAGCGTGCTGTTCCAGAACGCGTCGGTTTTTAGGATTGCGGCAAAACGATCTGCCGCGCTGCCGCCACCAAATGCATCGTGACGGGGATAGGCTTTGCCCCATTGCTCGGTCAGGAAGGCGTTGATTTTGTCAGTCTCTGATGCATCTGCAAAGAAAACAGATGGTGACTTCGCACGGTTGGTTTGTCGCGAGCCGATATCAAGCGACGGTACGCCAATGAACGGCGCTTCACGGACACCAGCAGAGGAATTCCCAATCATCGCACTCGCATTTTTCATTAACTCTGAGAAATGAGCAAAGCGCATCGAGGGAAGGACGCGGAAACGATCAGTGGGCAGGCGGTTGATGGCTGCGAAAATATCGGCAGAGCCGGGGTCATTGTTTGGCGCAATAACCACGAAATTCTTTCCAGAGCGGTCTAGTGCGGCGAACAGGTCGTCGGCCTGCGCACCCATACTTGCCGCTTCTGAAGTGACCGGATGGAAAACGCAGATACCAAATTCATCAAACGGTATGTCATAGCGTGATTTAACTTCGGCCATGGTTACACCGGATGGACCCGCATGAAAATCAAGCTCGGGCGACCCGATTGGATGGATGTCATCTGCTGCTTCACCCAATGACATTACGCGACGCGCAGCATCATCCGACGACACAAAGTGGCTGCTAGCCAGTTTGCTGTTACAATGGCGGTAGATTTCATCAATGGTGCCCGAGACTTCGCCGCCTTCAATATGCGCGCACCGCACATAATTTGTGGCGCAGACGAGGGCGCAGGCCAAGGCTTCAACGCGGTCGCCATGGATCACAACCAAATCAGGCGAATGTTCCTTAACGAAATCTGAAAACCCGATGACGGTTTTGGCAAGGATCATATCCTGCGGGTCGCCCGCACGTTGGTTCAAAAATTCATGAACGCGAACGCCGGGCGTGCGGTGAACCTCGAGCTTGGTCAGCCCGTAACGATCAAGCATATGCATGCCCGTTACAAAGAAGGAGACTGTGAAGCCTTGGTCTCGTGCGGCGATCGCCAATGGCTCAAGCTTGCCAAAATCGGCCCGGGTGCCGGTCACAAATAGTATGGATCGAGACATCGTGTTTCCAAATCAGTCACATATTGCCAGCCAGACTATCGGGCGGTTCGGGGAAAGGAAACTACGATCAGGCTTGACTGGGGGATAGCAATAGAACGCATCACGATAAAAAAGCGAACACTGGGTTAAAGGGGACGCGCTTATCCACTTGACGGCCACGCGCCTTCAGCCTAACCACAGCGCACACCACGTGAGGCGAGTTGGCGGAGTGGTGACGCAGCGGATTGCAAATCCGTGTACACCGGTTCGATTCCGGTACTCGCCTCCATTTAATTTCAAGCACTTAGCCGAATTCTGGAAGCCATACGAGAATTTCAAACACGGATTTTTGAAATAAGAGCGCTGAGCCACGCATGTGGCTAGTATTCTCAACGGAAGCGCATTGGCGAAAAATTCGAGGCGACCGCCTTCTCATGAGAGTGTGAACAAGAAACCAAGACACAGACTTCTCAAGCAATTTCTCGGCATCTCTGCCGTTGAGCGAGCGTCAGTCTAAAGTCAGGTATGCGGGACGAAGCGGACTTTCGGTTGCGAGAATTGAATGACCGCTGTCGGTTTTAAAGTCGGATTCCCGACGGCACTTCCGAAGATGATGCTGGTCATGTTCGCGACGACCGCCAAACCTGACGAACCTCATCTCCTTAAAGCCATTGCCTTTCGGGTCAGGAAAGTAAATTCTTTCACTATGTTCGATGCTGGCATCCTCGCGGGTTTTGCGCCTCGCTTCAAATCGATCCGGGCAGACTGCGATCGGTATTCAAACGAACTCGTCGAGCTGTTTGAAGCGGGAAAAATTGAGAGAGCGGCATATTTTGATCTGAATGGAAAAGGGTCTTTGTGGATCATTTTACAGTATATTGAAAAAGGTCGTTTGGACGACGTGGAAGCACATGTCAGGAAAGACGTTACAAGCAGGGATCTCTATGGACCATTGCACCAGAACACAGTTGCAACCCTCGCATATCTGTCTGAACGCTCAGAGCACGACCGAGTCTATAGGTTGTATCGTGCAGCGATTGAGCACCGACTCAAGGCGCTGCAAGATAAGGCTAAGACACGCGACCAAGAAAAGCTGAGCAGGAACGCGCGTACGGGTTCGGCCAAGTGGATCAGGCATTACCTCCCGGCGGCCCAAAAAATTTTGGAGCAGTATAAGACGCTCTTGGCAAAGAACGGGCATGTTGATCCGGAGCCTTGGAACTTTAAGCAGTCCCTCGACGCAGTAAGGAATCCATAGCGGGCTGCGGCAAACCTATAGTTCGAGATTATCACAGACGCTTATTTACCAATGGGCCGCCATTCGCAGCTTTGCTGAAAGTAGGTCAGAAAGGGCTCTTTCGGGACATTCGCCGCAATCAGGTCCAACAACCGCTGACCATCCCAAGAAGACATTGAGACCCGGCTGGAGCCGGGCCAGCCCATTGATTTTTGGCGCAGGGGATTTGGCCAAGCCAAACGCCCTTTGCCGACAGGGTGGAGGCGCAGCCTCCCCCCTCGAACAAGACAAATCGACAAGGCCGTGGCCGCACCACCCTTGTCGATTTGTCCTGTTTCGCCCCCCTCCGCGTTCGCCACGTGGCAGATTTGCAGGAGCAGGCGGCTTCGCCGTCTTTCCTCCAAATCGCCCCCGATTTTTCGGTTGAGAAACGGGATCAAACGAAACAACCCTCGCGGGTCTGGGAAGGGATCAGGTCAGTTTATGACGCAAAGGTCAAAGTCATCTGACGTTCATGTGGGGTGACACATAGTTTTACCTTTTTCGGGACAATGAAGCTCTGATTTTAGAGGATATTTCAAAACTGTGACGCATTAGCTTTGCCTTTTGCGACTCAAAGGCTTTCCTTTCGCCCCTGCGCGGTTGATGCCAGTGCTTGTTCGTGGGCTGTTTGGGCCGTTCATGTCGATCGATACCAATCGCGGGAAGCTGTCACTCGCTGCGTTTTCCACACGGCATGCTTATCGGCATGTAAGCAGGCATTCGTCTTTTATTGGCTTGGCGAGCCTGACCATTGCTGGGGCACATCCAAGCTGCGTCCAGACAAAGACAGGTTTGGGCCGGCAAGGTCAGTTGAACGCTCTCGAAAAGTTGGCTGCGAATAGAAATCCAATCACGCGTTTACACCGTATTAACTGATATGTTGTTTTATGCCAGAAGGTTCGTTGAGCGTGCAGATTGTTTGGTTCAAAAGAGACCTACGGGCGAAAGATCACAAAGCATTGGCAATGGCGGCTGAGCTAGGGCCAGTTTTGCCGCTCTATATCATTGAGCCTGAGCTTTGGCGTCAACCAGATGCGTCCTATCGCCAATGGGCATTCGTCGCCGAGACCCTGTTTGAGCTCCGAGAAGATCTTGCCCGCCTAGGACAGCCCCTTTTGATACGCATTGGTGCGGTGATTGATGTGCTCACGGAACTGAGGAAGCAGCTTAGCATCACGGCGCTCTGGTCACATGAAGAAACAGGAAATGGCTGGACATATAAGCGCGATCTTGAGGTCGCTGCATGGTGCAGGGGCCAGAGTGTGCCATGGCACGAGGTGCAAAACCATGGGGTGTGGCGCAGGCTAAAATCGCGAAACGGCTGGTCTAGTCACTGGGAAGCGCTCATGAAACAGTCTATATCAATCGCGCCCCGGCTGGCGCCGATCGGCCTTGACGTAGGGGGCATTCCTTGCGCAAGCAGTCTTGGTCTGGCCTATGATACGTGTCGCGATCGGCAGGTGGGGGGGCGCCGCGCCGGGATCGAGCGCCTGAACAGTTTTTTGAACGCGCGCGGCGAATATTATCAAAGCGCCATGTCCAGCCCGGTTGAGGGCGCGACAGCCTGTTCGCGCCTATCGCCCTATTTGGCGTGGGGGGCGCTATCGATGCGCGAGGTGGCGAAGGCCACGGAGGCAAGACGGCGCGCCTTGCCGCCAGAAGCCAAGGCATGGCGCAAATCTCTGAAGTCGTTTTCTGGGCGCCTGCACTGGCACTGCCACTTCATTCAAAAGCTCGAAGATGAGCCAAGAATCGAGGTTGAGAACCTTCATCGCCTCTATGATGGTCTACGCCCGCAAACGCCCAATGCAACGTTGTTGGCAGCGTGGGCGCGGGGGGAAACCGGGTATCCGTTCTTGGATGCCTGTATGCGATCCTTGCGCGCGAGCGGCTGGTTGAATTTTCGGATGCGGGCGATGGTAATGGCGACGGCGTCTTATCATCTGTGGCTCGATTGGCGTGCACCGGGGCTCCATCTGGCGCGCATGTTCACCGATTATGAGCCGGGCATTCATTGGAGTCAGGTGCAAATGCAGTCTGGCACCACAGGTGTCAATGCGGTGCGCATCTATAATCCGGTTAAGCAAGGATACGATCAGGACCCAAAAGGTGTTTTTATTCGCAAATGGCTGCCTGAATTGGCCGCGATCCCCGATCCGCACATTCACGAACCATGGAAGGCCGATCTCTTAGGCAATGTGATCGACGCCACATATCCCGCGCGCATATTCGACCATTTTGCGGTTGCAAAAGCCGCGCGCGAAAAGGTGTGGAGCGTCCGACAAGGCCAGCAGTTTCGGGAACAGGCGCAGGACATTGTGGCCAAACATGCCAGTCGCAAATCCACGCCGCGAGCCCGTAAAAAAACTGCGAAAATGCCAGATACAGGGCAACTCAACCTGCCATTCGGAGACCCATTGTGAAGATGCGCAAAAAATCAGATTTGCCCTTTAAAACTTGCCCTGTTTGCAAGCGGCCATTCGCATGGCGCAAGAAATGGAAAAAGGTTTGGAATGAGGTTCAGTATTGTTCTAAACGCTGCCGGGCCGCGTCATGACCGATCTGTTTTCCACTCTCTCAGAGCCAGAGGAGCGCGTCGACTTTATGCCAACGCGCGCTGCTGGGCTCAGACGTCTTGAACAGTTCGCCGCGCGCGCAGGCCGCTATTATGCAAACTCCCGCAACTATGATTTTGGCCGCACCCAGCGCCGCAACGTATCGGTAGTGTCGCCGTGGTTGCGTCACCGGTTGATCACCGAAGAAGAAATCCTGACGCGCGTTCTGGCTGCCCACGGTATGAAGGGTGCCGACAAATTCATTCAAGAGGTGTTTTGGCGTACCTATTATAAAGGTTGGCTGGAACAGCGCCCAAGCGTATGGGACAGCTATCAAAAAAACCTGCTGAGCTGTCTGCGGAGACTGGAAATTGACACAGACCTGCGCGCGACTTACCGCGATGCAGTGTCAGGGCAGACTGGTATCGACTGCTTTGATCATTGGACAGACGAGCTGGTTAACACGGGCTATCTGCATAATCACGCGCGCATGTGGATGGCATCGATCTGGATCTTCACGCTGCGCCTTCCATGGGAGCTGGGCGCTGATCTGTTTTTGCGCCACTTGCTGGACGGCGATCCGGCTTCAAACACGCTGAGTTGGCGATGGGTGGCGGGTCTTCACACCAAAGGCAAAACCTATCTCGCGCGGCCCGAGAACATCGCCAAATATACCAACGGGAGGTTCCACCCGAAAGGGTTGGCCAAGATGGCCGAGCCGTTAATCGAAACGTGCAATCATCCGCGTGTTGCGATTCCCGCACCTCAGGCCCCGCCCACAGGCGCATATCTATTGCTGTTGAGCGAGGAAGACATGTGCGGCCCAGATTTCTTGCCCTCATCACCTGCGGGGGCCTTGGGCCTGTTGGCAACGAAAGGCCTTTCACCTCAACATTTAGGCAGCATTCCCACGGCGTTTGCACAAAGCGCGATGGATACCGTATTGGCACCATTCGGGGGCGACATTCAGGCGGCTGATGATTGGAGCGCGCCACTGATCGAGGCGGCACAACGCGCTGGTGTCACAACCATCGCAACAGCTCATCTGCCGGTTGGTCCGTCCCGCGCCCGGTTGGATGGGGCCGAGCCCATGTTGCACGACGCCGGGATAACTCTTTGCCGGGTCATGCGCCCTTATGATCAGATCTCTTGGCCCCATGCCAAAGCGGGATTCTTTGGGTTTAGTAAAAAGATCCCAACCATCTTGCGAGAACTGAACCTGACCGCCAGCCCGAGCACAGATCCCTGATGAAACGTGAAACCTTGCTCTCGGCCACAGTGCTTCTGCCCAATCAGCTCTTTGCTGACCATCCGGGATTGGCCGGATCACCATCTAACGTCGTTCTCTTCGAAGATCCGCTGTTTTTCGGGGATCCACAGTATCCGGCGAATATGCACAAACAAAAACTGTGGCTGCACCGGGCCAGCATGGCGCGATACCAACAGGACTTAATTGCCCGGGGTCTCAATTCGACGATCACCACCTATGACGGGCGCGCCGATGCTTGCTTGCGCCTGTTCCAAGAACTCGCGGCGGAAGGGATCACGCAGGTGACCATGGTGGACCCAGTTGACTTCATTGCCGAAAGGCGCTTGCACGAAGCTGCAGAACAAGCTGGGATCACGCTCAACATCTTACCAACGCCCGGTTTTTTGAACACGCAGAACGACAATCGTGCATGGGTCAGCGGGCGCAAACGGTGGTTCATGGCCGAGTATTACAAAAGCCAGCGCCGCCGTTTGGGCGTTCTGATGCAGGGCGATCAACCCAAGGGCGGGCAGTGGAGCTTTGACGAAGACAACCGTAAAAAGGTACCCGAAGCCCTGCTAAAAAGCCTGCCCTGGATTGATTGGCCGTTATCGGATGATATCGACGAAACCGCGCGCAGGAGTGTGTTACGTGATTTTCCGCATGCGATTGGAGAGCTCGAAACGCTCTACTACCCGACTTCGCATAGCGCGGCGGCAGCCTGGCTAAAGCAATTTCTCGAACGCCGTTTCGACCAGTTTGGCATCTATGAAGACGCAATTGTAGAGGGCGAGAACTGGCTCTGGCATGGCGTGTTGACGCCAACCTTGAACATCGGTCTGCTTACGCCCCGACAGATTCTTGATGCGGCCTTGGAGACCGCGGAGCGTAGGGCTATTCCTCTCAATTCACTTGAGGGTTTTATACGCCAGATGATCGGGTGGCGCGAATTTATGCGCGCCACCTACCAAGACCTTGGCGTGCCCATGCGGACCACCAATCATTGGAACCATCATCGCCCAATGCCCTCCGCGTTTTATGATGGGACGACAGGAATTGATCCGGTCGATGATACCATCCGGCGTGTCCTGAAAACTGGCTATTGTCACCATATCGAGCGATTGATGGTCATCGGAGGCTTTATGTTTCTGTGTGAAATCCACCCAGATGATATTTATCGATGGTTCATGGAAATGTTCGTCGACAGCTATGATTGGGTGATGGTTCCCAATGTTTATGCCATGAGCCAGCACGCGGATGGCGGGCTGATTACCACAAAGCCGTATTTTTCCGGCTCAAATTACATTCGCAAGATGAGTCATTGGAACAAAGGACCTTGGGCAGATATTTGGGATGGGCTCTATTGGCGGTTCATTTTCAAACACTCAGATGCCCTATCTCGTAATCCCCGTTGGGCCATGATGTGTCGAACCGGTGCGCGGATGCCAATTGAAACTAAAACCGAGCACTTGGCAGTTGCCCAAAAGTTTCTAGCGCAATTTGATTAATAAGCAGATCGACTAGGAGTCGCTAAACAACCGAGGCGAATGAAATTACATTGGAAATGGCGTGAAGGTGCGCCTTGAGAAATGCAGCCCCAGAATTGGGACATCGCGATCAATGTCCAGTTTGGGATTTACCGGCTGCTTCACCCAGCATGTTAGGTTGAGCCTAGTCCATTCGTCCGCAATTTGAAATTTGTTGGGATGGGGACCCTTCATACTGATCCATACCAACGCTCTCAACGTAATCGATAAGTAGTTGGAGGGATACATTGGCCAATCAAGTGACAGTTCCGTTGGTCGCCGCGTTTCTGGCGTCGGCTGGCATCCCTTTGTACATCCACCTTCCAAGTTTTGCGGCCGAGTTAGGAATTGGTTTGGGCACCATCGGCTATGTCCTGTTTGGGTTACGTGCCTTGGACTTTGTTCAAGATCCCATACTGGGGCGCATGGTTGATCGATTTCCAGCCTATAGATCGCGTTTTGTGGCTATCGCGTTCTTAGGTATGGGGCTTGGTTTTGGGATCGCTTTCGTAATGCAGCCAAACCTGTTCGGATTGGTCACCGGATTGGTTCTAGTCTTTACAGCCTATAGCCTAGGCACAATCCTTTTTTACGGACAGGGTGCCGCAATCGTTGGGGCCAGCGCCGAAAGCGAGCACTTACGGTTTGCAGGGCTACGCGAGACCGGTGCGCTCATCGGCATTGTTGTGGCGGCGATCTTGCCCGGATTGCTTGGAGGGTACTACGGTGTACTTGAAGGTTATGCGCTTTTTGGCGTGGTGCTGGTAATTGCATCGCTGGCCATTTGGCTACTGAGCCGACCATTCTGGGGAGCAGTTGGAACTGAACCTCAACAAAGCCAGTCTCTTCGCGAACTGGCACAGCCCAAGATACTTCAATTACTCTTGATCGCTCTTCTTAACGCGCTGCCTGTTGCCATTACGTCGACACTTTTCTTGTTTTTTGTCGAGGACCGCCTTGATCTCAGCAACCTTGCGGGGCTTTTTCTATTATTGTTCTTTCTGACTGCGGGGGTGTCTGCACCGGTCTGGTCATGGGCGTCTGCCCGGTTTGGTGCCCGTCAGGTTTTATTGCTCGCGATGAGTCTCGCCATTATCTCATTTGTTGGGGCCTATAGTCTGCCTGTTGGAGCCGCATGGCGGTTTGGCATGATTTGCGCGGCCTCGGGTGCGGCTTTGGGAGCAGATATGGTCATTTTGCCTGCATTGTTTGCCACTGAGCTGATGAAGCAAGGCGTAGCCACGGGCATGGGGTTTGGCGTTTGGGCTTTTGCTGCGAAGATATCTTTGGCGCTAGCAGCTGCGATTGTTTTGCCGGCACTGCAATACGCGGGGTTCTCGCCAGGTGGTGCAAACACAGCCGACGCGTTGCAGCGTTTGAATTTTCTATATGCGTTGTTGCCTTGCGCGCTGAAACTCTTGGCGTTGGTGTGCGTTGCGCGGCTTCCTAAGGTTGCAGCATAGTCCAGCCGAACCCAGCGCCGCCGCTCGCTGAATGAACGACCCCGTAAAATTGCGCTATACCATACGCCTGCTCAGAGATTGGAAGTAGTGTTGTAGTGATCAGTCGAAACGACAACATAAAGTCGTTTCACAGCTAAATGCGCTGATCTTCCAAAGGTCGAGTGAACCAGATTGTCGTCGCTTACGTATAAATATTACGGATCCAATGATGAGGCGCCCGATGAAACATCTTGTTCTCTCCTTGACACTCGCCCTTGGCGCGACGCCGGCCGTCGCCGAAAACTTCGCTCCGATCTACGATGAGGCAACGTTCTTGTCTTTGGTCGACGGCAAGGAATTGCGCAATAATCTATATGGTGTAAGGCTGAACGTTCTAGAGAACGGTCGTATCCAAGGTGCTGCTATTGGATGGGAGATCAGCGGTAGCTGGAGTTGGCGGGAGGGCTACTTCTGCCGCGAGATGGAATGGCGTGGTGATCAGATCCCCTACAACTGCCAATTGGTCGAAGTGAGAAACGGAAACGTTCTGCGTTTCACAGTCGATCAAGGTGCTGGCGATTCAGCTTCGTTCAGGCTGAGGTAATGTGACAATCATTCCAAAACGTGACACGTATTACTTTCGTGTTTACCTGCGGCGGCGCGTGCTCGCGCCCCTTTATTAAGTCTGTGCTTTGGAAAATTCTACTCTGATCAACGAATCATCTGCCGATTACATTTCCCAGAGTAGGTGGCTGGGGCCTCGTGCATGAGCGGCGGATGCGTACAAGGGTGATCTGGCGCTTGCAGTGGTGGCCCGGCCTCACGGGCCCCGCTTCGGCAACGGGAAGTTAAGACGAGGGCGATCGTGTTGGTCGGCCAGTCATTAATTTGGCGCGGATTGGGATTCCCAAGTCTATAGGGCGAAGGCAGCCGTTGGTGTTAACCTGAGCATAAGATCCACTGGATGGTAGAGTCACAATTTTAGCTGACTTTAGTTTGAGCGATAGCAACCAACGTCGTTGATATGAGTGGGGCGGCAAGTGCGACCGATTTCTCATACGTAATCGGTTCATTTCTGCCTAAAATGGCGGATGGTTTTGCGACCTATTTACAAATGTTCCTCCGGCTCATTACGCAATGGAAGATTGGCTCGTAAGGACATTTGCATGCGCTTCTTTGGTTTGGTTTTGGCTGCAACGATATCGACGGCTGCTGTCGCGCAAGACAATGCAGGTACCGTGTTGGTGCTGGACGGCTCTGGGTCTATGTGGGGGCAGATTGATGGCGTAGCCAAGATCACCATTGCGCAGCAGTCTATTAATACGATTTTGGATGATTTTCCGCAGGATCAGCAGTTAGGCCTCACGCTTTATGGGCACCGGCAGGAAGGCAGCTGTAGCGATATCCAGACGATCGTTGCCCCTGCAGCTGGCACTACATCCGAGGTGCGTACTGCGGTGAATAATATTCGACCGCTCGGCAAAACGCCAATGACAGATGCCATCATCGCCGCAGCGGAGGCTCTCGATTACACCAACCAAACCGCAACCGTCATTTTGGTGTCCGATGGGGTTGAGACCTGTAATCCGGATCCCTGTGCAGCCGCACGCCGTCTCGATCAAGCGGGCGTAAATTTCACGGCACACGTGATTGGTTTCGACGTGGATGACCCTGTCGCGCTTGGTCAGATGCAGTGCATCGCGCTTGAAACTGGCGGTCGTTTTCTCAGGGCTGCAGATGCGACGGAACTCAAAGACGCTATTGCGACTGTTGCTGCTGAACCCGAAACTGAAACCGAAGCGCTTCTTACACCAGACGCAACACTTGATGCGCCCATGACGGCTGTGGCAGGTGCCACAATCACAGTGCATTGGAATGGTCCCGCAGCTGCTGGTGACAGCCTGACCATCGCGCTTCCGGATACCGAGAGCTTTGTCAACTTTGTGTACGTCACAGAAGGTGAACCTGCTCAACTCCGTATGCCGGCTGATCCTGGTGTGTATGAAATTCGCTATATCTACGGTCCAAACGATGAAATCGCAGCAACCCATCGCATAACGGTGACGCCTGCTGACGCAACTATTGATGCTCCTGCAACTGCCGTTGCTGGTGAGACACTACTCTTGACGTGGTCAGGCCCTGACAACGAAGGGGATTATCTTGCCGTTGGTCCGGCGGGGAGCGACGCTTACATTAACTTTACCTATCTATACGAAGGCAATCCCGCGCCATTGGTGATGCCCGTTGAGCCAGGTGTCTACGAACTCCGATATCATGAAGGACAGAACGACGCAGTTGTTTTCGCGCGATCTATCGAAGTGAATGCGGCAGATATTCACGTTGATGTGCCCGCTACAGCGCCTGCCGGTGACACGCTGCTATTGCCATGGATTGGACCAGAAAACGAAGGCGACTACCTTGCTGTCGGTCAGGTTGGCGGAGAGGGTTACATCAACTTCGTTTACCTTTACGAAGGGAATCCGGCACCTTTATTGATGCCTATTGTGCCTGGTGAATATGAAATCCGATATCACGCGGGCCAGGACGATACTGTTCTATTTACCAGTACAGTTAATCTGACACCTGTGACCGCGAGCCTCGAAGCGGCGGACACGGTTAAATCAGGCGAAACACTAACTGTAACCTGGGACGGTCCAGGCTACGAGTATGACTTCGTCGCGATTAGTTCATTGGATGAAGAGGGATACCAATCGGGCAGCTGGAGCTATACCTACGAAGGCAACCCATTGACGATCACCGCACCAGAAATGCCCGGCCAGTATGAGTTGAGATATTTTCTAGGACAGGACGAAGCGGCTATCGCAAACCGACCGCTAACAGTAACCGAATAATTGAATGGCCAGATCAATTTCAAATGGTTTAACCGATTTCCTCAGGCTCTCACCTTTGCAACTGCAAGTCTCTCTGTACGCAGTTATAGGAATTATTCGACGGAGCAGGCGTCTTTAAAGACTGCAATGCCGGGTAAGATATGATCCACTTCGAGATTGGATTGGCGTGAAATGAGCTCTTTCATTTCATTGGCGACACCTATTAAGTCACCATCTTCAGTCGGGTTCAGTTCGCTGAGGATGGTGTAAGTCAATGTCGCAAGGGCCTGCATTGTTTCCGCGTTGCGTTCGTCTCGTGCGGCCAGTGTGGTTAGGGTGTTCTGAAGTGCTGCGCACTCAGCTACTGAAAGTTCACCAGCCGAACCCGAGCCAAACGGTGTAAGGCAAGATAACACGCCTACCGTAAGCATAATCGTTGGACGTTCAAACACCATGACGCTGACCTCTTAGCTATCTGACTTGAAACGATGTCAGACTTGGAAGGAACAAAAACAACCTAATCGGTATAAACGCAAATCATATGTTCAGCGTTGCGCCAGCATTCGCCGATCTTTGACAACAGACCCATCGATGCCGAAGCGTATCTTGTTCGGATCGGTTCACCATTGTCGTCAAACTCAACGTTCCAATAACCCTCGGCTCGGCCATCCTGCAGGTGATTCAAATAAAACATCCAATATCCATCGGCACTGGTCAAAACGAGTTGGTTGTTGGGACTAGCCTGGCTGAAGCAATCTCCTGAAATATACTCATCGCCCTGAATGACGACGCTACACTCAGCATTGCAGGGTAGAGGTTTATACAAATACGCATGTGCTTGCGGATCAGGCCTGCAGCCTGCTTTACAAGCCTCGGTGTCGACTTGGCTTTCTTCTGACAAGATATAGCAAAGGTCATCCGCATAAGATGTACCCGCAAATAAGCAAACTGCGCAGGTCGTTAGGTATTTGAACAATCGGAACATTAACGCGTTTTTCATGATGGGTAAGCTAACTCAAAGTTGCGCTACTTTTTAATCAAAAACTAGAAACATAAGAAATTGTATTGGTCTTTGAAGGAAATGGACGGGAGCCCGTTTAGCATTTCTTCAAGCTCAATTGGAGATTCGCTGTGTGGTTGCTGCCGACGTATCTCGCCTAATTTATCGTTCGACCTACACAACTAACCCATCAAGATATTCATTTCGTTAGTAACTGGAAATGCATGAGCGACGTCAGATCTCGCGTTCGCAGCAAATGTCTGGAACGTCCGCAACTTGATCTTTGAGCGTTTCGTTTTCGCTTCGGCTCGCATGAATGACCGCTTTTCCCGCCGCGCAGCGGCGTACAGATTTACGCTTTTGCAGCAATTTCCGCGCTGCAAGCGCACGCAGCACAAAATCAAGAGGTCCGCTCTGGGCTCTTTTGAGACCTTCGCGGCAATCTGCGTTTACGTCCGCTCTAGCGCCCACCAACATGGAAAATCCAATGCATCGAATAGAGCGAGGCTCCTGCGTTCTCGCAACTACAGCTTAGTCTGGCCGCCCATACGAGTTGCTACATGTCAGCTCGCTTTCCGCCTTGTATGATCCACAGATCATAAAAAGAAAATATGATCTAGAAGCCATAAAGAGCAAACTTACTATACGCGATAACTCACGAAACAGTGCGGGTTCTGAGATGACGAAAGACATATCTCAAATTGCACAACAACTCTCACACCTGCAGACCCGCAGCACACACCTGTTCGGGCGTAACCAGCTTCAACGCAATAAGGTCCTCAATCTGCCGATTGGTGATATGGCGGCACAGGGGATGGCGCTCGTGGATCCACTCGGCGAGGCTGGCGCGTCCTTTGGCTTCGGCCTCTCGCACCTTCTTGCGGTCGGCCTGTACCTGTGCAAGCCCCTTCTCCCATCGGCGCATCTTGAACCAATTGTCCGAGAAACAGACCTTGCTGCGCGTGTAGCCCTCGCTTTCCTTGGCATAGGCTTTGACCGCCTGTTTCAGATCATCGGGCTCCACCTCGGCTTTCACAGCCGCTGTGATTAGGCGCAGACTGGTCCGCCGATCTCGGATCCTGTCTTCGGGATAGGCCGCCAAGATCCTCTCTGCTTCAATATCTTCAACCTCCTCCGCGGCCTCGCGCTTGCGCGTAGGAGGTTTATGGATGGTTTTAGGATGGTTTGGGGTCCACCGTGAACCCCGTACCCCGTTCACGGTGGACCCCGTACCGGGTTCAGGCTGGACGGGGTTCACAGTGACCCCCGTCTCAATATCGGGCTCGGCCGTGGGTTCGAGCGCGGCCACCCGCTCCAGAACAATGCGGTAAATGACGGTGTAGCCATTCTTGCAGTGCCGCCGCCCTGTCTCAATCAAAATGCCTTCGCGCAGGAAGTCGATGATTGTGCGCTTCACCGTGCTCTCGCTGAGCTCTGTGTGGCGCTGGATAGTCCCCTTGGAGCACCAGATACCAGAGCCATCATCGCTCGCCTTGTCGGCCAGAAACATGATGATGTGCTTGCGTGCGGCACTGCCAAAGCGGCGCTCGGCGCATTCATTTGCGACCGCCCAGCTCATTGCAGTGCCTCAAGGTTAGAAGCGTTTTTGTGAGCATTCTGGCGCGCAATAAGCGTTGAAACTTTCGCTTTTTGTTCACTTTTTGTCAGGGGGTGTTTTGCACCCTTAACCCGTTGTTTTCGCTGTTTCTCCTTCTGGATTGCAAATCCGTGTACACCGGTTCGATTCCGGTACTCGCCTCCATTTAATATCAATGACTTAGCCGGATTTCAAATTTTCGGAGCATTGAAGTCTAAACAAATGTCTAAACATTCTGTTTTTGTTCTGTTCGCATTTGTTGCGCCTGAATCGCTCTGACGCGTTGACGAACCTGCTTGGTGTAATGCTGAACCATGGCCGCGCTCTGACCTGTAACGGCTGCGACAAGGTCGTCACCGCACCCTGCTTCAACGAGTTCGCATGCTGCGTTGTATCGCCAGCTATGAATATCGAAGTCGAGTGCGTTGATCCGTTGCCTGACGTTCTTCACCGCTTGCGCGACGCCGCGATATGACCAACGGTTTGTTCCTCGCTCATTGGTCAGGATAAATACCGAGTGGCGGCTTGCGGCGTCGAGTGCGGCTTGTAGTTCTGGTAGGATGGGAATCCAGAGTTGTTTGCCAGTTTTGTTTTGGCGCACAGCGAACCCACCGTCTTGAATGTCTGACCATCGCATTTCGATCACATCGCCAATCCGTTGACCTGTGCCGACGCACAGTTCCATGGCGAGGCGTTCACGCGTCCCAAGAGGGCAGGCGGTACGGTACTGATCTAGAAGCTCTTGTGGCCAAGGTGCCCGCGCTTTCTTGATGGTTTTAATCTCTGATACACCGCGCGCCGGATTAGTTTCACACCACCCTAAATCTACGCAGTGTTCTAACAACACACGCAGCACCCGCAGCGAGTAGTTAGCGAAGTAGGGCTTGTCAGCGTTTGAATCGCGCAGCCGTATTACGTCTTTGCGTTTCATATTTGTGGGGTTTGCTTCCCCCATAACGTCTTCGAAAAACTTCAGATACTTGTCGTAATCCAGCGCCGTGCGCGGCTTGAGTTGCGTGTATCTGCTTGATCGATGGTAGCTTTTAATAAGCGATTTGAATGAACGCGTCGTTACTTTTGAAGTGGTAACTTCTCCGGACAGTATGGCGGCGTATTCACTCCAAAATTCGGGTGTTCCAAACTCGGCTGAGAATTTTTGAGACTTCCATCCGCGTCGCTGAAAATACAGCCCGTTGCGTTGGCGGTATGAATAGCCCCTAGTATTGTAGACGCTTTCTTCCCTAATTTTGAGGCAAGGAGGCTGTTATGGGGAAGCCAAATTTCAGTGAAGATTTCAAGCGTGATGCTGTGCATCAGATCACGGTACGTGGATA
>Ga0209295_1000056_pt1 | contig 201563 bp, 229 predicted proteins | sample Porto_5metaG_FD_187428 | JGI IMG/M metagenome (GOLD analysis project Ga0209295, IMG submission 187428) | Marine algal microbial communities from Porto, Portugal - Porto_5 metaG (SPAdes) (version 2) | ecosystem: Host-associated > Algae > Red algae > Unclassified | place: Portugal: Porto...
GCGACGCAAAACATCAAGAAAATGGCCCTCTTGCTTAGCAAAAGGGCCTAAAAATCAACTGGAAACCCATGTATTTCTGACTCGCCAATAGCCAGTCACATACAAAATGAGTTTCTCAACAAGCTGAAGACGGAGAACAGATTATGTTCTCCGTCTTTTTTATATGCAGAGCTTCTAGACCGTCATGATGTCCTTAAACATCTGCTTTAAGCTTTTGGCTACGTCATTAAGGTGAAATTCCCTCCGCGCCTCCGCTTGCTGCTGCTCGATGAATGTTTCGGAAGTGCGTTTTTTGGAAAAAGGCGTCAAGGTATGGAGTTCTTTGGGCTGAGTTTCGGCAAGCAAGCGCAATGAGGCGAAGACCGGCTCAGAAAGTTCAAAACGCTGATAGCCATTTGGCATATGGATGATCTTCTCCGGGGCGTCTGCAAGCAGCCAGCGGTCCTCGGCTTCCCAAGCAAGCTTATGATTTTTAAACTCCTGTCCAAGGGATCTTGTCACAGATTCAACAACGAGGTATGAATGCATCGAAATGGCATCTCCGTCTGCTGACTGATAAGACTTTTTGGATTGGGTCAAATAAAAATTCATCATTTTGCACGCCCCCGATTTCTTGAAATTAAGGTTTGAAAATTTCAGTCGTAATCAGTATATTCACTTCTAGGTATTCTTTCAAACCTTCAAAAGTCCTTTTCGATAAATAAAACCCTCTAGGTATAAACTCTATATTTCTCGAAAAAACGCCCAAGAAAAATAAGCAAACCCGTGATGTAAATGGGGTTAGCTTTTAATCGCACAACAGCATAATTTGCATGTATAAGCCTTGCCTGTGAAAAAAGGTACAAACGTCCTTAATGGAAGTAAATCGATTTTAAACGAATGGCGCAAAGGCAAAAAAAGCGCCCCGCAGCAGGCGGGACGCCATTCTTTTTAAAGCAGCAGGTCAATCGCGATGTTGTTCATAGCGGTCCAGCCGCGTCGCTTTCTTGGCTTCTTCAATCTGCTGTGCAGTGACTGTCTGTTGATAAGCTTGCAGCGTTTCACGCAATTGCCCAGGGCTGCTTGCGCCGGTTACTGCTGCAGCTACGGTGCTGTCTGACAGCACCGCATGCAGGGCGAGTGCATGGACATTATCATGGATGGCGGACAGCTTCTTCAAAGCGGACGGCAGTTGATCTGAGTCATACTGCAAATAGTCGCCCATCTTTTCAGCGCGTGTGAACCCTTCAGCCGTCAGCAAGCCTTTTGCCAGGCTGCCTCGTGCCACGACAGAGCGGCCGGATTGACCAATTTCTGTAAGGAATTCTTCCGGGCGCCGGTCGAGCAGGCTGTACTGCATCATGATGGAAGCAATCTCACTCTTATTCAAATAGCGCCGGATGACATTCGGCCGAATAGATGAGATTCCGTAAGCGCGGATCAAGCCCTCTTTTTTCAATTCCTCGAACGCTTCGATTGTTTCTTCCGAGTTATCGGTAATCATTCCGCCGTGAAGCTGGTACAAATCCAAGTAATCGGTTTGAAGACGGCGCAGCGAGTTGTGGATTTGTTCTTTGATGTAAGGTTTCGTCGGATTCCATTGGACTTCATCCGACTCCTCGGACCATTCATTGCCCACTTTGCTGGCGAGGATGATATCTTTGCGCCGTTTGCCAAGTGCGCCGCCGACGATTTCCTCATTCTTTCCTTTGCCATAAAAATCGGCTGTGTCAAAATAAGTGACCCCATTGTCCATCGCTTCGTCGATAATCGCTGCTGCTTGTTTCGGATCTTCTGGCAGGGACATGCAGCCAAGTGCGATTTCGCTGACCTCAAATCCGCTGGTTCCCAGTGTGTTGTATTTCATCTTTTCACCTCATTGTAAATATTTGTTTCCCCTATGGTATACTTTGCGGTATTGAAACTACAAATGAAATGAGGGCCAGCATGAAGAAATTTGAAGAAAAAACAATTCATAGTGAACGTTTGTACGAAGGCAAGGTCATTAATTTGAAAGTCGACGATGTGAAGCTGCCAAATGGCAAACAGTCGAAGCGCGAATTGATCGAACACCCAGGAGCGGTAGCGGTCATCGCATTGACGAGTGACAAGAAAATCATCATGGTTGAACAATACCGTAAAGCCCTTGAACGCTCACTCGTCGAAATTCCAGCCGGAAAACTGGAACCCGGCGAAGCTCCGGAGTACACGGCCATGCGTGAGCTGGAAGAGGAAACAGGCTATTCAGCGGAAAAGCTCGAAAAAGTGATCAGCTTCTCGACATCTCCCGGATTTGCCGATGAAGTGGTGCATGTTTTCTTTGCGACCGGCTTGCACCGTGCGGAGAACGGCGCAGTGACGGATGATGATGAGTTCGTGGAATTGCTCGAAATGACGGTAGAGGAAGCGCAAGGCTTGATTGATAATGAACGGATTTACGACGCGAAAACTGCTTACGCTGTGCAGTGGGTCAAAAACTACTTATCAGATAAGAATTAATCCAATTACTAGTTAAGAATGATTCTAAATAATAAACGGCATCGATTGTTGTAATCGAGAACGCCCTTTTGATATAATGAATACAGTTTGAGGGAGGGCGTCGCATGGAAACAAGGATAGATCGTATAAAAAAGCAATTACACGCTGCGAGTTATAAGCTGACGCCACAGCGTGAAGCAACGGTACGAATTTTATTGGATCATGAAGAAGACCATCTAAGTGCTGAGGATGTCTATCTTTTGGTCAAGGACATCGCACCGGAAATCGGCTTGGCCACGGTATACCGTACATTGGAACTTCTGACCGAATTGAAAATTGTCGATAAAATAAATTTTGGGGATGGCGTTTCCCGTTATGATTTGCGTCAGGAAGGCGCAGCACACTTCCATCATCACCTGGTTTGCTTAGAGTGCGGGGCTGTGGATGAAATACAAGAAGATTTGCTTGAAGATGTCGAAGCAGTCGTGGAAAAGCGCTGGAACTTCCAGATCAAAGACCACCGTCTGACTTTCCATGGCATTTGTTGGCGCTGCCATGATTCGGGTGCTGATAAGCCGGAAAAAGACGCTTAAAAGGCGGCCTGTCGTAGGCCGTCTTTTTTTTCATCTTCAATAAAACAGCGTAAAAAGGAGGAATCCCGATGAAAGACGCGAAAGATGCACTGGATGATTATTTGCATTTTCTCCGCGTGGAGAGGCAGTTGGCTGATAATACGCTAACTTCATATGAACGCGACTTGAAAGGCTACATACAATATATGAGTGAAGTTGAACAATTGGAACGGCTTGGGAAAATTGAGCGAATCCACATTTTGAACCACTTGCGCCATTTGCAGGAAATGGCGAAGACTTCGCGTACAGTGGCAAGGCATATTTCCTCGATCCGCAGTTTTCACCAATTCTTGATCCGGGAAAAACGCAGCGATTCGGATCCGACTGTTCATTTGGAAATGCCTCAAATGGACAAGAAACTGCCGAACATCCTATCTATAGAAGAAATCGATGCTTTGTTGAATTCGCCGGATACATCAAAAGCCAGTGGGCTGCGTGACCGCGCCATGCTGGAATTGCTTTATGCGAGTGGCATGCGCGTCAGTGAATGCATCAATCTGGATATGGAAGATGTCCATTTGACGATGGGATTTGTGCGCTGTACAGGAAAAGGCGGCAAGGAGCGGATCATCCCGCTTGGCAGGGCTGCGCTTGAGGCGAACCGCGAATACATCGAATCAGGACGTCTCGCTTTGAGAAATCCATCTGAGAAAACCGATGCCCTGTTCATCAACCAAAGAGGGAAGCGCTTGACGCGGCAAGGGTTCTGGAAATTGTTGAAGCAGCACGCCCAGAAAGCTGGCATCCAGAAAGAATTGACTCCGCACACATTGCGCCATTCATTCGCCACCCATTTAATCGAAAATGGGGCAGACCTGCGAGCCGTGCAGGAAATGCTCGGGCATGCCGATATTTCAACGACCCAAATTTATACCCACGTCAGCAAGACGCGGTTGAAAGACGTGTACTCGCAATTTCATCCTCGTGCATGATAGAGGTCTGACTTCCGACAAGGACTAGTTATATGATAGAATAAAAGGGCAAATAAGGAGGAACTTACATGACAATGAAACCGTTTACTCGCATACATTTAATCGTACTGGATTCTGTCGGCATCGGCGAAGCGCCGGACGCTGACGCTTTTGGGGACAAAGGGGCGGATACGCTCGGCCATATCGCGCAATCCGTCGGCGGACTTTCGATGCCGAATATGGAGAAGCTGGGCTTAGCGAACATCGTTCCGGTCAAAGGGCTTGAAGCGCCAGCTGCGCCAGCTGCCCATTTTGGACGTCTCGAGGAAGCTTCTGTCGGAAAAGACACGATGACAGGACACTGGGAAATCATGGGGCTTAACATCGATACACCGTTCAAAGTCTATCCAGAAGGCTTTCCGAAAGAACTAATCGATAAGCTTGAACAGGCGACAGGCCGAAAAATCATCGGCAATAAACCGGCGAGCGGTACTGAAATCCTCGACGAACTCGGTAAAGAACATATGGAGACAGGGGCATTGATTGTCTATACATCGGCTGACCCTGTTCTGCAAATTGCCGCACATGAAGAAGTGATCCCGCTGGATGAACTATACCGGATTTGTGAAACGGCGCGTGAATTGACCTTGGACCCGGAATTCTTGGTCGGACGCGTCATCGCGCGTCCATTCCTTGGCAAACCTGGCGCGTTTAAACGCACATCCAACCGCCACGATTATGCCTTGACGCCTTTTGACCGCACTGTCATGAACGAATTGCAGGATGGCGGCAAAGATGTCATCGCCATCGGCAAGATCAACGATATCTATAATGGCGCAGGCGTGACAGAAGCTGTGAGAACAACGGATAACGCGGACGGCATGGATAAGCTCGTGCAAGTGGTCGGCAAGGAGTTCAACGGCTTGAGCTTTTTGAATCTGGTAGATTTTGACGCGCTCTTCGGCCATCGCAGAGACCCGGAAGGTTACGGAAAAGCGCTAGAAGCATTTGATGAACGCTTACCGGAAGTGCTGGAAGGCTTAAATGAAGATGACTTGTTGATTATTACGGCAGACCATGGAAACGACCCGACTTTCCCTGGAACCGACCATACACGTGAATACGTTCCGCTTCTCGCATTTTCTCCTCGTTTTAACGGGGGGGCCGATCTTGGGACAGGATCGACATTTGCGGACATCGGTGCGACCATTGCCGATAATTTCGCTTGCGAATTGCCAAAATTCGGCACAAGCTTTTTATCGAAACTAAACTGAAAAGGCGGTAATGATTTATGAGAATGGTGGACTTGATTGAAAAGAAACGGGACGGCCATGAGCTGTCCACAGAAGAAATCCGTTTTATCGTCTCTGGCTATACGAATGGCGAAATTGCCGATTATCAAATGAGCTCATTTTTGATGGCGGTGTTTTTCCAGGATATGAGTGAGCGTGAGCGGGCAGATTTGACGATGGCGATGGCTGAATCAGGCGACCAAATCGATTTGTCAGCCATTGAAGGCATCAAAGTGGATAAGCATTCAACAGGAGGCGTCGGCGATACAACGACGCTAGTCCTTGGGCCGCTTGTCGCAGCATGCGGCGTGCCAGTTGCGAAAATGAGCGGGCGTGGCCTCGGACACACCGGCGGGACGATTGACAAACTCGAAGCGATCGATGGTTTCCACGTCGAGCTGTCGACAAAAGATTTTATCCGTCAAGTCAATGAACACAAATTGGCGGTAATCGGGCAAAGCGGCAATTTGACGCCCGCCGATAAGAAAATGTATTCCTTGCGTGATGTAACGGCTACCGTTAACAGCATCCCGCTTATTGCCAGTTCGATTATGAGCAAAAAAATCGCAGCCGGCGCCGATGCCATCGTCCTTGACGTGAAAACAGGCGAAGGCGCATTCATGAAAACCGAAGAAGATGCCAAAAAACTGGCGCATGCCATGGTCGGCATCGGCAATGCGACAGGGCGCAAGACAATGGCTATCATTTCAGACATGAGCCAGCCGCTCGGGTTTGCAATCGGCAATGCACTGGAAGTGAAAGAAGCGATTGAAACGCTGCAAGGAAAAGGTCCAGAAGATTTGACGGAGCTGTGCCTCGTGCTCGGCAGCCAAATGGTCGTTGTTGGTGGCAAAGCGGACACTTTGGAAGAGGCGCGTGCCATGTTAGAAGGTGTCATCAAAGACGGCTCAGCACTCGAAGCGTTCCGCCAATTGATCGAAGACCAGGGCGGTAACCCGGCTGTAGTCGATGACCTTAGCTTGTTGCCTCAAGCGAAATTTGTCACCGAACTTCCGGCGAAACAGGACGGCTATATTTCCTTTATGGAAGCAGATGAAATCGGGACAGCGGCCATGGTGCTCGGTGCAGGCCGTGCAACGAAGGATTCGGTCATCGATCTGTCGGTCGGTTTGATGCTCAACAAGAAAGTCGGCGATTTCGTTAAAAAAGGCGAAGCGTTGGCCACGATTTATTCCAACACACAAGACCTCGCGGAATGCCAGGAAATGTTATACAATAGTATCGAGTATTCGAACGAGCCGGTTGAAGCCATTCAACTTGTCTCTGCTTTGATCACCGATTAAACGAATCTTGCTGGGTCTAGGCTCAGCAAGATTTTTACTATACATAGCCCATTCAGGAGGAGTCGACATGCATCTATACGGGACACAATCAATCAACGAAAAAGGCCATTTAACAATCGGGGGAGTAAACACGGTAGACCTTGCGGCGCAATACGGCACGCCGCTTTTCGTCTATGACATCGCGCTATTCCGCGAACGTGCACAAGCGTTTCAACAAACATTCGAAAACGAACAGGTCGGCTACCAAGTCGCTTATGCCAGCAAAGCTTTCTCCGGCATCGCCATTTACCAAGTCGCTGCACAAGAAGGGCTGTCGCTCGATGTTGTGTCCGGCGGTGAACTCTATACGGCGATCCAAAGCGGATTCCCCAAAGAGAAAATCCATTTCCATGGCAACAACAAGAGCCAAGCGGAGATTGATATGGCTTTTGATGAAGAAATCGGCTGCATCGTCGTCGATAATTTCCATGAAATCGAGCTGCTAAAAAAAACAGCGGAACGGCGCCAACAGAAGATGAACATCTTGCTGCGTGTCACGCCGGGCATTGAAGCCCATACCCATGATTACATCACCACCGGCCAGGAAGACTCGAAATTCGGGTTTGATTTGAACAATGGCCAGGCAGATCGCGCTTTCCAAGAAACCTATGGAGACGGACATCTCGAGTTGATCGGCCTCCATTGCCATATCGGGTCGCAAATTTTCGAAACAGCAGCATTCCAGATGGCTTCTGAAAAATTGCTGTTGAAAATGGCGACATGGAAACAAGACCATTCCTACACATGCAGCGTATTGAATCTAGGCGGCGGCTTCGGCATCCGCTATACGGAAGAAGATGTTCCGCTTGAGCCTGCCGTGTATGTGAAAGACATGATCCGCACAGTCAAAGCCGCATCCGAAGAGGCCGGGTTCCCGGTGCCGGAAATTTGGATCGAGCCAGGCCGTTCATTGATCGGTGACGCTGGCACGACGCTCTATACGATCGGATCTACAAAAGACGTGCCCGACACCCGCCGCTATGCAGCAGTCGACGGCGGCATGTCCGACAATATCCGCCCTGCACTGTATGGGGCGAAATACAGTTCCTTGCTCGCCAACCGCGCGCAAGAACAGGCAGGGCAAGTTTATACGATCGCAGGGAAATGCTGCGAGTCCGGTGATAAGCTCATCGAAGAAGCCCGGCTGCCGGAAGTTGTTGCCGGCGACATCCTAGCTGTTTTCTGTACCGGTGCATATGGCTATTCCATGGCAAGTAATTACAATCGGATCACCCGGCCGGCAGTCGTTTTTGCAGAAGGCGGCAAGCATCAGCTCGTCATTCGGCGGGAAAGTTTTGAAGACTTGGTGAAGAATGAAGTGGGTTATATGCAAGAGGAGGCTAAGCGTTGAGAAAGCAGAACATCATGCTGTTCCTGTTCGTCCTGTTGATGGCGTTCGCCTGGGGCATCGCCTACTGGCTATTCTTTGCAGACAATGTCACAGGCGGCTAATCCTGCGTAAACTTGAGTTATTGGGGAGTTTATAGTAGTATGGGTAAAGCTGCTTTTAAGATGAAAATGAGGGATCAATTATGTTATACAGATACAAAAAATCATTTGAAAAGATCGCCATGGGCTTATTGTCGTTCATGCCCAAAGAACGCGAACTGAAAAAGCTGCAGCAGACTATGCACATCTATGAAGAAAACCCGGAATGGCAATTGTTCCTATGGAAAAAAGAGGACGATTTTGTGGGGTTGTTAGGTGTGGAAGTCGCAGATGATCATTACACCATCCATCACGTGTCGGTGAATCCATCCCATCGGGGCGACGGGATCGGACATCAGATGATTGATAAGATTCAAGACATGATGCAGCACCGGGAAATGCGGGCTACTGATGAAACCGAAGCTTTCCTGAATAAATGCCCAGTAAAAAAAGGCGGCCTTTAATTCTTAAAGGTTCCGCCTTTTTTTCTGTTGCCGGAGCGCAATGATTTCCGACCGGTCACGCAGCCGGTGCTTGTGCATCAAATAATGCTCATCGTGTGCAGGGGACAAGTATTGGTGCTTCCTTTCTTCGATTGCCTGGACGAGCTCGCCTGGCACAAGGGGCAGGTCGCGGTGCTCGAATGGCTCGCGGTCTGTGACTCCCTGTATCGATTCGGTAAGGAGCCGTGTCAACTGCTGTTGGTCGAAGCCCTCGGTCCAAATGCCTGCATCAGCGAGTTTCGGTTTGGCCCGTATAAGCGAGCGTAGTGCTCCCGGATAATTGCTGCGGCGCCAATGGTACATGCCGACCGCCAATTGGATCCACCCGGTCAGTGGATGCGTCTTGTCTTTTGGGGCGATTTGTTTCCAATACTCTTCGCCGACTTCATGGCATTCAAAATAATCTTTTTCATCATTGAAGTGGATGATGTACTGAAGGAATAAGGGATGGTTAAGCGGATGCATTTCAATCTCCTTTCTTCTATAATCAAGTATAGTAGGAATATGAACAGTCAGGTGGTAGTCACATGTCTTATAAAGTGAAAGTGGATGCCTTCGAGGGCCCGCTTGATTTATTATTGCATTTAATTCATCGTTTGGAAATCGATATTTACGATATACCCGTTTCTCAAATCACTACACAGTATATGGAGCATATCCGTGCAATGCAAGTGCTCGAACTTAATGAGGCGAGTGAATACTTGGTGATGGCGGCGACTTTGCTGGCGATTAAGAGCAAGACGCTGCTGCCGGTGCATGAAGGGGAAATCGATGAAGTCGATTATGAATTCGATGATGAAGATCCCCGCGACGAATTGGTGTCGCGGCTGATCGAGTACAAAAAATACAAAGAAGCGGCCGGTGAACTGAAGAAACTGGAGAACGAACGGGCAGTGCTTTATTCGAAAGCGCCTGCGGATTTGTCGGAACTCCAGCAGCCCGATGCCATGGAGTATGATGCCAATGCCTATGATATGCTCGGGGCATTCCAGAAGATGCTGCGCCGTAAGCAATTGAGGGCGCCGCTTTCGACGCGTGTCGCACGCCAGGAAGTGTCCATCAAAGAACAGATGGGCTCGATGGTCGAACGGCTGAAATCATTCAAAGGGCGGGCTAATTTTTCCGAACTTTTCCCGTCTGATGACCAGGCGGTGCTCGTCGTGTCGTTTTTGTCCTTGCTCGAGTTGATGAAGCGGCAAGTAATTGCGGTCGAACAGCAAAAGAATTTCACCGAATTGTCGGTGGAACTGAGAAAGGAAACGTGGCAAGATGAAGAAGAACCTTTTAGGCCAAATTGAAGCATTGCTTTTTGTCACAGGAGACGATGGTTTGAGTTTCAGCCAATTGCAGTTTTTGACAGAAGCTGATGCAGAACAAGTGGAGCAGGCCCTTTTGGAGCTAAAGACACGCTACAGTGAGGATGCTTTTGGCGTGACGTTGAAAGAACTGGCGGGCGTGTATCAATTGGTAACCAAGCCGGAAATGGCCGAAACCATCCAGAAGCTGGTTGAAAACCCGACGCCACAATCGCTGTCGCAGGCTTCGCTTGAAGTCCTGGCAATCGTAGCTTATAAACAACCGATCACCCGGGTCGAGCTGGAGGATTTACGCGGCGTGAAGAGCGAAAAAGCGCTGGCGACGCTCGCAGCTAAGGGCTTGATCCAGGAATGCGGGCGTGCTGAAGGAACGGGCCGTGCCATCTTGTATGGCACAACCGACGAATTTCTCAATTATTTCGGCTTGAAAAATTTGGAGGAATTGCCTCCGTTGCCTGAAGAGATGGCGCAAGAACCGGAAGAAGACACCGATCTCTTCATGACAAAATTTCAAGAAGCATTCAAAGAAGAAGTAAATGCATAGGAGCTTACTGGGAAGACTGGGACGCATTAACAGTCTTCTTTTCTTTTGAGCGATGCGCTTTCTCTTTGGCCGGAATTATGCCATAATTCCGGTTAGAAAGACCGCGAAGAACGTGAGTCGGCTGCCTATGCAGCCGGTATTTAATTAGATGGGGTGAACTGGAAATGGAAAGATTGCAAAAAGTGATGGCGCATGCAGGAATTGCATCTAGGCGCAAAGCAGAACAAATGATTTTAGATGGCAAAGTAAAAGTTAATGGAAAGACTGTCAAGGAATTGGGTGTCAAAGTGACACCGTCCGATAAAATTGAAGTCGAAGGCGTCCAAATGGAAAAAGAACGCAAAGTTTACTTTTTACTATACAAGCCGCGCGGTGTCATATCGGCAGTGTCCGATGACAAGAACCGCAAAGTCGTAACGGATTTCTTCCCGAACGTCGAGGAACGCATCTATCCTGTCGGCCGTCTCGATTACGACACCTCAGGATTATTGTTATTGACGAATGATGGTGAATTCGCCAATAGCCTGACACATCCGAAATTCGAGATTGATAAGACTTATGTCGCGCGCTTAAAAGGCATTCCAAGCAAGGAAGATCTCCAGAAACTTGAACGCGGCATCAAATTGGAAGACGGCATGACAGCGCCGGCAAAAGTGAAATTATTGTCAGCCGACACGAAAGCGGCAAAAGCGATTGTCCAAATTACAATCCATGAAGGACGCAACCGCCAAGTCCGCCGCATGTTCGAGGCGATCGGCTTCCCGGTACAGAAGCTAAGCCGTGAACAATTCGCATTTTTGACATTGCATAGCTTGAACGCTGGGGAATCGAGAGAGCTCAGCCCCCATGAAGTGAAGCAGCTGCGTGTTCTTGCAGATACCGGCAAACGCCGCTAACGTTCACAAACCCTTCAAAACTGTGGGCAGGCGTCCATTGAAACTTTGCTATAATTGATGTGCATCCAATCCTTCGAAGGAGGATCTTTATGAGTACGGAGAAAAAAAGAAACAAAAAGAAAAACCGGACGATCATGCGGTCCGTTATTTTGCTGCTATTGGTCGCGGCCATTGGTTATACGATCTACAATAGTGTGACGGCCGATGAAGTGGAAGTGCTGAAAGTGGGAGATCCGGCACCGGATTTTACGCTGACGGATCTTGACGGTGAAACGCATAAGCTGTCCGATTATAAAGGGCAGGGCGTGTTCCTCAATTTCTGGGGCACATGGTGTGAACCGTGCATCAAGGAAATGCCCGCGATGGCCAACCAGTACGAAGTATATGAAGATCAAGGCGTCCAAGTCCTTGCGGTGAATATTGCGCAATCGAATTTTGAAGTAGAGACGTTTGCCCGTCAATACGGACTTAACTTCCCGATTGTCATCGACCGTGATAAAAGCGTCATGACTGCATATAATATCCGCCCGCTTCCAACGACCATGCTGGTGAATCCGCAAGGCGAAATCCAGCGCATCGTAACCGGTGAAATGACAGAGCAGGATATCGCAGGTTTTATGGAAGAAATCAAACCTGAATAAGGAGATTTTTGGGATGGACAAATTGATTTGCAAATGCGGCCATGAAAACCCGCCAGGAACGGTTCTCTGTGAATCGTGCGGACGGCCGCTCAATGAACAGGAACAAAACAAACAATTGGCGGACATGCGCTATGAAGGAACGGCAAGACGTTCCCAAACCTATAACAAGTCGATCATCGACAAAATTTGGAATTTCTTTTCCAGTGTTAAAGTTGGCGTCGGAATCATTATCGTCTTATTGATCGCTGCTGCCCTCGGCACGATCCTGCCGCAGAAACAATACGTGCCGGCAACGACAGAAGCGGATATCGAAGCTTATTACACTGATATCTATGGAAGTGTCGGGACTGTGTATCATGCGCTTGGCTTCCATGATTTATACAATTCCTTCTGGTTTATCGGGTTGGTCGGCATGCTTGCGATCTCGTTGATCATTGCGAGCCTAGACCGCTTTGTGCCGCTCTATAGATCCTTGAAGAACCAGCGCGTGCTGCGCCATTCCAGCTTCATGCGCAAACAGCGCATTTTGGCGGAAGGGCCGGGAGACACGGATACGCTAAAAAAAGCTGAAGAAAAACTGGCCGATTTGAAATATAAGGTGTCGACCGATAAAAATGGCTTGCTTGCTGAAAAAGGCCGTTTTTCGCGGTGGGGCCCTTATGTTAACCACATTGGATTGATCATTTTCTTGTTCGGCGTCATGCTGCGCATGATGCCCGGTTTCTATGTAGACGAAACGCTGTGGATCCGTGAAGGCGAAACGCGTGCGATTCCCGATGCCCCTGGCTATGTGTTAGAAAGCAAAGGCTTTACGTTGGAAACTTACACAGGTGAAGGCGAGGAAGAAAAGTTCGGTGAAGCGATCGACCGTGTCGGAACCGTAGCGAAAAATTACCAAACGGATGTCGTTCTTTACAAAATACCGGAAGGCGCATTGCCCGGCGATACAGCCGATATGGAAATGGTGGAAGAACACGCCATCCGCGTCAACCAGCCGTTTAAATTCGATGGCTACGCCTTGTATCAGATGGATTTCCAACAAGATGAGCTGAAAACGATGAGCTTCGCGCTGCAGAACAAAGAAACAGGTGAAAGCCGCGGAGATTTAACGATCGATTTGGTGAATCCGGAAACCAATTACGAGCTTGAAGACGGATCCGTTGTCGAGCTGCTCGGCTATTATCCCGACTTCTCCGGTTTTGAAAACGGTGAACCGCAAACAGCGACACCGCTGCCGAAAAACCCAGGCTTCCTCGTGAAAATGACGACTCCTGACACACCGGACGGTGAAACTAGTTTTATTACCATTCAGAACACAGTAGAACCACTAGGCGATAACGACTATAAACTTGCCTTCCAAGGAGTCGAGACGCGGGATGCATCCGGCTTGACGGTACGCAAAGACCGCACCTTGCCGATTCTCGGGCTCGGCGGCTTGATCTTCATGATCGGCGTCGCGCAAGGAATGTACTTCAACCACCGCCGCTTCTGGATCCAGCAGCAGGCGGATGGCAGCATTCTACTTGCGGGCCATACGAACAAAAACTGGTTCGGGCTGAAAAAAGATCTGGACCAGGTGACTGAACACGCTTCTCTTCCGGCATATCGCGACCAACAGGAAGACATGGAAGCACAGGAGAAAAGGGAAGGTGAACAATTGACATGACATTAGCCGATATCAGTTCCAATCTATTATTCGTAGCCTTCATCGCCTACCTGATCGCAACATTCGTATTTGGTGGGGCTGTAAAAGGCAATAAAAAAGGCACCTACAGATCTGAACAGCGCTGGGGCAAAGTCGCTATCACCATCACGGTCATCGGCTTTGTTGCGCAATTAGGGTATTTCATCACGCGGTGGATGGTTACAGGCCATGCACCGATCAGTAATATGTTCGAATTCACGACGGCATTCGGAATGACGCTTGTCGGCGGATTCATCATTCTTTATGCGTTGTATAAAACAGCAGTCCTCGGGATGATCGTGTTGCCGATCGCATTATTGATCATCGCTTATGCAAGCATGTTCCCGAGTGAAGTGAGCCCATTGATCCCGGCTCTTCAGACAAATTGGCTGGCGATTCACGTCATCACGGTCGTCATCGCGGAAGGGATTCTTGCGATCAGTGCGGCAGCTGGCTTGATTTATTTGCTCAAAGTCATTGACCAAAAGAAAAAGTCGAAACAGCGCTTTTGGCTTGAGGCCATCATGTATTCACTCGTCTTGGTCCTGGGCTTTGTCGTGACCAGCACATTCTTTACCTTGACGAATTATGAAGCGGATTTCGCTTATGTCAATAAAGACGGGCAGCCTTCGGAAATTACTTACAATATGCCGGCGATTTTCGGGATGAACGAATTCGAGCCAATGACAGACGGCGCGTTTACGCCATTATTGGAAATGCCGCCGATTGTCCATGCCGGAAAATTGACGACTGTACTTTGGTCGGTCGCAGTCGGGACGGTGCTATACGCATTGATCCGACTCATCTTCCGCAAACGCATTTCCGAAATGCTGCAGCCGTTTACGAAAAACGTCAATCTGCAGTTGATGGATGAGATCAATTACCGTTCGATCATCATCGGCTTCCCGATCTTTTCACTCGGGGCATTGATCTTTGCCATGATCTGGGCGCAAATCGCCTGGTCGCGCTTCTGGGGTTGGGACCCGAAAGAAGTGTGGGCACTCGTTACATTCTTGTTTTACGCAGCGTATTTGCACTTGCGGCTTGGCAGAGGCTGGGCAGGCGAAAAGTCTGCTTGGCTCGCAGTCATCGGTTTTGTCATCATCATGTTCAACTTGGTGGCAGTCAACTTGATTATTGCGGGACTGCATTCATACGCTTGACGACAAAAGCCTTTTCCTATCCTGGAAAAGGCTTTTCGTTTATTTTTGGGACCCTTATCGGTACAATGAAAGTTATAGAGATGAAAGTTGGAGGGATTAGGATGTCTGAAGAAATTACAATTCTTGTAGTGGATGATGAAGAGAGAATCCGCCGCCTGTTGAAAATGTATCTCGAACGTGAAGGATATATGGTGGAAGAAGCCGAAAACGGCGTGGAAGCATTGGAAAAAGCGATGGAGACGGATTACCATTGCATCCTGCTTGATCTCATGATGCCTGAAAAAGACGGCATCGAAGTGGCAACCGAACTTCGAGAGACGAAAATGACGCCGATCATCATGTTGACGGCCAAAGGAGAGGAAGCAAACCGCGTAGAAGGGTTTGAATCCGGAGCGGATGATTATATCGTCAAGCCGTTCAGCCCGCGGGAAGTCGTGCTGCGCGTAAAAGCGATTTTGCGCCGGTCGTCTGCTTATTCGCCTTCTACAAGTTCGACTGTGTCTAAAGACTTGGTCGTCTTTCCGCATCTTACGATCGACCACGATGCACACCGCGTGACAGCGGACGGGGTTGAAGTGAATTTGACACCAAAAGAGTATGAACTTTTATATTTCTTGGCAAAATCTCCGGATAAAGTGTTCGACCGGGAGCATTTGCTCAAAGAAGTATGGCATTATGACTTTTTCGGCGATTTGCGTACCGTGGATACACATGTCAAACGCTTGCGTGAAAAATTGAACCGCGTTTCCGAATCCGCTGCTAAAATGATCGTCACCGTATGGGGTGTCGGATACAAATTCGAGGTTGGCAATGAATAGAATATGGAATAGCATCGTCGGGAAGCTGTGGGTAACCATTTTGCTTCTCGTTTCCTTTGTCCTGTTTATTGTGACGGTGCTGCTATTGGAGTTTCTCGGGAATTTCCATAGCGAAACAGTGGAAGAATCCCTTCATAACGAAGCCAATATGATCGCGAGAATCTTCAATGATCATGGCAATGAAGACAATTTATCTATTGTTGATGAGGTGCTAGGGCCTGAAACCAATGCGGTCATCGCTGAAGAACCAGGGGAAATTTCCTATTATTTGCATGATGGCTTGAATGGCGAAGAGATCAGGGAAAAGATTGTCAGCGAAAACGAATTTCAAACAGTGTTCGAAAGCGATGAAACCGTGACGAAGGAAATGCTCTTGCCGTCTTTATCGGAAGCAGACCGCATGGAATCGTATATCGTCATGGCTTCGCCCCTTCAAACAAGCGATGAACTTCACGGGACGGTTTTCATTTACCAATCATTGGAAGTTATGGATCGCACGGCTGAAAGGACGACCAATATCGTTTTCCTCTCAGCATTTATCGCGTTATTGTTGACGACATTTTTCGCATTTTTCCTATCAACCCGCATCACTTCCCCGCTGCGCAATATGCGCGAAGGGGCGTTTGAGTTGGCGAAAGGGAATTTCGACACGAAAGTGAAAGTATCTTCCGGAGATGAAATCGGCCAATTGGCGATTGCCTTTAACCAGATGGGACGCCAATTAAAACACCATCTCGAAGTGATCAACCAGGAAAAAGAGCAATTATCGAGCATCTTGACTTCGATGGCGGATGCCGTAATCACCTTCAACCAAGACAAGACGATCCTGTTGAGCAATCCGCCGGCAGAGAAGCTGCTGCAGCAATGGCTCTTCAAAGACGGCACGACCGATGCCAATGCGTTGCCATCGGAAATGCTGCATATGCTCGATCATGTCCTGACATTCCAGGAGGAAATCGAGGAAGAGCTTGAAATCGAAGGCGCTTACTATGCGGTTAATTTCAGCCCGCTTTACAGCGGCGAAAGTATTCGCGGGGCAGTGGCTGTGCTCCATAATATGACGGAACAGCACCGGCTTGAGAAGCTGCGCGAAGATTTCATTGCCAATGTATCTCACGAATTGCGGACGCCGATTGCCATGCTCCAGGGCTATAGCGAAGCCTTACTCGATGACGTTGGTGCAAGCGAAGAAGAACGCAACGAAATGACCAAAATTATCTATGAAGAATCCCAGCGCATGGGCCGTCTCGTCACCGACCTATTGAACCTGGCACGATTGGAATCAGGCCATATGCGCCTCTACAAAGAATTGGTGCAGTTCAATAATGCCATCGAGCGGATGAGCTTGAAATTCAGCCAAGCTGCTAAAGAGAAAGGCATCGAACTGAGCTTCACGACAGAACTCGACGACTGGGCCGCAGCCGAACTGGATGAAGACCGCATCGAACAGGTCATGACGAATTTGATCGATAATGCACTTCGCCATACTCCGCAGGGAGGGCAAGTGCAAGTGCATGTCGAAAACATGGGAGACTACGCAAAAGTTTCGATCAACGATACAGGCGCTGGAATTACAGAAAAAGATTTGGAGTTCGTCTTTGAGCGCTTCTATAAAGCCGATAAGGCAAGGACGCTTGGCAAAGGCGGCACAGGTCTCGGCCTCGCGATTGCCAGCAATATCATCAAAGCGCATTCAGGTGAAATCCGCGCCGAAAGCAAATTTGGCGAAGGCACTTCGTTTATCTTCACATTGCCGCTGAAGGCGATGTAACTTTTCTGTTGTCGTGACGACTAATCCAAGGAACGGGGGGAGTTGCGTGAATGACTCCGTGTTTCATCGGCTGTACGATCAATATCATCAAGACGTCTTTCAGTTTTTGGTGTATTTAGTGAAGGACCGGCATGTGGCAGAAGATCTGATGCATGAAGTTTATGTGAGGGTGTTGCGCGCTTACGACCGGTTCCAAGGAAAGAGTTCGGAAAAGACCTGGCTCTTTTCAATCGCCAAAAATGTCGCCATCGACCATTTTCGCAAGACGGCAGTGAGGAAAAAGCATTCGATGGATTTTTTCGACTGGGAAACCCAGCAATTGGTATCAACTGAACGAATACCGGAAGAAGTTTCATTGCTCAATGAAGACAAGGTCCGCTTGTACCGAATGCTTGATTTGTGTACAGGCGATCAGAAACTCGTCATCATTATGCGTTATTTCCAAGATCTCTCCATTGCGGAAACTGCTGAAGTCCTGGAGTGGTCGGAAGGCAAAGTCAAAACGACACAGCACCGGGCAATCCGGTCCCTCCGCCAAAAACTACTAGAAGCAGAAGGGGGAGGAGAATATGCCGAATGACAAATGGAACGATGAAGAAATCGAAAATTTGTTGCGGGATTTCCCCAAAATACAAGACAAGCGTCCCAAAGCCGAAGTGTATAAAAAGCTTTCCCATAAAGAACAAACTCCCAAGCAGCCGAAGCGCTGGCTGCCGCTATTAGTTGCCATCGTCGCATTCCTGAGCATCTCGGTGCTCGTAGCCTCATTGCTGCAGCAGAATGGCACCGACTCTAGCAGCAGCGAGACTGAAAGCAGCGACGCGGAGTCGACGGTGGTGACAGATGAAGCGCAGACAGAACAAACTGAACAAGCGCAAGGAGATAATCAAGAGCCTAACGAGGCAGCAAGTTTGGCTCCGGAAGACCCGCAAATACAGCGGAGTGCAGTTTATGAAAGCGAACTGGAAGATGCACATGTGTTGCGCATTGGGCTTGCTTATCACGGTTATGTTGTGCCGGTCAGTTTCGTCATTCCAACACAACTGACCGATATGGCAGAGCCAACTGCGCTCGAGTTATATGAAACATTCTCCGGGCAAATCGATGAATCCGGGTTGGGTTTTGATGACTATCATCCATATGAAGGCGAGCTCCAGCAAAACGGGTCGACCATCAGCCATTTCCTTCCGGATAGCCAAACCTATGATCAAGGTTCGGCTTCCACTTCGCTGTATCTTTACAGCCTGGAGGAAACGTTCATGAATCAACAAGAGATTCGCGTCTTGAATGAAGCTGGCGAGGCGGCGCAATTATCCCATATGGGCACAGTGGAACCACTCGTTCCGGGCGAAAAGGGGCAAATTTTTTATTTGCTTGAATCGTCTGCAGGTGAAGCTTATTTGGCGCCGGCTTACGGCATGTCGCCTGGGAATGTAAAAGATGCGCTACTGGCGCTTCAGCAATCACCGAATGATGATTACCGTTCGCCGGTTCCTGAAGGGGTCAGCTACCGCGTCGAAGTGGACGGGGCAAACGCCGACTTGATATTTGAAGAGCAATTGGATTTGGAGACACTGGATAAAGCGGCGGCGATGCAGATGATCGAAAGCATGGCGCTCACGGCAAAATCCTATGGTTCATCGCTGGCGATATCCAATACTATTCAATCGGAATGGGCAGGCTACGATTTCTCTAAAGAACTGGAACTGCCAGTTTCCCCCAACCGCATTGACTGGCCAGAAAAATAAAAAAGACCGCAATGTAAGCAGTATGGTTTACATTGCGGTCTTTTTTTTATAAGATTAACTTGTATAAAAAAATATCGATTCATCTTCGGGGCAGGGTGCAATTCCCTACCGGCGGTAATTGGACATCATGGTCCATCAGCCCGCGAGCCGTAAAAAGCAGGATTTGGTGAGATTCCAAAGCCGACAGTATAGTCTGGATGGGAGAAGGTGAAGGTGCGGACGCATGCCGTTTTTTAACAACGGACCGTTTATTCAGTGTGCCTGACTCTCCCTTAAGCGACTCTTGCTTAAGGGATTTTTTAGGGCAGCATGCGCTCCGAACCTTTCTTCTGGTGAATCACGACAAGGAGAGAGGAACATGAAGAACAAGAAATTGCAATCGATGATCGTCATCGGTATGCTGAGCAGCATCTCATTTGTGTTGATGCTATTCAATTTTCCGCTGCCGGCGTTGCCAGCATTTTTGAAAGTGGATTTTAGTGACGTGCCAGCGTTGATCGCTGCGATCACGATGGGGCCAGTAGCTGGCGTCTTGGTAGCATTCTTTAAAAACGTATTGGACTGGATTTTTTCAGGGAGCCCGACTGGCGTGCCTGTAGGGCATATGGCGAATTTTGCAACGAGCCTATTGTTCATTTTGCCGGTCTATGCCATTTACCGTAAAGTTTCCACAAAAAAAGGAATCGCATTCGGTTTAATCATCGGTACATTGTCGATGGCAATTGGCATGAGTTTGCTGAATTATTTCGTTTTCTTGCCGATGTACACGTATTTCCTGAATATGCCTGAACAGACCGGAAACGCATTGTACACGACCATTGTTCTCGGAATCTTGCCATTCAACTTGATCAAAGGCCTGGCACTTACGACCGTCGTCTTGTTGATCTTTGGCAGCATGCATACATGGATAGAAAAACAACGTTCCTATTACTTATCATAAAAAGAAGCGGCTGGAAGATAATTCTTCCGGCCGCTTTTTCTATTGACTATGTTTTGATCAGTCTTCGTATTTAAGTGGATCTCCTTCAAATGGCTCATCTGCAACTTTAATGGAATCGGTCGGGCATCCTTCAAATGCGTCTTCCATATCCTCCATCAGCTCATCTGGCACTTGTTCAGTCCCCGTGTTATCATCAAGAATAACAAAGGCGATGCCCTCATCATCATAATCGTAAATGTCTGGTGCTGCTGCTCCGCAAGCTCCGCATGCGATACACGTATCTTTATCAACAATGGTATATTTAGCCATTCCAGTTCCTCTCCTTTATCTCCGAACAAGTTCAGTTATACTATCGTGTTTATTCTATAGATATTTCGTGATTTTTTCAACCCAAAACCGCCAGGAGGGTAATTCAGTGCGATTCGATGAAGTCGTTTTAGCGATTATGAAAGCGGTAGACGGTCAACGGACCGTTTCTTCCCCTTATCATTTAATTAAAGGAAAGAAATCAGGGCAAACGATTCAGGATATTGGCTATTTTAGGCTGCATCCTTATTTTGCAGTGCTCCCTAAACTGGACAAGCAAGATTATCTAGCGTCCATTGACAGGTTGCAGGCGCAAGGCTTCTTGATTCCGAATGACAACAAGGTTCAGCTCCATGGCTCTGCATTCGCTCTGGAAATTCCGTCTGCGCCCTTGAACGGCTGGAAGTACAGGGGCAATGAAAATCGTTTTTTTGCGCGACTATCGTTGGTGGTCCAGACGATGTCCAATTTCATGCAAGGGCAAAAGCGCTTTGATCCAGTCGTCACCGATGAAACGGTACAGGCATGGGCCAAAGCTTATCTGAAGCGTATCGACTTTCGTTCATCCGCTGTTCAAGAAGCGTTCAAAAACCAACTCGAAAACAGCTTAGCATTAGCAAAAACAAGCGAAGCCCATAAAGCTATCCTAATGGAGCGGTTGTCGGGTTGTGGTGTCGGCGGGCTCACTTGGGATCAATTGGCCATGGAGCATGGCCTCTTGCCGATAGATGTGAAAATTGCGGCTGTCGAAGCATTGCATGCTTGGCTGGATGTCCTTGAAGGCATGGAATATCCCTTGCTCGCGGGTATGCTTGAAGGCATCATCCAACAATCCGCTTTGACGGAATCAGCGAAACGAACGCAAAACTTGTCCGAACGAGGATTTTCACTTCAGCAGATTGCTGAGCTCCGACAGCTGAAAACAAGTACAATCGAGGATCATTTCGTGGAAATGGCAATGAACGACCCAGCATTCAGCTCTGCACCGTTTATGGACGAGCAGTTATTTCAATCCATCCATCACATCAGCAAGGAGTTGAAGACCATGCGCTTGCGGGATATTAAAGAGCGGTTGCCGGAAGCCAGTTATTTTCAGATTCGGCTGGCGCTTGCGATGAGAGGTGACGTCATATGAATCTTGAAAAGTTATTATACGACGCTTACGGCTACACGGAATTCCGCCCCGGCCAAAAACAAGTGATCGAACAAGTGCTGGCGGGGCGTGATGTGCTGGCGCTGTTGCCGACCGGAATGGGGAAATCGCTGTGTTACCAGCTGCCCGGGAAAGTCTTGCCAGGCGCCATCATTATCGTCTCGCCGCTTTTATCGCTGATGCAAGACCAAGTTGCCCAATTAAAGAAGATGGGAGAAAAATCGGTCATTGCCATCAATTCCTTTATGAAACCGGAAGATCGCGAAAGGGTTTGGAACACGCTTAGCACTTATAAATTCATTTTTATCGCTCCTGAAATGCTTGTACAGCCATATGTAATCGGTAAATTGAATGCACTCGGCATCTCACTGCTTGTTGCGGACGAAGCACATTGCATTTCTCAATGGGGCTTCGATTTCCGGCCGGACTATTTGCGCATTGCAGAGGTGCTGCCCAAGCTTGGCAATCCACAAACCTTGGCGCTGACCGCAACGGCGACCGATAAAGTAACAGATGAAATCAAGCGTTATTTAAAATTGATTGACCCATTCGTCTATTCACATCCGATGGACAGAAAGAACATCAGCTACGATATCCGCAAATTCGACAATGACAGCGATAAATTGGAAGAATTATTAAACATAGTGGCGACATATGGAGGGCCAGGCATCATTTATGCCGGAACGCGGCGGAAATCGCAGGAATTGGCGGAGCGAATTCTCGCTCTCGGCATGCGGGCGGCATTTTATCACGGCGGGATGGAGCAGCAGGACCGAATATTTGTCCAGCAGCAATTTGCCAATAAGGAGCTGGAGTGGGTATGTGCGACCAATGCGTTCGGCATGGGGGTCCATATTCCCGATATCCGCCACGTCATCCATTTCCAATTGCCTTCTTCTATAGAAGGATATGTTCAGGAAGTGGGGCGCGCCGGCCGGGATTCTTTGCCTTCACTTGCGACTTTATTGTATGCCGCAGGGGACGAGCGGCTCGTAGAGAGTCTAATCATGGATGATTTGCCTGAGAAACATGAAATTGAACTGATTTATGAGCGGGGCGAAGAAGCAAAACAATTGATCGAGCAGGGGATGATCAGGGAAACGGCGTATCGCATCATTTCCTATTGGCGTGAGCGCCTCCCGCTTGAAGGCACATTGAACCAGATCGAACAATTGAAAAAAGAAAAACAACGGCAAGCCGCCTCCATCCGTGGGCTAGTCCACACAAGCGCTTGCATACGGCAATACATCAGCAGGAGCTTCGACCAGGAAAACCTTGAAATACCGCCTAATTGCTGCAGTTTTCATGGGATCGACTACAGTCTCTTCAAAGGCCTTCAAAATGAACCGAAAGCTTCGCCAAAAGGGTCTTGGAAAGAGCGCTTGAAGGTCCTTCTTCCTATATGAAAATCTGTATTTCTATTATTTACAAATAAGCCTTTTTTCGTCATAATAGATATATTAGTACAGATAGGGGTAGTCGTGAAAATGGGAAACGATAATTATCATGAATCAATGGAAAAGAATCGCCAGGAATTGTCACAGGAACGAATGGCAGAATTGACGAGGCGCGCACGCCAAATGCCCAAGCCAAAAAGCAGGGGTTTATTATTACCTTCCTTGTTTTTCATCTTTATCTTGATTCCGGTCACTTTGCTGATCTATGTTGCGTTTTACTTTGAACCGGATGACACGCTAACTGCCAAAACAAACGAAAATGAAGTAAGCTTCGAACTGAACTCCCAGCCACCTTCTGACAGCACAGTACTTGCCGCTGCAGACGACCAGGAGAAAGACGAAGAAGAAAAGAAAAATGCCAAAGCTAAAGAAGCGCAAGAACAACAAGAGCTGAAAGAAAAAGCGCGTGAGCGTGAAGAAAAGGCAGCTGCCAAAGCGAAAGAGAAAGAGCAGGCGGCCGCGGAACAACAAGCAGCGGAAAAAGCCAAGGAAACAGCGCTGGCAGAACAACAAGCGCGTGAAGAAGCTGAAGCCAAAGCCAAAGCCGAAGCCGAAAAAAAGGCAAAAGCTGAAGCTGAACAACGTGCACAAGCCGAAGAAAAAGAAAAAGAACAGCAACAAGAGCAGGAAGAAACACCGACTGCCGGCGGCAAGACAGTAACCGTTCAATCGAGTGAAACGCTTTACCGCATTGCCGTCAATAATTACGGCGCGAGCGGTGCAGCGGCCGCTGTTGAGAAAATCAAACAGGCCAATGGATTGGCATCTAACGATATCAGCCCTGGACAAACATTGATTTTGCCATAAGGCGAGATTAAATGCCTCCTGTTAGGGAAAAGATAAAAAGAATCTAATAAAGAGGTGAGCAGATGTTTGTTAAAAGTGCATTAGTGAAAAAAGAAAGATGTATTACAGTGAATCCAGAAGACACGATGGAAAAAGGTGTGGAGTTGCTAGAGCGGCATTCCGTTGATGCGTTGCCAGTCGTAGATGGCGACAAATTTAAAGGAATCTTTACTTGGTACCATGCGTATCGGGCTTTCTTCTATTCAGATGCTAGAAAAGATGAATTTATCCGTTCGACCAAAGTAAAAGATGTTATGGTCAATCAGGATGTCTACTTAAATATCGATGATGTTTATGAAAAAGCTTTGGTCGAATTACGTGATTTCCCGATTATCGCTGTGGTCGACGAAGAAAAATTCCTAGGTATCGTCACTCGTTTCGATGTCGTCAACCAATTGCAAAGCGCATTTGGCATGCAACAATCCGGGGTGCGCATTACCGTTACATCCGTTGAATCGGAAGGCCGCATTGGGCGGCTTGGGGAAATCATTGAGAAATACAAGGAATCGGTCGTTTCACTTGTCACGTTTGATGAAACGGACAAAATGGTGCGCCGCATTGTCCTGAAGGTTAAGAAAAAGAACAATATCGACAAATTCACGAAGGAACTGGAAAAATCCGGCTTCCGTATTCTTGATATCACTGAAGATTGAATAGCGGCTTGAACAGGAAAACATAAGCGCAGCTTATGTTTTTTTGTTGCTTTGGAAAGGATGTACATAATGAAATGGATTTTACGCATCGGGTTTGCGGGCTTAGCTCTAATGGCATGGATGTTTCGTGCCGCCCACAGCGAAAAAAAGGAGGCGGCGGTCGTCCAATTGTCGGGAACCGCTCAATTTTCTCCTTTTAAGCTGCTTTTTATCTCCGACGTTCACCGGCGCAAACTTCGGCGTGATAGCTTCGACGATCACGTCGATCTTGTCATCATCGGCGGGGATTTCGTCGAACGGGGAGTTCCAGAACGACGCATCCGCGAAAACTTGCGGGTGTTGAGTGAACTTGCCCCGGTGTATTACGTGTTCGGAAACAATGACAGGGAAATCGGCGAAGAACGATTGAGGGCATTGCTCGAAGAACAAGGCGCCGTCATACTTGATGATGAATCGGTTGAATTGTTCGGAAATGCAAAGCTTAAATTGACCGGAATCGATTATTTTGCTTTTCGGGAACATAGTGTGGAAGATGCTTTCCGCACTGTCGAAAAAGGCGATTCCGTCATTTTCATCTCCCATACGCCTTTTGTCTTTAAGCACGTAAAACAACATTATCCAGTCAGCCTAATGATTGCCGGCCATACTCATGGAGGTCAAATCAGGCTCGGGCCGTTCGGAATATTCGACCGGGGCTCTTTGACTGTTGCGCAAGGAATCACCGAACTTGTCAGCAATGGATTCGGCACGACGACATTGCCGTTAAGGCTGGGCGCAAAAGCGCAATACCATGTCCTTGAAATTCATCCTGCTTCAGGCAACAAGCATTTGGCACAAAGCTCTGCAATCGGCTAAGATGGATATGGACATTATTACAGGAGTGGTTGAAATGGAACATGCAGATGTCATTATCGTAGGGGGCGGGCCGTGCGGTTTATCGGCCGCCATCGAAATACAGAGAATGGGCTTGCACCCGATCATTCTCGAAAAAGGAAATATCGTCAACGCCATCTATCATTACCCGACGCACCAGACATTTTTCAGCAGCAGCGAAAAATTGTCGATCGGGGACGTGCCATTCATTACCGAAGACCGCAAGCCGAAGCGTAATCAAGCGCTCGTCTATTACCGTGAAGTGGTGAAGCGGCATGCACTGGATGTACGGGCATTTGAAACAGCTATATCGATTGAACAATCGGACGGATTCTTTGTTAAAACAACCAAAAATGAATACAAGGCGAAATACGTGATAGTCGCGACAGGGTATTACGACCACCCAAACAAGCTTGCAGTGCCGGGTGCTGATTTGCCGAAAGTGATGCATTATTTCAAGGAAGGGCATCCTTATTTCGACTGTGACGTGTTAGTGATCGGGGGCAAAAATTCGGCGGTGGACGCGGCGCTGGAACTGCATAAAGCCGGCAGCCGAGTGACGGTATCCTATCACGGCACCAGTTATTCGAAAAGTGTCAAACCGTGGATTTTGCCGGAATTCGACGGGCTCGTGCGCCAAGGCGAAATTACCATGTTGTTCGATTCCATCGTCGATGAGATTCGTGAAGGCGAAGTGGAATTGACCGTGAACGATACGAAAGAAACCTTCGCGAATGATTTTGTTTTTGCCATGATTGGCTATCATCCAGATCACAGCTTTCTCCGGCAGATGGGGATCGACATTGATGCGGCAAGCGGCAGGCCATCTTTCAATGAAGAAACGATGGAGACGAACGTTGAGGATTTATTTATCGCAGGTGTCATCGCTGCCGGAAACAATGCTAACGAGATCTTTATCGAAAATGGCCGTTTCCACGGCCAGCAAATCGCAGCGGCGATTGCGAAAAAACAAGCGCTGAAAAATTCAACAGATTAGATTATCCAAAAGAGGTGCAGTATGAAAAAGAAAGTATCGTTAATTACGACAGGAGGCACCATTGCAAGTAAAGCCATTTCAGACGACGGTTTGTTGAAATCCGGCGCTATTTCTGGAAAAGATCTGGCAGAGCTTTGCCAATTGCCTTCTGAGATTGAAGTGAAAGTTATCGACGTCTATCAGCTGCCGAGCATGCATATTGGCTTTGGTGAAATGAACATCGTTAAGGAAGCGATTTTAAAAGAATTGGAAGACCCAGAAGTGGCAGGGGTCGTAGTGACGCATGGCACCGATACATTGGAAGAAACCGCTTATTTCCTCGACTTGACTGTTGGCGATGAGCGGACGGTCGTGGTGACAGGAAGCCAGCGCGCGCCAGAAGCAGTCGGGACAGACGTCTATTCTAATTTACGCAACTCGATTTATGTGGCTGTCGATCCGGTAATCAAAGGCGTTGGAACGGTGGTCGTCTTCAATGAGCGAATTTACAGCGCAAAGTATGTCAAAAAAGTACATGCCAGCAACCTGCAAGGCTTCGATTCATTTGGCCATGGCTATTTGGGCATCATCGATAACGACAAGGTCCGCATCTACCAAAAGCCGGTGCTGCGTGAAGTGCATCGAGTGCCAGGCGGTATGCCGCGTGTCGATATCGTCAAATGCTACTCTGGCCAAGAAGGATCGATTGTCGATATGCTGGCTGAAAGTGGATCGAAAGGCATCGTCTTAGAAGCGGCTGGCCGCGGCCAGATTTCGCCGCATATGGTGGAGGCGGTCGAACGTGCTGTGAACTCCGGGATTCCTGTCGTGTTGACGACGAGCGCCGAAGAAGGCAACGCCTATCCGGCTTACAGCTATCCAGGAAGTGCTCACGATTTGCTGACGCGTGGCGTCATTTTGGGCAGTGATTACGACAGCAAGAAAGCTCGCATCAAATTGGCGATCCTGCTGTCGGGTAATGAAGCAATCGATAAGGAAGCATTTGAAATTTAACAGCACCGGCTGAATGGAATGGAGGAGGGCGTCTATGTTAGAGCTGTTGACGGTGGCGATTGCGCCCGGGCTCGCATTGTTCAGTTATTTTTATTTGCGTGACCAATTTGCAGGAGAACCGTCGAAACTGATCTTTCATTGTTTTCTATACGGCGCTCTCCTTACATTCCCGATTCTTTTTATCCAGTATGTGTTTGAAGCCGAGAATGTATTCCAGAATGCCTTAGTGAAATCCGTCTTGTTCTCGAGTTTATTGGAAGAGTTCTTTAAGTGGATCGTCCTGCTTGCGGCAGTGTTCCGCCATATCGATTTTGAAGACCCGTACGACGGAATTTTATACGGTGCGAGTTTATCACTCGGATTCGCCACAGTCGAAAATATTTTATATCTTCTGGAGTTCGGGCTTGGCGCAGCTTTCCTGCGTGCATTTCTTCCGGTGTCGAGCCATGCTTTGTTCGGTGTGGTCATGGGCTTTTACTACGGAAAAGCGAAATTCACGGAAAAAAGGGAGAGCAAATGGTGGCTTGCGGCGGCGTTGTTTGCGGCGTCGCTATTGCACATCGCCTATAACGCTTCGCTTTATGCTTACGATAATCTATTGTATGGCGCAGTTCCGTTCATGCTGTTCTTGTGGTGGTTCGGTTTGCGGAAAGTCCGCCAGGCTCACCAATTATCGGTCAGCCATTACCATAAGCACACCCCGTATTGATTAGACAAAAGCCTTCCACTGGGAGGCTTTTTCTTTTTGTCTTGCTTTGGCTCCGGAACTATTCGAAGGACGCTTTGATTTTGCCCGAAACCTGTTGCATATTGTGATAAAATGAAATCATTACATAAGATGAGGTGACAGTTTTGACGAAAGCTATACAAATCGCGATCGACGGGCCGGCTGCTGCGGGCAAGAGCACGATCGCTAAAATAGTGGCAGAAAAATTAGGTTATGTTTATATCGATACTGGCGCGATGTACCGCGCGATTACGCTGAAAGCATTGAACGCAGGGATCAACCTGGCAAACAATGAAGAAGCGGGGGCTTTGCTTGAGGAGACCGAAATCGATTTGATTCCTGTGGAAGGCGGACAGAAAGTGCTGCTTGATGGGCAAGACGTTTCGGAAGCGATTCGCTCCCAGTATGTGACGAAGGCGGTTTCGGAAATGGCTGCCCATGAATTGGTCAGAAAGCGCATGGTGGAGCTTCAGCAGAAGCTGGCTGAAGAGCGCGGCGTCGTCATGGATGGCCGCGACATCGGCACACATGTCTTGCCTGACGCTGAACTCAAAGTATTTATGTCCGCCACAGTCGAAGAGCGCGCAAGACGCCGCTTCGAGGAAAACAAAAAACGCGATATCCTGACGCCGCTTGTCGAGCTGCAGGAGGAAATCGCCATGCGCGACAAGATGGATTCCGAACGTAAGGTGGCGCCATTGAAGCAAGCGGAGGATGCCGTGTATTTGGATACGACTCCTTTGACGATTGCAGAAGCGGCGCAAGCCATTTTGAAATTAGCGGAAGAGAGGCTGATGGCGTCATGAATTTGTATGCAGTAGGAAAAACGCTTGTGAAGACTGCGCTGAGCCCGCTGTATCGTTTCCAGGTGAGCGGTACTGAAAAGTTTCCGGAAACGGGTGGAGTGCTTCTTTGTAGCAATCATATCCATGCACTCGACCCGCCGGTGGTCGGCATGACAGCGCCGAGAACCGTTCATTTCATGGCGAAAGAGGAATTGTTCAAAGCGCCGGTGCTCGGCTCGATCCTGCCGAAGGTCAACGCCTTTCCGGTGAAACGCGGCATGAGCGACAGGGAGGCGCTGCGAACAGCGTTGAAATTGCTGAAAGGCGGGGAAGTCGTCGGGCTGTTTCCGGAAGGCACCCGTTCGACTGACGGCGTATTGAAAAAAGGCTTGAGCGGCGCCGGATTCTTTGCCCTTCGTGGCAATGCGGACGTTATGCCATGCGCCATCATCGGTCCGTATAAGCCGTTCGGAAAAGTAAAGGTGGTCTACGGCGATCCGATCCTGATGGACCCTTATCGTGAACGCAAAGCTTCCGCAGAAGAAGTAACAGAAGCCATTATGGCCAGTATTCAAAAAATTCTGGATGAAAACGCCGAAAATAAGTGATTATTTTTGTTTTTATTAGAGAATTCGAATAAAATAGAAGATGGATAGTTTGTGAAGGAGGGCTACTTATGTCAGAGGATATGAATTTGATGGAAAACCGTGACTTCCAAACAGGAGATCGCGTAAAAGGAATAGTCGCCAAAATCGAGGAAAAAGCGGTGACGGTGACAATTGATGGAGCGCCGTTCGACGGGATTATCCCGATCAGCGAGTTATCGAGCCTCCATATCGAAAAAGCTTCAGACTCGGTCCAAGAAGGAGACGAGCTTGAGTTGATCATCACGAAAGTGGAAGACGAGAACTTTGTGTTGTCGAAACGCAAAGTCGATGCCGAATCCGCTTGGGATGATCTCGAGAAGAAATTCGAATCCGGTGAAATCATCGAAGCGGAAGTGAAGGATGTTGTCAAAGGCGGCCTGGTCATTGACCTGGGCGTGCGCGGTTTCGTGCCGGCTTCACTTGTTGAAGATTATTTCGTCGAATCTTTTGAGGATTACAAAGGCCGTGTCATGACCTTTAAAATTGTCGAAATGGAAAAAGAGAACAACCGCTTGATCCTTTCCCACCGTGCCGTCGTGGAAGGCGAAAAAGAATCCAAGAAAGAACAAGTGATGGATTCGATTAATGCAGGAGACGTGCTTGACGGCAAAGTTCAACGCATCGCATCTTTTGGTGCATTCGTTGATATCGGCGGAGTGGACGGGCTTGTCCATATTTCCCAATTGTCACACGAGCATGTCGACAAAGTGTCGGACGTCGTGACGGAAGGCCAGGAAGTGAAAGTCAAAGTACTTTCTGTTGACCGTGACTCTGAACGCATTTCGCTGTCAATCAAGGATACTTTGCCAGGGCCATGGGATGCCATCGACGAGAAGGCTCCAAAAGGCTCTGTCCACCAAGGAACAGTGAAGCGCCTAGTCAGCTACGGAGCGTTTGTTGAAGTGCTTCCGGGAGTAGAGGGCCTTGTGCACATCTCACAAATCGCGCACAAGCATATCGCTACGCCTCATGAAGTGCTTCAGGAAGGCCAGGAAGTTGAAGTGAAAGTGCTGGAAGTCAACAAAGAAGACAAGCGCTTGTCCCTCAGCATCAAAGAGCTTCAGGAAAAAGAAGCGGAACAGGATTTCTCACAATACGATATGCCGGAAGAAGCATCCGGATTCTCGATTAGTGATGTCATCGGAGATAAATTAAAAGGGTTCAAATCCGAATAAATGTCACGGGCAAAAAGAAAGATGGATCATATCAATTACGCACTGTCCACCGGGCAATGCCGGGCTACTTGGCTCGACTGCGTCCGTTTTGTCCATCAAGCGCTGCCGGGAATCGGCGTCGCTGATGTATCGTTGGAACCCAAAACAGGTGATTTGAAACTAAAATCACCTGTTTTTATTAATGCCATGACTGGAGGCGGCGGTTCCGAGACTCTACAGCTGAATGCCATGCTTGCGCGTGCTGCAAAAGAAACCGGAATCGCAATGGCGGTCGGTTCACAAATGGCCGCGCTGAAAGACAAGCAAGAGCGCGAAAGCTACCGCATCGTGCGGAAAGAAAATCCAGACGGAATCATTTTTGGTAACCTTGGGAGCGAAGCGACCGTTGAGCAAGCGCTCGAAGCGGTCGAGATGATCGAAGCGGATGCGCTGCAGATTCATTTGAATGTCGTCCAGGAATTGACGATGCCTGAAGGCGACCGGCAGTTCCACGGGGCGCTTGAACGCATTGCCATGATTGCCGAAGCATTGAATGTGCCGGTCATCGTCAAAGAAACCGGGTTTGGCATTTCACAAGAAACTGCAGTGGCACTGGAAAAAACTCAAGTGGCGGCCATCGATGCAAGCGGCTTTGGCGGCACCAATTTTGCGAGCATTGAAAATGAACGCAGAAAACGCAAGCTGGCTTATTTCGAAGATTGGGGCATCCCGACGGCTGCCGCAATCGTTGAATGCAGAAATGGCTTCAGCCGCACCGTATTGGGCTCAGGCGGGCTTCAAGACGCAGGAGATGTGGTCCGGGCATTACGGCTCGGCGCAGATGCTGCAGGCATTGCAGGCAGTTTCCTGAAGCATGCAGTCAGTCTCGGCGAATACGGCTTGATCGAAGAGATCGATGGGCTCCACGAAGATTTGCGCATGCTGATGACTGCACTCGGTGCCCGTACAATTGAAGAGATCCGCTCCGCACCTGTTGTCATCACCGGGGAATTGCTTTCCCATTTGCAGCAGCGAGGCTTTGAAACGGAACATTTTGCAGTTCCTTTGAAAAACTGAATATTGGACAATTTAAGGGGATGGACATTATTCAGATGCCATCCTCTTTTTCGTGTATAATAGGCTTATCAGAAGTGGAAGGATGAATTAATTATGTCAAAACCGGTAGTAGCAATTGTTGGCCGGCCGAATGTAGGGAAGTCCACGATTTTTAATCGCGTGGTAGGAGAACGCGTTTCCATCGTGGAAGATATTCCAGGTGTTACGCGTGACCGCATCTACAGTTCGGCAGATTGGCTGACGCATGAATTCAATATCATCGATACAGGCGGCATCGACCTTAGCGACGAGCCGTTCCTCGAACAAATCCGCAGCCAGGCAGAAGTGGCGATGGATGAAGCGGATGTCATTATCTTTCTTGTCAACGGGCGGGATGGCGTGACGGAACAGGACGAGCAAGTAGCGAAAATCCTATACCGCACAAAAAAACCTGTAGTGTTGGCTGTCAATAAAATTGACAATCCCGATATGCGCCACATGATCTATGATTTCTATTCCCTTGGAATCGGCGAACCTTACCCGGTTTCCGGATCGCACGGGCTTGGCTTAGGGGATCTTTTGGATGAAGTGGCTAACCACTTCCCGAAAGAGGACGAAGAGGAATATCCGGACAATGTTATCAAGTTTTCATTGATTGGGCGCCCGAATGTCGGAAAATCTTCATTGGTCAATTCATTCCTTGGCGAAGATCGCGTCATCGTCAGCGAAGTGGCAGGAACGACACGTGATGCTGTCGATACACAGTATGAATACGACGAGCAACCATATGTCATTATCGATACAGCCGGTATGCGCAAAAAAGGGAAAGTATATGAAAGTACCGAAAAATACAGCGTCCTGCGCGCATTGCGAGCGATTGAACGATCTGATGTTGTTTTGGTCGTCCTGAACGCCGAAGAAGGCATCCAGGAACAAGACAAGAAAATTGCCGGTTATGCCCATGAGGCAGGAAAAGCAATCGTCATCGTCGTCAACAAATGGGATGCTTTGAAAAAAGATGACAAAACCATGAATAAATTCACGCAGCAGATCCGCGAGCATTTCTTGTTCCTGGATTATGCCCCGATTATTTTCGTTTCTGCAATCAGCGGGCAGCGTGTGCACAATATCCTTGAAATCATCAACCGTGTCAATGACAACCATTCACGCCGCATCCAGTCGAGCATTCTCAATGAAGTAATCGAAGATGCTGTAGCGATGAATCCGGCACCGTCTGATAAAGGGCGCCGCTTGCGTCTTTATTACGTTACGCAAGTGGCCGTCAAGCCGCCGACTTTCGTTGTATTCGTCAATGAGCCGGAATTGATGCATTTCAGTTATGAGCGCTTCTTGCAGAACCGCATCCGGGAAAGCTTCGATTTCGAAGGCACGCCGCTGCATTTAATCACGCGCGCACGTACTTAATTTCAATCAGCGGATGTTTTCACTTTCCTGCTGATATTAATTGATCCAATCGGACTTTACGGAACATCATGGCTCCCACTTGAAGAGGTGGGAGTTTGGTTTTCTGCTAAAGCAGGATAAAGGAGAGATAAAGATGGAAAAAGTCACTGTATTTGGTGCAGGGAGCTGGGGAACGGCGCTCAGTTATGTACTGGCGCAAAATGGCCATGATCTTCTATTATGGACCCATCGCCAAGACCAGGCGGATGAGATCAATCAACATACGAACAAGCGCTATTTAAAAGAAACCATTTTACCGGAGTCTTTAAAAGCGACAGCGAATCTCGATGAAGCGGTGGCGCATGCCGATATTTTCGTATTGGCCGTTCCCACCAAAGCCATTCGTGAAGTGGCACGGGATATCCGTGGGCGCATGACGAAAAAAGGCTTGTTTGTCCATGTGTCAAAAGGCATCGAACCGGATTCGCTTAAGCGTATCAGCGAGATGATCCGTGAAGAAATCCCGGCTGAGTTGATCGAAGAAGTCGTCATTTTGTCGGGGCCAAGCCATGCGGAAGAAGTTGTACAGGAGCATCCGACAACCGTCACTGCAGCGTGTGAAAACACGCAAGCGGCAAATCGTGTCCAGGATCTGTTCATGAATTCCTATTTCCGTGTCTATACAAATACCGATGTCATCGGGGTGGAAATCGGCGGGGCTTTGAAGAATATCATCGCCTTAGCGGTCGGGATTACCGATGGCCTCGGATATGGGGATAACGCGAAAGCGGCGATTATGACGCGAGGCCTGGCTGAAATTGCACGCCTCGGCGTGAAGATGGGCGCAACGCCTCTGACCTTTTCTGGCTTATCGGGTGTAGGTGACTTGATCGTTACCTGCACAAGCGTCCATTCGCGCAACTGGCGGGCAGGCAACATGCTTGGCAAAGGCAAGAGCGTCGAAGAAGTGCTGGCTGAAATGGGCATGGTTGTCGAAGGAATCCGGACAACAAAGGCTGCCCATCAATTGGCTGCTGAATACAAAGTGCCTATGCCGATAACGGAAGCTTTATATGCGGTATTGTTTGAAGGCGTCAAGCCGGAGAATGCCGTGGAAGAGCTGATGGGCCGCATGAAGAAAAATGAAATGGAAGATTTGATCGACTTGCTGTAATTGTCACAAACGGAGGGGCTGCTTGCTGCTGCCCCTTCTTTTTTTATGCTATACTATGGACTGAAACTCCACGAAAGGCGGCTTATTCATGAGTTCTTTGGATAAAATGTGGGTATCGTTTGCAGGCATCGCTTTTTTGATCATTTCCATGGGATTGATCTATTTGAGCCGATACAAATTGCAAAACGGCATCCTGAAATTTCTATTTGCGCTGATCGCGTATGTTCTGCTGATCTTGGGCTTCTTTATTATGGTTTTCACTGTATTCAGCGGACCGACCGGTGGCGCCTGAGGGGATGGACATAATGAAAAAAACAACAGCGTTGCTGCTCGTCCTGCTGACGGCAAGCTTCTTAACGGCTTGTGGGTACCCCAGCAGCGAACGAGCAGAAAATCAGATTCCCTATGAAGATCAGCTAGCCACTGCACAACAAGCGGTTGAACGGTACCAAGAAGCAAATGGTGGCTTGTTGCCGATCAAGACACGGGATATGGACGTCGATCAATTCATCAAATATCCAGTCGACTTTTCGAAAGTCGTGCCGGAATTTACAGCCGAGATCCCGAGCAACGCGTTTGAAGTCGGCGGAATCTACCAATACGTGCTGATGGACGTAGAGGAGAATCCTACCGTCAAGCTCGTCGACCTTCGGGTGGCAGAAGGCATCCGTTCTGTCAATGTCAGAAAGAGCGCAAATGGCGGCAGGGCCCCGATTTCTGAGATCATTGCCGACAATGTGTACAAATTCAATCATGAAGCAATGGGCTTCAGTGAAGAGCCGATGGTGCAGAGCCCTTACAGCGGTAAAATGCTGCCCATGGTCATTACTGGACAGGGCGATGTCTACATCGATTATTCTATCGATTTGTATGAGGCAATTCAAAGTTATGAAGGTGAACTCGAACAAGGGCAGGACATCCGTTTTATCCTTTACGAAAACAGCCCGATCGTTCCTGCTTATTCGCTTCCATACACGATTGATGAAAACGGGGAACCTATTTTTCTGACGGATGAAAAACCCTGATACAGCACGGATTTGCCCGAAATCCACATGATTTTGAAAATATTGGGAGTATTTGGTGGTTTTCTTTGAAATGCGGCCTATTTGTTGTTGCTATGCGATTTTCGTTGTGATACTCTTTTTACAGGATTGATGGCAAGCATCCCCTTTGAGAGGAGGTGAATAGCATGAACAAAACAGAATTAGTGAACTCTGTTGCAGAAGCGGCTGAACTTTCTCGTAAAGATGCTGCGAAAGCAGTTGACGCTGCATTTGAAGCGATTCAAGATGCTCTAACTAAAGGTGACAAAGTACAATTGATCGGATTCGGTAACTTTGAAGTTCGTGAGCGCGCGGCCCGTAAAGGACGCAACCCACAAACAGGTGCTGAAATCGAGATCGCCGCAAGCAAGGTTCCTGCCTTTAAGCCAGGTAAAGCACTTAAAGACGCAGTGAAATAAGCTTCGACTACTGTACATAGAATGGCTTTTGCAAGATCTAATCTTGCAAAGGCCATTCTTTTTTTCGGCCCCGTTTTTGCCAATACCCCCCGTAAATGCTACAATTCAGGTGAGAAAAGCGGAGTTGTCTCTCGGCTCGGCTATAGAGGCGCGTGAAACTGCAATGATCGATGGTTGTTTTCAACCGCTGCCCCAAATAGAGTGATTTTTCTACAGGAGGAAACAATGTGATAGATATGAAAAGCCATAACGTAGATCTGGAAAAAATAGAGCAAGCTGTCGGGATGATTTTGGAGGCAGTCGGCGAAGATGTGGGCCGTGAAGGGCTGCAGGATACCCCGAAACGCGTCGCGAAAATGTATGCGGAAGTTTTTGCGGGGTTGAAGGAAGACCCGAAAGAATATTTCCGCACAGTGTTTCATGAAAACCACGAAGAACTCGTATTGGTCAAGGACATTCCATTCTATTCGATGTGCGAGCATCATTTGGTGCCGTTTTTTGGAAAAGCGCATATCGCCTATATCCCGCGTGATGGGGTGGTCACAGGACTCAGCAAATTGGCGAGAGCGGTTGAAACAATCTCGAAACGCCCTCAGCTGCAGGAACGGATCACTTCCACCATTGCCGATTCGATGATGGAAACTTTGAACCCTCACGGCGTCTACGTCATGGTCGAAGCCGAGCATATGTGCATGACCATGCGCGGCATCAAGAAGCCAGGCTCTAAGACCGTCACGGCAGTGTCAAGAGGTGTATTGGAGACAGATGATATCAAACGCTCGGAAGTTATTACCTATATCAATATGAATTAAAACTACGAAAAAGCAGGTGTAAACAATGGCACAAACTGAATATGTGATTATCCGCGCACAAGAAGATGGCGTCAATGTCATCGGACTGACACGCGGCAATGATACAAAATTCCATCATACAGAAAAGCTTGATCGCGGAGAAGTGATGATCGCCCAATTCACTGAGCATACATCAGCGATGAAGATTCGCGGCAAAGCGGAAATCCATTCCGCACATGGCATCATTGAAAGCGACGCGAAAAAATAAGCGTTAATGGTGAAGGCCATAAGGGCATTATGCTATAATATGAGCTATGGCTAACCTATGAATGGAGCAGGCAGTATGAACGGACAACAAATACAATCCAAAATCATCTCCATGGAAATCGACGTACTAAAAGCAGTTCGCCAACGAACATTAGACCAGTTGACGGAAGGGCCTTTTGTTAAAGAGGCACGCCTGTTTTTCTTGCTGCTGCCGTTTTTTAACGGAGAGCAATGGTCGGATAAAATGGAGACAAGCGCCCGGACAGTGGCAATCGTTTACGCTGCGTTGCATGCACATGACCGGGTGAAAGAAGAAATGCCTATCAGCAAAGAACAGCAATTGACAGTGCTCGCCGGAGATTTTTACAGCGGCATCTATTATCAATTGCTGGCTGAAGGGAAAAATATCGAAATGGTTCAAAAGCTTGCTACGGCAATTATCCAGGTGAGCGAAAAGAAAGCCTCTTTCCATGAACGTGTGATCCAACAGCCAGAGCAAGTGGAAGCGACAGCGACATTGATTGAAACAGCTTTGCTGAATGCTTTCTATAAAGAGAATGGCTTCAGCCATTACAAGCAGCTGATGGAACAATCTTTGCTGTATATCCGCTATACGGAAGAGTTGGAAGCGCTGAAGAAAGGGGAGTTCAGCTATCTGCTGAGATTGCTTAGCGAAACCTTGATTCACTCGACATTCATCGAGCGTTGGCTAGTTGGACGCCTGGAAATTTTGGGCAATGAAATAGTGGAGTCCCTCGATGATTGCGAGCTGGATTTCGAACTCAAGAATATCTTGCTCCACCAAATTATTCCGCATCGGCATAGCGCTGAACCGCTGACGCGAGAAGGATGACGATGATGCAGAAAACGAAAGAACAACGAGTTCACGAAGTGTTTGAAAAAATTTCCGAAAACTATGACCAGATGAATTCGGTCATCAGCTTTCAGCAACACAATAAATGGCGCAACGACACGATGCATAAAATGCAAGTGGCCAAAGGTGCAGCATGCATTGATGTCTGCTGCGGCACGGCAGATTGGACGATTGCGCTTGGAGAAGCTGCAGGGCCTACAGGGCGTGTGGTCGGATTGGACTTCAGCCAGAACATGCTGAATGTCGGGCATCAAAAAACAGCGCATATGCCTCAAATCGAATTGGTGCAAGGCAATGCGATGTCTTTGCCTTACCCGGACAATTCATTCGATTTTGCGACAATCGGCTTCGGGTTGCGCAATGTGCCCGATTATGAACAGGTGCTATCAGAAATGCACCGCGTCTTGAAACCTGGCGGCATGATTGCTTGCTTGGAAACTTCACAGCCTGAAAGCTTGGTGTTCAAGCCGTTTTTCCGGATGTATTTCCGTTTTGTCATGCCAGTATTCGGCAAGCTGTTCGCGAAAAGCTATAAAGAGTATTCATGGCTTCAGGAGTCAGCTAAAACATTCCCAGGCATGAAAGAGCTGGCGAAATTGTTCAGCAAAGTCGGATTCGACAAAGTGAAATACAAACCGTATTCAGGAGGGGCTGCTGCCCTCCATATGGGATTGAAAAAGTAAACAAGCGGGAGAAGGTTATTAAGTGGAAAAGATGAAGTTGAAATTGCTCTATTCCGACCTGAAACCGGAGCTGGAACTGATCGAAAAAGAATTAGAACAGGCAGTGGATTCCGAATCCCTTCTATTAAATGATGCTTCTCTTCATTTATTGCAGGCCGGAGGAAAACGGATCCGCCCTGTTTTTGTTTTGCTTGCCGGAAAATTCGGGAATTATGATATCGAATTGCTGAAGCGTGTCGCTGTGCCGTTGGAGCTTATACATATGGCGTCTTTGGTTCACGATGATGTCATAGATGATTCGGAGATCCGTAGAGGGCGCCCGACCGTTAAATCGGAATGGAATAATAGTGTGGCAATGTATACCGGGGATTTCATTCTGGCCAGGGCACTGGAGCGGATCACGGAAATTGAATCACCAAGAATCCATGACATCCTGTCCAAGACCTTGATCGAAGTATGCCGTGGGGAAATTATTCAGATTGAAGATAAATACAGGCTCGACCAAAGCTTGCGGGATTATTTGCGGCGCATCAAACGCAAAACTGCCTTACTGATTTCATCGAGCTGTGAATTGGGGGCCTTGGTGTCGGGCACCGATGAGAAAACTGCCGCGCATTTGCGCCGTTTCGGTTATTTTATCGGCATGTCGTTCCAGATTATTGACGATATCCTCGATTTCACCGCCAGCGATCAGGAGTTGGGCAAACCAGCTGGCAGCGATTTTATTCAAGGCAACATCACTTTGCCGATTCTGTACGCGCGCCGCGATCCCGAGATCTACCAGATGCTGCAGGATAATTTAAACCAGGACATTTCCGATGAGAAACGCCTGGAAATTGTCCGCACGATCCGCACAAGCAGCGCAGTTGATGAAGCTAAGCGCATGAGCGAGCGTTATTTGGAGAAGGCGCTGAAAGAACTGGACAATCTGCCGAAAGGTCCCGCGATGAAAACGATGCGCAAAATCGCCTTTTTCATCGGCAAGCGAAAGTTTTAGTTTCCGGTTGACAAATGATGGGACAATGATAGTATTTTTTAAGGTGGGCAATGTGCCCGAGCTTTTTAACAGAGGAGTGTTCTATAATGGAAAAAACATTTTTGATGGTAAAACCTGATGGTGTCCAACGCAATGTCATCGGTGAAATCGTTTCCCGTTTCGAGAAAAAAGGCTATCATTTGGCAGGCGCTAAATTGATGCAAATCCCAACTGAGCTTGCTGAACAGCATTACGGCGAGCACAAAGAGCGCCCATTCTTCGGCGAACTTGTAGAATTCATCACTTCTGGGCCAGTTTTCGCAATGGTTTGGGAAGGCGAAAACGTCATCTTGACTGCGCGTCAAATGATGGGAGCTACTAACCCGAAAGATGCAGCTCCAGGAACAATCCGCGGCGACTTCGCAGTTACTGTCGGCAAAAACATGATTCACGGTTCTGATTCAGCTGAAAGCGCTGAGCGCGAAATCGGCTTGTTCTTCAAAGAAGAAGAATTGGTATCTTACGAAAAAACAATGAACAGCTGGGTCAACTGATCCAACTATTGAAACTGCGGCCGTGCAATCGGCCGCAGTTTTTTTATTTACGGAGCAATTGGAGAAACAAGAAGCGAACGAGTGAGCTGGAAAATGAAAGCGATTTCTTTTATTGGCGCGGGTTTGTTGCTATTCGAATGTTTAGTTTTCTTCATATTTAGGATAGAATTGAACAAATGCCATGTGGTATAGTGATAGTTAAATACTTTAGCACGTTGAAGGGAGAAAGTGTACATGCGTTACTTAACAGCAGGAGAATCTCACGGTCCACAATTGACCGCCATTATTGAAGGGTTGCCAGCGCAATTGCCTTTGACGGCGGAAATGATCAATAAAGAGTTGAAACGGCGCCAGGGAGGCCATGGCCGCGGCCGCCGCATGCAAATCGAGACGGACACGGTTGAGATCGTTTCAGGCGTCCGCCACGGAAAGACCTTGGGTTCACCAGTCGCATTGGTCGTCAAAAATGATGACTGGAAGCATTGGACGAATGTTATGGGCATCGAGCCGATTGAAGAAACCGATGAAGTGAAACGGCAATTGACACGGCCGCGCCCTGGACACGCTGATTTGAACGGCGGCATGAAATATGGCCATCGCGACCTGCGGAACGTATTGGAACGTTCTTCTGCACGTGAAACGACCGTGCGCGTGGCTGTCGGCGCAGTGGCAAAGCAGCTTCTCGCTGAACTTGGCGTAAAGATTGTGTCACATGTGACAGAAATCGGCGGTATTAAAGTCGACCCAACAACTTATATCGGAAAGTCCGCAGATGAAATCCGTGACATCGTCGAACAGGATGCCGTTTATTGCGCAGACTCATCAAAAACAAAAGAAATGACCGATTTGATTGATGCGACGAAGAAAAACGGAGACTCAATCGGCGGTACTGTAGAAGTCATCGTCGAAGGCATGCCAGCTGGAATCGGCAGCTATGTGCATTATGACCGCAAACTGGATGCTAAAATCGCAGCTTCCGTCATGAGCATCAACGCATTCAAAGGAGTGGAGTTCGGCCTTGGATTCGAAATGGCGCGCCGTCCGGGCAGTGAAGTCCATGATGAAATCATTTGGAGTGAAGAAGCGGGCTATACCCGCAGCACGAACAACCTCGGCGGCTTTGAGGGCGGAATGACAACAGGCATGCCGATCATCGTACGTGGGGTGATGAAGCCGATCCCAACGCTTTATAAGCCTTTGAAGAGCGTTGATATCGAAACGAAAGAGCCGTTCCAGGCAAGCATCGAACGTTCAGACAGCTGTGCAGTTCCGGCAGCTTCAATCGTTGCGGAACATGTTGTTGCCTTTGAAGCGGCCAACGCATTGCTAGAACAATTCGACGCGGATCAATTGCCGCGGCTGAAAGAAAATATCGAGAGCTACAAAGCCTATACAAAGGAGTTTTAATCCATGAGGGAGTTGCGGGTCGAGACTGAACATCCATATACGGTGCATATCGGTCAAGGGGCGGTCAAGCTGTTGGCAAAACATTATCATGATTTGCTCACTGCAGCTGACCAAGTCGTCGTCATTGCAGACAGCCAAGTGGCCGATCTGCATTTGCCGCAGCTGATCGGGGCGCTTACGGACTTTCAGCCGAAAGTTTTCCGCGTGCCAGCAGGTGAAGGGGCGAAATCCGCTGAAAGTTTTATGGATTGCCATAGCTTTTTACTGTCAGAAAATTGTTCGCGCAATACGGTCATTCTTGCTTTCGGTGGAGGCGCAGTCGGGGATCTGGCTGGCTTTGTCGCATCGACTTTCATGCGCGGAGTGCCTTTTATCCAAGTGCCGACAACCATCTTGGCCCATGACAGTGCTGTAGGCGGCAAAACCGCCATCAACCATCCGTTCGGCAAGAACATGATCGGCACTTTTTATCAGCCGCGAGCGGTCGTTTACGATGGCGACTTTCTCCAGACGCTGCCTGAAAATGAAATCCGCTCGGGAATGGCTGAAGTGATCAAGCATGCGTTCATTTCAAACGAAGGCTGGCTGGATGAACTGATGGCGTATCAAGATTTCAGTTCAATGTCTGGACAGGAACTCGAAGGGCATCTGGAAAAAGGAATTGCCGTCAAATCAGCGATTGTCGAAGAAGATGAGTTTGAAGGCGGTGTCCGCAAATTCCTCAATTTCGGCCATACATTGGCCCATGCCATCGAAGTGCATTTGGGTTATGGCAAACTGACGCACGGAGAAGCTGTCGTGCTCGGCATGGCCTATGCACTTGAATTGTCCGAAAGCCCGCAATTGCCGCGTTTTTTAAACTGGGCGAAAGTAAATCGTTATCCGCTATCGCTATTGACGAACATGCCATTCGATGAACTATTGCCATATATGAAAAAAGATAAAAAAGCGACCGCTGCTGCACTGAACTTCGTTTTGCTTGGGACAGTGGGCCGACCGTATATTGAAACGATTCCAGAACAACGAGCACAAGCGGCTTACGATAAGCTAAGAAAAACGATCAAGGAGATGATCTGATGATTCGAGGAGTCAGAGGTGCCATCACCATTACAAAAGATGAAGCGCCTGAAATTTTGGAGCAAACGCGCCGCTTGGTTTTGGAAATGGCCAAAGAAAATGGCATCGAACCGGATGAAGTGGCTTCGGTCATCGTATCGACGACAACGGATATTTCTGCAGCTTTTCCTGCAAAAGCCGTACGCACCATCGAAGGCTGGACATACGTGCCGGTTATGTGTACACATGAAATGGATGTGCCTGGCAGCATGCCCCTTTGCATTCGCGTCATGATGCACGTCAATACAAAACTGGCACAGGATAAAATTCATCATATTTATATGAATGATGCTGTGAAACTGCGTCCCGACCTATCCCAGAAAAGCCAGGTGAGCCAAGCGTGAAAACAGAAGTCCTTATAATCGGCCTCGGATTGATTGGTGGATCGTTAGCAAAAGCATTGCAGCGCAACGAAGATGTTCACGTGTCGGGCTATGATGTGGATGCATTGACTGCCAGAAAAGCTTTCAAAATGGGCATCATCCAAAGCTCGCCGCCTGCTCTTGAGCAGGCAGCCGCCGCGGCTGATGTCATCGTTTTTGCCACACCCGTCGGGACAACCATCAAATTAATGGAACAAAGCAAATACTGGAATTTAAAAGAAAATGTCATTTTGACAGATACCGGCAGCACAAAAGTCCAAATTATGGAAGCTTCAGCGAAATTGGCCCATACCTTTATCGGGGGGCACCCGATGGCCGGTTCCCATAAAAGTGGTGTCGAAGCTGCCAAAGAGGTGCTCTTTGAAAATGCCTTCTATATTTTAACTCCCGGGAAGCAGGCGGCTGAGGAAGACGTGGAGAAATTGATTGGCTTGTTATCTGTCACCAAAGCGAAAATTAAAGTGCTCGAAGCAAAAGAACACGATCATATGACGGCGATTGTCAGCCATTTTCCGCATTTGATTGCAGCTGCTTTGGTCCATCAACTGGACCGGGAAGAGCAATTTCCCTTTGCGCGGCAGCTTGCAGCGGGCGGTTTCCGCGATACGACGCGTATCGCTTCTGCGAACCCGGACATGTGGCGCGATATTACCACGCAAAACAATGAAATGATTGTTGAGCAGCTGGACCAATGGATGGACCAGATGACGCATTTGCGCGAGATCCTGCAGAACAACGAGCCCGAGCCGATTCACCGCTTTTTCGCGAAAGCGAAGGAAACGCGTGATGAACTGCCTGTTGCAGGGCACGGGGCCATGTATTCCGTATTCGATTTGTATATCGATATTCCCGATGTGCCGGGAATCATCTCGGAAATGACGGGCTATCTGGCGGAAGCCGGCATCAGCATCGTCAATTTGAGAATCTTGGAGACGCGTGAAGATGTCTTCGGGATTCTCGTCATTAGTTTTCAGACAGCACAAGACCGGAAAAATGCGCAGCGCGTTTTTTCTGAACGCACCTCTTATGATACGTATATCTCCTGAAAGGAATGAAATTCATGTCCAAAACGATCAGCTACGCACAACCTGCGTTAACGGGCAGCGTTCAAGTGCCTGGGGATAAGTCCATCTCACACCGAGCCGTCATGTTCGGTGCGCTGGCACAGGGAACGACGACCATCGAAGGCTTCTTGATGGGCGATGATTGCCTGAGCACCATCAGCTGTTTCCGTTCGCTCGGAATCGATATCCAAATAGACGGCGAACACGTGACGGTGACAAGCGGCGGCAGAAAAGCCTGGAAAGAGCCGGATGCCGTATTGGATACCGGAAATTCTGGCACAACGACGCGCTTGATGCTCGGTTTGCTTGCAGGCACTGATTTCCATTCGGTCATGGCAGGGGATGAATCCATCGCACGCCGCCCGATGAAGCGCATCGTTGAACCACTGCGCTTGATGGGGGCGGACATCCGCGGCCGCGCCAATGGCCATTTCACGCCGCTCGCGGTCCAAGGGACAACTCTTCAAGCCATCGACTATACGATGCCTGTCGCAAGTGCACAAGTGAAGTCGGCCGTGTTGCTCGCCGGATTATCGGCGCAAGGGACCACAACCGTTCATGAACCGGTGCCGTCTCGCGACCATACGGAAATCATGCTCAAGCATTTTGGGGCGGACATTTCTCGCGAGGGCGATGTCATTTCATTGACTGGTGGACAGGAGCTTCATGCTGCGCATGTCCAAGTGCCAGGTGATATCTCCTCCGCTGCGTTTATGATCGGTGCGGCGCTTATTGCCGAAGGCAGCGAGATCCAATTGAAAAACGTCGGCGTCAACCCGACGCGTACAGGCTTGCTCGATGTGTTCAAAGCCATGGGCGCGGACATCCAAGCAACTGGTCATGCATCCGAAGGCGAGCAAGCCGCTGATTTGACGGTCCGCAGCACTCAGTTGACGGGTACGGAAATCGGCGGGGATGTCATACCGAGATTAATCGACGAAATTCCATTGATTGCGCTCGTGGCAACGCAAGCTCACGGCAAAACGGTCGTTCGCGATGCAGAAGAATTGCGCGTCAAAGAAACCGACCGCATACAGGCAGTCGTTACCGAGTTGAAAAAACTCGGTGCGGATATCGAAGCGACAGAAGACGGTATGGTCATACAAGGCCCGACACCACTGACTGGCGCGGCGATGAATAGCTACGGCGATCACCGCCTCGGTATGATGGCCGCAGTCGCTGCATTAATCGCAGACGGCCCTGTGACGATTGACGACCCGGGCTGTATTTCGATCTCATACCCTAACTTTTTTGAACATCTGGATAAGCTGACACAATAACTCTCCTTCGGGGGAGTTTTTATTATGCTAGGATGATGGTTTCGTGTACGATAACTATATAACGGCAAGGAATAGGTGATGCAAATGGCAACTTTACAAAAGATCCAAGAAGCTGTGCAGGCTGGAGATACGGCTGCACTTGATACATTGCTCGAACAATATTTGTTAAAAGGCGATCCCGATGAGCAATATGCGGTCATGGAATGGCTGCAGGAGATCGGCTTTATCGAAGAAGCGCTCCGTGTGGTGGAGCATCTGCAGTACATGTTTCCGGAAGAGGCGCAATTACGCGTCGACCGTTCGAAATTGCTGATCGATGCCGATCGTGAAGATGAGGCGCTCAATGAGCTGATGGCCATACCGAAAGACGATGAATTATACCCTCAGGCACTTGTCACACTAGCAGATCTGTTTCAGCTGCAGGGGCTTCTTGAGGCAGCGGAATTGCGGCTGGACGAAGCGATCGGCCTGATGCCTGATGAACCGCTCCTGCAACAGGCAAAAGCGGAATTGTTACTCGACTCCGGGCGCTACCTGGAGTCTGCACGGATCTATCAGGAACTGGAAAGCCGCAATGTCAAAATCGAAGGCGTCAACCTCAGTGAACGGCTTGCGGAAGTGTATAGCGCCGGGGCAGCTTACGAGGAAGCCTTGCCTTATTATGAGCGTGCACTGGAAGACGAAGCGCAGCCCGACGTATTATTCGGCGCAGCATTTGCCGCTTTCCAGGCGAAACAATATGAATTGTCCGTGAAGCGTCTGGATGAACTTTTGGATGCCGATCCCGATTACTTCTCTGCTTATTTATTGAAAGCGCAATGCTTCAATATGATGGAAGACTATAAACGTGCTTACGATGCCATCAAAGAAGGCCTCGCACGGGATGAGTTCGACAAGGAATTGTATCTGTTTGCAGGGAAACTCGCGTTGAAGCTCGGCAAAGGCGAAGAAGGCGTCGAAATGCTCCGCCAGGCGATCGCACTCGATCCCGAATACATGGAAGCCCTTTATGCGCTGATATCTTATTTGCATACAGAAGAGCGCGACGAAGAATTGCTTGAGCTTGCCTCGATGGCTGTCGAAAGCGGAAACGACTGGCATGCGCTGTATCCGATGATCGCGAGAGCGTACGATCGGACAGAACAATTCGGCAAAGCTCTGGAGTATTATGAAAAAGCCTATCCGGCCTTTTCCGACGATCCCGAATTCCTCGAATCCTATGCCTTATTTTTAGTGGAGGAAGGGAAACGCGACCGCGCTCTCGAAATAATCAAACAGCTTCAAGCGCTGGAGCCTGAAAACCCGCAATGGTTCGATTGGCTGCAATCGTTTGAATGAAAGGGGGAGACGATATGACTGCATCCGTTTCTGTAGGCGAGAAAAAACAATTTGTCCGCTGGTTCCTCGGGTCTTATAAGATGAAAAGGCGTGAATGCATTTGGATCCTCAATTACCTGTTGAGCAATGATGAATTGCTGGAGAAAACGCATTTTGTCGAAGAAGCGCATTATTGTCCCCGCGCCATGGTCATGTCGACAACTGAATCGAAGGAAATCCCGTTCCAGTTCTATAAAGGCAAGCTGATGACCGCCGATGCTGAAAAGTCTTTCCACGATCTCAGGCTCCATCCTGATGAGCCTTTATATGTACAATTGAATTTTCCAAGCATTCCGCCCGCGGCGCTATATCTTGCGGTACTGGAAGAAAATCCGCATATGCCTAAAGGGGCGTCGGTCAGCGAACAGGACCGCCTGATTGCCGAAAAGGTATTGAATGAAAGTTTGTCGTCATATCAGGAAGAAACGATCCTCAAAAAAATCGACGAAGCACTGGACGCAGGAGATAAGGAACGGTTCTTTGAACTGTCTGCCCTGTTGTCTGTTGTGAAATCGGCGAAAAAAATGGAGAGTGACTAAATACATGCATTTCAACAGCAAAGACATCGATTTATATGTAAATCAAAAAGATTACGTCGATACTGCGGTCGTCCCGCTGATCGAATTGGACTTGAGCGCTTCAGGCATGAAAGCAAGCGCAGGGGCTTCTGAATATTTGCAGTCCTTGACTGTTATATTGGAAAAGCAATTCAAAGGGCGGATACTTTTGCTTCCGCCTATTTCTTATGTCCGCGCGGCAGACCGGCCAGAGCTCGGCGAACAATTGAAGAAAGAGCTTTCGGAAACCGGGTTTAAGCACATTTTCTACCTGACGACTGACTCGAAATGGCGCGCTGTCGAAGAACTGGACAATGTACTATGGCTGCCGGCCATTCCGACAGGGGATATGGACCAATCTTTCAAGAAATCCGTCATGGAAGACCAGCTGCGGCAAGTGCTGCCGCTCTTTACCAAAGAATGGACACATCATTCATGAAATGTTCACAAACTGTTCCAATAGACTGAATGCAATATTGACCTTAAGTTTTGATTGATATATCATTAGGTTGTCCTAGTAATTATATTTGAATGACTATGTCCAATGGACTGACCTTGAATGTTAGAGGGGGGAAAAGAATGAGTAATAATCGTGTATCACGACGCCAATTTTTAGGTTACACACTTACAGGTGTGGGTGGTTTCATGGCAGCAGGTATGTTAATGCCGATGGTGCGTTTTGCAGTCGACCCAATTCTACAGCAACACGACGCTGGAGATTATGTTTTGACTGACAAAGCAGTAGCCGACATTACAGAAGAACCAGTACGCGTCGACTTTACCTACGAACAAGTAGATGGATGGTATACATCTGAAGTCACGAATTCTGCATGGGTGTACAAGGAAGGCGATAAACTAATCGCACTTTCACCTGTCTGCAAACACTTGGGATGCACAGTCAACTGGGGCGGGGATCCAGAAAACCCGACACAGTTCTTCTGCCCTTGCCACGCTGGCCGCTATGAGAAGAATGGCCAGAACATCGCAGGTACACCGCCGCTCGGACCTCTTGATGAGTATCAAGTTGAAGAACAAGATGGTTTTGTAGCCATCGGAGCAGTAAGAGAAAACACTTTAGTTTAATAGTTAGGGGGTACGACACCAGTGCTAAACAAGTTATATGATTGGGTAGATGAGCGATTGGACATCACGCCGATCTGGCGCGATATTGCAGACCATGAAGTACCGGAACACGTTAACCCCGCACACCACTTTTCAGCATTTGTTTATTGTTTCGGAGGACTGACATTCTTTATTACAGTCATCCAGATCCTATCTGGCATGTTCCTTACCATGTATTACGTGCCGGATATTGAAAATGCTTGGCAGTCGGTTTATTATCTCCAGAATGAAGTCGCTTTTGGGGAAATCGTGCGTGGGATGCACCACTGGGGAGCTTCTTTAGTAGTAGTTATGATTTTCCTTCATACGCTGCGTGTATTCTTCACAGGGTCATATAAAAAACCTCGTGAATTGAACTGGGTCGTCGGCGTATTGCTGTTCGGCGTAATCCTCGGTCTATCTTTCACAGGTTATTTGCTTCCATGGGATATGAAAGCATTGTTCGCAACAAAAGTTGGGATTGAAATTGCAGCTTCTGTACCGGTGATCGGCGATACGATCAAAATTTTGCTTGCAGGGGATTCAACGATTCTCGGCGCACAAACTTTGACTCGCTTCTTCGCGATTCACGTCTTCTTCTTGCCTGCTGCTTTGCTTGGGTTGCTCGCAGCACACTTTATCATGATCAGAAGACAAGGTATTTCAGGACCATTGTAATTCATCCTTGACCAAGGATTTTAAGGAGGGGACACTATGCATCGCGGAAAAGGGATGAAATTTGTAGGGGATTCACGTGTTCCGAGCAAAGAGTTTCGGAAACCGAATATCCCGAAAGATTACTCCGAATATCCTGGCAAAACAGAAGCCTTTTGGCCGAACTTCCTTCTAAAAGAATGGATGATCGGTTCTGTCTTCCTAATTGGGTATTTGCTCTTGACTGTCGCCCACCCTTCGCCTCTTGAAGGCCAGGCTGATCCGACAGACACAGCATATATTCCATTGCCAGACTGGTATTTCTTGTTCTTATATCAATTATTGAAATATGAATTCGCGTCCGGACCGTTCAACGTTATCGGCGCAATCATCATCCCGGGCTTGGCGTTCGGTGCTTTGATGCTTGCACCGTTCCTTGACCGGGGACCGGAACGCCGTCCATCGAAACGCCCATTGCCGACTGGCTTCATGCTTTTGGCAATCGCGTCCATCGTTTTCCTGACTTGGGAATCGGTAGCTAACCATGACTGGGAAGCAGCGGCTCGCCAAGGGGAGATCACGGAAGAAGTGGAAATCGATACAGCGGATCCTGGATACGAAATCTATTCAGCAGCGGCTTGTATCAGTTGCCACGGCGATAACTTGGAAGGGGCAGTCGGGCCGAGTTTGATCGGAACTGGCTTGTCAGCAGAAGAAATCGCTGAAATTGCCGTGAATGGTATCGAAGCTGGCGGAGTGCAATCCATGCCGCCTTCTTGGGACGGAACTGAGGAAGACCTTCAAGTCATGACTGAGTTCATTGCTGGACTTGAAGCTGAATAAACTTACAGAAAAAGAGCCGGGAAACCGGCTCTTTTTTTCTGCACAAGAAAGGAAGGTTGGATGGTAGAATTCACAGCAAAAATTTCTGCTTGGCTGATGTTCCGGCCCTTTTTAATATTGCTGTTCTTTGTCAATTTAGGAGGCACGATTTACGGTTACATCTGGTACGGCTGGCAATTGCGCATCACCGAACCGATTTTCCTTATCTTTGTGCCGGACAGCCCAACGGCCAGCCTGTTTTTCACGATAGTGCTCGGCCTATGGATCATCGGCAAGCACAGCCCGCTGATTGAAGCGCTCGCTTTTGTCACGTTGATCAAGTATGGCTTGTGGGCGGTTGTCATGAATTTATTGACACTGTTGCAAACCGGGTCGATCGGCTGGCTTGGCTGGATGCTCGTCGCTTCCCATTTCGCCATGGCGCTGCAAGCTGTGCTTTATTTTGAGCATTACCGCTTTGGCTATATTTCTGTTGCACTTACTGCTATTTGGACTTTACATAACGATGTCATCGATTATGTGTTTGGGCAGATGCCGATTTACTCGAGCTTGAGCGAATTTAGCGCACAAATCGGTTATTTCACGTTCTGGCTGTCAATTGCCTGCATCGCGTTCGCCTGGTTCACAGCGTCACAGAACCGCCACCTGGAACCGCGGCGTATCAGTTGACCGAAAGTCAGAAAAACAAGTAAAATAGACATATAGAAACACAAAGAGAGGTTGATCAATAAAATGGGATTGAGCGGCTATATAATTTATTTTATCGTCTTGTTAATTGTGCCGATTTGGGCTCAAATGAAATTGAAAAGCACGTATAAGAAATATTCTAAAGTCCGGTCGACTTCCGGTCATACAGGGGCCGAAGTGGCTCGCATTATTCTTGACCAAAATGGCTTGAGTAATGTCAAAGTCGTTGAAAGCCGCGGCATGCTTAGCGACCACTACAACCCGATGACCAAAACAGTTGCGCTTAGCAGCCATAACTACCATGAGCCATCGGTTGCTGGTACTGCTGTCGCAGCGCACGAAGTAGGGCACGCGATCCAGGACGCAACGGATTATTCGTTCCTGCGCTTCCGCCACCGCCTTGTGCCGATGGTCAATATTTCATCGAATATGTCGTGGGTGTTCATCATGATTGGCATATTTGCACAGATGAGCGGCGCATTGTTGATCGGTATCGCGCTTCTAGCAGTCGGTGTGTTGTTCCAATTGGTCACTTTGCCGGTCGAATTCAACGCTTCGAACCGCGCGATGGACCAGCTGTTGTCGCATAACGTCATCCGCAATGATGAAGAGCGGCATGCGAAAAAAGTATTGAACGCAGCAGCGATGACTTATGTAGCAGCTACTGCAGTTGCAGTGATCGAACTTGCTCGTCTGATCTTGATCTACACAAGCATGGATCGTTCATAATAAAACGAAACGGGCGGGAAAAGCATTTGCTTTTCCCGCCCGTTTTTTATTTGGCATACTTGCATCAAAGAGGCTGTTTCTGTTCGTCGAGCGTAAACCCTTCACCCATCACGTCATGCACTTCGATCAACGAGACGAAAGCGTGGGGATCGACGGAATTGACGATGTTTTTCAGCCGCACGAGCTCATTGCGGGCAACGACGCAATACAACACTTCGCGCTCTTCTTTGGTGAAATGGCCATAACCCCGGAGAATGGTGATGCCGCGATCCATTTCAATGGCGATGCGGCTCGCAATTTCTTCTTGTGAATTAGAGATGATCAATGCGCCGCGTCCAGAGTAAGCCCCTTCTTGGACGAAGTCGATGACACGGGCACCGACGAATACTGCGACGAGTGTATACATCATGGAGCGGTAATCGAGGAACGTTAACCACGACAGCATGATGACCAATGCATCGAATAGAAACATTGTCTTGCCCATGCTCCAGCCGAGATATTTCTGGACGAGCCTGGCGATAATGTCAACCCCGCCGGTCGTCCCACCGTAGCGGAAAATAATGCCGAGCCCCATCCCGACAAAGACACCGGCAAACAAAGCGGCAAGAAATAAATCATCTCGCAACGGAATTTGGACTTCGTAGACAAGGAAGATTTTCAAGAAGACAGAAACAGCGACCGTGCCGATGATCGTATAAAGAAATACCTTGCGCCCAAGCAGTTTCCAGCCGATAAAGAATAAGGGGATGTTCAATAGCAGGTTCATTAAAGCCGGATCCCAGTTCCATAGGAAATACAAAATCAGCGTAATCCCGGCGAATCCGCCTTCCCCTAGCTCATTTTGGATATTAAAATGAACAAAGCCGAAACTATAGATAGCTGAGCCGAGCAGGATGAAAAAGATGTTTTTCAACTGAAGATCTTTCATAAAAAAGCAGCCTCCCTTTTTTGTCATCAACTTCTGTATTATCTGCCATGCTGCCGTTTTTGACAACACCCCCTGTTTTCTTTACGATTGAATGGGAGTGTGATGACAGTGAACGCAGATAAAAGCATGAGGCAATTACAGGAAGAAGTGGACCGCCATATCGGGCAGTTTAAAGAAGGCTATTTTGCGCCGATGGAAATGCTTGCGCGAATGACCGAAGAGCTTGGGGAATTGGCGCGTGAAGTCAATCATGTGTACGGGCCGAAAAAGAAAAAAGAGACAGAGGCTGAAAAGCTGATCGCAGAGGAAATGGGCGATGTGCTATTCGTCTTGATTTGCATGGCCAACTCCATGGAAATCGATTTGCAGGAAGCCCACGACGGGGTCATGGAAAAATTCCGGACCCGTGATAAAGACCGCTGGACGAGAAAGGAAGAACAATGATGACGATAAAAGTAGCGATTGCCGGAGCCCGCGGGAAAATGGGCAAAGAAGCTGTACATACTGTAATGGAAAATGCCGATATGGAACTCGTGGCAGCACTGGATTATAAAGACATCGGCGCTACCTTGGCAGATACGGGGTTGTTCCCTGAAAGTTTTCAAGTGCCGGTTTTTACCGACTTAGAAAAGCTTCACGGCCAGCATGCACCGGATGTCCTCGTCGACTTAACAACGCCCGAGCATGTCTATGCCCATACCAAACAAGCACTTCAGCTCGGTATCCGTCCCGTAGTCGGTACGACCGGGTTTTCTACGGAGGAATTGAAGGAACTGACGGAACTCGCGAAAAACTCAGCGCTTGGCTGCATTATTGCGCCAAACTTTGCAGTGGGGGCAGTGTTGATGATGAAATTTGCAGAACAGGCGGCAAAATATTTGCCGGATGTGGAAATTATCGAAATGCATCATGACCAAAAACTGGATGCCCCGTCAGGTACCGCCATGAAGACGGCGCATATGATGAGCGAAACGCGGCCGGTACACCAGCAAGGCCATGTAGATGAGAAGGAAACCTTGCAAGGCGCTCGCGGCGCAGACTATGAAGGCATGCGCATCCACAGCGTCCGCCTGCCGGGATTAGTTGCCCATCAGCTAGTGCTCCTGGGCGGTGAAGGACAGCTTTTGACATTGCGCCACGATTCGTTCAATCGCGGTTCATTCATGTCAGGTGTCAGTTTATCGATTCGCGAAGTGGTAGAACGCAAAGAATTAATTTACGGCCTGGAACATATCATTGGCTAAAATAATGGAGGCGATTGGATGAATATCGCGTTGGTTGCGCACGATCGAAAAAAAGATGATTTGATACAATTCGCACTAGCTTATAAGCCTATCTTGGCGAAGCATCAATTGTACGCAACAGGAACGACCGGCTCCCGCTTGGTTGAAGGAACAGGCTTATCGGTCCACCGTTTTCAATCCGGGCCGCTTGGGGGAGACCAGCAGATCGGGGCGATGATAGCACAGAATGAAATGGATATGATCATTTTTTTCCGCGACCCGCTGACAGCCCAGCCACACGAGCCGGATGTTACGGCTTTAATCCGCCTTTGTGATGTATACCAAATCCCGCTTGCGACCAATATGGGAACAGCCGAAGTCCTCCTGAAAGGTTTGGAAAATGGCTTGGTCGATTGGCGGCTCCTCAGCGACCGCCGGAAATAGGAGGAGAAAATTTGCGAAAAATGAAAATCGGAATTACATGTTACCCGACAGTCGGCGGATCTGGCGTAGTGGCGACGGAACTGGGAAAAATGCTGGCTGAAAAAGGCCATGAAATCCATTTCATCACCTCGAGTACGCCGTTCCGGCTAAACCGGCTGTATGCGAATATATTCAGCCACCAAGTGGATGTCAACAGCTATTCAGTGTTTCAATATGCACCGTATGACATCGCGCTGGCAACGAAGATTGCGGAAGTGATCAAAAACGAAGAATTGGACCTTTTGCATGTGCATTATGCTATCCCTCATGCCGTCTGTGCGATATTGGGACGTGATATGGCCGGATCCGATATCGGCATCGTCACGACTTTGCACGGCACTGATATTACCGTACTCGGTACAGACAGCTCATTGAAAGATGCAATCCGTTACGGCATCGAGAAATCCGATATCGTGACGGCAGTGTCGGATTCATTGAAACAGCAGACCTACGAGATGATCGCACCGGACAAAGAGATTGAAACCGTTCATAATTTTGTCGACGAACGGGAATATCATCTGCACGATTCAGCCAAGTTGAAGGAAGAGCTAGGCATTGAAGCGCATGAAAAAGTATTGATCCATGTGTCGAATTTCCGCAAAGTGAAGCGCGTGGAAGATGTCGTCTCCACTTTTGCAAAAGTGCAAAAGACTGTCGGCGCCAAATTATTGCTGGTCGGCGACGGCCCTGAAATGAGCCGCATCCACCAGCAAGTGAAAGACCTCCATATTGAACAGGAGGTCTTGTTCCTCGGCAAGCGAGACAATCTATCCGAGCTTTACAGCATGAGCGATGTGAAATTGCTGATGTCTGAAAAAGAAGCGTTCGGCCTGGTCTTGCTTGAGGCGATGGCTTGCGGCGTGCCGGCAATCGGTACGCAAATCGGCGGCATCCCGGAAATCATCGAACCGGGCGAAAACGGCTTTTTGGTGGAACTCGGCGATATCGACGCTGCGGCAAATGCGGCAATCCGTATATTGACCGACGATATGCTCCATGAAAAAATGTCGGGGGCGGCTTTGGAAACTGCGACCAAACGCTTCAGTTCAGAGAAAATCCTTGCCGAATACGAAACGCTGTATGCGCGTTTGCTGAAACAGGCCGATAAGCAATGAAACAGGCCAAGCATATCATCGCGCGCTTAAAAGAAGCGGGGTTTGAAGCTTATATGGTCGGAGGAGCTGTGCGGGATTATTTGCGCGGAACCGTGCCTCATGATATCGATGTGGCGACTTCTGCGTCACCCGATCAAGTGAAAGCTTTATTCGAACGGTCGATCGACACCGGGATCGAACATGGGACCGTCATGATCCTCATCGAGGGACAGGGAATCGAAGTCACCACATTCCGCACAGAAAGCGGCTATTCGGATAATCGAAGGCCGGATAAAGTGGAATTCGTCAATTCATTGCATGAAGATTTAAAACGCCGTGATTTCACCATCAATTCAATGGCGATGACGGAACAGATGGACATTATCGACCCTTTCGGCGGCAGGGATGATTTAAGTGCAGGCATTATCCGTGCGGTCGGTATTCCACAAGAGCGTTTCGCAGAAGATGCGCTGCGCATGTTGCGGGCGATCCGATTTTCGGGCCAGCTGAATTTCCATATCGATCCAGCGACTAAAAAAGCCATCATCGAGCATGCTGGAAGGATACAGTCTGTCGCGATGGAGCGCATCAAGGCGGAATTGGACAAAGTCATGGTTTCTGCAGCCCCGCACATCAGCATGCGTTATTTGATCGAAACCCGCCTGCACGAGTTTTTGCCCTCAGGCAGATTATTTGAGTTGGATTGGTCTGGCTACACAGCCGGCAAAGATCCATTGTCGGGCTGGTTTTACCTATTGCATCAAAATAACGAAACTTTCAGTGTGATACGCGAATACCGTTTTTCCAACCAGGATAAAAAAGACCTTCAATATGCACTTGAAGCGAGCCGTCTGCCACTTTGGGACGATTGGGCTTATTACAGCTTCACAGAACGCCAATTGATGATTGCCCAGGCGGCGTCGCATAAAACAGAAGCGGTGAGAGAGCGTCAACAAGCGTTGCCGATCCACTCGAAATCAGAACTTGCGGCCAATGGGCGCGATTTGATGGAATGGACGGGAAAAAAAGCGGGGCCTTGGCTGAAAGAGTGGACCTTGCATATCGAAAAAGCAGTGGTCGAACGTCGATTGGCCAATGATAAAGAACGCATAAAGGACTGGTTCATAGATGAATATCACCGTCACACATAAATTGGCGACACGGCTATTAGAAGCAGGGACGGAACCGGTGTCCGGCCAGCAATTGGCAGACGAGTTCGGGGTTTCGAGAACGGCGATTTGGAAACATATGAAAGAACTCGAGGAAATGGGCTATGAAATCGAATCGGTGCGCAAAAAAGGCTACCGTATCCAAAGCAGTCCAGACAGCCTAGAAGCTTTTCTTGTCCAATCCGGGCTCAAAACAGAAAAAATCGGCAAGCGCATTGAGTATATGGAACAATGTGCCTCGACTCAAATCGTTGCGCACCAATTGGCGCAAGAAGGTGCGCCGGATGGAACGGTCGTCATTGCGGAGCTTCAGACAGAAGGCAGAGGCCGCTTGATGAGAAAATGGGATTCGGCGAAGGGCCAAGGCATCTGGATGAGTGTTATCTTGCGTCCGGATGTCCCGCCCCATAAAGCGCCCCAGTTCACGTTGGTCGCTGCGGTGGCGATCGTCCGGGCGATTCAAACAGTGACGGGTCTAGAAGCATCGATCAAATGGCCGAACGACATCCTGTTCGGCACGAAAAAAGCGACAGGCATCCTGACAGAGCTGCAATCGGACGCTGACGGGATCCAAGCGCTGATCATCGGCATCGGCGTCAACGTCAATCAAGAACGGGAAGATTTTGATACTGACGTCCAGGACATTGCGACTTCCTTACGCCTCGAGTCCGGCCAGCCGGTAAACCGCACGGAATTAGTGCAGGAAATCCTGCACTTTCTTGAAGTCTATACAGAGCTGTATATTGAAAAAGGATTTGCCCCGTTAAAAATATTGTGGGAAGGGCATTCCGCGACAATCGGCAAAGCCGTTCGCGCCCGCATGTCGCGTGAAACCTTAGAAGGCGTAGCCGAAGGCATTACAGAAGATGGGGTTTTGCAGCTGCGTACTGCTGACGGTAAGCTTCATGGCATTTATTCCGCGGATATCGAGCTGAAGTAAAGGATATAGGCATTTTCCAGGAATTCTGCTATAGTGAAAATAACGGGCAGTATCCGATAGCGAACTGCACCGTGGCACGTAACAGCAAGCAATAAATGAATATGATTCTGCCTTGATCATTACGTGACAGGGACGGAGGAAACCGAATTGGAATTTTCTGTCCTTCTGTCTTCTGACAGAAGGTTTTTTATATGGTTTTCTCCTTAAAAGGAGAGGGAAACATGCAAGTCGTAAACACAGTGAAGGACTTGAGAAACTGGGTTCTGAGCACAAAAGAAAGCGGGCAGTCAATCGGGTTGGTTCCGACGATGGGCTTCTTGCACGAAGGGCATCTGGCGCTTGTCGAATCCGCAAAATCGGAGAACGATGTGGTCGTCATGAGCATTTTCGTCAACCCGGCACAATTCGGCCCGAATGAAGATTTTGACCGCTATCCACGCGATTTCGACCGCGACAGCATGCTCGCTGAAAAAGCGGGTGTCGACGTGATTTTTGCGCCGCCAGTAGAAGAGATGTACCCGCGTGAATCGCAAATCACCATGGGAGCGGGAACGCTTGCGGATGTCTTGTGCGGAAAAAGCCGCCCGGGACATTTTGATGGCGTGCTGAAAGTAGTAACGAAATTATTCCATCTCGTCCAACCCGATATGGCCTATTTTGGCCAGAAAGATGCACAGCAACTGGCGATCATTGAGTCGCTTGTGCGGGATTTCGATTTTCCGCTGGACATCCGCCGCATCGCAACAGTCCGTGAACCGGACGGGCTTGCCAAAAGCTCGCGTAATGTCTATCTGAGCGAAACAGAACGCGTGGAAGCACCGAAACTTTATCAAGCCTTGCAACGGGGAGTGACGATTGCTCGCAACGGCAAAGACCCAATTCCCGAAATGACCCGGTTCATCCAGTCGGAAACTTCTGGCACAATCGATTACTTCGAGCTGCTGTCTTATCCTGACTTGACCGAAGCGCCAAACGAACAAGCGATCCTCGCGCTCGCTGTCCAATTCCAAAATGCCCGGCTCATCGACAATATCATTTTTAATTTAAAGGAGAACTGACCTATGCTTAGAATGATGCTCAATTCCAAAATCCATCGTGCGACGGTAACTGAAGCCGATTTGAATTATGTCGGCAGCATCACGATTGACCAGGATCTATTGGATGCAGTCGGCATGTTGCCGAATGAGAAAGTCCATATCGTCAACAATAATAATGGCGCCCGCTTCGAGACGTATATCATCGCGGGGGAACGCGGAAGCGGCGTTATCTGTGTCAACGGGGCAGCAGCGCGCCTCGTGCAGCGCGGAGACATCGTCATCATCTTATCGTATGGTTATGTCATGGATAAAGATGCGCGTAGCCATAAACCGACAGTAGCGATCATGGACGCGGACAATTCCATTAAAGAAATCATCCATTACGAACCGGAAGCGACGGTCATGTAGGGATTGATCCTTGAACACTCCAAAAGGGGAAAAGCTCCCACTTTTGGAGTGTTTCTTTTTTTGGCGTGTTCCCGCCGGCGAACAGCGGGCGAATATGTTACAATTTTCCTGAGAGAATCACCTGAGAAAGAGGGGTTATCATGAATTCCCAAAAATATGTCGTTGTCGATATCGAAACAACGGGCCATTCCCCTGCAAAAGGTGACCGGATTATCCAACTGGCGATGGTGGCGATCGAACAAGGAGAAATCGTTGATACATATACGAAATTCATCAATCCGCAACGGAAAATTCCGGCGTTTATCCAGGATTTGACCAATATAACGGAGCGGGACGTGGAAGGTGCAGAGCCTTTTGAAGCGTACGCCGAGGAAATTTACAGGCAATTGGAAGGCGCCATTTTCATTGCCCATAATATCCATTTTGATTTGCCGTTTCTTCAGGCAGAACTGAGCCGTGCCGGTATGCCGAAATGGCAGGGGCTGGCCATGGATACTGTGGAGCTTTCACGCCTCGTCTATCCGACTGCCTTCAGTTATAAATTGCAGGACATTGCAGCAGAACAAGGCATCAGCTTGACCAATGCGCATCGCGCCGATGACGATGCCTTGGCGACGGCCGAATTGTTTTTACGTGCGAAACAGGAACTGGCTGAACTTCCTTATGATACGCTTGTCCTTTTGCATAAGCGCTCTTTCCAATTAAAATCGGACCTGTCGCGGCTGCTGTTTGAAATTACACAGCAAAAACGCAATGGCCAAGCCGATAGATACGGACGTTTCCGCGGCATTCCGATTGTCCCGAAAGCGGAGCGCGCGCAAGTTTCCGATGATTCGCCGCAGCAGTCGGCTTGGCGAAAAGGGTTGGAGATGGTCAAGCCGGAATACGAACAGCGGCCGAGCCAAGTCGCGATGATGCAAGCGGTGGAGCGGGCAATCCATGAGCGAAGTGAATTGGTAATTGAAGCATCGACAGGCATGGGCAAGACACTGGGCTATCTATTGCCAGCAGCGGCTTATGCCAAAGACTCGGGCAAACAAGTGGTCATCAGTACGTATACGACCCACTTGCAGGATCAGCTCGTTTCCCAGGAAGTCAAGCTCGCAGAAGAATTTCTTGGTTCAAATATCCACGTTGCGCTCATCAAAGGGCTGTCGCATTATATCGATTTGGGCCGCTTTTTCGAGTTGCTTCACGGGGATGATGAGTCTTATGATGAAACGTTCACGATCATGCAGATCATGGTCTGGTTGACTTCGACCAAGACCGGCGATTTAAACGAATTGAATGTGTCGAGCGGCGGCCAGTTGCTGGTCGATAAAGTACGCCGTTCGCATTTGAGGAAATTGACAAAGCTTGAAAAAACCGTCGATTTCTATGAACATGCATTGACAGAAGCTGAACATGCCGATGTCATTGTGACCAATCACGCATTCCTGTTGAATCCACATAACCAAAAGCGGACAATATTGAAAAACGTCGATGCCTATATATGGGATGAAGCGCATCAAGTTGTACAAGCGGCAGTTGCCCATAAAGAGAAAACTTTCGTCTACACGCAATGGCGCTATGTATTCGGCCAATTGGGGAGCTTTGATGAAAACCAGCTGTTTTCGAAATTCTACCGCGTCGCCGAAGCGCATGGCTTTGCCAGAGTGCCCGAGCTATTGCAAATGGAGTCCTTGTATTTGAAGTACACCAGTTTATTCGATGAAGTAACGCTTTATCTTGCGCAGGCCTTCCAGAATAAATTCCATAATAGCCGGACCCGGAAATGTGCTTCCCTGTTGGATGAATTGGATTTCGAACGGGAGGGGTTCATGGATTTCCTGAGGTTCTTGAACAGTTGGATCGACATCGCCCAGACTGTCCTGCAAAAAGCAGAACGCTTTACGGAGCTGACGATGAATGAACGGCTGGTGCTTGCAGATTTTCGTTATTGGACAGAAGAATTGATGCTGAAATCAGTGGAGTTCAGTGAAATTTTCCTGTTCCCGAAAGAAGATGAAGTTTCCTGGATCGAAGGCGATTTGCGCAGCATGCCGACGAGCTTATCGCTATACAAACGGCCTTACGAAGTCGCGTCGCTCGTCGATAAAGTCATCGGCCAGGCGAGAGGCGAAAAAGCAGTCATTTGGCTGTCGGGCACGATGAGCGTTCCGTCGAATGAACGCTTTATCGTCAACCAGCTCGGTATACCGAATCAGGTGCCGATCGAAAAGTTTGAACCTGCTGATCAATTTTACAGCGGCGCTAAAGTCTATATCGTTGAAGACATGCCGGATATCCAGCAAGTGTCCCAGCAGGAATACATCGAATCCGTAGCGGACGCGGTCACCCAGACGGTGCTTGTTACCGAAGGGCGCTGTTTTGTGTTGTTCACGTCACAGGATATGCTGAGGAAAACCGTCGATTTGATCCAGGATTCACAGCTGCTCGACGATTACATGCTGTTTGCGCAAGGCATGTCTTCAGGCAGCCGCATGAAATTATTGAAATCGTTTCAGCGATTCCAGAAATCGGTATTGTTCGGGACGAATAGTTTTTGGGAAGGCGTGGATGTGCCTGGGGATGCGCTGCGCGCTGTCGTTGTAGTAAGGCTGCCTTTTACATCACCCGAAGAGCCTGTTTTTAAAGCGAAATCACGGATCATCTCGAAAGAAGGCATTAATCCATTTATGCATTATGCTTTGCCAGAAGCCGTGCTGCGTTTGCGCCAAGGGTTCGGGCGGCTGATCCGCTCGAAAAAGGATAAGGGCTTGTTTATCGTGCTGGACCGCCGTATTGAAACGAAATCATACGGTGAGGAATTCTTGCATGCCTTGCCGGATGTGCCGGTCGCTAAAGTGTCTTTGGAAAAGATGGTAACCGATATTGAACATTGGTATAATAAGCAAGGATAAAGAGGGAAGAATGGTTCCTTCAATCGAAAGGAAGTGCCGAACAATGGAATCCAAGATCGAAGTATTAAATACTGTGCAAGTCGAGTATCAATCCGACCTGTACAAAGTGGTCGATGCATTGAACCGGACATTGAAAGACCGCGATTTGATGTTTGGACTGGCGCTCGATAAAGACGATCAGTCAAAAGCGGTTTTCACAATTTATAAAACCTAGGTGATCATATGAAAGAATGGATGAAATTCATCATCGTTTTTCTGTCTTTTTTGGCTGTAGCCATTGTGCTGGTCATTTTATTCCTCGGCAATAAACCGTTCTCGGAAGCTGAACAAGCAGCCGTAGAAAAAGTGGAGGCGGAAGGGCTGCTCGATGAAGTGGAGCGGGCATACGTCTATTCGAGCTCGACCCAATCCGTTACAGTTCTTGGAACGGACGGGGAAGGACAGATAAAAGCCGCCTTCGTTCCTGAAGAAGGGGACATGGAAGCATTGATGCTTGAAGACCAAGTGACCGCTCAACAAGCGCGCGAAATCGTTCAGGAAGATATGGAAGTCGAGGAAATCCTTCATACGAAGCTTGGCATGGAAGAGGCCGGGGCTGTATGGGAAATCGCCTTTTTGAATGAAGCTGGGCGCTTGAACTACGTCTATCTCTTGGCGGAAGACGGCACTTGGTGGAAGCGCATATTGAATTTGTGAAAGGGTTGATCAATTTGTTGAAATTAGCAAACCGCGTACAGACCTTAACGCCATCCACGACATTGGCGATTACGGCAAAAGCAAATGAACTAAAAGCACAAGGCGTCGACGTCATCGGGCTTGGGGCAGGAGAACCGGATTACAATACACCTCAAAACATTCTCGATGCTGCCGAGCGCTCCATGGAAGAAGGCAAGACGAAATATACGCCTGCTGGCGGGTTGCCAGCGCTAAAGCAAGCGATCCAGGATAAACTGCAGCGCGACCAAGGATTGAGCTACGAAAAAAATGAAATCCTTGTCGGTGTCGGGGCAAAACATGTACTTTATACGCTATTCCAAGTATTGTTGAACGAAGGCGATGAAGTCATTATCCCAATCCCTTACTGGGTCAGCTATCCGGAGCAGGTGAAATTGGCAGGGGGCGTCCCGGTTTACATAGAAGCGACTGCCGGACAATCGTATAAAATCACTCCCCAACAATTGCGCGAAGCGATTACAGACCGCACAAAAGCCGTCATCATCAACTCGCCAAGCAATCCAACGGGCATGTTGTACTCGAAAGGAGAGCTTGAAGCACTCGCTGAAGTATGCCGCGAAGCGGATATCCTCATCGTTTCCGATGAAATTTACGAAAAATTGATCTACGGAGATGCCACCCATATTTCCGTAGCAGAGCTGTCAGAAGATGCGAAAAGCCGCACGGTCATCATCAATGGCGTATCGAAATCGCATTCGATGACCGGATGGCGCATCGGCTATGCAGCTGGTGATAAGGAATTAATCAAAGCAATGACCGACCTTGCGAGCCATTCGACGTCAAACCCGACGACTACATCACAATACGCTGCAATCGAAGCTTATAACGGCCCGCAAGATGCAGTGGAAGAAATGCGCCAGGCATTTGAAAGCCGCTTGGAAGCTATTTTCCCGAAAGTGCAAGAAATTCCAGGATTCACCGTTTTGCGTCCTCAAGGGGCATTCTATTTGCTGCCGGACGTTTCAGAAGCTGCAGCGAAAACCGGCTTTTCTTCTGTTGATGATTTTGCGAAAGCACTGCTCGAAGAAGCAAATGTGGCAGTAATTCCAGGATCTGGCTTTGGCGCGCATTCGACGATCCGTTTGTCCTATGCCACATCACTCGAGCTATTGGAACAAGCAGTCGAACGCATCAGCCAATTTGTTCACAAGCATTGGAAAGAATAAGCACTATACATTTGGAGGCTATTTAATAGATGAAAAAAATCACTATCGCCGAAATGGCAAAATATAACGGACAAACCATCAAGCTTGGCGCATGGGTCGCCAATAAACGCTCAAGCGGCAAAATCGCCTTTCTTCAATTGCGCGACGGTTCCGGCTTCGTGCAAGGCGTCGTCGTTAAAGCAGAAGTAGGCGAAGAAATCTTTGCCAAAGCGAAAGCATTGACGCAAGAAACTTCATTGTATGTGACTGGTGAAGTAAAAGAAGACGAGCGTTCTGCGTTCGGTTACGAGCTGGCCATTTCAGAGATCGAAGTGATCCAGGAAGCGAAAGATTTCCCGATTACGCCGAAAGAACACGGCACTGAATTCTTGATGGACAACCGCCATCTATGGCTGCGTTCAAGAAAACAGCACGCCATCATGAAAATCCGCAACGAAATCATCCGTGCCACTTACGAATTCTTCAATGACAATGGATTCGTCAAAGTAGACCCGCCGATTCTGACGGGATCGTCGCCGGAAGGCACATCGGAATTGTTTGCGACGAAATACTTCGATGAAGATGCGTATCTATCACAATCCGGCCAGCTTTATATGGAAGCGGCTGCGATGGCATTAGGTAAAGTGTTCTCGTTCGGCCCGACTTTCCGTGCTGAAAAATCGAAAACTCGCCGCCACTTGATTGAATTCTGGATGATTGAACCGGAAATGGCCTTTGTGGAACATGCTGAGAGCTTGGAAGTCCAAGAGCAGTATGTGGCGCATATTGTGCAATCCGTTTTGAAGAATTGCCAGCTTGAACTCGAGCGTCTTGGCCGCGACACAACGAAGTTGGAAAAAATCCAAGCACCGTTCCCGCGTGTCACATATGACGAAGCGATCAAATGGCTGAACGACAACGGCTTTGACGATATCAAATGGGGCGAAGATTTCGGGGCGCCCCACGAGACTGCGTTGGCTGAAAGCTACGATATGCCGATCTTCATCACACATTACCCGATCGGCATCAAACCGTTCTATATGCAGCCGCATCCAGACCGCGACGACGTCGTGCTATGCGCTGACATGATCGCACCTGAAGGCTATGGTGAAATCATTGGCGGATCTGAACGCATCCATGATTATGAGCTAATGAAACAGCGCATCCAAGAACATAACCTGGACGAAGCTGCCTACGAATGGTATTTGGATCTCAGCAAATACGGAGCGGTACCGCATTCAGGATTCGGTTTAGGCCTTGAACGCACCGTCGCTTGGATCAGCGGGGCAGAACATGTCCGCGAATCCATTCCATTCCCGCGTTTGTTGAACCGTCTGTACCCTTAAAAAGTTAAACAACTGCTCCAGAAATCCTTTATACGAGATTTCTGGAGCAGTACCTGAAATATCCTAATAGATTTAGACAGCTAGAAATTTGCATACAGAAAGGTGGTTGGGATATGAAACAGTCTGACCGATTGCAACAATGGATTGAGCAGGGAAATGTGACCATTTCCCAGCTTTTTTTTCAGTTTTACCGGCGCTTGAAGATCAGTGACGAGGAAGCGATCATGCTATTGCAAATTCATTCCTTCCAACAGGCAGGGAACGTGTTCCCGACGCCGGATGAAATCGCCTCCCGGATGTCGGCTAGCCAGAATGGCGTAACGACGATGCTGCAGAAATTGATGCAGCAGGGTTATTTATCGATACGCCAGGAAACGGTTGATGGCATGCTGACCGAGACGATTTCTCTCCAGCCTCTATGGGACAAACTCGTGGATTGCTTAGAACTTCAAGCGCAAACCGAAAAAGAGCATACGCAAAAAGAACAGGAAGGCGAGATCTTCCAGCTGTTTGAGCAAGAGTTCGGCCGCTTTCTATCGCCGATGGAGATCGAGACGATTTCCATGTGGATGGACCAGGACGGCCATACCCCGGAAGTTATCCGTATGGCATTGAAAGAAGCTGTCATCGCGCAGAAGATCAGCTTGCGCTATGTTGACCGTATTTTGTTCGAGTGGAAGAAAAAGAATATCCGGACGTCGAGCCAAGTGTCACGGCATGCGAATTCGTTCCGGGAAAAAAACATCCGCATCCAGCCGCAGGAAAGCACCGCAAAAAAAGTGCAATTCTACAATTGGCTGGAAGAACGGAATTAGCAGGTGATAGGATGATGACGAAAAAAGAATGGCTCGCTTGCCTGGAGGAAATGGATCATATGTTTCCGGATGCTCATTGTGAATTGATCCACCGCAACCCGTTCGATTTGGTCATTGCGGTATTATTGTCTGCACAATGCACTGACAAGCTCGTCAATAAAGTGACGGCGAATCTGTTTGAAAAATACCATACCCCGGAAGATTATCTTTCAGTTCCTTTGGAAGAATTGCAACAGGACATCCGTTCAATCGGATTGTTCCGTAATAAAGCGAAGAACATCCAGGCGCTTAGTCGGATACTGATCGAGCAGCACGGCGGGCGGGTGCCGGAAGACCGCGACCTGCTCATGACTTTGCCGGGCGTCGGGAGAAAGACCGCCAATGTGGTTGTTTCCGTTGCATTCAATAAGCCGGCGCTGGCCGTCGATACCCATGTCGAACGCGTCTCAAAACGGCTCGGCTTATGCCGCTGGAAAGATTCTCCCTTGCAAGTCGAAGAGACTATCATGAAAAAAACCCCTGCGGATGATTGGTCGAAAACCCATCATCAAATCATTTTTTTCGGCCGCTACCATTGCAAAGCGCAGAATCCGGGCTGTCACGTGTGTCCGTTGTTCGACCGTTGCCGCGAAGGAAAAAAACGCGATAAAAAAGGGCTTGTGAAACATGACGCTGTCACGGAAATCAATTGATCAGGCCGTTTCGCCGTTCTATGAGGAATGGGCTGATTTAAGGCAGCAGATGCAATCTTGCTTTCAGCAACAGGCGGATGACTGCCGTGAGCTTATTGCACAAGGTTATGGGGTTTACAAAGCATTGCAAAAAACGCTCGTTGGCTTGTTTGGAAGCGCTGCGCCGTCTCCATTGAATGAAAGCGAGCGGCTTGAGTTTGTGAGAAACTCTAAAAGCGCACACGCAGCTTCTCGGCAGCTCGAGCAATTATTCGGGGAGCTCAAAAAGAAAATCGCACGCATAAAGATCGGCTATCCAGCTGAGTGAAAAATAGAACCCAGGGCAGAAGTATCTTCTGCCCTGGGTTTTTTTGCGCAAAAAAAGCCTGCCCCAAAGTCTAGGGCAGGCCTTTTAAAATTGGGATGGAAGATCAAGATGCGTCTTCATCATCCTCGCTGTTTGAGTTATTTTCGTTATTATCGCCCTCATCGTTGCCATTGCCATTACCGTTACTATTACCATTGCCGTTCCCATTTTCATTGGACGAGGCATTGCTGCCTGATCCTTCTCGGTCTACTTCTTCCGGTTCTTCCGGCTGTTCAGGAATGTCTACGGACTCATCTGGAGTTTCGACGGTTTCTTCTTCCTCAGTCGGTTCCTCTTCAGCAGGCTGTTCTTCGGCAGGCTGTTCTTCAGCAGGCTCTTCTTCAGCTGGTTGTTCTTCAGCCGGTTGTTCTTCGACTGGTTCTTCTTCCACCGGCTCTTCTTCAGCAGGTTCTTCTGCTGGCTCTTCCTCAGGCTCCTCTTCAGGGGGAGGCGTGATTTCGATGGTCGTGGAAGCAGGGTCACTGCGTCTGCCATTTTGAGTGGCAACGATGCGGAATGTATAAGTAACACCTTCTTCTAGCCCATTATAGGAATAACTGGTGTTATCTGTCGTCGTCAGCACTTCGCCGTTGACGGACACTTCAAATGATACATCATCCGAACCATGGCTCCAGCTCAAGTTAGCTGTGGAGCCGCTGACGTCTGCTCTTAATCCAGAAGGTCTGTCAGGGTCTGCCACAAATCGCTCTGATATTGTACTGGGCTCCGTCCCCCTTGCAAACAATTCTTCACTGCGCATGCTCCATGGGGTGAACGGGCTCGCCAGGCGAAGCGGCTCAGTGCCGACTTCGATGACTTCTTGTGACACCGAATCTGGCTGTTGGAAGCTTGCCGTTTCCGGTGAAGAGATCTGGCTCATCACTTGCTTGAACAAACGCTGTGCAAGCAAGCGTTCGTTTGAATCGGTGTCGATTGGTGTTCGAACATCAGGGTAACCGCTCCACACAGAGATGGAATAATCAGTCGTGTACCCAGCGAACCAAACATCCCGTGCAGAGCTTGCATCGAGTCCGTATTCCTGAAGATTTTCTACAGAATAATTGGATGTACCAGTTTTACCGGCCATATCGAGTCCACTGATAGCTGCTTCTTTGCCGGTCGCTCCAGCGATGCTTGTATCGACTGCATCGCGTAACATGTCAGTCACCATATAGGCAGTGCTGTCTTTCATCGCCGTCACAGGTTCAGGGGCGACGATTTCTTCTGTCGAACCGTCGCGGAAGACGATTTTTTTGATCGTGTGCGGTTTGGTAAATACGCCGTTATTGCCGAATGCTGCAAATGCACCAGCCATATCTACGGTAGAGATTTGATTTTCAGGCGTGCCAAGTGCTGCTGACTCATAAATCCCGCCAAAATCCAAGCCGAGTTTTTGAGTGAACTCGCTGGCGTTGTCAGAGCCAACTTCAGCCAACGCTTTAACCGCCGGGATATTGCGTGAGCGATACAAGGCTTCGCGCGCTGTCATTGGCCCGAGGAACTGGCCATCGACGTTGCGGATTTCCTGGCCGCTGCTATAAGAATATTCTTCATCGACCAATGTCTGCCCGGTTGACCAATCTAAGTACTCGATGGCTGGTCCATAGCTGACAAGCGGCTTAATTGTTGAACCGATGACGCGGTCTCTGGACGTCGCAAAGTTTCTGCGCACATCGCCTTCGTACTCACGGGCCGCCCCGACTGCGCTGATGCCGCCAGTTTGTGTATCGACGACTGTCATGGCAGACTCGACTTCATCATCGAAGAAGAGGTCTGAAGCCATTGTCTCGTTGACGCGTTCTTGTACATACGGTTCAAGCGTCGTGTAAATGGTCAAGCCTTCATCGAGCGAATAACCGCCTTCGAGGGCTTCGAGCTCATCGACAACCATTTCCATGAATGCCGTGTATTCGGTGCTTTCTTCCGTTGTGGTGCGCTGATCTTCCGGAAGAAGAGTCGATTCGACTGGCGTGTTCCATGCTTCTTCTTTTTGAGCTGCATCGATTTTCCCATGCTGTTCCATCAAATTCAAGACGACATCGCGGCGCTCTTCAGCGGCTTGCGGGTTCTTGAACGGATTGTAGCGGTTCGGGCTTTGCGGCATGCCGGCAAGCAGGGCAGCTTCGTGAAGTTCCAGCTCGGCTGCCGGTTTTCCGAAGAACTGCTCAGCAGCAGTACCGAAGCCGTAAGTATTTCCTGACATTAGGATCTTGTTGAAATACATCTCAAAAATTTCTTCTTTAGAGTATTCCTGTTCGAGCTTGAAGGCCAAGTAAGCTTCCTGTGCTTTACGTTTCAATGTTTTTTCATTGGACAGGAAAGAGTTCTTGATGACTTGCTGGGTGATGGTGCTGGCTCCTTGAGAACCAAAACCGCCCGTGACATTGGCGACGACTGCACCGCCGAGACGGATGAAGTCAATTCCGGAGTGGTCATAGAAACGATTGTCTTCGGTTGCGAGAATCGCGTCTTCCATGACTTGTGGAATATCGTCATATTCCACGTATTCACGGTTTTGGGCGGTGAAATACGGGATTTCGGTTTCGCCGTCATTTGCCAGGAAGACCGGGCTGATTGGGTCTCTCAACAATTCTTCGTCGAGCTCAGGCGCACTGGACGCATAAACAGCGAACAGGACAACCCCGAACAGAAAGCCGGCGACCGCTAATGCGGCAATGGCTAGAAATCCTCTTTTGATCCATGTTTTTGCACCGGATTTCTTTTGTTTATTCGAGTTTTTCCGTTGCCGTTCAATTGATTTTCTGCGTTCTTCACGCGATATTTTCTTATCACTCACAAGCGCTTCCTCACTTTCATGTATATGCTATTTCATTAGCTGATGGAGCACGGATAAATAGTCAATTCTCGGGAAAGCGCCTGGCTTTACTTCGACCGAGGCTTCTTCCACTTCCGCTAAAGTCATCGATTTTCTGCCGCCTGCTGACATTCGCTTCCAATAGGTTTCCAGTATTTCGAATGGCAAGACGAAATAGCGGTCGAGGGACGAAAATCGGATGATTAAAAAGGCCAGGCCTCCGTGGCGGATGATGTCTGCCATATGATGCACTTGGTGTTCGTGGATGTTCTTCAGCGGAAAAGAGGTGCGGATTTCGGTTTCTTTCGCTTCGAAATCGACGTAGCGGCCTTGCCAGATGCCGTTGTAATCAGTCGTCGACGGGGCTTGGAAATATGCTTCCCGGATGACCGCGGCGCTTCGTGACGGATATTCGACACGCACGATTTGCACCGGCACGGGCTTTTTATGGATGACGGCAAGCCCGCGCTGTAAATAAAAACTATTTGTTTCGTTCAGTTCATCCTCCAGCGTTTTTCCGCGATTGCTGAATGAAATATCTTTCTTCTTTTTCTGCACCGGCTGATCCTTCGGCGGAGAAAACTTCTTTCCGTTTGGATAATTGATTGCCATTTGTGATACACCTCGCTTACTTTATCATATCACACGCACATAGACGACGAATATGATGAAAGGTTTCCGAACTTTATTCCTAATAATAGCGGATTTTGGAGCCATCTCCAACTGAAAAGAATGCCTGTTCGGCAAACTATATATGGCTTGCTAGATTGTGATAAACTAATGGCTATGGAGGGGGAATAAAATGGACCTCAAGCAATTATCAACCAAGCTATACGAAGAATGCGATATGTGTCTTTCACGCTTTAAGAAAATGCGTGAACTGGACGCAGATCCTGATTTTTTTCAAGATGTAAAACCGTATGCCGATGAATGGCATGCTGCCATAGATGAATGGAAAGATGCTTCGCTTATGTTTATCCGGAACGAACGGCCGAAATACGTCCACAAGCTGCAAATCGACAATGCGGCAGAAGGCATGGGGCAAGTATTCGTCCAAAGTTTCTATAAAGATACGAGCAAAAAACGTTTTGTCCAGACGATCCAAGCGGCTCAGTACACGATACAGACCTTGCTTACAGCGATAGATGAAAAGGGCGATGAGAAACAATGAGAATCAAAAAGACAATCCCGGAAATCCTTAAAGAGTGGAAAGTGGAGCCGGAGATGATGGAGCGCATTTACCATTGGCATACGAAACCTGAGAAACCTGCAAGCTATGCCGATTTCCCGGAAGCGATGCACGATAGCCTGAAACAAGCTTTACGCAAAAAAGGCATCGAACAATTGTATACCCATCAAAGGCAGGCGTTCGACTTGGCGCAAGCGGGCAATTCGTTTACGGCCGTAACGCCGACCGCATCCGGTAAATCGTATTGCTATCATTTGCCGGTGCTGCATAAAATATTGAATGACCCGAATGCGCGCGCCTTGTATCTGTTTCCGACAAAAGCTTTGGCGCAAGACCAAAAAAGCGATTTGCACGATTTAATCGAAAAGACTGAGCAGACGATCTTGTCCTATACCTATGACGGCGACACGTCCCCGTCGATCCGGACGAAAGTGCGGAAAGCCGGGCAAATCGTCATGACCAATCCCGACATGCTTCATTCCGGCATTTTGCCGCATCATACGAAATGGGTGTCTCTTTTTGAAAACCTTCATTATATAGTGATCGATGAACTGCACACTTATAAAGGGGTATTTGGCACCCATGTGGCGCATGTCATCCGCCGCTTGAAACGCATCTGCAACTTTTACGGCAGCGATCCGGTCTTTATCTGTACGTCGGCCACCATTGCCAATCCGAAGCAACTGGCTGAAAGTTTGACCAATACCGAGCACGAGTTGATTGACCAGAACGGCGCGCCAGCAGGCAAAAAGCATATCCTGTTCTATAATCCGCCGATCGTCCATCCGACATTCGGCGTCCGGCGCAGTGCGGTGCTCGAAGTGCGTGATCTGGCGACATATCTCGTCAAGCAAGGCGTCCAGACAATCGTTTTTGCCAAAAGCCGCGTACGCGTGGAAATGCTGGTAACTTATTTAAACGAAATTACGAAATATAAGTTGCAGGACGAATCGATTAAAGGCTACCGCGGCGGCTATTTGCCTTCGGAGCGACGCGCCATCGAAAAAGGCTTGCGCGACGGCTCGATCCAATGCGTCGTATCGACCAATGCACTCGAACTCGGTGTTGATATAGGCCAATTGCAAGCGTGCATCATGACCGGCTATCCCGGCAATATCGCGAGCGCCTGGCAGCAGGCGGGCCGTGCGGGCAGGCGCCAGGACGAATCGCTCGTCGTCTATGTCGCCCAGTCGACAGCACTCGACCAATACATCATCAACCACCCTGAATATCTTCTCGACCAATCCCCGGAAGAAGCGCGCATCCATCCGGAGAATATCATCATCTTGATGGATCACTTGAAATGCGCGTCATTCGAACTGCCATTTTCGACTGATGATATGTACGGAGAATTCGATGTCCAGTCTTTGCTTGAATACCTTCAAGAAGAAGGGGTTCTCGTCCGGACATCAGACCGTTGGCATTGGATGAGCGACCGTTTTCCGGCGCACGATATTTCCTTGCGCTCGGCGACACAGGAAAACGTCGTCATCGTCGACCAATCGGTTCCGGCCGACACGAAAGTCATCGGCGAGATGGACCGCTTCAGCGCCATGACGCTTTTGCACGAAGAAGCGATCTACCTTCACCAAGGCACCCAGTTCCAAGTGGAGATCTTGGATTGGGAAGAGAAAAAAGCGTATGTGCGCGAGGTGGACGTCGATTATTTCACCGACGCGAACTTGGCGATCGAATTGAAAGTGATCAGCGAAGACAAACATCGCAAGCTCCACCAGTCCAATGTGTTTTACGGCGACGTGGCGGTTCTGGCCATGCCGACGATTTTCAAGAAAATCCGTTTCGATACGCATGACAATATCGGCTCAGGGCCGATTTCACTTCCAGCCGAAGAATTGCATACCTCATCGACTTGGCTCAGTTTTGACAAGCCTGCTGATTTCAGCGATTCGGATTTGTCGGATATGATGACCGGCGCAGCTTATGCAATCGAAAGCTTTATCCCGATATTCGTACAATGCGACCGGCGCGATGTCCACGTCGTACCGCAAGTGAAATCACCGCACAACGACCAGCCCTCATTTTTCATTCACGATTCTTACCCAGGGGGCATTGGCATCAGCGAGCGCATCTATGAGTTATGGCAGCCGCTGCTTGAAAAAGCGCGCCAGCACGTCACGGAATGCCCATGTTTCGACGGGTGCCCGTCGTGCATCGGCGCACAGGATGCGGCGATGGATATGAAAGGGCGCGTCATCGAATTGCTCGTGGAATTGGAGAAAGAGGGGTGAGCGTATGTCTTTTGAAAACAAGCTGATGCAAATGAAAGGCATGCTGAATAAAAAACCGGCAGCCCGAAAAGCGCAAACGACTCCTGCACGGCCGTCTCATGAAATGCAATGGAAAGAAATTGGCTTAACGTTAAAGGAAAATAAATTCGGTTTTGTGTTTGAGAAAAAAATCGAGTATCCACTTGATTACCGCCACGGCAATGTCGTGCTGGGCGAACTCGACCGTGTGCTTGAGGCATGGCAGAATACTGATTACGAGCACCCATTCAAACTCTCAGAAGAAGCCCCTTTGGTGTTTTTCGATACGGAAACGACAGGGCTCGGTGGGACGGGGGCGTATATTTTCCTGCTCGGCGTATTGGAACGGAAACCGGACCGTTTTGAAATGACTCAATGGATCATGCCGGACCCTTCGCAAGAAGCGGCTTTTCTCTATGAGTCGAATTTATGGCAGGCACAGGACTCGGTCATTTTCTCCTATAATGGCAAAAGCTTCGACTGGCCGCAGCTCCATTCGCGTTGGACGATGCACCGCGGGACCTTGCCGAAACTGCCGGACCCGAAGCAGATTGATTTATTCCACGGCACGAAACGGATCTGGAAAAACGAATTGCAGCGGCTCAAGCTCAGCGTCATCGAAGAAGAAAAGCTCGGCTTTGCCCGCAGCGGGGACGTGCCGGGGTATTTGATCCCCGCAATTTATCTCGATGCGGTCAAAAGCGGATTTCCGGAAGGCTTGGCGAAAGTGCTGTACCATAATGAATTGGATATCCTGTCGCTCGTATCGCTTTATATCCGTTCATCCGATTTGTTGATGGAGGATCTCTCGAGCGAATCGAGCGGCGCTTATACGAATATTGGTAAATGGTATGCGGACTTGAAGCAATTCGACCAAAGCGCCGCTTACCTCGAACATGTCACGCTTGAGCGTGGAGATGCTGGGGCGCTTGCCCGCTTTTTGCTGGCAGTCCAAAAAAAGCGCAAAGGCGAATTTGCGGAAGCGCTTCAATTGTTTAAAGAAGCAGCGCCCCATCTGCGCGGCCCGGTGGAAGTGGAGGCATGGGTGCATTTGGCGAAACTTCACGAACATCAATTCAAAGATCCAACGCAGGCACTCGTCATGACCGGCTTTGCAAAAGAAGCCGCCAGCCATACGAAAGTCAGGAAGTCGATGGTGGACGACTTGGTCAAGCGTGAATTGCGGCTCGAGGAGAAAAAACGAAAAAAAGCCGCCGAATCTACGGTTCACAGAACACGATAAATATTGCTTATGCTATACTAACCGTAAGGAATAGACATATTTCACGAAGTTTCTTTTAATGGAAGGACGATTCGAATGGATATTAAATATGCAGCAAAAGACATTTTAGAAAAAGACTTTAAAACAGCCATGCGCGGCTACAACCAGGATGAAGTAGACCATTTCCTGGATGAAATCATTCAAGACTATGAATTGTACAACAAAAAAATCGAGCAATTGCAAAATGAAAACCGCCGTTTGCGTGCGGAGCTGGAGGAATCGCCAAAAAAGCAAGCAACTCCCGCGCCTGGAACGACCAATTTTGACATTCTGCGCAGATTGTCCCATTTAGAAAATCATGTATTCGGCAATAAGCTCGACAATAGATAACAAGCTTGTCAACAGTCGCCGAATAGCGTATACTTAGTTAGCCATTTGAAATTCTGGCAATCGCTCCCGCACTTGATGCGGGAGAGGAAAGTCCATGCTCACACGGATCTGCGATGACCGTAGTGATCGCGCCCAGCGAAACAATAAGCTGGGGCAGCATTTATGCTGACGGCGGGTAGAACGCCTAAGTCTTCGGATATGGCCGAAATACCCTGAAGGTGCCACAGTGACGGAGCTGTCTAGGAAACTATGCAGGTGGAACGAGGTAAACCCCGCGAGTGAGAAACCCAAATTATGGTAGGGGCACTTTTCCAAGGGAAATGAACCGACGGAAGAGGCGGAGTGAATCCGCAGATAGATGATTGCCATCCGCTAGTACGAGGCTTTGGCTGTTTGAGTACGTGGAGACAAAACATGGCTTATAGAATTTTGAATGGTCTTAACTTATTATCTTTGAAAGGCTCTCCTGCTGGGGAGCCTTTCTTCATATGAATGAAGAAAAATTTGAAGTGAAAAATTATATATGGTTCAAGCTGCCGCCTATCGATATCCGGTAGTGTCAGCAGTCGCTGCTATATGACTAAAACAGGTATTAGGAAGACGGAAAGGAAGTTGTTATGACTAGTTATAAATTACTGGCCACTGCGGCAATGGGTCTGGAATCCATCGTGGCAAACGAAGTAAAAGAACTTGGATACGAAACGACAACAGACAACGGAAAAGTGTTTTTTGAAGGCACTGCCCGTGACATTGCGAAAACGAACCTTTGGCTGCGCACCGCTGACCGCGTGAAATTGATTGCCGGCGAATTCGAAGCGACCACTTTTGATGAGCTGTTTGAACAGACAAAAGCGATTGAATGGGAAAAATACTTGCCAGTCGATGCCGAATTCCCTGTTCAAGGAAAATCGGTTAAATCAAAGCTTCACAGTGTACCGACCTGCCAGTCGATCGTCAAAAAAGCAATTGTCGAACGCTTAAAAAAAGCCTATCACCGCAATGCCTTTTTGGACGAATCGGGACCACGATTCAAAATCGAAGTGTCAATTCTAAAAGACAAAGTGCAATTATCGATCGATACAAGCGGAGCGGGACTTCATAAACGCGGCTACCGCGTCGGGCAAGGCGAAGCACCACTAAAGGAAACTTTGGCGGCAGCGCTTATCAAATTGTCGCGCTGGAGCCCAGATCGCCCATTTGTCGATCCGTTCTGCGGTTCAGGGACAATCGTCATCGAAGCAGCAATGATCGGCCAGAACATCGCCCCGGGATACAACCGGGAATTCGATAGCGAACAATGGCCATGGATCGGTTCCAAGATCTGGGATGAAGTTCGTGCAGAAGCGGAAGAACAAGCGGATTACGACCAGCCGCTTAATATTCTCGGCACGGATATCGACCACCGGATGATCCAAATCGCCGAAGAAAACGTCATTGAAGCTGGATTTGCAGGAATTGTCCGTTTGCAGCAGCGCCAAGTGACAGATTTCACGACAACTGAAGAGAACGGTGTTGTCATCGGGAACCCGCCGTACGGCGAGCGGATCGGTGAAGTGGAAGTGATCGAAGAAATGATTGGGGATATGGGACAGATGTTCTCGAAATACCCGACATGGTCTGTTTATATGCTGTCTTCGATGGAAGGCTTTGAAAAACTCTACGGTCAAAAAGCGACGAAAAAACGCAAATTATATAATGGCTTTATCCGCACGGATCTGTTCCAATTCTGGGGAGAACGTCCAAAAAATAAATGAGGAAAACGGAAGGGCGCCAGCCCTTCCGTTTCTCTGTGAGGGGTTTTATATGAGACAAGCATTGCCATTTCCGTTATCCAAAGATAAAACGTTCTTTGACTCATTGAACGACTGGATCGGGGATATCTTCTACGATATTCTGCCTGAAAAAGGGTATGAACTTCGCGATGAACAGATTTTCATGTCGTTTCAATTGGAAAAAGCGCTGAAAGAACGACAAGTGCTATTTGCAGAAGCTGGCGTCGGCACAGGCAAGACGATGGCCTATTTATTGCCAGCGATTGCATATGCCCGCTACACAGGCAAGCCTGCCCTCATTTCTTGTGCAGATGAGGCATTGATTGAACAATTGGTGAAAAAAGGCGGGGACATCGACCGTTTGGATGAATTGTTCAATTTGAACCTGGACGTCCGCCTGGCGAAATCACGCGACCAGTATTTATGTTTGCAACGCTTCGAAGGGGCAAAAAAACGCAGCGAAGCGGATTTCCTCGACCATATCGAAGATACGCTTCCCGAATTCGTCAACAAAACCTATTCGATGCAGCAAATGTATCCATATGGCGAACGCTCAAGCTATCCGGAACTCACGGATGATCAGTGGCAGCAAGTCAATTACCATCCGATCCAAAACTGCAACGCTTGCGATATGCGCAATAAATGCGGATTGACCTTGCACCGCAACCATTACCGGGAAGCGACCGACCTGGTCATCTGTTCACATGATTTCCTGATGGAGCATATTTGGACAAAGGAAAACCGCAAGCACGAAGGCCAGGCGCCATTGCTTCCGGAAGTTTCCCAAATCGTGCTCGATGAAGGCCACTTACTGGAATTCGCGGCACAGCGCGCGCTTACTTATGAAGTGCAGGAAAGCTCGCTATATGACGTGACGGAAAAAGTCATGGTCGACGGGGTTCGCGAAAAGACGCTCGGGCTCATTGAACGGATCATCGATTTGCATACTGAGTTTTTCCGTGTGCTGCGCAGTAACTTGATCCCGAGCGAAGAAGACCGCAAAGCGATACAAGAAGACCCGCTATTGAAACGCATCGGGACGGAATTGATCCGTACCGTCGATAACTTGTTGGAAGAATTCGTCTTCGAAGGGGAATTGTTCAGCATTCCGGAATACGAACTGAATCTGGCTGAGGAGTATTTTGAGCAGTATAACTTCTCAATGGGCTTATTTGTCGAAAATGGCGACGCGATCAGCTGGCTTGAAGAAAAAGATGAAATTGAAACTTTGGTCATCATGCCACGTCTTGTGACGGATATTCTCGATGAGAAATTATTCGATGGCAAACTGCCGATCGTCTTTTCTTCCGCCACATTGTCCGTCGCGAAGGATTTCACTTATCTGGCGGATACCTTGGGGATCGACAATTTCGAATCGTTCTCGGTTCCGTCTCCGTTTGAATACGAAGAAGTGATGGAAATATTCAAGCATCCTGTCGCACAGGAGGCAAAAGCGCAAAAAGTAATGGAACTGGCAGCGGAAGGCGGACAGACTTTGGTATTGTTCAAATCAAAAGCCGCCATGCAATCTTTCAAACACGCAGTGCCGACAGATTCTCCGCTTGCCATCGAGTTCGAAGGCGACCGTGAGCTATCGTCTGTCGTGCGCGATTTCCAGGATGGCAAATTCCAAGTGCTTTGCTCCCATCACCTATGGGAAGGAATGGACTTGCCGGGAGACGCCTTGACTAAGGTTATCATTGTCGATTTGCCGATGCCGCCGAGCGACCCGGTATTTGATGCCAAACGCAAATTCAGCGAGCATCCGCTGGAAGAGATCGACTTGCCATTCATGCAGCTGCGCTTGCAGCAAGGCGTTGGGCGGTTGATCCGCTCTTCATCTGACCATGGCCAAATCCATTTGCTATTGACCGAAGAGGAATTGCGCATTGAACATCTTTGGCAGAATGTTTTGCCAGTACCGGTGAAAAATCGATGAATAAATTAGAAGTGATAGATCAGCGGGGAAAGCTCCCCGCTGATTTTTTTATATCTTTTCCGCTTCACCGCCTATAGAAATGAAATTCTTGAAAGCTGTGGGGGCGGACAAAAGCTTCCATATGATACAATAGACCGGAAAAGAAGGAGGAATATTGTGTAAATGGAACAACAATTCAGGGAACTACACCAGAAAATGACAAGTTATAACGAAGCCATCTCCTTGCTGTATTGGGATATGCGGACAGGCGCACCGAAGAAAGGCCAAGACTTGCGTTCAGAGACGATCGGGACCTTGTCTTCAGAACTGTTTGCGATGTCGACTTCCGAAGAATATGGCAAGCTGATCGCTGAACTGAAAAAGCAGGACGGCTTATCAACCGCGATGCAGCGTTCGGTGGAAGAAGCTGACCGTGAATACCAATTGAACGCCAAAATTCCACCGGAGGAATACCGTAAGTTCGTTGTCTTGACAAGCAAAGCGGAATCCGTTTGGGAAGAGGCGAAAGAGCAGGCGGATTTCGCCATGTTCCAACCCTACCTTGAAGAGCTCGTAGAAACGACACGGCGCTTTGTCGGCTACTGGGGCATGAAAAACGGCAGCGTCTATAACACTTTGCTGGACCAGTATGAGCCAGGCGTCACGACTGAGCAACTGGATCAGGTATTCGGGCAATTGAGAGACCGCATCGTGCCGCTCGTCAAACAAATCCAAGAGTCTGAAAATCAGCCGAACACAGAATTTTTGTATGGGCATTTCCCGAAACAAGCCCAGCAGGATTTCAGCTTGGATGTGTTGAACCAATTGGGCTATGATTTCGAAGCGGGAAGACTTGACGAAACGGTCCATCCGTTTATGATCGCAGTGAACCGCGGCGATGTCAGGGTGACGACAAAATACGATGAACGCGATTTCCGTACGGCCGTCTTTGGCACGATCCACGAGGCGGGCCATGCTTTGTACGAACAGAACATCAGCAGTGATTTGAGCGGATTGCCGGTGGACGGGGGCTCCTCGATGGGCATCCATGAATCACAGTCCTTGTTCTTTGAGAATTTTGTTGGGCGCCACGAGTCATTCTGGCGCCATAATTACGAAAAATTCCTATCTTATGCACCGGATTCGTTCCAGCAGGTAAGTCTTGATGAATTCCTCAAAGCCATCAATGAATCCAAAGCTTCGTTGATCCGCATCGAAGCCGATGAATTAACTTATGCACTTCATATCATGATTCGTTATGAATTGGAAAAAGGCTTGTTTGACGGCGACTATGAAGTGAAGGATCTCCCGGCTTTATGGAACGATAAATACGAAGAATACTTAGGCATCCGTCCGGAACATGACGGTGAAGGCGTGCTTCAAGACGTCCACTGGGCAGGTGGCAGCTTTGGCTATTTCCCTTCCTATGCACTGGGGCTTCTGTATGCAGCACAGTTCAAAAATGCCATGCAAAAAGACATCCCGAATTATGATGAATTGCTGGCAACCGGAGAGATCGGTCCGGTGACTGAATGGCTGACTGATAAAGTTCACCGGCACGGGGCTGTCAAGAAGCCGCTTGAGCTTTTGGAAGAAGCAACGGGTGAAAGCTTGAATGGAAATTATCTGGCCGAATATTTGGAAGCGAAATACGCCAAAATTTATCAATTGGATTAAAGCAATAAAATGAATAGAAATGACTAAAGGGGGATTTTTTTGTGTTGGCATCTTTTCGTTTAGAAGGCAAGACCGCAATCGTTACCGGAGCCGGAAAAGGCATCGGGCGTGCGATTGCGTTAGCACTCGGTGAAGCAGGGGCCAATGTCCTGCTGGTCGCAAGGACCGAAAATGACCTCGAGCAAGTGATGCAGGAAATGGCTGGCGATCGCACAGCTTATGCAGTTGCGGATGTGACTGACCGCAATGAAATCCAAACGGCAGTCGAAAAGGCAGTCGAGCAGTTTGGCGGCGTCGACATCCTGGTTAATAATGCTGGGATGAATATCCGTTCGAAACTGGATGATGCGACAGACAGCGAATGGCATAAAATCATGGATACCAATGCGCAAAGTGTATTCATGTTTTCCCAAGAAGCGGCCAAGTATATGAATAAAGGATCGTCAATCATTAACGTCAGTTCCGTCGGCGGAGACCGTGCCCTGAAAACAGGCGTCGTCTATGCGGCTTCTAAAGCAGCGATTATTCAAATGACTAAAGTGATGGCGATGGAATGGGGGGATCGGGGCATCCGCGTCAATGCGATCGGCCCTTGGTATTTCCGTACGCCGCTTACGGAAAATTTGCTTTCAGACCAGGAATACTTGGATTCAATCCTTGCAGTGACACCGCTCAAACGCGTCGGCGAATTGCCGGAAGTAGCATCTCCTGTTGTGTTCCTTGCATCGGATGCAGCGGGCTATATCACCGGTCAGACCTTGTTCATCGACGGCGGCATGTCGATTCACGGATTTTCCTGAGGATACATCCTTCCAGAGATGGAAGGATGTTTTTCGTTCTGCTGGAAAAAATGATATGATGAATAGAAGTAACGGTGAAGGAGATATACATATGACAGCGACAGACCATAAACAGGAATTAATCGAAACAGCGCATCTTTACCGAATTTTCAAAGATAATGACGATACAGAACGTGAAGAAAAAGCGGAATTATTTGCGCGCAAAATTTTGAAAGACCAATTCATTATCGGGTTTGCCGGCCACTTCTCCTCCGGAAAATCGTCGATGATCAACGCTTTGACGGGTGAGACGCTATTGCCATCGAGCCCGATTCCGACAAGCGCAAACATCGTCAATGTCCATAAGGCAGAAAAAGACTATGCCACCGTCAACCGCAGGGGAGACCGTCCTGTGTATTTCCCTGAAAACTATGATTTCCAGGCGGTCAAGGATTTCTGCAAGAGCGGCGACGTCACGCAAATCGACATCGGACATTCGACTTCCGTGTTGCCAGAAGGCATCACCGTCATGGATACGCCGGGTGTTGACTCAACGGACGACGCCCACAGAATGTCGACTGAATCGGCTTTGCATGTGGCCGATATGGTGTTTTATGTCATGGATTACAACCATGTGCAATCCGAGCTCAATTTCAATTTTACAAAGGAATTGCAGAAATACACGGATCTTTATTTGATCGTCAACCAGATCGATAAGCATCAGGAAAGCGAGATGTCATTTGCGGAATTCCAGCAATCGGTTGCGGATAGTTTTGCGGCTTGGGGCGTCGAACCGAAAGGCATCTTTTTTACTTCATTAAAAGTCCACGACTTCCCGGGCAATGAATTCTCCGAAGTGAAACAGCTCGTCTCCTCCGTCATGGACAATTGGCAAGGGCATCTAGGGGAAGCTTCGGCATCTGCACTTCGTCAATTAAAAGATGAGCACATCGGGTTTTTGGAAGATGAAAAAGCGGAGCGGCTTGAAGCTTTCGCGAATGTGTTGTCTGAAGAAGAATGGGCTGCACGCGAAGACCTAAAAAAAGAACACGAACTGATCAAGCGCCGCAGTTCTGTTCAAGATTACGACAATTGGCGATCGAATTTCGAGAAAAAGCGCAAAGAGCTGCTCGAAAACGCCAACATCATGCCTTACGAAGTGAGGGATTCGCTGAGTGCTTATATAGAAGCACGCCAACCCGGATTTAAAGTGGGCTTGTTGTTCAGCGGCAAGAAAACCGAAGAAGAGCGGGAAAATCGCAAAAAAGACCTTCAAGACAAGCTGTCGAAAACGATCGACTCACAAATGTCAGGCCATTTGAAAAAGTTGATGAAAACATCGCTGCGAGAAGCGGGCTTATTGACAGATACCGAGTCGCTTGAAATCGACAAAATGAAATTTGACTTGCCGTTTGAAGTTGTTGAGGAGAATGTTCCAGAAACGGCTACGATGACTGCGGATACTGTGCTCAATGTCAGCAAGAGCCTGACTTCCCAAGTACAGCGCTGGCTCATACAGGAAACCGATCCATGGAAAGCCCGCCAACAGGAGGGCTTCGAAGGGCTTCCGGACGATGCGGGAACGGAGATCGACATGAAATCCGAGTCGCTTGAACAAAAGGTGCTGGCGATCCGCACGCTCGAGGAAATGGACGAAGCGATTGATAAAGTGAAAAAATCCTTCACTGCCATTTTGCCGAAGCAGATGGATGCGGCAGAAAAACAAGTGGCCGACTGGCAGGATGCGTTTCATTTGTCGGCTGAAGACATGGTGGAATTTACACCATCGATGCTCGAACAGGAAGAACAGCAGCAATGGAATGATGGCGACAGCGCCCCGACACACGAACTGGCCTCTTTTGATGAACAGCAAGTGCTGTCGCGTGTGAAACAAACGGCCGATATTTTAGAGCCGGTGCGCGGGTTTTCGGAAACGGTAGCCTATTTGAAACGGAAAGCGAAGCGTTTGGAAGGCCAGGAATTTACCATCGCCTTGTTTGGCGCATTCAGTGCCGGGAAATCCTCGTTCTCGAATGCATTAATGGGCGAGACGGTGCTGCCGGTATCCCCGAATCCGACGACCGCGACCATCAACCGCATCCGCCCGGTGACCGACGCCCATCCGCACGAAACCGCCGATGTGCGTTTGAAAACCGTTTCGGCGATGACGGAAGATGTTAAAAACTCATTTGCCATTTTCGGTGTGAAAGTCGAGACGCTGGAACAGGCCTATACGAAAACCGAAGCGCTGCCGGATGAGGCAACAACTGAGCAGCAAATCCACAAATCGTTCCTGCTGGCCTTCAAAGGCGGCTATGAAGCATTTTCCGGAAACCTTGGCGAAACTTTGCGCGTAAACCGCGAAGAATTCAGCTTGTATGTCGCTAAAGAAGAGCGCAGTTGTTTTGTTGAGGAAATCGACTTTTATTTTGATTGCGAGCTGACCAGAAACGGTGTTACCCTAGTGGACACGCCAGGTGCGGATTCCATCAATGCGCGTCACACAAATGTCGCCTTTGAATATATCCGTAATGCAGATGCTGTCTTGTTCATCACGTATTACAACCACGCATTTGCCCGAGCGGACCGTGAATTTTTGATCCAGCTCGGCCGCGTGAAAGACGCGTTCGAAATGGATAAGATGTTCTTTGTCGTCAATGCTATCGATTTGGCGAATAATGAAGAGGAAAAACAGGCAGTCATCGATTATGTCGGCAATGAATTGCAGCGCTTCGGCATCCGCTTTCCGCGCCTGTTCGGCGTTTCGAGCCTGCAAGCCTTGAAAGATCGCGACATTTCCGGCATGCCGGAGTTCGAAGAAAACTTCCAGCATTTCTTGAAAGAAGAGTTGAAGGGGATGGCGGTCCAGTCGCTGTCAGAGGAAGAACAGAAAACAGTGCACCGTTTCCGCAATTTGATTCAGTCGACCGAAAAGAACTTGGAACGTAAAGACGAGCGCCTGGAAGAATTAAAGCAATTGGAACAGAAAGTCCGTAAACGCTATAGTGAAACGATGGCACCGGTATTGGAACAAGAAGCGAGCCAAGAACTTGGCGAATTGCTGTATTATGTGAAGCAGCGCGTCTTCTACCGCTTCAATGATTTCTTCAAGGAAGCTTTCAATCCTTCGCTGTTCGCAAAGGAATCCTCGAAGCAAGCGCTCGATACGGCATTGCGTGATTTGCGGGAAATGACGGCATTTGATTTCCAACAGGAGATGAGAGTGACCAATCTGCGGCTTGCACGATTTGTCGAGAAGAAATTGACGGAACGCTTTAAAGACGATGCTGCCAAACTGAAGGACTGGAATTCGGAGTTTTCGTTTCTTCCATATGAAGTGACAGAAGCACAATTGCTCGAAGCGGGACAACCGTTCGGTGATGCCGATTATTCTACGGCTAAATCGTATTATAAGAACAATAAGAGCTTTTTCGAGAAAAACGAAAAAGAAACGATGCGCGACGCACTGCAGGGAATGTTGGAACCGGACGCCGGCCGTTATTTGGAACAGGAAAAAGCCGCTTTGATCGAATGGGCGGAGTTCTGGATCGAACAGGAAGCAGAAGGACTGCGTCAGCATCTGCTGCGCCAGGCCATCGAGCAGATTGAATCCGAGCGCAGCCTATTGCAGCAAAGCGAAATTTTGGCACAATGGAAGCAATTGCATGAAAAATTGATGGAAGGCAGGGGATAATATGACTGTTTTTATTGAAACGATAGATACAGAGAATTACCGTTGGATCGATGCGCGTTTTGACTTGAAGGATTCCGCATGGGGAAGCGAAAGCTTTGCGGCGGAACATGTGGAAGGGGCGATCCACTGGGATTTGGAGAACGATTTATCCGATATGGCGTCTGCAAATGGCCGCCATCCGATGCCAAGTAAAGAACAGCTGACACAATTATTTCAAGCAGCAGGTTTGGAATTGACGGATTCGATCGCGGTCTATGACCAAGGCGGCTCTCCGTACGCTGCGCGGGCATGGTGGCTGCTGGCTTATGCCGGATTCGAACATGCGTATATCAGCCGCGTCGGTTTTGACGAACTGAAGCAGCAAGGCATTGCGACTTCGAATGAATCCACTTCCTATCCGGCTTCAGCGGTGGCGCCGGAGTTTCAAGATCATTTGTTTGCAACGCGTAAAGATGTTCAGCAAATCGTGGATGGCAAAGAATTGGGCGTCTTGATCGATGCCCGTTCTCCTGAGCGCTACGCTGGCATCAACGAACCGATCGATGCCGTCGCGGGACGGATCCCAGGCGCGCGCAATTACGATTGGTCTCAATTGGTGTCGAATGGAGCATTCCGGAAGGATGAAGAGTTCGGCGGCTTGCTGCAGCCGAAAGAACCGGCTGTCGTCTATTGCGGCAGCGGCGTCACGGCAGCTGCACTGTATGCCATGCTTGCTGAGAAACAGCATGAAGGCTTGAAGCTTTATGTGGGCAGCTATTCTGACTGGATCTCCGATGAGGACAGTGTCGTTGAAATTGACCGCAATGAGCATCCAGAAGCAGCCGATGACCAGACCAAAGCGGTATTGGCGAAACTGATCGAAGAAGGCTATACCGGCGAGATGCTGATGAAGAAATTCGAATACGAAAAATCGCTCTTGGAAGATAAAAAGTAAATAAAAAACGGCATTGCTAGTGATTAGCAATGCCATTTTTTAAGTTCTCGAGAAGTTAAGAAATCGTATTTTCCGAAGCTTATCGCTCGCTTTCCGTGGGCTCGCGCCCAAGCCTCCTCAGCCGCTTCGAAACCCTTGTGCTCAACTCTCACTGCGTTCGAGCATCGCAGAAAACCCGCTTGTTCAACTTTCGCTTCGCTCAAGCATCACAGAAAAAGATTTGCTCCCACATCTGCGTGGCAGATGCGTCGCAAATGAATGCGCTCAGCTAAGCTTCGCACATTCATTCCTTGCGGGGTCTCGGTCGTCTCGCTGATCCACTGGAAAGATGAGGTCGACCTACGGGAGACATTATCTTTGCGAAAGTAATACGCAGTATTACTGAGCAGAAGGGTTTACGAGCGAACACTTCTCCAAATACTTGGATAGAACATTGATTTTTGAATGCGGAATAAGCGGTCTCCTTTTTCATTCATAACAGATCCCAGACTTCTTCAACATTCAGAAGAAAAGGCATTGCTTTATAAGCAATGCCGTTTTTTCATGATTTGTTTTTCTTGTTCAATTGGACAGTGATGATTTGATGGTTCTCCATCTCGCGTACGATAAAGCGGAAGTCGGTCAAATCGATGACGCCGCCTTCTGCGATGTCCGTGTCCATCATTTGGACCCAGCCGCCGACAGTGTCGATGTCTTCACTTTCCTCGAATTCGATCGGGAAGCGGGCTTCGAGTTCAGACAACAACACCCGGCCGTTGACAAGGAAATTATGATGATCTATCCGTTTGATATCATCGGTTTCGTCGTGGTCGAATTCATCGCGGATTTCACCGACAATTTCTTCCAGAATATCTTCCATTGTGATGACGCCGGCCGTCCCGCCATATTCGTCGACAACGATTGCCATATGAACGTGCTGGCTTTGCATACGCAGCAGCACATCCTGGATTGGCGCCTGGTCATGGACGAATGGCAAGTCATGGATCGTCAAGCTTTTGGAGAGATCCCCCGCTGTGGTGTAGCTCGTCAACAATTCCTTGATATTAACAAAGCCGATAATGGCGTCTTTATCGCCGTCTTCGGTTACAGGGTAGCGTGTATATTGGTGTTCTTCAATAATTTCCATTAATTCATCATGATCCATTTCCAGTGAAATGGTAATCATTTGTGTTCGCGGCAGCATGATGTCTTTCGCCAGCCGTTCATCAAACGAAAAGATGTTTTGCATATACGCCAATTCATTCTGGTTAATCTCGCCGCTCTGGTAACTCTCGTGCATCAAATGCTTCAAGTCTTCCTCGGAATGGCCATACTCCGGCTGCAAAGTCCGGATGCCCAGCGGCCGCAAGAGGAGCCGTGCCGCTGCATTGAGCAGCCAAAGTATGGGTGCGAATACACTGCCGGCAAGACTCAGCGCGGGAGCGAGGCGGAAGGCCGCGCGTTCTGCATACTGAGCTGCCAACGCTTTCGGCGCCAGTTCCCCGATGATGGCGCGGATGAAAAAGACCAGCACGAGCACTGTGATATACGCGATCGGCCCTGCCGCATTTGATCCGGCATTATCGGCCACCGCCTGTACAGAAGGCAATTCGGCAATGTTTTTTGACAGCCAGCCAAGGCCGATTGCCGTGACGGCGATGCCAAAGCGCGAAACGGATAAATAATAATCCAAATTATTGCTGATTTTTTCCAGCCAATTGGCATTTTTGCGCCCTTCCGATAAGGCTTGTTCGATGCGCGACAAGCGCACCCGGATAATGGAGAATTCCGCTCCTACAAAAAAAGCGGTAAAAAATAAAAGAATACTTGCGGTTGCGATATAAAGATAAAATATACTGTCCAATTCGTCCCCCATGTCCGGGAGCTCACCTCAGCTTTCTAAAGTTGTGCATAGTATATCATAAATGGGGAAGCTTGTATCTGCGGGCAGGCGCAGAAAAATTTAGCCGTTTCCAGCCAAACTTATTGAATGCACTGAAAAATATATTTATGATGAACAAAGAGAAAAGGAGTGGTTTTAGATGAAGGTGCTTATTTACGGGGGACAGATTTATACGATGGAAACAGAAGGCGAGACCGTAAAAGCGGTGCTGGTCTCTGATGACCGCATAGAAAAAACAGGGTCTTACGAAGAATTGCGTCAACTAGCCGATAAGGAAATCGATTTGGCCGGCCGCACCATGTACCCGGGGCTGGTCGACAGCCACCTGCATCTGATTCAGCACGGAGAAAAATTGATGCGCGTCGATTTGTCGAAAATCGAGAGCTCAGACGGCATGAAAGAGCAATTGATCCGCTCGACGGAAGGGCATTCCGGAGATGAATGGTTTATCGGAGAAGGGTGGAATGAAAACAATTTCCCGGACCGGAAAATTTTCCACCGCAGCGAACTCGATGCCATCTGTGAATCGCCGATGATGTTAAAACGCGTTTGCCGCCATGCAGTGCTCGCCAATTCGCGTGCACTTGAACTGGCAGGCATCACAAAAGAAACCGAAGATCCAGAAGGCGGTGTCATTGTACGGGATACAAACGGCGAACCGACAGGGTATTTGCTCGATGCAGCCCAGGATCTCGTTGCGAATGTTGTGCCTGAAGTGAGCGTCGATTATTTGACGAAAGCGCTGAAAACTTCAGTCGACGATTTACTCAAGCTCGGGCTAACAGGAGGCCATACAGAAGATATGGGGTATTACGGCCATTATTCACGGCCGCTGCAAGCTTTCCATAATGTCATCGGCAAGGAAACGAAATTCCGTGCCCATTTGCTGCGCGCCCATAGTGCTTTTGAGGAAATGATGGAAGACGCCGAGTATTTGGAACCGTTTATCGATCCGGGCCCGATGAAATTATTCGCTGACGGTTCGATCGGCGGCAGGACGGCATTGCTTAGCCGCCCTTATACAGACGACCCATCGACTAGCGGTGTGGCGATTCATTCCGACGAAGAATTGAAACGCCTCGTGTCCGTAGCAAGAAAACACGGGGAAGCGGTTGCGATCCACGTCATCGGGGATTTCGCGATGGAAAAAGCGCTCGATGCAATTGAAGCCCATCCAACACCTGAAGGCAAGCGGGACCGCCTTATCCACGCGATGGTGCTGAGAGAAGACTTGCTTGAACGTTTGAAGGGCCTTAATGTGGCGCTTGATTTGCAGCCGAGTTTTGTGCCTTCGGATTTCCCGTGGGTAGTGGAGCGGCTCGGCGATGACCGTCTCGCGTTATCGTATGCCTGGAAGACGCTATTGGATGAGGGCATCATCTGTGCAGGCGGATCCGATGCACCGATCGAGGAAGTCGACCCACGCCAAGGTTTGTTTGCCGCTGTCGCACGCAGAAAACCAGAAGAGACGCACGAAGGCTATTTGCCAGAACAAAAGCTCAGCCGCTTCGAAGCGATCCGCCTGTATACGTATGGCAGCGCACAAGCCGTTTGCATGGAGCATCGCCGCGGCTTGATCAAAGAAGGATTCGATGCAGATTTCACCGTGTTCGACCGTGACTTGTTTGAAGGGCCAGATGAGCAATTACTAGACGCCGAAGTGGAAATGACGGTCGTTGCAGGCGAAGTCATGTATGAGAAAAACGGAGTGGAGGTGTGAAGATGGAAACATTTATCATTACCGGTGCTTCGAAAGGCATCGGTCTTGCACTCAGCAAACAATTGGCAGCGTCCGGCCATCAAGTCATCGGCATCGCCCGTACGGAGCCTGAAGACTGGACGGGTGCCCTGTTCATCACCCATGATTTGACTGATATCGCTGGGATTTCCGAAGTCATGTCGCGAGCGGCAAAAGAAATTTCACTTGAGGCGGAAGCGGTCACTTTGGTCAATAATGCCGGAACGGTCGAACCGATCGGCTTTGCCGCCGCGAACGACGGACAGGACATCGCAAAGAGCATCACCTTGAACTTGACGGCGCCGATGGCTTTGTCTTCCGCTTTCTTGCGCGGGACAGAGTCCTTAAAGACGCGCCGCATCGTCAATATCTCATCAGGTGCCGGCAGAAAACAGGTCAAAGGCTGGAGCGCCTATTGCGCCGGCAAAGCAGGTCTCGATCATTACACGACCTGTCTGGATGCTGAATATGAAAACCTTAAAGCAGTTTCGGTCGCACCCGGGATTATTGATACCGGTATGCAAGAAAAAATCCGGGAAAGCGGGGAAGAGGATTTTCCGCAGATTGAACATTTCCGTGACTATAAGCGCAGCGGCAAACTCAGCAGCCCGGAAGACACAGCGGCTGGCTTGATCGAATTGATGAAACGCCCGGACTTTCATTCGCTGCCGGTACTGCTTGATTTAAGGGAGCTGCCGCAATGAAGAAGGGGGAAGCCCAATTGGCTACGAAACAGGAAAAGCTGGCGAAATTGCGTAAAGCGGACCAAGCGGGTGTCGATGTATCAAGCCCGAAAGCCGTCATAACGCATATGCTCGCACGCGGCGACAAAGACGCTGTGCTGTGGTTTTATAAAAAAGGAAGCGTTGAATTCGATTTCGATACTTACCGCAAGCTTGTTGCGGAATTGAAAGCACATTAAGCCAAAACCCCCAATCCGCTATTTGTGGATTGGGGGTTTTTTATGTGTCGTTTCAGCCGAAAGCAAGCCGCTTTCCGGATTGGAATTATGCTATAGTTGATGTTAGGAAATGAGTTAATCTTTCAAAAAAGGATGGAATTCAATGGACATGTTGTTATTTATCGCAATTATCGGGGTAGCAGTTTTTGTCGGGATCGCCTCGAAGAAATTCTACGATAAGCCCTATATCGTCAATTTTGGCATCGCGGCTTTGATGTTATTGCTTGTCGTTCAGTCGATTTTGATGCAGCCGATTACGATGCTCGGCTATCTCGCGATTGTGGTCTGTTCGATCGCATTCGTTTTCCAAATAGTGATCGGCTACCGCAATTGGAAAGGCCATGATTATACAAAAGCATGAAAAAAGCAGGTGAAGAGAAATTCTTCACCTGCTTTTTCGTTTCATCAAATGTTTTTCAAGGCGTCTTCGATTTGGCTTTCGCCTGAAGTTAGTTGGAATACTTTGTCTGTGAGATCTGTGGATTCGAGACACGCGACGATGACAGCTGCGACGTCTTCTCGCGGAATGCTGCCGACATCGAGTTTCCCGCCTGCGGCAATTTGCCCTGTCCCCGGATCGTCTGTCAATAAGCCGGGCCGGACGATTGTATACGCCAAGCTGCTCGATTGCAAGATGCGATCAGCGTGGTGTTTGGCGATATAGTACGGCGTCATTTCCTTGGTCCAATGGGAGCGGTCATCGGCATGGATGGCGCTGACCATGATAAAGCGATTGATGCCGGCTAATTCTGCGGCTTCAACCGCTTTTGCCGCGCCGTCCAAATCGACAGTCATCGTTTTGTCTGCACCGGTCGAAGCGCCGCTGCCAGCAGTGAAGACCACTGCATCGCAGTCAGCCATCGCTTTTTGAAGTTCTTCCACGCTTCCTTCGAGGCTTGCCACAACGGTTTCCGCTTTTAGCTCTTCAAAAAAAGGGCGCTGCTCGGCTTTCCGGATCATCGCTTTCACAGTATGCTCTGGATGTTTCGCAAGCTGGCGCACCAAGTGCTGTCCGATCTTGCCGTTTGCTCCGATTACGAGTGTTTTCATTTCAATTTCCTCCTTAAAATATGGCTACCTACACCCTATACCCGAAAAATCGGGCTATAGCCAAAATATAGGATATGATGCAAAAAACTAGCATGTTTTCTTGGCGGAGTTTTTAGTATACTTGTAAAAAGTTAAATAATTTTAAAATGTTAAATTATAGGGGTGTATATATATGAGCAAGCAATTCGAGGATAATGATCTGTCTATCCAGCAACGTAATCTGAAAGAAACGCCGCCGGATTTTTCGCAGTTTAAAGGCAAGCGTCTCGACAAGCAGCCAAATCTGTTGGTCGACGGATTGGTCCATGTGGTATTGACCGGTTTTGGAGCTGCTTTACTGCTTGGCATCGTTTATGTGTTGTTCAATTATATTAATTGGTAAGGAGGAGAGACGATGATCCGCTATCCCGATCGAGCGCTAAAAACCATCGGCGTTACGGCACCTTCATCAGGGGTTTCTGAAGAACTCCACCATTTGCTTGAAGGGGCGATTGCCCAATTGGAGCAGCAAGGCTTTGCTGTTAAGACCACGGCGAATGCCTGGACCCAAAAAGAAGCCAAGTCGTCCCCTGCAGCCATCCGCGCGAAAGAACTGATCAGCATTTGGCGTGATTCCACAGTCGACGCGATCATCCCGCCATGGGGTGGGGAGTTGTTATTGGAAGTATTGGAGCATGTGGATTTTCAGAAGTTCACGCCGAAATGGCTTCTTGGGTATTCGGACGTCAGCTTGCTGGCCTTGGCGATTACGTTAAATACCGGAATCGCGACAGCACATGGCACCAATATCGTCGACTTGCGCGGCAGCGAAACCGATCCGACGACTGCGCGCTGGGTAGATGTGCTGTCTTCGACGAAAGGCACGGTCATTAAACAAGTGTCTTCTGAGCGGTACCAAAAAAATTGGAGCCATGACAAGCCGGCTCCTGGCGTTTTCCACTTGACCGATCCGACCGTTTGGAAAACCGTATCGGGACAAGGGGAACGGTTGGAAGGCCGTCTTCTAGGGGGATGCATCGACGTGATCCGCCACCTTATCGGCACGCCGTATGGGGATGTCGCTGCTTTTCGGAAAAAATCCATTCCAGGTGAACCGGTCGTCTGGTTTTTGGAAAACTGCGAAATGAACACACCGGATTTGAAGCGCAGTTTGCTGCAGATGAAATATGCAGGCTGGTTCGATAATTGTTCCGGAATCGTCTTCGGCAGAAGCGAAGCGAACGATGCCGTACAAGGCTATACTGCGGAGATGGTGTACCAGGAACTGGCGGAGCAATTAAAAATCCCCATCGTTTATGATGCCGATATCGGCCATCAACCGCCGCAAGTGATTTTGGTCAACGGGGCGCATGCGACTTTCCACGTTGACGATGGAAAAGGGCGTGTCGTTCAGGAATTCCGCTAAAGAAAGGGTGAGTGCCATGGACTATCGACGATTAACACATGAAGATGCTGAACAGTACCGGGAACTTCGCTTAACGGCATTGCAGACAGATGCCGATGCATTTTCGACTGATTTCAATGAAGCAAGCCAAAGGCCGGTAAGTGCGACGGCTAACAATCTTGCCAATCCGTCAGCCGTGACATTCGGTGCGTACGAAGAAGGCCGTTTGCTCGCCATGATGACACTGCTCAGATTGTCGGGGAAGAAGACCAGCCACAGAGCCGAAGTGCTTGCCGTCTATGCAGCGGAAGAAACAAGAGGGACAGGGGTTGCGTCAACGCTTTTTGATCAGTTGCTGTCCTTTGCAAATGAATGGGATGGGCTCGAACAACTCGAACTGGCCGTCAATTCAGCAAACCCGCGCGCGATTCGTTTTTATGAACGATCCGGCTTTCAGCGCATCGGCACGACACCGAATGCCCAAAAGGCGGACAGCCGTTACATCGATGAATTGTTGATGGTGCTGAAACTATAGAAATGAAATAAAAAGGCGGAGACACTGGTCTCCGCTTTTTTCATTGCTCATTTAAAATATACAATTTGTCGTCGCCTTCTGTCGGGGTTCCCCGGCCATCGGTATTATTCGTGATGAAATACAAATCGTCCCCGTCCGAATAGACGTCGCGGATACGCCCGTATCCTTCAATGGAATCGATGATTTCTGCCGATTCCGGATCCATCACTTTAATTGCTGTCCCGCGAAGTGCTGCGATATACAGCGCACCGTCGTGGAAATCGATCCCGCTTGGCGCCCATGTATCATCTGAACCGCTCGTGACAAGTGGCGCTTTTAAACCATCGGCCGTTTCATCCCCTTCGATATCGGGCCAGCCATAATTGGCATCCTGTTCGATGATATTGATTTCGTCGTTTGCGGATTGGCCATGCTCCGAGGCATACATCGTCTCCTCGTCCCACGCCAAGCCTTGTGGATTGCGATGGCCAAGCGAATAGATTTCAAATTCATCGAATTCATTGAGGCGGAGGATCTTTCCATTGACTGAAGCGGGGTCCTGCGCAAGATCTGGTTCAGATGCATCTCCGATGGTCGCATAAAGCGTACCGTCTTCACTGAATTCTAACCTACCGCCGTGATGGACATTGCCTGTCGGGATACCTGACAAAAGAACGGCCGTTTCCGACCAGCTTCCCTCATCTAAACGGAATTCCGCAATTTTATTATAAGAATTGCCATTATCTTCATAAACATAATATCCGTATGCTTCCTGTGAGTCAGCGAAATCCGGTTTCAGTACGAACCCGAGAAATCCAGCTTCAGAAGCAGAGGACAAAGGCGAAGAGAAATTGACGTCCTGGCGTTCCAATTTCCCTTCGGCATCAATATAAGCGACTGTCCCGGGGCGTTCTGAGATGTAGAAGGCGTCTCCTTGCTTGTTGATTGACCAAGGGGCTTCAAGGTCTGTGGCGATTACATCTGCAGGGGCGGTCGCTTCATCGGGATTCGCCGGCGCATTGCTGCATCCGGCAAGTGCTGCTGCAAGAATCCCGGGAAAAAGCCATTTTTTCAACTTGAAAACCTCCTTTTTATTCATCATAATCGAAGCAGGAAGCATTGGGAAATGAAATACAGCAAGGAGGGTAAGAAATGCCGCTGCTAAAAGACGTCAAAGAACAAGAAGAATTGCGCAAAAAACGCAATTTGGTCCGCATCATCACATGGGTCAGCATCGCGGTCGTGCTGTTTATCCTGTGGTATGTCATTTAAAGGCAATGCATAGGAAAACGCGAAGCCCGGGGATAGCGGCTTCGCGTTTTTGCGTTTACGTATTCGCCTTCTGTTGCGGTTTGGCGATGATCCATTCGACGATGACAAATACTGCTACAAGGGCGATCATCAAATTGACCAGCCCCGCGTCCAGGTACTTATCGCGGAAAATGATGGCGACCGTCAAAACGTAAAAGACGGCCTGCGTCACTTTTGCAGCCGGCGGCACTTCGTTTTTCGGATAGCGCAGCCGGCCGAGCTGAAACGCCAGAAAAGCGAACAATAGTATCATGTATTGCGGCCAGGTAAAGCTGTCGTTGACCAGATTATTCATCAGTGCGTAAACGATTAATGGAACGAGATACAATAAAAGCGTTTTCAAGGGAGATCCTCATTTCTGCTATTTTTTGCGCGGAGTGCTGTTTTGCCGTTCTTTCAACAGCTGGACCAAATTGAAGACGGCGAAAGCGAGTGCGAGCCCGACAATGATCACCGACAATAACGGATAGAGCGATACACCGTTTTGCATGATGTCCACGATGCGGGCGTAGATAATGAATGGGCCGATCAGGATGATGAAAATATCGAGTGCGGTTCCTAGTTTCGATCTCATATATAGCCTCCAGTAAATCAGTATGACACCATCATATCAGAATCGCGCGACATCTGGCATCTTAAAACAAAAAGCAGCCGCTCAAAGTCGAACGGCTGCTTTCCTTATTTATGCTCTTTGAGTTTGTCGTTGGCCAGCGTATGTGCCGCCTTGTTTTGGGAATCTGGGATCCACTTGATGAAGCAATAGTCGAATCCATCCGCAATCGACAAGGACTCGTCAAGCAGCTTTCTGTAGACCGGATTTTTTACGAAGCGTTTTTCGAAGGCATCGACGACGAGTTTTGAGTCCGATTTGATGGACACCATGCCAGTCGCGAGCGGACGAGCGAGCTCCAGCCCTTTTAACAGCGCCGTGAATTCGGCCTGGTGATTGTCCATTTCCCCGACGTATTCGCTCCATTTGATGGAATGACCTTCGCCTCTTAAGAACACGCCGACAGCGCTGACGTTGACACCGCCGGCAGTCGATGCGTCTACGAACAATTCAATCATCGCACGGCCTCCTGTTCATCGAGCGGGCGGATTTTCTTCGCGATATAGCCGAACGGCGTATCCAGCACAGACACGATGAATTTCAATACATACGTTGAAATGAAGATCTGGATCCAGACATCGAATGGAAAGACGCCGAAAAAAGCAATCGATGTGAAGATCAAGGTGTCGATCAATTGGCTAAGCAAAGTCGAGCCATTATTGCGGATCCAGAACTGGCTGTCTTTCGGGAAGACTTTCCGCAAGGCTGAAAAGATAATGACGTCGATATGCTGTGCGAGCAGGTAAGCGACCATGCTGGCAATGGCGATTTGCGGCACCAAACCGAATACCGTTTCGAGTGCTTCGTGCGCAAAATCGCTTTCCGCCGGGATGAATTGAAGACCGAATTGCATCGTCACAACCATGATCAAAAGTGAAGAAAAGCCGAGCCATACTGCTTTTTTCGCTTCTTTTCTGCCATATTTTTCATTGAGGATATCGGTTGCGAGAAAAGTCGAGGCGTACAAGCTATTGCCGAGCGTCGCGGTCAAGCCGATAATCTCGATCGTTTTTGTCACTTGGATATTGGCCAAGATGGTGGCGAACGCGACCCAGGCGAAAAGCCCGGTCTTGCCGAATACTTTATACATGATGAGCAATAACACAAAATTGAATAGGGCGAAGCCAAGCCCTAAAAATTCATTAAACAAACTGCTTCCTCCTTAGTTTTGGTAAAGCGGGAAGTTTCGAACCGCTTAAGGACGAAAATGTCCCAAGCCAGTATACCGATTGTTGCAGAAAAAAACAAATTCATAGTAGAATAATAGAATGACATTTTGCGGAGGGACCCGAATGAAAAAAGTATCCATCATCAACGAAATCGATGAAATGCTCAATACGTATTGTGAAGGCTGCTTTGTCAAAGCCCAACTCCGCAAGGACGAAGGAAAAACAGCGGCGCACCGCTTTTGCATCAGTGAATGCACAGTCGGCACCCAATTGCAGTTTTTGGGGCAGGAATTAAATAAGATGGGAACAGGCAGCAAGTGAGCCCATACGCCCCCTATGGAGAAATAATTATTACTCCATAGGGGGCGTTTTTTGATTTCTTCAAAGGCAAGTCTGGCATCACTAATGTTTATCACCATTTGATTAGGTAATAATAAACTGTATAATGAAAATATTGCGAAAGGGAGGAGCAGATTTATGACAGAAGTGAACAGTACATCAAAAAAGACTGCTATTTTAGGCTGGAGCATTCCAGCGATTGAAGCGATGGACAAATTGGACAGGCCGTTTGTCGTCGTCGGTCCACCGGATTTCGTCAGTTTTGCCAAAGAACACGAAATCCCTTTCATTCCATGGGATTTCGACCGTTTGAACGAAGGGTCGGATGAGTTATACGAGCGGCTCAAGGAAATGGGCGTCAAACTGTCGGTGCCGATATACGAAGAGACTGTAGAATGGGCAGGGGTCTTGAACGCACGCTTTTTCGACGACCCGCGCGTATTCAACCGGTCGCTATTGCTGCGCGATAAAGGCTTGATGAAACGCAAAGCGCAAATGTCGGGCATCAAGGTCGGCGTATTCGAGGAAGCGTATTCAAAAGATGATATCCATCGCTTCTTGAAGCGCGTCAATGATGCTTTGATTAAAATAGACGGGGATACCAATGACCCGATTCACATCAAACCGTTGAACAAGGCAGGCACAGTCGGGCATATGATGATTCAGGATGCCAACGATATCGATAAAATCGAAGTTCAGGAATTCCCTTACTTGATGGAAAGCCATTTGGACGGGCAGGAATTTTCTTGTGAAGTATTCGTCCATGACGGGGAAATCAAATTCCTCAATATTACTGAATACGTCAAACTCGGGCATTCCAATTTTGTGCCGGCTTCACCGGCGCTCGAAGAATGGCGCCCTCAAATCAAAGAACAGATCCAAAAGTTGATCGACTCGTTCGAAATTAAATACGGCGTCATCCATCCGGAATACTTCATTTCCCATGATGGGACTTTGAACTTCGGGGAAGTGGCCGCACGCGTCCCTGGCGGCCACATCTTCGACTTGATCGAACGCGCCTATGGATTCAACGCTTTCCAAGCACAGATCCTGTGCAGCGACCCGGATACGACAGCTGAAGAGCTGGAAGAATTTTTCCCGGAAGAAGTCAGCTCAGCTACGGGTTATGCCGGCAGCTTGATGGTCTACCCGCGTGTCCGGTTGATCGAGAAGTTGGACGTCCCGTTGGAACTGAAGAACAATTCTTATTTCGAAAAGCACGATTTGTTCATTCCGGTTACGTCCAAAGTGGCGGAACGTGTCGGATTCGGCAACCATTACGGCACGCTGTTCTTCTTCGGGGACGATAGCGAGCAAATGGAAGACTTGCTGAAAACTTACGAGAACTACGATTTCTACCATTAAAAATCTGGGGGTTTATCAATGGCAACTGAAGCATCTACATTAAAAGAAAAATTCGGGCAAGCCCTCCGTACGCTAGAAGAGGCAAAACCGTTTGCGAAGAGCATGTACCAAACGGAAGTGTTCCAACTAGCGACGGAACTGGCGGGAACCGACGATGGATTGGCGATGCTTTATGATTACGCAGCAGATTTTGACAAAGCTGGCGTATTCAACGGTGGGCCATGGGCGGAAGCGGAGAACTTAGAGCCGGCATTTGTCGGCGGATCGCTTCACGTCAAAGGCCTCAATTCTGTGGTGGAATTGATGAGCGAGCTGCGCATGCTGTCGATTTCAGAAGCGCAGTATACACATGAAAAAGTGTCGCCGGAAGAAGCGAGCGCTTTCTTGAATGAAGTATTGGCTTTGAATTTGGATTTATTGTTTCCAGCAGAGACCGAAGAAGCACGGGTTGAAGGCGGAGGGGCACATCTTGAACGCGGCGAACGCCTTTTCCGCTTTCTCGGCGACAAACTGTCTTACCGGGCGGTTGCGCAAAAACTCGTTGAAGAGATCGAGCGGCTGACGGTCCAGCGGCCGATTATGGTCGACCGCATCGTCTCGATGATCGATGCAGCAACGCAGATGGTCGATGAAGACATTGATGACAGCACGAAAGATACCTTGCATTATTTCGAGAAGGCGGTCACTGCGCCTACTGCGTTAAGTGAACAAGAACCAGACTTGAAAGCATACCGCAAAAAATTGGTGGATGCAGATGACGAAGCGCTCAAGCAGGAAGCACATGAGTATGCGGCGTCCATGAACAAAACGGGGCTTGTGGCACCGATTGCGGCTATCTATTTGCGTTTTATAAATAGAAGTAAACCGGAACTCATCCCGGAATTTCTGGACTTATCCGAAATGGGCGTGGCCAGTTTTAACGCCAACCAGGAATTGGTGCAGGACATGATCCATTTTGCGGTCTATCCGCAGACGAGCCGCGTAGTTTACGGTTTGTCCCGCATGCTCGACCGTGGCGTATTAACACAAGATCCGATCATTCCAGGCATCCGCAGATTGTTTGATATCGATATTCGTCCGGAAGTGAAAAAACGGATTTTGCGTCCCGAATTCCGTAAAGGCGGGCTTTCCGGAAATGGCGTGCTTATCGGAGGCGTCATCTCGGTCCTTGGCCAGCCGCTCGGCATCGGCCAAGGCTTGAATCCGACATGCCAATCGGCACGTGCCATCAGCTTATGGGCACAGCACGGCATTTCGCAGCTGCTCGATTACGTGGCACGCGCGGTGCGTGAAAACGATATCGACATGATTTTCGAAGGCGAAGAAGTGCATTCAAATGTTATTGAAGATGGCGTCGCGGCAGAAATTCATCACGAGTTGGATCCGGTGTCGAGCGTACTCGTTCCGCATTTGGATAAAATCTATAACGAAATGATGAAGAAAACCTTCCTGCGTGGCGAAGATGGTCATAAATGGGTCAACCCTGAATTTTATGGTGAATGGATCCCGCGCGGATTCGCCAATATCATCGATCCGCTGACAGGCTTTGTGACGGATTACGATGCGTTCGTGCGCTTATTCTATGCGACGCATCATCCGGAGTACAACGAAGGTTATGAAATGATTTACCCGAACCCTGTCGGCATCTACATTACCAATGTGCACGGCAAATTGCTCGGGCTTCATGCGGTTTCCATCCAGCGCGTGGCAGAAGACCCGGATGAGGAATACCGCATCTATTTCTATAATCCGAACAATGACAGCGGCCAGAACTGGGGCCAGGGAATCGAAACGAGTGTCACCGGAAACGGCGAACTCGAAGGCGAATCCTCGCTGCCATTCCATCAATTTGTCGCCAGGATGTATGCGTTTCATTACAACCCTTACGAACAAGGCGACACGTATATGGTAGAGGAAAGCGATGTCGACCAAGTCGAAAAATTAGCCCGCGAAAGCTGGGGCCAGACTTATACATGGTCGTGAATCCATAAAAAGAAGACCCAGGAAAAATTCCTGGGTCTTTTGCTGTTTCAATTTTTATGGTTGGTCCTGCACGACGTTTGCTGCTTGCGGCCCGCGATTGCCGTCGATGATATCGAACGAGACGGCTGCGCCTTCTTGCAGCGATCGGAAACCATCACCTTGGATGCCGGTAAAATGGACAAAAACATCATCACCGTTGTCACATTCGATAAAGCCATAGCCTTTTTCTGAATTGAACCATTTCACAATTCCGTGGTGCATGGACCTTCCCCCTAATATTCAGATTGTCGAACCCTTGGCCTTAGAGCCAATGGATGGCTTAACTATACATGATGGTGCATACAAGGTCAATACAGCGATGGGGCGCCGTTTCAGACCGTTTCGCGTTATAATGGGGTTAGGTCACCTTAAAGGAGAGAATCCATGAACCCCCAAGTAATTGCGGACTGCCGCATGAAAGTAAAAAGCATCTATGAACAGTTTGACGCGAGCCACGACTGGCAGCACATCGAGCGGGTGCTGGAGAATGCCCGCCATATTGCACAGGCAGAAGGCGGCGATCAGGCATTGATCGAGCTTGCCGTGCTGTTGCACGACGTCTCCGATCCGAAATATAAAAAAGCAGGGGAAGACCCGGAACAAGAAATCCTCGGGCAGCTCGAGCTCTCAGACAAAGAGCGCAATGACATCCGCTCGATCATCCGAACCGTGTCCTTTAAAGGCGGCACGAACGAGGAGCCGGAAACGGTCGAGGGCAAAATTGTCCGCGATGCCGACCGCCTCGATGCCATCGGCGCCATCGGCATCGCGCGTGCCTTTGCTTACGGCGGCGCAAAAGGCCGGAAATTATATGACCGGGATGAACAAGCACGCACAGCCATGACCGAAAGCGAATACCGGAACGGCGATACAAGCACCGTGACGCATTTTTACGAAAAGCTTTTGCTCTTGAAAGAGCGCATGGTGACTGATAGCGGAAAGCAAATGGCTGAAGAACGCCACCGATTTATGCTATCCTTTCTAGAGCAACTACAAAACGAAACGGATGGGAAAAAATGAGCCACTTACACGTAACAAACTTAAGCAAATCAGTGGGGGTCAAAACCCTCTTTACCAATGTCGAATTTTCGCTGTACCCGGGAGAACGCGCCGGTTTGATCGGCGTCAACGGCACCGGCAAGTCGACTCTTTTGTCGATCCTCGCAGGAGATCTCGAATCCGACACGATGGAAATGGACCATCCGAAAAAATACCGGATTACCTATTTGAGGCAGGAGCCTGAGTTCGACGAATCGTTGACCGTCCTCGAGACTGTCTTCTCCGGCGACTCGCCGCTGCTTGCACTCAACCGCTCTTATGAAAAAGCGCTGCAAAACATGATCGCCGATTCGGGATCCGAACAATTGCAGGAAGAATTGATGAAAATCCAGGAAGGCATGGAACGCGAAAATGCCTGGGACATCAACGCCTTGGCGAAAACGGCGTTGACCAAACTTGGCATCGATATGTACGACCAGCAGATCAGCGAATTGTCCGGCGGCCAGCGCAAACGAGTAGCACTCGCGAAAGCCTTGATTGAACCGGCGGACTTGATCCTTTTGGATGAGCCGACCAACCATTTGGACGCAGGCTCTACTGAATGGCTGCAGGAAACGCTTCTGCGTATGAACAGCGCCATGCTGTTCGTGACGCATGACCGTTACTTCCTCGACGCTGTCTCGACGCATATCTTTGAGTTGGCGGATCAGACGATGTATACGCATAAAGGAAACTACGGTGATTACCTGGAAGCGAAAGCCGTGCGCGAAGAAATGGCCGAAGCGACGAAACAAAAGATGCACAACCGTTTCCGCTCGGAGCTGAAATGGATCCGCCGCGGCGCGAAAGCACGCAGTACGAAACAAAAAGCGCGCATCCAGCGTTTTGATCAATTATCGGAAGACATTCAATCAACGTCCGATAACACGAGCCTTGAATTATCGATGCAAAGCCAGCGACTGGGCAAGAAAATCATCGAAGGGGAAAACTTGGCCGTTTCCTACGGCGACCGCGAAATTTTCCATTCGTTTGACTTCCTCTTGCAAGGCGGCGACCGTATTGGCATCGTCGGCCCGAACGGTGCAGGGAAATCGACACTTATGAAATTGATCGCCGGTGATTTGGAAGCCACAAGCGGCACGTTGGACTACGGCAGCACCGTCAAGATTGCCCATTTCACGCAGCGTTTACCAGAAATGGACGAATCCCAGCGCATGATCGAATACATCCAGGAAGTATCGAGCGATTTCGAAGCGGAAAAAGGCGTGCGCCTGTCTGCGACTCAAATGCTCGAACGATTCCTGTTCCCGTCGAATGCCCACGGTACCTTGATCGGTAAATTATCAGGAGGCGAGCGCAAGCGCTTGTACTTGCTGAAATTATTGATGGAAAAACCGAATATTTTGTTGCTGGATGAGCCGACGAATGATTTGGATATCCAGACTTTATCCGTCCTAGAAGACTTTTTGGAAAATTTCCCAGGCGTCGTCTTGACCATTTCCCATGACCGCTTTTTCCTTGACCGAATTGCGAAAAAGCTATGGACGCTCGGCAGCGGCACGGTCGACGAATACCAAGGACTCTATACGGACTGGCTGAAAGAAAAAAAGCCGGTAGTTGAGCCGCAAGCTGTTACTGTGGCAAATGACGCACCGGTTGCTGACTCTGCACCGCAAGCAACTGAAAAAAAGAAAAAGATGAGTTTCCTCGAGAAAAAGGAATATGACGGTATACTCGACAAAATTGCGGAAGTGGAAGAGAAAATCGAACAGACCGAAGCACAAATGTCCAAAGCTGGGTCTGACTTTGATAAATTGCAGGAATTGACAGACCAAATCGATGCTTACACCGTCGAATACGATGAATTAATTGAACGGTGGAGCTATCTGCAGGAACTGGCAGAAGCGTAATTTACACAGGAGGGATTATCTTGAAAATACTAGCGATTGAACCGACTCCAAGCCCGAATACGATGAAAGTGATCATCGACCAGGAATTGCCGTTCGGGAAAAGCCATAATTACAAGAAAGACCAGACAGAAGGCGCACCGACAGAAGTGCAGCAAATCTTAGAAATCGATGGCGTCAAAGGCGTCTACCATGTGGCAGATTTCCTGGCCGTTGAACGCAACGCGAAATCCGACTGGGAAGGCATTCTTGCGGACGTACGCAAAGTCTTCGGCGAAGGCAACGGCTCCGAGGAAGAACTCGAGATCGATGAGCACTTCGGCGAAGTGTATGTCCATGTCCAGGAATTCAAGGGCATCCCGCTGCAAGTAAAAGTGTTCGATTCCCAATCGGAAGAGCGCTTCGCGATGCCGGAACGCTTTGTGCAGGCGATGAACAAAGTGATGGATCCGACCGATGAAAACTTCATTTTCCAGCGCAAATGGGCGGATTACGGCGTCCGCTACGGTGAAAAAGCGGAAATTGGCAAAAGCATCGTCGAGGAAATCGAAGCGGCTTACCCTGATGACCGTTTGGAATCTTTGACGAGCAAAACCGAATCGAATGAATCGGCTGGCAAAATCAACAAACGCAGAGTGTCGCTGGAAGAATTCGACGCACCCGACTGGGAGACACGCTTCCAATTGCTCGGCCAATTGGTTGAAGCGGATCTTGAGGATTTGCCGCTGTTAGGCAAGGCATTGGAAGACGACAAAATGTCGATCCGCCGCCAAGCAGCCATCTATCTCGGCGACATCGACGACGAAGCGGTCGTACCGTACGCAGAGCAGGCGATGAGAGACAAATCGTGGGCGGTCCGCCGCACAGCTGGCGACACCATCAGCGACCTTGGCTTCGAAGCGTTCGAACCGATCATGATCGAAACATTGCAAGACAAAAACAAGCTCGTGCGCTGGCGTGCTGCGATGTTCTTGTATGAAACCGGGACAGAACAAGCACTTCCGGCACTTAAGGAAGCGGAAAACGACCCTGAGTTCGAAGTGAAGCTTCAGATCAAGATGGCGATTGCCCGCATCGAACAAGGCGAAGAAGCGCGCGGCTCGGTATGGAAGCAAATGACTGAAGCCCGCCAGACGATGAAAGACAATAAATAATAGGCAAATGTTTCCCGCCTGTCTCCTTGAGGTAAAGAGCAATACGACGTTTTACTTGGAGGAGAGAGAACATGGCTGAAAAACAAGTGTATTCAATAGAAGTTCTTTGCCGCGGCAAATACGAATCGTGGGAATTTGAAAAAGAAGAGGAGCGCGACAGGTTTTATGAGTCGGTGAAGAAAAAATTCGCCGATCATGCTTTCGAAGAAGAACCGACAGATGTGGAAGATACGGAAATCCTGCAGCTGAGCGCCAATTCCATGCATATCGACGACGAAGGCGAAGTGGACCAGAAAATGCGCTATGACTGGTTCCATTACGATAGTTTTGGAGATATGCTGTCGTATATCAACGGGCAATATAAGAACAAATAAGAACTTAATGCGAATAAAAAAGAGTCGGCCGCATGTGGAATTCACAGGCGGCCGACTCTTTTTGCATAGCGGTATAAACTTCTAGAGGCATATCATTCCATTTTTTTCTTCAAATAGCGTTGGATGAGCTGGTGGTCTTCTGCAGTCAGTTTTTCGATTTTTTTGATCGAATTGACGATATCGAGCACGTGGTCTTCTTCCATTGCTCGCCTGCGGGAGGCGAAATAGGCAGAAATAGCGCTGGTAAAAGTTCCGATGATACCAATTCCGACAAACATCAAAATAGCTGCCAGCAAGCGCCCGATGCCGGTCTCGGGGTAGATATCGCCATATCCGACAGTCGTAATCGTCACGATCGCCCACCAGATGGCATCTGTATAATTAACGATTTGGGGTTCGATCATGATCATCGGGATTGGCACGAGAAAAATCAAAATGACCGCGAAAATCAGTAGCTTTTCCAAACCATTCGTTTTTAAGACGGCATACACAGGCCTTAAAAAGCGGGGGAGGATGCCCCATAATTTCAACATCCGGAAAAACATGAAAAAGCGCGCTGCCTGATAAATCGCATCGAGCGGAATAATGGCGATTAATTCGAGCGGATGGGATTTAATAAAATGCCATTTACGTTCAGCGGCAAAAAAGCGGATGAAATAATCAACGAAGAAAATCCCCCAGATAATCCAATGAACCAGGGTGAAACGTTCGTTGGAAACGAGCGCAATGATGACGGAAACGATTACCAGCACGAACAGAAAAGACTCATAAAATAAATTGCGTAATTTCATGTTAATCCCCCTTTAATTTAAAACAGGAATTATTCCACTTCTCCCCATGCAGGATTCCAGACAACTTCCCACAAATGGCCGTCTGGGTCTTGGAAATGGCCAGAGTAGCCGCCCCAAAAGGTATCGTGAGCCGGATCAGTTATAATGGCTCCAGCTTGTTCAGCCTGGGCAATTACCGCATCGACTTCGGCTTTGCTGTTGACGTTATGGCCGAGCGTGAATTCTGTAGGACTTGGCGGGCCCATCGATACTTTCGTTTCGTGGGCGATGTCTTGGCGTTTCCAAATGGCGAGTTTCAGCCCTGGCTGTAGATCGAAAAAGGCCACGGCTCCGTTATCGAACTCTTCCCCGACAATTCCTTCTGTCGGTAAGCCCAAGCCGTCCCGGTAAAATTCCAGCGCTCGCTTGAGATCGTCCACACCGATGGTAACGACAGAGATTCTAGGTTTCATAAAAAGCACCTCTTTTTGATTTAGTTTACCAGAACTTACGAGAGTGATTATTAGATCACGAGATTTTTTTAATGCTTTACACGGTGATGATCTCCTTAAGATATTGTGAAATGTTCAGGATGTGTGTTGTTGGATTTCTCTGTTCAAGTGCTGTATACCAATGGCGTCAACAAACCGCTTACTTATCAATATGCCTGTCGAGTATTAGAATCTTGCACAAAGGAAAATCTTCCACCTTCAGATCAACAATTTGCTCCTTTGTAAAGTGCCGCAGCCAGAGTCGTCCTTTATCCTCCGCTTTTGAAACGGCCAGTGGATGCTTTGCATGAAGCTGACGGGGGGCATGGGAGTTAAATGCGTGCATAACATTGAAGAATATCTTGCGAAAGAGCTGGAAGAAGAAATCAGCAATAGTAGTGCGTTCATCGTATCTAAAAACTAAAGGCTGCTAGAGGGCTCACTGTCCTCATAGATTTCCCTATTTCTTAAAAACGAAAGAATTCTTCATGAACAAACCATGCTTGAAATGACAAGGAGAGTAGAAGAGCTTGAGAAAAATTTAGAAATAAATAAGGACAGATTGGCTTTATTGAAAGTTACTAGGCTCTATGTTTTAAACGTTTTGTTAAAATCGAAGGAATAGCCAGTTACAGATTATGCAAAAGTAATAATAGTAAAAGAGATCGTTGCTAGAACAACGATCTCTTTTACTATTATTTCTTTACCCAGCCTCGATTAGGTTCTTGAGTAGGGGGTAACCGGTCACCCTTGTCTATTGTTACAGTTCTTGCTTTTGGAACTTTTCCACCTCTTGCACCAACTTCTGTGTATTCACCAGGGGGTTGGTTATCCGTACCGGGTTTAATTGGTTTGGTCATTGTATTCACCGCCTTTTTTATAAGATAGAAAAAATATGTCGCTAATATAGTCTGAATTTTCAGCAGGAAATAGCATGGTGGGAATTTTAATCAGCGACATGATGATTGCGTTGGCAACAGGGATGTTGTTAGGGGGAGGGATTCAACAGCTATGTCAGAAGGGTAAGAGAGGTGAGGTTGAATGAGATAGAAATCCATCATCCTCATTGCAAATGTATCGGTCACAACACTTGCTGGGTGCTTACAGCTGAACATCGAATACAAGGACGGCGTACGCCAATCAGCGAAGCCCCGGATTGCATTGCGGATGAACTGGAGGTCGAGAATCCTGGAATTTACTTGAAAGTAATGATCAGTGAGGAATCTGTTGATTAATGGGAGTGTTCAAGTAGGAATCTGAAATTTATTTAAAAAGCAACGACAGCTGGATGCGAAGATTGAACAGAAGCATCCGGTTATGCTGGGTAAAGACCGGTTGAAGAAAAATATGCTTGCTTTATACATTGAGTTATACGAATACGCGAATGAACAGCGGTAATGAAAGTTTGTGAGTACGGATTAGGAATTGCAGACGGATATTAAAGTGATGTGTTCATGTTGTAACGGTCAAGGGCAGTTGCAAATCGATGCATCATGATTAGGTGTCGATGCAATCACTTCAGATCGTATAATTTGTGATGAATGCAACGGTGCGGAGTATAGAATCACAAATCTCTTACTTGAAGAATGCGTCGACTCCCTACACTTCATCCTATCTATCGGGAACGATATGAAGTTCAAAGAGAATCATCTGTTCGGCAACTACTTTCAAAGATAGCTCGATATAGAAGATGCCTTCCTTGTCGTTAATGAACAACTATAGCTCTTTAGCAAGACTTATCGCATGCAAAGAGCGATAGGAGATGTGGTATTGACCGTTTACTACGCACTATTAATGGAATCATTCCTGGAACTTGGGAACGTGCTTGGCTTTGTGGAAGAGCAAATCGTTAGCATACGAGCAAAAGAACCGGACGAATTGGGAGCGACAAGCACATGGCTACTGGATACAACCAGGCGAAAAGCTCTCAGTGGATGGCGAAGTCTTGAATTTCAAAAACGGCAGTCCAACCCTCATCTTGATTGATGGGGTCTGCTACCGGAAGGATGTCGCGGCCACGGAGAAAGAACGGAACGGGCACAATCTAGCGGTTCAGCAGCGCACGCATCGATTGCGGCAGATAGGCCGGATTTAGGAAAGGAGCATAACGATGAAAGAAGAAGCTCGCCAGGGCATGATTACTACTCTGTCTGTCATGACAGGGAAGCCCGAAAGCTATTTTGAAGATATGGAGGAACGCAGGCTGGTCGACGAATATGATCGTCTGCTGCAGATTAATTGAGGTGGAATAGGAATGGAATTTATACAAGGATTTACCAACAGAGGGTTTGGGCTTATTGAATTCTAAGACCGATATGATGCATCATGTAGCATCCAAGATTCATCACTGGCTACAGAAAACGCTATCTGGTTCGGAGTGGATGATGCAGATCCATAAATCATGGCTTCGAAAACCGAAGAGGGCGGAACAGGATGGGTTACATATCCCATTCCTGCTGATGTTCAGTTGACTACTCGAATGCATTTGACACAAGACCAAGTTCAAGATTTATTACCGATCTTGCAATACTTTGCCGAGCATGGAGTGTTGCTGGAATGAACCAAATCGCATTCGAAATAGTCTGAGCTCCAGTCGCTCAGGGCAGACCCCGAGCCGGAAAAAGCTTCACCGGCAAGACGGTTCTCTACGATCCGGCCAAGTCCCGGGAATTCAAACAATACGTGAAGCTCATTGCATCCCATCATAAGCCACAGGAGCTCATTCAGGGGCCGATACACAGACACCGAAGAAGTATCAGACAAAGCCGAAACAAGCGCTGATTGATGCTGGTGAACTGCTGCCGGTGATGAAGGTGGACGTTGATAATCTGGCGAAGGGTGTAAAGGATGGACTTTCGAAGATTATTTGGCAAGCTGATAGCCAAGTGGTCGGCATGACCGTGAAGAAACTTTACAGCATGACGCCGAGGGTCGTTTTGCTGATTAATTACTAAGCGAAGAGATAGAGGATGGAGGGGCCCAATGCGCTTACAAGATGTTAAAATTTCGGAGACAGGGGAATTGATTTTGGATATAATGGAACTACCAGGAAGCCACGTGCTGTTGATTTCCAATGGTAAGGCTCAGCTCGGTGCGCTACCAGCTCATACAGAGACACGCATCAAGACGCATGATGGACAAGTCAGGCGTGTTAATTTTGATGAGGGGGTGGAATTTTAATGGCCAATTTAGTTACCAGCTTCTTTGTAGATGTACTACCACCAGTAACAATTGCATTAGCAACGGTCTACTTCAGCTCGAAAATTAATGAGCGAAAACAAAAAATAGAAGACGCCGACGAAAAAAGAAAGCAAATGAATAATCTATATTTTAAAATAAATAAACTCATAAATGCTCTTAATAAATTTAAAATATTTTCAACTCTAACTGGAAATTTGCGAAAGCGACATACAAATATTAAGTTAGGTAATGAAGACTTGCCAGAAGAGCATAAAGATATGGATAAAGCGGAATTTCTAAGAGAATTTGATCGCGAAATCAGATTCAAAATAGATGTTGACCTCGCAAGGATGAAAGAAGAAGTTTGCAGTGCTTATGATTTATTATTAACTTGTCCAATTGATAAATTAAGTCCGAGAGATCATTTCAAGTGTTTAGAGATCTTCGAGACAGGACGAGATGCGTATAATCTAAAAAACAAATTAGATTTAATTGAGTCATTCAAAGATGAGATGCAACAAAAATACAAATAGTCCCACCTGCTATCTGGAGAAAACTTTACAGATTAACAGCTGTTTTGTGGTTCGTTTTGCATAATTTGATGAGGGGGAAAGGATTTGAGGCAGTGGGGTAATTTTTACTTTTGGTCGACATGGTTACTGTTAACCTGCCTATTTACATTAATATTTCACATGTATTTAAGCGAATTTAATTTGAAAGAAATCATTGATACAATTACACTTTATTTTATAGATGTGAAAACAATTCTTACAGTTCTGGGAACAATTTTTGGAGCATATTTTGGGGCGAAAACTGCCGGCAAGTACGCTATAGAGTCTGTCGAGAGACAAATACAAGCACAAGAAAAGAAAGAGAATGAAAAAGAAAATAATAAATTTTTAAGGTATTTAAATGTATTCATTACCCATTTGGAATCTATTCTCATAGTTGACTCCTTGCTTAAGAGAAAGTTTGACTTTGATAGCGATATTATTATAAAAAAATCCTCAATTGATATTGCAAAAGAAGAAATTAACGATCAATTAACAACTTTAAAGAAACTAGACATAACTGAGATGAAAGACCAAAATTATCATATCTTTTTGTTTTGTTTGTTATTAATTAAGCATTATTTAGAGTCTTTAGACTATATACTAAAATATTTAGCAGATTCGCAATTCGAAGAAGTGAAACTTGAATTCATAGACTTAAAAGAGCATTCATCAAATTTGGAAAAACATCTAGATACATTGAAAGGTATTTTATCTAAATACAATGGATAGACCCACCGGCCAACTGGAGGACACACGACAGCGTAACTGCTGTTTTGTGTCCTCTTTTTATATAATTAGAATTACAATATTTGGAGACAAATTTCTTTGTATTAGATATAATACGATAAACTAAAAGTTGTGTGTTAGTGAATTAAAAAGGCGAGGAAAGAAGGAGAAAAGTTGTCGAGCGATAGATTCATATTTTGTTTAGGATTTGGATTTTTATTTACAGCGGTAATAGGTATGTCATTTGAACTACCTTCCGAATTAATCTTTGGTTTTTCATTATTTGCTTTTATTATAACTCTATCTCAAATTTCCTTTTTATCTGATAGTGACAGGGAAAAAATTAAAAAAGGTAGTATATTAGATACATTGTTTGATTTAATCAAAGTAAGCGTTATAGTGGCGGCGATTCCAATCTCTGTAGGACTTCCTGTTCTTATAAACGAATTATTTGTTGAACCTAATGATTTTTTCACGAGATTTTCAAGTTATATAACTATTTTTAGTATTGGATTGATTTTAATAATGAGAAAAGCAAGATAAGTCTCATCAGCTAATCGAAAGACACATTACGGCATAATTGCTTTTTTGTTTCTTTTTGAAAGATTTGAAAAGAGGGGTGGGAGTCTTGAGTGAGATATGGATTGCTCCAATTGCAGCTTTAATAGGAACTATAATTGGAGCTACGACTCCGATATTTCTTGAGTTTTTTAAGAATAAAGTAAATAGATCTTATTTCAAAAAAGAAAAGCACGAAAAGTTCACCAGAATCATGTTACACGAATTTCTACCTGCTATTAGGAAGGTTACTGACTCTTTAGAAGTCTTTACACGGGACGAATATATTCATATGATAGATTCTTACTCTGCAGAATTAAAAAAGAATCTGGAAAAAGTGATAAAGTTGTTTGAAAATGATATAAAAGATATTTATCCTTTAGAAATGGTTAAAGAAATGGAAGGTTTGACATATGAATTAAATAGTTTAAATGCGTACATCGACTACCAAGAAATGACTGGGAGGGGCTTGGATCAAAACAAAGACTATTTAATTTCTGCGAACAGTAGATTTAAAGAAACAATTGAGAAGTATAGAAAAATCCTTTTAGAGAAATATATATAGTCCCACCAGCCAAATGGAAGACATCATTACAGCATTATGCTGTAATGATGTCCTCTTTTTTATTTCCGAAATCAGAGGAGGTCCTTCGATGAAAGTATGGGCAGATGAACTATTACACGAATACGTCATTCACAAAAAAGACCTGGAGCGACGTCGGGACCGATTGGATCGCAACGACTTTCATTCCAAGCAGGACCTCGCGCAGATCAATAGCATGATTGGAAGCATGAACTTCTCGATGGAGTGGCTCGAAATCGGCAGACAGCCTGGCACATTCAAGGGCATCGATAATAAGAGCATCTACCAGCACCAATCCTTCTCGAATATGGATTTCATCCCGGACATTACCGAGGAGCTGGTAGAAGGGCCGGAGCAATTGTATATGACGGCTGAAGAGAAGATTATTCTGGCTGATATTTTTGCGTCATTATCGCTACGTGAACGACAGTGCTATATCCTGCATGAGGCTGCAAAACTTAGCATCGGAATGATTGCGGAAGAAATAGGAGTAGGACGATCTACAGCTCAAAGTTATATCGATTGAGCTAAAAAGAAGGTCAGAGACCGTGTGCAGCTTTCCGTTTAGCTTAAGACGTACACTTGCCGTACAGTCTGCCGTACAAAGTCGGTAATTATGAAGGGGAGAATAAAAGAGGGGATGCGTTCTTGCGAACAGTCCCTACCACAGCCCCACTTAATCAGCATTTATAAACCTTATATTTATTACCTATTATTTTTGTAAGAACTTCCAATTGTACAATCCATTTGATAAAATTATTGAAAAGCGTATTTGGAGTGGTATTATTGGATTGGAATCTAATGAAAGAAATTGCCGTTATTACAAAAAATATATTAGAAGGATTATACTATGTTGCGGGTATAGCGCTTGTTTTTGGAATTATCATCGGATTGAAGCAATTAAATTTAGTCAAAGATCAAGTTAAATTACTTAAAACTGAAGCTATGCAAGCCAAAGAAAATTTTTATTTGAGTAACCAAAGAGCCTCAGTTGAGAAAAGTATCGAATACTTAGGCTTCTACAAAGCGGAAATTATTACTTCTACAGCAAGATTTAGAGCCGCTATTGACCGCGAATTGCCAAAGAAGGCGGATACTTATCATCTATTTGATGGACAATTCAATTTGACTGCGGCAGATTTGGATAAAGAGATACTATCTGATTCTATAGTTGCTCAAAGAGCTGGTGTAATAGAGGTCTTTAATCACTTTGAATTTTTTGGAGTAGCAATGTTACATGGCGTTGCCGATGAACAAATAGTATTTACTCCTATTGGAAGGTTATATTGCAGATTCATCGAAGAAGAACATGTAAGCTTATCTCTGATTAGAGAAAAAGGTGTTCCTTACAAAAATTTGCTTGAACTTTATAAGCTTTGGAGTGACAGACTGGAATTTGAACATCTAGAATCTCAAAGATCTGAAGCAGAGAGTAAAATTAAAGAAAAAGGGAATAGTTATAAGGCAAGACCATTTATAGGATCTTAAGGAGGAGTTTTTATGAAGGAGCAACTAATGAAGAAATCATTAAGTGAACTTCAAGAAATACTCGATAATGACATTCAAAATGCAATTCAATCAGCCCCTATAGTGTTTTGGGGAGACGTAAAAGAAAATTCTACCAACATGTATAATGAACAAGATGTGAATCGTTAAAAAACTATAAGATGTTACTAAAACTAAAGCATCCTTCAGGATGCTTTTTTCTATGTCTTAAAAATGGTGAATAACCTTAAAGTTGGTGATAGATGGTGAAGTTTACAGCGAAGCAACAGATGTTCATCGATGAATACCTAGTGGACCTAAATGGCACTCAGGCGGCGATTCGTGCAAAATACAGTAAAAAAACAGCAAGGACAACAGCAGCCATGTTGCTAGCAAAAGGTAACATCCGTGCGCGCATAGAGGAACTAAAGAAAACACGAGCTGACCGTTTGGAGCTTGATGCTTACCGGATGCTGAAACGCTTGATGGATACATCAGACCGAGCAATGCAGCAAGAGCCTATGATGGAATTTGATTATGTGGAACAGCGACTAGTTCTGATAGGCGAATACTAATTTGATAAGCGGTGAAAACAAAGCAATCGAACTGATTAGCAAGCATCTAGACATGTTCAAGGAAACGGTAAAGCATGGGGGGGCGTAACTTTCCTGGACGATATCGGTGGTGGAGAAAATAGTTTGTAAGATATCCGAATTCATTACTACGGCGTTTCATCCGGTTTAGAAAGCTACGATGTCCAGCGACATATTAAACATCGTCTGCAAGGATAGGCATGGTTCTGAGAAGTCCTTGGACGTTTAGTACGTCTTCGTGCAGTTGTCGATGTGACTTCCAATGAACTGAATCGGCTTTCGGAAAGTAGACAATATGCTGGAGCTTTTCATCTTCGAGCAGATCAAGTGGGCGATATCAGAGCAAGACGTTTCCCATCTGTTCAAAGTCAATAAGTCTCTGATGCTACATCGCTATCCACCCCCACCGTGTTTCTACTGGGTAAAGGGCTGAGTAGCACCTGAGCCAAAACTCGCCACTAAATCCGAAGTCGAAAACCTTCAAGCCCAGGTTTGTACGTCTGTTAACCGGTCCGGCTTCCTGAAACAATGCCGGGTGGAGATGGCGTAGCTGGTGTACAAGTGATACTCGAATTACTGATCTGTTTGAGGGGAGGTGAAATCATGATGGCGATGTTAATACATAGCGTGTAATCTTGGAAAAGATGACTTTTGCAGAAGTACCGGCTATGTTACAACCGCAGGTGAAGGAGATTCTGGTGCATAGAGGTATGGGGTTCATGGCTGAGTAAGAAAAGGAAAAGATCCTACTTATGTCGAATATTGCATAATATTAAGGGGTATTTAACCATTGAGAAAAGAAGATTGCGAAACTCTGTTATTTGAATGTAAAGAATTGCTCGTTCAGATTCAAGATCAGTATGAGAGAGATTTTGATTTAAGGAAAAAAGAAATTACTTCACCCAAATTAAAAAGCTATTTGGAGCATTCAAGAAGTATATTGGAATATTGCGCAGGAGATGTTTTCGATTATATAATTCCTGAAGCAGCGAAATTATCGAAATTAAAAAGTAAAAATAAATATGTGTATTTTCCTTACGGAAATAACAGAGGAAGTTTCAGAAAGAGTATGAAAAGTAATCTTCAGGGCTCCAACCCAATCACGCTGTATATAAATTAATAGACAGCTTACAGGATTACAATCGACCAAGTCAGAAATTTTTGTCGTATTTATGCGAAATAACTAATACGAACAAACATGATAGACTCTCTTCACAGATGCGAAACGCTTCGACTACATTAATGATGCCTGGTATAAGTGCTGAAGGAGTCAACGAATTAATGTTGAGAGGCAACACATATAATGGAGTAGACATGGGAGAAGTGGTAATAAATGATGAGGAATACACTGTAAATATTAACCTGTCTTTTTTCTCCAGAACAGTTCTTTTTGAGGAAGGGGCATTTGTATTTAAAGATTCCCAAACAGACATACTTCAATTTCTGAACGTTGTTTATGCCTCAATAGAGAAATTTATTCATAAGTTTTATTTACTAATAGAACATAAAATAGATTTCAAGTAAGGGCGTCATAATCGGCTCTTTTTCTATGCAGGATTTCAATGTCTTTTCTCGAAATGAAACACGAGAAGGGGATGAAATTCGATGAAAAGATGGATCTAGTGAGAGAGCTGTTGCTGTTGATCGAAGCACAGGAGTATGATAGTCAAGAGCTCAAACTTCCGCCATTTATCGATGAAAAAGTAGCGAAGTATCATTTAACATTGTTGGAACAGGCAGGTTATTTAAAAGTTTCACGTTTCGCTGTAGGTGACAACATGACCTGGCTATTTAGTTCCTTAACATGGGATGGACAGGAGTTCCTGGCAGCAATTAAGAATGATACGGTGTGGAACCGTGTGAAACAATCCGTTAAGGAGAAGGGCGGTTCAATTCCTTTCGAGGTTCTTAAAAGCTTGGCAACTAAGATGTCGGCAACATACTTTTTAAGTCAAATTTCAAGTAAAAGAGTGCATAATTTCAATGTACTAGTTTTAAAATGAGGTATAGACGGACTTATATTTAATAGAAGAAACCAAATACTGAAATACTAACAAAAAGTTCATATTTCAAACCGCAAGATATGAAATTAAACTAAACTAAGTTAGAATGAACGATAATAAGACCTTTAAATTAGGCGGAAATATAAAACTTAGAAAGCAGGGAGATATATGAACGCATACGATGAGTATATGAGTTCTATTCTCTTCGAAACCCTTTCATATCAACGTTTTAAGCAATAAAAATGTTAGCGAGAATGAGAAAAATCACATTCTGCTAACATTTTTTCTTTTTTTCCTCTATTTTCTCTTCAGTTCTTCTTTAATATCCATCAATTGATTAAATTCCGCAGCCAAACGTGAAACCGTTCGTTCTCGCATTTCCTTTGTAACGTGCATATATATTTGCGTGGTGGTTTCTGAATTCTTATGACCCACACGCTTCATAATTTCGGGCAATCCTTCACCAGCTCCAGCCAATATACTAATATGTGTATGGCGCAAGATGTAGGTGAACAAATGCTTCCGGATAGATGTCTTCTTACCGATACGAGTGATTACCTGCCGGGTCTGATCCACACTAAGAGGAAATCCATCGGGCGTGGTGAAAAGGAAGGGACTCTTTTTAAAGCCGTGCCGTTTCTTGTATTCCAACAAACTATCGATCATCGAAATGATAGTAGGATCCATATCCACTTTTCGGATGCTAGTATCCGTTTTAGGAGGGGTCAGTTCGTAAATAGCTTTTTGTCGTTCGCGCCGAAATAATGTTTTTGAAACCCATATTTGGTTGAACTGGCGATACACGTCCGTTTCTTGGAGCGCTAAAGCTTCACCTGGCCGCATACCAGAAAAAGCTAAAACGTATATTAGAACTGCATAGACGTAATTACTATAACCGTCCGTCTTTTCTAGAAACTCAGCCAATTCATAGCGTTCCAGGAATAGTTCTTCGACTTTAGTATTTTCGAGATCTTCAACGGTCACTTTCTTTCGCGGAATACGCGCGGCGACTGCCGGGTTTTTATTGATAAGATGATGGCTTGTAGCATGCTCAAAAATAGAGCGACCTGTGGTATGAATGATTGTCAGCGAACTTCTCGATTTACCTTCCTTAAATAAGTCATCAAGCATAGCTTGATACAATTTTGGTGTAATGCTCTGCAGCGGTATATTGCCGAAGTACTCATTTAGCCATCGCATGCCAAATTCACGAGTCATATTGGTATTTTCTTTATTTCCTCGGTTACGGTAATGCTGATACCATTCAGCAGCGAACTGATGGAAGAGTATTTTCGCATCGTAATCCAACAGATGCTGTGCTTCTCGAATCGCTTGCTCCACTTTGGTTTTGGCTTCGCCTTTTGTTTTTCCGCGCCGAGAGATTTGTTTGCGTTTTCCCGTACGCGGATTACGCGGTCCTTCAGCGACACAAACCCATTTTTTTCCTTTCATTAACTCACGGAAATACATAGAACTCCCCCTTCATATCAACATACCATCATGCCAGAGAAGGGTGTGGTCATAAAGGCTGTTCCTGAAATTTGTTATGGTATTCTTTTTAGTTATCACGTACTTCAGCGGTACATTAAGTTTTGTAAGTACTGCTGCAGACGAATCGCTGCAAATTCTCTTTCCACTCCGAACATTTCTTGCAGCATCCAAATTGCTTCTTTTTCATACGGGGGTAATTTCATATTTTCAATCATGAAGGTTGGAATACAGAGATTGCGGGCGAAATTATCGGCTTTCCACTCCTGATACTCGCGCATAAGAACGGATATAAGAGCTTGATCGCCCTCGTGCCAGCGAGCATGACATAACTCATGAGCGAAGTCCTGCCATTGTTGCGCGTTTGTTTTACGGCTATCAAGAAAGATATGACCGGCCATGAACATTGAATCAACTTCGAGGTAGTGAACGGATAGTCCGAGTCTCGACGATATAACCTCAATATTCAACTGATGCGGATGATATACACCGACGCCCTGAACTAACTTTCGGATGTATTCTTCCAGGTGGTTATAAGGTCTTTTCATAACGACACTCCTTCTAAGAACGTGTGTTCCCTTACAAGTGTAAAAGAAAACCCTGCATTTGGAAAGCAGGGGAAATTCGTATTTTATTTTTGATCTCTTTCTTGTGCTTCATCAAAGTCTAAAACTTCAAACTCTATACGCTTTTCTTCAGCTAAATCTTCCCACTCATCGGTACTATAAGGTGGTGCGATAATTAAGTTGACTGAAGTGATTTCCTCATCCATATTGTCAGTGATCCACCAAATCTGCCCTTCCTTTTTCACTTTCCCTAAAAAGTCACCACCTACATCGCTAGTTAGAAACATATCGCTATCAAGTTGCTCTCCTGCGCTAGTAACTATTAAAGAAGTATTCACATCAAAAGTTACATCTTTCTCACTAGTATTTTCGGATTTAACATCTACAATAACTGCGCGAACTTTATCTTGTTCTTCAAAGAACATAGTTTTTGCATCCTCTGTAGGTTCAATGTCAACAACCATTAGTCCGCTGACTTCTAAATCTATAGGGCCTAATTTTACTGGTTTCAGCGGCGATTCTGTACCGTCAATTCCGACTTCATCGTTAAAACCAAAACCAACAGCTTTTACTTTTCCAAAATCTGCATCTTCCCATTCGCCGGACTCCTCGGCTGCAGTGCGTGCAGCTGTTTCTTCACTATTTTCGGAATCTAACTCAGAAGGTTCAGTAGTTTCTTCGACATTCTCTTCAGCCTCGGCAACTTCTGATGCTTCGTTTTCTTCAGTAGCAGGTTCATCTCGATCGATAGGTGTATCTTGTGTATTTTCTTCTCCGCAAGCCGTAAGCAGTAAAAGCGAAGAGAGCAGTATAAAACTAAATTTCTTCATAAAAAAGCTCCTTTTTTAGAAAAATTTTACTTACAATGATTAAAATATAAAGCCTTTAGAGAAATATTTCACTTTTTCTCTAACGACTTTAAGTATTCCCAGGCAGCAAATAAAGCTTCGCGCCGTTCTTCTGAACTCTCTTTATATTCACTATATAACTTAGAAATCTTTGGATCATTTAGGAACTCTTCAAATTCAGCTTCGTGACTCCAGGAGGGACTTTTCTTTTCTTCACGTCCTAAAATGTAGTCAACTGATACATCATAGAAATCCGAAAGTTTAGCTAGTGTTTCGAAGTCTGGCTGAGTTGATGAAGTTTCATATCTAGCATAGGTAGATCTATTTATTTGCAACCTATCAGTTAACTCTTTTTGAGACAGACCCTTGCTACTTCTTAATTTTCTAAGAATATCTCCATATTGCATTAGTTCAACCTCCCTTTCGATATATTATATGTGATAAATATGCACAATAGAATAAATGTGTAAATAATACACAAAAACACTTGACTGTGTAAAAAATGCACGGTATTATTAGTGTAATAAATGCACAAGGAGGTTTGATTATGGTGAGTGAGTTGCTTATTCAACGTAGAAAGTTGCTTGGATACTCTCAGCAAGTGGTAGCAGACTTGATCGGTGTTGATCGATCGTACTATACCAAGATTGAGAATGGTTTGACGCCTAGCGTGAAAGTTGCAAAAGCATTGGGAAAAGAGCTGGGTATTGATTGGACGGTTTTTTTTGATGATAACAGTGCAAAAAATGCACAAAAGCGAGTTTTAGTTTAAGGAAGGGGGCAGAGGCGCCCGGGAGGAGTGATAACTGTGGATACTAAAATGATCGTTACATTAACCGTTGAGGATTTACGACAAGTCTTTAGAGAGGAAATTCGTTCTGAAGTGCATGCAGCTGTGAAACAGTTGGCTCCGAGGGAAGAGCTACCGCGGTTTCTAACTCGAGAGGAGGCGAAGATACTCATGAGAGTTAGCGAAACTAAGATGAGTGAACTGATGGGTAGAAAAGACTTTCCAGTTTGCAGAGAGTTCGGTGTCAAAATCAATACAGACGAACTGTTCAAATGGGTTGAAGCAAATACGCCTGCCCTCCAGAAGAGACATCGGACTTTATCTGTAATTTAAGTATAAATCAATCAATAACATTGGATGGTAAATCAACAGTCAACTTGCAATTGAAATGGCAAAGACCAGAAAGGATGAGAAAAATGAAATCAAAACTCAGTGAAACAATGAAGGAAATGCGCAAGGGGGAGACGCAGCAGCAACTCGCGATGGATTTAAATCTGTCGCGCGAAGCCGTCTCCGCTTACGAAACAGGACGAGCAAAAATCCCACAAGACGTTTCTCAGCACCTAATGTCTAAATTCGAGAACCCTTGGTTCGCTTTTACCATTCGGAACGAATATACCAAAACCGGCCCGATGAGGTTGAACGGGCCAAACTTCGACGGTCACCGCTCGGCAGTCCGTGAAAAGACGATTGAAGAAGTCAAAGAAGTCCTGGGCACACTCGAAGCATTTAGCTTCGCAAAACCCTTACAGAACATATCAGACTGGGAACGGCCGAAAGCAGAACTCCTAGCAGAACACATCATTGAAGCTGTCACTGCATTGGAACACACACTTGCTGTGCTGTGCGACGAGGCAAAACTCAGCTACAACGAGCAATGGAACAAGCATTATACCGAACTCCGCGTGAAAGGATATCTGCAATGATCGAATTTGGCGAACCTCTTCATATCATTGTAGGTTTCTGTCTTTTTACGATTTTTGGATTCTTGGTTGGCATGCAGTTCGGCTCTATAAATGCACAAAAAAATGACGACTGATCTTGGGAAATCAGCCGCCAATAAAACTCAAAAAAGGTTACTTCGATTATACTCGAGAGCTTTGGCTCTCGTCAATAAGTCCGGGAATGTAATTTTCCCTAATCATTCCTGGGCTTATTGATGGGATTCAACCATCAGAAAGAAGGTGAAGGAATGCAGATAGAAGGATCTGCTGCAGAACATTTATCTGCACTTAAAGAATCAAGAAAAATGGCGGAAATTATGAACAGTCTCAAGTACGCAGAAAATACGGGGGCTAATATAGCATTCATCGTTAATGAAACTCTCGGGTCAATTCGAGAAGCTGTTCTTATTGTCACCATATTACGTGTCTATCACGGTTACGAAGTCGCCTTTTGTAGAGAAGGAATCACAGTGAAATTATGAAGGAGGAATTAGAATGGCCAAAAGAATTGAAGAACTAATCGAATTTCAAGACAACCAAGAACTGAGCAATCGGTTGCGCAAGCTTCCAAGCAGTGCTCATGAGCGCATCCTCGAAAACATCATCACGCAAGTTTGCTGGCACGGTCCGGTTGATCGCGAATGGCTTACCGGAGAAATCAAATGCCAGGAGATTGTCGAAAGACGGGCGGAGAAAGCGGTAGCTGATTTTCCCATTAAAGATCACTTCGGGTCAGAGATTCGAGTTGGCGATAAGTGGTTCACGGATCAAGCAGGTAGAGTGATCTTGGAAGACAACATGGACGATTACTTACTGGAAGTCGCCAACCTTCAAATTTGCCGGGGAATAGAATAAGCCGGCTGCAGAAGCAACCGGCTCACGATTTACCGTCCCATTGGCGTGGATAGACGGTGCAAAGCTAAATATTATGTGCTTATTGTAGCACAAATCAGGAGGAATGGTCATGAAAGAAATCAGAGTCAATTATCTGAAGCTCACCAATTTCAAAGGCGTGAAATATTTCGATTTACCGGTAAACGGTGAAGATGTCCGAGTTTATGGCGATAACGCAACTGGAAAGACGACCTTGTTCGACGCCTTCCTTTGGCTCCTGTTCGATAAAGACAGCCAAAACAAAAAAGACTTCGGCATCAAAACGTTAGAGCAAGGCAAAGAAAAACACATGCTGGACCACGAAGTAGAGTGTGAATTAAGTGTGGACAACCAGCCGATGGTCCTCCGCAAAGTCTTCCGAGAAAAATGGACACAGAAGCGCGGATCCAGTGCATCAGAGTTTACGGGTCATGAAACCAATTACTTCATCGATGAAACGCCGCTGAAAAAGAGCGAGTTCAATAAGCGGATTGAAACAATCGTGGAAGAAGAAATCTTCAAGCTACTTACATCGCCTTCGTACTTTAATGAACAAGTGAAGTGGCAGGGTCGCCGCAAAATTGTTTTGAGCATTTCAGGTGAGGTTGAAGACGATGAAGTCTTCCAGTCACAGGACGATCTGAAAGGCTTAAAGCTAATCCTTAAAGGCAAGACTCTGGAGGACTTCAAAAAGACCATTAGCGCTCAACGGAAAAAGATCAACGAAGAGTTGGACCGCATTCCGATTCGGGTGAACGAGCTTGAATTGTCTATCCCGGAAGGAGAAGCGGACTTGCCGGCATTGAAAGCAAAGGCTAATGTACTCGATCAGCAAATCGAAGAGCTTCAGGGACAAATCAGTTCCATTAAGAACGGGAAGGCAGTCCTCACGAAAGAAGGGGAACTGCAGAAAGTAGAAATGGAAATCAGTAACTTCAGGCGCGAGTACGAGAACGATTCCAAAGAAGAGTTGTATCGCCTAAAAGCGAAGTTCCAGGAAGAACAATCGAACTTGCAGCTGATGACATCCCGCAAGAACGAAAAGACTCGAGATATTAGCTACAACGTCGAGCGGATCGAACGCATTGAAAACTCCCTTATCGAACTGAGAGCAAAATGGTCGGAGACTAACAAACAGCAGCCGAATCACAATGCCGAATGTGCTTGCCCGACCTGCGGCCAAGAGCTTCCGGAAGAGCAAGTAAAAGCGGCGGAAGAAAAAGCGTTGGCTCAATTCAACCTTCGAAAGTCTGGCGAGTTGAAAAAGCTCCAGGAAGACGGGGGCCGCGGAGCCGCTGAAAAGAAACGAATTGAAGAAGAAAATAACCGGCACCAAAGCGAACTGGACGAACTGGAGACAGCGATTGCTGCTAAAGAAAAGGCAATTGCTAAAATCAAAGCCGATTTCGCCACCGCTGAAAGCAGTGTGCATGATCTCACCAAGTCTCCTAAGTTCACAGAGCTCCAAGACGAGGCGGCTCATATTCGATCAGATATCGGCGAGCTGAAATACAAGGCCGATGAAGCCGCAGAAGACATTCAGGCTGAGATTGCTCAGTTGAAAGTGAAACGGAATGCGGTAAACGAAGAAATCGCGGTTTACGCGAATGTCGGACCTCTCAAAGCGCGGATTCAAGAATACATGGATCAAGAAGAAGCACTAGCTGCTGAATTCGAAAAGCTGGAACATCACTTGTTCTTGGTGGATGAGTTTACTCGAGCGAAAGTGAAAATCATGGAAGACAAAATCAATTCGAAATTCAAATATGCTCGCTTCAAATTGTTCGAAAACCAAATTAACGGAGGTCTGCAGGAAGTCTGTGAGACGACGTTTGAAGGAGTACCTTACGGATCCGGCTTAAACAACGCGGCACGCATCAATGTCGGTCTGGACATCATCAACACACTTTCCGAGTTCCGTGGCATCAAGGCACCGATTTTTATCGATAATGCCGAAGCCGTAACGAAGCTAATCGACACAGACTCACAGTTGATCAGCCTGGTCGTTTCAGAAGCTGACAAAAAACTACGCGTTGAAAACAACAAACTAGAGGAGGCAATTTAAATGTCTGAACAAAAACAAATGACTGAACAGAAGAAGGCTTACGAAACTGGCTTAACGAAAATCAGTAATACATTCTTCCCGATGGTGGAGAGTCAACTGGTGGGAAATGGGCTTAAGATGGACGATTACGCTAAGCAGTGCGTTATGAGTGCCATTTCCAGCATCAATGCCGTACTCGACTCCAAAGGGGTCGCCTGGGGCGATGCGCAGCTCGATAAGAGCAACGTTACTCAGACACTCTTGACGGTTGCCTCTCTTAAGTTGAACGCAGCGGCTAATCCACGTGAAATCTACTTTCAGATGCGCAACTCGAAAAAGAAAGTAGATGGCAAAGACGTTTGGACGAAGCAGATTGAAATGGGCATTGAAGGGGATGGCAACGATGCAATTCTCTCCAACTTCGGTCGAGGCGTGAAAGAGGTCCATCAATACTGGCAAGTTCGTGCCGATGATCGATTTGTTTATCCTTCCTACAAAGGTATTGAAATGCAGCCGCCTGAATGGACGCCTACTGGAAAAGGCGAGGTCGTGCGCATCGTTTACCCGATTACGAAGACTGGCGGCCAGACAGAGTACTACATTGCAGAACGTGAAGACGTGGCGCGTAATTTAATTGCTCATGTGAACAACAACCTTATGAATGAAACGTTTGGTATCGCCAAAAGTCGATTTGACGCTTCAAACGATCAAAAGAAACAAATCGATGCGAAGAAGCGGGAAATCTTGAAGACGGTTCAAGAACAGGGAATGGCTGCTTTAGATGATGAGGATATTCAAAAATACATCTCACCAGCATGGAAGGATCCGCAAAGCAGAGAATCGATGATTATTCGGAAAATGCGTAATAACGTAGTGAAGAAAATCCCGAAAGACTTCGGCAATGCGTTTATTGAAATGACATATGACGAAGCCGAAGATGATTCATACTCTCGTGTGCGTCGTGAGGTCAACGAAAAAGCCAATCAGGAGTTAATTGATGTCGAACCGGCAAAGCAGCCTAAAAGAGCAGGAGAGACGTCTGAATACGTTGATGCTGAATATACGGAATCGAATGAACCGGAACGTCCAAAATACGCGAATGTCGACAAAAAAACGGGCGAGATTAAGCCTGAGAAAGATAGTGAGCTCACCGGCGCTACAGCAGTCGAAGACGACGCTCCACCGTTCTAATGATCGAGATTAAAACACTGGCGACTGGATCGAAGGGGAACTGCTATTACATCAACGATGGCCACACTCCTCTTCTTCTGGAAGCAGGAATCCGGTTTAAAGACATTCAGCGGAAATTGGACTTTCAAACTCGAAGCATCAAAGGCTGCTTGATCACTCACGAGCACAAGGACCACTGCGCCGGTCTCCCAGAAGTTTTAAAGAGCGGCATCGACTGTTACCTTTCACCAGGCACTAAAGAAGCCTTAGGCATACAGCATCATCGCCTTAAGGCAATCGAAAACAAAAAGCAATTCACTATCGGCACATGGACTGTTTTGCCGTTTGATGTACAGCACGACGTCTCTGAGCCCTTTGGCTTCTTATTGGTGAATGAAGCGGGAGACAAGCTGTTATTCGCCACCGATACCTATTACATCAAGTACAAATTCCAGGGGCTCACTCACATAATGGTGGAATGCAACTACTCTCAGAAGATACTGGATGAAAACATCCTATCGGGACGTACACCTAAGGTCCTCAGAAAGCGTCTGATGCATTCTCACTTCTCTCTGGAGAACATGAGGGAATTCCTGAAAGCGAACGACCTGACGCAACTGGAGGAGATTTGGCTACTCCATTTATCGGACTCGAACAGCAACGAAGAATTATTTCGAAAAGACGTCGCAGAGCTTACTGGCAAGATGATTTACATTCCGTAAACAAATTAAATTTCGATAGGAAGGGGGTACGAGAATGCAAGGATGGGTAAAAATGCACCGGAGAATCGTAGAGCATGATATTTGGAACGATGTGACAACCTTTCGGCTTTTCTCTTTGCTGATTTTTAAAGCAGCCCACAAGGATGGAGTGAAGGTGAGAGGCATTGAAATAAATCGAGGTCAGTACCTCCGTTCCTATTCGAAACTTGCGGAAGACTTGGAATACAAAGAAGGCCGAGGCTATAAAAAGGTCGCGAAAAGCACAATTTTACGTTCTGTTAAGAAATTAGTTGAAGAAGGAATGGTATCGGTTCGCGAAACGGAACACGGAACGCTATTCACTGTTTGCAAATACCAAGAGTATCAAGGGTTTGAGGGTGATAGCGAAACGCTTAACGAAACGGATAGTGAACCTTTAACAGAACGAACCCAGAACGAACCCAGAACGAACGCGCAACAAGAACAAGAACTAAAGAACTTAAGAACTAAAGAATCTATTACTACTACATCTACAACAGCAGCATCACCAGCTCCGCCAGTAAACGGATTTGCAAAAGCTATTCAAACCTTCGAAGCGAATCTTTGCAAACTGACACCGATCCAAATGGAAAGCCTTGGTCAATGGTTCGATGACTTTAACAAATCCTACGAAATTATCGAAGAGGCCATTAAGATTGCTGCAGACCGAAACAAGAAGAGTTACGGCTTTGTGCAATTCTTGCTAAGGGAATGGGCTGACAATAGCCTTGAGACTATCGAGCAGGTGCAGACGCACGAGCGAAACAAATTTAATGAAATAGCTGCTAAGGCTAAACCAACATATCAGGCGCGGCCGAGTTACCGAAACAAACCGATGCGGGAGGAACTCCTCCCTGAATGGTTCGGTAAACTTGAGGAAGAACCGACCCGCGAAACGGTACCACAAAACAGTAAACATTTGGAAGATGAGAAGCAGAAACTACTGGACAGACTAGCTGCTCGAAAAGCAGCAGGACGCGAAGGGGATTAGATATCTCACTGTAAATATTTTCTTCCAAATCACTCAGCAAATCATTTTCTGATGTTAAATATTTGAAAGGGGATGGAGCAAGATGGGGAGAACCACTCACCAGCCATTAACCGAAAAACAACGTTTCATGCTGAATTGGATCCGCGAACTCAAAAGTGCAGGCATTACGAGCGGGCCGAACAATCAGCCGCTTGATCAACTCGATTATTATGATTTGCGCAGTGTTGTGATGCAGCACCGAGAATAAAATTCCAAAAGCAGTTTGGAGGGAGAATCTATAATGTCGGTACCGAGGATTCTGCATTACCCAGGAAGTAAATGGAGTATGGCCGATTGGATCATTCACCACATGCCAGAGCACAAAACATATTTAGAGCCATTTTTTGGATCCGGCGCCGTCTTCTTCAAAAAGGAGAAGTCAGGAATAGAAACTATAAATGACATGGATAGCAGCATCGTGAATCTGTTTAAAATCATACGCGACCATCCAGAAGAATTGGCCAAAAAAATTGAATGGACGCCATTCTCCAGGGAAGAGTACTACGCTTCCTATGAATTTGAAACGGGCAATGAAATCGAAGATGCTCGCAGATTTTTAGTTCGGTGCTGGCAAGCAATTGGTGCAAAGACGAGTGACCGGACGGGATGGAGAAGCTTGATTTCTTCTAATGGGCCAGATGTAGCCAAAGAATGGAACAAGCTTCCTGAAAAGATACTCAAGGTAACGGATAGGCTGAAAGAAGCTCAAATTGAACATCAACCAGCTGTGAAGTTGATTGAACGATATAACCGCAACAACGTGCTCATTTATGCAGATCCACCATACATTATTGAGACGAGAACAAAGCGCCATTATAAACATGAAATGGCGATTGTAGACCACATTGAACTATTGGAAGTATTGGATGCCCATCCTGGGCCGGTGCTTTTATCCGGATATGCCCATCCGATATACGATGAAAGATTAAAGCATTGGCAGCGACAAACCCTCGATGTCGCAGCAGAAGCGGGAGCGCGGCGGCAGGAAGTCCTATGGGTGAATCAAATAGCGTCGAGCACTGGATATTTTCAAGAGTCACTTTTTAAGTAGGGAGGGGGCTTCTGCTATGCAAGAGGGCGAGCGTATTAACGTAAGAACAAAAAGCTTTGGAGGCATGGGCACCATCCTCTACATCGCTAAAGGGGAATTTTATCCGGTACAGGTGGAGATGGACGAGCCGGACGAGGATGGCCATAAAATACAGCGAATCACTTGGGTGGAAATCGTAAAACAATCAGAAGAAGTAAAGCCCTTGTCTACAGGCATCACTTTTAAGGGATACGATGACCCGCAGAGGTACGTTGGAGAAGTCGTGAAAGAGATCGCCGGTTACACATTCAAAATGGGTCAGCAATTCATTCTTGGCGTCATTACATTCCCTGGGGTTTACAAAGCAGGGGCAGTTACTACGAGCTTCTATGTATACATTCCAGAAACAATGCAATTTAAGGGCTGCATGCCTGCTGATACATTCCAAATCATTAGACCTTACACGGACGAGCAGAGTGTCCGAAAAGCGCAAGAAACGGCACAGAAATGGTCACAAGGAGACGGAAATATACCGGCAGCGGTCGAAATTGTCGGAAACATGAAATACGAACAGTTGTCACTATTAGATTTTCTCTAAGAAAAGGTCGAGAAAAAAGGAATTTAAATGGGTATAACCATTTCCTTTTAATGGTAATATAGTTGAAGTCCTGTATAGAAAAACATCAAAGTATCCTGTTTCAAAGGAATTGCATCTGTGTCTTGCAGAGGAAGTTTTGAGGAGTGTTTATAGAATGTCCATTAAAGTTGTAGGAGCATCGTTTTTGAGTAAGTTAAGGGGACTTCTGGAAGAGGTAGACAATCAGTCACACAAGAAGAGCGCTTGTATTATGTGCGAAAAAGCAATCAATCTTAATGAATCAAACGAATACGAATACGACTACGAAGGCGACGTGTGGTGTGTTGAATGCCTCTACGTTGATCTTAGCCTTGAAGAAAAAGAGGGAGTGGAACTATGCCTGGGTGCAAGAGGTGTAACCGAGAGCTGAAAACTCAAAAGAGCATCGCAACCGGCTATGGGCCGACCTGCAAGAAAAAGCAGGAAGAAGCGGATGCTGAGTTCTTACGAATCCAAATTACAATCGATGAAGAGTTAGCTTATCAGGAGAAGATAAAGCGCTGATTCAGAAAATAATAAAAAAACCTAGACCGATCCAATGGTCTAGTACTAACCATGAGCCGGCAAATCTATTGTCGGCCATTACGATTTTGAATGCAGTAATTAAAAGAGGAGTGAAAAGATGGTTCTATTCTTAAAAATAGTTTTGCTTTTAATTTTGTGCATCAGCTTTATGGGAGCGGTCGCGGAGAAAGATAAAGACTTTCGTCGATCTGTAACTGGAGTGTGTATTGCTTCGATGTTTGCAACGGTTGTGACGTTCGTTTGGGTGTGAAGAAGTGCGCATAAAGAGAAAAAATCCGGAGATTAGGAGGGATAAAATGCGCATGCAAGAAGTCAAAATTTCGGAGACAGGAACTCTGGAATTGGATATAATGGAATTGCCTAGAAGTTGCGTCCTACTGATATCTGAAGGAAAGGTAAAGATCAGTGAATTACCACCATATGCTCAAACGACTATAAAAACACATGGTGGGCAAGTGAAACGTGTGAACTTTGATGAGGGGGAAGAGTTTTGAATAGCACAGAATTTTGGGGAAGCATTAGTCCGGATGCTTGGTTATCTTCTATAGGAACTTTGATAGGGGCATTTCTTGGTGCTGCTTTGGCAGGTGTTTTCGCTGTTTACGCAGTAAAAAAACAACTACAACATGATTCTGATAACAGAAGACAGGAAGAACTGTCTAAAATTTTGAAAACTAGTGTCGCATTTTTAGCGAAACATGGAACCTACAATGATTTTCTCAGGAAAAATTTAGAAAGGCTTTCGTCATCTGCAGAAAAAATATCCCAGGAAGACATTATAGAATTTAGTATCTTTAAAAAAGACGCCGGAATTTATTCCAAAGATTTAATTTCAATGTCTATAGAGAATATGTCGTATGAATCTTATAAAAAATATCTCATTGTTAATAGACTGATTCAATCTACGGAGGCAACTTTGTTTTATATCGATGAGACTTTGAAAAGAACTAATGAAAAAGCCGAAATCATTAAATATATTTCAAGTTTAGAGAAGGTTTTAGCAGAGCTCGAAAAAGATTATAAAGAGCTAAAAAAAATCGAATCAGAAGAAATAGCTGAATACGAAAAGCTAAAAAATCTTACGAAAAAAAATAAATAGTCCCACCAGCCAACTGGAGTACACACCGTAGCTTAATCGCTATTTTGTGTCCTCTTTTTATTTTGAAGTGGCAAAGTTTGGAGACAATAATTCTTGAGTTGGATATAATGGGGTTATTAGTAAATTATATACTTTGATCTTCACGTAAGATGAAATTCGAGAGTGTGAAATTTGACTAGGAGGAAGTGTTCTGAAGTTAAAAATACTTATTAAGATTATAGTTTACGTTGTTATTATTCCATTTATTATTCTATTGTTGCTTAGTACGGTAAGTTTCTTGAAAAGTTTTGTGCCTTTGCTTATTTCTATATGGATGGCTTCCATTTATTTTTTTATTATAACTTATCTATTTCACGTTATATCTTTTAAAAGAAATAAATCATTTAAAGGTTCTATATACGATTGGATGGAAGAGTTAAACGATAACGATAAAAGTTTAACTCAACAATTGAATCAAATGAACACAAGATATAAGACTATCGATAATCTAATGGCTATAAAACAAATAATATTAAAAAATACTCAATATGATTTGAAGAAATTGAAAATGTATAAAGCATACTATTCGATTTCTTTAAAAGAAACTGTCGAAGAAGTTTACTTTAAAATAGTAATGGGTCTCCTGGTATCAGTTGCACTGTTTCTGCTAAAAAGTGAACTTTCGCAGAAAGTTGATCTAAACTATTCGAATGCGGTTTTTATTGGTTTAATTTTTATCTTTACAATACTGGCAATAGTCGGTGTTATAATGGAAAACAAAAAAAGAACCAGTTTAATAGTTGAAATTCTTGAAGTATGCATTGATGAAATTGAAGATGAAGAAAAAGAAATTGGGAAAAATTCTTAAAAGGAGGACTTTATAATAATCTTATAGTCATTATTATTTTAAACCGATGGATAGTCCATATTCCGAACTAAGAAAACTTCAAACAGCAATTATAATTAATTCTCATCAAATTAATTTTGTGAAAGCTTAAGAATACTTCATAAATTTAGTTGTAGAAACAGAAGACGTGATTGAAAAACTAGTTAAAGCAAAAGCATTAAAGAAATGTGTGGGTAGTTATAGTTAAACGAAGGACATATTCTGGATAATAGTTGAGTACATAAAAATATGAATCTAAGTAGTTGAGGGGGTAAAGTTAATGTTTATTAAAAGTCTCAAAATTGATAATCTTTACGGCAAGAATTATTCAATCCAATTTGATAAAAATTTGGTGATTCTGTACGGTCTCAATGGGAGTGGTAAGACAACTGTATTGAACATTTTATACAGTATCTTAGAAGGGGATATTAGTAGCACGTTAGTTTACAAGTACGAATCGCTTACATTAGTTATGGTTAAAGATGGAAAGACAGAAGAGGTGAAAATCTCCTTTAACGCAGAGGTTGAACTTTATGAAATAAACCTTAATGGCCGGGTGATAGGGATGTACGATTTTAATGGCAACGATAGATTTTTTTCTGGGGATACATATGTCAATGGAAGAGGACGACTACATAGTCATGAGGGCCATAACACTTATACGGATAGAACGTGGGATTCAAATAGGAATATTTCTCCTCATTATTCATCTATTAATTCAAATCCTGTTTATAGGAGAAATTCTCAAATTCCGAAAAGAGAATTAATGAAGTTGTCTAAAATTTTCAGGAATGAATTAGTATATGTTCCTTTGGATCGAAAAGTCAAAGGAATTGAAAGCAAACTTAATAGATTTAATAGATCGGTTGTTACAACTAATAAAAAAAATATTGAGAATTCTTTAGGCATTGCTGAGGATTACTATAAAGAATACCTTCGCTATATTTCACAAAAAGAAATAATTATACACGAAGATATGCGAATTAAAATATTAACCGAACTTTCAAAACCACAGTTAAATTTAATCGATCATTCCATGAAAAGTACAGAAAATGATTTTAAAAGCCTTATTAAAGAACTCAGTGACCCAATATTTAGAGAGCTTAAAGAAAATGTAATAGAACTTAATACTATATATCAAAACAAAGATAGACTTAGCTTATTAAGTAAAGGGAAGTTGAATTTCCAAGAAACTTCTGATTATTTTGATTACATGTATGCAACTGCTCAGTTAAAAAACTTACATAGTGTAGTTGAAAAAGTTAAGCCACTGAAAAGAGCCATTGACGATCTTAAAGAGAAATCTAATAGTGTTATTAATTCTATAAATGAGCTCTTTAAAGAAACAGATAAAAAAATAATTTATGACAGGAGAGAAGGAGAGTTCAGCTTCTCACCAGTTAAGAAAAACGAAAAAATTAGTTTGAATCATCTGTCATCAGGTGAAAAACAATTAATCATGTTTTATATTTTTTCAATCATAAAATTTGATAAAAATGATACGAAAATACTTTTTATTGATGAACCAGAACTTTCTTTGCATATAGATTGGCAATCAAAATTATTACCTTCCATTGTCGAAAAAGGCGATAATACTCAAATTATTGTAGCTACTCACTCTCCAGATATAATAGGAGATTTTGTATCGAATACTGTTCAAATTAAGGGGGAATTAATTTGAATGGGATTCCAACTAGAAAAGAAAATGCATATTTAGCAGAGATTGTTCTAAAGCAAGAAAAATATGATTTATTTTTATTTATAGAAGATGAAAAGTTAAATGTTATGTACGAAATTATAGTAAATAAAATTTTTAATAAAACAGTCACTATCGGAAAGATTTTCCCAATGAATAGTAAAAAAAATGTTCTTTTACAGTTCGAAAAATGGAAAAGTATAGAGAAGAGAACTAAGAATAAAGTGGCATTTATAGTTGACAGAGATTACGATCATTTAAAAGGCGAACAAGTACCTAATCATAATAATTTAATACAGCATGAATATTATACTATCGAAAATTATCTAATTTCAAAAGAAGGCGCGATGTCTTTGATGAAACACAGAATGCAGTCATACGATCCAGAGCAATTAGATGAAAAACTTAATTGGGATTGGTGGATGCGTTATACATTCTTGGAATTTGAAAAACTTTTTTTAAGTTATGCCGTCGCATTTAAATACGATTTGAGAAGTAATTGTAGTATCTCTCCTCACAGATACCTGGCAAATGGTGGGTATCAAATAATCCCGGAACAAATTCAAAGCTATATTGAATCAGTAGAAGAATTATTTTCTGAGAAAAATGATTTAAGTATAGGGGAAGCATATCAAGAAGTACAAGAATATTTTTTAAACGAAGGAGAGACCAACTATCATCAATTGATAAGTGGAAAATATCTAGTTGAAGCCTTAATTAAGTATGTTAGTTCAATTTCAGTAAACACTGTAGTGGATAAAGATTTAATTAAAACCAATTTACTACATGAGTACCCTATAGAAAAACTAAGTTTTTTCAAAAATAGAATTGAAAATATTCTCTTAGTATGATGACCTATGGAAGCTAATTATAAAATTTAATGTTATCTCACCAGCTAAAATGGTTATTAATCAGCAATGGCAAACTAAGATTAGGTCCATACACCTCCTCATAAGAAACATATATCGAGTTGCACGATGGATAGGTTAGGTAAGTGACTTTTGGGAGGGAGAAAGTTTTGACGAAACAAGATTGGTTTGACGTGTTTAATACGAGCTCAACTAAGGACTGGTCCGATTGGTTATTAATTGCCGCTTCTATACTTTCGCCCATTATTGCACTAGTAACAACTGTATATGCTGCAAAATCTGCTGAAGCAGCAGGAAAAGCGGCGAATTTGACTTTGAAAATGTATGAGGAACAGAAAGAGGATCACGAGAAAAGCTTTCTGCCTTTATATACAGTCGATGGGTGGACGGAAGAAAGTCTGAATGCAATACACTTTAAACTAGTTAATAAAAATCTAACTCCTGTTTCTTTTGTTGATGCTGAAAGTCAAATAGAGGATTTTGAATATATGCATTTTAAAAAAAATGACGAGTTAAGCTTTTCAATACAACACGATTTTATAAATAAAAATGAAGTATTATTTGAAGTTTATTATGATGCGTTGAATCACCATAGATATAAAAGTGAAATTAAGTTAGCAATTAAAAATTACGATGTAGTAGTTGTTAATCAAAATAACATCAAATTATATTAGTCCCACCAGCCAACTGGAGGACACATTACAGCATAACCGCTGTTTTGTGTCCTCTTTTTTATTTTTAGAAAAGGAGAGTGCAAGGAATGCGAACGATTCAAGACCAACTGAGAAAAAAAGAACTTTCAGCAAGCTTAGGAAACACGGGAACACCAGCAAATACAAATACAAGCAAGAAGTCGAAAGAACAGCTCACAAATCAAGAATGGGCGGAAATCATGGGAAGTAATCGAGATACATTCAGACGAGCAAAAGGCGGGGCAATCAGACGTAATCGATAGGAGAGAGAAGATGATGATTTGGGCGGATGAAATGATATTGCAGTATAAGAAGCACCGGGGCGAACTGATTCGAAAAAGAGCGAAATTGAATAAAGAAGATCCGCAGAACAAACTCGATTTAACTCAATACAATAGCATGATTGATGAAATGGATTTTGTGCTGCAGTGGCTGGAAACTGGAAGAGATCCGAACAATTACCGCGGAGCGGATAAAAGAGGAATCTATCAGTCTCAATCATTCCAGAGCATGGACTTCATTCCGGACATCACCGACCAGATTGAAGAAGGCCCGAAGCATCTCTATATGTCTGCTGAAGAGAAAATCATTATGGCTGACATCTTCGCCTCTTTATCGTTCCGGGAGCGGCAATGCTACGTCTTGTATGTTGCAGGAAGCATTAGTATGGGGAAGATTGCTCAAGAAGTAGGTATTAAAAAAAGAACTGTGCAGCAGTATGTGGATCGAGCTAAGAAAAAAATAGAAAAATTAGTTTTGTCATAGATTTTAAGATGACACGATGATTTAATTTTAGAGGGGGAGTGGAGGTGAAAGATGAATTTAGATTTAAGCGTGTTTTTCCAGGGAGTAGTTAATATAATTCTGCTTTTGTGGGATATCGGTCTAGCAGCAATAATTTGCACGGTAGTTGGAGGCATTATAGGTAACTTGGTTTTGAGAGATAAACTTGGCTGGATGGCAGGGTTTGCCATCGGATTTTTAGTTTATTTTGCTTTTGGTTCAGAGGTAGCTTTTAATGTGTTTTGACGTACGCTTGACGTACGAACTCACTATATATGAAGGGGAGAAAAAAGAGGGGATGCGTTCGTGTGAACAGTCCCTCCCACAGCCCCGCTTCTATATAGGTTATTTTTAACAAATTATATATTATTTCCTTTTTATGTAGTAATCTATAGTAAAGGGGGAATATAAATGAAAGATCAATCAATTTCGATAGACCAGATGATAGAGCAAGCCTCTCAGTTACAGATAGATGAGAGTAAATTTGTCTACGTGCCAGAGACAAGTCAACTTGTTGTTATCGTAAAAGAAACAACTTCAAAAGTAAGGCACTTGAAAAGTAAAGAACAGGTCGGCACCAGTGTTCGGTACTTCGAAGAATACAATGCCATTGGATTTACTTTAGCTATTGATGTAGACAAACCAGAAGAAAATATTGTAGCATCAACATTAGTAGATGAAAAAATGCACGAATGTCTAAAAGAAGTTGTTTTGCCTGGAGGATCACTTCAAATTATTGTAGTAGGGGAAGATTTGGAAACAATCTCATCACGTCATTATTTCACTTCTGCATTATCAAAAGATGCTTTACAGAGAGAGCTTAGAAAAATATAAGATTATAACTTTAGTTCTTCTTATAGTGATTTATTGGTATTCAGCTATTGAAGTAACAACAAATTGGTAATCAAAACAGGCATCCTTTGGGATGCTTTTTCTTATGTCTAGAAAAGCGAATAGCGCGAGAGTGGGTGATAGAAAGATGGCTAAAGGGAAGTATCTTGAATGGGTAACGGAAGAGGGATTACTACTGATTGAGGGATGGGCAAGAGACGGTTTAACCGATGAACAGATTGCCTATAACATTGGAATTAACCGGGACACTCTTTACACCTGGAAGAAGAAGTATCCCGACATTTCCGACGCCTTAAAAAAGGGCAAGAAGGTTGTCGACCGGCAAGTAGAGAATGCGCTGCTTAAACGAGCACTTGGCTACTCCTATGAAGAGAAAACAAAGGAGTTATTGGCAAACAGTGACTTGCAAAAGAATCGCGGTCACGATCATGTGGTCGTGCTAACTGAAGCAGATTGGCAAAGAGCGCTGGCTTTCTTTGATAGTGAATGCGCCTATTGTGGTGAGCAGAAGCCGATGACGAAAGATCATTTGATTCCGCTAAAGCAAAACGGAATGCTCATAAAAAACAATACGATTCCTTGCTGCACCAGATGTAACAGTTCTAAAAATGATTCCAACTTTGAAGAATGGTATCGCAAGCAAGAGTTTTATTCAGAAAAGCGGGAGTCGCGTATTTGTGACTACATCAAAATGATCCAATTGCTTATGGATGAAGATGCATTCGAAAAGAGTAAGGAACTGACTGTCACGAAAGTAGTTACGAAACAAGTTCATCCTGATGTTACCGCTCAAATCTTTTGGCTGAAGAATCGCAAGCCTGATCAGTGGAGGGATAAACAGGAAATCAACCACAGTGGTGGACTGGAAAACAAGCTGGACCTTTCGAGCGTACCTGTCGAGGAGTTGAGGAAACTTGCTCAAACTGACGGATAAGCAGCGGAAGCAGCTGGCGTGGGAAGCACAGAGCGAACTGGCTCGCCGCTCCTATCGTGATTATGTGGTCCATGTACATCGCGGGAATTATAAGCATTTCCGGCACACCGAATACATTGCTGATCGATTAGAGCCAATTGCTCAAGGTAAACAGAAGTATATGTTCATCGAAATGCCTCCTCGGCACGGCAAATCAATGACGGTGACTGAGAGCTTCCCAAGTTATTACCTGTCCAAAAACCCGAACAAGCGAGTCATTGCCGCTTCCTATTCTGATACATTAGCCAAAAAGTTTGGGCGCCTCAACCGGTCAAAGCTGGAAGAGTACGGTCCCGAGCTTTTTGGGGTTTCATTATCGCAAAGCAATTCGTCTCAGAGTAATTGGGATGTAGCTGCTGAAGATGGTGGCATGATCTCCACGGGTATTGGCGGCTCTATTACTGGCCAAGGTGCCGACTTGCTGATTATCGATGATCCTTTCAAGAATGCCCAGGCCGCAAACTCGCAAACGATTCGCGACACGGTATGGGATGAATGGGAGTCGACGCTTTCTACCCGTTTGCACAATAATGCTTCAGTCATTGTCATTATGACGCGGTGGCACGAGGACGATATTATTGGCCGCTTACTCGAGCGCTCTCCTCACGATTGGGAGCGGATCCGTATGCCGGCCATTGCTGAGGACGAAGATGATTTACTCGGTCGGAAAATCGGTGAGTCGCTTTGTCCTGAACTGGGATATGACGAAAAGTGGGCAGCAGACAAACAGAAGGAAGTCGGAACCCGAACATGGAACGCACTCTTCCAACAACGTCCCGCTCCAGCAGGCGGTACCATCTTCAAACGCAATTGGTGGAAATACTATAAAGCGGCTCCTGCTCATTTCGATGAAATCATTCAATCATGGGATTGTACGTTCAAAGATGCTGAAACATCTGACTTTGTTTCTGGTCAAATATGGGGCCGTATTGGAGCGGATAAGTATTTGTTGGACCGTGTGAAAGAACGAATGGGCCTGAAAGCAACAATGCAGGCAATCCGAACAATGTCAGCTAAATGGCCTCAAGCTCGGGCAAAGCTAGTTGAGGATAAGGCGAACGGGACCGCAGTCATCGAATTGCTGACTCAAGAAATACCTGGTCTTATTCCAGTAAATCCGAAAGGCGGTAAGGTGGTCCGTGCTCAAGCGGTCGCTCCAGAAGTAGAAGCGGGAAATGTGTATTTGCCGGACGGCTCAATTGCACCTTGGATTCACGACTATATTGGCGAATTCAGTACGTTTCCTTATGGAAAAAACGATGATGATGTTGATGGAATGACACAAGCATTGTCCCGCTGGCATGAGCCGCCAGCTGATAAGAAATATGTAGCGCCGCCGATGATTGGCGGGGTTAAAAGAAGGGGGTGAGTGGTTGGGACTCTATGATTGGTTTAATATCAAAAACACCAAGAGAGATTCTAGTTTGAGGAAGCATGTAAGAGCAGCAGCGACTAATACCAAACAGACAAAGCAAACCGCTTTTAAGTGGGAGCAGCAGTGGGGCCTTTATGAAAAGGTGCTCAGTCGAAAATCGTACAGCTCCAAAGAAGTAATCGATAGCTTGAAAGTGATTCGGGATTTGAACCCGGATGCCAGCATGGCCATCTGGAACTTGATTCGGTTAGTCAACAGCGGTTTCGAAGTCGAGGCGGTACGGGCTGATGGAACAACAGACGATGCAATGACTGAGAAGCTCGAAGACCTGGCGAAGCGGGTCGGCCCTCTCTATGGAGGAGGTATGGACCAGCTTGTCGGCGTGTGGACACTATCGGGTTACACGAGCGGCGGCTTTGCTGCAGAAGTCGAATTGAATGAGCAGCTGAACGATGTGGTAGACATTCACGTGGTAGAAGCGACGTCTATCGATTTTATGCATGACAAAGAACTGAAAATGAATATGGTACAGCGGCAGTCTGACGGATCACTCAAAGTATTGAATCCGGAGACTGTTTTTTATTATCCGCTGGATCCTGATGTTGGAGATCCGCACGGGCGGGCGCCGCTCCTGCCGATTCTGCAGATTGTTTTCTTCCAGGTGCAAGTTCTCAAAGACCTGCAGCGGGTGATTCATCATCAAGGCTATGAACGCTTTGACATCTCCATAGTGGAAGAGAGCATCATGGGCGCATTGCCAGACGAAATTAAGCATGATCCGGAGAAGGTATCAGATTTCGTTCAGGGCTTTATCGCCGATATGGAGAAGCATTTCAATGAGCTCGAGCCTGATGCAGACTTTATTCATACCGATTCAGTAAAAATCACGACTACAGGCGGAGCGGGCAGTAAATCGATGGATGCTACTCGAGTGATTGAGGTCATCAATCAGCAAATCGTTTCCGCTCTGAAGATGCTGCCGATTCTACTTGGCCGCAATGAAGGCACGACAGAAACTCATGGGACCGTCCAATGGCAAATCTTTGTTGCGGGTGTGAAAAGCATCCAGCGAACAATCAAGCGCCTAATGGAGCGGTCTTTTAATGTTTACCTGCAGGTGAATGGCTTTCAAGGTCGCGCAAAGGTCACGTTCAATGAACTGCCGGTCAGAAATGCCATGCAAGAGGCGCAGGCCGAGCAAATCCGGACGACCACGAAGAGAGACCAAGTAAATCAAGGTTGGATTGATAATAACGAAGCGGCAAACGATGTTGTTGGCCATGATGCGGTTGGTCCCGCTCCTTCCGTGAGCAATCCGGTTCTTAATTCGTTCCGGCCGCCGACCAGCGCAGCGCGAATGATGGGAAAGACACGAGCTGATGAAGATGATATTGAAGATGGCGCAGATGCATTCATCAGCGAAACAGAAGAGCCCTGGGCCGAGCAAGTAGCAGAACTGACGGATCAAGCGGAAGACGCCTTCGGTCGGTTCTTGGAGTTCCAACGCAAGGCGTACATCGACCGAATGCGAGCAGCTGGCACGCCCCTGACTTCTGAGCAGGAAGCTATTGAAGCTTTCGGCGATTGGGTCCGGGCGAATATCCTTTATGACAGTTCCGAGCAATTGGCACTGTGGGATGAATTGGGCCGCGATTGGATCGAGCTCGCTGCTACTGAAGGCGGAATGGCGAACGTGCTCACCTTTGATACTGCAGTTGAGTTCAATCCGCGGGATGAGAAGTTGCTACGAGCACTTAGCGACCGATCACGCCGCTCCGCTGAGTTCATTCAAGATGCAACTGACGAAGATGTCATTATGGATCTCTGGGACACTGTAGCGGATGACAAGTACACCATTGATAAAGCAGCAAAAGCGCTGGAAGAAAGCCAATCTTTCAGCAAGAACCGAGCCAAAGTAATCGCTCGAACTGAAATGATTGGAGCGGCCCGCACCGGCCAGAACGATTCAGACCGGCAAAGCGGGTTGGTAATCGGGAAGACTTGGAAATCTGCCAGGCAGGACCGGACGCGCCCAGGGCACCGGAAAGCGAGTGGCCAAACGGTTGCTTTTGACGAACCTTTCCTGATTGAAAACGGAAACGGGGAGTCGGAAGAGATGATGTATCCGGGCGATTCCTCACGAGGGGCATCGGCTTCGAATGTCATCCAGTGCCGCTGCTGGTACAAACGGATACTGCAAGGCGAAGAGTATTTGCTGAAGGGAGGTGAATAAACTTGGGGGAAAGTACAGTACTCCATTTGCCGGCAAGAATCACGCTTTCGGCAGAAGAGGCACCGAAAACCGATATCGATCTCGAAAAGATTAATCGACATACATTGGAGCCGGTTGAAGCATCTGAAATTTTTACATTCAGCGGGAACTGTTCGAATGATCGAATGGACTCGCACTTTACGCGAATGGATCCAGTTACAACGCTGCGGAATTACGCAGACGACTTGAAGAACGGCGTCAGCTTGCAGGAAGGCCATAACGTTTACGTGAATCCTTACGGCCGCTCCTATGACGGAGAGGTCACCACTGTAGGCGACGAGAGCGGGCTATCGAATGCCGTTCGTGGCAGCTGGTACATTATGCGCGGCATTACGGCAAACGGCAACAAAACGGATGACACCATTCGGCAAATCAAAGCCGGCATCGTCCGCGATATGTCGGTTGGCTTCGCTGGCGGGTCGTATCGGTGCGGTAGCTGCGGCAAAGACCTGTGGAATTCGGACTGTCCGCATATTCCTGGACTGGAAGACGAAAACGGGCGCGTATCATTCGCGTGGATCGTGGATGCACGATTACGAGAAGTCTCGACAGTCTACAAGGGATCTACACCAAACGCGTACATCGATAAAGCGCGTGACTACGTGAAGCAAGGCCAAATGGAAATGAATAAAGTGCATAAGCTGGAGCAGCGATTCGACGTTCGACTGGACGACGGAAGCCGTTCTTTTTATATTGCGCAAAATAAGAAGGGAGCAGGATTGAATATGGATTTACTTGCACAAATGAGAACGGCCATTACAGAAAATACACTCGACAAAGCGGAAGCTTACCGAGTACTTGACGGGGCGGGGGATAAGTTCCGCCAGCCGGACGACATCGCCATTCGCAATGAGCTTGGAGATGCGGCATCTGTTGATGGCGTGAAGAAAATGAAGGAAGAGGCGGAGCAGGGGCGCCAGTACGTAACTGATCTTGTCGACCAAGCAGTGAAGGCTCGTGTCCGTGCGCAAGGCGAAGGCTTCAAATCGGAGCCGTATAAAAACATGCTGTCTCGCTCTGCAGATATCGAATACATCAAGTCAGAAATTGAAGCATACGATGCGATGGCAGGGGAACGGTTCACGCCAGGCCGCCAAACAGAAGCGGAGAAGCTAGCTGGACGCCAACAGGCGGCTGATGGCGATGATGATGTCATCGTATCTGAAACATATAAAGGAGATGGGAAATAATGTTGAACAAACGCGGTGGAATTGTACCCGATAGCTATGGTCTATCACTCACAGTATTCGCACAAGAGGCAACGCAGGAAGCGCCGGTAAAAGCCGGAGCGCCTTTGAAACTCGCAACAACAGGAGCGTACCACGCAGTGAAATGCGCGGATGGAGATCAAGTTCAATTGGTAGCTAAGCACACTGTCACGGATCCAGATGTGCCGCTTGGCGTACATGCTTACGGATTCTCACGCAATGCAGAATTCAAGTATTCAGGAGCAATTGAAGTCGGTGATTCAGTGGTGGCAGATGCAACTGGCGGCGTAAAAGTAGCTGCAGCAGCAAACGGAACATTTGTGGCATTGGTAAATACAGCGAAAGGCACAGTCGAAGTACTGTTGCCATAATGGAGGGGAACTAATGGAATTCAAACACAAAATCAAAAACAGCCGCGGGGAAGTCGTTCAACTTAAAAACGGGACTGAACTTAAAACAGCAATCAAAGATGCAGCGGGAGCAGATGGTCGAATTGCAGGGCAAGCGCCTGATTTGATGGGTAAAAACAGCTCGGCTACATTCCGCGCTTACTTAGATCAACAAGGCGTAACGGTAAAAGATGCCATTCGTTCACTCGGCTTTGCGGATGTCGGGCCGATGCAAGCTCGCGCATTGTATGAAAACGATAATACGAAGCCGCTATTTAACGCCGTATTGGAAGACGGTTTCCGTGAAGGGTATTTGGCTGCAGGCCGCGCAAGCGAGCTGATTGCTCAGACAATCTCGATGGACCAGATGTCTTATCAGTACTATGAAATCGAAAACAAAGAGAACGATGACCTTGATCTATCTCTTGTTGGCCAGGGTGCGCCAATTCCGGTCGTCTCCATCAAGCTCGATACGAATCACACGATCTTTGTTTACAAGCGCGGTGGCGGTATTGAAATCACGGATGAGGCGAAGTCTATGCGCTTCGATATGTTGGCGTTGCACTTGCGCAAGCGTGGGTTGCAGATGGGCCGCACGGATGAAAAGCTCGCAATTCATCGTTTGTTGAACGGGTACTTTAAAGACGGCACTGATGCCGCTCCGACAGTTGGCGTTAAAACGGCCAGCGACTGGAAGATGTCCGATATTTGGTATGCCGCTCAATACGGGAACCAAGAGCACGGCTTTACTTACAACCGTGCCGTCATGAACCTGAAAACTGCTGAGAAGTGGGCGACGATGAAAGAAGATAACGGTCAAATGATCTTCTTGAACGAGCTGAAGAATGGCGATATGCCGGATATGCTTCGCATGGCTCCATTCATTTCCGAGTCTGTGCCGGATGACCGCATCATGGTTGTCGATACACGCTTCGCGCTTGCTGAATACCAGTACAAGCCGTTCTCAGTTGAAAACGAGCGTAACGCGAAGACGCAGGTTGAAGGTTCATACGCAACCGTCACTTCTGACTACGTGCCATTCGATAAGAACGCACGTATGATCATCAAACTGGACACAGCACGATAAGGAGGAGAGCCTAATGGCTAAAATCGATACAGCAGATGAAATCGTGAACGAGTTCCCCGATAAAGGGTACGAAGCAGAAAAGCTTGCTGAAGAGAATACGCAAGCAGAGCTGGATCAGCTGCAAAAAGACTTGCGAGCGGAGCGGGAGGCGGCCGGGGATGAATCCCCACCGTCTCCTTCTGACGTTCCGGAAGAGAAGGCCGCCAAGAAATATCGGTTAAAAGAACCAAAGACTTCTTATCAGGAAGTCGGTTTCACTTTGGCAGACGATCAGGAGAAGGAGCTTCCAGAGAATCCGTCGTCATTCCTGATGGCTCGTATTAAAGCCGGGTTTATTGTCGAGGTGAAGTAATATGGCATTTGCAACCGTTGAGGAAGTGAAAGAGCGTGTTGCCTTTGATGAAATTCATGAAATGGATAACGAAAAGGTCGAAGAATTGATTGAGCGAGCGGAGCGATGGATCCGGAGATTCACTGGCCGCAGCTTTGCAGAAGAGAAAGAGCCCGATAAAATCGCGGATCTAAGAAGAGGCACCATCCTTCTTGTTGAATATCTTTGGTTCCAGGATCAACCGGACATGAAAGAAGAGGCATTCGATAATGTGCAGACCGAGAAAATCGGTTCTTATTCTTATACGAAAGGCGCGAAGTCAGGGGAAGCCACGGGCGTAGTGGAACTGGATCAAATCCTTTATTCATTGCGCCCCTCTCCTGCTCTAAAGCCGCTCTTCTTCTCGACGTTCGGCTCTGGTGGTGGTACGCGGTGAGCTTACGCCGATTATTGATTCACCGATGTACGACGTTTACGCCTGGCCAAAAGGTAGGGGAAACCGAATATGGCAAACCTATTTACAAAGATGTGGTGAAAACCGACGTTCCTTGCCGCTCGGACTTAGTGAAACAATTCAAGTCATCAGACACGTATGGCACGGATGTCCTTACCACGAACATGCTATTTCTAGCCCCGAATGAAACGTTTACGGAGCAAACACGCTTCTCTGATATCCGGGACAAGGAAAACAATGTTCTTTTGGAAGGCACCCACATCGTGGAAGACAGTAAGCCGGCATACGGTCTGAAGCGGCTGCACCATCATGAAGTTTCTTTGAAGAAGGCGAGTGATTCGAATGGCTGAAGGCGCAATGAACTTTGAATTCAAGATGCCTAAGGAATTGGCGGGTCAATTCTCCGAGAAGAACATGAAGATGGCCAGGCAGAAAGCGGTTGAAGCGGCAGGGATGGTGTGGGCTGATGAAACCAAGGAGATTGTCATGGAAGACGACCATATCGACACGTCCCTTTTTATCAACTCTATCGGCTACGTGACCAATGTCTCTGGAAAGAAAGACGGTCCGAAGGCGACTGAAGCGGACGTGGTTTATGAGATGGTCGAAGAGAATGAACAAACCACCTTGAAAATCGGCTCATCTGTTCCATACGCTCCGGTTCTTGAGAAGAAATACAACTTAATGGCTCGCGGGTTGGACCGGGCACAGGACCGGATGAACCGAGTGGGCGATCAGCAAATCAAAAGAATCTTAGGTATATGAGGTGGGTTAAATGATTGCTTATAAAGATCCGATTCCTCCGGTACGAAGATTCTTTGATAACCGTACCGATTATCATGTCGATGCGAATACTTTTCAATCCAACATTCAAGAAGGCCTACTCGTCCGCTCTGCGGGCGGTGTAGGCTTTTCTCGTATCCAAATGATCTGTCGCTCGCCCGATGAAGCAGCAGCAATGGCTGGGCTCATTAGAGCGATGGTTTTGTTGGAGAGGGAAGCGGCAAGCATCGATGAGTTGAGGGGCGCCTGGTGCGAACGCGAAGGCAACCCAATACCTTCCAAAGACGACGAGACCGGTTCGTTTGAAGCGTGGGTCTATATGAGACTCGAACATATTGAAGCATAGGAGGAAATAAGATGGCAGAACCTAAACAGGAAAAGAAAGCAGCAGAGCTTAACAAAATCGTTTGCAAAGGCCCGAAGGAAAAGAACACGGGTGTCGCCGCTTTGCGGGTGCAGAATGGCATGAAAAAGAACGAAAAAACGGATATTTACAATGGGCAAACGCTTATTGTAGGTCGCGATGTTTCGAAAGAAGTCGCGGATAAATTGCTGCAGATGGATTCTTGGAAATTTGAGGAGGTTAAATAATGGCACCAGATATTCATAAAGTTAATTCAGAGAACTTTGTTGGCGGCCCGGGTCGCCTAGTAGTCGCAGATCTTCACGTTGCAGCTCCGACTCGCATCAGTGACGTCATGGACACGTCATCGCCTTTCGAACTGAAAGCAGGATGGCGGGATCTTGGCGCGACAAGCGAAGGAATCGCAATTTCTCGAGGCTTTACCACTGAAGACTTCGAAGTGGATCAAGTCATGGGGGCAGCTGACACAGAAGTGACAAGCTACGCACACTCCCTCACAACCAGCCTAGCTGAAAACACGCTGGTCAATCGTCAGCTGGCATTGGTCGGCGGTGAAATCATTGAGACTACCGCTGAAATCGGTACGACGCAGGCGCTGGCCGGCGCACTTGCTGCAGGGGCGAAAATTATTACCCTTACGACTCCGGACGCTGAATTCAAAGTCGGAGGATGGGTCGAGTTTACAGGCGGCGAACTGAAGAAAATCGCATCCGTTAACGAAGGCACAGTGGTCCTCGAAACGGGCGTTGAAAAAGCCTATGAGATCACTGATTCGGTTTCTCCAGTCCTTGCATTGCCGACTAAGCGTATTGGTTACGGGACAAAACGCGACGTGCCGTATCACCGCTATGCATTGATCAGCCAGAAGAAAGACGGCTCGTTGTACATGGCTGTTATCCGCAAAGTACAAGTCACAGGCGACGACAAGGAGCAAAGCTTCAACAAAAACAAACGCCTATTGCCGCTCTCACTTACAGCGTTCCCTGAAGACGGTGTCGCTGATGATGAAAACGTTTATTACGAAATCGAAGAATCTATCTAACTGGGAGGAAAATCATTCATGGCTAAGAACAAACTGAAATCGCTCGATATTAATCCAATTATCGGAACTGTTAACATCACAGGTGAGGAAACGTCATTCGACGTTCCTCGCCTTGATTTAAAAAAGATTATCGGAATTGTAAAGTTCATCGGTACCGATGGCGTGCGTATTTATAGTCGCGTTCGAGAAACACTGAAGAACGACGAAATTTCAAGTTTAGAACGCATCGTCGCTGTAGTAGATGAATTAAAAGACGAGCAACTGATTCGCGTCATCGCGATCATCCTTGAAGTAGATGACGAAGAGGCATTGAAGCTCGACCTAAACGAAATGTTGGATGTTCTGATTCTATTAGTGGAAAACACGAACCTAAGCAAAACTTTTACTCAAGTCCGGCACCTAGCGAACAAGATGTATGGGGTGGAGATTCCGGACATGCAAACAGTGATTCAGGAGTGGATGGAAGAGCGGTTCCCAGAAGCGGAGGAGAATCAGCCGGAGGAAGTGAGAGCGGAAGTCAGCGACTAACATACGATGAGCTGATAGATAAAATCATTGATCAAATCGGCTTTGTTTCTTCGCATTTTGGCTACAAAGAAGAATACGTTTTGGAACATACTCTCGAATGGCTGAATCGGAAAGCAGAGCAAGCTCATGAAGAGAAGTATTCTGAGAGCCGGAAGCGGACCATCGAGAATCATAAGGGCTTAATGCTGCTGGTAGATAGTTTGTTCAACCAGGGCGAAAACTTTAATGAATTGGTTCCTACGTATGAAGAGACACAACAAAAGAAAAAAGCAGAGCCAAAGAAAGAAGAATTTGTTGGCGGAAATTGGTGGAAGTCGGGAGAGTAATTCCGGCTTTTTTATTTTGCCAAAGAAAGGAGGGAGAATATGGCCACAGGTGGTAGAAGTAATATCGAAGTTACAGCCAATACGAAGAAGGCTCGTAAGACCATGGGCGATTTTTTCCGCGATATGGAGAATGTCGGGAAGAAATCACTCCAAGTTCTAAATGCGATTGATCCATTCGACGACTTATCTACAAGTGCCAAGAATACGACTGGCGTTATGAAAAAGGTCAGCGATTCAGCTAAGAAGCTCGATGGTGAGCTCGATAAGCTCGGCGATGGAAATAAGCTCGATGAAATGGGTCGAGATGTAAAGAAAGCGGATAAACACATGGATGCGTTGGAAGACGCGGCCAAAGATGTAGACGGTGCACTTGAAGATGCCACCGGCGAAATGAAGGACTTCGGGGATGCAGCTGTAAAGGAAACTGGCGTTGCTGAAGGTAGTGTCGGGAAACTCGGCGGCAAGCTGAAGACGTTTGTTGGTATAGCGGCAGCGGCTTTCGCAGTGGATAAGATAAAAGACTTCGGTTTTGAACTAGCTGCCACGGCAGGTTCAGCTAAAGCGGTTGAAGCTCAATTTTCTACGGTCTTTGGAGACATGGAAGGCGAAGCAGCGGAACGGCTCGGTGCTATTTCTGGCGAAGCATCCATCCTCGAAAACCGTATGAAAGAAAGCTTCACAAAAATCGCGGCGTTCGCGAAAACTGGCGGTATGGACACTGCCGATTCTTTGAACTTAGCCGACCGCTCGATGAGAGCGATTGCCGATAGTGCGGCCTTCTATGACAGATCACTTGAGGATACGACAGAAAGCTTGCAGTCATTCTTGAAAGGGAACTATGAGAACGATGCGGCTCTTGGACTATCTGCCACAGAGACAAGCCGTAACGCTGCAGCAAACGATCTATACGGCAAATCATTCAATGATTTGGACGAAGCCCAAAAGCAATTGACACTCTTACAAATGGTTGAAGACGCAAACAAAGTTTCTGGTGCACTTGGCCAAGCCGCCCGCGAGTCGGATGGCTGGGAGAACGTCATGGGTAACATGAGCCAAGCTTGGGAAGATTTCAAAGCCAAAATTGGTACGCCTGTATTAGCTGTTGCCGTAAAAGGCATTCAGGCAGCTACAGGTGCGCTTCAAAAGATTGATGCAGAAGCCATTGGCGATAAAATCGGCGCAACATTCGATCGGGTTAGTGGAGCAATAGGTCGCGCAAAAGATGCAATCGAACCATTCCGCAATGCGTTTGGCGCATTGAAAGACGTGATCAGTGGCGAGGATGAAACTGTCGAAAACATCTTTTGGGCTTGGGGTCTCGGTCCAGATACTTGGTCTGGGGTCACATCAGCAATCCAATCTATGAAAGATACATTCATCGATTTCAAGAATTCGATCATGCCAATACTGAAGCAAGCAGGCGATTATGTTCAACAGTATTTAATTGATCTATGGCCAAGAGTGAAAACTGGAGTCGGCATAGCCCTTAGCTTTGTCGCCGGCTATATTCAAACCCTGCGTGATAATTGGGACAAGCATGGATCCGCTATTTTCAATCGAGTAAAGGAAGTCTTAATTAACCTATGGCCGTCAGTGAAGTCTGCGGTGTCTGGTGTCGTCTCCTTTATAGGCAACATGGTAGGAAAGATAGTGGCTTTTTGGCAGTCAGACGGACAGCAGATTATGGATGCCGTTCGAAACGTTTTTGATTTTATTCTTAATATAGTCGAATTTGTTATGCCGTTTGTGCTTGCGCTCATTAAGTCCGTATGGGGGAATATTCAGGGCGTCATTACCGGGGCGTTAGATATCATTATGGGCGTCGTGAAGATTTTCTCTGGCCTTTTCACCGGCGACTTTAAAAAAATGTGGGAAGGTGTGAAGCAGCTATTTTCGGGAGCTGTTAATTTCATCTGGAACTTTGTTCAATTGACTTTCTACGGAAAAATTCTCGGAGGAGCAAAAGCATTCATTATCGCTTTTCGAAGTGGATTTTCTACGATGTGGACAGCTGTAAAAGGCATATTTACCGGTGGAGTTACGGGCGCTTGGACAGCGATTAAGTCTGGATGGAAGCAAATTGCTGATGAAACATCAAAAGTTTTCACTAATATTCTCAACTTCTTCAAAGGTATTTGGTCCGCATTAAAGAGTATTACAAGCGGAACGATAAACTTCTTGAAAACGGCTTTTACGACTGGTTTTAGTTCAATGTTTCGAACGGTGAAAACCGGACTCGAGAACATCAAGACCTGGTTCTCAAATATATTCCGAGAGGTCTACGACGTCGTGAAAGGTCGTTTTTCAGACATTGTAACCTTGGCAAAGGGCCTACCGAAACGCATTGGTGACGGTATAGGGAAGATGGCATCTAAAGTGATTTCCGGAACTACAAAAGTAATTAATTCTTTGGCCACAACCCTTGGGAAAGGTGTAAATGGCGTTATTGGCGGAATCAATTGGGTTCTAGGAAAAATCGGGGTTAATGAAAAGAGTTACATTGATAAATGGCCGATTCCTCAATATGCGCACGGAACAGACGGCCATCCCGGTGGTCTTGCACAAGTAAACGACGGTAAAGGGGCGAATGCGGGACCTGAATTGATTCGTGACCCAAACGGCTCCACTTACATGCTGAAGGGCCAAAACGTTATTGCTAATCTCAAAAAAGGTACACATGTCTGGAGTGCTAAAGAAACGAAATCTATGCTAGCGAATATCCCGAAATATGCAAATGGAACAATAGGGAAAGTAAAGGAAACGGCTACTCATCTTTGGGGAAAAGTGAAGTCTGGCGGCAAGAAAGTGGTAGATACTGCATTTGATATATTCGATTACATCAAGGATCCATCGAAGCTGTTCGACATCGCTTTAGGTACGCTAGGACTCAATAAACCAAGTGGTGGCGGCTTTGTAGCGAATATGGCCAAAGGTGCTTGGGATAAAGTGAAGTCGGGAGCAGTTAATTTCATTAAAGGTAAATTAGACGGATTCGGCAATGATGGTGGTCCGGCTCCTGGCTTTGGCCGACTCTTCGGGAAGTCTTCCAGCTATGGTTGGCGGATGCACCCGACATTGGGTAAGCGAGTCTTCCATAACGGCGCCGACTATCCAGCGCCTGCAGGAGCACTAATTAAGGCACAGGCTGCTGGTAAAGTCATTCAATCAGCGTTTCACTCCATCCGTGGTAATTATGTTCGAATTAAATCGGGCATCATGGAGCGGATCTATCAGCATAATACTCGTAACTTGGTTGGAGCCGGTGACATGGTTCGTAAAGGGCAAGGGATTGCGACTGTCGGGTCAACTGGTCGTTCAACTGGTCCTCATTTGCACTATGAGGTGCTCCGGAACGGCAAGAACATCAATCCGGAAGGCTTCTTCAAAGGAGGCATCGTAAAAGCGAAGCAGTTGGCATGGATTGCTGAGAAGGGCATGGAGGCTATCATCCCATTGGTAACGAACCGCGCCGAAGGAATTGACCTGTGGAAGCGGGTTGGACAACACTTCGGTTTCGATATGGAATCTATGCTGAATCCAGGAGACTACGATGTAAGCTATGCCGGAGATGGAACCGCAGCGTTGGATAACGTTTCTGCGGTTGGATCTAGCATTCAAAACAGCTTTGGGTCATCAGAAAAAGCGACTGCGCATCCTCCAATTAACTTGACTGTTTCCATTCCGCTTAACAAGCGTGTATTGGCTGAAGAAACATACGAAATCACAAATGGAAAAATCAATACTAAAAAGAATCTGAATAGACGTTCGCGAGGAGGATGATCATTTGAGCACCATTGAATTTAATGGAATAACCAAAGACTTTCTTTCGGTAGGACGTGACTGGTCGCTTCCTGCCTGGGCGCCTATTGAGAGGGGATATGAAGACTTACCTGGGGGCACTGGGAGTATTCAAACGAGTGTACGTACCAGTAGACGACAATTTTCTTTGCCGGTAGTGATTCATTCGAAAAACTTTGTGGACAAAGAAAAGTTCGTTGAGGAAATGGCCCTCTGGTTGCTTCACAAGGAGGCGAAACCTTTAAAGTTCAGCAAATATCCAGGAAGAACGCTATATGCTGTGATTGAGGGAACTGTGGAATTTCCAGAAATGTGGACGTTAGGAAAAGGGGCTTTGACTATCGTCTGTGCAGATCCCTATAAGAAAGGAGAAATCCTATCAGAGGCTTTCGTCTCCGGTAAACTGAGTCTCATTAACGTCGGCACGGCAGCTTCCGCTCCTGTGTTCAAAATAAGGTTCACTGCAGCGAGAACAAACTTTGAAATCTCAAATAATAACCAAACATTTAGGCTCATTCGTAGCTTTGGTGTAGGCGATCAGCTGATTATCGACTGCAGACGGCAGTTAGTTCAATTAAACGGCGTTGACTCGATGCCAATACGGGATTGGCGAACTCCGTTCAAACGGTTATTGTTGCAGCCTGGTCAAAACGTTTTGAATGCCGGGGGCGGTGTCGAGGTGACAATGGAGTATATCGAGCAGTATCTGTAACACCACGTCAAATGAAGAAAGGAGGAATTCAATGGAATTCTTAATCTTAGGACCAGATGAAAAGTTGCTTGCTACTTTGGACGAAGATCTGGTTAAAAGTGCGAAGCAGACAGAAGCCATTAATGGTACGCATCTCTTTGAAATTTCCGTTACTGGAACCGACAAGAAGGCTATTCACTTAAAAGAAGGAAACTTGGTCGCTTTCGAAGATATCGAAGGCGATTTTCAATTATACGAAGTTGTTCAAATTATTGATATTCATGGGGATGGTTCTGAAAAACAGGCAGTTTGCGAACACTCGAATCTGGAGCTGCTGGATGAACACATCGAAGATATCAGGCCGACTAACCAGACTGCTCGATATGCTTTATCGCAAGCATTAGCCGGCACTCGCTGGCAACTAGGGGTCGTCGCCGACCTTGGTATTGCCAGTACAAACTTTTATCGAGTAAACCCGAAAGAGGCGATAACGAAAATCATCGAATCCTGGGGCGGTGAAGTCCGGTATCGCGTAACCATCGATGAAAATCGCATCACGGGTCGATTTGTGGATCTGTTAGCACGACGGGGAGCCGATACTGGAAAGGTATACGAACGTGGCAAGGATTTGCTTGAAATCACTCGTGCTATTGACATTACGTCGATTAAAACGGCAGTGCGCGGTTACGGTAAGGGAGAAGAAATCGGAGAAGGTTATTCGCGGCGCATCACCTTTAAGGACATCGAATGGAAAGTCTCGAACGGCGACCCCATCAACAAGCCGAAAGGCCAGGACTGGATAGGAGATGAAACTGCGAAGGAAACTTGGGGCCGTCCGGGTGCCGGCGGTTCGCGTAGACATCGATTCGGTAAGTTCGAGGACAGCGAAGAAGAAAATCCGCTGCGCTTGCTTGAAAAGACCTATGCTTACTTGTTAACTGTCAACCAACCAATAGCGAACTACCAAGGAAGAGTTGTGGACCTGTTCAGGTTGAAGGGTGATGAGTACCGGCATGAGCGGGCCTCTCTAGGAGATACTGCAGCGGTGTTGGATGATGAAGTATCCCCTCCTATCGAGGCAAAGGCGCGGATCATCGAACTGATACGGGATTTGTTGAATCCGGGATACGATGAGGCCATTCTCGGTCAGTACTTGCCGCTGAACGCAGATCATGATGCGGAAATAGATAAGATCATTGGAAAGGTCAAGGAAAATTCTGGCGTTTGGGATAACCCGGACCTGGAAGTTCGGCCGGATAAGTATCCAAATATTAAGCCGAGCAAGCCGGAAGTTAAATTGGAAGAGTCATTCGAGACAATCCAATTGTACTGGAACTTTGTCGAAGGTGAGTACTATACACAAACATTCGAAGTGTACGCCAGTGAAGTCCAGGGCTTTACAACTCATCCGGAAAGTTTGGTTTTCAAAGGATTGACTAACAGCTACGGTTTTGTTGGCCAAACGAACAAGCAATATTATTTCCGCGTGCGAGCGATTAATTTCAGTGGAACTGCATCTGAATTTTCCGAAGAGATGACCGGTAATACTGTCCGAATTATCTCGGACGATATCCTATTCGGCCCGGAAGTGGCAGCGGAACTGCGAGAGCTGAGCAAGACGGCCGAGTTATTGGCAGAAGGATCCGTAAGCGTTGAGCAAATGAAGGAAGAAGCATTGGCGAAGATTCAGGAAACGGCCAAGCAATATACGGATGCGGAAATGAAAGAGGCCACCGAAACATTCAATCAAGATTTGGCTAAAAAAGCCGGCATCTCGTATGTAGATGGCAAGTTCAGTACGGCCAATAGCAACCTACAGAACGCAGTTACTAATATCAATCTGTCTTTGGCTGAGAAAGCGGGGCTTAATTACGTTGATGGCAAATTCTCTATAGTCGATAGTAATTTGGAAGCCATGCTCGGTGACATCAACTTAATCAGCGGCGACGTTTCTGGAATCACTACGCGCATCAACAGCCTGCAGAACGTTTCAAGCGACCTTCAGTCCCGGATTGCATTGAATGAGCAAGAGCTCTCAGCTAACGGCGGCCGTATGACAACAATCGATACCGACATAAATGTACTTGAAGGAACAATGTCTACGACAATCGCGCAGCTGACGAATGTTGAAAGCACCATCACAGACCAACAAACAAAAATAGAGGCAAATGCTTCCGCTATATCACTAAAAGCAAACAAGGCTTCTTTGGACACATTGAGCGGTGAAGTGGATGACATCAATGCGGAGCTCAGCGTCCAGGCTGGGCAAATCGAGCTGAAGGCTGAAGCTTCCATGCTGACTTCTGTTGACAATAAAGTGGCTGGGGTGCGTAATGATTTATCCATATTGCAGGTAAGTGTTACTGGTATATCGACTAGCGTTTCAAGTTTGCGGAGTGATTTGGACGGAATGGAAATCGGTGGACGCAACATGATTCTTGAGACTAGAGATGAATGGTTCACCACAAGAACGGCTTCGAATTCAGCCTATGGCATTTATAAAACGGACTTGAGCCATGTTTACGCAGAACTTGTAGGGCAACCTTTGATGATTAGTTTTGAAGTGAAAATCGAGAGAGCCGCAGGGACTGGTACTGATGGAAACATACGTGTTTACGGTTCTAACGGATCTCCGGAATTTGTTCTGCAGTCTAAGGCATTTTCAGTTTCTACCGAATGGAAGCGAGTCAATTCACCGATTTCGATCAGTAAAAGCGCTACTTCTACAGGCCAAGGACAGATTGAATTTTATGGGCAAGGCGATCCGAATACCCTTCGCATTCATATTCGAAAATTCAAACTTGAAAGAGGAACGAAAGCAACGGACTGGTCTCCGGCGCCGGAAGATGTGGATGCAGGTATTGAACGTGTTCAACAGTTCGCTTCTCAAGTTGATCAAAAAGCGGACTCGATTATCTCTAGTGTCTCCTCCTTATCACAGTTGGTCGATGGAAATAAGACGGCCATATCTAATGCGCAAAGCAGTATTACACAATTGAGTAACAGTATTGCTTTAAAGGCAGAACAGACACTTGTTGAATCCCTCGCAGGTGAAGTGTCCTCTGTTCAAAGTGATGTATCGAGTCTAGTCGTTGATATTAATGGTGTATCGACCAGTGTGACCAGTTTAAGAAATGATTTAAACTCTTTGGACATCGGTGGAAGAAATTTAATTCTACGCAGTTTAGAATATGATCTTATTCGAGAATATAGTGGGGCTCGAGCTTTATTGACACCCAACTTTGCAGTGAGCGATTGGGGAACAGCAGAAGCTTATAGATTTGAAATTTCTGGCGGCACAAGTTTAATCAAAGCTTATCGCTCGTTTGATACTGATACACAAAAAATGTATGGCGTAACCTATACATTATCTGTATATGTATTGAATAAAAACGATAAGCCAGTTGTCATCAATAGTAATCGCATCGGGGGACAAACCGTAGCACCTAATCAATCCAAAAGGGTGGTTATAACCGGTTCCTCTACAGGTGGTGCGCACCTTCAGTTACAACTTAGAACGGAGAAAGTTTCGGATAATATCGATGTAGTCATCTGGCAACCTAAACTCGAGAGAGGCAATAAAGCAACGGACTGGACTCCAGCACCCGAAGATGTAAACAATGCAATCGATACTGTGCAGCAATTCGCCTCTAAAGTCGACCAAAAAGCCGATTCTATTATTTCGACTGTTTCTGCCCTGACCAAAACAGTTAATGGCCATACGACATCCATTTCCAATGCGGAAAGCAGCATTACGCAATTGTCGAACTCAATCGCGCTGAAGGCTGAGCAGACGCAGGTCAATTCGATAGCTGGAGAAGTCTCCAGTGTGAAAAGCGATGTCTCGACTCTATCCATTAGCGTGAATGGTATTTCTGCGAGCGTAACCAGCCTTCAGAGTGAAGTGGAGGGCTTGGAAATCGGCGGTAGAAATTTATTGAAAGACACATCTACTGAAATGAAATCAGTTAATGTGGGGACGTATTATTCAGCAATTAATGAAGGTGGTGTGCGAGCTCTGGAGGATTATCAACTCTCAATTGGTGATACGGTGACATTCAGAGTTTTCATAGATGCTTCAAATAATAGTCTCAAGGGCGGCAGAGCCAGAATTTCTATGTACAAGGCGGACAACTCTTATTCCTCGCATACGGGGAATATCATTCCGCTTGGTAGCAAAGGGTACTCGACTGTAACCGCGACAATTGATTCGGGTAGAGACCGAATATGGTTTGCCATTCAGAATTCAGATATTAGCGTCTCTGCTAATGAGGCGATTCCTTACAAAGAAGCCAAGGTCGAGAAGGGCAACATCGCCACTGACTGGACACCAGCTCCTGAAGACATGGATGCACGAATTTCTTCTGCAGAAACATCCATCACACAACTTTCCAACTCAATCGAACTAAAAGCGAGCCAAACGAGCGTGAACGGTCTAAGTGGCCGTATGTCGCAAGCCGAATCTTCTCTGTCGGTTCAAGCTGGTCAAATCGCCACAAGAGTTGAGAGAAACGGAATTGTCTCCGCCATTAATCAGACAGCCGAACAAGTGAAAATTAATGCGGGCATGATTGACTTAGTCGGTGACGTCTATATTACTAATGGACGAACATACATTAGTAACTTAGCTGTTGATTCAGCTGCTATCGCGAATGGTGCCATCACTCGAGCTAAGTTGGGAACTGCCGTTATTGGTACAGCACAAATTGAAGATGCAACCATCACCAGTGCTAAGATTCTCAGCTTGAATGCAGACAAAATCAATGCTTCAACCTTATCGGCTATTAGTGCAAATCTTGGCAGTATTAACACGGGATCTATTACTACTCTGCAGATGAAGGGCGTCAACAATCACATTTTCTTCGGTGAATCATCGACAGACTTTGACGGCCGGGTCGACTATGCCGATAATGCCTTTAGATTCCAAAGAGATCGATCTACTTATTTGCGAGTAAATCCAGGTGGGACAGATGGTCAAAGTACGTATCGGCGTTTCTTGTTTCAGCTGTATGCAGCGGGTTCCCCAATATATAGCTTAGGACATGACGGTGGCAGTAATATGAATCGCCTTTTGACTGCCGGAAATACGACATTGAAATTCCTTTCCGGAAGTGCGGCAGTGCTCCAAATTAGAAATACTGCTGATACAGCTTACACGGCAATTGCGGCTTCTGAATTCATTACAGCGTCTAGTCGAGATTATAAGATGAATATTGAAGCACTTGAAATCAGTGGACTAGATGTTATCAATTCTTTAACTGCAGTTACCTATGATCTGATTGAAGACATAGAGAATGGTCGATTGAACAATCGTCAAACTGGTTTTATCTCAGAAGACAGCTGGCCCATCGCTACACCGGATGGAAAAGCAATTAGCATCTATAAACTCGGCACGTTATCAGCAAAAGCCATCCAGGAATTGACTGGGCTTTATTACGACCATGATCAGCGAATCAACAAGCTGGAACTTGAAAATCAACTATTGAAAGCACGCATTTCCGCATTGGAATCTTGTTCATAAAAAGGAGAGAATGACATGAAATTTGAAATCGCTAATAACAAAATCGCCGGAGCCATTAACTTGCTTGCTCAATTGAGCTTGAAAGGAAAGCAATCAAGGCATCGATCCAAATTGATTAAAGAATTGAACACCAGATTTGAGGAGGTGGTGGAAGATGAAAAAGCGCTCTTGAAGCAGCACTGCCATTTGGACGCAGAAGGAGAGCCGAAGAAGACGAATGAGGACCGTAATTGGGACGTTAAAGATGAAGAAGCTTTTGCGGCTGATCGCAAGGAACTCTTGGAGGAAAAGCTCGTGCTGGAGGGCGGAAACATTACCGGCTATCTTAAAACAATGAGGGATGTCTTGTTGAATTGCGAGGTGGAATGGTCCGGTACAGATGCGGCGATTTATGATTATCTTTGCGACGAACTTGAAAAAGAAAATGAAATGGAAACGGAAGAGAAGAGTGCCTGAATAAGGCGCTCTTTTTAATTTGAAAAAGGAGAGGATTTTTTATGATGGAACAATTGAACATCAAGGTCAGTAATATCTCATTCAACCAGGTCGAAAATGAAACAGTCGTACAGCTGCGTTTCAACAGCTCGAATGGCCAAATTAACATCAGTGGATATGTGGTGGCCACGCAGATTGATTTCTTTGCGAATGCTTCTTCACCGGATGCTATCAATGAGCTGGCTCGTCAGAAGCTGGTGAAATTGGTGAATGAAGTGCCGGAAGTATAACGGTAATTTCAAAAAAACTAAACTAATCTAAAAGTAATTTAAAGGATAATGTTCCTTTTTGTGGTATTATGGGACTAAAAAAGGATGGGTGTTTTGAAAAAAATTGCTGTTGGCTTTCTATTAATAGTATTAGTTCTTGTAGGATTTTATGTTTTGCTCTATGACATCGACTTGGAAACTCTCGATGCTCTAATGATTAATCTCATAAGTAGTTTTCTTTTGCTTTTTCTAACGCTATTTGTTCTTGATCGAATAGTAAATAGTCATCTAGAAAAAGTCCAAAGAGATAAAATTAAGAGAGATTATATAAACTTGCTGAAGATACCTCACGAAACGCTTTTAGTTAAACTAGAGCAACAATTTATAGTTTTGGTCACGAGTAATTCTGAATCGATGGATGTAAAGAAAATACTGGCTGATATGGATAGGTACGTAGACGAGAGCTTTTTAAAACGACAGTACACGATTAGGTCTGTTAATTCAGAAGATATATTTAACTTCAAAGAAACTCATTTAACGTATCAACAATTCAACTCTAAGATATTTAAGAAAACAATTTTTGAAGGAATTGGTGAATACATTCATCGCTATGCTGCTGTATTGCCAGTAGATGTTATACATTCATTGATAAAATTTGAAGCAATTGTGAAGTCTAACATTTTCGTTGTACCTGAAGACCATGGAGTAACAATCGACATTTCAAATGCTAAAATGAATCCAGAAGACTTCAAAGTACAACTAAGAAAATTAGGGAATGAACTTATTGTATTAAGGGAAACGATTGAATCAAATTGAAAAAGCTGACTATCAAAATCATAAAATTAAAAAACAGGTATATTTCTGTAGAATACCTTGTAGTAATCAAAAAAAGGGGGGGAAGACGTGATTCAAGATATGAGAATAAATGCTTCAACAACCAACGAAGTCAGGAAATTTATAGGTTAAATTCTTTAACGTGTCGGCAAAGTTGTTTCGGTTGAACATAGCAGGAATAGTAGGAAGTCAGATTATAAGACAGTTATCAAAGGCACTTTCGCTCCAATCACTGTTATAGGAGGATTATCCTCAGGATATGATGGTGAAGGTGTAAGGGGGCTAATTTCTATTCTGGAGAAGGTAGGAATCACACGTGCTGTAGTTGAACGCGTGGCTAAAGGAAACCGAGAAGAGACGCGCAGTATTAATCTTTTTGTATAAAGTCATTTGAGAGTGTCCTAAAGGGATACTCTTTAGTTTTGAATTAAAAATCCCCTGATGCACTGGTCATGGGAGACATACATCAGGGGATAAAATGGAGATATGAGAATATAATACATCATTTACAAAAAATTGTGAATATAAATTTCGGTAATATGGAAAAAAATATAAAGAACAAGGATGTCCTAACTCAGGGCATCCTTTTTATATACCCAGAAAAAGAGAAATCACTGTCGAAAGGGGGATTAGGGTGCCAGATAAAGGAGATGATCTTTCGATATTCAAAACGGTTGAACAAAATACTAAAGACATCGAAGCCATAAAGTTAACCTTGAAGACTCACTCAGAACAAATGGAAGCCCTTAAAGAAAATGCAACAAAACTTGAATCAACGGTTACTTTTGAAAATAGGGAAACGAGAGCGATTGTTACGCAGCAAGTCGATAAATTATATGGGCTTGTAGAGAAGGCAATGGGCTTTAGAACTGAAAGTTCTTCGCAGGAACATGAATTAAAGATGCTTCGATGGAACACGCTCTCAAATGTGTTTTTGAAGATCAGTGGATCTGTAGTGGCCTTAGCCAGTTCGGGTGGTGTGATTTATTACATCGTCGTAGAAATAACCAAATAAGAGGAGGAAATGAATCATGGTGGATATTTTAATTTTAACAAGTGTGCTCGTGCCAGTTATTGCAGGTCTTGTAGAAGTAGTTAAAAAAGCAGTCAATATGAAAGTTAACTTTATTCCTGTAGTAGCGCTGTTAATCGGATTGTTTATTGGCTTTCTCTCAGTGCCTATCTCAGAGCTAGATACAGTTATGCGTTTATGGGCAGGCGGATTGGCTGGTTTAGCAAGCGTTGGTCTCTTTGAAGTTGTAAAGCAGCGTGAAGTCATATCAAAGGAAGGAGAATGACATAATGTCAAGAGTATCAGTATTTACACTAATTGAACGGTCTACAAAGAATATGGGTGCAGTCAATTCAAAAGTGAAAGCATTAGCTATTGAGTTGATTATTCGCTCATATCATATAGGTATTAACGTTCAAATTACATCCGGCTTGCGCACATACGCCGAGCAGACCAAACTCTACAATCAAGGTCGTACGACGGCAGGTAACATCGTTACGAATGCGAAGGCCGGCCAGTCCATTCATAATTTCGGTCTGGCCATCGATTATGTTCTTGTGTCTGAAGATGGAAATAAAGCGTTCTGGGATATCAATCGCAACATGAACGGCAACCAAGTGCGAGATTGGTTTGAAGTAGCAACAATCGGCAAGAGTCTCGGATTTTCTTGGGGCGGGGATTGGAAGTCATTTAAAGACTATCCGCACCTTGACATGCAACGAGGTTATTCTCTTGCATCACTTCGAGCAGGCAAGAGACCGGCCATCCCGAACGTTCCGAAACGCTCGTATAAGGGGGTAGGGGACAGCGGACCGAGCGTGGCGAAAATTCAACAAGACCTTACAAAAGCGGGACTCAAATGCTCTGCCGATGGATTCTTTGGTGACGGGACTAAAAAGATTGTGGAATTATTCCAGCGAGCAAATGGACTTGCTGTGGATGGTTTCTATGGTGAATCGTCTGAAAAGAAAATGGCTGCCATATTGTCCACTACAAACAAACCCGTACCTAAGCCAAAGCCGCCAGTCATCAAACCAGCAGAAAAACAGAAGGAGGACGACGAATTGGATAAAGAGTTGATCGTGATCCACTCAGAGAAAGATTATATTACCGCGCAAAAACTATCTATCCGGAATAACATCAAAGTGATTGAGCGAAGAGCTGTAAAAGGAAAGATGGCCAAAACAGTTTATATTGTAGGTGGCTCAGAAAAGGGCATTGGAGGTGTCGCAGATAGATTCATTAACTTGTCAGGCAAGACCTGGGAAGATACGGTTCAAAAGGTGGAAGATTATCTGAAGAAGAACTAAACTAACGGAGTAACACCAAATAGTATTATTGCGCAAAAGCCCCGCGGTGAGATTGGAGTCCTCACTTGCGGGGCTTTTTTTATTTTATAAAACGTAGATAAATACTGTTTGTGTCTTTGTAATAGTTGTAAGCAGATTCGAATGCCATTAGAACTTCTGTAGATGCTTTTACTTCATGAATTAAGTAATGATGAATACCATCATAATCTCTAGTGTTTGGGAACTTTTTATCGAAGGCTACATGAACAGCGAGATCACCAATCGGTAAGTCCACTCCATCAAACTTCAAAATCCATTCTTTAAAGGTCATCAAACGGACCACTCCCCTAATTCAATATAAAGATATTATATCAAATAGAAGTACTTTTGATACAAAATAAAAAATTTAACTAGGTGTTTATTCTTACCTATAACGTGATATATTAAGAACGTATGTTCTTAGTTGGGGAAGGAGTGGATTAAATGAGTATTAATCGAAATCGGAAAATGGTGGGAGACATCCAAGAGAGAGGAGCCTTAAAATGGACGGCTCTTATGCTGCCGGAACACATCAGAATGCTAAGAGAGTGGAAAGAGGAAGATAACAGAGTACCTAAGCCAAAACTGGATGAATTTGATTTGCAGATGCTTCAAGAGAATATCGAGATTGCGATAGTGCGAAGATGCCAGGTCGAAATTCAAGTTTGGAAGGATTATCAATTTCACTATTACACCGGAATGATTATTAGTATGGACATTCAGACGCGTTCTATTATCTATGATGATTCAATATCCACCAAAAGATTATCTGTGGATGAGATTCCTTCTGTGAGGCTGATAGATTAGTTAATGCATATTTTGGACAGATGCACGGAAATTTTATTTCTCACGAGATAATGATAAAATGAGAGATGTAAATACCTATATTATAGAAGAAATTAAATCCTGAAATACTAACAAAAAAATCACATTTCAAACGGCAGGATATGAAAGTGGATGAAACTACGTTATAGTAAACGGTGAGTAATCCCTTTAAAACAAGCAAAAACACTAATATATGAAAGTAGGCGAAACCATGCAAGCATACGATGAGTACATGAAAGGCATTGTCGTCCCAATGCGCAAAGAACTGACAGAATCCGGATTCACGGAGCTGACGACGGCAGAAGACGTCAACGAGCATATGAGCACGGCACAAGGCGTGAGCCTAGTGATCATCAACTCGATCTGTGGATGCGCCGCAGGGCTTGCACGCCCGGCAGTGCGCGAAGCGGTGGAATTGGCTGAACACAAGCCTGACCATTTGGTGACAGTATTTGCAGGACAAGACAAGGAAGCGACAGCGCAGATGCGCCAGTATTTCGAAGAAGTGCCGCCATCGTCTCCTTCGATCGCGGTCGTAAAAGACGGACAGCTTGCGCATTTCATCCCACGTGAAGAAATCGAAGGCTTTGAAATGGAGCAAGTGCGTGATGCCGTGAAACAAGCAATCGAGGAAGCAGCGCGGTGAAGACGATCGTCACGACTGCTTATCGGCCCACTGATGAGACGGAGCGTCGCGCACAAGAAACCGCACAATTCCTTGGCCTGCAGGCAGTCGAGCGCAATAAGCGGCCGATTTACAAACTGCACGAAGAACTAGCTGCGGACGTTATCGTCTGCAAAAAAGAACGGCTCGAGCTTTATCCAGTCGGACAAAGCGAGCCGTTCTTTTTTCATCCCAATTCAGCGGCATTTCGCTCGAAGCGGCCACTCGAAAACGATCCGCTCGTTGAAGTGTCAGGGCTCGAGCCGGGCGACGCCTATCTTGATTGCACGCTCGGCATGGCAAGTGATGCGCTTATCGCTTCGCTTGTCGTTGGGGATACGGGAAGAGTGGTTGGCTGTGAAAGCGACCCGGTCATCGCTCATGTCATCCATGAAGGCTTAAAAAATTATCAGGACATGCCGAAGCTGCACGATTCGATGAGGCGCATCCAAGTCGTCCCGCAAAATGCGGTCGATTATTTGAAAGGGCTTGATGAGGATTCCTTCGATGTCGTTTATATGGATCCGATGTTCACAGAACAGATTACGGAAGCGTCGAACTTCGCTCCGCTCCGGAACAATGCGGACCACGGGCAATTGACGAGGGAGTGGGTAGAGCAAGCGAAGCGCGTCGCTAGGAAAAGCGTCGTCTTGAAAGCGCATTTCCGCTCAACTGATTTTGAGGCGTTCGGCTTCAAGCGGCGCGTGCGCCCAAATACGAAATTCCATTTCGGCGTCATCCATCCTAATACCAGCAAATAAAAAAATCTCCCAAAGCGGGAGATTTTTTTTTAGTCTGTAATGGATAGCGAAGTCAAATACACAAGCATAAACAATAGACCCAATCCAATCAATAATGACGCGTCCATGAAAATTCCTCCTTTTTGAAAAAAACAAGGCGTACTTACTCGCTTTATTGTACAATGAATTGGAAGAAGATGAAACCTTTCCACATAAAAATCGTTTGTTACTATAATAAGCTTGACAAAATGTTCAAAAATTGAGGGTGATGTTTAGTGAAGAGTTGGTGGCAGAAGTCCTTGATGGTGGCTGTAACGGTTCTGACGCTTGGAGCCATTACGCCGAACCATATGATTTGGGAATCCTTGCTCGATGAAGAGGATGGCCCAAAAACGCATGCAAGCCAAGGGCAAACAAAAGAATATACGCTTGAGTGGATCGATCCTGCAGAATATTATGTGACAGCAGACGCAATTCTTGCTGATTTCCGGCAGGCTGCGGAAGAACAGTCCTACATAAAATTCGGTTCGCGCATCGGCCCGGTGATCGATTCGGAATTCCGCACGCGCATTTTGCCGACAATCCAAGACGTCATCGACACGGAACTGGCCGCATACGGCAAAGACAAATTGCGTAATCTGGCAATTTCCGAAAAACCGTCTGGCGACCACGCCGAGAAAATTTTCCACGTCTATGACAAAGATAGCGGGCAAGATGAAATCCGCTTCCATGTGCGCACGGAGAAAAAACCGCTTGAAGGCTATTCGTTCAATTTCCATTACCATTTGGCAAGCGACGAGTACCAGAGACACATTAGCATCGGGGACATCTACTGGTCCAAAGACACCCCACCTAAATGGCTTTCCTGAAACCGTTATCATCATAACGGTTTTTTTTAATGCGCCCATTTGTTTCCGGACATATGGTATTCTTAAAGTTTTTCTTATACGAGTTGTTTTTGTTATGATGTTACTAATAATGGAGGGAATTGCATGAAACAATATTTAGCGTTGTGTGAACATATCCTGGATCAAGGAGCCAAGAAAGAAGACCGTACGGGAACGGGCACGCTGAGCGTGTTCGGCCATCAGATGCGTTTTGACCTGGCGGAGGGCTTCCCGCTCATGACCACCAAGAAAACAGCTTTCCGGCTGATTGTCTCGGAACTTCTCTGGTTCATTAAAGGCGATACGAATGTCCAGACTTTATTGAAGGATAATAACCACATCTGGGACGAGTGGGCATTTGCCCAGTGGGTCGAAAGCGATGAATACGACGGGCCGGACATGAATGATTTCGGCCGGCGGGCACAGCGCGATCCGGAATTTGCGGAATTGTACAAAGAGCAAATGGCGCGGTTCCAGGAAAAAGTGCTGGCAGATGACGAGTTTGCGAAAAAATATGGTGATTTGGGGCCGGTCTACGGCAAGCAATGGCGATCGTGGGCAGCGACTGACGGCGGCCAGATTGACCAGCTGAAAAATGTTGTCGAATCGATCAAGAACAATCCGGACTCACGCCGCCATTTGGTGACGGCATGGAATCCGGAATTCATCGATGACATGGCGCTTCCGCCTTGCCACATCATCTTCCAGTTTTATGTGGCAGACGGCAAATTGTCATGCCAGCTATACCAAAGAAGCGCAGACGTCTTTCTCGGCGTGCCGTTCAATATCGCGTCCTACGCATTGCTGACGCATCTTGTCGCACAGGAATGCGGGCTCGAACCTGGTGAGTTCATCCACACGACCGGCGATACGCATCTCTATGTAAACCATTTAGAGCAAGTGCAGGAGCAATTGGGCAGAGACCCACGCCCATTGCCGTCTTTGAAATTAACAGAGGGCAAATCGATGTTCGACATGGAAATGGAAGACATTCAAATCGAGGGCTATGACCCGCATCCGCGGATCAAAGCGCCTGTTGCTGTATAACGGCCAAGGAGGAGAACTTATGATTTCATTAATGGTGGCGCATGACCCGGATCACGTAATCGGCAAAGACAATCAATTGCCGTGGCATATTCCGGAAGATTTGGCATATTTTAAAAAACACACCCTTGGAAAAGGTATGGTGATGGGGCGCAATACCTTTGAATCAATTGGCCGTCCCTTGCCGAAGCGGCGCAATATCATCGTGACGCGCAACACCGAGTATACGGCACAAGGCGCCGATATCACCCACAACCTGGAAGATGCCATCGAATTGGCCAAGCAGCAGCATGAGGAAGTAATGGTCATCGGCGGCGAGCAGATTTTTCGTGAAGCCTTGCAGATTGCGGATAGGCTGTATATTACACTGGTTCACCAAGCTTTCGAAGGAGACACGTTTTTTCCTGAATACGGAAGGGAATGGAAGTTAGTATCGGAGTCTGAACGCCATCACTCGAACGGCATCCCGTATTCGTATTTGGTGTTCGAACGCAACACAGGGGGAGAAACAGGTGCTTAAGTCTGCCCGCACGTTCTCCTATTTATTCGGCTATTTGCCGATTGCCGCCGCCAATTTGGCGAAGTTCAAAAAGCGTAAAGCGGGGATGGGTCAACTGGAATATAGCGAGCTGATCCATAGCGAACCTCAGAAATGGGCATCTGGCATCATGAAGCGCACGGGCAGCAAAGTCGAAGTGAGCGGACTCGAACGCTTACCGGAAGGGCCGGTGCTGTTTGTCAGCAACCATGAAGGCAATTTTGATATTCCGGTGCTGTTGTCGTCCATCCCGAAACCGTTCGGCTTTATTTCCAAAGAAGAAGTGAGGAAATTTCCGATCATCCCGTCTTATATGGAAGAGATGAATTGCGTCTTCCTCGACCGAACCGACCGCCGAAGCGCGTTCAAGTCCATCACCGATACCATCGGCAAGCTTCACGAAGGCCATTCCATCTTGATTTTTCCGGAAGGCACGAGAAGCAAAGGGCAAGGGCTCAAGGACTTTAAGGCCGGATTTATGCGCATCGCCAAAGAAGCAGGCGTACCGGTAGTGCCGATCGCCATCGAAGGCACATCGCGCATTATGGAAAACAACAACAACCAAATCCGCCCGGCCCATGTAAAGGTTCAAGTGCTTGAACCCTTTACGCCGCAGCAATTGGACGCTGCGGGCGTGAAAGCGGCGCAATTGGTCAAAAGCCGCATCGAACAGGCGCTGGCTGACCTTCAGTAGCTCTTTTGCAAGAAGAGAAATACCCTATAAGCAGATGAAACGGAAGTGATCGAATGTCGAAAATTTACATTGTAACGGATTCGACTGCTGATTTGAAAGCAGAAGAAATAGAAGCATATGGGCTTCATGTCGTTCCTTTGTCAATCCAAATCGGGGGCAAGACTTATCTCGACCGCGTCGATTTGGAACCGGAAGCTTTTCTTGAACTGATGAAAAATTCAGAGGAATTCCCGAAGAGCTCACAGCCGGCGCCAGGCGTCTTCAAGGAGCTTTATGATGAACTCGGCAAGGACGGAAGCCAAATCATTTCTATCCATATGACCGGGGGCATGAGCGGCACCGTGGAATCTGCGCGCACCGCTGCGGAATTGACGGATTCCGATGTCACAGTCATCGATTCCCGTTATATTTCTCACGCTTTGACTTTCCAAGTATTTGAGGCGGCAACGATGGCGAAACAAGGAAAAACGGTCGAGCAAATTGTCGAGCGCGTGGATCAGGTGCGTCGCAACACGAAACTTTATGTAGTGGTCGATACGCTCGATAATTTGGTCAAAGGCGGGCGCATCGGAAAAGGCCGTGCCATGATCGGGTCGTTCCTGAAGATCAAGCCGATTGCCTCGCTTGACGACGGCGAATACACCCCTGTCGCCAAAATGCGAAGCCATAAGCAAGTGGTGGACTATTTGGTGAAAGATTTTGCCGAACGCACGAAAGGCAAAGTGGTGAAAGGCGTCGGCATCGCCCAGGCGAACGGCCAGGCAATGGCCGAGCCGCTGCGCGAAAAAATCAAGGAAACCGGATTCACTGATATCCGTTATGATTTCACGACTCCGGTCATTTCCACGCACACGGGAATCGGCGCCATCGGTTTCATGTATTACACGGAGTAAACTAAAGGAATCACGAAGGAGAGACGGACGTGAAACGCATCCTGTATATTGTCATTGCCTTATCGATTGTGCTTGCGGGATGTGCTTCGACGTTCAATTTCGGTAAAGAAGAAGCGGCGCCGCGTTTGCCGGTGGAGTTCGCCCCCTACACGGTCCCGCCGAACTTCATCCCGCAGACTGTGATCATCACCGCACTTGGGGATTCTTTGTCACAAGGCGTAGGCGATACGGAAAACCGGGGGGGATATGTCGGCCGTTTGGCGCTCGAAATGGCGGAATGGCCTGGGATAGAAGGCATCGCCCTTGAAAATACAGCGAAACGCGGCAGGAGAAGCGACCAATTATTGTCGCTGTTCCAGCAAGGCAAGCTGTCCGGCCCGCTGCTCGCATCTGATTATATTTTCATGACGATCGGCGGCAACGACGTCATGCGCATCGTCAAACGGGATTTATTTTCGTTGAACATCGAAGCTTTTACCGAAGAATTGATTCTTTACCAGAACCGCTTCGAGACCATCTACTCATCCATCCGCTCGCTGAATCCGTCCGCGCCGCTCATCGTTGTTGGCTTGTACAACCCGTTTTCATTGGTAACGGATGAAGTAGAGGAATTCGATCAAATTATCGACTCCTATAATGGGGTCATGCAAGAAACAGTGGAAGGAGATCCGCACGCCTGTTTCGTGCCCGTCAGCGATTTATTCGTCGGCAATAAGAATTTGGTATATCATACCGATTTCTTCCACCCGAACAGCAAAGGCTATGACCTGATGGCTGAACGGGTATCCGAAACAATGGAACAATGCGGCATCAGCTTCCAAGGATAGGAGGTGGAAAAATGAAAAAATGGCGTTTTGCATTTTTTGTGCTATTGGTGTTGAACCTAGTTGCCGTCATTGGATTTTTTCTGTTCATTACGACACCATCCGATAATTTTAAAACCTATCAAGCGGAAAGCAGCCCGCCGCCTGAAGGCAATACAGTCGTCGTCAATACGACCAAAGCCGATTTTGAAGGGATTGCGAATACCTACATCGCAGATGCGATGGAAGGCCAGCCGATTCCTTTGCGCCTGGCGGTGACTGACAATGTCAGCTTGTCTACCGAACTCACGGTATTTGGGGTGACTTTGCCGATCCTGTTGACATTCGACCCGGTCGTGCTGCCGGATGGCAATTTATTGTTGGAACAGCGTTCGGTTGAAGTCGGACGGCTCGACATACCACCGGAATCAGCGTTAAAATTGCTTCGAGACTCCGTGGATCTTCCAGAATTTATGGAAGTCATGCCGAAAGAAGAGGAAGTCTTGCTGAATCTCACCGAAATTCCCATCAACGGCGGCGTTTCAGTACGTGCAACATCGTTCGACCTTGAAGAAGACGACATCCGTCTTTTAGTAACGATTCAGCCATAATATGAGGAGGGGTAAGATGAAGACAGAAAAAGCGACATTTGCTGGCGGCTGTTTTTGGTGCATGGTGCAGCCGTTTGATTCGCTCGAGGGCATCGAAGCGGTCGTCAGTGGCTATACAGGCGGCGATTTGCCAAATCCGACATATGAACAAGTGTGCACGAATGTGACCGGCCACCGGGAGGCTGTGGAAATCACATTCCAGCCGGAGCTTTATCCTTATGAGCGACTGCTTGAAGTGTATTGGTCCCAGATTGACCCGACCGATGCGGGTGGACAGTTTTTCGACCGCGGCGATTCTTATAAAACGGCTATTTATTACCATACGGAAGAACAGCGCATCGCTGCCGAAAAATCCAAACAGCAGTTGGAGCAATCGGGCAAGTTCACTAAGCCGATTGCCACCGATATCTTGGAAGCGAAAGAATTCTATCCGGCCGAAACCTATCATCAAGATTATTACCAGAAAAACCCAACGCATTATAACCGTTATGCGACAGGATCCGGTCGCAAGGCATTTATCCAAAACCATTGGGGGGAATCGAAATGAAAGACGATTTGAAAACGAAATTGACGCCAATGCAATACCATGTTACGCAGGAAAACGGCACTGAACCGCCGTTCCAAGGCGAATTCGACCAGCATTTCGAAGAAGGCATTTATGTCGACATCGTCTCGGGCAAACCTTTGTTCAGTTCAAAAGATAAATTCGACGCCCATTGCGGCTGGCCAAGTTTTGCCAAGCCAATCGAAGGCGAAGAAGTCAAAGAAAGCTTCGATACGAGCCATGGCATGAGACGGACGGAAGTGCGCTCTGCTTCTGCCGATTCGCATCTCGGGCATTTATTCCCGGACGGGCCCTCTGAACTGGGCGGCTTGCGCTATTGCATCAACTCCGCAGCATTGCGTTTCGTTCCGAAAGACCAACTGGAACAGCAAGGCTATAGCGAGTATCTTCAACTATTTGAATAATAGGCCAGCCTGGACTCCGGTCCGGGCTTTTTGCTGAAAGGAGGAGCCCCTCATGGAGCGCTCGTTTTATCAATTTGCATTGAAATACCGCGGCAAGCTTGTACAGGATGAATATTCCCGATTTGCCGAGGCGATGTTTTTGGATCACAGCTTTCCGAAAACGAGTACAGATTTTCAGGAAATCTCCCAATATGTCGAAGAGAAGGCGCATCCCGTTCTCCAAGCATCCACATTCGACCGGATGTGGGAAGAATACGCGGGAGCTTGAGGCTCTTCATTGCACTTGGCGAAAAAAAACAGTATGATTAAATCGACTAAAATAAAGTGAGGTTTTATGATGAGTGTTCACATTAATGCTAAAAAAGGCGATATCGCCGATACAATCCTGCTTCCTGGAGATCCGCTCCGCGCAAAATACATCGCGGAAACATTCCTTGAAGACGTAACATTGTATAACGAAGTCCGCAATATGTTCGGCTACACGGGTACATACAAAGGCAAACGCATTTCCGTTCAAGGAACGGGCATGGGTGTCCCGTCAATCTCGATCTATGTGACGGAATTGATGCAAGAATACGACGTACAAAAATTGATCCGCGTCGGCACTTGCGGCTCGATCCACAAAGACGTTAAAGTGCGTGATGTTATCCTTGCACAAGCAGCTTCAACGGATTCGAAAATGAACGACATCATCTTCAAGGGCATCTCGTATGCGCCGATCGCTAACTTCGACCTTCTGCAAAAGGCTTATGCAGCCGGGCAGGAAAAAGGCTTGAACTTGCGTGTCGGGAACGTATTCACTGAAGACGTATTCTACAATGAACACGCTGAGCACGAAAAATGGGCACAATACGGAATTCTTGGTTTGGAAATGGAATCTTCCGCGTTGTACACGCTAGCAGCGAAATTCGGACGCAAAGCACTATCGATTTTGACAGTCAGCGACCATTTGTTGACTGGAGAAGTAACTTCTGCAGAAGAGCGCCAAACAACTTTCAACGATATGATTGTTGTGGCATTGGATGCAGCGATCCAAGACTAACAGGAAAAAAGACTGTCGAGGCAGTCTTTTTCTTTTAACCCCGGCAAGTTTTGGAGAATTTTTGGAACTTGCTGTCAGGTGAATGAAGAAAGTGGTGAAACATATGGACGAGAAGCGACCGGGCGAAGAACAGCAACCCGAAGCGCAGGCGGCAGAGGAACCAAAGCCGCATTTTATTCGAATGAAAACCTTCTATTTCATCATGCTTGTCTTTTTCCTGATTATCGCGACAGCGGGCATTACCGTTTTTGCTTTGACTTTCGGAGAAGATAAGGCAGTGGAAGTGAACAGTCCTGAACGACAGGAATTCCAAAAATTATATTCTGCTTACGATCAGATAGAAGCACAGTATTTTGAAGAAATAGAGCAAGAAGATTTGATCAATGGTGCCATCAACGGCATGGTCGACGCACTTGGCGACCCGTATTCCGACTATATGGATGAAAACGAAGCAGCCCAGTTTATGGAAGGCATTTCATCCAGTTTTGAAGGAATCGGTGCAGAAGTCCAGGAGCGCAATGGTTATGTAACGGTGGTTTCACCGATCAAGAACTCGCCGGCTGAAAAAGCAGGCGTCTTGCCGAATGACCAGATATTGGAAGTTGACGGTGAAAGCATCCAAGGATTCTCTACGACCGAAGCGGTCATGTTGATCCGTGGGGAAAAAGGAACCGAAGTGACCTTGACGATCCAACGCGGCGAAAATGCAGACCCAATCGAGATTACGATCGTCCGTGACGAGATTCCGATCGAAACCGTGTATGCGGAAATGGTCAATGATCAAGTCGCCCACATCAATATCACCAGTTTCTCGGAAAACACTTACGATGAATTGCAGGATGCCATTGCTGAAATGGAAGAACAAGGCATGGAAGCGGCAGTCCTTGATGTACGCCAGAATCCAGGCGGCTTGTTGAATACGGCGCTTGATATTTCCAACCTCTTTATTGAAGAAGGCAAGGAAATGTTCGAAGTGCAGGCAAAAGGCGAAGAGCCGGAAGTGTATTTGGCTACAGACGGCGATAAATTGGAGATCCCGGTCACTTTATTGATCGATGGAGGCAGTGCATCAGCTTCTGAAATTTTGGCTGGAGCGATGAGCGAATCCGCAGATGTGACTTTGGTCGGTGAAAAAACCTTCGGGAAAGGGACCGTCCAAACGGCAAATGACCTTTCGGATGGCTCGAACTTGAAGTTCACGACAGCTAAATGGTTGACGCCGGATGGCAATTGGATCCACGAAGAAGGCATCGAGCCGGATGAAGTGGTTCCATATCCAGAATATGCGTCTCTGCCATTCCTTGACCCATCAGTTGAGTTGAAAGATGGCAGCATTTCCGAACAAGTGCAAACTGCTGAGAAAATGCTGGATGCACTCGGTTATGAAGTCGGCGAAATCGATGGCGTGTTCGAAGAAGAGATGGAGCAGGCCGTTATGGAATTCCAGGAAGCGAATGATCTGGAAGCGGATGGTGTATTGACCGAAGATACCGTATATGCGGTCATGGACCAATTGCGTGAAAAGATCAATACCGAAGATCCACAGCTCCAGGAAGCAACAGATATCTTGATGGAGCAGGCTGGCTTAACAACTGAAGAACCGGCTGATGAAGAAGAAGCCGATACAGAAGAATAAGATAACTGAAAAGGCCCGCTTCCGGCGGGCCTTTTCTTTCAATAGGAGAGAAAGGATGAGTTGATGGTTGATGTGTATTTGTTCAGCGGATTTCTCGGCAGCGGGAAAACGACCTTGCTGAAGAAAATGATCGTGGAATTTAAAGAAAAAGGCTTGAAGCCGGCAATATTCATGAATGAGCTCGGATCGATGAATTTCGATTCGGAAGAGGTCGGGGACGGTGTGCCACTGAAGGAAATTCTGGATGGCTGCATTTGCTGCAGCGGCTCTGAAAAATCGGAAGCGCAGATTCAGACTTTGCTCGCAGAGTCTGAATTCGATGTGCTGCTCATCGAAACGACAGGAGCTGCGCATCCCGTCGAAGCACTCGACGCCATTTTCTCGCCGCTGTTCGCGGAGCGCTTGAACTTCCGCGGCATTGTCACAGTGGCTGACAGCAAACGCTTTTTGGAACGCCAGCAATTGTCCCCGCAAATCCGCTCGTTGTTCATCGAGCAAATCCGCCACGCCGATTTATTATTGGCGAATAAAACGGATTTGCTGAGCGAATCGGAACAAAGCCAGGCGATTTTTGAGATCCAGCAAATCAATCCGACAGCGCGCATCGTCCAGACGGTCCATGCCAAAGTGCCGCTGAAATTGCTTGAATCCATTAGCCCTGCAGAACGCGGGCCCGTCGAACAAGCACCGGTGTCGAAATTGAACTTGCAGACGAAGATCGTTTCATTTGATAAGCCAATCGAGCGTGAAGCGTTTGAGGAATGGCTGCGCAATTTGCCGGATACGGTCTATCGCATCAAAGGCTATATCACGCTCTCAGGCCATAGCTATCCGCATTCTTTCCAATATGCTTATGGCATGGTGCAATGGCTGCCGGAATACATGAAGCTGCGCAACCAGATTGTGCTGATTGGTGAAAACCTAGAAGGACTGGACATGCCGTGATCGAGGCGTATAAACGATTATGGCCGGACCGTCAAGGGGTGCAGCGCATTAACACGCAAGACGAAGTGGAGACAAGCATACGCATCGAACTGAACGACGAACTGACCCATCCGCGCGTCCGCAAATCAGTGGAAGAAAAGCTGGAGTTGGCAGTCGAACGGATTGGGGAGTCAGCGCTTACCAAAGAGGAAAAAACACAATTGATTCAGCTATACAAAAAACTTGCCGCTCATTGAGCGGCAAGTTTTTTTTGGATGATCAACAGGCGAATCGATAAGGTGATGGCGCCTGCCGTCAGTCCGGCGATGAGGCCGACCCAATAGCCGAAAGCGCCGAGGTCGGTGAATGTGGCGAACAGATAGCCTGAAGGCAGCCCGATGACCCAATAGGAAATGAGTGCCATGATGAACGTGATGTTGACGTCCTTATAGCCGCGCAGCGCCCCTTGGACTGGCGCTTGGACGGCGTCCGACACTTGGAACAAGGCAGCGAAGATCAAGAACTGGACCGCGAGCCCAATGACGGCGGGGTCGGATGAGTACAACTCGGCGATCGGCTCCCGCAGGAAATAGAGGATGCCCGACGAGATGATGCTGAGCGTTACGGCTGCACCGACCCCAAGCCAACTGTATTGCTTAGCGTGTGCTGCGCGTTTTGCCCCGACTTCAAACCCGACCAGTATCGTCGCGCCCATCGAGATGCTGAGCGGCAGCATATAGAGCAGCGATGCAAAGTTCAAGGCGATCTGGTGGGCGGCGATAGTGATCGTCCCGTACACGGACATCATGAAGGTAACCGCAGAAAAGATGCTCGTTTCAGCGAAGATTGAAATGCCGATCGGTACGCCGATGCCCGTGATTTCCTTCCACCTGCTTAAGGAAGGGCGCGCCCATTTGCGGAAAATACCAAATGATTTGAACGGTTCATTCGTGTGGATGATGAACGCGGCAATCGCCAGCACGAGCCAATAGGTGATCGCTGATGCCATTCCAGCGCCCGGTCCGCCAAGTTCCGGGAAGCCGAAGTTCCCGAAGATTAGTAAATAATTGAAGAACACATTGATCGGTGCTGACATCAACGTGATGAACATCGTCACGCGCGTGGCACCGAGCGCATCGATATACGAGCGCAGCGCATTATACGCAAACAGCGGAACCAAGCCTAAGCTCATCGCGAAAATATAGCGGCTGGCAACGTCATTGACGGCTGGTTCGAGATCCATGAAGCCAAGCAGCCAGTCGATGCCGAAGAAGAAGAAACAGAAGACGATCGCCGCCAGGATAACCGCCAAGTAAATCCCTTGCTGCACGGCATCTTTCACGCCATCTTTTTTCTTGGCCCCCATCAATTGTGCTACAATTGGAGTAATGGACATGAGGATGCCGGCAAGTCCGATATACACCGGAACCCAAAAAGAGGAGCCGATCGATACACCGGCAAGATCCTCGGTCCCGTAGCGGGCGGTCATGTAAATATCGAAAAAAGTCACCATATACATAGCGACTTGGGTGATGAGAATCGGCAGGACGATTTTCATTAACAATTTAAGTTTTTCTTGAGTCGTTTTCGTTTCGTACATATACATAGCCTCCCAATACACTTGCAATACCAAATAAAACGAGTATATCACACAAACCGTGCAAAGTGATGAAGACACATATGCGCATAGTAGGAGAGTAGGACGACAGATGGAAAACAAGACGATCATTTTAACGGGCGGCGGAACAGCCGGCCATGTTTCATTAAACCAAGCAATCATTCCGGAACTGGAAAAACTGGGGTTCCGCGTTGAATATATCGGCTCAAAAGAAGGAATCGAAAATGAATTGATTCGCGATTCATATCCAGAGATCACCTATCACGCCATTTCAAGCGGCAAACTGCGCCGTTATTTCTCGACCAAAAACTTTACGGATCCGTTCCGTGTGGGTGCCGGATTGACGCAAGCCTTAAACATCATCCGCAAAGTGAAGCCGGTCGCAATCTTTTCAAAAGGCGGTTTCGTCTCGGTGCCGGTGGCGATGGCGGGGCGTTTGGCGGGTGTTCCAGTGATCATTCACGAATCCGATGTCACTCCAGGCCTTGCGAATAAATTGGCGATTCCCTTTGCGGACCATATCTTTACGGTCTTCAAGGAAACGATGACCCATGTGCCGAAAGAGAAATCGACTTGTACAGGCTCGGTCATTCGCAGCGAATTGCTCGACGGATCAGCCGCAAGCGGCAGGGAGTTATGCCATTTCGACAACAGCCATAAAGTATTGATGATCATGGGCGGAAGCCAAGGGTCTGCACTCATCAACGATGCGGTGCGGGAAAACCTGGACACCTTGACCAAACAATTCAACATCATTCATTTATGTGGAAAAGGCAATATCGATGAACGCCTCGAGGGCCACGAACAATATTGCCAGTTTGAATATGTGACGCATGAATTGTCGCATCTTTTGCATTTGACGGACCTGGTCGTTTCGCGGGCAGGGTCGAATTCGATCTTTGAGTTTCTTGCATTGAAAAAGCCGATGCTGCTCATTCCTTTATCGAAGCAAAAAAGCCGTGGGGACCAGATCTTAAATGCTAATTTGTTCGAAGCACAAGGCTTTGCCCATGTGCTCGAGGAAGAACAAGTGAATGCCGAGAGCTTCATGGCGGCAATTGAGCGCTTGGTAGCTGAAGAAGAGCAATTGATCCACGCAATGACCGAAGCAGAAGCGCCGAAAACCGCCTATGAAATGGCGAAACTGGTCGCTGCCCACGCAAAATAAACTCGAGCTGAAGAGGTGTCGTTATGGAATTACTGAAAGTACATGGTTCAATGAATACATTTTTTCTCTATGAAGGAAACGAACGCGAGGATTTTCCGCAATTAACCAAGCGATTGGCGGCACTGGATCCGGAAATAGACGGCCTTTTGACCGTCTCTCCGTCTACGCATGCTGATGCGAAAATGCGTGTTTTCAATACAGACGGTTCGGAAGCTTCCATGTGCGGCAACGGCTTGCGCTGTGTGGCGCGCTTTGTTTGCGAGCGGGAAGGCATCGATCAAGCCGTAATCGAAACGATGAAAGCGGATTTGGCTGTACAGAAAGAACAGCAGCTCGATGCGGGCGTGAGTATGTACGGCGTGGAAATTTCACCGGTGTCTTTCGAGCTTACCGATTTGCCGATGGTATTCGATCAGCATTCAGAATGGCGCCAGCAAGCGCTGCCTTTCATCGATGCTGACATTCCGTTTACGGCAGTTGCCGTGCCGAACCCTCATCTGATCGGGATTGTCGGCAAGGAATTGCAGCAAGACCCGTCCCATCAGGAGAAATGGGCCGCTTATTTTAACGGCGATAACCCTTATTTCTCGGACGGGGTTAATTTAAGTTATGTGACCCCATTAAAAGAGGGGATCTTTGTCCGGACCTATGAAAGAGGCGTCGGCTTTACGGACGCCTGCGGTACGGCCATGACGGCCTCTGCTTTGGTCAGCTGTCTCGCGGGGCTTGTGCCGTTCGGGGACGTTTCCGTCTTTAACCCAGGTGGTATGGTTAACTGTTCGGTAAAATCCGAGGACGGCCATTATCGATTGAAGTTGAGCGGCAATGCAACATATTTAGGTGTTTATCGCTTCCGTGCAGGTGGGGATTTAGCAACTGGTGAACTGGAACTGGTAAAACAGACGGATGAGCAGTTAGCTTATGAAAAATTCATTGAGAAAATCAGCGGCGCGACAGCAGAGCTGAGATAACAGAAAGCGGTGGATTCGATGTCGGGACCTTTTACGAAAGAGCAAATGGATATGCTGTACGGGAAAGCGGCCGACCCGGTCTATTGCATGCAACAGCAGGGCAACGGCTTTATTTATGTTTGGGTCAACCCGGTCTGCCAGAAGATTTTCGGGATGGATCTAACGGGCCGCACCGTAGAAGAATGCATGCCAAGGGAATTGGCGCTTGAAATCCATAAGCAATACCGGATTGCGATCAAGCGCAACGAACGTCATCTGTACAGAGACTATAGCTTGTTCTCTGACCGCGGAACCGCGATGGAAACCGAGCTGACGCCATTTAAGCATGAGGGTACGCAATACGTGCTGGCCACCACGAAAGATGTGACCGAACAAAAGAAAATCGAAGAAGATTATTTGTTCTATCAATCGCTTGTCCAAAATTCAGTCGATCCGATGTTGATGATCTCAGCAGGTTTTACGATCCTTGATATGAACCCAGCTTACGAAAAAACCTTTGGCGTGCACCGTAAGGAATGGATTGGCCGAAGTTACGAAGACATTCCACAAGACAAGCAAAAATTCTTTGAAATGGGTAAGCTTCTGCTTGAAACCAGCACAAACACCCATAAAGTGAGCTCGATTTTCCTGAGCCGCATTAAAAGCGATGGACGCGAGGCGAAGTTTTCTGCCAGTTATTCATTGATTAAAGAAGATGGGATCATTCGGGCTTTTCATGTCGTGTTCCGTGAGCTGACCAATGAATTATTATTGAAGCATGAACTGAAACGGACGGAGAATATTCTGGAAAGCTACAAAGATGCACTGAATTACGCAGCGCTCGTCCTCATTTGGGATATCTCCGGTATGATTGAATTTGCCAATGAAAATTTCAAGAAGTTGACAGGCTTTGACAGCAGTGAATTGACTGGAATGAATATCCAGTCGATCGGCCAGGCGATCATGCCCGGCCAGCAACTTGTCCATCTCCAGTCGGTCTTGAAAAAAGGCGAGATCTGGCGTGGGCAAGTGCGCAGCTTAAAGAAAAATGGCGAGCCGTTCTGGGTGGATGCTACAATTATTCCGCTGTTTGATGTAGAAGGGCGCATCTATCAAATGCTGTCGATCTTATTCGACATTACCGACCGCAAGGAAATGGAAGAACAATTGCATCACATGGCGTATCACGATCCGTTGACGAATTTGCCGAACCGCCGGATGATGGTCAAGCATTTCCGCGAAATGGAAGCCAAGAGCCTCCGGACAGGTGACCTAGTCGCTGTTTTATACATAGATGGCGATAATTTCAAGGAAATCAATGACCTGCATGGCCATGAAATCGGGGATGAATTCATCCACCAATTCGCCCGCGCACTTGAGCGCAGCATCCGAAAGTACGATGTGGCGGCGCGCATCGGCGGCGATGAATTTCTCATCTTGCTGCCGGGCATATCCGCCATCAATAGCAGAAAACAGATCGAGAACATCATTTCTCGCATCCAGCAGACTTTGAAAGATGGATGGGTTATCGACGGCCAGCATTTTTCCCCAACATGCTCAATTGGCAGCGCTTTGTATCCTGAAAACGGGAGCGAGTTTGAAGAGCTGATCCAAAAAGCCGACCATGCGCTTTATGAAGCAAAGAAAAAAGGCGGCGGCATCGTTTGTTTTCATGGTGAATTATAAGTTTCTTCCGTAAGAGATGGGAATTCTGCCACCCCGCATGCATGTAAGCGCTTCAATACCTTTCAGCTGAATCTTTTCAATCAAAAGCATTGTTTTTTTCAGTGGAAGTAGTAAGATTGATATGGAAATTCGTTCAGTACTGCTACAGCCCTGCCGCTTTAAGTCGGGCGAGGGGCGTGCTAAAATAGGAAAGACCTATAAATAAAAGTGAATGCCATAAGGCAAATAGTTGGAGGTTATTCAATGTCTACCAATCAACCGGACACAAAGTCCCCGTGGAATTCCATCACCGGCCCGAACTTAGGGTACGTGATGGAGATGTACGACCTTTACCAGGATTCCCCTGAGTTGATCGACCCTGAGTTTGCAGAGCTATTCAAACAATATGGACCGCCTGCAGAGCAGCCTGCCGTTCAGACAGGCGATGCCACTGGCGCTGCATCCGGTGTGGCAGTCGAACCGAACCGTTTTGAAAAAGTGCTCGCAGCGGTTAATTTGGCGGAAGCCATCCGTGCACACGGCCATTTGGCTTCGGATATCTATCCGTTGCAAGACCAGCCTCGGGATACGGAAAGACTGGAAATTTCAAAATATGGCTTGACTGAAGCCGATTTGAAAGATGTCCCAGTATCCCTGATCCTGGAAAACGCTCCAGCTGAAGTGAAAAACGGCCTTGATGCAATCAATTACCTGAAGTCACTTTACACGGACAAAATCGCTTACGAATTCGCACATGTCATCCAGCCACAGGAACGCAGCTGGATCCAAACGAAAATCGAAGCGGGCGATATGAAGCCGAAACTCGATGCTGACAAGAAAAAGCAGGTATTGGATCTTTTGACGCGTGTTGAAGGGTTTGAAAAATTTGTCCACCGCACATTTGTCGGACAAAAGCGTTTTTCTATCGAAGGCGTTGATTCACTTGTCGTCTTGATGGATGAATTGGTCCGCATGTCTGAATCAGCCGGTACGGAAAACATCATGATCGGCATGGCCCACCGTGGTCGTTTGAATGTCTTGACGCACATTCTCCATAAACCGTACGAAATGATGTTCGCAGGATTCGCGCATGTCGGCGATGAAGCGTTTCTTCCGGAAGACGGATCGCTTGAAATCACCAAAGGCTGGTTCGGCGATGTGAAATACCATATGGGCGCAGCCCACAGTTCGAAAGCGGGCACCAAGATTAAGCTTGCCTATAACCCGTCCCACTTAGAAGTCGTGAGCCCGATCGTTACTGGACAGACGCGTGCTGCACAGGAAATGACTTCCAAGAGCGGCTTGGCACCACAGGACCCGAATAAAGCCTATTCAATCCTCGTTCACGGCGACGCCGCGTTCCCAGGTCAAGGCATTGTGACGGAAACATTGAACTTCAGCCGTATCAAAGGTTATCAAACTGGCGGGTCGATTCATATCATCGCCAACAACTTGATCGGTTTTACAACGGAACAGCACGATTCACGCTCGACTCATTATTCATCCGACCCGGCAAAAGGCTTTGAAGTTCCGGTACTGCACGTCAATGCAGACGATCCGGAAGCTGTTGTAGCCGTTGCACGCTTGGCGTTTGAATACCGTGAGAAATTCGGCAAAGATATCCTGATTGACCTGATTGGCTATCGCCGCTACGGCCATAACGAAATGGATGAGCCGTTAGTGACGAACCCGATGATGTACCACGGCGTTCATCAGCACGATACGGTCCGTGAATTGTACGGAAAACAATTGGCTTCTGAAAGCGTGCTTTCTGAAGATGAAGTTAAAACACTCGATTCTGACATCCAAAAAGTGATGCAGGAAGCGTATGATAAAGTGAAAGAAAATAAATCCGACGATCATCCGAAATTAGAGATGCCGGAAGCTGTCCTAAACGGTTTCCCGGAAATCGAAACGGGCGTCGGCAAAGACATTCTTGAAAAATTGAACGAAGAACTATTGTCATGGCCACAAGACTTTTCTGCGTTCGGCAAATTGGCGCGTATCCTGAAACGCCGCGAAGAGCCATTTAAAGGAAAAGGCAAAATCGATTGGGCCCATGCAGAAACATTGGCGTTCGGTGCCATCTTGCAAGAAGGCAACCCGATCCGCCTGACAGGGCAAGATGCACAACGCGGAACCTTTGCGCACCGCCATCTTGTGCTGCATGATGAGAAGAACGGCAACGAACTTGTTCCGCTTCACCACATTTCCGACTCAAAAGCATCATTCGTCGTCTACAACAGCCCGTTAAGTGAAGCTTCCATTCTTGGCTTCGAATACGGCTATAATGTAGAGAACGACAAAGCATTGGTCATTTGGGAAGCTCAATACGGAGATTTCGCCAATATGGCACAAGTCATGTTCGACCAATTCATTTCGTCCGGCCGCGCAAAATGGGGCCAAAAATCCGGTTTGGTCATGCTGCTTCCGCACGGCTATGAAGGGCAAGGCCCGGAACACTCCAGTGCGCGTCTCGAGCGTTATTTGCAGATGGCTGGAGAGAACAACTGGACAGTCGCAAACCTATCCAGCGCAGCGAACTATTTCCACATTCTGCGCCGTCAGGCAAAAATGCTAGGGGAAGAAGCTATCCGCCCGTTAATTATCGTCTCGCCGAAGTCGCTTCTGAGACACCCGCTTGTTGGGGCTGAAGTCGATCAATTGGCAGAAGGCAAGTTCGAGACAGTGATCGAACAGCCGAACATGGGGCAGGATGCGAAGAAAGTGAAACGCCTGCTATTTGCTAGCGGTAAGATGGCCATCGATTTGGCGGAACGCGTCAAAGACGGAAAAGGATACGAGTGGACGCATATTGTCCGCGTCGAGCAATTGTATCCGTTCCCGGCCGAAAAAATCAAAGCGATTGTCGACCGCTACCCGAACGCCAAGGAATTGGCCTGGGTACAGGAAGAGCCGCAAAATATGGGGTCTTGGTCATTCGCCGACCCATACTTGCGCGAAATCGCAGATGGCAAAGAAGTGAAATACTACGGACGCATGAAGCGCCAAAGCCCTGCAGAAGGCGACGGCGAGTCACATAAAGTCGAACAGGCACGCATCATCGATGAAGCTCTAGCTAAATCGAAATGATGAACTTTTAAGGAGGAATTAATTGTGGCAGAGATCAAAGTACCGGAATTAGCAGAATCGATTACAGAAGGAACAATCGCCCAGTGGCTGAAACAGCCGGGCGATACAGTAGAAAAAGGGGAATTCATCGTTGAACTTGAGACAGATAAAGTCAATGTTGAAGTCATCTCCGAAGAAGCGGGCGTCGTTCAGGAACTGCTTGCAGAAGAAGGCGATACAGTTGAAGTCGGCCAAGTAATCGCAACAGTCGGAGAAGGCTCTGGCGAAGCGGCAGCTTCAGCCCCGAAAGAAGAAGCTTCAACAGAAGAGGCACCAAAAGAAGATCTGGCTAAAGAAGAAGCGAAGCAGGAAGCTCCTGCCGACCAGGAAGCTGCGCCTACAGAAGAAGACAGCACGTCTTCCGACCGCACAATCGCAAGCCCGGCAGCCCGTAAATTGGCACGCGAAAAAGGCATCGATTTGGCTTCTATTACGCCAGTAGACCCAATGGGCCGCGTACGCGTCCAAGATGTTGAAGCACACGGTTCGAAACCGGCAGCGACTCCAGCTCCAGCTAAACAGGAAGCACCGAAAGCTTCCGCATCTGCAGCTCCTTCTTCTGATGAAGAAAGCGGCCGCATCGTCCGCCAGAAAATGACTAGACGCCGCCAGACCATCGCCAAGCGTTTGCTTGAAGTGAAGCAATCGACGGCTATGCTGACGACGTTCAACGAAATTGACATGACCAATGTAATGGAACTGCGCAAGCGCAAGAAAGACAAATTCCAGCAAGACCACGACGTCAAGCTTGGTTTCATGTCATTCTTCACAAAAGCAGTTACTGCTGCATTGAAAAAATACCCATACGTTAACGCTGAAATCGACGGCACAGACGTGCTCTTGAAGCAGTTCTATGATGTAGGGATTGCTGTATCGACTGAAGAAGGCCTTGTCGTGCCGATCGTCCGCGATACAGATAAAAAGAACTTTGCAGAAATCGAAGCGTCGATCGGTGAATTGGCGACAAAAGCACGCGACAAGAAATTGTCGATCGGCGATATGACCGGCGGATCGTTCACGATCACAAACGGCGGCGTCTTCGGTTCACTCTTGTCTACACCGATCTTGAACGGTACGCAAGTCGGGATCCTCGGCATGCACACGATCCAAAAGCGCCCGATCGCAGTTGGCGATAATGTGGAAATCCGTCCAATGATGTACGTAGCGCTATCGTATGACCACCGTGTAATCGATGGCAGCGATTCTGTTGGCTTCTTGAAAACAGTGAAAGAATTGATCGAGAACCCAGAAGACCTATTGCTTGAATCTTAAGACCACACCATTCGGCAGCTCCATTGCGGGGCTGCCTTTTGTTATGGGATAATGTGGCATAGAGACGGGGGATTTGGATGGAGCTGGATTTTTTATGGGAAATGGCAATGGAATACGGGTATTTGAGCATGTTCTTAGTGAATTGGCTATTGTTGTTTGGCCTGCCGATCCCAAATGAATTCGCTGCAGCATTTTCAGGCGTCGTAACGGAAACCAGCGATTTCAAGCCGCTTCCAGCCTTTTTATCAGCATACAGCGGGCTGATCACGAGCAATTTATTCGCTTACGGGCTCGGCTGGCTATTCGGCCATCGCTTGATCGCTTGGCTGCAGACGACATTTCTGCAGAGCGGCATTGAACGATTTCGGCAATTTTTAGCCCATAAAGGCAATTGGGCGATCGCATTCAGTTTTTTTCTTCCAGGCGTGCGCTGGGCGATGCCTTATGTTGTAGGGGCAGACCGTTTTCCGCTTGGACGTTATTTGCTGTTCGCCATGCCAGCCGGATTTGTCTGGACATTCGCTTATTTCACATTGGGCCGCAGTTTTCCATATGCTTATGAAGCGATTCTCGGACATCTGCAATGGTTTCTGATCGCCTTATCGATTATCGCAGTCATCGGGTTGATCGGGTATTTGGCAATCGTTCGAAAAGGCGGCAAGGGAGGGCAAGTTTGAATTCCCGTGCAATTTTCCTTATACTGAAAAGAGCAGCAGAACAACACATTCACAATGATAGAAAAGGATGATACCGATGATACACACCAATTGGCTCGAAAAAGAATCTGTCCGCACCGTTACGTGCAAGCATACCGATGCCGACAAATTTTTAGTATCGAATGTGCTGACAGCAGGACAGCAATACGATGTGAAAAATGAAACTGAAGAATTTTTGTTTGTAGTCGACAACACAGGAAAAGTCGGCGGCTATTACAAAACTTATTTCGAATGATGAACAAAAACCGATGAATCCATCGGTTTTTTCTATGGAGACAGGAGTGGAGCAGATGACGATTATTGATGAAGAAATCAAAAAACGTACGCAGCGGGACCACGCAGAAGATTCGAACTTGATAGGGGAAGGCGGTTATATCTCGCCTGATGAAAATTTATGGAATGATATCCTGACAGCGGTCGTGTTGAAAAAGCCGGTGCTATTGAAAGGGCCGACGGGAGCAGGGAAAACGAAACTCGCCGAAAGCATTTCCGAGCTGTTCCAACAGCCCATTCAAAGCATCAACTGTTCGGTCGACTTGGACGCGGAAGCGCTGCTCGGCTTTAAAACCTTGGTGCAGCGCGATGGCCAAAGCGCGATTGAGTTTGTTGAAGGGCCTGTGGTGACTGCCATGAAACAAGGCCATATCCTTTACATCGATGAGATCAATATGGCGAAAGCCGAAACCTTGCCGATCCTGCATAGTGCGCTCGACTATCGCCGTATGCTGACCAATCCATTCACCGGTGAAGTGATCCAAGCGCATCCGGACTTCTCGGTACTCGCTGCCATCAACGAAGGGTATATCGGAACATCGCCGATGAATGAAGCGCTAAAAAACCGTTTCATCTCCTATCCTATTCCTTACTTGTCAGGCGAGCAGCTCCGTGGCCTATGGGACAGGGAATTTCCGAATGCCGATCCGAAGCTGAAAACCTTCATGTTGAACTTGGCAGCGGACTTGATGAAGCAAGTGGAAAACGGCCTCATGTCGGAAGAAGCCGCCTCGATCCGAAGCTTGTTGGATGCCACTGCGCTCGCAATGCATATTGATACGCTGCGTGCTGTCCGTTACGCCATCGCTGAAAAACTGGATGATGAAAGTGAACGGAGTTTATTGATGGATTTGGCGAATACTTGGCGAAAGTAGGGATGCAGGATGACTTCAATCAATCGCTTTATCCAATTTAATAATGAAACGGTTGATACGAGGCTCCTCAATCGGATGGAACAGCTTGCGAGAGCATTGTCATCCGCGCCTTACCTGCGCTTAACGACCAGGAAACTATGGGAATTCAGGCCCTCTGAAGGCGCCGTCTCGATGAGCGTATTTTGGCGTCATCGGCCAAAAGAGGTCGAGCAGGCGGGGTATCTCTCAGACATCTATTTGGTAAGCGCTGGATTTTGGCGTCATTTCAGCCTGCGTTCTTGGCGCAATTTTGAACAGGAGGAGACTCATTTACCGGAACTCGCCACGCAATTGCTGTTGATGGCGGAAGAATTCCGCTTGAGTGACCGCATCGTAGCGGAACGCCCGGGGACGAAGCAGGCCTTTGAAGTAAGAGAGAAGATCGTCTCCGGTTTTCATTCCGATCAGCTGGAACAAAATCGCAAAAAGGGATTTTGGGCAGATGCCTTCCTGAATGCCGCTTATTTGAAACTGCGCGGCAAAGACGTTTCGTTAAGCGACGAACTGGATCCTCTATTTATGGCTTGGACGGAAATATTCAGTTCCGATGCCACTGGAGATTCTGCACGAACCATCCAGAAAATTTTGCCGCAACTGGAATATTTGCTGAGTTCGGATGCCCTTCATACGTATTATACGTTCGGGGAACCGGCTGAAAAAACGCCCCCGCCAAGGTATCACGAAGGCATCGAGGCGGAGCAGTCTGAAGAAGAAGAGGAAATTGACACGATCGAAGAATGGTTTCAATCCTGGCACCGTGAAACGGAATTGAATGATGCCGCCGCCCTTGAGTATGAACTTGAACGCGGTGATTCGAAGCTTGCCGATGGGGGCAGGGAAGAAGAAGGTGCCGGGGAAGTCGAACAGACCGGAGCAGGTGAGTCACAAGGGGAACACCGGGAAGATAATTTGCCTGATGAACAGAGAAAAGACGAAAAGAAACCGAAAAAAGCAAATGGCCGATTCGGTTCCGCGAACGATGGCGTCGTTTATTATGAATCGCGCATCGACACATTGCCCGTCGACCGTCAGCAGCTCCAGCGTTGGCGCAGCGAACAAGCGCCATTTGTACGCGCATTGTTGAAAGAAATGCAAAAGCGCATGCAGCAGCGTATCGAAAGCGAACGGACGAATTTGCATGCAGGGCGATTATCGAAAAATCTGTTGCCGCTCATCACCGACGAACGGCCAAAGCCTTTCTACCGGAAAACCGCTCCTTCCAAGCAATTGGATGCGGTTTTCAGCTTGATGATCGACGGTTCCGCTTCGATGGTCGACAAGCTCGACGAAACGAAGCAGTCGGTGCTGTTATTCCACGATGTGCTCAGAGCGCTCAAGATTCCTCATGAAATCGCGGTGTTCTATGAAGATGCCTATGAAGCAGGGGACGCTCAACAGCCCAATTATTTTGAATGGCTGCATAAATTCACCGACGGCTCGGCAGACCATGCAGCTGAGATTCTCTCGCTCGATGCCCATGAAGACAACCGTGACGGCTTTGCGATTCGCTGGATGGCGGATCGCCTGAAACAGCGCCCGGAAAAGCACCGCTTCATGCTGGTCTTTTCAGACGGCGAGCCGTCTGCTTATAATTATGCCGATAACGGCATTATCGATACTGCTCAAGCCGTATCGGAAACCGAGAAGCTGGGCATCGAAGTAATGCATCTATTCTTGAGCGGTGAATCGACAAGCGAGGAACAGGCAGCGTTTTATCGCATGCTTTATGGCAATAAATCGGTCAGCGCTGATTCACTGGAGCAATTTGTCGAGCAGACGCTGCGCTTATTGAAACGCACCTTGCATTTGGTCGTACAGGCATTATAAGGAAGAACCTAAAAACCCCTCCGCAATTTTTTTGCGAAGGGGTTTTTTATCAGTTCTTTTCCTGGCCATCGTGGATGGCGAGCAGGCGTTGCTTTAAGTCTTCTTCCATGCGGCCAATTTCAAGCTCTGCCGCTTTGCGGTTGCGGCGGCCTTCTGCCTGGATTTTCAAGGTTTCTTCAATCGTCTCAAGCAAATTCTCCTGTGTCTGCTTCAAGGTCTCGATTTCAACGATTCCGCGCTCGTTTTCACGCGCAGTCTCGATTGAATTCATCTTAAGCATTTCCGAGTTTTTCAATAACAGATCGTTGGTAGTGGCGGTTACTTGTTTTTGCGCTTCGACCGCTTTCATTTGCTTGTTCAAAGTCAAAGCGATAGCGATCTGGTTTTTCCATAACGGAATGGATGTCATGATCGACGATTGGATTTTTTCAGCGAGTGTTTGGTTGGTCTGCTGAATCATGCGGATCTGCGGTGCACTTTGAATAGTGATCTGGCGCGACAATTGCAGGTCATACAGGCGTTTTTCCAAGCGGTCGACATACTGGACCATATCGTTCACTTCCTGATAGGCCATCTGGTCGTTGGATGCTTCGGCTTTTCTGCGCAAAGCAGGAATGGTCTCATTCATGATTTCATCCCGCTTGATTTCAGCTGCCGCGATGTAGACATTCAAGGCCTGGAAGTAGGTCTTGTTCTGGTCGTATAATTGTTCCAGCATCTGGACATCATCCAGCAAGCCGCGTTTTGAATGGTCTAGCTGGACGCTGATGCGGTCGACTTGCGTGCTTAACTTTTGGTATTTGCTCATCATTTCCTGGACTGAATACTTCGCGCGGTTGAAAACTTTGCGCAGCCCTTTTTGCTTTTTCTGCGTCAATTCTTCGGGGTTTAGCTGTTCAAGCTTTTTCATGAGGTCATGGAGCACATCACCGACAGGGCCAATGTCTTTGCGCTGGACATGATCGAGCATTTTATGCGAAAACTGGCTCAATTGGTTTTGTGCGTTGGCGCCGTATGTGAGGATGGCTTCACGATTTCCGGTCGGAATCTGTTTGGCCAATTCGCGGGCTTTTTCCTGTTCTTCTGCACTTAAGCGTTCAAGCAGTGCAACAGGCTGTCCTTCTGTCTGCGCCAATTGCGTTTGCTGGGATGTTTCTTCCATGCCAAACGGGGTCCCGAGAAGCTCATCCAACTCATTTCTCGTCTGATTGTTGGTCATTTTCCATGTCTCCTTTATGTTCGATTTGCTGTTGCTGATCGATCGTTCTCGTATTGTGCTGGTCGACAGCGAGCCGCGCATAATCAAGTTCCATGCGCAGTTGCTCCACGTCCATTGACAGCACGCGCTTCAAGTCGGCTTCCATCACTTGCTGTAATGAACGCAGCATTTCACGTGTTTCCTGGAGCGCAATGCGCATCTCCATGTCTTTGACTGGTTGCCCGACCAATAATGTATATTTGCCGGTCAATTCGATGGCAGAATCCAGATGCGAATAGAAGAACGGTTCTGCCAAGTAGAATTTGCGCGGGTTTTGCTGGACGATTGTCAGGATTTTAGTGGCGATTTTGACCATATCCATCAATTGCTTAAATGAGGAAATGGACCGTACTTTATAGTATTGGCTTTGCAAGGTTTTAATTTTTTCTTTGCCTTCCTTGATTTGCACGCGGATATTCCGGTATTCGCTTCTGGTCATGCCGAGCTGTTTGGAATCGCTCGACAGCTGGTATTGCTTCATCGATGTATTGCTAGCAAAATAAGTGCCGGCTGCAACAGCACCGGAAGCAAGCAGCCCGATTTCCGCTCCTAAATAGAGAATCGGGAACATGGCGGACATGAGAGGGAGGCTGACCGATTGTCTTTTGATGAAGTTTTCGATCGGCTTAATGGGTTTCATGCTTTAACCTCCTTAACGGCTACTAAACTATACGTGTGGCGCAGGGAAAAGTTTCATGGTGCGCGTCTTTATCCCTTATTTTACGTGAACGGGAGAGTCAATACAAACTTCAGGACCGCTAGCGGGCTGACACATTAATGCTTTACAAATTCCCATAAATTTGGCATAATGCTTATAAGGATTTTTTAGAGAGCTAAAAAAAGTTTGGAAAACATTCAGAAAGTTTTTAGATTTGTTTGACTTTTATAGTCAATTTGATATAATTAAGGTAATTCAACATATGAACTTCCGCAATAGCTATTCACATATTCCCAAAAGTGATCAGCAAGTGTCGGTACTTTTGGGAATATGTGAATTTTTTTATGGAAGTTCGCATATTGAAAAATTTTGTTTACCACAGGAGGTAATTTAACATGCAAGAAGGTACAGTAAAATGGTTTAACTCAGAAAAAGGTTTTGGCTTCATCGAAGTTGAAGGCGGCGACGATGTATTCGTACACTTCTCAGCGATTCAAGGCGAAGGCTTTAAAACGCTTGACGAAGGACAGCGCGTAGAATTTGAAGTAGAGGAAGGCAACCGCGGACCTCAAGCTACTAACGTAACTAAACTTTAATTCTCCAATCCAAGAACTGCCGTAATGGCAGTTCTTTTTTGATGGATTTTTTCTTTGAACTTTCCATTGTTTAATATTCCCGCTTATTCGGGTATATCTTAATTAGATTGGCAAGAATACTGAAGGGGGATTTATCCATGCAAGGTAAAGTGAAAGAGTTTAATGACGATAAAGGATTCGGTTATATCGAAGGCGATACGGGCGAGCTGTTCTATTTCGAAACGATCAACATCAATGAAGAGGGCTTCCGCCGCTTCATGCCGAACCAACATGTTGAATTTACCATTTACGACGGGGCTCCCGATAAAGAACGGGTTGCAACCAACGTCACATTAGTCTTCTAATTGCCGAATGAAGGGAGAATGCATATGGGTAACGAATATTTGAGCACGGCATTGCCAAGTGAAGAAAAGCAACGGGATTTCTATCAAAAGCTTCGTTTCAGGGTGCACAACTGGCTCGAAGGCAAATCGTCAAAACTGGATTCTGCTGGCCAGTTCGTCTTGTTTGCGCCGGACCTTTTCCATTTATTGACCCGTTTGCTTTTGGACAGCCGCATCGATAAGAAAAGCAAGGCTTACGTTGGGGCTGGTGTGCTGTATTTCATGGCACCGATCGATTTTCTGCCGGAAATTCTAGTCGGGCCAGGCGGATTCATGGACGATGTCATCGTCGCAGTATACGTTGTCAATATGGTCTTGAACCGATTCCCGAAAGAAGTGGTGACAGAGCACTGGGCGGGAGACGAAGATCTGCTGAAAGTGCTTAGCAAACTGGCGAATTCTGGCGACCGATGGGCAGCGAAGTTGCCGGCCGGAAAAGCCGTGAAACGCTTCCTAAAATAAACCAACGCATAGAAAAAACCCCTCAGAAATGTCATATTTCTGAGGGGTTTTCGTATGGTGAAAAAATTATTTGGCGATGCCTTGTGTTTCTTTCCATTCCAAAAATTCATCGTAAGTCAATTGCTTGTCAAGAATCGAGCCATCTTCTTGGATTTCGATGACGCGGTTGGCAACGGTCTGGATAAATTGATGGTCATGGGAAGTGAAGACCATGGCGCCTTTGAAGGCGATCATGCCGTTGTTCAAGGCTTGGATGGATTCGAGGTCCAAGTGGTTAGTCGGTTCATCCAACAGCAGCACGTTGGCATGCGACAGCATCATTTTCGATAGCATGCAGCGGACTTTTTCGCCACCGGACAAAACAGAAGGTTTCTTTTTCACTTCTTCACCGGAGAATAGCATTCTTCCGAGGAAGCCGCGAAGGAAAGTTTCGCTTTCATCTTCCGGCGAGTACTGGCGCAGCCAATCCACCAAGGAAGTTTCGCTGCCTTCGAAGTATTCGGTATTGTCAATTGGCAAATAGGCGCGTGAAGTAGTGACACCCCAACGGGCAGAACCGGAAGCCGGCTCGTCTTCTTCAGCAAGTACGCGAAGGAGTGCCGATTTCGCCAATGGATCGCCCATCAAGACGATTTTGTCGTCTTTGTTCATATTAAAGCTGATGTTATTCAATAATTGATTGCCGTCGACGGTTTGGCTCAAGTCTTTAACTGTCAACACATCATTGCCGATTTCGCGGCCGATGGTGAAGTTGACGAACGGGTATTTTCGGGAAGATGGGCGGATATCGTCCAACTCGATTTTATCGAGCATTTTCTTCCGTGAAGTTGCCTGCTTGGATTTCGAGGCGTTGGCAGAGAAACGGGCAATGAAGGCCTGCAACTCTTTGATCTTTTCTTCTTTTTTGGCATTCTGGTCGGATGCCAAGCGAGTTGCCAATTGGCTGGATTCGTACCAGAAGTCGTAATTGCCGACATAAAGCTGAATTTTTCCAAAATCAAGGTCGGCGATATGGGTACATACTTTGTTGAGGAAGTGGCGGTCATGCGAGACGACGATGACGGTATTGTCAAAGTTGATTAGGAATTCTTCCAGCCATTGGATCGCTTTCAAGTCCAAATGGTTGGTCGGCTCATCCAGAAGAAGAACATCCGGTTTGCCGAATAAAGCTTGTGCCAAAAGCACTTTGACTTTGTCAGATCCGGATAGTTCCGCCATTTTCTTGTCATGCAGATTCTCGGAAATGCCAAGGCCTTGCAAGAGGATGGCGGCTTCTGATTCTGCTTCCCAGCCATTCAGTTCCGCGAATTCGCCTTCAAGTTCAGCTGCACGCATGCCGTCTTCGTCGGAGAAATCTTCTTTCATATAAATGGCATTCTTTTCGGACATAACTTCATAGAGTTTCTTATGGCCCATGATGACTGTCTCTAAAACCGCATGCTCTTCATATTCAAAGTGGTTTTGCTTCAATACGGCCAAGCGTTCGCCAGAGCCCATATAGACGTTGCCGGATTGTGCATCAAGTTCGCCGGAAAGGATTTTGATGAACGTTGATTTGCCGGCGCCGTTCGCACCGATCAAGCCGTAGCAATTACCTGGGTTAAACTGGATGTTGACATCTTCAAATAACTTGCGGTCGCCAAAACGCAAAGATACATCATTTACTGCTATCATTATTATTCGTCCTCCTAAAATTCACAATATGAATAGTATAACACGAATGCGTCCCAAACCGGTAGCGTTCAAAGCCCGTGTCGGCTAAACTAATAAAGGATAAGCTTTAGCGGCTTTTTCTGCGCAGATAAGCATCCAATTGGCCAAGCTCTTTATTCAGGAGGTATTCCATCTGAACATATTCACGCCTGCCCGGCACGTGTTCCGGTGTCAGGCCTTTCATCGAATAAATAAAGTAATAGCCGCCAATTTGGCGGAATAGCACGACAACGTGCGGAAATTCGTCAAAAGTGGCTTTGATATTGTATCGTTTTGCGTAGCTCCAATTTATGAGCTTCATCCAGCAACCCGCCTTTCCTGTTTTATTTTAAGGGAAGCGACAGCAGGAACACAAGTTTGGTGCTGAAGGATAAGGAGAGAGAAAATATGAGGGAAATTGGAACAAGACCAGCACTGACCGGCGTTATCTTTGCCATTCTATTAGTGGCGCTCAATTTAAGGCCGGCCATTTCTTCAATCGGGCCGATGCTCGAACCGATTCGGACGGATCTTGAGCTGACGAACGGACAAGTCAGTTTATTGACCGCTGTACCCGTCCTGTGCATGGGACTGTTCGCGCCATTTGCGATCGTCTTCAATCGCCGTTTCGGCTTGAAGCGTTCCATTGGTTTTTTGCTGGCCATCATTGGCGTCTTTACTTTAGGGCGCGGCTTTTGGCCGAGTTATTTTAATTTATTGCTCAGTTCGTTTTTTATCGGCATCGCGATTGCTATCATCGGGCCGATGTTGTCTGCAATGATCAAGCGGGATTTCCCCACTCGGACGGCTTCGTTGATTGGCGTCTATTCGTTTGGCATGGGGCTCGGTGCGACGCTCGCCGCAGGATTGACGAGTGTCGTCTACGCAGCTTCCGGCTGGCCGGCGGGGCTTGCGGTTTGGTCCGGTTTGGCGATTGCTGCCCTCATTGTATGGCTGAGAATGCCTGAAGCGAAAACAAAAACGCAAGCAATGCCAGAAGATCCGCTGCCGATCACAGAAAGCCCATGGAAAAACGTGAAGGCGTGGTACATGCTGTTGTTTTTCGGTTTCCAATCGGCTTTCTTTTTCTCGATGCTGACATGGCTTGCACCTATCGCAATCGATAAGGGCTTGAGTGTGCTGTCGGCAGGAGCGGTCGTTACTGTCATGACGGCGGTCCAGATCGTTTGCAATATTTCCATCCCGCTGTTGTTCAGCCGCTACCCGAACCGCTTTCTATGGGTGTTGGCTGTACTGGCGTTCGGTACAGGCGGAATCCTGTTGTTGATGTTTGCCGGAACATGGGCGGTGTGGATTGCTGCTGCTTTGATTGGTGTTGCGCTCGGTGGCTTATTTCCAATCGCTTTACTTTTGCCGCTCGATGCGACGGATTCTGCAGATGAAGCAAATAGCTGGGCTGCGATGACACAATCCGGGGGATATTTGATTTCGGCATTCATGCCGTTCATCATCGGAGTGGTTTATGACCAGACCGGCAACCATGATATTACCTTATGGATGTTCTTGGCATTTGTCATGTTGATGATTCTTTTTGCTTATTTGCTCCATCGAAAACCCTGATGAGTTTTTTTAGGGGACGGCGCAACGGCCACCCAGGAGACATAAAGCGACAAGAGCGGAAACAGGATTGCCCATGAAACAATCATCATGTATGGAATTTCCGCTTCTGGGAGTAAAGTTGAAAAATACCAATAATTCAGTTCGAGCGATGAAACGAGCGTGACGAGCGGGCCGATGAAAATCCTGTTCGACAGTATCGCCGCTGCAACGCCCAGTAAAATAACAAACGGCGGAAAAAGGATTAATTGCACGAAAAAGATGTCCAAAGTGCTGAGCCATTGCATGATAATGCCTCCCGTTTAGCTCATTTTTGCGGAAAGACCCGCGTATCCTGATTTTAGACTAATCGAATAATCTGTCAATTAAAAAATTTATGAGAGAAGTTTTTTATATTGATCAGCGGGCAATTGAGTTCGCTTTTTCCCCTGATTTTTAGCCATAGAAAAAGCCGGCGCATCAAGCGTCGGCTTTCTTCCACGCACTGTCCAAAAATTCATCGCGACCGGATTCGGCGCGATCTTGTGCGTAATGATCTGGATTTTTCAAGTAGAAATCCTGGTGGTAATCTTCAGCCGGATAGAAGGGCTCGGCATCTTGGATCTCGGTGATGATCGGTTTATCGAAGCGGCCGCTTTCTTCGAGTTGTTTTCTGGAAGCAAGCGCCAATTTCCGCTGCTCTTCATTATGCACGAAGATGGCAGGGCGATAGGAAGCTCCGCGGTCCTGGAATTGCCCGTCATTATCAGTCGGGTCGATTTGCTGCCAAAAGATATCCAGCAATTGTTCGTATGGGAAAACGGCCGGATCAAATGTAATTTCAACCGCTTCCAGGTGGCCGGAATGTCCACTTTTCACTTGTTCATAGGACGGATTCGCCAAATGGCCGCCAGTATAACCGGAAATTACGGACTCGATTCCGTCAAATTGATCGAATGGCTTGACCATGCACCAAAAACAGCCGCCAGCGAATGTTGCTTTTTCTAACATTGGATTGCCTCCTTCTATTATATAGGCCACCATTTTACTTTTATGTAAAGATGCCTGCGGCTTTGAAGCGCCGCCTGGACATTTCCATAGAGGCATAATGGCCCGCTTGAGAATAAGAAGAATTTTACCACTACGGTGAGGCACAAACAATAAAAACGTATTACGGAAGGAAACCTCCATCTATTCATATGCGTCTAAACCAATTGTACAGCTCAGAAAGGAATGTAAACATCATGGAAGAACAATACGAAACAAGGCAGACCAGAAAACGTAAGCGATTCCGCCCGATCGGCAAGCTTTTCTTATTATTGATCATTTTATTGCTCGGTGCTGGAATTTACTTCTTCATCCAATATCAACAAGGCCAAGACATAGCTGATGAAACCGAAATCGAAGCGGAACCGTTTGCAGGAGATGAAGACAATAGCGGATACCAGAATATCCTCGTACTCGGGGTGGATTCGCGCGGTGAAGCACAATCGCGGACGGATACGATGATGATGGTGACTCACGACCGCGAAAACAATGAAGTGAAAATCACCTCGTTCATGCGTGATATTTATGCAGATATCCCAGGGTACCAATCCTATAAATTGAACACGGCTTATTATTTGGGAGGCGTCGATTTGCTGGCGTCGACTTTGCGTGAAATGTTTGGTGTTGAAATCCACAATTACGCACTTGTCGACTTCAAGAGCTTTGAAACGCTTGTCGACATCGCTGCGCCAAGTGGTGTCGAAATCGATGTCGAAAAGGAAATGTCCGAGAAGATCGGGGTAACTTTGTCTCCGGGCGTGCAGAATTTGAATGGCCAGGAATTGCTGGGCTACGCGCGCTTCCGTTCGGATAATGAAGGCGACTTCGGCCGTGTGCGGCGCCAGCAACAAGTGATCGCCGCATTGAAGAATGAATTGATCAGCGTATCGTCAATCCCGAAACTGCCGAAACTGGCGGGAGCGGCTCAAGGCTATGTGCAGACCGATATGCCGTTGGTCGATCAAATCAAATTGGCGACACAGCTTGGCACCGGCGGCAGCGGGGAGATCGAACGCTTGACGATTCCGGTGGAAGGCGGATACAGCTACGCGAATTATCCGCAGGCCGGCTCGGTTCTTGAAATCGATATACAACAAAATCGCCGTGCGCTAGAAGAATTTTTGTCCCAGCCTCTCAACTAATTTTTCAGATAATATGGTAAACTATAGGTAGAAGCTTATACAAAGAAGGGGATCGCCATGCCGCCAGATGACAATAGACCGCCGTTTTTCGCTACCAACTATATCCGCTTCCTGGGCGGGAGGAATACACTTTTCACCTTATTGATCTTGATTTTAATCGGGCTCGTCGTATTCATCTTCAGGGAAGTGTCGTTCATCTTCAACCCGCTCAATGTATTCATGAAAACGGTTGTCTTGCCAGTCGTCTTGGCGCTTATTTTTTACTACTTGCTGCGGCCGGTGCTGCGCTTGCTGGAACGTTTCAAAATTCCGAGAATTTGGGGCATCTTGATCATCTTCCTTGGCGGCATCGGGTTATTGACTTTATTGAGTTTGTTGGTGTTTCCGTTCTTAAGAGAACAGTTCCAGAACTTGATCGAGGAATTTCCAGATTATTTCATGCGCTTATTGAACAATACCGATCAGTTTTTGCGCAATTCATTGGTCGGTGATTATTACCGGGATTCAGACTTCAATATCGAGGCCTTGATCGCTACCTTGCCGACCAGCATCGCCGATACGCTACAGGCTACCGTGACGGGCATCATTACGCGCGTCACAAGCTGGATTTCGACGATTACGGGCGTCATCCTATCGATTGTCATCGTGCCGTTTATCCTGTTTTATCTATTGAAAGACGGTGATAAACTTCCGGACTATTTCCTGAAATTGCTGCCGCCAAGATTCCGAGACGATACAAGAGAAGTCTTAAGGGACGCAGACAAGCAATTGGGGGCTTATATCCAAGGCCAGCTCATCGTCGCTTTCTGTATTGGCGTAATGGTCTATATCGGCTTTTTGATCATTGGTATGGATTATGCGCTGCTGCTCGGCGCGCTGGCGATGGTGACAAGCATCGTGCCGTATATCGGCCCAGCTATCGCGATTACGCCCGCCGCCATTATCGCACTCGTCACTTCGCCGTTCATGCTTGTGAAACTCGCCATTGTGTGGACCGTCGTACAGCTGGTGGAAGGCAATTTGATCTCACCGCAAGTAATGGGCAAGACGATGTATATCCACCCTGTCACGATCATTTTCGTCCTGTTGACGGCCGGCTCCTTGTTTGGCGTCGTGGGGGTCATTTTAGGGATTCCGATGTATGCCTTGCTGCGGGTTATCGTCAGCCATCTGTACAAGCTGTTCAAACGGCGTTATAACCGATACGAAACGGACTTGGATAATCAATACGACTACACCGAGCTTTAAGCTTCCTGTTTATAACACACAGGAAAGTGGTATGGAGAATTATCAAATTTTGGGGGTATAGATTTTTATGAAATTCAAAGACTTTTTATCTTCGATCGGCATCGGCTCGATCAAAGTGGACACTGTAGTGGAGAGGCCGCATCTTGAAGAAGGCGAAACCTTGAACGGCACGGTTTACTTGGACGGAGGAAGCGGCGATCAGGAAATCGATTATATCGAACTTCAAGTGATTCGCTTAGTGGAAGATTATCGGCAAGACAGCGATTTTGATTTTTATGAAACGCCAGTTGCCAAGCAGAGCTTGGAATTTGCGGGATCCGTAAAATCAAAGAACACCGTCATGCAGCAATTTGAAATTGTGCCGGATGAACGCTGGGAGCTGGAGAACATTAATGCCAAATTGATTTTGCGGACCATTGTCCATGTGAAAAATGGTGTCAACGTCCAGGACGAGGACGAAATCACTTACGGTAAAATCGACAGCTGAGCCCAGCTTCGGAAAAATATAAAAGTAATTATATTATGTTAACTTAAACAACCCCCTCACAGTGACTAATCCAACTGTGAGGGGGTTGTTTAGTTATGGCCAAAAAACAGTGCTGCAACTTATGGCGAGCACCAATGAAAACATGCCAAGCAGCGCGTAATCCTTAGGCACAATCTTAATTTGCCTGTAATGTGATCTTGCTGCACCGGTAAACGCCCGCGCTTCCATCGCGAAGGCAGCGCGCTCAGCTTTTCTGACAGCACCGGCAAGCAATGGGATGAGCAGGCGGCGCAGGGCTATGATTCGTTTGAATGGCTGCGGATTCGCGCCTGGGCCCCGGAGGCGGTGAGCTTGCTGCAACTGCTCGAATTCCATTTTTAGTACAGGAAGGAATTGATAGCTGATGAGCACACTGAATGCGAGTTTCGGAGACAACTTCCATTGTTGCATCAAGCTTTGAATAAAGCGGACCGGATCAGTTGTGAAGGCAAATAACAATGAAATGCTTGAAAATGCCAGGACGCGGAATGATAAAGACCAGGCATGTTCCCACTGTTGATCGGTTATTTCGATCGAGGCGATTGTCCATAGCACAGGCCCCTCACCAGACTGGCCGAAAACCAGAGTAGTCCAGAAATAACCGAATGCACCGATTGCGAAAGGCAGCATGACAAGAGACCAAAGCTTCCAATTGGTTTGGCTAAACAATAATTGCAGCAAAACGATGCCTACGAAAAACAACAGCGGCGTCCAAGGATTGAAAAAAAATGCGAGTACCAGCATACATACGGTGACAGCAAGAAACTTCAAGCTGGGATTCATATCATGCAAAAGCCGGCGCATAGGACCCCTCCTTTTTTGGCCAAGATAACCGGTGTTCTGCCAGCAGGACAGGGTTTGAAAACAGCTCTTGCGGCTTATAGGGAGCGGATAATGCGCCGTCTTTCATCAGGCAGATCGTATCCGCAATGCTCAAGGCGAAATTCATGTCATGCGTCACTACAACCAACGCGCAGCCGTCTTGTGCACGGCAAGTGATTTGGTGGTGAAGCTCGATCAATGCCTTGAGATCTTGACCTGCAGTCGGTTCATCAAGCAACAGGACTTGACGGCGGTCGGCCAGCATTGCGCCAATGGCCACACGGCGCTTTTGTCCATGGCTCACCGAAAAAGGATGGGCCTGAGCGATAGGATTCAAGAAAAGCGCACCCAGCAGATCTTGGACAGCGGCAGGAGAGGAATTCCCGGAATACGCCAATTCCTCTTCTACAGTCTTGGACAAAAACAGCTGTTCGGGAGATTGCGGCACAAATCCGGCAAGCTCTCCCGAAATCGTCCCGCTATCGGGTTTCATGATGCTGCATAAGGCTTTCAGCAAAGTCGATTTCCCGCTTCCGTTCGGCCCTGCAATGACCATCACTTCACCTGCATAAAGCTGAAGGCTGGCGCCTCGCAACAAAGCTTTTGATGCTCGTGTAATGGATATATCCCTGGCCTCAAACAAGCGGTTTGTATGTTTTGCTGCCTCGTGCTTCGGCAGCAAAGGCGCATGTCTTTTGGTGTAAGCTTGATCTTTTTGGATGGTGCCGTTTTCCGAAAGACTGATCTCCCGTTCGAAAAATTTTCCCCATAGCTCTAATTTATGCTCGACGGCGACGATTGCAAGATCGTTTTCCTGTTGCAATTGATCCAACCAAGCGACAAACTCTTTCGCCGTCAACGGGTCGAGATGGGCGAGCGGTTCATCGAGCAGCAAACAGTCAGGCTCCATGATCAATGCGCAAGCTGTAGCGATGCGTTGCTTCATCCCTCCTGAGTACGTTTGGATGATGCCATGGCGAATTTTGTCTAGGCCTGTCAAGCGCAAAATCCGGTCGATGCGTTCAGGCATCTCTTCTCTGGACACTTGAAGATTCTCCAAAGTAAACGCCAATTCTTCTTCGACCGTCGGCATACAAAATTGGCTGTCGGGATCTTGAAAAACGGTTGCGACTTTCCGGTTGGCTTCACCAGGTTCGTATTCTCGTGATGTACGCCCGAAGATCCTGACAGTGCCAGAAACTTCGCCATCGCAATTATGCGGGTACAGCCGGTTCAGCACATAGAGAAGCGTGGACTTTCCGCATCCACTTGGCCCTGTAATGACCACCCGTTCTTGCGCATGGATTGCGAGCGTAATATGGCGTAAGGTCGGCTCAACTGACTCGGGAAAGCGAAAGCTGAAGCTGTCTAATTGAAAGACCGGATTAAGCACGGACATCGCCTTTTTCCGCCTTAGCGATAGCATAGCCCCGTAGTGATCCAGTCGCAAGGAGTGAATCGGCGATATATTTGCCGCCGATGCCGGCAATGATCGCACCGCTTGCGACGCGAAGTGTGAACATCAAGGCGACGAAAGAAGGATCCAAGGCAGCATAGCCCGATAGGAAATAGCCGTAAACAAAACTGAAAACTCCAGCACCAGCACCTGCAAGCATCAAGATGCCGACATGAAAATGCCGGTAACGAGTCAGCGCGAACGCTGCTTCTGCTCCGAGGCCTTGAATGATGCCTGATAGGATAAGCCTCGGGCCGATGGCGTTTCCGAGCATCACTTCGATAGCTGCGGCCAAAGTTTCCGGCAATAAAGCAGCGCCAGGCTTTCTGATGATATACATCGAAATGATGGAGACGATAAACCAGATGCCGAACATCCACTCATAGGCGAGCGGCCCGATGACGCCTGCCCATAAATTGCCGATATGCAAAAATAACAGGTAGACAATACCGAAGACCACACCAAATAATGACATCAAGACAATTTCTTTCAGTTTCCATTCCTTAAGCATGATCTTCACCGCCTGTTTTGTGTGAAGGACTGTTGACACTCATGGATACAGTCATCACGAGGTGGGGGTGTTTAGCGGAGCGCGCGCTGGAAAAGCTCGTTTCGTAAAAAGCAAAGACCTTATGGATATCCCCGTGGATGCCGCTAGCATAGTGCATGGAATCATTCCACACACCGAACTCTTTGGCGCGTTCCACTTCGCGATAAATAATTTCCATATAATCGGGATTGTTCATCGGATAAAGGGCGAATTGGGATGAAACGTATTGTTGGCTTACGTCTTCGTTTGCCGGTTTATCGGGTGCCTCCAAATATACATCGCCCGCAGTATCACCTGGACAGCCAGCTGAAAAGGTGCCGGACAGGGCAATGTGTTCCTTCGTTTTCGCGGCATGAAGCGTCAGCGCTTTCGCGACATTGAAAACATGCTGTTGTTTGCCTCGGATGACGGTGGAGACATCGTCGGTTTGCATCCAGACATGGGATGTATCGGTGTCCTTCAACGCACTTTTGATGATACTGATAAAATTTCCGCTCATCGGATGCAAGGAAAAGCGAAATCCGACGATCGGGCTGGTGCCGCATGAATATGGTTCCATATGGAATCCCTCCTAAAAATATGCACAAAAAAGCCGCATCCGTGAAGATGCAGCCACTATTCCATATTTCGTAGTCATGTCGGAAAGTCACCGCACTTCCTCACGCAGGTCCTAACCTGATCGAGTCATAAGGGATCGGAGCAAAAGCTCTCATCTCAGCAAAATATGCACCCCCAGTGCAGAAAAACGGTATGCGGTTTTAAGTGTCGGGTTTTCCCGATGGCTAAAGTGTAAGCCAATTACTTTCCCAAGTAAAGGGATTCTATTATTTTTATCGAGAATGAGAAAATGATAGCTGATGTGAATACTCGCTAAAAATTCGGGTAAACCTAAAGCAGACAAGCATTTGAGGAGGAATCCAATAACTATGGCATCAACAAAAAAATTCCGCGTCGTTTATCATTTCGGCGCAGGCGTCGAAGCGGTCAGCACTGTCGAAGCCGAGACCCCGAAACAAGCGGTCAGCGGTTTGGATGCGGATGATTTTCGCGAATTTATCGGCGACAACGATACGTATTACCAATTCAAGATGGACGAAGTCAAAATGGTCAGTGTTAATGAAGTCACAGACGGACAGTGATCGAACTGACAAGCACAAGCAAAATCCCCTGCCGAAGAAAAGGCAGGGGATTTTTTAACTTTATGTGCCGCAATAGGTCTGGTATGGCGGCGTAGAAGGCGGTGGCGGGGCCGTATAGGGCAGTTGCTCTTCGGAATGGGCATATGGATTCCGGAGGATCTCCAATAGTTTTTCCATTACCTGATAATCGCCTTGCGCTGCAGCTTCGAGTGCCGCTTCCACCCGGTGATTGCGCGGGATGACAGCCGGATTTTTGCTCTTCATCAATTCCAGGATTTCTTGTTCCGAACGGCCTTCTTGCTGTTGGCGGGCTTTATAGCGGCTGTGCCAAGCTTTAAAAGCCGGATCGTTTGCCAGTTGGGGCTCTTCCACTGCGTCGAAAGTCAAGGAACGGAATGTATTGGTATAATCCGCTTGCTTTTCTTGCATCAATTCCAGCAACGCATCGATCAGTTGTTCATCTTCTGGCATTTCGGTAAACAAGCCGAGTTTTTCGCGCATGCCTGCCAAATACAAGTTTTTTTGCAAACTGACATATTCCTCGAGCGCCCCTTGGAGAGACGCCAAGGCTTGTTTTTCAGGAATCTCATCTAACAGTGGAAACAGAGATTCCGCAAAACGAGCCAAATTCCATCCTCCGACGAGCGGCTGGTTGCGATAAGCATAACGGCCGCCGGCATCGATTGAGCTAAAGGCCGCGGACGCATCGTAGCGGTCCAGAAAAGCGCATGGCCCGTAGTCGATTGTTTCACCGCTGATTGCCATATTGTCCGTGTTCATGACCCCGTGGACGAATCCTGCGAGCTGCCATTTCGCGATGAGTGAAGCTTGCCGCTGCGCTGTTTGGCGGAATAATTTGATGTAGCGGTCAGGCCCAGTGATGTCTGGGAAATGCCGTTCGATCGTGTAATCAGCCAAAGCTTTTAAATCTTCAGTCGAGCGATATTTCGCGGCGAACTGAAAAGTGCCGACACGGATATGGCTCGAAGCCACCCGTGTCAGGATCGCTCCCGGCTCCGCAGAGTAGCGCTGGATTTTTTCTCCTGTCAATACGACTGCCAGGCTTCTGCTCGATGGAACCCCGAGCGCATGCATGCCTTCACTGATAATGTATTCCCGCAGCATGGGACCGAGTGCCGCGCGGCCATCTCCGCTTCTCGAAAAGGGCGTGATGCCGGCGCCTTTCAATTGGATATCGAAAATCTCGCCATCCGGTGTATGCTGTTCGCCGATTAGCATGGCACGGCCATCGCCGAGCATCGTAAATTGGCCGAATTGATGGCCGGCATAGGCTTGGGCGAGCGGGAAGCTATCCTCGGGGAATCGATTACCCGCAAAAATCTCTAGCGAGTCGGAGCTATACAACTGCTCGGGATTTAGGCCAAGTGTTGCGGCCAGTGATTTGTTTGCGATGACCAGCTTTGGCGATACAACCGGGTTGGCTTCCATCGGGGCATATAAAGTTTTCGGCAAATCTGCATAACTATTCTGCAGTTTCCAACCGATCTCGGTATAATTCATGAGAGCGCCTCCTGTTATCAGTTTTTTGAGTAGATCGTTTCTGTTATTATAGCCACAATGAAAACCCTGAAACAACCAAAGGGGACTGGCTGAACAAATAGAAAAGCTTGAGCCCTACACCAATTGAAGGTGAGGCTCAAGCTTGTGCTAATCGATTTAACGTTCTTCAACCGGCACGTAAGTCTGCATGCCAGGCCCGATGTATTCCGCACGCGGGCGGATCAGGCGGTTGTTGGAGTATTGCTCCAGGATGTGCGCGAGCCAGCCCGACGCACGGGAGACTGCGAAGATCGGCGTGAACAAGTCATGCTCGATGTTCAACGAGTGGTAGACCGAAGCCGAATAGAAATCGACGTTTGGCGGAAGCGGTTTGGCGCTCG